>Ga0265297_10000037_pt1 | contig 579436 bp, 600 predicted proteins | sample Munlanlwell13791_FD_192502 | JGI IMG/M metagenome (GOLD analysis project Ga0265297, IMG submission 192502) | Leachate microbial communities from a municipal landfill in Southern Ontario, Canada - Leachate well 137-91 | ecosystem: Engineered > Solid waste > Landfill > Unclassified | place...
GTAAGACCCACAAAGCCGATAAGTGCAATCCCTGCCGCATAACGCAGGGTCTTAACCCACGGCAAGAATTGGAAGAAACTACCTGCGAACTTAAGTAAGCTAAACTTTTCGCTTTCCGACATTCTGCCCCTTGCCTTTCAGCCACAGGTAGAAAAACATCCCTAAACCTCCGACAATATTTCCCAAAGTAAAAGCTATAAGCACCTTCATGTTTTCACCTCCCCTTTTAGCGATTTAAGCTCGGCTCTTTCCAGTATGCCAACAATAATATTCAAATCTTTTATAAGACCCTGCTTAATCAGCTCGTTCATTTTTAACTTATAAAGCAAGCTCTTGTGATCCCGAATAACTAGAGCAAGCCGCCGATACTCACGCAGGTCAAATTCAAGCCTTACTTTACTGATTTCTTTCATCTCGGCTTCTTACCTTTAAATCGTTTCTCAAGTCATCGATTGCCTTCAAGATTTGGCCGTTTTCTTTTTCAGAGAATTTGCAGTGCAAGTCAAATTCTGCCTTAGAGACAAATTGAGATCTCGGCGCATGAATCTGGTCGTTGGCCAGATGCTGGAATACTCTATCTTCAAGCCGGCTAATCTGCATAGTGATATTGCCGAGCATAAAGATAGCAATCGTAACTAGAATCGGTGTGATGTATTTTGTCCAGCCTGCGTTATTCTGCATAATTTACTTTGATTTCTGACTTGCGGTTATTTGGCTGAGATCGCCGTCAATCAAAGAGATATGCCGGTCAATCCGCTGCCTTTCCCGCAATAAGAAATCCTTAAACCTTTCCATATCCTCTTTTGTCATCTCGAAGATTTTCCCTCCGGGATACTTGGTTATTTTTTTGCCATCTTTATATTCAACCGTAATTTTTTCTCCTGCCATTTTTATATCCTCCGTTTTTAAGCCTGCCCGCCTCTGACAGGCCTGACATAACACATGTCATAAGATTTGCTCCAGACAGTTTTATAGCCATCATAAGGATACATGCACCAGGCGCCGTCTGTCCATGGCGCGCATGTTGTAGACGACCAGTAAGGAGTCCAGTTGTCCGGAAAAGGCGTAAAGAATGACATATCAAATGCCGGATCATATCTTGAGTGGTCTACGATGGACATCAGCTCGTTTATATTCGGCATTCTCCAGTCGTCATGGCCGGCAAAGTTAAGATTCTCGCAGGCATTAACCGCGTCGTACCAGTACATAGGCGAGCTAAAAAGACCTCCGGGAATTTCGACAGGATTTTTTATCCACATAAGTCCTGTTGTTAAATCAACTATCGTTCCGTCCTCATTGTCAATAAACCTTTGAGCGCTGCCTAAAGGATACCCCATCTGGTAGGAGCCGTCGTCTCCAGACTGATAAATCATAGTTTGGCCGGTCTTGGGAAGGCCTCCGTCGGAATTTATCTCATAGACTCTTTTAAGTATTCTGCTTGCCTTTCTGTGTTTAAGATGCAGCTGCATATTTAGCGCCTCCTTTCAAACTTCGTAAGTTACGGTGAGTTTGCCCGGCTCTTCCCCTGACTTAATCACCTTAAAATCCTTAATATGGTAAATTGACGGCAGCTCTACAATATCTCCATCCTCTAAAAGCGCTCCGGCTGACGACGTCGGGTCTTGACCGTTGACGAAATACCTCATCGGCCCGTCTTCTGCGTGGATAAGCGCAAAAGAGGCTGACTCGCCGCTTCCCGGATTGTATACTGCCGGATTTAAGCTCTTTACTATGTCCTCAACAACTATCTCCTCGTGATTGATAACTTTACCCATGACTAATTCCCTCCTTTTGTCTTGAGCACCTTTAAGATTTCCTCATTCTGTCTGGCAACGTCCACCAAAACATTACCTATCTTATAAAGCATCCGCTCTCTTCTGTCAGCCAGCTCAACCGGCAGATATCCTAAGGCCTGATTGTTTTCCACTGCGCAGAGTTTGCAGTATTTAGCGATCGGCTGAGTCAATTCTCCGGTAACCTTAAAGTGCGTGATAATGCAGCTGTGACAGGTCCTGGAGTGCCTACAGTTCTTCCAGCAGCCGGTGTATTCCTTATCTATGTTCAGAAAGATTCCCCGGATAAAAGGAATCCTATTAAATATATTGCCTAACTTAAAGAGCCTTGCGCTTGCCGCTCTGTGGCAGGGATAGACATCGCCGTTGTCTAATATAGCAATGTAGCTTTTGCCTGCCTGGCAGTATTCTTTTTCTGCAGGTATTTCGTCGTTAAGGACCTTAAGTGGCTTATCAATGAAAGCTATCTCAAGCGGAATATCCTGCCTTTTGCAGTACCTGCGGTAATGATAAACCTGAGCAAGCTGATACTGGTACTGCTGAACTGCTTCCTCTGTCCAGTCCTCTTCCATCACCGCATGATGCGTAATCTTGGCAATGCCAAGCTCATGAAGATACTGAATGTTAACCGCCAGCCTACCTACTGTCTTAGGCGTAAAGGTCATGCGCGCGCTCATATCCGGCTTTAGCTTTAAAATCTGCTTTATATTCTCGATTATTTGTTTATATTCGCCATGCCGGTATTCGGTTTGAGTAATCTCATCTCCATCGCAGCTGACCTGTATAGCCATGCCGAGTTCTGCAAATTTCTTAAAGACGCTCTCCTCAAAAAACATGCCGTTCGTTGAAATAGAGAATGTTGACGTGTGTCTGCCTTCTTTATCCGGAGGCCAGAGGCTGCGGGCATACTCAGCTAATTCCAAGACAGTCTGTTGGTAAAGCAACGGTTCACCCCCAAAAAAAGTAACCTGCAGATTACCCGGGCTTAATTCCTTCATCCGCTCCAGAATCTTCCTGCCCTGCTCAATTGACAAGACCGCATCTGTTTGGGTATGAAAACAATAATCGCATTTCATATTGCACTGCTCGGTGATAAATAGATCGATACTTTTAATTTCGTTTTCTATGCTCTGCATAATCTCGCCTCCTCAATGTAACGCTTGGTTATTTTGAATAAGACTTTACACATCTTGCAGAATGATGGCTCCGGCTTAAACATGTCTCCCATCCATTCCAGGTTTAGGCCAAGGCATTTATTGCGCGGGCAGAGCTTGTAAAGCTCGCAATCCTGGCAGTATTGACCTAAATACTTTTCCCGGTTGGCATCGATTTCCCAGGCAAGATCCAACATTGAGTAATCAATGCCTTTCTCGATATCGCCTAATTTGTTATGCTGACAGATATACATACCGTCGCACTGCCAGATCCCGCCTGCAGTGTCTATGAATAACCGCTCTAAGCCTGACCTGCAATAATGAAAATCTTCTACCTGCGCCTTAAACCCGAACTCCTTAAAATAAAGGTTGGAGCGTATGGCCGGATTAATTTCCCGATAGAGTTCTTTATCATCTCTGTATTTCAAAAGCAGGTTAAAATACTGCCCGGCAAACTCCTCCAAGTCCTCTTCCTTATGCTCATAGCGCGTGGCCAGGTCTAAAGTGATATTGCGTGTAATGTTATTGACAATAAAATCAAAATCCTCAATCAGCCTGCCGTACTTTGTCACCATGAAGTTGACGTTATGCCGAGGGTTTTCTTTTACCAGCTTTAAGGCCCAGGGCTCTGCGTAAACTTTTGCTTTCAAGCTTCCGTATTTCTCGTAGGCGTTGCCCAGGGACCAGGTAAAACTTAAGTTCTTGTGCCTGATAAGCCAATCATACATTCCCTGATTTATGGGAGCGCCGTTAGTGTTGGTGTGGTATAAAAACTGCGGGAGTTTTTCGGCTACAGCTCTTATCACCGCAAAGTTTAATAACGGCTCTCCTCCCCAAAAATAGATTGTAAATTTAGGATCCAGCTTAAGCTCCGAGAATACAAATTCCAGGATCCTAAAAGCTGTGTCCTCTGACATAAAAGCCGGGCCTAAAGATTCCCTCTCATTGCGCCCAAATAGCCCCCGGCGGTAACAGAAACTGCACCCTGAATCGCAGGCGTGCGTTAAATAAAGATAAACTGACTTATAAACTGGTATTTTCATTTCCTTTGTGATAAAGATCATCAATGCCTAGAGCAATCGCCTTCTTGGCAATATATTCAAAGGTTGAGTATTCAATGCGATTTGCCCAGCAGTGGTTTGGAGCCGGCTTTAAAGGATTTCCGGTGACAATATAATTCTCAGCCAGGCACATTGCCCGCGGACATAGCCGGATATCCCCGTCTTCGCAGACTCGGCAATCCCGGCAATGCTCATAAAGCTCCTCAATCCAGTCGCCCATCTTCTTGAAGAAAAAAGCTGTTTCATTAAATCCGTTGTAGATATCGCCGATCTTAAACTCCGGGAAATTGGCAAAGAAGTCGCAGGGATAAATCTCGCCTTTATGATTTACAGCCAAATAGAGATACCCGCATCCGCAAAAAGTCGGCGGGACGTCTTTGAGCTTTATGCCTTTTAACTTGCGGTAAATATTATTCTTTAAGGCAATATCCCACTGCGATCTGCCGAATTTTGGCTTGTCTTTAAAATATACATAATCCGCAACCTGCTTAAACAGCTCCTTAAACTGTTCGTTCTTGTCTTTTACCATATCCCAATGTCTGGCTGAGGAAACCCTCACCACGGGTATGCCGTATTCATAAAGCAGGGTAATCTCTTCATAAATTCCCGGCGCTTGAAGATCATCAACCACATAATGAATATCTCCGCCGTTTGCCTTTATCAGGTCCAGCACCGGCCTTGCCTCATCCAAATACCCCTGGCCAAGGACCTGCCGAAGGGCGCTAATGCTGACGCTTAAATTCAGATGATATTTATGTTTTAATACCCATTCGCGCAATCTCTCGTCTTTTAACAGCACAAGACCATTAGTGGTAACTACATAACGGTACATACAATAGGTATCGCAGAGATATTTAATCATCGCCGTATTCAAAAATGGCTCGCCCCCAAAGATGCTGAATTTAATTTTGCGCTCGTCAAATGTGTGCAGGACCCAGACCATGGTATCGTCAATAATTTCTTTAGTAAGCTGCGTTTCTTTATTGCGGAATTCCTTTGGTTGATAGCAGTAGGCACAGTTTAAATTGCAGTCCTGGGTCATTAAGAAGTAAATAGTGGTGTAATCCTGCCTGCCGTTAGTAATAGAGCAGACATCAAACATGCCATCTGCTTTATATTTCTTGATAATTTCCCGGCATTGCTCAGGAAGACCGCCTTTTATGCCTGTCTTTTCTAGTTCAAATACTGCCATTGCCTCTCCAGATTAGTTTGCTTAAATTCTGGTCTACCTCTTCTAATTCGGCGCCCAGCTTCTCCGAGAATATATTTTTATGTGCTTCAGTAAATGGCACGGAATAGGAAACATAAATCTTATTCTTGTGATCCCCGGCAATGAATAATACAAAATCAGATTCCAGGCCCTTAGCTCCCCTGACTCCCAGGCCCTGATACACCTGACGCAATGCGTCTATGAACTCGGCAATAGCGCTGAATTGTCCTGATGTGAAATTACTAACATCCTCATCTTTGAGATTATCTTTGACCCAATGGAGCAACTCAGTAATAGTGACTTCTTTTTCTTTAAGCGCAATCTTACGGGAGTCAGTATTTATTTTTTCTTTATCCATAGGTAACTACCAAGTGTAAGGGTTGCATTTACAATTCCAGGCCGTATGATTATGCCCTCCCTGATACTCGCAGCTTCCCCAGTTAGATCCCGGTGGCGTATAAACACACCAATCCCAGGGCACATAGCCGTCCCAGGGTGTAGTTGATAATGGGTCTCCTGAAGCTGCTTTATAAGGATGCGCTGCGCCTGATGGCAGATTAATGCTGGCGCATATCCAGTAATTATTTATAGAGTGCGAGCACTCATTGTATTTATGGTCATCGCAGGCCACCCCGGCATGCGAGCAGGTCTGATAGTAATATCCACAGTCTGCGCAGTACTGGCACTGCTCGGTCTCGCAGATGCAACTGGTCATTAAAGCTTCAACCTTGCTTCTTGCCTGGCGAAAATGCACGCCTCTTATTTCTGTAACTAAGGCAGTAATTACCGGGTCAGTAAAATCCATGCAGCCGGAATTATCCTGAGGGCAATACCCAGATTCGCCCCTTCCGGATTTACAAGCTGCTAATTCGGATCTTAGCTCATCGATGTGAACTTTTCTGATTTCAGTCACCAGGGCGGTAATCGTAGGATCTGTGTAACTACCAGTTGATTTTCCTCTGCGTGTGAATTCGTTATTTAAAAAGGATCGCAGCTCATCCATGTGGACTTTACGGATATTGGTAGTCAAATCTGTAAGCGTAGGATCAGTCCAGCTGGGTAAATTTGACGGACATTGTTTTGGCGGTAATAAATGTGCCATAATTTATCCTTTTAAGGAGCGTAAACCGCAGTGCCTCCTCCAATATCAAAAAAACCTTTTATGCCTGAAGCATTTGTTCCGTAGTATTTCTTATTACCGGGCGAGGCTGCCCCACCTTCTAATTTCTGGGTCTGCACTCCGCCGTCTTTTAGCTGCAGTTGATCCCCAGCCGAAATCTGAAACACTCCTCCATCAATCAAAGAGTCTAAATACTCAGGCGTTGTATCGCTGACATCGGCTTTGAGCTTATTCGGCGAATTCACATCCGGAAGCACCCCGGCTGCTGAAGGAATATTTGCCAGGCCAGTTAAAGCTGCGCCGCTCACCTTATTCGGCGTAACTATCTGCGCAAGTTTTGTGTCTTCAATACCGGCGCCAGGCACCACTTTGGCATTAGTAATTAAAAGATTGGGGTCTGTGCCTAGCTCTATTGCCTCCCAGTTTGCCCTGCAGGCAGCCGGGAAGTTAATTAAAAGCATGTCATTTTCCGGCTTTGTCTTGTCCCAAGCCATCGGATACCTCCATATTCTTGTATTGCTCTGCCACTTTATTCATATCGTAAAGCTCAACTCCGTGCTCTCTTAAAGTCTCAATCCAGCAGACATCATGCATAAACAGCGCCTGCGCGTAATTAAACGCCTGCTCAATGCAGGTAAATACCAAAGGCCGCTTTTTTGGAGCGCGCAAGATAATGCTTCCCTTAATCAACACATAAGCCATTTCTTTTGGAATCTCCTGTTTGCATCTTGAGCAGATCATTCCTGCATCCCTTCCGCAGTCTGCGCGTGCTGAATAAACTTCTGCAGCAGGCCGTTCAGCATCGGCTTGCTGAAGTCAGCATTCTTAATCCCGATAGTCTTTACCCGGCTTATGGCGCCGTTGTCATTGACTTTATAAAGAATGACGCCGCTTGAAAAAGCGCTGTTCTCAAACTCAATAATCACCTTTTCGGGCATTAGTTTTTTTGCCATCTTTTATACTCCATGGCTATGCCAGTCAAAAGCGCCGGTTTGCGCAGCGCCCTGGGCGTTGAATAATTTCACCTTAAAGCTGGTTGTGTTCTTCTGCGCAAACTGGATATAAACGCCTCCGCCGGAGGTTATTTCAATATGCACATTCGGCTCTTCATGATAAGTCTTGGTAAAAAATACCTCTTTGCCTTCGTTTGCGTCTGTGACCTCATCCCTGCCAAAGTCATCCACATCCGGCAGATCTGCCAGATACTGGAAGGTTGAGCAGGTCACATAATCCCCTAAGTTCTCGCGGCTTAAAATCATCTTAATTTGAAAATATCTGCAGTAATAATCCCCGGGCTGATAATCCAGCCACTCTGACCAGTTGATGTTGTCCTCGGATAACCGAATCTTAAAACTTGCCTGGCGCTGGGTCTCTTGTCCGGTAAAGCGGTAAGACAAGCTGTCGTTAAACCTGGCATTGGGATCGCTGTCAAATCTTCTGCCGGTAGAGATGGAAATAACCGCGTCTATCTCAATAAAGGCGGTTGCCACATAGCCCAGGTCCCGCACCGGCGTGTCATATTCCCCGGAAAGAAAGCCCGCGGAAATTATCAGCGTTTCAGCGCTGACCTCAAGATTTGTCTTAGTACCCTGCCATAAAGGATGCTCCTGGTATTCTGCGATGACATTCCTAAAAGGTATCTCGCTGATAGTAATGACTGCCTGCCGGGGATTTTGCGAATAGTTGCCTGAGGTATCTATTGCCTTAATCCAGAAATTCTGCTCCACTCCTTTTTTCACATTTGTAGTCACAAAATGCGTTCCCTGTTGAAAAGTAATTACTTCGCCGCTTTCCCAGTCCTCCCCGCGCCTGATTTCATAACCCCAGGCATCTACATCCGGAATCTCAGTCCAGCCAAAATAAAGCTGGTCTCTGTCTTGGTTAACCAAGAAGCTCGAGACATCGCTTGGCGGTGCTGATTTACCTACCACCGTAATTGAAGCCTCTGGCGCTGTAGCAAGCGAGCTTTCTTCATCCATATCGGTTAATGAGGTAACCTTGACCTTATAGGTATGCTGATCAACGATATCGCCGATGATTCTAAAATATGAGCCGGTGGTTTCACCCCTGGCACCCCAGCTCAATCCTCCGTCATCACTTAAATAAATCTTTGCCTTGGCATATGATTTGACATAGTGATCAACATAAATCGGCCGGTCAAACCAGACATCAATGGCATTCTCAATGGTGCCGTCGGTTTTTTTAACTAGAGATTCGGTTAAGGTAAGATTGGTAACAAGTGGAATCTCGCCGGAAAGCGCAGAGTAATTATTTTGAGGCAGGATAATATCAGAGTCATCATAAACTGCCTCGTTATACTCCAGGGCTTGAATTTGCACCTCATTCTTGCCTTCTCTTTGAATGGCTACCACCCTAAAGTCTTTTTTGACTTTATTGGTTTCGCCTATGGCGTAGACATCAAAATCTTGCGGCACTTTACTGAATGCCTGGCATTCAAGCTCAGTGTAGGTCCCGGCTGGAGAGGTAATTGTGCTTTCCTCAATTGTGTCATCAGAGAATCTGATTTGTATTTTGTAGGACTTGCCGTCCTCAATGGTCATTGCACGGTCTAGCTTAATGAGTGTAGTTGTAGAGCCTGCTCTTACCCTGCCCGAAAAACCCCACTGCGGTACATCATGCGAAAGCGAAATGATATCTCCGGCCTGACAGGCAACCGCGTCAATGCCTGCCTTAAAAACAATTGAGCGGTTAATATACTTTGCTACTTTTAAGGCATAGCGCGCTGCGCGGATAGCATAGCTTGCGCCAGTAGTAAATAAGCGTACTTGAGACTTACGCATCGGCTCGCCGTTAGCCAAGGCTTCCTCATCAATGTATGCAATGGTTTCCTGGCGGTAGTTTTTCTCTTTATCCGTAAACTGCACTTCAATCACATTCGGCACTTCTTTAATCGTTTTCCAGCTCTGCACAAAGCTGTCTTTGATGATATTACCCATACCAAAAAGCTGAGTGGGCAAAGCCTCTTTGTCTATCTTAAAGGTGATCCCGCCTGTGCTGTATACCGGCATAGCGTTAAATACAGCGCTTAACTGAATCAAGATATCCAAGGCCTTATGATTGGAATCAATCACCACATCGAGCCTAAAGCGTTTCTCAAATCCGCCTTTTCCGTCGGCAACCTTCTCCTCGCAGTATTGCGACATCTCCAAGAGTGAAGCATTATCCAGATGTGCGGTTAAGATAAACTCACCCAACCCATAGCGGTTATTGACAATAAAATCCCTGAGACACCAGGCCGGATTGGCGCTGTATGCCTCCACATAGGTTGAACCGTCCCATTCAAGCAAGGTGTCATTAGATAAAAGGCGGTAATTGCTTCCATCCCAGTAATAATCTTCCCAACTGACCGACACTCCAGCATTTCTAATATCCGGAATAAGAACCTTTTTCCCTTTTACCACTGCGGTGATATTTGGTGTTCCTCCGTTAAGCTGGTCTGTGGCTAAAAGCTGCAGGCCCAAAAGCGCGGTATTCGGGTAACTTAAATCATCGGTCTTAAGCTCATCTATTTGAAATAACAACAAATCGCCCTGTCTTAATGGTGAAAGCGAGCTGTCATCCGAGGTGCGGGTAATCCTGATATCGTACTGGCCGGGAGTTAAGCCGACTTTGCGAAATACCCTGCGCACTGTGGAGCGGGATTTCTCCGAAATGGTGGTCTCGCCTAAATCAATATAAGTGCCTTCGGAATGCAGCTTATATTCAACCTTATAAGCGACGCTCCAGCTTTGGATATCGCCTGAGCCTTGGCTCTGCTGGTAAAGGCCGTTATTCAGCCTTAAGTGAATCTCAAAGCCTTCCACATCCGAATCTACCGTGGTATAAACATAAGGATTGTTTTTAACCAAATTGGCGTTAACCGGATAAAGATTATGCAGGTCTTCAAAATTGCTGATAAGGCTCTGATAATTTGTGCCAAAGCGCTTGGAAACCGTCACTCCGCCGAAATTATCAATGGGGTTATTGTTAATTTCTATTGCTTCTATTGATTCAATGTCGCCCTCGCAAAGCGCAAGCAGGACATTTAAATAATGATTGTCGCCGTCTTCCCAGAGGAATTGATTAATTATGTTGCCGCCGATTCTATGCTCCCCGTAAACAACTGCCACCGGCACCCCCACTTCCTGAATAGTCTGCACACCGTCCCAGCCGTAAGTAGGCGAGCCCTCATCTAAGCCGGCTGCGCCTCCGAGGTTAAAATCCGGCATCTTAGGCTGGTTCATATTCTGGTAAATGGCATAGCCCATAGACAGTACAAAAAAGGCAAACAGAAAAGGATGCGCTACAGCCACAGCCCAGACCGCGGATACAATTGCAGAGATAATTGCAACGACCGGCGCTTTTACTTCAGGGATAATCGTAATCTCATCCTCGTTATCAAGATATACCGATAAATTCTCGATGCGCTTGCCGCTGACAATAACGCGCTTATTTTCGTAGTCAAAACCGGATTCAAGTAAGATTTCCTGCAGGGTCTTGTGGCGGGAATAAGCAATCTCTTTGACCTGAGCCTCTTCTAACTTAAACGGATTATTTATATTCCTTATGGTCAGCATCTTTTAACCTGTAAAAGCCCTCTTTCCTTACAGCCCAAGAAGGATCCTCGAGCCTTGAAATAATCACGCCCTGTCTGCAGCAGTGAATAAATCTTTTATTGCTTAAGACTATTCCTGCGTGATTGGCAATTCTTTTTGAATTCACAAATAATACCCCATCTAAAATCTCTGGTGTTTTAACCTCGAACCAGTCATGGAAGTAATGCGCTTTAAAATAATCCTTGCCCTCCAGGCCCCAGATTTTGCTGTATTCTAAGTCTTCAATATCAAATAGCCTCACTCCTAAATCAGCGTAGACAAACTTTAAGAATCCCCAGCAGTCAAGGCCGGATAATGTCCGGCCCCGGTGCTGATAGGGAATACCGAGATACTTCCCGATAATGCGCCTTTCTACATTACGTAGATGCGCCTTGTCGGTACTGAGGGGAAAGCCCCGAATCTCTGATAATTGTTCAGCTGTTTGCATCTCTGCTTTGTCTTATTGCAGGAAGTTTCAGATCCTGCATAACCGCATTCTTGTGATTTAAACTTCCAGCTGCAGTAATTCCGGGAGTAGCGCCTTGCCGGAAGATCTACGCCGAGGACATCGAACTTCCCTGTCAGAGTAAACTCCACATTGTTCTGATCTGCTGAATAATTATCGATGTAAAAGACGTCATCCATAAAGGCGTCGGGATCGGATAACTGGTTAAACCAGACCATGCGGATAGTAACCTTTTTGCCTCTAAAATCAAACTGCTCTAAATAAAGCTGAATTAGTCTCGAGACATTGCTCAGTCTTACCTTAACCTGGTCAATCTGGCCTTGATTGTTCTCTCCGATAAACTCATGGCTTATAGGAAACCGCGAATAAGTAACGCTGTTATAGACCACATCCTCGTCAAAGCCTGCAAGGTGTAAATCGTTTATGCCGTCGTATTTCTCCAGGGTATACAAAAAGATAGGCGCATTCTCGCGCCTTGCTTTCTCCTGCTTAAATGTAGCGTCTATTTCGCGCGGCATCACTTCACCTCGATAAATTCAAACTCAAAATCATACACTCCGTATGCCTTGCGACTAAATTGAAAGCTGTCTTCAATAAAACGGACAGTGTATTCCGTTGAATCATTCGGATTCGTCCAGGTAAAACTCATAAAAGCGCCGAATTTATTCTTGAAAAAATCCCGCACCGCTTCCATTTCTGCAAGCGCACGGTTATTAAACCTAAGCGTCCATTTACTTAAAGGATTCTGCCATTTACGGCGCCTCTGCTCTGCGCCGTTCTCAAACTCTGATACAAGCGTCTTATATTCCACCGCCTCATCAATAAGAAAATCCGGCAGATAAGTGAAATCGCTCATGTATAGCTCCTGATTACCGAGCGTATCTTGCCGTTGTTATAAATGTCATCCGCAATTGCGTTTGATAACATCTTGCGGTTGCGCCAGACATCCTGCGCATCCCAGGCCTGTATTACCTGGTTTACATTTATGGTGATGCCGGGCTTTAAGGATTCTCCTTCATTCAGCCTGCGCAAGTTGGCTGCTCCGCCTAAGGCCCGTATTCCCCGCCTGGATAAAACCCCTTCTCCGGACTGCGCGATAATAGGCACCTCATCGGGCTCAAGGCCTGCATGCGCGTATACTGCCTGAACCGGCCCTCCTGCGTGATAAATCATGCCTCCTCTGTGGAAAAAGGGAATCATTCCGGGAAATACCGCGCCTATGGTCTTAACCAAAATCATCTTAGCCAGGACCTCGGCTAAGACCTCCAGCATCATATTGCCGAATTCCGCAAAATAATCCCTGACATCATCAATCTGACCTTTGAATAGATCAGTAAAGAAATGTTTAAACACGCTGCCCAAGGACTTGGCCGTTCCTTCGCCTATTGACTTTATGGCGTCAAACTTCTGCGCCACCTCATCAATCTTTACATCCTTGCCTAAGTTTTTGAGCGAGTTGATAAAATTTTCTATCGCTGCTCTGGCCTTGTCATAGCCTTTAACCAGGCTTCCTTCGCCGGTAACTAGGATATTTGAAATTTTATTGCCGACACGGTCCATCTCCATATCAGAGGCCTTGATAAGACCGTCTAAATTTTCCCTGAATTTTTTGATATGCTCTGATGCCTCTCTGTAAGGCTCGCCTAATTTGCCGGGGATTTTGCCTAAAAGCTCATAGAATTTCTGCAGACCCAAAGCTAATTTGTCAAATCCGACTAAAAGATACTTAATCAGTTTTACAAAGCCGATGTAGACCATCTCAGCAGCAATCTCAATTGCGTTTAAAACCGGCACAGCCACATCCCTGAATTTAAGAAAAACAATAATGAGCCCTGCCACAACCACAGCTATGCCTACCAGCCAAGGGTTGGCCAGGGCAAATAAGGCAAATTTGCTCACTAGGTCTAAAATTATCCCGCCTAATCTAATTAGCCTTCCTCCAAGGCCTACTACCACTCCGCTTAAGGTTAAAAATATTCCGGTTATAGCAATACCCTGAATAATCATCTGCTGGGTTGCCGGCGGGATGCTGTTCCAGAGGGCAAGAAGATTTCCAAAGACATTGGCCAATTTATGCACTACAGGAACCAATGCCTCAGCAATGCTCACACGCAAAGCAATAAAGGCATTGTCCAGACGTTTGAGTTCGTTTGATACGGCTTGGGAATATTTCTCTGATGATTTAAATGCTAAAGCCAAAGGACCGGTTAAGGCAGCGCCCATAAAGGTCAAGGTTGATCCTACCTGCGTAATCTCTCTTCCGACTTGGCGCATATTCATGCCCAACTTATGGGTGGAGTTGGCGAATTTCTGGATGCCGGCTTCAACACCCTGAAGCTTTTTAGTCACCTCATCCTTGAGGCGCATAATTATGGAGAGTTCCCTATTTGTAGGCATTCCTGTATTTCCTTATCTGTTCCTGGCGCATCTGCGCAAGCTCATTTTCTATTACCTCAACTGCCTCAATAAATTTTGCCGGCTGCTCCAGCCAGCTGCCCTGATTCGGCAGGAATCCGCTCTTATAGAAATTGTATGCCCTTAAAAAATTGGCGGATAAATCCGTAACCTGTTTAAAGGGACAGCCCTGGTACTGCCTGCCTTCAAATCTCCAGAATTCCTGTCCCGGGACCGCAAACTCGCAAGACGTCTTTTTGCCTGCCAGGCAGCCGTGGCAGCCCGCAGTTAACTCAAGTATGCGGACCGCCAAGATTAGTTTTTTGTCTCTTCTCCGGAAAGCTTTGACTCATTTAAAATCGCCTCAGCCAACTCTTGGCGCAGCTCGCTCGGCAGCATTGCAATGATTCTGTCGGGCACTGCCTGACGCATCTTTCCGGCGTAAGAAACAGTGTCAAAGATTAACTCCACCGGCTTATTGGTCTGCGGATCAAGGAAGTTTTCAAGGCCTTTAAGCCCGAACTTTATAGCAGCCAGCTGGCGCCTGCTCCATTTAAACTGGATGTCTCCTTTGTCATTCGGCTTGGGAGAGCTTACTTTAAAAGTGGAGCTTTCATCATCGACCTCTGCGCGCAGCACCGGATCCAAGACGCCAATATGAAACACCGTCGGGTTATTCGGATCCGGGTCAAGCTTTGAGATAAACTTTCGCGTTGCGTTAATATCAATTCCGGTAAACATAAGTCCTCCTTTTGGTTAAAGGTTAAAGACATAAAATACAGTACTCATCATCGCCGGGCGAGAATGAACCGGTCAAATCAAAGGCGACCTGCGCAATCTGTATGCCTTCTTTATCCGCGTCCTCGACTTTGGTGTATTGAATTGCCGGACAGTAAAAGCGGAATTTGTTTCCCTCGGCTGTGCCGTAGGAAAAATCAAATGGGAGCTTTGCGTTATTCAGCCAGCTGCCGTGGAAATCATGCTCGGCAACCGAAAGCATTTCAGGGTCCATATTCCCTGCCGGCTGGCGGTCAGTGATCATGTAAGAAAGTATTCCACTGGGGTCGTCAATCTTATCTCTGGGCGAGAGCTTATTGGCAATGTCAATGTCAATTGAGCCGACATTCAGCGAAACCCCGGCAACAGAAAAGCCTGCCCCGAGGATAACCGGCTCAACTGTTGTGCCGTAATCAATGCCGGATAACATTGTCGCGTCAATCACCCCTGCCTCAACACCCATGAACTTAAAATCCATAGTAAGAGGCTGACCCAGCTTCATATTGAACTTTACCGAACCCCGGCAGCCTCGTAAGAGCTTACGTAGCCCGTCTTCGTAAGAGGCCATGGTTAAGGACGGCGCATTTCTGCTTAAGGGCTTGATTTCATATCCAGCGTTTAAAGGCGCTGAACTTGTTTGCGCGCTTGCGCCTGAAGTCTCCCCGCCGACATCCTCGCCGCTTTGAAACACCCCGCTTATTGAAACGTAATAAAGCGTAGTTATGCCGTTTGGGGTATCAATTACCACCCTGCCTTGCGCACTGGATGTTCCTCCTGTAATTGTTTCGCCGTGCTTAAAAGGCCCTCCCGTAACTGCGCCGATGGAGATTTTCTTTAAGGTGTTCACCTGATGGCCGCAGGCAAGAAGCAACGGTGTTTCCCTGGGCATAAAACCTATTCCCCAGCCTCTTAACTTTATGCTGAAATCAAACCCTGCCGGCCGCTTGCCGGTTATTTTGCCTAGCTTGGTTAAGCTTTCCCTCACCGGATCACGCTGGTACATCTCCGGCTCAAAGCTTACCTTGGGGACATAATCAACCAGAAACCCTGCATCGCTAGACGCTAAATTCTCTGCTACGCCTTCCTGCGCCTCAGGCCTGGCTACTAACTGCCTAATTCTTGATAACTTGCTCATCGTTAACTCCTCCTTGTAGGATCACTCCTTAAATGTCGGTATTTTACTTTAAGCTCTATAACTAAACCTGCATAGTGCTGGCCTTCTACACTGACAAAAGGACTGGTGGAAACAATCTCAGTATCAACTGCCTCGCCTCCCCGCGTGTGATCCAAAAGCACTGCTTTTTTAATGTCGCCCTGCAGGCGGTTCAAATAGATATCTGTTGGCATTGGATCATTTTTGTCATTGAGATAAAAAACACTTAGGAAGACGCTCAAAGAACATTCAGTAAAAGGATGCACTGACGGCTCTTCTGTTTCATCCCCCGGCGTAATAATAATCATCGGGATATCAACCGGCGTATTGCCGTGCATTGACCAGCGCTGCACGGTTTGGGGCGTAAAGTCAAAGTTATAGCCGGCGGCCTGCGTAATGCCTTCAAGAGTAGTTTTAATATCGGCTAAAATTCTTTCTCGTACTGTTTCCATCATTAAACCTTGGCCAAGGCTTTATCCACTCCCTGATTGATATAAGTAAAAATCTTCCCCTGCATCTTGTCCCAAGTATGATAGAATTCCAGACGCTCCCGGACATCCACAAAAGGCTTAAACACGTATAAAAATCTTAAGCGTCTGGAAATCCATTTGACCAAAAAGGATTTCCCACGGGAAGTAATTACAAAAGTCTTTTTCAATTGCGCCGGATATTTATACTGCTTCTTTAAACGGTGGCCTGCGGTATACATCACATCCTCACTTAATGACTTAATCGGCACAGCCAGGGCATTTTCCGCAGGCAAAACCCTTTCCCCAAACTCATGCCTTTTAGAAACCTTTGACTCCGAAAAAATCTCTAAGCCCATTCCCTCAATCGTCTTTGAAACTAAACTCGCCCTTCTGAATGTGCCGTAAAGCCCGTAGGCGCCGGCACCGTAAACTCCAGGCGGACCCTGCAGGCGTTCCTTTCTAAAGGTGCCTAAGAAACTCCTGCCAATATGGTCAAAGGCATCACCCAGCTCAAACTTTAAGGCCTGCGGGATAATCCTGATTGCCCGGTCTAATTTTTCTTTGTCAATTTTTACATCAATAAAATCGCTCATTTTACCACTGCGCTAACAAATGCCATAAAGCATCGTCTTTGGCTAATATCTCGACAATACGGCATTCTTTTAAGTTGCCCCCAGAGTCAGATAAGATAATCCTGTCATCTATTTCGTTGATTTGGGAGATACCCAGAGTGTCGTCGTTTAAGACAAAAATCTCTGCCTGATTTTGGAGGGTGCGAGAATCATCCTGTCTGTCAGGAGTTATCCGGTTCCTGTCAACAATGGCTTTGATAATTCTTGCCTGGCCGCCGGCAGGGGTATAGGTTATTTCTTCGGCGAATTCATCTGTATTTAATAAGCAGTTAAGGGCGTCTTCTTTTATCCGGCTCTTGAAGGTCATAGTCATTCCTTTTTTGTTTCCGGGAGGCCCAAAAAGGCCTCCCGGATTATTTGCTTTGCTTAAAGTTCTAAACCTTAAGCGTCGACCTTCAATAGATGCGCAAAAAACGGGTCAATAATCATCTCATCCACATGCTGCCTGACCCGGAAGATGTCACTGCGCGCAGCGTCATCGCGGTACTGCTCGACTGTGGCGTTCTCGGGACTGTCCGCAGTCCACAGAAAAGTCCTGCCGACACTTGGGATAGAGAGCCTTTCTGAGGCGTCGATTACTGCCACAAGCGCAAAATCATCACTCCAGATGTCCGCTGAAACAAAAGGCTTTCCCTCTTTTGCGGAATTGTAAATACCTCTGCCGACGATAATCCTGCGGATGCCCAAAATATCTGCCAGGGCATTAAGGATCTCCGCCTCGGTAAGACGCGCCACATATTTAATCGCGTCTTTTATCCCGGTATTCATCAGCAGCCGGTCAATATTGGCCTTGCTGATAACCAGGGTGTTCGGCTCAAGGCCGCTGTTCTGGCGCACCTTTTCGCGGGCTGCCCGGACCTGCGCCACAACATCAGTTGAGGCGTTGTCCCAGGGCGCAGCTGAATAATCGGTAAAAAGCGCTGCTCCGGAAAAGGTCGTTGTGTTAAAGACAATACCGGCAGTGCGCCTTTCCTGCGCCTGCAGGACCCTGCGGGTGACGATCTGAACCGTTGTCAGTTCAGCATCGAAGTCTGAGGCGTAAAGAGCCCGCTCTCCGTCATCTAAAGGCCCTTCAAGACCAAACTCCTCGCAGTTATACTGCCTGTCCTTGGCAGAGAAGCCGTCCCGGTTGTAGTTGCCTCTTGGCGCGCGCTTGGTATCAGCTTCCCTGGTAATGCTCTCCCGGGTGATGGCCGGAAAGATACTTGCCTTTTTCTTAGTGGAGAATATCGGCAGGACCTGCGTGCCGATAAACTCATTCTGCTGCTGGATGAATTCTAAGGCTGCCTCTCCCAGCTCCATCCTCGGTACTGCCCTTGTTCCCTGATATTCCACTCCCATTTGATTTCCTCCTCTTTAAAAACGGTTAAACTAACAAACCTTCGATGATTTCGCCGTCTGATGCTGCTGCTTCTAAAACCCGGCCCTGGATAGAGCCGTTTACGGTAGCAGAAATCTTGCCGTCATTTGCGCCGTAGAAATTCCCGCCAACTGCAATGGCGCCGTTTGCCTCAACCTTATAGGTCCTGCCGGTTGTCTTTAGATCCACAGAAACCATCTCTCCCTGAACAGCCTTGGCAGCGGTAAAGCCGATAAAGGCCTCGCCTGCGTCTGCATATTCCACCTGGCTGCCGCTTCCTGCGGATAACTTCACCCTGCGGAACGCCTCAAGATTTTCCCCTGCGGTAAATGCCTTTGAGCCGATATTAAATTGTGACATTTTCGTCCCCCTTTCGTTTTATTGCCTGCTGTTTCTTTTTTCTGCTGTTTGCCTTAAGGCCTCAGTCATGGAGCAGTTGTGCTCCTGCTTATAGGCCCTGGCGCGCTCTAAGTGCGTCTTTTGCTTCTTTGCCGGATCCTCATCATTATCCGGCCCGACTCCCGGAGCTGAAGTTTTCTGCAGTCCCTCCAGCTGCTTGTCCTGAAACTTAATCACTGCCTGATCAAAAGATGCGCCGGTCTCTATTGATTCAACTGCCAGATCCGTCATATCTTTGAAGGCTTTGGATTTCTTCAGGATCGATACAGCGCGCTCCCTTTCTTTCTTCGTCCCCTCTTCAACCCCAAGCGCGTGAACAGAGTTGTAAAGGTCGCTTCTTTCTGCTTTCAGTTTCTCAAGCGTCAGATCTTCAAACATTTGCCTGCCCTCCTCTTTAATTTTGTTTTTGTTAAAACTGTATCGCTCTAAAAAAGCGATTACCTTATCAACCGCCTCCGGATGATTCAAGAATCTATCTAAAAAAGCCGTCATTTCAGCCGACGGCTTAACGCTTTCCGAAAAGAACGTTTCTCCGAAAAGCCCGTTGTTTGCTGCAGGATCATCCACAATATCCACTGACTGCAGCTTCTTGACGCGTATTAGAGGCGGTAAAACATTACCCTTCTCATCCTTGGTTAGTGAGCCGTCTTTCTCCTGTCTGTATTCCTCATCCCAGTGAATGACCATGGACGAGCCGAATGCAGCCGGGTCGCTCTGAGCTAAATCCATGACGTAACTAGCCAAGTCGCCGTCCGGGGTCTGATGAGCAGTAGGGTCAATGTGCAGGTCTGCCCTGACTATATCGCCGTCGCGCCTGAAATTTCTCACCCTTCCTAAAAATGTCCCCAAAGCAGTTGAGCTCATATTGGGATGGCCAAACCTTGACTTAATCCCCATCTTTGCCTGATTGCCTAATTCAATAATTTTTCCTAATGCCGGATCATCAAATTCCCCCCTTTCGTCATGCGTGACACCTTTAGTGACCACTGCAAAACCTTCGATAACTTCGTTAGCCCGGCTTACCCGCACACCCCCGGCCCTCACTACATCCGTGCGAAAAAGAATGTCCTTATTTGCCATCTTTCACCTCTTCCACAGCAATATCTGCCTCAACCGGCATTGACATCTGCTGTTTTACCTGCAGCTTGATCCTCCGGCGTTTCGTCGCCAGCTGCTTCTTGTCCTTGCTTTGCACTTGCTCCATAGTTCACCTCAAGCCCTAATTCTTTTAGTTTTGCTTTCTCGCGCTTGGCCTGCTCAAATTCTTCTTCCCAGTCTTTGCCCTTGTCGGCAAATATATCCGCATAAGTTAAAGTGCCGGTTCGTAAGCCTATTTCAACTGCCTGCGCCTCTTTAAGCGGATCCACCCACTCCCAGCCGGGAGCAAGCCAGGAAGCAGTTGTCCAGTAGCGCTTGGCTTCTAAGAATGTCTCTGCTTTCAGCTCGCGCTTTAAATAAGCCTCTTCTAAAAGCATCTCCCAGACCGGCTGGCAGAGTTTATTTGAAAGCCACTCCTGGCGCATCTTAAAATACCGCCGCGCCTCTAAAAGCGCTGCCCGGGCGCTGGAATAATTCGTCTTGGAAAAATCCTTAGCCACCAGCTCATACGGCAGGCCTAATGCCGCGGATATGGCCTTTAAAATCCGCTCCACAAACGGCTCAAAAGTCGCTCCCGGCCTTTGCGGATTAAAAGTAGTTATGTCTTCCCCAGGCAGAAGATGCTTAATCATTCCCGGCTCTAAACTCTCAATCAGCTGCCCCGCAGGATTGCGCTCATATCCGCCGTTTGCTGAAACATCCATTGAGGCCTCGCTAGTTATAAAGAGCGCGAAGCAGGCGGCAATGCGCGCTGCCACCAGCTCTGCCTCGGCGTATTCGGAAAGGTCCTTAAAGTAATTTAGGACCGGAGCAAAGAACGGCACTCCCCTTGTCTGGCCTGAACGCTGCACAAAGTAAAGATGGAATATCCCCGGCCAGCCGTAGCCGTTAACTGCCGGGATTTCTATAAATTTCTTTTCTTTTGTTTCTGCGTAACGCACATCACCCGGATGCGTCTTTTGGATAAAGTAGGCAACCGGCTCGCCGTTTTCTCCAATCTTGACGCCGGATCTTATTGATTTATCGCCTCTCTTATCAGGAGGCGTATCCAGCCGGTCAGACTCTACTACTTGAAGACACAGACCGTAAGGCAGCCTTTCTTTAATCATTCTCGGAATGATGACTGCTTCGCCGTTTTCTAAAATCTGCCTGTCAATGAGCTGCTGAATTTCATAAAAGTCCATGCGGTTGCCTATGTCTGCAGAAGGCAGCCACTGCTTCCATGCCCGCTCTGCGTCTTTTTGAAAAGTATTTGCCTGCTCTTCAGTGATCCCCAAGATATCGCGGTCAATCCTTGACTGCGGACGGATGCCTGCGCCGACCACATTGCAGGTCATGGTGCCGGTAATGCCTGAGGCATGCGCGTCGTTGCGGTTTAAATCCCGGCTGCGCTCGCGGATGTCTTTTAATTCCGGCAGGATGTTTTCATCTGCAGAGCCTCCTCCAGGAAGCCAGGATGAACGCAGTCTATCGCGCGATGCGCCTTTATACGCAGTAAAACTCTGCGAAATTTTTATCGCCTGGCGGTAGATCCTACGTCTGAAGCCTCTTCTTGGAGAAAAAAACGAAATAATGTGGTCTAAGCCATCAGCTAATTTTTCAGCTAAATTATTCTTCATGACGGATTCCCGAATTTAGCAAACGTCGTTCTGTCAGTGTGCGGCGACAATTCTTTCCTAAGCTGCTCGCGCATTTGTTTAAGCTCAGTGATATCGCGGTAAGTCACAGTCCTATTGCCTATGGTGTATGACTTCACGCCTGAACATAATCCGTTAATAGCAGTCTCGATAGTATCAAGCATCTCCTGTTTTGTAGGCGCGCTCATAAAATCCCCTTTCGGCTTCCCAATAAAAAACCCGATTCCAACCGATGCATCGGAATCGGGTTTTTGCTGCTATTGGGCGCAGGATGCAGTGATCAGCTGCTTCTGCTTTTATTTTCTAACCCAATATTATAAAAAAATTAAATTTTTGGCAATAGGGTCGTTATGCTGTTATAGTAATAATTATTTTTCACTCACTCCTCTTCAATAGACTTAAAATTATGCCCGCACATTTTGCAGCGGTGGTAGCGCACCGGCGGATTGCTTACATACCAGCGGATCTTCTTTGACCCGCACCTGGGGCAGCGAAGCGGAATGAACTTAACCGCATAGTCGCTTCCTGTGTTCTCGGGCCGGCCTGCTCCTTTTTTGTTAAGCGCAATGTTTTCTGAATTGTATTCATTGTTCAGCCAGTTTGGTCTTCTCTCCAGCCATCTTCCCATTACAGCCAGGGCCTTTCCCTTTTCTGCAGCCAGCCTGCTCTTGAATGCAGAAAAGGTTCGGCCTTAGGCTGATAAACTTTTGCAGTGGTTTCGTCTTTGCGCATATTTAAGGCGCGGATGATATCGGCTGCTGCCAAGGCATAAACCTCGGCATCCAGGAAATGATTCGCAGCAGCCTCTTTTTTCTTCTCCCAGACTTCTTTTGCTTTTCCTGTGGTGCGGTTACGGTGCAGGACTTTATGCTCTGAGGCAAATTGATTCAAATAGTCATCGCTGGGATTTCTAAAAATATGCCATTTGACCGGATCCTTGGAATGAACCAGCCGGTTGAGCTTATCCTTATACTGGTTGACATTTAAATGCCAAAGAACCAGGCCTTGCGGTATGACTGCGCCGGTGCGGGAATTAATGTCAATTTTATTTGCCCGGTAAAATCTACCTCCGCTGATGTCTTCAACACCCTTAATTGCCTTTGTCTTATCAGACCAGCGCCTGCAAAATTGGTATACTTCATCAGTCTTAAACCCTGAGTCTATGCAGGACATATAAACCGGCAGGGTCTCTGCCGAGGTTAAACGCTTATATTCTGTTTTGAATAAAGCCTCAATTATATCTTCCCAATATTCAACTTCTGCTGCGCGGATAAGCCAAGACTCCTCATAATAACCCCAGCCTCTTATTACAAAATTAAAGTGATCCTTATGTGCGTCTACACCGGCAGTCAGGACCAGCACTTCATCCGGCACAAGCCCCTCGTCATAATCCCGGGCAAGATTCCTCACCTTATCAACTGTAGTCTCCTCAATTTTTTCCTCCCAGACCTGCGCCAGCCAGGAATTAATGAAGTTCATTAAAAGCTCAATATAATCCTTTGACTTTAAAAACTCTGCTGCAATGTCGCTCCAGGTGAGCCAGGGCGAATATAATGAGCTGATACAAAAACCCCTGTTCTTATTCGGCTCTTTTCTGTCAGGCACCCACTCTCCGCTAAGCATCATCTTAGGTTTTTGGGAATCCTCAATGTGCTCTTTGCAGTAGAAACACTCATACCAGGCAAGCCGGTCGTTCTTGATTTTTTCAGGAGATGATTCTCCTGCAGGCCACTTGATCTGGCCGAACACTAAAATCTGCATTTTCCCGCAGTGCGGGCAGGGTACAAAAAATCTTCTTTGGTCTGACTTCTCGTATTCGCGGGAAATATAGCCTTCCCTGGTAGTCGGCGTTGAAACCTTCACCGTCTTTTTATTCCAAAAAGTCTTCTGGCGCTCGGATGCAAGTTTTATCGGGTCTGCCTCCCGGCCTGAGAACTTCGGGTATTTATCTACTTCATCCATGAATAAATACCTGATAGGCCTTGAGGCAAGGTCAGCCGGAGAGTTTGATCCGGAAAAATAAAGAATCATCCGGTCAAAGTGATATTCCAGTTTGGTGATTTCATCTGAGTCTTGGGGGATATATTTGCTTAAAGCAGGAGAGCTTTCAATCATCGGCTTTATGCGGTTTGAGGATACGCTCTTGGCATCATCTGCTCTGGGCAGGACCACAAGTGTAGGCCCCGGATCCTGGTCAATGATATAACCCAGCATATTAAGAATTGCCTCGGTTTTGCCCACTTGTGAAGCAGACATGACCGTTATTTCATCAACCAGCGGATCCGTAAAAGCATCCATAATCCCCCTAAGATACGGTGTTCTGTTTGTAGACCACTGCCCGGGCTCAGCTGAAGTTTTAGGATCCAGGCGTCTAAATCTGTCTGCCCAGGTGCTCACAGTTATCTTATCCGGCAAAGCCCACTCCGTGGCTGCATAGGGCTTAATGCTCTTTAGATTTTCCTTTGTCAATCTTATCGGCATTGTATACTCCGGCAAATTGATTGATGATAGACCTGATTTCGTTATCTAAAATCTCGCAGATAACCTTGGGCTCCTGCTGGTAAAGCTTAGGCGCAATGTAGCGCGGAAGCCTTAAAAACCCCATCTTAATCCCTCGCACCTGCTCCCTGACAACTTCCACATGCTCGCGGTAAGGAATGACTTCACTGGTGGCTTTCTTGACTTCCAGTCTTAAGAGCTCTGCCTTATACTGGCTGATTTTCTCATCCCAGTAGGCCCGGCCGTCCTGCTCTTTAAAGCGCTGACTTCTTTGAATGTGCCAGCTCTTAACTTCCTCAAGATCATAAAAACCTTCCCTGGTTGAGGGCATGCCGTCTATTTTCCAGCGCTGCACAGTCCGGTAAGTAACACCCATGACCTTGGCCACCTCTTCAATAGTCTTGACAATGGTAACCGGTAAAGGCTCTGCCTCAAACTGCTCAAGCTCGCTAATCTCCTGCTTGGTTAAAGCCTTGCCTGCCTGGATCTTCTCAATCAGATGCAGGTGGCGCTTCTTACGGGCAAGCTCGGCTAAATTCTGATTGGCTTCGGTCATTTGAGTTCGCTCCAGGTTTTTCCGTCGCTTTCCCGGACCGCTTCCTTACCGCTAAAATCTATCCATCTTTGAACTGCCACATCGCAGAACACCGGCTCAATCTCCATAGCAAAGCATCTGCGGTTTAATCTTTCAGCTGCAATAATCTGCGAGCCGGATCCACTAAATGGTTCATAGCAGATATCACCTACTGAAGTATGCACGCGCATAGGGATAGCAAAAACTTCAGTAGGCTTGACTGTGGGATGATAAAGCCCGGTGTTTCTTTTCTTGCCTTCCCAGTCCAGCTCCCAGACATCTGAATGGTATTCAGGATTTGACGGGTCTCCTGTCCTTAAGAAATCAATTGTCCAGACCGTGCCTATTGCTTTATCAAGAGGCCTGTAATCCGGCTTATGGCCTTTCTGCCAGCAGAGTAAACACGGCTCATGTCTCCAGGGATAATAGGCAAAAGACAGAACTGCGCAGGGCTTAACCCAGATCACCTGCTGATGCACCAGGATATTTAATTCATCACAGATCTTCCTAATTAGAACTATCCTTGCCGAAGCGTGCCAAAGATAAACCGGCGTGTTGGCTTCAATAACTTTTAAGCCGCGGGTCAGAAAATCCCTTAAGAAACTTTCCGCATCCTCAATGTCAATCTCATGATAAACGCCGGACCAGTCTTTGCCTCCTTGGCCGTGGTCTCCTTTAGGCCTGCCTGTGCCGGTATAGTCAACCAGATACGGCGGATCAGTAGCAAAGAGCTTGGCGGTCTTGCCGTCCATTAACTTTAAGACATCTTCTTCCTTGGTTGAATCTCCACACAAAAGCCGGTGTTCCCCTAAAACCCAAAGGTCGTTTTTTTTGGTAATTGCCTCAGGGGGAGGCTCCGGCAGATCGTCAGGCAGAGTTTTGCCTGCACCTAAGCTTTCCATCTCAAGCTTAGAAACCTCTTCCCGAAGCTCCTTAAGCCTTAAAGACAAATAATCCTCCGGCATCTCCTTGCGCAGTTTTTCTAAGATTGGGATTAAAGCAGCTGTCCAGGCGCCGACAATCTGCTGGGAGTTTAAGGTGACATTCATAGCCATTTCCGAAGCTTCATCCAAGTCAACCATGATAGCAGTGACAGTTTTTGCGCCGTCAACCTGCAGGACCTTGTAGCGCTGGTGGCCTGAGATGATATGCATCGTACGCTTATTGACTACAAGCAAGTCCACCAGACCGAACTTCTCAAGAGAGTGCCTTAAGCCCATCAGCGCCTGCTCGGAAATCTCTCTTGGGTTATACGGTGCAGGCTTTATATCGGACATGGCAATGTCGCGGATGTCCGGTTTTACATTAATCTTCGGCATGCAAAAACTCCTTTCGTTTTTTATTATAACTTAATAATCCATAATGAGTTAAATCACCTTAAGGATGCTTAACTTTCTCTGCCAAAACACCCTAAAAATGCCCTAAAATGACCACGACATACCTTTTTGAAATTTGTATCACTCACTGCCCGCGCCTCGCCCGACCCGCGCCCCTCGCCCCCGCTGGAAGGACCCATGACTTTCTTTTAAGAACTAATCAGAGTTATTCACAAAATTCACAACCTCTACTACTATCTTTTGTTAGTTATCTCTTGTTTAATATCTATTGTTAGGGTGACACGGGCGTCACTACTGCCGGTGACACAGGTGTCACTACTCCGGTGACAGCCTTGTCACTGGTGACATCAGTGTCACTACTTGCCTGTGGATAACTTTTCGGCCCGAGCATATTAAGCAGCTTATAGATATTCGGCTTACCCTTTTTCCTCTCAATTGAGACAGCCCTCAACTGCTCCAATTGCTTAATAGCGCGCATTATCGTACGTCGAGACACTCCGCAATGATACGCAAGTGTAGTAACAGACGGAAAGCAGTCCTGCGCCTTGAAATTAGCGTAATAACAAAGCCATGAATAAACAGCAACGCCCATCGTACCAGCGCTTTCGCTGATATATCTTAATGCTGTCTTATCTATCCAAAGGAATTTGCCATCACGCAGATCCCTAATGTCAATCTTTTCATTGCCCATGGAAAAACCTGCTTATTACTTTTTGGGCTTTCTTTTCTTTTTCCCGCAAGGACGGTTTGCTTCGATAAGCTTCTGCCGGTTATACCAGCTAAGCCCTTTGTAAACTTTCTTTAAGCCTTTTGTAACCTTCATAGCTCTTCGCTCCTTTTTATCCTTTCCACAGTGAATTTATCCTCGCCGAGTTTGCGGGTCATTATCCCGATAAATATTTGGGCGATGTATTCGCCGACTTCGCTCGAGGCGTCAATGACCACTTTGTCGTGTGTAGCCAGATATGCTGCATGAAGCCTTACCTTGGCCTGGCCAAAGGCGTATTCAGCAGTCTCAATAGCGCGGGCAATCTCTTTCTCAATGATTTTCCTGCCCACTTTTTCGCGGAATTTGAACTTGCATACATCAGTCATCTTTCCTGCCTCCACTGTATGTATATCGGTTTTTTCTGCAAAATGTCGCATCCCTTAAAAATTATTTCAAATAATCTTTGAGCCCCTCTTCCTCAAAAAGCTTCCTGATGCGAAGCACATCCCGATATACAACGCTTCTATGCTTATTGAAATATTTGCAGGCCTCATTTATGCTTAATCCCTCTTCGCCAAGCAGCCTGCACAATTTTTGCTCTTCCGGCGTAAGCTTTTGCAATACCCGGGAAATATCTATTTTTAATTCTGCCTTGGCTTGCGGAGGAATATCCTCGTCTTTTGTAAGCTTGCCTTTTAGGGTAAGCTCATTTTCATCATCATTAAGCTGTTCTTCCAAAGATGCGCTTTCGTAAATTGTCTTGCGCTTATTAGTATTTGCTTTCTCAACAAGCTTGCGAAGCGCGCTTGCGATAACCTTTGCCATATAGGTCTTTCTTGAAGCGCCGCGCGCAGGGTCATAGCGGTCGCGGACCTCAAGCCAGCGTATGAGACACTCCTGCAATAAATCATCTAACCCCTCCCGCGCCAGATATGCGTGTTCTTTTCTGTAATCATTGATGATTTTCTTGGCAACTGCGATCTCCCAGCTCTCAAATAAGCCTCCGTAATTGGAACTCATGAGACACCTCCTTTTTTATTTCTTGGGGTGTCTCAAATGAGCTCTAACTAACGATATGCCTTTAAAAATGCGAAGTAAATCACGGAGGGCTCATAAATATTTATAGAGATATCGCTATTTATGCCTTTTTGGCTTTGCAAGCTCGTCGATGCCGAACAATTCCCTCTGCGTAGGCTCCCTGCCCAGGATGCCGGTCAAGATTTTTATAATTGCCTCGCAGAGCCTTTTATTCCGCAGCTCTCTTTCTGAGGGCGAAAGCTTCTGCGCATAAACCACCTGAATCCGGTCTCCGAATCGCTTATTAAAATCGCTTTTTATCCCGCGTGCCATATCTGCTCCTACAGATGTATATCGGTTTTTTCTGCAAAATGTCGCATCGCCATGCGACAAAAGACGAGAAAATCCGATATACACATATAGGAGTTCTTATCGTCGATTCCTCTTGACTTGTAGGGGTTTTGTTATAGGGTTGGGGTGTCCAAAAAACTGAAAGGGGGTGACTACCACATGACTACAGAGCAGAAAAAGAAAGGCAGAGAGTTTTTGAGTAAGCTCCACGCCAAGCATTACGGCAAGAAAAAATCAAAAACTCAAAAAACCAAGGCGCCGGTTAAAGCTTCAAAAGAAGCTAAATCCGGCGAACCTGCCACCAAAGAGCCGACGCGCAATGAGCTGATGCTCAAGGCCAAAGAGCGCGGCATCAAAAACTTCCGGGTAATCAACAAAGAGGAGCTTGTTGAGATCCTTAAGGAAGGCACGACCCAAGAGCGCATCAACGAGATCGTCTCCGGGGCAGTGGCCAGATGGAAGGCTGGCTGGGGCAAAGGCAAAAAGCAGAAGGCCCAGGCATAACTATTTTAGCGCCGCCAGGCAGAAGAGCACCTTCTGCCTGGCGCATGCCTGCATTAAAATGTGGTAGGAATTCTATGATTATGAATGCCAAAACAAATAATACAAATAACAAAAAGCGCTATGTAATATATACCCGCTGCTCTACTGATGACCAGGCCCAGGGAGATTTTACCACCCTGGACTCGCAGGCCTATCACTGCAAGAATATGTTGGACGCCTTTGGATATGACCTCGCCAGAATAGGCAACAAAGGCCGAATAGACGATGACGGATATTCCGGCAAGGATCTCAACCGGCCCGGCATACAGATGATTATTGACCACGTGCGTAGAGAAACCGCCTCCTTTGACGGAATAATCTTCTTCCGCCTTGACCGCTTAACCCGCAATACCCGGGACCTTTACTGGCTTATTGACCTATTCAGAGAAAAGGAAATCGATTTTGTCTCGGTAAGAGAAAACTTAGACAGCTCTACTGCCATAGGCAGAGTAGTGATTGGTATCCTTGGGATTTTGTCAGCCTTTGAGCGGGAACTCACCGGGGAGCGTGTAAAAGCCTCTGCTATTGCCCGTGTGCGCCAGGGCAAATGGGTCGGCGGGATGCTGCCTTACGGATATAGGCTTATACCGGATGGAGAGCCGTTTCCTAACGGCCGTCAGCCGCATAAAATTATTCCTGATGAAAAAATAACTACGCATCTTAAAGTCATCTGGGAGATGGCCGCTGATAACAGATCGCTCACGCAGGTAGGCCTTGAGCTTCATAGACGCGGGCTAAAAACTCTGAACGGCAAGGAATGGCGCAGGCAGGTCATCTCAAGGATCCTAAAGAATCCTTTCTACAAAGGCTACATCCAGTACAGCGGCGAATACCACAAAGGCAATCATGCTGCAATTGTCGATGAGAAACTATGGGAGCGGGCCAACAAGATATTGAGCGCCAAGCTTCCCGGCCACAACTTTGTGCAAAAAGAAAGATTCTATGAATATCTCCTTGCCGGTATCCTAAGATGCGGCGATTGCGGAAGCCATATGGTATGTAATTTCTCAGGAGGCCGTGACCGAAGAAAATTCTTTTATTATGAGTGCAGCCGCTCCAAGCAGGCTCTGGGATGCAAAGCTGCTCGCATCTCCGCAACCACCTTTGACAAAGCTATAATCGACTATTTTAAGCGGGCATCTAAAGACAAGAGCATTATCATAAAGGCCCTTGGGGACGCAATGCTTGAATCGCAGGCAAAGCTTGAGAAGATAGATGCGGATCTCAAAGAAAAAGAATTGAAACTAAACGGCTTCCGGCACCAGGCCAATAAGCTGCTGGAATTAGCCATGGGCAACACAGTCACCCAAGGCTCCACCTATAAAGACAAAATGGCTGAATTGGAAACCGAGATCGCAAAGCTGGAAGACGAAATAGACAAGCTCGAGGCGCAAAAGAGAGTTGCAAGCATAAATGCCTGTTCCGGCGAGCTCGTATACGGGGCCATGGGTTTTGCCATACAGCACCTCGAAAACGCCCCTCCGGAAGCCCAGAAAAGCCTTATACACGCCCTGATCAAGGATATCTATGTCTATAGCGACAGACTGGTAATCAACATGTATATTGATGAGCCGCTGGAAAGCATCCTCCCCACCGAAATAGCCTCTACAAATGAAAAGCGCCCTACAGAAGCCTGTAAGGCGCTTGCATCCACTGCATCGCTATCCTCAGTTTCGGATAGTTGTCAACAATGGCTGCCCCGCATGGACTCGAACCATGATAGTCAGATCCAGAATCTGAAGTCCTACCGATTAGACGACAGGGCAATACCGTTTATATGCTAGTCCTACCGTCCCCGCTAGAAAGCAGCGGGGATTTCGCTAAATAAAACTTAAGGTGCTCAATTGATTTAATAATGATACTACGGGAGGAATGCTTCGTCAATTCAAAGTTACGGGCTGGTTATGAAGATTTGCCGAATTCCACCAGATCGGCCAAGCCGAAATCAAGGCCGATCCTCCAGAGGCCGCTGTTGACTTCCCGGCACCAGATGACCTTTGCTTTTTTGCGGACGATCCTGTCAAAAAAACAGTTTATTTCAATCTCTACTTCTTCGCCGACCTCCATCGGGTGGCTACAGAATAAGCCGGCGCCCCTCTGGCATAAATCATTTACAATAACCGGTTCTTTAGGATTATTATTAGCGGCTAAAACAGCGGAGCCTTCGATAATGCAGCGCGAGAATAGTCTCCGATCTACCTCCGGATAACTCTTTTCCATAATTATCCCTCTTTTTCCGCGACCATAATGAAAAAGACCGACCCTACTTGTAACTATGCATTATAACAGCGGGTTTTTCAAGCTTAATATTAGCGGCCCGGGAAAACGTTTTCAGGTCAACCCTTGCATGGCATCAATGACTTTTTGGGCCACGCCCTGCTGTTTTAAATAAGCGACATCGTCTGCGGTAAGGCTGAATTTGGAATTGGTCAGGCGTATCTTATCAATAATTACGTTTTCGTGCACGCCTTGTTTAGTAAGGTCAACGATCTGTTGCTGCGTCATCTGGTTAGAATTGGCAGCCGGCTGCGCTGCTGTCTGTTGCTGGCCGGGCTTTTCCATTTGCGCTCCGATCAGGGACCCGCCGATTATGCCTGCTGCCGCGCCGATCGCTGCGCCTTCAGCGCCCCGGTGCATTTGATGGCCGACGATCCCGCCGACTCCCGCGCCCAATACTCCGCCGATCACTCCGCCTTCCACTGCATGAGTTTTAGTACCCTGGCAGCCTAAAGCAGATATCGCGAAAGCAAAACAAAACAAGAAAGCAAATATTTTTTTCATCCGTTTTCTCCTTTCAATATGTTACCACAAATTTTCAGTCATCCAGGTATCGGTCTTCTTCAAAAGCGTCCATAAATTATAGCTGTCTTTGCCTACGCCCTGGGCAGTAGCGCCAACGCCCGTGGCAAATCCCTTAGCGGTTTCGCAGCCGCTGAGCAATAAACCCGTAAAAATAATAACCGCACATAACATTACCCTGCTGCCTTTTAATTTTATTTTATCCATTTTGCCAGCCTTTCTTTTGTGCGCTCTCTTCCCAAGTAGTACACGACCTCGAATAATCCGGGGCCGACGGTTTTCCCCGTAAGAGCAACCCTCACGGGGTGGACTAACACTTTTGTTTCAATGTTCAGTTCTTTTACCATATCGCGGAAAGCGGCCTCAATGGAAACAACGTCAAATCTTTCCAATGCCTCAAGCCGGGCAATAAACAGCTTAAACTCCCGGGAAAAATCGCGCGTGAGGAATTTTTCCTGCGCTGCCGGGTCTATCTTTATCTCTTTCAGGAAGAAGAAATCCGCCCAATCAATAAAATCGTTCAATACAGTAAGCCGGCCCTGGAACAGCTTCATTACGGAAACTACGTATTGCCGGTCAAAGCCTTCTTTTTGGATATAACCTTTTTCTATCAGTACCGGCAATAATTCATCGACGAGTTTTTCCGGGTCGTCTTTTTTCAAATATTGGTTATTCATCCAGTCCAGCTTGTCCAGGTCAAGCACTGCCGCGGTTTTGTTGATATCTTTTATGTCAAAGATCTTGATCGCTTCGTTGATATCAATGACTTCCCTGTTCTCGCCCGGCGCCCAACCCAGAAGTAACAGGTAGTTGACCAGGGCCTGCGGCAAATAGCCCATTTTGCGGTAATCGGAGATCGCAGTCGCGCCCTTACGCTTGGAGAGCCTGCCGCCTGCTTTGGCTAATATAAGCGGCAAGTGCGCGAAATGCGGCACGCTAAAGCCGAGCGCCTCATAAAGCATGATCTGTTTGGGCGTATTGGAAATATGGTCGTCGCCCCTGATCACGTGCGTGATGTTCATTTCCGCGTCGTCAACCACGCAGGCAAAATTATATGTAGGCGTGCCGTCTGACTTAATCAGGACCTGGTCCTTGATCACCTCGGTATCGAATTCGATTTCGCCGCGGATAAGATCACTTACCATGATCTTGTGGGGAATGACTTTAAAAATAGTCGCCTCTCCCCTGCCTTCTGTTTTTTCCAGGTAAGCCTTTCCTTCTTTTAAAAGCTGATCGGCGTATTTACGGTAAATATCAAACCTCTTGCTTTGATAATAAAGTTCGTCCCACTCAAACCCCAGCCATTTAAGGCTGAGCAATATCTCATCAAGGTATTCTTTTTGCGAGCGGGCCGCATCCGTATCCTCGATCCTTAAAATGAATTTGCCGGCCTTTGCCTTTGCGTAAAGCCAGTTAAACAAGGCGGTCCTTGAACCGCCGATATGCAAATACCCTGTCGGGCTGGGCGCGAATCTTACCCTGACTGTTTGTTCCATAGCTTGATCCCCATGTTCAAAGCGTCTTTATTTATTTGCACAAGGTTTTTCTTGTCTGCCGGCGCGATCTCCTCAATGGTCTTCAAAATACTTTCGGAGTTAAGGATCTTTCTTTGCGCCAGATAACAGCCTAAGGCAACCATATTTGCTATCCTAACATTACCCATCTTAATCGCGATATCCGTAAACGGCTGGCTGACCACGCAGGCATTGCCGGGTATGCCGGAACCTACCAAAGATGAGTTAACGATTAAAAGCCCATTATTCTTTATCCGGCTTTTAAATTTCTGTAGAGAAGGCTCGTTCATAATAATCATGGTATCTGCTTTAGCCGCGTAAGGAGAACCGATCCGGCTGTCAGATATGATCACTATACAGTGCGCTGTGCCGCCGCGCACTTCCGCGCCATAGGAGGGAAGCCAAGTTACATTCAACCCCTGTTTCATTGCCGCATAGGCAACGATCTTTCCTAGGAGCATTACACCCTGTCCGCCTGAACCGGCGATGATCAGCCGTTCAATCATTTTATCCTTCCCAGAGGAAATTCTTTTACCATAACCTCATTGATCCAATCCAGCGCCTCTTTCGGAGACATCCCCCAATATGTCGGGCAAGGCGACAATATTTCTACCAGCGAAAAGCCTACCGAATCAATCTGGTTACGAAATGCCTGCTTTATTGCCGCGCCTGCTTTATTGACCTGCGCAGGCGAAGACAAAGCCACCCGCTCAATAAACTTTACCGCCGGAAGCTGACTTAAGAGCTCCGAGATTTTAAGTGGGTAGCCTTGCGGCCAAGCTTGGCGTCCGGCTTGAGTAGTTGATGTCTTTTGTCCAAGCAGGGTCGTAGGCGCCATCTGACCTCCGGTCATACCGTAAACGGCATTATTAATAAAAATAACCGTGAGATTTTCGCCTCGGTTAGCCGCGTGGATTGTTTCATTGGTGCCGATCGCCGCCAGATCGCCGTCTCCCTGATAAGTAAAAACGATATTTTCCGGCCTTACCCGCTTTATTGCCGTTGCCACGGCAAGCGCCCTGCCGTGCGCTGCTTCCGAACAATCAAAATTCCAATAATCGTAGGCAATCACTGCGCAGCCGACAGGCGCTACGCCAATGACTTTCTCTCTTATGCCCAACTCATCCACTGCTTCAGCTACCAGCCTGTGCGCCATACCATGGCCGCAGCCCGGGCAATAATGCGTCGGAGCTTCATATAGCGATTCTGGACGAGTAAATATTTTATTCATGCCTGTTTCCCCAACAGCCTAATCGCCTTTTTTATGATCTCTTCTTCCGATGGAATACCGCCGCCTGCGCGGCCGAGAAACTCAACCGGAAGCTTACAGCCGACTGCAAGCCTTACATCTTCCACCATCTGGCCGTAAGACATTTCTACGGTTAAAAGAGAGATCCGCTTGCGCCCGGCTGCCAGGCGTTTGAAGATCTTATCCGGAAACGGCCATAAAGTCATTGGCCGCAGCAACCCGGCTTTCTTTCCTTTTTTTCTTAACGCCTCAACAGCTCCGGCAGCGATCCGCGCCATTGTGCCGTAGGCAACTAAAATGACTTTCGCGTCGTCTAAAAATAAGCCTTCATACCGCTGCTCTGCTTCCTTGATCGCCTGGTATTTTTTCTGCGTGGCGAGATTGGCCTTTTCCAGGTCGCCTTCGGCCATATAAAAAGATTTTACGATATTGGCGGGCCTGCCTTTACAGCCGGTCAAGGCCCATGGTTTTTTATAAGCTGACACCTGACACCTGACACCTGACACCTGAACGGGTTCCATCATCTGGCCCAAAATACCGTCGCCAAGAATGATCACCGGATTCCTGTATTTATCCGCCAGGTCAAATGCCGAATACATGAAATCATATGCTTCTTGCACATAAGCCGGGGCAAGCACAATGCAATGGTAATCTCCGTGGCCGCCGCCTTTTACCGCCTGAAAATAATCCGATTGTGCCGGCCAGATATTGCCCAATCCCGGTCCGCCGCGCATAATATTGACGATTACCGAGGGAAGCTGGGCTCCGGCAATATAAGAGATGCCTTCTTGCTTCAGGCTTATGCCGGGGCTGGATGAAGATGTCATTGCCCTTGCGCCTGCGGCAGCGGCGCCGTAAACCATACTGATCGCCGCCAATTCAGACTCTGCCTGGATAAACACCCCGCCTGCATTCGGCATATGGTCCGACATATAGGCAGTTAATTCATTTTGCGGGGTGATCGGGTATCCGGCATAAAAGCGGCAGCCGGCTTGGATGGCCGCCTCGGCAATCGCCTCGTTCCCGGAGATCAAAATTTTATTTTTCTTCATATATTTCAATGCAGCAGTCAGGACAGATCGCCGCGCACATCTTGCAGCCTGCGCATTCTCCGTTGTCTTTAAATTCCACGAAAGCAAAGCCTTTTTTATTTAACGCCTTGCTCTTCTTTATCAAACCCTTGGGGCAGAAGGCAACGCATAAAAGGCAGCCTTTGCATTTTTCCTTATCTATTTTTAATTTTGCCATCTGTAGATTACGCCTTTCCGGAGATAGCAAGCCTGATCTTATCGGCGATCCCGGATCCGGTTAACCCGCATTTATCCAAAAGCATCGCCCTTTTGCCGCAAGGCACGAATTCATCATCAACGCCGATCCGGAAAACCTGCTGGCTTAAAAGTTCATTTATTGCCGATCCCAGGCCGCCGTCTTTGATCCCGTCTTCAACGGTAAAAATACGCTTTGTTTTTTTTGCAATTTCTTCAAAAAGCCGGCTGTCCAAAGGCTTTGCAAAACGGGCATTAATTAAAGATCCTGACAGGCCTTCTTTCTCAAGCAGGTCAATTGCCTCCTGCGCAACCATAACCATGCTGCCTAATGCAACCAGGGTAAAATCTTTTCCTTCTTTCAAAACTTCCGCTTTACCCAGTTCAAGTTTAGCCATCGGCCATTTGGCATCCGGCACATTGTCTTTGGGATAACGTATTGCCACCGGCTTATCCGAATTAACCGCGAATTCAAGCATTGCCTCCAGCTCCGCGCCATCTTTAGGCGCCATGACAACCACGCCGGGAATGCTGCGTAAATAAGCAATATCAAAAACGCCCTGGTGCGTGGGCCCGTCATCGCCGACAATGCCGCTGCGGTCAATGACAAAGATCACGCCCAGGTCCTGAAGCGCCACGGCTTCCATGATTTGATCATAGGCCCTTTGCAAGAACGTAGAGTAGATTGCCACTACCGGCTTAAGGCCTTTTTTGGCAAGGCCGGCGGCAAAACATACGGCATGGGCTTCGGCTATACCGACGTCAAAAAACCTCTGCGGATATAAATCCCGGAATTTATCCAATCCTGTGCCTTCAGGCATTGCCGCGGTTATGGCGACGATATTTTTATTTTCGGCTGCCAACTCAACGATCTTCCTGCCGAAGACCTGCGTATAGGTCGGGCTTGCCGGATCGGATTTTTTCAGTGCCTCGCCGGTTTTTATGTCAAAGGCCGGCGCGCTGTGGAACCTGACCGGATCGCCCTCTGCCGGTCCGTAACCTTTGCCTTTTTTTGTGACAACATGCAATAGTAGCGGGCCTTTAATGGTAAGGATATTTTTCAGCGTCGGAATCAGCAGATTTAAATTATGCCCGTCCAGCGGCCCGAAATACCTAAAACCCAATTCTTCAAAGAGCATGCCGGGAATAAATAAGCCCTTAAGGCCCTCCTCAAATTTATTGGCGAGTTTTACCAAACGGCTGCCTCTGGGAACGCGGGATTTCAGGAAGGTTTCCAGGGATTGCCGGAAACGGTTATAAACCGGCATGGAAATAAGCTTATTAAGGTAAATGCTCAAGGCCCCGGAATTAGGAGAAATGCTCAATTCATTAGTGTTAAGCACGACCAAAATATCTTTCTTTAAATGGCCGGCATTGTTCAAACCCTCAAAACACAGGCCGCCGCTGATAGACCCGTCACCGATCACGGCAATTGCCCGAAAATAATCTTCTTTGGCAAGGCACTCGCGGGAACAGGCAAGGCCCAAAGCCAAAGAAACCGCCGTAGAACTGTGCCCGGTAGTGAAAACATCGTATTCTGATTCATTCTTAGAAGGAAAACCGCTTAAGCCGCCGTATTTGCGGATACAGGAAAAATCCTTATTTCTTCCGGTGAGGATCTTATGCGCGTACGTTTGATGGCCTACGTCCCAGACAATTTTATCCTTGGGAGTGTCCAGACAATAATGCAGGGCAATTGCCAGCTCAACCGCGCCGAGGCTGGAAGCAAGGTGGCCGCCGCTTTGCGCAACTACCTCGATCATCCGCTGCCTGATCTCTGAAGCCAGCAGGGGCAACTGCTCAATGCTAAGCTTCCTTAAATCTTTAGGCGAGTTAACCGATTCTAATAGCATTTTTTATTTTTCTTCCGCTCCGGAATCATCAAACTTTTCCAGCGCATACTTCCCGTCTTTTTTCATCAACAGCTCAACCTTGCGCTGGGCATCGGAGAGCATTTCAGAACAGCCCTGCGCCAGCTTTACCCCTTCTTCATATTTTTTCAGCGATTCTCCGAGGGTAAGCTTGCCGGCGGCCAATTCTTCCACGATCTTCTGCAGCCGCTTAAAATCATCTTCAAACGTCTGTTTTTCTTTCATCCTTAATTACCTCCTGAACAGAGCTCAAGAAACTACCCTTACTCAATACGGTCTTTACGACATCCCCGGCTTTGAGCCCCGAGACATCCTTAACAATCGCCCCTTGCGGCATAAGCATACTTAAACTGTAGCCCCGCGATAATATTGAAAGCGGGCTAAGCGCGTCCAGCCTCTGTATTAAATTGCCTGTTTTCTGCTTGCAGATCTCCAGATAATGTTTCATATTTAAAAACAGGCCGCTGTTGACTTCATCCAAAAGCTGTTGTTTTTCCATCAGGCGGTCCTGCGGGCTTTTGAGCATCTGCCGCAGATGCATCAGCCCGGCATTTAAACTATGGATCGCCTCAATAACAGACGATCTTATTTCGTAGCGGCAATTATCCAATTCGGATAACAAGGAATTCTTTTTATCTACAATGAGCTTGGCCGCGGCAGAAGGAGTTTCTACGAACACGTCGGCTACTAAGTCAGAAAGCGTAATATTTATCTGGTGTCCTACCGCGGAAATCACCGGTATTTTTGAATTATATATTGCCCGGGCAACAACCTCTTCGTTAAACGACCAGAGGTCTTCTACGCTGCCGCCTCCGCGGCAAACAATGACCGCGCTGACCTGTTTGAACCGGTTAAAATCATCTACGGCAGCGGCAATTTCCTCTGCTGCCTGTTCTCCCTGCACCCTTACCGAACGGATAACTACGTCCACGCAAGGCGCGCCTTTTTTGAGTATCTGCAATATGTCCCTTACCGCCGCTCCGACGCTGGAAGTAACTATGCCGACGCAGAAAGGCATCAGCGGAAGGGGCCTTTTATGCTCCGGGCTGAACAAGCCCTCTTTAAATAATTTGTTCTTTAACTGTTCAAAAGCAAGCTGCTGGGCGCCTATGCCCTTGGGCTCGATCTTCTCAACGATGATTTGATATTGGCCGCGCGGGCCGTAAACTTCGATCCTGCCGAAACAAATCACCTTAAGGCCGTCTTCAACCTTGAATTTCACATCCCGGTTTGCCCGGGCGAACATTGCAGCCGCGATCACCGTGGTTTCGTCTTTTAAAGTAAAATAAAAATGCCCGGAAGTCGCCGCCTTAAAATTAGAGATCTCGCCTTCCAGCCAAATCTCGCCGAAAGTGTTTTCCAGGATCAGTTTTATATCCCGGGTTATTTCGGATATTGTGTAAACGTGCCGGGTTTGTTCCTTGCCCGGCAAGGCCGCAAACAGATCGCTATTCTCGCTTGTCATCTGCAACCTGCTCTTCCGGAGGATTTTCCGCCGGCTTCTTTTTCAAAATTATCATTTGCGCCGAGTAAGCAGGAAGCGTCAATGCCTCCTGATACAAGGCTGATCCTTTAATTTCTTTTTCTTCCAGCGCCGCGAACTTGCAATTAAAACTGCAGTCCGGGTCCACCACGAACCTCTGATAGACATAATCTTCTTTTAAATTCTTAATGGCAAGTTTTATTGCCCGGCCGGCTGACTTGGCTGCCTTTGCCTTATCATTGAGTTCCTGCGCTTTCTTTAACATAGTCTTGAGTTTTCCCGTGGCCGGCCTGAGGGTTGAGACATCAATCTCCCGGGAAAATATCTTTTCAATCTTTTCCGTCCTAGCCAGACCAAGCAGCGTTCTCCTTTCGGAGTCATTGAGCGAAGCGATCTTGCGCGAGAGATAATTGCGGCCGATATACGGATCAATATAATTATAGAGTAATAGCGCTACATAACCATCCTCTTTTGTGGCGATCATGCCGCAGAAATCATCATTAGTTTTCGGCTGAACGAACATATTCTTTCCCAAGCCGGACATCATCCTGAAGACATTATATGTTGACTTCGGGCTGCCTTTGTATTCCGAGGCCTCAGAGTCAAACCAAAACACGCCGGTATTCCTTACCACGTTTTCTTTGTTGCTCTGGAAATCTTCGAGGCAGAAATAAAGCTGCAGGTCAAGGCCTGCCTCATACATGTTCTTCAAGCGCGCGGGGATAAAACTGGCTGCGACATTAGCAAACTCTCCCCTTGCAGGAAGAAGGTTGGCGCCGCTGTCGTAATTCCATTCATCAATAATAAGCGGCGTGTCTCTTTGGAAATGGAAATAACTTAACCAGTCCCTGACCAGCGCAACCGAAGTCTTATTATAACGGGTAACCTCAAATTCCACCTTGGGATCTGTTGAATAAGCATGCCAGCTGATAAAATCCAGCGGCAGGCGGCTGCGGTAGCAATACCTGATCAGATCATAGATGAGGCTTTTTTCCGGCGTGATAATACTGTTTGAGTCGCAGTTTTGAAACCACCAGCTTACGCCCGGGCCGCCCACAGGTATATTGATCTTTGTTTCTGCCTCAAGCTCAACTATGCTTTCGGCAACCGCGCGATAGATCGCAAGATATTCCTGTTTCCTGCCTAAAAAGAAATCATCCAGATCAGGAGCACTCCAGACTTCATACCAAATATTATACTTCTTGTTGCAGCTAAGCTCCCGGATATACCCTTTTATCAACTCTTTAAATGCCCTTAGGTCAAGGGGCGGGCTTTTTTTATCTAATGCCTTGCCTAAGCCCGCAGGCGTGCCGAATATATCAAGGATCACGACCCCTCCGGCATCATTGATCCTTTTAATAATACTTTCGTAGTTGGCCAGCAGGCTGTCCTGCTGCGACTTGTCTTTGGCGCTTGCATTTATTTCCCAAAGGTTATATTGCAGCCGATACATCCCCGTAAAACCAATGTCTTTTCCCCAGGTATCCAGTACTTCCGGCGCAGCCATGCCTTGAGGCCAACTGGCCGCGTAATGCTGTCCGCGTCCGCTTAGGTCAATGTTGGGCCGGAAGATCTTCGGCAGGCTGATAGTCGGAGAATTAACGTCTAAGGTAAATTCAAGTTCATTGCTTTCTTGGGCGAAGACAACCGATGTCAAGCACCAAATTACAAGCGCCAAATTACAAATCAAATTGGACTTTGGGATTTGTGATTTATTCATTGATTTTCTTCTGTATCCTTACAATTGACCTTGCTTTTCCGGTATTCTCGTCTATATCCAGAACTACGCCGTGCAATTGTATGTTTTCCTGCGCCACTTCAAACCTCACCGGCACGCTAGTCAAGAACCGCTGCAGCACATCCGCCACATCCCTGCCGATCACGGAATCATACGGCCCGGTCATTCCGGCGTCTGTAATGTAGGCTGTGCCCTGAGGAAGGATTTTTTCATCCGCAGTCTGGATATGCGTATGCGTGCCGAGGACCGCGGATACCTTGCCGTCAAGATACCAGCCGAGCGCGACCTTTTCAGAAGTAGCTTCGGCATGCATGTCCACAATAATCACTTTTGTTTCCCTGGACAATTCTTCCTGCGCTTTTAACGCGGCCTTAAACGGCGATTCCAAGGCCTCCATAAAAACCCTGCCCTGCACATTAACCACGCCCACCTTTGCGCCTGCCTCTGTCTTGAATATCTGGCTGCCGCATCCGGGAGCGCCTTCGGGAAAATTCGCCGGCCTTAAGATGCGCTTATCTTCTTTTATTATCTCAAAGATTTCGCTTTTTTTCCAGATATGATCACCCGAGGTAAGCACGGAAACTCCCGCGTCAAATAATTCATTGGCAACCCGGCTGGTAATCCCCGAGCCGCCGGCAGCGTTCTCCGCGTTGGCGATCACAAAATCAAGCTTAAACTCCTGCTTTAGCAAAGGCAGTAATTTTTTTACCGCCTCTCTTCCGGGATTGCCGACTATGTCACCGATAAAAAGTATTTTCATTTCGCATACTCAATCGCGCGGGTCTCCCGGATCACCGTTACTTTGATCTGACCGGGGTATTCCATACCCTCTTCGATCTTCTTGCGGATCTCCCGCGACAGGTTAACCGCGTCGGAATCGGAGATCTTATCCGGCTGCACGATCACGCGAATCTCGCGGCCTGCCTGTATGGCAAAAGATTTTTCCACGCCTTTAAAAACATTGGCAATGGATTCCAGCTTATCCAGACGCTTTATATACGTTTCAAGGGTTTCCCGCCTTGCTCCTGGACGGGCAGCGCTGATGGCGTCAGCGGCAACTGCCAGCACCGCGTAAAAACTCTTCAGTTCAGCTTCTTCATGGTGCGCTTCTATGGCAGCGACGACTTCCGTTGTTTCATTATATTTTCTTGCAAGCTCTGCGCCCAGTTTGGCGTGCGTGCCTTCTACCTGATGATCAACTGCTTTTCCGATATCATGCAGCAGGCCGATCCTGCGGCCGAGTTTGGCGTCTAATTTCAACTCGGAAGCCATTACGCCCAAAAGAAAAGAAACTTCTTTTGAATGCTGCAGCGCGTTCTGGCCAAAGCTGGTGCGGTATCTCAGCCTGCCTAATAATTTTATGATCTCAGGATGCAGTCCGTCAACTCCCGCGTCAAAGGCCGCGCGTTCCCCTTCCTCCTTGATCTTATCGTCCATCTCCTTCTTTGCCTTCTCAACCACTTCCTCAATCCTGCCCGGATGGATCCTGCCGTCAGAGATCAGCTTTTCAAGGCTTATGCGCGCGACTTCCCGGCGCACCGTATCAAAACAGGAAAGGCTGACTGCTTCAGGAGTATCGTCAATGATCACGTCCACTCCGGTAGCCATTTCAAAAGCGCGGATATTCCGGCCTTCTCTGCCGATCACGCGGCCTTTCATTTCATCGCTGGGCAGATTGACCACGCTTACCGTGGATTCAACCGTATGCTCCGCAGCGCAGCGCTGGATTGCCAGGCTTACGATCTCTCTTGCTTTTTTATCCGCGTTGCTGCGTAATTCCTCTTCCTGCTTTTTGATCACCACCGCCTTTTCCGCATTAAGCTCATCGCTCAGGCGGCTAAGAAGGATCTGCTTTGCTTCATCAGCGGAAAGCGAAGAGATTTTCTGCAGCCTTTCCTTCTCTTCGGCAATCAGCGAATTCAGCTGGGCGTCTTTAGCCTTTAAGCCGTCTTCCTGCTTTTGAATACCATGCTGTTTTGCGTCAATCTCTTTTTCCTTGCCTTCCAAAAGATTGAGCCTGCGGTCAATGTTTTCTTCTTTTTGCGTCAGCCGCTTCTCAAGATTGGTGATCTCCTGCCTGCGGTCCTGCGTCTGGCGCTCAAAATCCTGGCGCATCTTATAAAGCAGGTCCTTTGCCTCAAGCTCTGCTTCGCGGCGTAAGCCTTGAGCTTCTTTTTTTGCCTGTTCTAAAATATGCTGCGCCTTTGTTTCGGCGTCAGCGGTCTTTTTCTCCGCCACCTGTTTCCTTAATATATACCCGACGGCAAGAGACACCCCTCCAATGGCCAAAAATATAATTATATTCAGCATCTCGCGATCAACCTCCTGTCTTAGATAATAACCGAACGTTTTTGTGGCGCGTTTTTTATTAAATGAGGATCAGGCAAAGATAACTTTGTCTACTTCTTTATCTTCGCAGGTGGTGGGGATGGAAGGTAAGATTTGGAAATCAAATGCCAGGCCGATGGAAGCGCAGCGATAAGGTTTTAGTTTATGCAGAAACGTATCATAATAACCTTTACCGCGGCCCAAACGGTTGCCTTTCTTGTCAAAAGCAATACCCGGCACGATCACAAGGTCTAAATCTTCTAATTTCACAAATTTTTTAACCGCGGGTTCGTATATTTCATAGAGTCCCCGGACGAGCTTAGCCTTCTCCCGAAGGATGCTCGGCCGCATTGCTCTTTTTTTACTGCACACGGGAACCGCGATCGTCTTACCTAACGTTATAGCTTTCTTTATCATCTCTCGAGTATCAACCTCGCCACCAAACGAGATAAAAAACATCACTACTTTTGCCTGCTTAAAAACTAAAGTCCTAAACAGCTTCTGCTTGATTAAACTGCTTTTTCTGTTTCGGTCTTCCTCCTTCTGCGTTTTTAGTCTTAAGAGAATTTTACTACGTATAAGCTGTTTTGTCAATCCTAGAAGAACCGGATTATGCGCCTGCATTTTTTAAACCTTTGCCTGTTTATTGCGGTAGTCTTCTATGGCTGCCCGCAGGGCCTCTTCGGCCAGGACCGAACAATGCAGCTTAACCGCCGGCAGGCCGCCTAAAGCGTCTGCCACGGATTTGTTGGAGATCTTCAGCGCTTCGTCAAGCGGCTTACCCTTTACCATTTCCGTAACCATGGAACTGGTAGCAATTGCCGCTCCGCAGCCGTAGGTCTTGAATTTGGCGTCGGTAACTATGTTGTTCTCTACTTTTATAAACATCTTCATTACGTCCCCGCAAATAGGATTGCCCACGCTTCCTATACCGCTGGCATCCGGGATCTCCCCGACATTACGCGGGTTTAAAAAATGATCCATTACTTTGTCTGAATAAGGCTGTTCACTCATTTGGCCATCAATATCTTGTGCGGCTTTCTTGATTTAGCGTGATCCTTGGGGCCTTTGATCTTCTTAAAGTCGTTCAGCCGGCCTTTCTTTTCCATTTCTTTATAAATCAATACCCATGCGCAGTCGCGTTCGCGGTCAACTTCACATTTACCCTTATCCATCCCGCCGCAAGGGCCGTTCAATAAAGATTTAGGACAGAGCGTAACCGGACAAATTCCTCCGGTTTCGTTCAAGACGCATTCCGCGCACATTGAGCATTTCTCAAGCAAATTTCCCTGGCTGTCCATTAATGCTCCGCAGAGAGTGTTGCACCCGGCAATGACTGCCAAGCCAAGCCGGTCATTATCCTTAAGCGATTGCGCTCCTAAGCCGCAGGACATTACCAGGACTGCCTCTGTATCTTTCAGCGCCTTAATATTTTTTGCCAGTTCAGTTTTTATTTTAGCGGCAACGCAGCCGGATTGCGGAATTGCCCAGCCGACGACGGTTTTGCCGCTAGCCTCAAGGTCCTGCTTAATTTTGGCGATCTCTTTTTCTCCGCCTACGTTGCAGACCGTGGCGCATTCGCCGCAGCCGATCAAAAATATGCGCGTATAGGACTTAAGGTATTCCAGTATTTCGGAAAATGGTTTCTGTTCGGAGATAATCATGGTTTTGGTTTTTCCAGCCTTTCCTTTATCTTTTTTTCATGGCCCATGCCTGTGGGCTCGTAGTATTTGACTTTTTTACGCGTATGATAATCCTGCACCCGCTCATTTTCAATATCGGCGTAAGCAGCAGAGATTGCTTTACACGAGGCATTTGATTTTACTGCGCAGGCAACATAAATCGTGGCTTGTGCCAAAGGTATCTTCGCTTCAGGCATACCCACGAATTCCGCCACGCTAAGCGCGGCATTTGCCAAGACCAACGCCAGTGGATCGGCATTGCCCACGTCTTCTGAAGCGCAAATACAGATCCTGCGGGCAATAAACCGCGGGTCTTCCCCGGCATAAAGCATCTTTGCCAGCCAATAAATAGCAGCGTCGGGATCAGAGCCGCGCATTGATTTTATGAACGCCGAGGCAGTATCATAATGCCCGTCTTCATCCCGGTCATAAACCACGGGTTTTTTCTGGATGGACTCAGAAGCCGCCTCCAGGGTAAAATTTATTGCGCCGTTTTTAGCAGCCGGGGTGGTCAAGATGCCTACTTCAAGAGCAGTAAGCGCGCGTCGGGCATCGCCTTCCGAGGCCTTGGCTAAAAAAGCCAAAGCCTTCTTATCAACCTTAACCTTAATATTGCCTAAGCCGCGGACCGTATCCCCTAACGCTAATGTCAGTATACTTAAAATCTCTTCGCTGGTCAAAGATTTTAATTCCATGACCATTGAACGCGACAAAAGCGGCGGGGTAAGGTAAAAATACGGGTTATGGATAGTTGCGCCGATCAGGACCGGATTGCCGTCTTCAATATCCGGAAGCAAAACATCCTGCTGGGCTTTGTTAAAACGGTGTATTTCGTCAATAAAAAGTATAGTCCGTTCTTGCGCGCTGGATTTTTTGTATTTGGCAGCGGCAATCACTTTGCGCAACTCTTCAACATTAGAAGTAGTCGCGTTTATGGCGATATAATTGGATTTTGTGATATGGGCGATACACCAGGCAAGAGAGGTTTTGCCGACTCCCGGGGGGCCGTAAAGAATAAGCGAACTTAAACGGTCGGCCTCTATCGCTCTGCGGAGAAGTTTATCCTTGCCTAAGATATGGCTCTGTCCGATAAACTCATCTAAATTAGCCGGCCGCATGCGCACTGCCAAGGGCTGGGCCTTGGGATCTATATTTTTTTTGCTTTCAAAGAAATCCATAGTATTCGGGGATCCCCGACATTGCGAGACAACCGTCGGGGATTATTTCGGCCATGCGACTTACGTCGCGCTTTGCGCTCCGTAAGCCGCGGCCTCAATAAAAAATCCCCGCACTGTGCCGTTGGCCTGATCAATTGAACCGAACCGGTCCAAGTGGGTGCCCTACTTCGGCGCCAAAGCGCCGGAAGATGCGGGCTCCCTTGATATTAGTGTTGGTTCAATAATATTCAGGCTCCCAACGCGCACGGCAGGGATATTTAAAAGAGCGTTTGTTCCTTACAGTCAAAGTATAGCACATCTTTAAAATAAATCAATCCTCGGGCCTGCCTTACCTTATCCGCACCTGGAACTTATCGACGAGCGCTTGCAGCACGCGGCTGTGCAGGGAGTTAATCTCCTCATCGGTAAGAGTGCGGCTGGCTGAACGGTAAAGGCATGAAATCGTCAAGCCGCGCAAGCCAACAGGAACCTGTTTGCCCTTGTAATAATCGCTGATCCGGGCTTCTGCTAATAGATCTCCGGCGCTTATCTTTATCAGGGATAAGACCTGCTCTGAGCTGATCTCTTCTTTTAAAAGCAGGCTGATCGCCCGTAAGATCCCCGGATACGCAGGCAGTTCATTGAATTTCTTTTTCAGGCCGGCCGCAGCAAAGACTTTATCCAGGTAAACTTCGGCGACAAATACTTCCCTGTTCTTGATCTCCATCCTGTTTAAGAAGTCTTTGTTTACAGTTTGCAGGGAAGCGAGCTTTTCATCGCCAAGAAGGGCAGAAACTCCGCCGCCTTGCCCGGAGGTAAATGTATACCCGCTAATACCCAGGCGCTGAAAAACCGTTTCCAGGATACCTTTTAAATGCAACATGCTCATCCGTTCGCTAACTAACCCCCGCTCCAGGAGCATTGATTTTTCTCCGCATAAAGCAATGCCCAGCACCAATTCTTCCCGCGGCAAGCCCTGGCTGTTACTGCCGGGAAAAATATTTGCGACTTCAAAAATATTCACGTAAGGCTGTTTCTGATTAAGATTATAGCTGATGCAACGGATCAAAGACGGGCCGATCATTGGCCTAAGAACTTCCTGTTCTTTGCTTAAAGGGTTCATTACTTCAACCGGTTCAAGCGGCTTGGCCGATACCGCATAACCTTTTATCAGCTCCCGGTCAATAAGGCTATAGGTAATCACTTCGTTAAGCCCCAGGCCAATAAGTATATTTTTTAGCGCAGAGACTAAATCTCTTTGCCGGCAAGGAGTTAGCTGCGGCTTGATATACGGCAGGGTTGCTGGTATTTGATTATAGCCGGATATGCGGCCGATCTCTTCAATAAGGTCAATATCAGAATTGGCATCCTGGCGAAATGACGGCGGTTTAACGCTAAAACTTTCTTTTGTTTTTTGTTTTACGCTAAAACCCAGGTGGCTTAATATCGCTTTTACCCGAGCAGCTGGAATCTTTACTCCAAGAGTATTCTCAACTGTAACGGCAGATAAAGGAATCTGTTTCCCTTTTGTTTTAGGCAAAGGGGTCAATTTTTCCGCTACGCATACTCCGCCGGAAATTTCATTGATCATTTTTAGCGCAGCCGAAGAAGCAGCCAGCGCTGTTTTAAAATCTGTGCCGCGCTCAAATCTGTATGAAGACTCACTTTGCATCCCCAGCTTCTGCCTGCTGCGGCGCACTACCACCGGATTAAATACCGCAGACTCAAGCAGGATATTTTTTGTATTCTGCGTAACTTCCGTATCTTTGCCGCCCATTACCCCGGCAACTGCCACCGGCTTTTCTTTATCGGCGATGACTAATATTTCCCGGTCTAATGCCGCTTGCTTATCGCTGATAGTAGTGACTTTCTCCCCGGGCCTGGCGCGCCGGACAATGATCGTATCAGAATGTAATTTATCCAGGTCAAAAGCATGCAGCGGATGGCCATAAGTAAAAAGGATATAATTCGTAATATCCACGATGTTATTCACGCTGCGGCAGCCGACCAGCTCAAGCCGTTTTCTTAACCACTCAGGCGACGACCCGGCTTTTACGTCTTTGATTATTTTTGCGGTGTATAACAGGCAGTCTTTTTTATCTTCAACTTTAATATAGAATGACGGTTGTTTCTTAACACCTGGTACCTGGTACCTGACACCTGCCCATTTTAATTTAGAGTTGGTAACGGCCGCTACTTCCCGGGCAATGCCAATGACGCTTAGCCAATCCGGGCGGTTGGAAGTGATCTCTATCTCAAAGATGAAATCTCCCCCCTGTTCTTCAAGCGAAACTACTTCCAGGCCTGCCATAGTCAGCTTGTCAGCCAGCGCTTGCGGTTGGATATTTACATCCACAAAATCTTTTAACCAAGCGTAAGTAAATTTCATCTTAAAATTGTTTTAACATTCTTAGATCGTTCTCAAAAAACATGCGAATATCTTTTACCCCGTATTTCAGATTGGCGATCCGCTCAATGCCCATGCCAAAAGCAAACCCGCTGTAAATTTTCGGGTTATAACCGACATTTTTCAAAACATTAGGATGGATCATGCCTGAACCAAGGATTTCAAGCCAGCCTTTTCTTCCGCAGGAAGGGCATCCCTTGCCCTTACAGATGGTGCAGGAAATATCCACTTCTGCCGATGGCTCGGTGAACGGGAAAAAGTGCGGCCGCAGCCGCATCTTGACTTCTTTGCCGAATACCGCCTTTACAAAAAGCTCAAGCGTTCCTTTTAAATCGGAAAATTTTATGCCCTTATCCACCATAAAGCCCTCAATCTGATGGAACATAAATAAGTGGGATGCGTCTGTGGCATCCGGGCGATACACCCTTCCCGGCACAATCACTGCCAGCGGAGGTTTTTGTTTTTTCATTACCCGTACCTGCACCGGAGAAGTATGGCTGCGCAATAACAGGTGTTGGGTGTTAGGTTTTAGGTAAAAGGTGTCGAATGCGTCCCGTGAAGGATGGTCCAGGGGAATGTTTAAGCCGGTAAAATTATTATATTCGCTTTCAATTTCCGGGCCTTCCACAACGGAAAAACCCATACGCATAAAAATGTCACAGATCTCATTGACGATCTGGGTAATCGGATGCAATTGCCCAACCTCCTGCGCTATGCCGGGAAGAGTAATGTCAACTTGCTCCGACCGGGCCACATCAACCCGCGCCGTTAAATCTGTAGAGCCGGAATGCCTTTGTTTTTCTGCGATGAGCGCATTGATCCTGTCTTTAAGCAGGTTGGCTTGTTGGCCAAACGCTCCGCGCTCTTCTTTGGGCAAACCCGGGATTGAAGCAGTTAGTTCGGCAAGAATACCTTTTCTTCCCAGATACTTGACGCGGAATTCTTCAAGCTTTGCCGGAGAATCTACTGCCGCGGCTTCCGCTTCTATCTGCGCTTTAAGCGCATTAATATCAATAGCAGACATAATACTCCTGATAATACTATTGCCAGTTTCTTTTTGGCAGGATTTATTTTTTCCTCAACAGCTGTCCCGGCCTTAACCTTACGCAGCGAATCAGCATGTATGTCCAGGTCTCCGCCGTGTTCAGGGCAGCTGCGGTGAAAAACGCCTTCTATTTCCACGGTATCACCGAGGAATTTATAGTTTCCCGTATAAACGATATCTTTAGCCAGGTCTTTGGCTACCCAAATGCCAATGGCGCTGGATCCATCGTTGACATTTATCCAGACGAATTCCCCGCGCTGCATGACATCGCCGATAACTTCGCCGCTATAAACCACGGTTTGGCCGTCATATTGCTTGGCATTATTGATCAGCTCTGTGCTGGAAACTGCATCAGCATAACAAGGCAGGCTGCAAGCGCAAATTATAAAATTAAAAATCAGAAAAACCTTTTTCATTTCCCCTTTACCGCCGCTACTGCCGCTCCGATCAGCGTAAATATGGACATAAATTCTAAGCGGCCTGCCCACATCTGAATGATATAAGTAAGTTTTAATCCCGCGGGCATGGCTGCGTCAGTAATGCCGCAGGAAAAACCAACATTGGCTGCTGCCGAAGTAGATTCAAACAAGGAATCTAAAAATGGGTAACCGTAAGCCATGCCTACCAAAGCGCCGGCGCCATATAAAACAAAATAACAGACCGTAACCATCAATGCCGACCTCACCAGCTTATCTTCAAGAAAAACCTCTCTGATATGGTGGAATTTCTGGACCACGATTGCCCGGTCCGGCAGAATGATCCTCTTGATATCCTGCACCAGGGCTTTAAAGATAATCCCCACGCGCAGCATTTTGATGCCGCCTGCGGTAGAACAAATACAGCCGCCTAATGCCATTGAGCAGATTATGCCCAGTAGAGCAAGACTGCCCCACTCATTTATAAACTGCCGGGCATAGATCGTCATATATCCCGTTGTGGTATGGCTTGAAAGAAGCTGGAAAAACCCTTTCCTAAATAATACGATGGCCTGGGGATATACGCCGAGGCTGGTTAAACCGGCTGCGGTAATGAAAAATATCAGCAGTATGCTTAAGAAAAAGGTTCTTGTTTCAATATTCTTAAACATTTCTTTACGGTTGCCGATCCAAACCTGATAATGCAGGTTAAAATTCAGCGCGCCCAAAACCATAAATAAAATAGCGACTGTTTCAAAAAGCAGGCTGTGGTAATAAAGGATGCTTTGAGATTGCGGGGCAAAACCGGCAGTATCAAAGCCGGCCATAAATATGCAAACGGCGTGAAAAAACGCATTAAATGGCCTTAGGCCGATAGATATTCCGACTGCGCCTAAAACAATGGTGCCGAGGACCAGGTAAACAATGCTGATCAGCCAGATAAAACGGGCGGTGTTTATTACGTTGGGCACCAGTCTTTCGTCTCGGCCCTCGCCCACATACATCCTGAATGCCCCGGCAGTGCCCTTTACGAATAAGGAAAGCGCGATGATTGCAATGCCTTGGCCGCCGATAAATGGACTAAGGTGCCGCCAGAGATTATGGCTATACGAAAGATGATCCAGTCCTTGCGCCAGGGTCAACCCGGTAGTAGCAAAACAAGACATTGCTTCAAACCAGGCGTCAAGAAAAGATTTCCAATGCCCGCTTAAATAAAAAGGTATTGCCCCCAGAATAGCTGCTGCCAGCCACGAAAGGGAAACTACGATCATCCCCTGCATCCAGTTCAAGTCCTTTTCCGTGCGGCAGAAAAACGTTAAGAGCAGGCCGCTGATCAAGGTTATTGCGCCGCCGATTAAAAAATCCAAGGCTGGATTAACTTCCTTAAGCACTAAACCAAGGGCAACCGGGATAAAAAAAGTAAAACCGAGGCAGACAATTACTTTACCCAGATAATAACCGATTGTTTTTATATCTTCCAGCCGGGGCTTGAGGATCATTATTTATCCTTAAAATTTGATTGCCAGGCCAAAGCCGACCAAAAATGCCGCCGCCGCAATTAAGAGAATATATAAAACCTCAACAGCTATTCCGAATACGGGATTCAAAATTGTTTTTGCGTTCATTTAGAGTTTGCCCACTAACACGCTCAACAGCTGGGGCTCGTTTCCGACGAGGGTAAGGGCGATGATGTCGTCCCCGGGCTCAAGCACGGTATTGCCCTTGGGAACAATCACTTCTTCTCCCCTGACAATGGAAACGAATACGGAATCAGCCGGCAGCTGGATATCCTGTATCTGCTTATTTATTACCGGCGAATCTTGAGGCAGGTCAACGCGCACAATGGAAAGCTTGCCGCGCTTAAAACTCATCAGGTTCACGAAATCGGAAAAAGAAACTTCTTCTTCTATAATCTTGGCGATGATCTTGGTGGAATCTATGGGCACGTCAATGCCCAGTTCTGAAAACGTATGCTCGTTATCGGGATTATTGACTTTGGCTACTGTGCGCTGAACATGGAATTTTTCTTTGGCTAACTGACAGATAATCAGGTTGTCCTCGTCGTCTCCGGTAACCGCGGCTAAGACATCGGCATGAGCTGCGCCTGCTTCTTCCAGTATGCGCGGCTCGCAGCCATCGCCGTGGATCACTAATGCATCCAGTTGTTTTGCCGTTTCTTCGCAAAGCTGCCGGTCTTTATCCACAATGCTGACCGTATGATTATTCAACAGCATGCGCTTTGCCAGAAAATAGCCCACTTTTCCCGCGCCGACAATCACTACGTACATTACCCTAAGCCCAGCCTTTCCTTGACTTCGTTAAGGTTGGCAACCTTGACTACGCCCATCAAGATATCTTTTTCTTTCATTACCGTATCCTGCTCGGGGATAATTACGCCGTCCATCCTTCTTATCGCCACCACCATAAATTCGCCCGGAATATTAATGTTCTTTATCAACTGACCCTTGAGCCCGGACTTGACTTCAATTTCAATGACCCCGAGGTCTTTTGTTTCAATAAGGTAGCTGGAAAACCGACTTTCAATGATCTTATCGCGGATCATTGAAGCAAAGAGGATCGTTCCGCTGATAATATCCATCCCGAGCGCGGCATAGATATGCGCGCGCTGCGGATCATAAACACGGGCGATCACCTTAGGAACGTTGAATATTTTCTTGGCTGCCTGGGCAGAGATCAGGTTGGTGTTGTCTCCGTTAGTCAGCGCGCAAAACGCCTCTGCCTTTTCCACCCCGGCCTGCTTTAAAATATTCAGGTCAAAGCCGTTGCCAGTAAGGGTCACTCCGTTAAAGGTCTCGCCCAAGCGGTCAAATGACGAAACATTCTTGTCAATGACAACTACATCATTGCTTTCATTAGACAAAAGCTTGGCAAGCTCCGAGCCCACCCTTCCGCATCCGACAATGATCACGTGCATACTGCTTATCCTTTTGCGATCTCTACGAGCTTCTTAAACGTCTTGATATCGTTCACTGCCAAGTCAGCGAGTATTTTGCGGTCAAGCCCGACCTTTGATTTTTTGAGCCCGCTCATAAAACGGCTGTAAGTAATCCCCTCTGCGCGGCAGGCAGCGTTGATCCTGACGATCCAGAGCTGGCGGAAATCGCGTTTTTTTACTTTCCTGTCGCGATATGAATATACCAGGGCGTGCATCAAGGTGCGGCGCGCCTGCTCAAACTGCTTGCTGCGGTCGCCCCAATAGCCCTTAGCTTTTTTCAGGACCCGTTTTTTTCTTCTTTTTGACGCAACGCTATGCTTAATCTTTGCCATGACTCACTCCGTTCTTTTTTAAAGTTGATTACCCGTAAGGCAACAACCTTTTTAAATATTTGATCTGCTGCTTGTTCTCCACGGTCTTGGATTTTCTTAGATGCCTTTTTTTCTTTCTCGTCTTGCTGGACAAAAGATGGCCCGTGCCGCAAGGTTTATATTTAAGTTTCCCTTTTTTCGTCAGCTTAAACCTTTTTGCTACACCTTTTTTAGTTTTTAATTTGCCCATGGTTCACTCCATTCTTTAGTTGTTACTTCGGCGACACTACCAACGACATGATCCTGCCTTCCATCATCGGCTCTTTTTCTATCTGGCCGTCGTTTTGGGTGTCGGTAATGAATTTATCTAAAACTTTCCGCCCGAGGTCAATATGCTCCATCTGCCTGCCGCGGAAGAAAAGATTGACTTTAACTTTATCGTTTTTCTGCAGAAAAGTGAGCACTTGTTTCAACTTGACTTTGTAGTCGTGTTCATCAATATTCGGCTTAACGCGTATCTCCTTAAGCCGGCTCTGCTTCTGGTGTTTCTTTGCCTCGCGTTCCTTCTTTTCCTGGTCGTATTTGAATTTAGTAAAATCTATGATCCGGCATACCGGCGGCGTAGCTGCGGGTGCGACTTCTACCAGGTCTAACTCATGCTGATTTGCCAGGTCCAGCGCGCGCTGGATCGCCATAACTCCCAATTGATTGCCGTCGGGGCCGATAAGCCTGACTTCCGGAACGCGGATCCTGTCATTTACGCGGATAAATTTTTTAATCTTACTACCTCCTATTGCTATTGTTAATAATGCGTTTGGCCGCCATTGCGAGCCAAGCGAGATAATCTCAAGGGGCAGCCCCCTATGATTTACTTATGACTTCTTCTTTTATCTTTGTGATAAATTCCTGCGCAGTCATAACGCCGAGATCGCCCTTGCCCTTTTTCCTGACTGAAACTTTATTGCTGTCTGCTTCTTTGCGCCCAACGATCAGGGCATAAGGAACTTTTCCCACTTCTGCCTCGCGTATCCTTTTATTTAACGTTTCATTGCGGTCATCCAACTCAACGCGCAGGCCGTTTTCCTGCAATTGCTTTTTTAAACCCAGCGCGTACTCTTGCGGCTCAGGGCCGATCGGGATGATCGCGACTTGGATTGGCGAGAGCCATACGGGAAAATTTCCCGCGTAATGCTCGGTCAGCACCCCGGTAAAGCGCTCAATACTGCCGAACAAAACCCTGTGCAGCATGATCGGCTGCTGCTCTTTGCCGCTATCATCAGTATAAACGAGATTAAACCTCTTGGGAAGCGCAAAATCACACTGGATAGTGGCGCACTGCCACTTTCTTTTTAGGGCGTCTTTGAGCTTGATATCTATTTTAGGGCCGTAAAATGCGCCGTCACCTTCATTGATGTCATAGGCTAGGCCTTTTTCTTTTAACGCGCCTTCCAGGGCCTTGGTTGCCAGGTCCCAGTCACCGTCGCTGCCAATGGATTTTTCCGGCCGCGTGGAAAGCTCAATGCTCAAGTCAGAAAACCCGAAATCTTTCATTGTGGCGGTAACAAGATCAATGATCGCCTCGATTTCTTTGACCAACTGCTCCTGCCGGCAAAAGATATGCGCGTCATCCTGGGTAAAACCGCGCACGCGAAGAAGCCCGTGCAGCACGCCTGCCTTTTCATGCCGGTAAACCGTGCCCAATTCAAATAACCTCAGCGGCAGATCGCGGTAGCTGTGGATCTTTGATTTATAAATAAGTATGTGACCCGGGCAATTCATCGGCTTGAGGACATATTCTCTCTCCTCGATCTTGAAGGTATACATGTTTTCCAGATAATAATCGTAATGCCCGGAAGTTTTCCAAAGCTCTGCCTGCATGATATGCGGGGTGATCACCAGCTGATAGCCGTTTTTCAAATGGCTGTCTTTTTCATAATCTTCAATGATCTTGCGCAGCAAAGCACCCTTAGGATGGTAAAACACCAATCCTGCGCCGGCTTCTTCATGATATATGTCAAAGAGCTCCAGTTGCGGCCCTAACTTCCTGTGATCGCGCAGCTTTGCTTCTTCTAAATTCTTTAAATGCTCCTCTAATTCTTTCTTGGTTTTAAAACAGGTGCCGTAGATCCTCTGCAGCATGGGGTTGGTTTCAATCCCGTGCCAGTACGCTCCGGCAACCGATAATAATTTAAACGCCTTTATCTCACCGGTTGATTTAATGTGCGGGCCGCGGCAAAGGTCAACAAAATTTTTCCCTGTCCGGTATATGGATACTTTGGCATCGGCAAGGCCCTGGATTAATTCAATCTTGTAATCTTCTTCCAGAGACTTAAACAGCTCTGCTGCCCTGGCTTTATCAAGTTCCTCGCGGATGAACGGTTCATCGCGGCCAATGATCTCCTGCATCTTTTTTTCAATGCCGGCAAGGTCTGCGTCGGTAAACGGCTCTTTACGGTCAAGATCATAATAAAACCCGTCTTCGATCGCCGGGCCGATGGCCAGTTTTACTTCCGGCCAGAGCTCTTTTACCGCTTCAGCCATCACATGCGAACAGGAATGCCGTAATATTTCCAGGTCCATACGCTTTTTAATTTTATGGTGGGCCCAGAAGGATTCGAACCCTCGACCTTTTCCATGTCAAGGAAACGCTCTAACCAACTGAGCTATGAGCCCACTGATTTTCGTATCGGCTCATAGCGAATACCTCTAACCAACGACGAAAGATGCATTTTTGCATCTTGAGGAGTCCCGCCGCACTTTGGCGGGACTGAGCTATGAGCCCACTGATTTTATTTTTTCTTCGTAAATTTATGGGCAAGGAGGGAGTCGGACCCTCACAACCTTACGGTCAGCAGATTTTAAGTCTGCCGTGTATGCCATTCCACCACTTGCCCGTCGATCTAGATCCCGTACTTAACACTCGAAGGTTTTGTAGAAATTTTCTCGTAAGTACGGGGTTAATTCGGCTCAACAACTTACGTTCGCTTCGTTCCGTAAGTTGTGGCCTCATTTAAGGCGACGAGCGGAATCGAACCGCTGAATAGCTCTTTTGCAGAGAGCTGCCTTACCGCTTGGCTACGTCGCCAAAATTTTTAAAGGATCTCTCTTGCTTCCTTAATTACCCTGTCGACTTCTGCCAGACAGCCCACACCGGCCTTACCGCAGGCAAGATTTCCCTGCCTTGGCTCGACGAATTTATATCCCAGGCCCTTAAGCTTCTTGATGTTGTCCTGCGTAATCTTATTTAAATACATATTCTCGTTCATTGCCGGGCAGATCAAAATTTTGGCTTTTGTCGCCGCAACTACGCAGGTCAAAAGATCATCGCATATGCCGCCGGATATTTTTGCGATGATGTTGGCGGTTGCCGGAGCAATCAACACCAGCCCCGCCTTATCCGCCAAAGAAATATGCTCAATCTCCCAGGTTTCCGGCTCTCCAAAGAGCTCGCGATAAACCTTATTACCGCTTAAAGCCTGGAAAACCACCGGCTTGATCAATTCCTGCGCTTCTTTGGTCATCACCACGGTAACGTCAAAACCCGCTTCTTTGAGCCGGCGCAGGATCTCACAGGCTTTATAGATGGCAATACTGGCTGTTACGCCTAAAATAATATTTTTTGTCTTCGGCATAATAGGATTATTTATCTGTCCTCTTGTAGGTAACTTTACCGGCGGCAATTTCCATCAACGCTACCGTCGAAGGCTTGATCGAAGCGTCCGCGACCACCATCTTGGGCTGGCCTTCGGCAATCTCCAGCGCCCTCCGGGACGCGATAATCACCAGTTTATAAATGGACTCGTTGGTCTTATCCAACATCGTTTCCAAAGCTACGTAAGCCATAAACCACCTCTTTTTGTTAATGAGCCGTCCGGCTCAACAGACTAATTCTGTTTAATATAATATCCTTTAACTGCCGCACCGTCTTTTTCAGGTCTTTATTCTTCAGCCGGTAATCAAACCTGGCTGCCTGCGGTATTTCTTTCTTTGCCCGTTCCAATCTCCGGCGGACTTCATGCTCCGCGGTCTTGCTGCAGCGGTTCTTGATCCGTTTACGCAGCTCTGCCAAAGAAGGAGGCACTACAAAGATCGTTACCGTATTCTTTGGATACAGCCGCTTGAGGTTTTTTGCGCCTTTCAAATCAATGCACAAAAGCAAGTGCCGGCCTTTGCTTATCTGACTGTCAACGCTTGACTTGGGCGTCCCGTAATAATACCCCAAGTAATTAGTCCATTCAAGGATTTTTTTTGCCTTAACCTGTTGTTTAAAGCGGCTTTCCGTGAGGAAAAAATAGTCCTGCCTGTGCCTTTCGCCCGAACGTTTTGGCCGGGTGGTGAAGGAAACGGACTTCCTTAAACTATTGCCTAAGACCTTGTCTTTTAATATCCGCTCGGCCAGCGTGGTTTTTCCCGAACCCGACGGCCCGGAGATCACAAATATCAACCCGCGTGCTTTTTTCCGGTTTCCTTGCCCTGGGCTCTGTTTTTTCACTCTACGTTCTGCACTTGTTCCCGGATTTTTTCAATCTGGCTTTTTATATGCACCACCCTTGCCGACAAGAGCGAATCGCAGGATTTGGCGCCGACAGTATTTGCCTCCCGCTGCATTTCCTGCGCAATAAAATCCAGCTCCTTGCCCACCGGCCCGGCCTTTGAAAGTTTATGCTCAAAATTTTTTAAATGAAAGGCAATACGCGAGATTTCTTCGCCGATATCCGCGTCTTTTAAAAAACTTGCTTTCTCCTCGGGCGTCTTTAATTTCGCGACCTCTCTCTCCAGGACATACTCAAAGCGCTTTTGCAGCAAGGCGGCTTCGGATTTAAGGATCTTTATCCTGGACTTAAGGTATTTTTGCAAAGCAGCCCCTTCTTTCTGCCGCGTGCGGACAAAATTGTTCACTGCCTCCACAACCAAGGGCTTTAGGGCGGGCCAGATCCGCTCTTTGGGGATCTCGCTTTCCGCAAGCGACAACACTCCCGGCAGATGGATCAATGTGTCCAGACTTGCCTCTCCACCGATATGGAATTGCTTGCTGATCTTCGTCAGCGCGGAAAGATAATTTTTTAAAAGCTTCTCATTTATATACACGCCCGGGCTGCCGGAAGCGCCGATATTGATCATACAGGTGATCCTGCCCCGTTTTACGCGGGACTCAATCTCTTTCTTGATCCTGTCTTCTAAGATCAAGAACCCCTCGGGAAGATGCAAAACCGTTTCCAAAAATTTATGGTTTGAGCTGCGCAACTCAACGGAAATCTTCCCAAATAACGGGACCTCTCCGGCCTTGCCGCCAAAACCAGTCATACTGTTTATCATTTATGCCCAGACCTTTCGTTTATATTCTTTCTCTACTTTTTCTTTCACCGGGTAGAGGCCGACAATGATCTCTTCCGGATGGAACCAAAGTTTTATTTCCCTTTCCGCGTCTTTGGGGTCCGAAGAAACATGGATCACGTTTTCATACACGCCTTGCGTGGTGATCCTCCCGTAGGAGCCCCTTATCGACGTGGGATCCGCCTCCTCGGGATTGGTTGCCCCGGCAAGGCCGCGGCATTTTGTGATCGCCTCCGGCCCCCAATAAACAAGCGCCATGACCTTGCGCCGGTTATGCAGTTCGCCGCGCAGGTATTTTATAAGCTCTTTAAAGAACGGCTTGTCTTTTAAGTGCCTGTAGTGCTCGCATGCCAATTCTTCGGATACGGCGACGATCTTGGCGGCGACGATCTCCAGCTTTGTCTCGGATAACCGCGTCAGGATATTGCCGGTCAAAGATTTTTTTAACCCGTCGGGCTTGATGAGGATTAAGACTGACTGTCCCACGTTTACTTTGCTCCTTTCAACTTGTTGACGATCCTTTGTAAATCTTCTTCGGAATAAAACTCAATGAGTATATGGCCGCGTTTTTTTCTTTTGCTGATCCTCACCTTTGTTGCCAGCGAATGCTGCAGCTCTTCTTCCATGATGCTGACGTGCGGCTCGCGTATGCCCGGGCCGATATTGCGCTTGGGTTTCCGCGGCCTGCAGGTCTTGATCATATTTTCCAGCTCGCGCACGGAAAGCCCTTCGTTGATCACCTGCTGCACCAGTTTGCGCTGTTGATTCGCGTCTTCAATTTCTAAAAGCGCCCTGCCGTGGGCAAAAGATATGCGGCCGGCTTTCATTTCCTGCTGGATTTCCTGCGGTAAGGATAATAAGCGCAGCGTATTCGTGATCGTGACCCTTGCCTTGCCGAGTATCTCGCTGATCCTCTCCTGGGTTAAATGGAATTTGTCAATCAGGTACTGATAGGCGCGCGCCGCTTCAATCGGATTAAGGTCCTGCCGTTGTATGTTCTCGATCAGGGCCAGCTCCAGAGAATCTTCATCCGCGGCTTCCCTGACGATTGCCGGGACTTCACTTAAATTTAAGATCCCTGCTGCGCGTAACCTGCGCTCTCCGGCGATCAATTCATAGCTGTCCCCTTTTCTTCTGACGATGATCGGCTGGATTATACCTTTTTCTTTGACCGATTGCACAAGTTCATCAAGGCTTTCTGTATCAAAGTCTTTACGCGGCTGAAATGGATTTGCTTTTATCTGGGCCGGCTTCAAATGTAATATCTTTTCCTCTTTATCCGACTTGTCCGGCTCTTTTTCTATGATCAAGGCGCCGATACCCTTGCCCAAGGCTTTTCTCTCCATATTTATTCTCCTGGTTTAACCTCTTCTAAGTTTGGTTTTTCAGGCTGAGAAATGTCCAATCTCAGATTGGACATTTTTTCTCCGATAATCTCTTTGGCTAATTCTTCGTATTTTTCCGCGCCTATGGATTCATTATCGTATAAGGCGATCGGTTTGCCAAAGCTCGGCGCTTCTGTCAAGCGGATATTGCGGGGAATGACAGTTTTATAAACTTTATCTTTAAAATAATTCCTTGCCTCGTTAATAACTTCTTTGGTAAGATTGGTACGAAAATCTGCCATTGTCAGCAATACTCCTTCAATCACTAAGTCAGGATTAAGATTTTCTTTTATAAGTTTAATAGTGTGAGATAGTTGCGTTACACCTTCTAAGGCATAATACTCGCACTGAACAGGAATAAGCACTGAATCCGCAGCGCATAAAGCATTAATCGTTAACAGGCCCAACGACGGCGGCGAATCAATAACAATGAAATCAAAATTTTCTTTTTCTTTTGCCAGCACTCGTTTTAATCTATATTCTCTTGCCAGCATGCCGACCAGTTCCACTTCTGCGCCGGTTAAGTCTAAATTAGACGGGGCAATAAAAAAGTTCTTCACGGCAGTCGGCTGAATGATCTCTTTTAAATCCATCTCCTCTAATAAGAGATGGTACGAGCTGTTTTGTACATTGTGTTTATTAATGCCTGAACCGCTGGTGGCATTTGCTTGCGGGTCCAGATCAATCAGCAGGACTTTTTTCCCGGCGAGTGCAAGATATGCAGATAGGTTGATTGAGGTTGTGGTTTTACCTGTTCCTCCCTTCTGATTACAAATGGCGATTATCTTACCCATTATATTTCAAGTAGTTACGAAACGTTTCACGCGGAACCTCCGCTTTTGGCCGCTTTTCTAGAATTTATTATCCTCTTTTAAATATAGCTGTCAAGTATTTTCTTCTATTCAATTATGGTTGCACGTACTTTTGCCGGCCTTGCGCCTGCCATACCAAAAAGCCCTCTCTCTTCTTCAGAGAGTACTTCTATTTTAACCTTGTCGCGGCCATGCTTTAATTCTTTTAAAGCCTTTTTCACTGCCTCCTCTACCGTGGCAGCCTCTACTTCAATGGATTTTTTATGCGTCATTTTGCCCTGCTAACCTTAAATTGGAAGATCAACATTAAAGCGCTGTTAACAAACCAATACAAGACTAAGCCGGACGGCATATGGTAAAATATAAAACCGAAGATCAACGGGAATACTATAAGCATGATCTTCTGCTGTTCGTTATTTGCGGCTCCTGTATTCATCGTGAGTTTTTGCTGCACGAACATCCCGATCATCATCAGGATCGGCAAAAGATTAACCTCGTTCCCAAGAATTGGCAAGCTTGTCGGTAAAACAAACAGCTTGTCCGGTTCAGACAGATCCTTGATCCACAAGAACCCGGATCCTTTTAATGAGACCGAACGCAGCAGCGCCTGATACAAGGCAAAGAATATCGGCATCTGCAGCAGTAGCGGCAAACAACCGCCCAGAGGATTAACTTTATGCTCGCGATAAAGCTCCATAATCTCTTTGTTTAATTTCTGGGGATTATCCTTAAGGGCTTTTCTTAATTCCTCAATGCGTGGCTGTAATGCCTGCATTTCCTTCATTGAGCGCATTTGCTTTACACTGAGCGGATATAATAGGAAATATACGGCAATACTTAAGATTATAATTGCCATGCCCCAATTGCGCGTTAAGCCATAGAATATTTCCAGCAATTTAAGCAATATCTGGGAGATAATATCAAATGTCCCAAAATGGACAATTCCTGACCATTCTGGATTTATTTGTCCAATCTGCTTTATTTCCTGGGGTCCCAAATAGATAAGGAATTTCTGCTGCGTTGTTTGCCCTGGCAAAATTGTCAACTCCGGAGAATTCAGGCCAAGTACTGATCCTTTGCTGCTTGTTTTTTTGACGAATGCAGAGTAATTATTAGTAGGGGGGGCGGTGATAACGCAAAAATACCTATCTCGCAACCCTATAAATTTGAGATTGTTATAAGCAATATCTTTGTTGGGGTTAGGATGCAGTAGTTTATCCTGGGTGGAAACGGTGAAATCAAAATTCCGCGCGTGCGTAGGATCCATTGTAAAATCTATTGCACCTAAAGACAGCGGTAAAGACAAGACGAGAGGAGCACTACTTAGGTTCTTGATTGTAATCTCTAACTCTATACAATACTTAGCTTTAGGAAAAATAAAGCGCTTAGTTATTTCTTTATCGCTGTCGGCATACTTAAACGCCGCAGCCTCAGAAGTAATCTCCGCCTTCTTAAAATTTAGGTCGTTGGCAAATCCTTCCAGGAGAGGAAACTTATAAGATTGGTATTCTTTAAAAATAACCTCTTTGATCGCGGCCCTGGATTGATTAAAAATTACTTCAAATTTTTCATTATTAAAACTGGTCAGGACCTCCGGCCCGGGCTTTTCTCCGTCGGAGATTGCCTTTATCGGCTGCGCAGGCGCAGCCACGGAAGAAACAGCGGCAGGAGCCATGAGCGGCGCTGGTTCGGGTTTAGGCGCTATAACAGACCACGCCAACAGCACTAAAGAAGAAAGGACAATCGCCAATATTAAACGTTTTTCCATGTTTTTTCCTTTTTTTAAACTAAGGGGTCATAGCCGGATTTACCGGAACAGGGATTACACTTAAAAATCCTTTTACAGCCCAGCCATAACCCTTTGACAGGCCCGTATTTAATCACCGCCTGCCGGGTATACTCCGAACAGCTTGGCACAAAACGGCAGGAAACCGGCAGGGCTGGCCTGATATACTTTTGATATGTTGTTATGGCGGCAGAGAGGTAGCTGCGCAGCATTAGACCGCAAGGCGTTTTCTGCCTTTTTGCCGACGACGGCGGATGATTTTCCTGCCGTCCTTGCTCTTCATCCGCGCGCGGAATCCGTGGCGCTTTTTCCCGATCCGGTTAGCCGGTGTTTTAAGATTTTTCTTCATCGCTTTACCGCTCCTTTTCGTTTAATAATTTTTGCAGTTTTACAATTATAACATAAAGCCGCAGATAGTCAATATATTCAATCGCTGATTAAACGGGCCGGGAGATAACATCTGTTTGACTTTTTTGTTGACGCCCGGAATAAATCGTGTATAATGTTTTGGCGCGTAAGTTTTTTCCTTGCAGGAGGATTTTCTCCTGCTATAATATTTTCCACAGGTTTATCCAAGATGTGAATAAGCTGTGGATATCGCCCAAGCGGCTGCGTTTTCCGACTCAAGGCGAATTGCCGCCGTTTACACATAATGGCGGTTATCCACAGATAAAAGCGACCAACTGTCCTATTTCTATGGCAAATGTAGTTGAATTTTGGGAAAAAGCAGGGGAGTATTTAAAAGGAAGGCTGGGCGAGACTACTTTTGAAACCTGGTTTAAGCCGCTAAGGCCGCGCCAGGAAGAACGCGGTTTGATATTAGAGGCGCCGGACCGCTTTTTCTGCGACTGGGTGGACAAGCATTACCGGGAAATCATCCATGAGGCAATGAAGGCTGCTGGCCAGGCGGAAATGGACTTTTCCCTGGAAGTTAACCCCGGACTGAGAGACCCGTTTATCATTCCGCAAAACACGCTGCCTCACCCGGCGAAACCCGGGGACATCACCGGCTGTGCCAATCTTAACCCGCGCTATACTTTTGAAAATTTTGTGCTGGGGCCCTCTAACAAACATGCGCATGCTTACTCTCTGGCTGTGGCGGAGTCGCCGGCTAAAACATATAATCCGCTCTTCATCTACGGAGGGGTGGGGTTAGGTAAAACCCACTTGATGCAGGCAATCTGTCATCACATCAAAAATAACACTCAAGGGGCTGCGCGGATCTGTTATATCACGTCGGAAAAATTTACCAACGAGCTTATTGATGCTATCCAGCGCCATTCTACGTCGGCATTCCGGCAGAAATACCGTAACAGCGTAGATGTCCTGGTCATAGATGATATTCATTTTATTGCCGGCAAGGAATCTACGCAGGAAGAATTTTTCCATACCTTTAACGCCCTGCACGACGCGCACAAACAGATCATAATCTCTTCGGACCGGCCGCCGAAAGAGATCTCTAATCTCCAGGACCGGCTGGTTTCCCGCTTCAGCTGGGGGCTGACCACGGATATCCAGCCGCCGGACCTGGAAACGCGCATCGCGATCCTGAAAAAAAAGATCGAGCGGGAGCCCGTATCTGTTCCTGATGACGTGATCTATTTTATCGCCCAGCTGATCAAAACTAATATCCGGGAATTAGAAGGCGCGCTGATCAGGACGATCGCTTATTCATTATTGGAAGAAAAGCCGATCACCTCGGACCTGACCAAAGACGTGTTAAAAGATCTCCTGAACGAGCCGAAAAAATTGGTCACGGTAGATTTTATCCAACGCTGCGTTGCCGAAGAATTCGGCGTTTCGTTATTCGAGCTAAAAACAAAAAAACGCAATAAGAACATTGTGCTGCCGCGCCAGGTCGCGATGTATTTAAGCAGGGAATTGACGGAAATGTCCCTGCCGGAGATCGGCGGGTTTTTCGGCGGGAAGGACCATACTACAGTTTTGCATTCTTATAATAAAATAAAAGAAGAGTTGATCAGCAATGAACTCTTAAAAAACAAGATTGAGAAAGTTATACAGGTTATTCAACAGTAAATTAAGACCTTATCAAAAGGATGTTGTTTTTTTATCCATACCAAAACAAAGGGGTTAACTGGCTTTTCAACAGAAACTAAACCGTATTACTACCAATACGATATTATATATTTAAAGATTAATAAAAGAAGGAGATTAAAATGAAGTTTAAAGTACAAAAAGACGTTCTGCTGAACGGTATTCAAACCGTGCAAAATGTCGTGACTCCTAAAGCTGCTTTACCTATATTAGCGAATATTTTGATCGAGGGCCAGGGTAACGATATTCGGCTGACTGCTACGGATTTAGACGTTGGGATAAGCTGTGTAATACCTGTGAATACCCAGGAGGCCGGCGCGATAACCTTACCTGCTAAACGTTTTGGGGATATTATTAAGGAGTTACCGGAAAGCGACGTTACTTTAGGGGTGAAAAAAAATAATCTGGTGGTGATTGAAACCGATACCTGCCAGTTTAAGATGATGGGGCTGCCGAAAGAGGAATTTCCCAAACTGCCGGAATTTAAAGATAAAGAAGCGATAAAGATCGGGCAGCCGGTTTTACAGGAAATGCTAAAGCTCACTTCTTTCGCGGTTTCTTTTGATGAAACGCGCTATATTTTAAACGGCATTCTTTTTCATATCGGCAAAGGCAGCCTTACCCTTGTAGCTACCGACGGTAAAAGACTGGCAGTTGTGGAAAGGAAGCTTGAGCAGGGCGACGAAAAAGAGATCTCGATCATTGTGCCGGTCAAAGCAATCCATGAGTTAAACCGTAACTTAAAACCCGAAGGCGAGTTATCGCTTGTGCTGGGGAATAACCAGGCAATGTTTGATTTAGGGACAGTGGTGGTGATCTCCCGGCTGATTGAAGGAGAGTTTCCCGATTACCGGCAGGTGATCCCGCCGGTTTCTGAAAACAAGATGCGTATCGGCCGCGACCAGTTTTTGCTGGCGGCAAAACGCGCGGCGCTGCTTTCTACTCCGGACTACCAGGCGGTAAAACTGGAACTTTTTAAAAATAAAATGGTGGTCTCAAAATCAACGCCGGATGTCGGGGAATCCCGGGAAGAAGTCCCCGTGGAATATCAGGGCAAAGAAATCGCCATCGGCTTTAACCCGGTGTATCTCACGGATGTTTTAAAGAACCTGCAGGATGAACGCGTTGAGCTTGAGGTGACAGACAGCGAGAAGCCGGGCGTGATCAGGATCAACGGTTATATTTACATTGTCCTGCCGATGCGGCTAGGGTAGTATGGAGCAAATTCGGAATACTGTAAACGCGGTTATCCGCCTGCTGGAAACCGGCCGGCTGGCTTCAGGCGAAGTTAAAATTGAAGAGTTGCTAAAAAAACTCTTGACGAAAAAGGAATTAAAGCATATAAAGTTACATTATTTTAAAAAGGGCATTCTCGGGATAAAGGTCGATTCCTCAAGCTGGCTTTACCAGTTGAGCCTTGAAAAAGAAGGCCTGCTAAAAGAATTGCAGCAGGGCCTGGCGGAAATAAAAGACATCCGTTTTTCCCTCGGAGAAATAAACGATAATGGCAAAAGAAAAAGCAAAACCGGCAAATAAGCCGGCAAAAAAATACGACGCAGAATCCATCCAAGTTTTGGAAGGATTGGAGGCAGTGCGCCGCAGGCCGGCAATGTATATCGGCGACACTTATTCCCGCGGCCTGCATCACCTGGTCTATGAAGTTGTGGATAATTCCATTGACGAGGCGCTGGGCGGCTACTGCAATAAGATAGACGTTGCCATTCATCACGATAACAGCATCAGCGTTGTGGATAACGGCCGCGGCATTCCCGTGGACATGCACAAGACGGAAAAGAAGCCGGCGGTGGAAGTTGCGCTTACCACGCTGCATGCCGGCGGCAAGTTTGACCACGGCGCCTATAAAGTTTCCGGAGGCTTGCACGGCGTAGGCGTAAGCGTAGTCAACGCGCTTGCCGAATGGCTGGAAGTAGAGGTACGCAGGGACGCAAAAGTTTATCATCAGAGATACCAGCGCGGCAAGACCATGTCCAAGCTTACCGTTATCGGCAAGGCAAAAACCACCGGCACCAAGGTTACCTTCAAGGCGGATAAGGAAATATTCAAATCCATAGAATATTCCTACGACGTGCTGTCGCAACGGTTAAGGGAACTGGCTTTTCTAAATAAAGGCCTGGAGATCACCTTAAAAGACGAGCGCGGGGATAAGGATAAAGAGGCGGTATTTAAATTTTCCGGCGGGATCGTTTCTTTTGTGGAATATCTGAACAAAAACAAAAACCCGCTGCATAATAAAGTAGTTTATTTTGAAAAAGAAAAGGAAGGGGTCTATCTTGAAGCAGCCGTGCAGTATAACGACGGCTACGCCGAGAATATTTTTTCCTTTGCCAATAACATCAACACCGTTGAAGGCGGCACGCATCTTTCGGGTTTTAAGTCCGCGCTCACGCGCGCGGTCAACCAGTACGCCAAAAATAAAAACTTGATCAAGGATGATATCGGCATCAGCGGCGACGACACCCGCGAAGGCCTGACCGCGGTGATCTCGGTAAAAATACCCAACCCGCAATATGAAGGCCAGACAAAGACTAAGCTTGGCAATTCCGAAGTGGAAGGTTTAGCAGCGTCGGCAGTATTTGATGCGCTGGTTGCCTATTTTGAAGAGAACCCGTCAGTTGCCAATAAAATAATCGATAAAGTTATCCTTGCCTCGCGCGCCCGCGAAGCAGCGCGTAAGGCAAGAGAGTTGACCCGGCGTAAAGGGGCGCTGGAAAGCGGCGGCCTGCCGGGAAAGCTGGCTGATTGTTCGGAAAAAGACGCTGCGCTGTGCGAGCTCTATATTGTAGAAGGAGATTCAGCCGGTGGCTCGGCAAAACAGGGCAGGGATAGAAGGTTCCAGGCAATCCTGCCGATCAAAGGAAAGATCCTTAACGTAGAAAAATCCAGATTGGACAAAATTCTTTCCAATGAAGAGATCCGCACGATCATCACCGCGCTTGGTACCGGGATTGGAGAAGAATTTGACATTGAGAAATTACGCTACCATAAATTAGTGTTAATGGCAGACGCGGATGTAGATGGTTCGCATATCCGGACCTTGCTCTTGACGCTTTTGTACAGACAAATGCCCAAGCTTGTAGAAGGCGGCTTTGTTTATATTGCCCAACCGCCGCTTTATAAGATCAAGCGCGGCAACCGCGAGGAATATATCCAGACCGAGCAGCAAATGAACGAATTATTGTTGGAATTGGGTAGAGAAGGCCACGCATTCGCGATCCTTAAGGAGAAGAAAACTTTTACCGACAACCAGTTTAAAGAGTTGCTTAATCTGTTAACCGAGCTTGATCAGGCAGCAAGGAACTTTGAAAAAAAGGGAGTGGATTTTATAAAATACCTTAGTTTTAGACATCCAAAGACCAAAAAATTGCCTATTTATAAGGCCATAGTGGAGGCAGAAACCCATTTTGTCTATTCTGATACTGAACTGGCCAAGCTTACGGGTAAAGAGGGCAAAGAAGCAGAAAAAGACGTAGACGTAATGGAATTATTTGAAGCTCCGGATATTGAAAAGGCAGTGAATGCAATTGAAAAACTGGGCCTGGAAATCGCCAATTATGCCCAGGAAATCTTGCCTCAAGCTAAGCGTCAAGCAGATGAAAAGGCCGGCAAAAAGCCCAAGGCCTTGTTTAGGATCACAAACGAAAAAGACCACCAGGATTTCTTTGGCCTGAAGGACGTGTTGGCTTACATAAAAGAAGTGGCAACGCGCGGCATGCATATTCAGCGCTACAAAGGCTTAGGTGAAATGAACCCGCACCAATTGTGGGAAACGACCATGGACCCGGAAAAGCGGACTATGCTTAAGGTAACCCTGGAAGATGCGGTGGAAACCGATAAAATGTTTACTGTTTTGATGGGCGATCAGGTTGAGCCGCGCAGGCAGTTTATTGAAGACTACGCGCACCAGGTAAAGAATTTGGATATATAAGGATAGTCCCGCAGCAACTTGTAAATTGGCTGCGGGGTAAATTCGGCCCAGCAACTTATGGAACAAAGTGAACATAAGTTGCGGCCTCATTTATGTACACGCGAAACGAAAAATTAGTCCCGGTTTATATTGAAGAAGAAGTAAAGGATTCTTATTTGAATTACGCGATGAGCGTAATCGTCGGCAGGGCCTTGCCCGACGTGCGCGACGGGTTAAAGCCTGTGCACCGCAGAATACTTTACGCGATGCAGGAATTAAGCCTTGATCACACTAAGCCCTATAAAAAATGCGCGCGTATCGTCGGTGAGGTTTTGGGTAAATACCATCCGCACGGCGACGTCGCGGTCTACGACTCGCTGGTAAGAATGGCGCAGGATTTTTCCCTGCGCTATCCGTTAGTTGACGGCCAGGGCAACTTTGGTTCTGTTGACGGCGATTCTGCCGCGGCAATGCGCTACACCGAAGCGCGCCTGGCTGCGATCGCCGATGAAATGCTGCGGGACATTGATAAGGAAACGGTTAAGTTCGGCCCCAACTTTGACGCTTCTTTAAAAGAGCCGCTGCTTTTACCTTCTGCGCTGCCCAATCTTTTAGTTAACGGTTCAAACGGCATTGCCGTCGGCATGGCCACAAACATTCCTCCGCATAACCTCAATGAAGTGGCCGACGCGATAATTTATTTGCTGGATAATCCCGAGGCAGAGGTTAAAGACCTGATGCGCTATGTCAAGGGGCCGGATTTTCCCACCGGCGGTATCATCTGCGGCAAGACCGGCATCAAGGAAGCATACACCAGCGGCAGGGGCAAAGTTACAGTGCGCGCCCGGGCAACTATCGAGCATCAAAAAGGCGGCAAAGACCTGATCGTGGTCACCGAGATTCCCTACCAGGTACAAAAAACTTCCATCATTGAAAGCATTGCCGCTTTGGTGGAAGATAAAAAGATCGAAGGGATCTCCGATATACGCGACGAATCGGATAAAGACGGGATGCGCATTGTTTTTGAACTGAAGCGCGATGCTGAGGCGCAGATCGTCCTGAACCAGCTTTTTAAGCATACGCAACTTGAAGGCACATTCGGGATCATTATGCTGGCGCTGGTAGATAACCGGCCGCGCGTTTTGAACCTGCGCCAGGTTCTGGAATGTTATGTTGACCATCGCAAGATCATTATCCGCCGCCGCACGCAGTTTGAATTAGATAAGGCGTTAAAGCGAGCGCATATCCTGGAAGGCTTAAAAATCGCCCTGAAATTCATTGACCGGATCATTAAGGTGATCAAGACTTCCAAGAGCGTCCAGGCTGCAAAAGAAAACCTGATGAAAGAGTTTGATCTTTCCGACGTGCAGTCGCAGGCGATATTGGAAATGCAGCTGCAGCGCTTGACCGCGCTTGAGCGCGACAAGATCGACGCGGAATATGCCGAGCTCCTGAAAAAGATCGAGCTCTGCCGGGCAATATTGGCGTCGGAAAAGAAGATTGAAGGGATCATCAAGGACGAGCTGGAAGAGCTGAAGAAAAAATACGGCGATGAGCGCCGCACAGAGATCGTCGGAGAAGTGGAAGAACTGGACGTGGAAGACCTGATCGCCGAAGAAGACGTGGTAGTTACTATCAGCCACGGCGGCTATATCAAGCGGCTTCCGGTAAGCGCATACCGCAAACAGAAACGCGGGGGCAAAGGAGTTACCGGCGCCGAACTTAAAGAAGAAGATTTCAGCGAGCATCTGTTTGTCGCCTCGACAAAAGACTATTTGCTTGTCTTTACGGATAAAGGAAAGGTGTATTGGTTAAAAGTCTATGAGATCCCGCAAGCCAGCCGGATTTCCAAAGGCAAGGCAGTGATTAATCTTTTGCAGTTGGCATCCGGCGAGAAAGTAAGCGCGACCATCCCGGTAAAAGAGTTTTCCGGGGAGAATTTCCTGGTCATGGCAACCAAGACGGGCCTGATCAAAAAGACGCGGCTGGATGAATACAGCAACCCGCGTAAGGGCGGGATCATCGGTATTACCATAGAAAAGGACGATGAGCTGATCGGAGTCAGCCTTACCAACGGCAAGCAGGAGCTTTTGTTGGCAACGCGCATGGGAAAAGCGATCAGATTTTCCGAAGCCCAGGTGCGCGATATGGGCAGAGCAGCCAAAGGAGTGAAAGGAATTTCTTTAGGCAAGGGCGATCAGGTGATTGCCATGGAAACCCCGGAAAAAGATAATACCGTGCTGACCGTAACCGAACTGGGCTTTGCCAAGCGGTCGCCGGTCGGAGAATACCGTATCCAGAGCCGCGGCGGTAAAGGTATTATTAATATAAAGGTTACCAAAAAGAACGGCCCGGCAGTCAGCCTGAAGACAGTGTCAGATAAGGATGAGCTGATGGTGATTACGCAGAACGGCATGTTCTTGCGCTGCCCGATCAAGGATATCCGCGCTACCGGCAGGTCTTCGCAGGGCGTGCGGTTGATAAAGTTAAACGAAAAAGACAAAGACGTTGTTTCTACCGTTGCTCAGGTAGTCGCGGAAGAAGAATAGATTGAGTCCCCATCGTCTAGCCTGGTCTAGGACAAGAGCTTTTCAAGCTCTCGACCGGGGTTCAAATCCCCGTGGGGACACTGAAATAAAGGTGCCCAGGTGTGTGGAATAGTCGGCTATATAGGAAGCAGGGAGGCACAGCCGGTATTATTAAGCGGCCTTAAGCGCCTTGAGTACCGCGGTTACGATTCAAGCGGCATCGCCGTAATCCTGCCTCAAAAAAACGCAATCTCCATCCGTAAGTCTCCCGGAAAAATCATCGCGCTGGAAAAAATCCTAAAGAACAAACCCCTTTCGGGGTCTATCGGTATTGCCCATACCCGCTGGGCAACGCACGGCGAGCCTAACCAAGCCAATGCCCACCCGCATTTTGACTGCAAGGAAGAAATTGCCCTTGTCCATAACGGCATCATTGAAAATTATGCCAAGCTTAAAAACGATCTCATAAAAGAGGGCCATAAATTCATCAGCCAGACAGATACTGAAGTGATCGTGCATTTGATTGAAAAATTTTACCGTGATTCTACGCCGCTGGAAGCAGCGGTAAGGAAAACCCTGGAAATGCTTGAAGGAAGCTTTGCCGTTGCGGTGATTGCCAAAAAAGAACCGGATAAACTGGTCGGCGCCAGACTCGGCAGCCCGCTTGTTATCGGCATTGGCAAGGGAGAAAATTACCTCGCTTCGGATGTGCCGGCGCTTCTTGATTCTGCGCAGGATGTAGTATATCTGGGCGATAACGAAATAGCGGTCTTGACTAAAGACGAAGTAAAGGTGAGCAAGCTCGATGGTGAGCCGGTCAAGGTTTCGCCCAGCAGGATCGTCTGGGACATTTCCCAGGCGCAAAAAACCGGCTGGCCGCATTTCATGATTAAAGAGATCAACGAGCAGCCGGAAATTTTAGAGGGGATTTTAAGTCAGAGGATCGATAAAGATACGTCGGATATTTCGTTTGAGCACTTGGGCATTCCACCCGGAGAACTTGCGGCAACCAGCAAGATCAATATCGTTGCCTGCGGCACTGCCTATCATGCGGGCATGTGCGGAAAATATATTATTGAAGAATTATGCAGGATCCCGGTGATTGTAGATGTTTCCAGTGAGTTCCGTTACCGCGACCCATTGACCGGGCCGGATACTTTAACTATCGCCGTCAGCCAGTCAGGCGAAACTGCCGACACCCTGGCGGCGGTAAGAGAGGCAAGGAAAAAAGGCTCTAAAGTCCTTGCGGTATGCAATGTCCTTGGCTCGAGCCTGGTGCGGGAATCAGACGGAGTGATCTATACGCATGCCGGGCCGGAGATCGGCGTTGCCTCGACCAAAGCATATACTGCGCAGGTAAGCGTAATGTATCTTTTAGGGCTTTATCTTGCCAAGGTCAGGCAGTCGGTCAGCCGCGAAAAGATAGAGAAGTACATTGAGGTTTTTAAGTCCTGCCCGGCCTTACAGCGGGAGGTCTTAAAACATCAGGAGAGTATTAAGGCAATAGCGCACGCGCATTCACACTTCGGTTCTTTCCTGTTCCTGGGCAGAAGCATTAATTATCCTTCTGCGCTTGAGGGCGCGCTAAAACTAAAAGAGATTTCTTATATACCTGCCGAAGGTTATGCCGCCGGCGAAATGAAACATGGGCCGATCGCGCTGATTGATGAATATCGCGCAGTCGTCTGCATTGCGCCCCAGTCAAGGGTTTATGAAAAAATGGTTTCTAATATCCAGGAGATCCGCAGCCGCCACGGCAAACTGATCGCCATTGCTACCGAAGGCGATGACAAGATCAAGGATCTTACCCGCGAAGTGATCTACATACCAAAAATAGATGAGTTGTTCTCTCCGATCATTGTCGCGCTTCCCTTACAGCTTCTGGCTTATCATATCGCAGTGCGGCGCGGCTGCGACGTTGACCAGCCGAGGAATTTAGCAAAGTCCGTAACAGTAGAATAATGCTTTATATCGTCGCCACTCCCATCGGTAACCTCAAAGACATTACCCTGCGCGCAATTGAGGTCTTGAAATCCGTTGATTTGATCGCCTGCGAAGATACGCGGCACACCAGGATCCTGCTGGATCATTACGGCATTAAGACTCCCACCACAAGTTTTTTTCAGCATAACCGGTTTGTCAAAGCAGATCATCTGGTTGGCTTGCTTAAAGGAGGCAAGAATGTTGCATTGGTATCTGATGCCGGCATGCCGGGAATACTTGATCCCGGCTATAACCTGATCAACCTGGCGTTAGAGAACAATCTTGAAATTACCGTAATTCCCGGGGCAGTTGCTTTCATCAATGCCCTGGTTGCTTCAGGCAAACCCGCGCATAGATTTATCTTTGAGGGGTTTTTGCCTAACCGCCCGATCAGCCGGCGCAACCGCCTAAAAGAGCTTGCGCGGGGTAAATACACGCTTATTTTTTATGAATCCTGCCACCGTATTTTGGCCAGCATGGAAGACATCAGATCCGTTTTTGGGGATAAGGACATTGTAGTTGCCAGGGAGTTGACCAAAAAATTCGAAGAGATAAAACGCGGCAAACCCGCTGATCTGATTAACTACTTCAAAAAAAGCAAGCCCCGCGGCGAATTCGTCGTAATTATCTAACTAACCACCCGAGAAACCGCTTTCCTAAATCCCCGTTATAGGGTTGATTCATACCTATATATATTGCATACTTTTAATAAGCTGATAAACCTGATCTATAACTAAAATGCCGAAAAAAATCAAAAAGATCATTTCTATTATTCTGTGTTTCTGTTTTCTATTTAACCAGGCCGGCTTTGCCCAGGCAGCCGGCTTTGAGTTAAATTTATCCGGATTCTTTTCCGGCCTTTCTCTCCAGCCCGCGCAGGATAAATTCCGGCCGCTGCATTTACGCTACCTCTCTTACGACAATAATGCCGATACTTTTAAATTGCTTCTGGATAAAGGCAGTAGACAGGGGCTGTCCCCGCAGGGGACTGTCCCCGAAGAAGAGCTTAAAATAGAAACCAAAAAACTGTTTGATTATTTTCTTATCGGCCTGGCCCTGCCTAATGAATCTTTCTGGGTAAACCTGCGGCCTGATTCTACGCAGGGCATTATTGACCGCGAGGTAGAAAAAACAGACATCGGCAGGATATTTTTAGAAGCAGATGTCCAGTTAAAAAAAGATACTGCCGGCTTTACCTCGCCGAATACCCCGGAAGGAAAAAAATACTGGGACGCGCTTTATAAAAAAGCCGAAGAGCTTTTTGGCTATGAGAATATTACTATTCCCACCTTAACCAGGCCGTGGATCGTGCCGGGCGAGATCATTATCCGCGAGAACAGCGATAACGCCTATATTTATAAAGCTACCCTCAAGGTAATGCTGGAACAGGATTACCTGGCAAGCAGCAAAGCGCCGATTGCAAACGGAGCAGATTATTCTTTCAAAGACCCAAGGCTAAAGGCGCTTAATGAATACGCTTCAGAGCTTATCCGGGAACTGATCATCCCAAAGCTTACCCGGGAAATAAATACTTCTAAGAAATACGCATCCCTCAGGCAGGTGTACTATTCTCTGATCCTGGCGCAATGGTTTAAAGCAAAATTCAATTCGGGCAGCGGCAAATATGAAAACCTCATAAATAGAAAAAACCTTTCCGGCCTGACTTCGCAAATATTCTGGGATAAGCAATTTTACTTCCAGCAATATCAGGATTCATTCAATAAGGGCGAGTACAACCTGAAAGAAAATCGCTCCACTCCCTTTGGCCAGACCATCCGCACCTATATGAGCGGCGGCCTTACCCTGGGCAATGAAATATCGTCAGCTATACAGGCTCAAACCATCGCTTCCAAACGCAGCAGCAGTCCGCTTGCCAATAAAACTTTTAATCAGGCGGCAGAGATAGATGCAAACGGTAATATTAGGATAGCCGAAGGCAGTGTTTCTGCGCAAGAAGAGAATATCGCTATTTTGCACGCGCTTATTAATCAGGGGCCTAAGGCATTTTTGTCCGGAGAAAAAGGCGATGAAAACAGGGATAGGGTAATCGGTATTGCCGAAAAATTTGATTTCTACGTGGAGGAACTTTTAGACGAAGAGGATGAAGAAGATTTTTTTGAGTACGTTTTAGGGCTGGAAAAGCTGCTTAAGTTAAATCCCAGGGTCCATCAAGAGCCATCGGAGATGTTCGTCCATCTGGATAATCTTTCGCATAATCTGGGGCACATTAACAATCTTTTTAATATCGCGATCATAAGTTTCAATAAAGTAGATGAAGTGGAATTAAGAACAGGGCAGATGAATATGTATCTTGCCGAGTACCAGGCCATAAGAAAACTGCTCTCCTGGGATGGCCTCAACAAAATTAATCCGGAAGCCGTTAGCGACTTATTTACCGATACTATCCGTTATGTGGTGGGTTCGCGCGCGCTTTTTAAAGAAATAGGAGATATCTTAAATTCCAACAGGGACATGATAAGGGAAAAAGAAGAGGGACTGTATAGCCTGATAGACGGCTATCTGGAAAGAGCCAGGCTGGTTGATTCCGAATGCACCCATAATCTTGGGATCCTGAAACGGCTCAAGGAAGAAATATATGAGCCCGGAAAAAAAGAGCCGATTAACATTGGAGTTTCTGTCTACGAGGCTATTGAGCCATATTTGCATAATGGCCATAGGGTCAAGTTTATTACGGATTTCCGGGATCAGGGAATGATGGTGCAGGCCAATGCTTTGCGCCTCTCCTATACATGGACTAATCTCATCGGGAATGCCATAGATGCCGTTAATAAATTCAAGCGTACTCCCGAAGGAAGAGGAGTCGATGGGATATTGACTGTTTCTGTCAGGCCGGTGCATACGGAGAATACGGACATAATGGAAGTATCGTTTCAGGATAACGGCGGCGGTATTTCCAAGGCGATGAGCGAGAACGACAGGCTGTTTCTGCGCGGCGAATCCGACAAGCAGGGGGGCACAGGCAGGGGCCTTGCTTTGTGCAAAGAGGCTGCGGAATTTCACGGCGGGACTATAAGTGTTGAACCGAGGAGAGTGAGTGAATTTGACGACAGGCCCGAGAAAACAGAAGATCCGAAGCGCGGCGCTAGATTTGTCATCCGCCTGCCCGTTGTTGCCAGCTCGCCGGTGGCTATAAGCGAGATCGCTCAAAAGGATAGCGATAAGATCACCCGGGAAGATAAGGCCGCCATGCTTAACCACGCGCGGCAAATGGATTTTTACGTCCAGCGCATAGAGGAAGAGAACGATAGCCAAAACCTGAAAGCATATGCGACAGCGCTCGCAATTCTGGAAAAAGAAGGAGTTAAGCCGGCAGAAGGAGTTTACGCGGGCAAGCAAATAGATTTTAACATCGTCAGCCACGATATCGGCCATATGATCATAGAAATGACCGTACTTCTCGGTATTTTGGAATTAGTGCCTGTAGAGAACGATCCGGCTGGTTATAAAAAGAGGGCATTGGAGCTGTGGGCTAAAATTCAGGCTTGGCAGGCAATCTTAGACTGGGAAAAAACCCTTGGCATTGCTCCCGGCATCCTCTCACGCATGACAGAGGAGATTGGCAGCGATCTTGACAGCGTGGGCAATTTTTATAACGAGGTAAAAGATTATTTTAACCGGCATGTAGATAGTGAGATAGTGGCTGATTATTCGGCGGCAGTAGACTTGCGCAGAGGAGAGAGAGAAATAATTGACTTTCTTCTTAGTGAGCTTAAGAACAACATATCAGATCCTTCAAGGGCCGCGGCCATAGATGAAAAATTTATTATCAATAAATTAGTGTGGTCTTATGAAAAACTAAAATCGGCTAACCTGAACTTTCAACTAAGGTTAAGAGCAGAAAATCTCCAAACATATGGAAACCCGCTGCGCGTTTATTCTATTTTTAAGAACCTGATCACTAATGCCGTAGATGAAGCAGCGGGGCTTGCCACTGGAAGCAAGTTTGTTAAAACGCCATCCGGTAAGTTTACAGAGGTTCGGCTTACCGATGAGCAGAAAAGGACTGTTGAAGAAAATAAAACCATCATTATCGCGAATAAGAACATTAAAGAAGGCGACAAAGATTACGCGGAGTTCAGCATTGAAAACATAGCCTATATAACTCCGGAGATGAATGCGGAGTTATATGGCGGCAGAAAACTTTTTGCCAAAGGCCAAACCGGTAAAGAAAGCGGCACAGGCCTTGGCCTGGCCCTCATTGAAGAGATCGTTAAAGAGCACGGCGGAAGCGTTGATTATTACATTAAAGATATTCCCGGCGATGATACGCTTAAAAAGATACAATTTGTGGTAAAGCTGCCCGCGGTTTCCAGCTCGCCGGTCAGCGGCGATAAGGTTATCTTGAGCACGGCGGGAACAACAATCTCTTTATCTTCCGGAGACCAGGCCCGGATAGTAAGTGAGTTCCGGAGGCTGGCCAATCAAATTACTACGGAATTTTCGGAAGAAGATTTCCGCGAGAGCATGGGTTTAATTGTCGGCACGCATGAAAACGGAGCATATAGAATTACCAGGCTGGTTCCGATCACTGAGTTTGAAAAAGGCAGCAGCTATGATTTCCTTCTTCCCGGAAAGGCCCAGGTGATCCGGATCATTGAGAATGAACTGCGGAGCGGTGAACAGATCCTGGGTGATTACCATAATCATTCTTATGAAAGACTGCGCAGTTTTCAGAAACCGGGCCCCAGTTCAGAGGATGCCATGGGAGGCGGATACTTGAATATTATCGGATACGAGAATAAGATCGCAAATAACCGCCTGAACATAGTTTTAGAGCCCGAATTGGACTTGGATAAGATAACCATGGATGAGCTGGCGAATTTTGACCCGTCTAATTCGCGGGTTATCCTCTATCCTTACATATCGCCGAACAGGGGATTGGAGAGAAGGATTATCGAGCTGGATAAGATCTATTTGGATGCCTTGACAAAAGAAGTTAATTCCGGAGCGACCAGCTCGCCGATGAAATTGGGGGATCTTAAGAAATTAGCTCTCGGCGCAATGATGGCGTTTTATTTGTCCTGCTTGAGCTTCCATAACGTTAATGCCCAAGTCAATGACACGCCGGCAATTGATTATTATTTTACCGTTAGCTCGCAGCTCCAGGATTCCATAAACAACTTAGTAAAGAAAGAGTTTTATGACATAGTTTCGTTATCGCCAGACCAGATAAAGCAGCTGTTGACGGCAAAAGACCTTACGGAATTTAAGTCGGTGGCTGAATCTATGTTAGAGAAGAAGGGGTTAAGCCTGCCTTATTATGCACCGGAGGATATTGCGGATTTAGTATCTTCCTCAAAAACAGGGGACAGCGATATCCAGAGGCTAATCAGGATCAAAGGCGGCCTGAATTATCTCAGTCAGCATCATCCCTGGGTATTCAGGTTCGTTATGTTTAATGCCCAAAGAATAATTTTTGATTTTACTTATAATAAAAGCGGGGGATATGAAAATGAGCGCAAAATATATTACGGCGTTTTGCTTGACAACTATGCCATTGAAGAAATCGCCGCATTTCTGGCGCATGAGGCCGCGCATAGCTTCTTGGAGCTGATGGGAATGCCTGTAGGCGGGGCCGCAGGAGAGAGCGTTGCGATATATTTAGGTGATCTGATATTAAAAAACGCAAATATCAGGTTAGGCGCAGATAAATTTATCCTTAATTTGTCTTCTGAAGCGGCAAACAGAGGTCATTGGGGGCCGTGGCAAGATGCATATTATGAAGAAACCTATAATAAGGCCGGCATTGAATTAAGGGATCATCTCAGGCACTTGGAATTTATTACTAAGCTGCCCGCAACATTGTTGGATATCATCATATTTGGCTCAAAAGACCAGTGGGAAATTTATCCGGAATACAGGCGGCTGGGGCTCGATGCGCTTGGGGAGATATTAGAATCTGTTGAGTCGCAGCCGGTTGAAACCAAGGAATTCTTCGGAGTTTTATTTGCCAACTATTTTGATGAATTGTGGAACGCGGGGGACGGGCTATATCGTGAATTGATACGCGCATATTTATTAAAAAACACAAACTACATCCCTGCGGCAAAACAACGGTTGATATTAGATGAGGTCGGCAATGCTCAAGTGGATGCCAGCTCGCCGGTGAAGGCTGCAGGGTTCTTGAAGACGACCGCGCTGTTATCAATGCTGTTTTTCCTGCCGGTGTTTGTCCAGCAGTCATTCAGCCAGAGCGCAAGGGCGCCTACCAATGTAGAGATGACGATATATATGTCGCGCGTAAAGGACCTTTCCGAGGCCAAAGACTTAGGCAGTTTATTAAAGATCATCAAAGACGATAAGGCCCATGCATTGTTTAAGATGCAGGCGATGGATGCCGTGCAGCGCATGCCTATGGTAATGAATAAGGCCTCGGACCTGATGAGGGCACTTGGCGCGATTGAAGACATTTATAATGATCCGCAGACCAGCAATCTAATAAACGGGAATACAGTCAGCTGGCTGGAACAGATCATGAAGAAATATGAAATTATCTGGTGGGGGGGTAAGGATACTCTCTTTGCGCCGATAGATGTTTATAAAGGCACAGCAGAACTGATCCAGCAGATCGCTGCCGATCACCCGGATTTTATCAAGCCCGGGTCGTTGGCAGAATTCATCAGCAGGCAGCGCCAACCGCAGCTGCTTTATAAGCCGTGGCCGCATTATCCGGTTTATCAAAATCCGCAGTTTATCGCCGGGGTGCAAAAATATAACGCCGACACGCGGGAATACTATTCCATTTCCATGGCTGTTTATGACCTGCTGAATCTGGCCGGGGTAGGCTTAAGCGATACGACTATCAGCCAGGCAACGGATTATATTATGCAGCAGCGGCAGGCCTTTGGCCAACGGGTATTCTTTGATAAAGAGACCACAGCCATATTCATTGTTACCGAAGGAGAGGAATCTCAAAAGGACGTTGATCTGTTACGGGGCATTGCGCTGGACGCAGGAGTCTTGGAAGAAAATATCCATATTTTCCGGGGCATGAAAGATAAGCGTAAGCTCGCAACGCTTATTTCCGAGAGCACCGGGCCGCTAACCATCGCCACAAATATGGAAGGGAATGAAGCGTCCTGGCGCATGGATCCCGAAGGCAATCAGCTTTCTTATGCAGAGTTTGCCAAATGGCTTGAGGCACGAAGTATTTTAACCAATGTAAATATTATTCTTGACGGCTGCCTGTCGACCAACCTTACAGAAGGGATGATCAATCTGCTTTACGATCCTTATGATCCTGCTTCCAAAGCAGCAGCTATCAGAAGGGGCCTGCCGACCGTAGTCTCAACTTCGGACGATAACCACCCTAGTTATGCGGACCAGCAAGGCCAGAGTTTCTTTTATTCCGAGTTAAGCCTTATGCCGCGCGTTCCCGGAAAGCCGCTCCTGGGCAGGCAGATATTAGATACCGAGATTGCCGGATATAAACGGATGTTCGTTCTTGAAAATCCGCGCGTTTCGGTTTTTCTGCCGCTGGAGGGCAGGGAAGAGTTAGACCATATTTTCGGCGGCAAGACAAAATGGGGAAAAGTCTGGTTTTTCCCGATCGGCCAGGCTGAACCTAAGACCGATACGCTTAAGCCGGATGGCCTGCTGGCGCTCGGGCCAAAAGAAACCGTTACCAGCTCGCCGCTGAAGGCCGGCGGGTTCTTTAAAACAGCTGCGTTGGTATCAATGTTGGTGCTCCTGCCGGCATTGGGCCAGCCATTATTCGGCCAGCAAGCTGAACTTTTATCTACCGATGCGCAAGGCCGCGCAGAGTTTAAGAACAATGTCTCTCTTACTTTGGCATCTTTAGGGGGAGCCGTTGATATTACGGCAGCTGCCGAGGCTGATCGCCCCCGTACATACAATTACAACCCTCAAACCGGGATGCTGGAGATTACATATGCTATTCCGGGATATGTCAATGTCAGCAAACCCAACGACGTAGTTACAATAACCGCGCGAAAAATTGTTCCGCAGTTTGCCCTTATTACCGATGAATCGGGAAGCCAGGATAAAGAAGCCATGACCGAGCAGGGCCGTCAGTTCGCAAGAGTCCTGCAGTTTATCCAGAATAGATATCCTGGCATGCGCAATATCCGAATAAGCACGGTTACCGATCCCAACCCTCAAGTTTCCTCTTATTCCGGTGCAGCCGATGCGCAAGATTATTTTAATCAGCCGGTATTCCAGAGCGACCCGTTACTGGGAGCCACGCATTTCGTAGAGGCAGTAAGAAATACAATCAAATCTTTTAATAATAGCGCTCCGGGGATAATTTTAGCAGCCTCTTCAGATTTTGAACAGGATCCTTTGGCCAGAGGCAGTGATCCTGTAAAACCGGAAGATTTGAGAGCTCCTTTTTATGAAATGGCCGGTGAATTAGAGGAGCTTAATACCCACCTTTTTATTGCAACGCAAAATGCTGACAGTCAAAAGAACATCCGAATATTGACGGATGAGTATCTTAAAAAGTGCGAGGCGGAGGGAAAGGCGCCGTATATTCATTACCAGGTTGTAGGCGCGGAAAATATGAGCGCCGCATTTACCTCTTTTATCGCTGAATCTGATTTTCCTGAACAAATTCCTTTACCTACGCAGAATAAGGATATCAAGATAGATTTTCTTTCTTCTGGCCCCGGCGGGCAAGACGCCTCCGGAGCGGTCAACCCGCAACAGGGGTCCCTTGCCGGTAGTATAAAAATAAACGGAAGCACTTTAGTCCTAAAAGATTTATTTAAGGGATTAGGGGATGTTGATTCCGCGCAGGTCGTTTTTTCGTATGAACCCCTGATAGTTCCGCTACCATTAACGCACACCCCGCAGGATATTTACCTGGTGAAAGATTATAGCGGCAGCGTCAGGGATATAAAGTGGAATGCTTTCCTGAAAGACTTACTTATTAAATTAAAAGAGAGAGGAGACCGGATTATCGGCGGGACATTCTTTGGCCCGGAAGTCATCTCGGTAGCCGGTTTTGATGGCGTTTTAAGCGCCGTGGAATCGCCCAGGGGTGGGTATACCCATGGCTGGGCGGCCTTAAAAAAGATCTTCCAGCAAATGGACGATATGCCCGATAATGCGACATTATATTTTATTTCAGACGGCGTATTTAATGACCGGGATTTTACTGACGGGGAGAAAGAACGGGTCAAGGAAAAATTCCTGCAGAAATTAAAGGATAAAAACATACGCTTTGTCTGGATCGCGCCCGAAAAGGCTTCTCCGGGCGTAACCAAATTTTTGTCAAATGCCGTTAATAACGGAAAAGCAGCGGACAATCTCCGGGCTTCTTTAAGCCCCTATGCCACGCTGTTGACATTTGCCGTTGCTACCAACCCGGACAGGGGAGTGGTGTTTTATAAAAACGAAGATACGATTTCCGGCCTGGCCGAAGCCACGGGGCTTTATAGCAGGAAAGTTATCGATGTCCCGGAAAAATTCCCCATAAGGCAGGTGCAAATATTGTTTCAGGATGAGGGGAAAGAAAAGCGGATAGTAGTAGATATGCAAGACACAGAAGAAAAGCCCGGTTCCAGCTCGCCGATCACCGAGTTATCCGGCCAGCTGCCTGAAGAAGAAGCCGCGCAGCTGGAAATACCATTTGTATACCCCCAGAATGCGCCTACCGTCATCTTGCCGCTGAAACTCAACGGCGCTGATAAAAAAGAATTAATGGAATATAAGGGTACCCTGGAGATTTTAAAAGCGAAATTATCAAATTACCTTGAACATCCCGAATATCTTAAAGACAAAGGAAAGCTCGAAAGCGTTTTGCCTATCGCCAAAGAGGCAATCAGCGAATTTTTGGGAAAAGTAGCTGCTGCCGATAAGTTAAGGCCGGTTTATGATACCTTTGCCCGGGCGGATTTTGATGCTCCTATAAACACAGATTTTGGCGACCAGTTTAATGGTTTTGTTGCTTATGTTCAAATGGGGATAAACCAACTTGATTCGCAAGGATCCATTTCATCGCGTTTAATTTTGAGCCTGATAACTACGCTTACCCAAACCATTGAATTTTTAGAGAACGCAATTTTAATCTTTGAAAAACTCACTGGCCCCTCAAAGAGCGAATTTAAAACCAAGCTGTCAAACGGAGGATCGGGAAGCCCTTCCGTCCTCATATTGGATCTCAATGACCTTTTAAGCAGTGTCGGCTCAGAGATCAGCTCGCCGGTAAAAACAGAAGCTACGAATGATAAGGGCGGTATTGATTTTAGGGCGTTGCCGGTTGTGACGCAGCCGGTTTTAGGGACGGTTCTCAGCCAAGGAGAAAAACGTCCCCAAATGGGGACGCTTTTACCTTGGACTGAGAACCGTCCCTCTCTTGACCAGGAATTACAGCAGATTAGGAAGATGATTGATTCCGGAATTGTTCCCTCAAGCGAGAGAATCAAGGAATATGCGCAGACTTGCGGCAGCCAGGACATAGATAAAATATTATCTTGTATCGCGGATATCTTAAGACTGGAAGAAGAGCGGGTTGAGGAAACCGATCCGCAGTTAAGACAGTTGGTCATGGTGCTTGAATCGGATAAGCCGGCAAATGAGATGCAGCTGGCAGTAGCCGCGATCTCGTTTTCCGCGAAAGATCCGGTTCTGGTGAAACCTTAAAAGCGTATTGTTACGAAGCGGGGCGACCTGCCTGTTTGGTTTATCAGCCAAAGTAAGCCAAAGAGCGCGCCCCCTTTAATTTACGGGGGATAACTTTAGCCTTGACAAAGTTATCCCCCGGTGGTAAACTTATAAAAATTGAAGATAACCTTTAAGCTGGCTCTTGAGAAGTCGGCAAGGTGAGAAAATGAAACAGATTATCAAAAAAGGCACAAGGAACCCAACTGCAAATTACGCGGTTGGGCTTTTTTATTAATGAAAGAAAAAGCCCAGATATTAGATAAAGATACGATCAGCCGCAGCCTGATGCGCATTAGCCACGAGATCCTTGAGAAAAATAAGGGGACTGAAGGCCTCTGCCTGGTGGGCATCAGAAACCGCGGAGCGCATTTAGCAAAGCGTTTAGCAGAATGTATTAAGCAGATTGAAGGAACTCCGCCGCTGGTAGGTATTTTGGATATTACCTTATACCGCGATGACCTGACATTGATCTCCACTCAGCCGGTAGTACACAAAACCGAAATAGACTTTGATATTGACGACAAAAATGTCGTGCTGGTGGACGATGTTTTATATACCGGAAGGACCATCCGCGCTGCCCTGGACGCCCTAATTGATCTTGGCAGGCCAAAGACCATACAGTTGGCAGTGCTGGTTGACCGCGGCCATCGCGAACTGCCGATCCGCGCGGATTTTGTCGGTAAGAACATCCCGACGGCTAAAAACGAGACCGTGGAAGTCAGGCTGGAAGAAGCTGACGGTAAAGATGAAGCGGTGATCGTAGAGAAAGATTAAATTATGACCTGGACAAAAAAAGATCTATTGGGCCTGGAATACCTAAGCCGCGAAGAACTGGAATTGATCCTGGCAACCGCGGAATCCTTTAAAGAAGTTTCCAGCCGCGAGATCAAAAAAGTCCCTGCCTTGCGCGGAAAGACCGTAGTGAATTTATTCTATGAGCCGTCTACGCGCACAAGGGTTTCTTTTGAGGTTGCCGCAAAAAGGCTGTCTGCCGACGTAATTAATATTGCCACGGAAACTTCCAGCGTAAAGAAAGGAGAAACGCTTATTGATACGGGTAAGAACATACAGGCGCTCAAGGCGGATATTATCGTGATGCGCCATAATTATTCCGGAGCAGCGGCAATGCTGGCGCGCAGCCTTGATATCAGCGTAGTTAATGCCGGAGACGGCTGGCATGAGCATCCTACGCAGGCGCTGCTGGATATTTTTACCCTGAAGGAAAAACTGGGAAAGATCGCAGGTTTAAACGTAACCATTGTTGGAGATATCGCCCATTCCCGCGTTGCCCGTTCAAACATCTGGGGTTTGACTAAGCTGGGCGCAAAAGTAACGGTTTGCGCCCCGGCCATGATTATCCCGCCGGCAATTGAGCAAATGGGGGCTTATGTTACCAGTGATATTGATAAAGCGCTTGCCTCTGCCGACGCAGTGAATGTCTTGCGCATGCAGTTTGAGCGCGATGAACAAAATGCCTTTCCAAAACAGTTGGAATATTTTAAGAATTTCGGGATCACCGTTGATCGCTTGAAAAAAGCAAAGAAAGACATCATCGTCATGCATCCCGGCCCGATCAATCGCGGCATTGAAATGTCCAGTGAAGTTGCAGACGGCGCCAATTCCGTAATTTTAGAGCAGGTGACCAACGGCATTGCCGTGCGCATGGCAGTGCTTTTCTTGGTTGCCCAGGCAAGAGAGAAGGGTAATGCAAAAAATACTGATTAAGAACGGCAAGGTTATTGACCCGGCGCAAAATATCAACGGAGAAACCCTGGATATCCTGGTGCAGTCCGGAAAAATAGCCAAGCTCGCTAAAAATATTAAGGCAGATGCCGATAAAGTAATTGATGCCTCGGGAAAGATCGTCATGCCTGGTATCGTAGATATGCACGTGCATTTAAGGGAGCCGGGCAGGGAAGATAAAGAAACCGTGGCCAGCGCTACAGCCGCGGCATTAAAGGGCGGGGTAACGTCGGTGCTGGCAATGCCGAATACCCAGCCGGCAATGGACACTAAAGAAAGCCTGATATTATTAAAGAAGATTGTTAGGGCTTCCGGCCTTTGTAATGTTTTTATCTGCGCTGCGATCACCAAGGAAAGGCAGGGCAAAGAATTAACCGATATCCCAGGGCTTAATAAGTCAGGCGCGATCGCCATATCAGACGACGGCGCGTCAGTAGATGACGAAAACTTGTTTTTGGCAGCGATGAAAAAGGCAAAGGCCGCCGGTATCCCGGTGATCTGCCACTCCGAAGATAAAAAACTTTCCGGTAACGGTGTAGTTAACCGGGGGATCATCTCCACTAAACTTGGCTTGCGCGGAATTTCCAGAGAGTCGGAATATACAAGGGTTGAGCGCGATATTAAACTGGCAGAAAAGGCAAAGGCAACAATCCACATTGCTCATGTCAGCTGCCGGGAGTCAGTGGAGCTCATCAAGCAGGCGAAAAAAAGAGGGGTCAGGGTAACCGCGGAAACTGCCCCGCATTATTTTTCTTTGGACCAGGACGCGCTAGCTGGCTACGATACAAATCTTAAAATGAACCCGCCGCTTAGAGAGGCCGCGGATGTGGAGGCAATAAAGCAGGGGTTGAAGAGCGGGGTGATTGATGCGATCGCCTCTGACCATGCCCCGCATACAGAGAATGAAAAGGACATTGAATTTGACCGCGCTGAATTCGGGGTGATCGGCCTGGAAACCGAACTTGCCGCCGGCATTACCGAGCTGGTGCAAAAAGGAGTCCTGGATTGGCCGGGCCTGGTAAAAAAATTCTGCCTTAATCCGGCAAAAATATTAGGTATAGACAGGGGTACTTTACAAATCGGCAAACCGGCAGATATCATGGTTGTTTCGCCCAAAGATGAATGGATAGTGCAAAAGCATGGACTCGCCTCCAAATCCAAGAACTCCGCGTTCATCGGCAAAAAACTAACCGGCGTTGCCGAGTATACTGTCTGCAACGGAAATATCGCATATCAAAGGCTGTAAAAGCATTGAATATCGCCCACAATAAAGCTATAATACTATTCTATGGAATTTATCGCTGATTTCCACATTCACTCAAGATACTCGCGCGCCACATCCAAGGATATGGATGTCAAGCATCTGGCGGAATGGGCAAAATTAAAGGGCATCACCCTGATGGGCACGGGTGATTTTACCCATCATTTGTGGCTTGAAGAGCTAAGAAATAACTTAGAAGACCTTGGCAATGGCCTGTTCAAATATAATGATATACATTTTATCCTCACCAGCGAGATCAGCAGTATCTATTCCAAAAAGGGGAAGACCTACCGCATCCATAATATGGTCTTCAGCCCTTCGCTTAAGACTACGGATAAGATCAATTATAAGCTTTCACAGTGCGGCAACCTTGCTTCTGACGGCAGGCCGATACTGGGCTTAGACGCGGCAGAGCTTGCGCGTATTGTCTTCGATATTGACGAGAACTGCATGGTCGTTCCCGGCCATATCTGGACACCATGGTTTTCCCTCTTCGGGTCAATGTCCGGCTTTGACCGCATTGAAGATTGCTTTGAAGACCAGGCGCCGAAGATCTTCGCTTTGGAAACCGGCCTCTCCAGCGACCCGGCAATGAACTGGCGTTTAAGCGCGCTGGATAAGTTCACCTTGATCAGCAATTCCGACAGCCACAGCCCGTCAAAGATCGGCAGAGAAGCAAATGTATTTGACTGTGATCTGGATTATAAAACGATCCGGGAAGTGCTTAAGACCAAGGACCAAAAGAGGTTTTTATACACGATTGAATTTTTCCCGGAAGAGGGCAAATACCATTATGACGGCCACCGTAACTGCGATATCAGATGGTCACCTAAAGAAACAAAACAGCATAACGGGAAATGCCCTAAGTGCAACAAGCCGGTTACTGTGGGGGTGATGAATCGCGTTGACCAGCTGGCAGACCGGCCGGAAGGATATAAGCCGTCCAATAGCATTCCCTTTAAGAATCTTATCCCCTTTGAGGAGATCATTGCCGAGGCAAAGGGCGTGGCGTCCACTTCTGTCAGCGTAGAGCGGGACTATCATAGCCTGCTTGCCAAATTTGGCACAGAATTCAATATTCTGCTGCGCGCATCAGAAGATGAACTGCGCAAGGGCCTGCCGTCAAAAGTCGCGGAAGGAGTTTTGCGGGTGCGCAAGGGCAAAGTGAATATTAACCCCGGGTTTGACGGAGAATACGGCAAAGTCGCCATTTTTGGCGAAAAAGATAAGCCGACAGCAGAAGGTGAAAAGCAATTAAGCTTGTTTTAGTATATGCGCCTGTGGCCCAACGGATAGGGCACTAGCCTCCGGAGCTGGTGGTACAGGTTCGATTCCTGTCAGGCGCACTTTTATAACAGCGGGTCCTGTCTGCTGATTTACCCCGCTGCGCTCAAGCTTGCGCTTTCGCTCGCGGGGTCCCCCAATCAGCAGCCACCCGCGCTAACGAATAAGTGTTTATGAGAATGCCATGACTAAGAAAATCATAGGGGTAATTGGCGGAAGACAGTGTAATAAGGAAGTGGAGCAAACAGCCATAAAATTAGGCAAAAAATTGGCTAAAGTGGCTGATTTACTTGTTTGTGGCGGTTTAAGTGGAGTAATGGAGGCGGTAAGCAAGGGTTTTAAGGCTGCAGGAGGCACAACCATAGGTATTCTACCGGGTTACCACAAGACCGAAGCTAATTCTTTTGTTGATATAGTCATTCCTACGGGAATGGGATTAGCAAGAAATGTGCTGGTGGTCAAGGCAGCCGATGTTGTAGTAGCCTTGCCCGGAGAAGCAGGTACGCTTTCTGAAATCGCCTATTGCCTGCAATTCGGCGTTCCCGTAGTAAGTTTTAATTCCTGGGATATCCCCGGCGTGATCAAGGCCAAAACTATTGAGCAAACAATCAAAGAAGTCAGGAAAAAGTTAAAATGAAAAAGAAAGTGATTATCTTAGGTGGCGGCCCGAACCGGATCGGCCAGGGCATTGAATTTGATTACTGCTGCTGCCACGCTTCCTATGCGCTTGAGGAAGAAGGCATTGAAAGTATTATGGTCAACTGTAATCCCGAGACCGTATCCACGGATTACGATACCTCTGACCGGCTGTATTTTGAACCGATAACAATAGAAGACGTGATGAACATTGTTGAATTGGAAAAGCCGATCGGCTTGATCGTGCAATTCGGCGGCCAGACCCCGCTTAACCTGGCAGTCGGCCTGCGCAAGTTGGGCGTGAATATCCTCGGTACCAGCGCAGACAGCATAGACATTGCCGAAGACCGTAAACGTTTTAAAGAAATGCTCCACAAGCTAAGCCTGTTGCAGCCGGATAACGGCACGGCGTTTAATTTCAAAGAGGCCGAAGCAGCGGCAAAGCGGATCGGTTATCCGGTGCTGGTGCGGCCTTCCTATGTGCTCGGCGGCAGGGCAATGGAGATAGTTTATGACGAATCTATGCTGGAAAAATTCATTGCCGAGGCGGCGCGGGTATCGGGCGAACATCCGGTATTGATCGATAAGTTCCTTGAAGATGCCATTGAAGTTGACGTGGACTTGATCGGCGACGGAGAAACTTTTGTCATCGGCGGGATCATGGAGCATATTGAAGAAGCGGGGATCCACTCCGGAGATTCGGCAATGGCCTTGCCGACATTTACCCTCTCCGGCGGGATTTTAAATAAAGTCAGGCAGGCAACATACGAAATGGCAAAAGAACTTAAGGTCAGAGGCCTGATGAATGTCCAGTATGCGGTTAAAGACGATAAAGTCTATGTGCTGGAGGTTAACCCGCGGGCATCGCGCACCGTTCCGTTCGTGTCTAAGGCGATCGGCGTGCCACTGGCAAAACTGGCGACTAAAGTAATGATGGGGAAAAAACTAAAAGACTTCAAGTTTACCAAAGAAATTATCCCGGATTACTTTTCCGTTAAAGAATCGGTTTTCCCCTTCAGCCGCTTCTCCGGAGTAGATGTGATCCTGGGACCGGAAATGAAATCCACCGGAGAAGTAATGGGCATAGACAGTGATTTTGGCAGGGCGTATATCAAGAGCCAGTTGGCAGCCGGCCAGGATCTGCCGGTCAAGGGAAATGTTTTTATCTCGGTAAGAGACCGCGATAAGCGCGCGATAGCTTTTATCGCTAAAAAACTACAAGACCTGGGATTCAAGATTCTTGCTACCTCCGGCACAGCTTCGGCGCTGGAGAAAAATGGCATTAAAGTCAAGGTCCTGCGTAAGATCGCCGAGGGCAGGCCGAATATATTGGATCTAATGAAAGACGGGAAGGTTCAGCTGGCGATCAACACGCCTTCAGGCAGGGTGCCGCGCCAGGATGAAGTGGCCATCCGTTCGCGCGTTATTCGTTACGGCATACCTTATACCACGACGATTTCCGGCGCCCAGGCAACTACAAATGGCATTGAGGCGCTGATGAAAAGGGGCCTGGATGTAAAGCCGCTGCAGGAATACCATAAAAAAATCAAAAGTCAAAAATCAAAAGTCAAAACAAGATGGCCTAAGGAAGATAAAAATGCCGGAACTTCCAGAAGTTGAGACAATAAAGAGGGAATTAGAACAGGTGTTGGCGGGTAAGAAGATCATCGACGTGATCGTCAATAACCCGAAGGTCATCCGCGAGCCGAAGAAAGACGGTTTTGTCAAAGGCTTAAAAGGCGCCGGGATCAGGAATGTTTTAAGAAAAGCAAAGCTTTTGATCATTGAGCTTTCTACCGGTAAATCCCTGGCCATTCATCTAAAAATGACCGGCCAGCTGATCTATCCGGGTAACGGCAAGTCCAGCAGGGTAAGCTTCAAGCTTTCCGACGGCAGATTGCTGGATTTTAATGACCAGCGCCTGTTCGCGGAATTGCGGCTGGTTAATGACTGGCGCGCCTTAAAGTTCGTGCGGGAGTTGGGGCCTGAACCGTTTGATATTACCCGGGAACGTTTCAAGGCAATGCTTACCGATAAAAAAACAAAGATAAAGCCGCTGATCATGGACCAGCAATTCATTTCCGGTATCGGTAATCTGTATGCTGCCGAAGCGTTATTCAGGGCAAAGATAGATCCTTCGCGCCCGGCATGCAGCCTGAAAGATGCCGAAAAAGATTTGTTGTTTAAGGAAATAAAAGATACATTGAAAGAGGCGATAAAATACGGCGGCTCGTCCGTTGACCAATATGTGCGTTCAACGGGTAAGCCCGGCAATTACGCGAAATACCACCGGGTTTATGACCGCCTGGGCAAGCCTTGCCCAATATGTAAAACGCCGGTAAAGCGAATTGCCTTGGGTGGCAGGGGAACATATTTTTGCCCTAAATGCCAGAAATAACGGGAGCTAGCAGAAGATGAAAAAACGTATTAAGATAAACGGAGTCATCATTTTTATCTGCGTCATCGCAATGATGCTTTTTCCTAATGTATTTTTGCGCATGAGCTTCAACAAGATAGATATTTTAACGGGCATACTAGGATTAGAGCTTATGTTTTTCGGGCTGCTGCTAAGGGTTTCCAGCCGCGGTTATAAATCCGAACTTTCCGTAGGGGGCAATAATCTTGTGCGCACCGGCCCATACTCGTTAGTAAGGAACCCGATGTACCTGGGTATTTGTTGCATTGCCCTCGGTATTATCATGGTGCTATTCCAGTGGTGGACGCTGGCCGTATTCGGTATATTTTTTGCGTTGCGTTACCTTACCTTGATCCGGGTTGAAGAGAAAGGCCTTCTTGAAAAATTCGGACACCGTTACAGCGAATATCAGAAAGACGTGCCGCGGATATTGCCCAGGCTGAACACGCGGCTGAATAAGGACCTGCTGAATTGCCTGCCGTTAAAGCTGAGCTGGATAAAAAAAGAACTGAACAGCATTTTGATCATTGTCCCGGGGGTCTTAGGCATTGATATGTGGAAGAAATTCATATTATGCGAAAACGACCTCGCGCTGCCGTATTTTTTGATCCTTAGCTGGATAATCTGCGCGCTGATTGTCCTGGCAGCTGTTCTGGTAAAAAATTATGAAGGCTACCCAAAGCAAAAGTAAGATCTTAAGCAATTTAAAAATATCCGGGAACTATTTTAAGCTCCAGGTTATCTGTCCTTGCGTTGCTGCTGCAGCTCGGCCCGGGCAGTTTGTGATGGTGCAGGTGAATAACGGCATTGAGCCGCTGCTGCGCCGGCCGCTGGGCGTGCATAGGCTTCCGGGGCAGAAAAAAAATATCGTAGAGCTGCTTTATGAAGTTGTGGGCAGGGGAACAGGTCTTCTTTCACGCAAAAAGCCAGGCGAAAGCATAGATATTATCGGCCCGCTGGGCAATGGCTTTGATTATGGGCCAGCCTACGGCCGGTACAGGCCGCAGGTTTTGGTAGCCGGGGGAATGGGGGTAGCGCCGTTAACTTTTCTTGCAGAAAAGTTAACGGAAGGCAAAAGGCAAAAGGCAAAAGGCAAAATTATAGTTCTGCTTGGGGCAAAGACCAAAGATCAGATTCTTTGTGAAAAAGAATTCAAAAAAATAGGTTGTGAAGTGAGGATTGCTACCGATGATGGTTCGCGTGGATTTAAGGGCAGAGTTACCGATTTATTGAACCGCGAATTACGCACCACGGATTACGCACCGTGGACTATTTATGCCTGCGGGCCAGGGCCGATGTTAAGGGCAATATCCTGTTTGTCAAAAGACCGCAGCCTGCCTGCGCAGCTTTCTTTGGAAGCGCATATGAGCTGCGGCTTTGGCGCCTGTTTAGGCTGCGTGGTTAGTACTACCGGCGGATATAAAAGAGTATGTAAAGAAGGCCCGGTTTTTTCGGCCGAGGAAATTATCTGGGAATAAACTGGAGGGGCACATGACCCAAATAGCTTATATTCTTCTGGGTTTGGCTGCCGGGATCTTCGGCGGAATGTTCGGCATCGGCGGAGGCGCGATCCTCGTTCCTGCGCTGGTATACGTTTTCGGCCTGACGCAGCATCAGGCGCAAGGGACAACCCTGGCAGTAATGATTCCGCCGATCGGGCTGCTGGCGGCAATGCGTTATTATTACGGCGGCAATGTAAAGCTGGGCATGGCAGGGTTTATTTGCGCTGGGTTTTTTATCGGCGGCCTGATCGGCGCCAACTTTGTGCAGGGCATATCTGCTCCACTGTTGAAAAAGCTATTCGGCACGTTCCTTCTGGTGGTGTCTTTGCATATGGTCATCGGAAAATAATATGAAAACAAAAATTTCCGTTAATATCGGCAGGCTCAAATTAAAGAACCCGGTAATGGTTTCCTCCGGCACTTTCGGGTATGGGGAAGAATTCTCCGATTTTGTTGAGCTGAAAAAAATCGGGGCGATCGTATCCAAGACCATCACTTTGAATCCGCGTAAAGGAAATCCTCCGCCGCGTACCTGCGAAACCCCGGGCGGCATGCTTAATTCCATTGGCCTGGAAAATCCCGGGTTAAACGCATTTATCGGCGATAAACTGTCTGTTTTAGTTAAGACCGGAGCGCCGGTAATCGTGAGTATCGCCTCGGAATCCGGCATTGCTGAATTTGTAAAATTGGCAGGATGCCTGGATAAGTTGAAAGAGGTTGCGGCAATAGAAGTAAATATATCCTGCCCGAACGTGCGAAGCGCAAAGCGTATGGCCACCAGCGCTAAATTGATTTCGCAGGACCCCAAGGCAACCTATGAGACGATCAGGGCAATACGCAAAGTTACGGGAAAAACATTGATCGCTAAACTTTCGCCGAACGTTACCGATATTTCCGAGATTGCCCTTGCCAGTGAAGCGGCAGGCAGCGATGCAGTAAGCTTGATAAATACCTTGACCGGGATGAGTATTGACGTGGATACGCGTAAGCCGAAGATCGCCTGCGTTACCGCAGGCTTGAGCGGCCCGGCGATCCGGCCGATTGCCGTAAGGATGGTCTGGGAGGTTTATCGCGCAATAAAGCTACCGGTGATCGGCATGGGCGGCATTAACGATGTGAATAGCGCTTTAGAATTTCTCATTGCCGGAGCAAGCGCCGTGAGCATAGGCACGGCCAATTTCATTAATCCCGGGGTAGCCGAAGAAATCATTTCCGGCCTCGGGCGATTTATGGTAAAAAATAAGATAACTGACATTAAGCAGCTTATCGGGAGCGTGAAGCTTGAAAAGTGAGATCATCCTGGCTTTAGACGTTGACGCGGCGCAAAAAGCAAAAAAAATTGCGGCAAGGCTTTATCCGAAGATAAAAATATTTAAGATAGGCCTGCAGCTTTTTAGCGCTAGCGGCCCGGAGATGATCAAATATATCAACCGTAAAGGCGCAGCTGTTTTCCTGGACCTGAAATTATTTGATATTCCCAACACGGTTGCCAATGCTATCCGGCAGGCAGTGCGGCTAAGAGTCAAAATGCTCACTTTGCATATTTCCGGCGGAGAGGCAATGTTAAAAGCAGCCGTAGAAGCAGCCAAAAACGAAGCGCGCTCGCTTGGCGTAAAAAAACCGCTTTTGATCGGAGTAACTGTATTGACCAGCCAAAAAGCCTCTGCGGAAACAGTGCTAAGGATGGCAAAGGCAGGCCTTGCCTGCGGTTTAGACGGGATAGTCTGCTCTGCCCGCGAAGCAGCATATTTAAGGAAGAAAATAAAAAGCAGGTTTTATATTATTACTCCAGGCATAAGGCCGGGTAATGCATGCACCGACGACCAGAAGCGCACTGCCACTGTCCGGGAAGCGGTTAAGGCAGGAAGTAATTTTTTAGTAATCGGCAGGCCGGTACTCAAAGCAAAAAATCCGCTGCTCGCGGTAAAAGAAGTCTTAGCAGAAATTGGAGAGTAGACAATGGCAGAAGAAATCAAAAATCTGATTGAGAAGATCCACAGCGAAGGAATACAGGCAGCTGAAGCCAAGGCCGCAGAGATTGAAAATAAGGCAAGAGAAGAAGCAGATGCCATCGTGAGCCGGGCAAAAGAAGAGGCGGAGGCAATGCTTTCCGCAGCCAAGGAACGGATCTCGCGCATGGAAGAAAAAAGCAAAACCCTGCTTACCCAGGCAGCAAGAGACCTCCTGCTTTCTTTGCGAAAAGAGATCAATGCTGTTTTGGGCCGCCTGGTCAACGCAGATGTGCGTTCTGCGTTAAACCCGGATGCGCTGCAAAGAATAATCCTGGAGATGGTCAAGAATTATCCCGGAGGCCAAGAACAGGAAATTGTAATTTCCTTAAAGAAAGAAGATGCCGAACAGTTACAAAAACATTTCTTGGGCCGTCTCAAGGAAGAAACAAAGAGAAATATCGTGATCAAGCCTTCGGAAGATATCCTCGGCGGCTTTACTATCAGCTTTGACGCGGGAAAATCCCAATTTGATTTTACCGATAAGGCGCTGGCAGAATACATCAGTTTATATCTTAAGCCGAATTTAAGCGGGATACTTAAAGAAGCGACTTCCTAAAATGAATTCTAATTACGTTTATTTGATTTCTCAATTGCCAATGCTGCATTTTAACGCAAAGCCGGCGCTTTCTTTTGAAAAGTTCATGGAGCTTTGCCAACGATTCATCCCGGAAAAAGACGCGCAGCGTCTAAGCAGCCTGCCGCAGCCGGATAGCTATGCCGGATCCAAGGAACAAGATCCGGTTATCCGGCAGTGGATTGACTTTGACCTGTCTTTAAGGAACGACTTGGCAAAGATCCGCGCCAGCCGCAGGCATGTTGACCCTGCGGCCTACTTACGCGCCGGCGGCTTACGTGACGGCAGCGTAATGCATGTTGTTAATGCCGCTCAAAGGAACCCTTCTCCTTTGGAAGCGGAGAGATTGCTTGATGAAGCAAGGTGGCATGAACTGGACGAGTTGGAAGCGGGCCGGTTTTTTGACTTTGGGGCTTTGGTGATCTACGCGTATAAATTGATCATCCTTATCCGCTGGGAAAAGATAGGCAGCGCGGACAAAGAAAAGATATTTGAAGAAACTCTTGTTAAAAATTAAGGCGGGCTAAAAGATGCGAGAAATAAGAAAAGGAAGGATTACGAAGATCAACGCTAACATGGTAAGCGCGCAGTTCAGCGACTTTGTCATGCAGAATGAAGTCGCTTATATTATCCACGGCCAAGAGCGCTTAAAAGCGGAAATCATCCGCGTGCGCGGCAACTCCGCGGAGATGCAGGTTTATGAAGCCACTACCGGCTTGAAACTCGGCGAAGAAGTTGAGTTCAGCGGAGAGCTGCTTTCCGTGGAATTGGGGCCGGGGTTACTGGGTCAGATCTTTGACGGCCTGCAGAACCCACTTCCTTTGTTAGCGCAAAAATGCGGATTTTTCTTAAAACGCGGTATTTATATGGATCCCCTGGAAGACAAGCAGGAATGGGAATTTACCCCGCTGGTTAAGCCGGGAGATAAGCTGCGCGCCGGAGAAAAGATCGGTTTTGTCCCGGAAAAAATATTTAAACATTATATCATGGTGCCGTTTGCTTTATCCGGCGTATTTGAAGTGGTGAATATTGCCGCGGCAGGCAAATATAATTTAAAGCAGCCGGTCGCGCAAATAAAGGACCAGAATGCCAAGGTTTTTGATATTTGCCTTTCCCAGGTCTGGCCGGTAAAGATGCCGATCAGGGCCTATGCGGAAAAACTCAGGCCGCAGGAGACTCTGGTTACCAAAATGCGCCTGATCGATTCGCTCTTCCCGGTTGCCAAGGGCGGGACCTATTGCATCCCCGGCCCGTTTGGCGCGGGAAAAACCGTGCTGCAGCAATTGACCAGCCGCCATGCGGAAGTCGATATCGTGATCATTGCCGCATGCGGCGAACGCGCCGGAGAAGTCGTAGAAACTTTGAAGACCTTTCCGGAGATAACCGACCCGCGCACCGGCAAGCCATTAAGCGACCGCACGGTAATTATCTGTAATACCAGCTCTATGCCTGTGGCTGCCCGCGAATCAAGCGTTTACACTGCCGTAACCATTGCCGAATATTACCGCCAGATGGGGCTGAATGTCCTGCTTCTGGCTGATTCCACGTCGCGCTGGGCGCAGGCAATGCGGGAAATGTCCGGCAGGCTGGAAGAGATCCCCGGCGAAGAAGCATTCCCCGCGTACCTTGAATCGCGCATTGCTTCTTTTTATGAAAGGGCAGGTCTGGTGCGGCTTTATGACGGCACAACCGGTTCAGTTACTATCGGAGGCACAGTCAGCCCGGCAGGCGGAAACTTTGAAGAACCGGTAACCCAGGCAACGCTAAAGGTCGTGGGCGCTTTTCACGGCCTTTCCCGGGAACGCTCCGATGCCAGAAGATACCCGGCAATCGACCCTTTGATCAGCTGGAGCAAGTATAAAAGCTTCATTTCCGATGACCGGGTCGCCTCCGGGCACGGTATCTTGCGTAAGAGCCATAATGTGGCGCAAATGATGAAGGTTATCGGCGAAGAAGGCACTGCCCTGGCCGATTACACGGATTATCTTAAGGGAGAATTTTTTGATTTTGTCTACCTGCAGCAAAATGCGTTTGACGCGGTGGATGAAGCCTCAGCCAAAGAACGGCAGGCATATATATTTGATTTTATCTACGGGATCCTGAGCGCGGAACTTGTTTTTAAAGACAAAGAAGACGCGCTGCGTTTCTTCCAGAAATTACGTCAGCTTTTTAAAGGCTGGAACTCCGCCGGCTGGGAAAGCAGGGAATTCCATGAGGCGGAGGCGGAAATAAATAGTTTATTGAAAGAGAAAATAAAGGAAAAATAATATGCAAAAAGTTTATACCAATATCATCCAGATCGCCGGAGACGTGGTTACGGTTGAAGCGGAGGGGGTAGGGTATTCGGAGATTGCCCAGATCTTTACCCGCAACAGCGTTTCTTTGGCGCAGGTTATCCGTCTCGACGGGAAAAAGGTATTTTTACAGATCTTTGCCGGCAGCCGCGGAGTTTCCACCGGGGACAAGGTAAGGTTCTTAGGCCATGCCATGCGCGTTGCCAGCGGCGCAAATCTTCTAGGCCGCGTTTTTAACGGCAGCGGCCTGCCTTTGGATAACGGGCCGCAGCTGACAGACGAGATGATCGAGATCGGCGGGCCGCCGGTAAACCCGGTAAAAAGGATCATCCCGCGTAAAATGATCCGCACCGGTATCCCGATGATTGATGTTTTTAATTCGCTTGTCGAGTCGCAGAAACTGCCGATCTTTTCCATTGCCGGCGAGCCGTATAATGAATTGCTGGCGCGCATTGCCGTGCAGGCGGAAATCGACATCATTATCCTCGGCGGCATGGGCCTGAAATACGACGACTTCCTTTTCTTCCGCGATACGCTTGAAGAGCACGGCAGCCTTTCGCGCTCGATCATGTTCGTGCATACGGCAGCTGACCCGACAGTAGAGTGCCTGCTGGTGCCGGACATCAGCCTGGCAGTGGCGGAAAATTTTGCGCTGCAGGGGAAAAGGGTGCTTGTGCTTTTGACCGATATGACTAATTTCTGCGATTCTTTAAAAGAGATCGCCATTACCATGGAGCAGATCCCCTCTAACCGCGGATATCCGGGCGACCTATACAGCCAGCTTGCCAGCCGTTATGAAAAGGCAGTGGATTTTGACACTGCCGGATCGATCACCATCCTGGCGGCAACTACTATGCCCGGAGACGACGTCACGCATCCTGTCCCGGATAATACCGGCTACATTACCGAGGGCCAGTTTTATTTAAAGAACGGCGTGATCGAGCCTTTTGGGTCCTTAAGCCGTTTAAAGCAGCAGGTAAACGCTAAAACCCGCGACGACCACCGGGTGATCATGGATATGATGATCCAGCTTTTTGCCAGCTACCGCGAAGCGCTGGAAAAACAATCCATGGGTTTCCAGATGAGTGCCTGGGATAAAAAGCTTCTGCAATACGGAAAGCTTTTTGAAGAAAAAATGATGTCTTTAAAAGTGAATATCCCTCTGGAAAAGGCGCTTGACCTGGGTTGGCAAATCATGGCAGATTGTTTCCAGCCTGAAGAAACCGGCATCAAAAAATCCATGATCGAGAAATATTGGCCAAAATGAAGCCTTTTATTATCTCCTGTCTTGTGGTTTTATCGTTTCTACGCATTCCTGCTTTTGCCGGCGAGGAAGATAAGCTTAACAAGGCCTGGCAGCATATCGCTGTAAATCGTCTATTTAGCCAGCAGCTTAGTTCCGAAGAAGCCATAGTCTGGCACCTTGATTATAATGGTTTTGCCGCGCTCGTTCCCGGCTGCCTGATGATTTTTGATTACGATAATGAAACCCCCGCTCCGCAGAATGATAAGAAATCCGAAACCGGCATTGTGGAAAGCCTGCTTACGGGAGTGATCAACCCCGAAGAAATCAAGGACCAGCCCGTAATATTTTTCTTTTCTCATGAGCATCCGGCGGAAAAGCTGATCAAACTGCTTAAATGGAAGGATGCGATCAAGGATGTGCTTTTTGTTTTGCCGGAGGGAATCTATTTAAAATATGAGGAGCAAATCAAGGAGCTCAAGCAGGCAGACAGCGCCGATTTAAATAAAAAAGACGTTTTTAGCGTGATTAAACGCGTACTGCCAAACCACACATATGTTGTTAAGGGCAATACTATTTCAGTGCTTGAGCAGCAGGCGCCGCATCCGGGCGTGGAGTTTATCGTAGAGACTGCCAACGGCCTTACCATATATCATTCGGGCTCCCTTCTCTGCCGGCATTGCCCGGATGTAGAGAACGAACGCATAGCCCTGGCAGTTTATTCGGACCTGCGCAGCCCCGCCGGAAACATTTTTCTGGCTGGTAACTGCGCTATCCCGGAATACGACATCGGGATAATCGGCGTAAGCGGGTTTAAGCCGGGGGGTTTTGAGGCAGAGATAGCCGGGCGGATAAAAGAGAAAAACTATTTATTGGAGAAAGATAAATTCTTTACCGAAAGAAATCCGTATTTTTGGGCTGATCTGGGAAATTTGCTTTGGGTTGAGCATGAAACCAGCGCGATCAACGATTATTTCAAAAAAATAAAAGGCAATCCGGACATATTAAAGGACATAAAAAACGCCGTAGTCAGGAGATACGCCGAGTACATGGATGACGTAAGACAATATTGCAGCCTGGAGACAACGCCCGATGAATGCGATGAGAAAATAAGCTACCGGAAATACGGAGGGATTTTTTATACCTTTAGTTCTGATGTCCCAAGCTTTGCCCGGGGAGAATGCTTTCTTTTCAGCGCCGGCCATAAACCGGCCGGCGGAGAATACTTTTCCGGCTATTGGTCTTCCGAGGGATGGCCGTTATTCCCGCCAAACAGCATTTTATGGGATATTTTCCAGGAACATGGAATTAAGGATGTAGGCGATAATGAAAATTAAATTAACTAAAGGCGAGTTAAAGCGGCAGCGCGATGCGTTAAGGCAATATCAGCGTTATCTGCCTACCTTACAGTTAAAAAAACAACAATTGCAGCTTGAGATCCTGCAGCAGCACAATTTGCTGGAGGAAAGAAAACATGCCCTGGCAGGAAAAAAGAAGGCGGCGGCCAGCTGGGCCGGCTTGATCGTCGAGCAGAAGGAGGGCCTGCGTAATTTTATTTTTCCGGAACGCGTGGCTACCGGCCAAAAAAATATTGCCGGAGTGGACATCCCGGTTTTTGAGAAACTTGAATTTAAGGCAGCGGATTATGATCTATTCCTTGAGCCTCTCTGGTTGGACGCGGCAATAGAGGCACTAAGGCAGATCGTCTCGCTGCAGGAAGAAATGAAGGTAATGGAAAAAGGCGTGGATATCTTAAAGCGTGAGCTACGCATCACCACGCAGCGGGTCAATTTGTTTGAGAAGGTAAAGATCCCCGAAGCGGAAGAGGCGATCAGGCTGATCAAGATCTATATCGGAGACCAGATGGCTAATGCCGTGGGCCGCTCTAAGATCGCCAAGGCAAAGATAGAAGCGAATGTTTTAGAGGAGGCACTGGTATGATCGTACCGATGAAAAAAACCACGGTCATTACCCAGCATAAAGATGCGCAGGAGGCTGTCGGGCAGCTGCGTAAACTCGGGCTGCTGCATGTTGAACACCAAAAGCCGCCGCAAAGCCAGGATATAAACATCCTGCAGGAAGATGCCGGATTAGTTAATGCCTGCCTTGAAGTTTTTGGCCAGGCTGGCTGCCAGGCAAATAATGTTATTGCTAAAACAGGGCTCGTTGATTGGAAAATAAAAGCAAGGCACGTTGTTGATTTATGGAAAAGATACGGCCACCTTGGTGATTTTTCAAATACGCTCAAGCACCAGATCAATGAATGGCGGAAATGGGGTGATTTTGACCTGCAGAGATTACAGGAACTCCAGCAAAAAGGCATTTACCTTAAATTTTATCAGGTTCCTATCCGTCAACTAAAAGAATTCCCCCGGGAGGTTGTTATAGAGCAGGTATTTGTTACCGGAGGGCTTGCGCATTGCGTGGCGATTTCCACAAATAAATTTGAAGTGCCGTTCAAGGAGGTTAGCCTGCCTAAGCTGAGCCTTTCCGGGATGCTTGCCAAGCTTGAGGAAGATGAAAAAACGATGCAGGCGATAAAAAATGAGATCTGTCTTGCCGTAAGTTATGTCCCGGAGCTATTGGAGGTAAAAAAGAAGCTGGAAAAAGAGATTGAGTTCCAGCAGGCATTGGCAGGCATGGGAGAAAGCAGGGCAGTCGTTTATTTAACAGGATATATTCCGCGGGAATGCGAAGGCAAGATATTGGCAGAAGCAAAAATAAAAAAGTGGGGCATCTTGATCAGCGACCCGCAAGAAGATGATAATGTGCCGGTTTTGATCCGCAATCCCCGGTGGGTTTCTATTATCAGCCCAGTTTTCCGCATGTTGGAGATCGTGCCGGGGTATCGGGAAATGGACATTAGCCGGTTATTTTTGGTATTCTTCGGTATCTTCTTCGGTATGTTAATCGGAGATTCCGGTTACGGCTTGATCTATGCAGCCGTCACTTTTTGGGCGCAGAGGAAGTTCGGTAAAAAAGTATCCAATAAAGCGATGTTTTTCCTCTTTTACGTTTTGAGTTTTTGCGCTATCATATGGGGGCTATTGACAGGAACATTTTTCGGGCAAGCCTGGTTATTGAAAGCCGGATACAGGCCGTTAATACCCGCCTTAAACGACGTAAAAAATATACAGGCATTTTGTTTTTTTCTCGGTGCACTACATCTTACATTAGCGCACTCATGGCAGGCGGCAATAAAGTTCCCTTCCTTAAAGGCGCTGGCCGACATCGGCTGGGTCTGTATCCTCTGGACCGCTTATTTTCTGGCAAATGCGCTTATTTTAGGAGATGCTTTTCCGGGCTTCGGAAAGTGGCTGGTTAGCTGCGGCATCAGCCTCGTAGTTTTATTTACCAGCCCGCAAAAAAATCTTTTAAAAACGATCGGCAGCGGGTTGGGGACTCTGGCGCTCAGCCTGATGAATAATTTCACCGACGTGGTTTCTTATGTGCGCCTTTTTGCCGTAGGCTTGGCAGGCGTAGCGATCGCCGATACTTTTAATTCTATGGCCGGCGGAGTTGTTTCCGCGAACTTTTTTTCGCTGTTATTGGCGGGGGTGATCATTCTGGCGGGGCATTTGTTAAATCTTTTACTGGGGCCGATGTCTGTTCTGGTGCATGGGGTGCGGCTTAATGTGCTGGAATTCAGCAGCCACGCAGGCGTATCGTGGAGCGGGACAGCGTATAAGCCGCTCAAGCAGGATTAAGTCAATTTTTAAAGAAGGGAGTCTGATATGTTGGAGCAATTCAAAGATTTAGGCGCGATAACGGCTTTGGCTCTTTCTGCGTTCGGGTCAGCCCTTGGCGCCGGCGTTGCGGGGATGAGCGCAATCGGTGCATGGAAGAAAAATTTTTCCCAGAATAAACCGGCGTCCTTTATGATGGTGGCTTTTGTCGGCGCGCCGCTTACCCAGACGGTTTATGGCATGATCATTATGAATAGGATGGCCGAGATCGCCAACAAAGGAACATACCTCTGGAGCGTCGGGATTTTCGCTGGCATTGCCATGGGGCTTTCTGCATACTGGCAGGGTAAATGCGCGGCAGCTGCCTGCGACGCCATGGGAGAAACAGGTAAGGGGTTTGGAAACTATATTGTTGTCCTGGGTATTATTGAAACCGTCGCGTTGTTCGTGATGGCGTTTACTTTAGGCGTCCTGGGAAAATTCGCCGGCGCATAAAATATCGGGCGGTTAGTTCAGCTGGTTAGAACGTCTCTCTTACACAGAGAAGGTCAGGGGTCCGAGTCCTCTACCGCCCACCATAAATATTTGTTGCAAACAGCAGATTTTTAGTCTACAATTAGCACCCTACGAATTGGGGTCGTGGTGTAGCCCGGTCTAACACGTCGCCCTGTCACGGCGAAGATCGCGAGTTCAAATCTCGTCGACCCCGTTGAAATTTTCCGACAAGGAAAATTTCAACGGCACTTGAGCGAACGATAGTGCGGCGGCAAGCCGCACAGTGAGCGAAAGTGCATGTTCCATTAACCTTCCCCACCATATGCAACCGCTGAAAATATTGTATGTGATCACGAAGCTTGAATTAGGCGGCGCGCAAAAACAACTATTGGCCCTGATCCGCGGCCTTGATAAAGATAAATTCCAACCATGCTTATTTACCGGCGATAGCGGCCTGCTGGATGAAGAGGCGGACGCGATACCGGGGCTGGGAATAAAAAGGTCAAGCCGGCTTAAAAGGCAAATCAGCCCGCTTAACGATTGGCTGGCTTTATGTGAGATCCGGCGTTTCATTAAGGCAAACAACATAGATATCGTTCATACGCACAGCTCCAAGGCGGGGATCATCGGCCGCATTGCCGCAAAGCTTGCCAACGTAAAGATCATTATCCATACCGTGCACGGGTGGAGTTTTAATGATTATCAAAATCCCCTGATCAGATGCGCGTATATATGGCTGGAAAAAATCACCGCAGGTTTTTCCCGCGCTTTGATCGTTGTATCCGAGCACGACCGGCAAGAAGGATTAAAACAGGGCATTGGCAGGCCGGATAAATATTCTCTTATCCGTTACGGCATAGATCGCAATGAATTCATCCCGGGATCGAACACGGGTGAATTAGCGGTATGCACGGTTTCCTGCCTTAAGCCGCAAAAGTCTCCGCAAGATTTTATACGGCTTGCCGCAAGTATAACTAAGAAGTATAATAACGTAAGATTTATTATTGTTGGTGACGGTGTCTTGCGCAGGCAGATTGAAAAGATGATCAATAGTTTCGGCCTGCAGCAGAAAGTCAAACTTTGCGGATGGCAGCGCAACGTAGCCGAAATACTGGCAGCCGCCGATATTTTTGTCCTTACTTCGCTTTGGGAAGGCTTGCCGATTTCCGCGCTTGAGGCGCTTAGCTGCGGCCTGCCGGTTGTGGCAACCGACACCGGGGGAATATCCGAAATAATAGAAGAAGGCAGGAACGGTTTTCTTTGTCCCCGCCGGGATATCGGGCAAATGGCGGAAAAATTGGAGAGGTTACTTAAAGATAGATCCATGAGAATAAAAATGGCAGCTGCGGCAAAAGAAAGCCTGACAGCAGATTTTGATATCAACGCGCTTGCGTTTAATACGCAAAAACTGTATGCAAGCTTATCCGGTTTGGGGAATTGTTGTCATGCTTAAATATTTTGCCATAGCTCTGATTGCTTTTTTCGCCGGTCACGCCGCGGTTATTATTTTAAGAAAGATCGGTGAAAAAAATAAGATCTTAATGCGCCACGGCATTCCGCAGGTCGGAGGCGTGGCAATGTTCGCAGGCTTCGCAGCCGCGGTCATGGCATGTTCCGCATTTTACTGCGGCCTGCCCCGGCAGGTCTTCGGAGCGTTTTTTGCTTCGCTGGTGATGTTTTTGTTCGGGCTGGTAGATGACAAATACGAATTATCGGTGGCGGCGAAATTCCTGGCTCAGGTCATCAGCGCCTGCGTCCTTGTCCTCTTCGGCGTAAAAACAAAAATCGCGGGTATCCCGGATGCAGCCAACATGTTTATTACTTTCGTCTGGCTGCTGGGGATTGCCAATGCCTTTAACCACCTGGACATTATTGACGGATTAGCAGGTATATCCGCGCTGGCGGTAAGCGTTGTATTCTTTATCCTTTCTTCATCCGGCAACGATCCGGCAACGGCGTTCTTTTCTCTGGCCCTGGCAGGAAGCATTTTAAGCTTCCTGTTTTATAATTTTCCGCCGGCAAAAATATATATGGGCAATTCGGGAAGCCATTTTTTGGGGTTTGCCCTTGCTGCTGCGGCCCTGATGGTCAGCTATGCTTCCGCCGATAAAAAGATCGCCCTGCTCAGCCCGTTGTTTATCCTCGGCCTGCCGATCCTTGATACGAGTTTTTTGATCTGGGTAAGGATAAAAAAACGCCGGCTGCCGTTTAATAAAAGCAATGACCACATTGCCATGAGGCTGGTTGCCGCAGGCTTCTCCGTTAAAAAAACGCTGTTGATCCTGTCTGCCGTAGGAATACTTTTTCCCATTTGCGGGCTGATCCTGGTAGTCCTGCCGGCCCCGTTTTCCGTATTCGTTGTTTTGGCAGCATTATTAACGGCAGCAGTTTTTTCCGTAAAGATGTTCCGCAAGCGATAAATGGCTAAAAAAAGGATCATTATTTTAGGCGCAGGCCTTGCCGGCTTAAGCGCTGCCTGGCACTTAGAGAGGCGCGGGATTGAACCCGTAATCTTTGAGCGGGAAAAAGAAGTGGGCGGCCTCTGCCATTCAAAATCAATAAGCGGATTCGTATTTGATTACAGCGGCCACCTGCTGCATTTTAAAACCCGTTATGTTTTTGACCTGATTAAGCGGCTGCTGGGGCATAATCTGGTTGAGCACCGGCGCAGCGCGTGGGTTTATTTCCGCGGCCGGTATATCCGCTATCCGTTCCAGGCCAACCTCTATGGCTTGCCTCCACGCATTATCAGGGAATGTGTTGTCGGGTTTATGCGCAGCGCAGCGCCTGCCAGCCGCAGCTATGCCAATTTCCTTGACTGGATCAAGGGGAATCTCGGAGAAGGCATTGCCAAGCATTTCATGATCCCCTATAACACAAAATTCTGGACTGTGCATCCGCGGAAATTGACCTGTGATTGGCTGGATGCTTTTATACCGGTCCCGGATTTCGCGCAGCTTATCCGGGGGGCAGTGGGAGCCAAAGATGAAGCCTTGGGCTATAACGAACGGTTCTGGTATCCTCGCGAAGGCGGTATACGCCAGCTACCTCTGGCATTTGCTTCCGGGATCAGGAACATCCATACTGCTTGCCCGGTTGCGGAGATCAACTTGCAAAAAAGGCAGCTGAAGCTGGAGTCCGGCGCCAAAGAAAAATTTGATTGGCTGGTATCAACGGTAGCCCTGCCAGAACTGCCTTTCATGGTTAAAGATATGCCGGGCAGGATGCAGGGGATGTTTGCTAAACTAAAGTGGAATTCCGTAGTAAATTTAAACCTCGGACTTGATAAAAAAGATAATTCCGGCAGGCATTGGGCGTATTTCCCCCAAAAAAATATTTGCTTTTTCAGGCTGGGTTTCCCGCATAATTTTTCCGACAGGGTCGCGCCTGCCGGGAAAAGTTCGCTGTACGCGGAAGTGGCTTATTCCCCCGATGCGCCGGTAAAAAAAGAATTGCTTAGCAAACGGATAAAAAATGATCTGGTAAAGGCGGGGATCATCAATAGCCCGAAAGAAGCTTGCTGTGATGATATTAATGACATAAAATATGCCTATCCCATCCATGACCGTAATTACCGGCCGGTAAGGGAGGGAATCCTGGATTTCTTAAAGCGTAACAAAGTAATCTCGTGCGGCCGTTACGGCTCGTGGCGTTATTTTTCCATGGAGGACGCTATACTTGACGCCAGGGATGCGGTTGCTCTTCTATCAAAAAAAGCTTAAAGTAATGAAGCATAAATACGCCTTCCTGTTGATCCTTTTGATCGCCTTCCACGCGGTGAATAACTACGTTTGGCTCAAGCAAGATAATGAAAGTTTGGCGAAAGACACCGCCAGCCACGTCAACCGCATAATCTCTATCCGCGAAGAATTACAGAATATCGACCTTTTTAGAGAGAAGATCCCGGAAGAACCCGGCCCGTTAGCCACCGTCTTTGCTCCGGGAAGCGCGTGCTGGCCGCAATTCTTCCATTTTATTGCCGCTTTAATATCCTTTGGCTGCAAGGACATCCTGTTTTGTATCAGGTTTTACAACATGTTGTATTTTGCCCTCCTTGTCGTCGCGGTTTACTTCCTCGGGAAAAAACTGTTCAATCCCCAGGCCGGCATGCTTGCCGCGTGCATTATCTCTTTTTATCCGGGCGTATTCGGCCTTTCCCGCAAATGCGGCCTTGATTTTCCGCTGATAGCTTTTATTTGCGTAGTTGCCTATTTCCTGCTTAACTGCGATAATTTTCAGAAGCGCCTGCCGAGCATATTATTCGGGGTAAGCTTAGGGGTAGCAACTTTTTTCAAAGTGCAAATCCTGATTTTTATCGCCGGCCCTTTAGCATACGTAGCGCTCAAGGGGCTTATCTATGGCAGAGATAAGAAGGGTTGTTTTTCCAACCTTTTCTTTTCGCTGGCGCTGGCAGCTGCCATATCCCTGATTTGGTGGAACCGGATCTTTTTTATCGAAGCCCCGGAAGCCAATGCCTACGCGAAATTAGTTTTTAAATATTTCTCGATTAACGTGCCGCTGCAGATGCGCAAATATTTTGAAGCGCTCTATATCCATATGTCTCCGCTTTTTTCTGCGGCATTTTTGCTGGGTTTGTTCTTGTGTTTCCGCAAGGCAAGCAGGGATGCGATGTTCTTCCTTGGCTGCTGGATCATACCGCCGTATCTTTTCTTTTCCGGGATGCTGCCGTACAATAACCAGAGATATATCTTTCCCGTATTTGGCGCGCTTACCCTGATCTCGGCCATGGGATTAATGCAGATCCCCGCCAAAAAAACAAAGCGCTTTTTAATCGCCTCCCTGTTGATCCTCGGTATCGTGCAGTTTTTCCTGGTAAGCTACCGGGGCGCTCTTGAGCCGTTCGTTTTTACTTCTGAATTCGGGCAGCCGCCCGAAAAGAATAATCACCGAGCGGTTATGGAAAAGTTCAATTGGATAATCGAAACAGACTGCCCCGGCCAGAAAAGGATCGCCATTATCGAGGAGCAATACTTTAAGACGGATTTCTGCATACGCCTCGGATATTTATTAAAGGTGCTGAATAAAGAGAATAAAGTTTTTTTAAGCGCCGGGGGATTTATCGTTCCGCGTTTCCAGGTTTCAAAAGAATTCCTGGATAATGTAAATGATTTCCAGTTTTTGATCGCCTTTTCCGAAAATGAAGAAGGCCCCGACTTTTCCGGGCTGCTGGCGTCTTCTATCAGCGCTGAGCGGGAGGCGGTATTGAAAGTGATGGAGCAATTCAAGTCTTACATGGTCATGGAAAGGGCCATGCTCCTGCCTGATGAAATCTATGTTTTTCTCTTGAGGCGGCAAGAAGATTAAGGCGCGGCATATGGCTAGCCCATATTTCAGCATCATTATCCCTTTTTATAATAAAGAAAAGTCTCTTGATACCTGCTTGAGGTCTTTAGCGCTGCAGGATTTCCCTAAAGATAACTATGAGGTCATCTGCGTAGATAACAATTCTACGGACGGTTCGGCTGCCATAGTCAAAAAATATGGCAACATAAAAATAATCGAAGAGAAGATACAAAATGTCTATGCCGCCAGGAATACCGGGATAGGGAATTCATCCGGCTCAACCGTGGTCTTTACCGACGCGGATGTGGAGGTACCGGTTGATTGGCTCTCCAATATTTATTCCGCAATGCAAAAGAATAAATATGATATACTCATCGGCTGGTATTGGCCGGCCCGGCCCATCAGGCTGCTGCAAATACACAGCCTGCTGCTTTGCGAGAGGATAAAGAAGGCGGTAAAAGACAAAGATACCTCTATGGTTACTGCCGGAGCGATCTGCCTTATCATCAAAAAGGAAATATTCCTGAAAGAAGGGTTGTTCTTTGATAATTCCAACAGCGAGGATATGTATTTTACGATAAGATGTATGTCGGCCGGCTACAACGTGGGATTTGAAGAAAAGATCGCGGTAAAACGCAATGATATTGATTCTATAGGAATCTTTGTGTTGAAGAATTTTATATACGGCTGCTCCAATGCCCTGGACATAAAAGACAGGCTTCTCTTTTCGGGAAAGCTCAAATATATGTTCATTACCGTAAAATTCATGTTTAAATATTTTCCGGTAGGCATGGGCCTGTTGCTGTTTACCTTTTCCTTTTTCTCCGGCTATGTTTTAAGCAAAACCCGGATATTGTCTCCGCAAGACTTGTCCCGCCTGGTGCAGCGCTACACGCGGTTCATCAGCAAAAACGCCGTATAACGTATTATTTCATCCAATCCGTGTGCAGGCCCGGGTTAAATTCCAATTCCATCGGCTGGTGCACGGACGTCCGGGTCATATTGCAATACCAGCGGTTGCGCGTCATTCCGCAGTGATAATAAGATTTCCTTGCCCTTAGCGCCTGGTATTTTTCATTGTTCCATATCGTCCGGAAATCTCCGCCTGCGTATTTGCCCATCTTAATGTTACCCTGGCAGCAGCTCATTACCGTGCCGTCGGTCCTGAAAATCGTCCCCATCCACGGGTATGGGCATTTCCCGCGGTAAGGATTATATTTTTCAAGATAGGGCATGGCATATTGATCAATATCAATGCTAAAGTCATCCCAGTTATTATTTTTTTCCAATTCTATTCCTCCGATCCGTTTCTGGCAGGAAAACCTTATTTTGTTGGCGTCGGCAAAGGCCTCGGCCTCCGTAAATACTTTATACGCCTTATCCGCTATCGCGGAGAGCTGGAATTCTCTTTGGAATACGCCCATGTCGCAATTGTTGAGAAAAATGTCATTTATCCCGCGCGCTTTGAGGAACTCCATTATTTTCGGCACTTCATCAATATTAAAAGGAGAACAAGTGGTAGCAATGCGGATATGGAAACGCGGGTTCTTTATTTTTTCCCGGAAGGAGATATATTTTTCTATATTAGCGATGACCTTTGTGAATTCAGCTCCCCGCCGTATCTTTTCGTAAAGCGCGGGCGTAGCCGCGTCCAGCGAGATGTTTACAAAGAAGCCTAGTTCTACGAGCATCCGGATGACCCCTTCTTTGGTATTTACGGCATTGGTGAATATTTTCGGCAGGAAATCATATTTGGCGCAGGTCTCGGCCATTTTAGGGAAATTAACCGCCATGGTCGGCTCTCCGACGAGAAAAAGGTTAACTTCCGAGGCGTAAGGGAAAAGCTCCTTTTCTATTTTCTGGAACAGTTCCAGCGGCATCTCTTTTTTGTCCTGGCGCCTCTTCGGCCAGCACATGATGCAGTCCAGGTCGCACCTCTGCGTAGGCTCGACAAAAAGCCTGAAAGGATAGGATTGGAGTACCTGCTTTTTCTGCCGCGCCTCTTCGATGTTCAGGACGGCGTTTTTGTATGCGGCAGTAGCTTTAAATTGTTCCGTGGTTAATATGGCCATGAGCCCGATTATACATCGTTTCGGCAGGTTGCGGAATTATTTTTATGCGCTGCCTAAACTCTTGATATTTAAGCCCGGTGTTGTATAATAACCCTGCCCAATCTTTAAGGAAAGCTACGCGCGGGTGGTGGAATGGCAGACACGCTACTTTGAGGGGGTAGTGGGGCGACCTGTGAGGGTTCAACTCCCTCCCCGCGCATAAATTTATAGTCTTATGGGGGAACCGATGGTTACGATAGAAGACTTCCGGAAATTAGAACTAAAAGTCGCTGAAATCAAGGAAGTTAATGATCATCCCAACGCAGACCGCCTGTATGTGATCACCGTTGACTTGGGCGATAAAACCAAGCAGATCGTTGCCGGGATCCGGGCGTCGTATCAGAAAGAAGACCTGATCGGCAAACAGGTCGTGGTTATTGATAATCTTGAGCCGGCAATGCTGCGCGGCGTGGAAAGCCAGGGCATGCTCCTGGCTGCTTCTGATGAAGAAGGCATTGCCGTTGTCAGCCCGCTTAGGAAAGTAAAGTTAGGCAGCATCGTCAAATAATGAGGCAGCTCCTGCCGAAAGAAGCTTGTTTAAAATGCCAGGGCTGCTGCCGGTTTGCTGAGGCGGCAACTATCTGGGCGCCCGCCCTTTTGGATAAAGAAATAAAAACCCTCCTAAAGAAAAACGCAGCCGCGTTCATTTCCCCCGGGAAGAAGCTTAAGCCCGTTGCCTCTAAAGATAAAAATATTTTTCTCTGTCCGTTTTTAAACTGCAGCGATAATCAATGTAAGATTTACTCTCTAAGGCCGCTTGAATGCCGGCTTTATCCGTTCCTGATTAACCGTAGCAGCGGCAAGATCTATCTTGCGGTTGACCGTAATTGCCCTTTTGTCAGTGAAAAAATGGAAAGTAAACCGTTTAAGGATTACGCCGCTTATTTGGCGCGCCTCTTAAACGGCAGGGCCTTCCGGAAATTATTAAAAGACAATCCGCAGATCATCCAGGCGTATCCGCAAGTAACGAACATTGCCCGGATAAAGGTATAGCAATGAAATTAAAGAAACTCCGGCTGCAGGATAAATCTTTATTTGTCAGGTTCCTTAATTTACGCGGGCAGGGAAAAGAGTTGTCGGTTTTCGCGTTCGCCAACATCTATATCTGGAAAAAGCTTTATGATATCCGCTGGATAGTTATTGGTGAATGCCTGTGCGTATTTTTTATAGACAGGATCGGCGCGTTTTTATACCTGCCTCCGCTGGGCAGGCAGATAAGCCGTAAGAGCGTAGATCCGGCGTTCAGGATCATGGATAGCTTTAATTCCAATAAGGAAATTTCCCGCATTGAAAACATAGAAGAGGCGGATATCGCCTTATTTAAAGAACTTGGCTATGCGTGCGAATATAAATCCAGCGATTATGTCTGTAGCCGGATTAGCCTTGCCGGATTATCCGGAGATAAATTCAAGCCCAAGCGCGCGGCATATAATTATTTTGTGAAGCATTATAAATACGAATACCTGCCATTTTCTCCGCGTTATAAGGCCGGATGCCTGGAATTATTCAGGCTTTGGCAGGAACAACGCGCCGGCGCAAGCAGTGACAAGATCTATCGCGGCATGATCGAAGACAGCCTCGGATGCCTGAAGATACTTTTTGCCGCCTGTCGCAAGCTTGATATCACCGGCAGGATAGTCAGGGTTGAAGGAAAGATCAAGGCATTCAGCTTTGGTTATCGGCTGAACCGGGAAACTTTTTGTATTCTTTATGAGATAACCGACCTTTCCATTAAAGGAATAGCGCAATTCATTTTCCGCGAATTCTGCTCCGAGTTGAAAAAATTCCGTTACATTAATATCATGGATGATTCCGGGCTTGAGAACCTAAAAAAAGTAAAGCTTTCGTATCGCCCTGTAAAATTAGTACCTGCATATATTGCAAGGAGGCATAAGTAATTGCGGGTCCTGCCTGCCGATTTACCCCGTCCTCACTGAAAGCTTGCGCTTTCGTTCGGTCGGGGTCCCCAAATCAGCAGTCACCCGCAATTACTATCGTACCTATGAATAAGAATATCGACGCAGTAGAATTCACGATTTTTGATACCGAAACTACCGGCCTTGACCCGTCATTAGGCGATCGGATAGTTGAGATCGCCGCCGTGCGCAGGAAAGGCAAAGAAAAGTTAGCTGAATTTCAAACTTTGATTAACCCCGGAAGACAGATATCAGCCGCCGCCTTTAAGGTAAATCATATTACTCCGGAAATGCTTAAAGACGCGCCGCAAGCGGCAGAGGTGATGCCGAAATTTTTGGATTTTATCCGCGGCACCTGCCTTTGTTCTTATAATGCCGGCTTTGATATTGAATTCCTGAATAATGAATTGGCGCTTTGCCGGGCAGGCAGCCTGGATGAGGTCGTTGCCGCGGATATTCTAAAAATGGCAAGGCGGCTTTTGCCCGGCCTGGAGCGCTACGCATTGTGGTTTGTGGCGGATAAGCTGGGGGTAAAAATGCAGCAGGAGCACCGCGCAATGTCCGACGTGGCAATGACCATACAGGTCTTTGATAAGCTTAACGCGATACTGGAGGCAAAAGGTGTCCTGGATTTCCATAATTTTTCCGGATTGTTCGGGTTGAAGTCGCAGCTCCTGGATGACCTGACCAATCAGAAACTTGCCCAGATACAGCAGGCGCTGGACCTGAAATTAAAGATCAAGATAAAATATCTTTCCGGCTCAAGCGCCGCAGTAACCGAGCGCGAAGTGATCCCTAAAGAAGTCCGCAAGGAATACAACCATTATTACCTGATCGGGTACTGCTGTTTAAAAAAAGAAGAACGTTCTTTCCGCGTTGATGGCATACTACATCTTGAAGTCGTATAAATTAAGCCTTCCGGTTTTGAATATTTTCGCAGCCTTGAGCCGGCAAAGGCATTGTTTTTTCCTGGACTCCAGCCTTAATTCCGGCGGCTTAGGCAGGTTTTCCTTTTTGGGCGCTGACCCTTATTTTGTTTTAAGGACGGATAATAAAAATCCTTTTGCAATAATGCGGCAGTTGCTTGAATGCGGCAGCGCGGCATCTTATCGTAAAAATATCCCGTTCTGGGCGGGGGCAGTGGGTTATTTGTCTTATGACCTGGGGTTCACGCTGGAGGGCAGCGTTAAAAAAAGAAAAAAGCCTGCCTCCGGAGTTCCGGAATGCGTTTTTGGCTTCTATAATACCGCGGTGATCGTTGATCATTATAAGCGGCTGCTTTATGTTTTGTCGCTCGGGCTGCCTGAGAAAAAATCTTCTTTGGTTAAGAAACTGGCAGAACTTAATTTTAAAAAGCTCCGCAGCTTGCTGGCGCAGGCAGAAACCCGCAGGCATGCCGGTGGGCCGGATGAACTTTTAGGGCACCAGCCGGCGCGGATAAATTCGGATTTCAGCCGTAACGATTATATCAAAGCCGTAAAACTGGCAAAAGAATATATCCGCCGCGGCGACATTTATCAAGTCAACCTTAGCCAGCAGTTCAACGCGCGATCCGGCCTTTCCGGCCAGGAGATTTACCGCAGGCTGCGGCTTGCCAGCCCGGCTTGTTTTAGCGCGTATTTTGACGCCGGAGATTTTCAGATCATCAGTTCTTCTCCGGAAAGGTTCCTCAAACTGGAAAGAGGCGCGGTTTCCACGCGGCCGATGAAAGGCACGCGGCCGCGCGCGGACCAGCCGCTGCTGGATAAAAAACACAGGCAGGAGCTTTTAGCCAGCGCCAAGGACAAAGCAGAATTGCTGATGATCGTAGATCTAGAGAGGAATGACCTGGGCAGGGTGTGCGATTATGGCTCGGTAACTGCCCCGCGTTTAAGGCAGCTGGAAAAATACCGCACGGTATTCCAGACAACTGCTACGGTAACCGGTTCCCTGCATAAAACCAAAGACCGGCTTGACCTTTTAGAGGCCTGCTTTCCCGGAGGCTCGATCACCGGCTGCCCAAAGATCCGCGCGATGGAAATAATCGAGGAATTGGAGCCTGCGCGCCGCGGTATCTATACCGGCAGCCTCGGCTATTTAAGTTTTTCCGGGGGTATGGATTTTAATATCATGATCCGCACCATCCTTAAAAAAGGCGACAGGTTAAGTTTCGGAGCAGGCGGCGGGATTGTTGCCGATTCAGACCCGGCTGCAGAGTACGAAGAAACGCTGATTAAGGCAAAAGGCATGTTTGAAGCGATCGGCAGGCAGGTATAATATGGAAGAAATAGATTTTGGCATTTTTGAAACAATGCGTTCCCGTAACAAGAAAATCATTTATTTTAACCGGCATCTGGAGCGGATGAGAAAATCCGCAAAGGCCCTCGGCTTAAGCATTCCGTACTCATCGGCAGAGATAAAACGCCTTATTGCAGAAGCAGTTAAGCAATGCAGGGCCAAAGACGTCCGCCTGCGATTAGTTCTTTGTGCCGGCAAGGGAAAGAGCAGGTTGACGGTCTCGGCAAAAAAATATCAGCCGCCTGCTCCGGAAAAATATAAGCGAGGTTACTCCGTCTGTATTTCCGATTTAAGACAGGCAGAAAATTCTTTTCTTGCGCGCCTGAAGCTGGTAAGCCGGATACCCTACGAGCTTTCCTATCGGCAGGCAAAGGACAAGAATTTCGACGAAGCGATCATCCTGAATAACCGCGGCTATATTTGCGAGGCAAGCCGCAGCAATATATTTTTTATAAAAGGCAGCACCCTATTTACTCCCTCGCTTGAATGTTCCTGTTTGCCGGGCATCAGCCGCCGGGTAGTTTTTGATATCGCCGCAAAAAACAAGATCCCGGTATATGAAGGAAAATTCACCATCGCTGACCTAGCCAATGCCGACGCGGCGTTCCTTACCAATTCCCTGATCGGGGTCATGCCGCTGACAAAAATAGAGAACAAGCCGATAAATAAGCGCCGTCCCCATCCGTTAATCCGCCTCTTTATGCATCGCTACGCCAGCCTTGTTTAGAGCCATGGTTTCTGTTATAATTTAGGCTAAATTACGGAGGTATCATGCCCTTAAGATTACTTTTAGCCGCGTTTATTTTTGTCAATCTGGCCGGATGCAACGCAAAAACCGACCTAGACGAAGCGCGGCAGGCAGTGCAGCAGTCCAATGTTTCATACATCCGCGCCGCAAAAGCTTATCAAGCCGCGATTTCCCGCGCTAAAGGCAGCGAACAATTAAACCAACTGCATTTTGAACTTGGCCGGCTCTATCACAGCCGCGGCGATCTAAAAGCCGCTGTTGAAGAGCTCAAAAAAACAAGCCGGCCTGAGGCAGCCAAGCTTATTGCGCTTTCTTATTTTCGGTTGGGAGACTTTACCGACGCGCTGGAGGCGTTCAATAATCTTAAAGAGCCCGACGACGAAACGCGCTATTACCACGGCCTGACCTGCGAGCGGCTTAATCTTTATGACCAGGCATTGGATATTTACCGCCAAATAAAGGCAGGACAATTTTCGCGGCTTGCCTCCGGACGCGCCGGCATGATCGAAAGGAAGGCCGGTCCGGCGTTGATCAAGGATATTGACCCGCGAGCCGCCAAAATAATCGCCGGGGCGCCGGCAGACGAAGAGTACCCTCAGGCAGGGGGACTGATTTTATCCTGCGACGAGCGCATTGAAGTTACCGATAAAGATACCCAGATCGCCAGCCTGCATTATATAATTAAAATACTTAACGAGCGCGGCAAAGAAGATTTTTCCGAAGCCCAGATAGAGTATGATACCACCTATGAGAAGATCGAGTTGGAATATGCCCGCACGATCAAGCCCGACGGCACGGTTGTGGACGTGGGCAGCCGCCATATCCGCGATGTTTCCAGATACCTGAATTTCCCGCTTTACAGCAATGTCCACGTTTATATTATTTCTTTTCCCGAGATCGCCGAAGGCGCGGCAGTAGAGTATAAGCTTAAGATCTACCGTAATAAATTGATCAACAAAAACGACTTTGTACTGGATTACCCCCTGCAGACATCTGCCCCGGTGATTTCCGCGGATTTCTTGCTGGCTGTTCCGGCATCAAGCGATATAAATATAAAAACGCTGAATGAAAAATACAATAATTTTAACGCCGACCTAAAGCCGGCGATTGAACAAACTTCCGGGCGTAAGGTTTATCGCTGGCAGTTTAAGAACATTCCCCAGATCATCCCCGAAACAGACATGCCGGCAGCAGTCCAGATTAATCCGACGATCCTTATTTCTACCTTTAAAACCTGGGAAGATATCCATAAGTGGTGGTGGGCATTGGCTAAGGACAAAATAAAGGCCGACGAAGCAACAAAAAACAAGGCCCGCGAATTAACGCAGAAAGTTTCCTCGGAAGAAGAAAAGATCCGGGCAATATACAATTTTTGTGCGCAAAAAATACGTTATGTTGCGGTTGAATACGGCCAGGCAGGCTATGAGCCGCATAAGGCAGAGGATATCTTCCGGAACAAATACGGCGACTGCAAGGACCAGGCAATACTCCTGGTAACAATGCTTAAGGAGATAGGCGTAGAAGCATATCCCGTATTGATCCCCACGCGCGAGGCTTATAACCTGGATCCGGATTTTCCTTCTATGATGTTCAACCACTGCATTGCCGCCGTAGTGCTTGAGGATAAAGTCGTATTTCTTGACCCTACGGCTGAAACCTGTTCTTTCGGCGACCTGCCTGCGGATGACCAAAACCGGCAGGTGCTCATATTTAAAGACGGAAAATACGAGATCGCGGCCACGCCGCTTTATCCGGCCGGGCACAATTCAGCCAAGCAGGTCATAGAGATAAAGATCCACAGCGAAGAGAATATTGCCGCTGAAAAAACAGTTTTCACGCACGGCATGTACGACCAGGCCCAGCGCTATTGGCTGTTATATACCCCTCCGCAGCTGGTTGAAGAAGTGCTGAAACAAAAGATACAGGAAATTTCCATCGGCAGCCAGCTTGAAAATTACAATATTGATAATTTAAACGACCTGAATAAACCGGTAGTCCTGAAATATGCTTTTAAAGGCAAAGAATACCTTACTGTCGCGGGGAAGTTAATGATCCTGCCGCAGTTGACAGGGATTGATTCCGGCATTGTTGCAAAGGACAGCCGCCGTTTCCCTATTGATTTTAACGTCCTGGAAAGCAAGGAAACGGATTTTAGTATTGCATTACCGGACGGTTTTAAGGTCAAGTATATGCCTGAGAGCGTCAGCGAAGACAGCCCGTGGCTGAAGTTCAGCGCCGCTTACAGGCAGGACGGCAAGAATATATATTTTCTGCAAAGAATGGAAATGAAAAATACGCTTGTAACTGAAACGGAATACCCCGCATTCAAAAATTTTATTGAGCGGCTGGCAAAAAAGATCAAGCAAAGGATCGTGTTGGAAAGGAACAAGTAGTTTTATGGAAAGCAGCGCCTTATCGCAGCAGTCCCGCAAATATATCCGTTTGGACTCGGTATTCCCGGTTGAATTTCAGGTAATCGGGTTAGACGACGCAACCCGGATGTCCGAATGGCTGCAGGGTTTTACCCGTAACGTCAGCAAAGGCGGCATTTGCCTTGAAGTAAACCGCCTGCCTGCTGATGTGGCGGCGCTCTTGCGCAGCCGGCAAGCGAAATTGTCGTTAAAAATAGAAATGCCTGTTTTACGCAGCCCCGTTCCCGCCGTTGCCAACATCGTCTGGATAAAAGAGCCGGAGGGCCATGATCAGAAGTATGTGATCGGCTTAAGCTATGAAGAGATTGACAGGTGCCAGAATTCAAAGATCATGTTCCAGGCGCGGCTGAAAAAAATAATCCTTCCCGTAGCCGCAGCGATCATCCTGATCTTGGCATCTGCCTTTTTACTGGGCACTTACTTTAATATGAAATTGGTCCGCGGCAACAAAGCTGCCGTGGAGCAGCTTGTTAAGACCATCCAGGAATCAAGCTTTGCCAAGCAAAAAATAAGAGAGATCACCGGAGACCGGGAGGAGTTGCTGTCAAAGATCCAGGCTCTGCAGTTGCGCATAGAAACGGTTGAAAACGAGAAAGCAAGAGCCGAACAGGAAAAGATCGTGCAGGCCGGGTTCAGCCCGGATATCCACGTGGGAAAGCTGATGCAAGAAAAGTCAGCGCTGGAGGATAGCCTTATCCGGCTGCAGCAGAAAGAGAGCGCGATCGCCGAAGAATTGCTGCAGCTTGACCAACGCAAGGCCAGGCTTGAGAAAACGAATCTGGATAAAATGTACCACTGGCTGGCGATCCATCAAAACCACCGCACCGGCCTGGTAATGAGCTTTGAAGGAGACGGCGAGCTGACCAATTGGGCGTTTGTTTATGACCAGTCCCTGGCAGCCCAGGCGTATTTAATTTTATCCGATTTTGAACGGGCAAAAAAAGTGCTGGCCTTTTTTGCCAAGAAAGCGCAAAGGAGCGACGGATTATTTTATAACGCTTATTATTCCAACGATTCCACTCCCGCAGAATTTACCGTGCATTGCGGCCCAAACCTCTGGCTGGGCATCGCGATCATCCAGTATTCCGAGAAGACAAAAGACAACACGTTCATGAAGCTGGCAGAAGAGATCGCGCAGGCGATCATCAGGCTGCAAATGGAAGATCAGGACGGCGGGTTAAGGGGCGGGCCAAATGTCGAATGGTATTCTACGGAGCATAACCTTGACGCTTACGCGTTTTTTAACATGCTTTATAAGCGCACGGGTAAAAGTCAATATCGCGACAGCCGGGATAAAATACTGCATTGGCTGAATATACATACTTACGATAAGGAGGATGTCCCGGTCATCCGCGGCAAGGGCGATGCTACGATTGCCACAGATACTTATGCCTGGTCCATTGCCGCCATCGGGCCGCAAAAACTGGAAGAGATCGGCATGAATCCCGATATGATCATGGATTTTGCCGAGAAGAACTGCGCGGTGGAGGTAGATTATATCCGGCCGGAAGGCAAGGCCGTCAAGATCAAGGGTTTTGATTTTGCCCCGCAGAGGCACCTTGGCCGGGGCGGAGTTGTTTCTGCGGAATGGACCTCGCAGATGGTCATATCCTTTAAGATCATGGCTGATTTTTACTATAAGAAAAAAATGCCGGCTAAGGCGCGCGGTTATGAATTAAAGGCTGACAATTACCTGACCGGCCTCGGCAATATGATCATTTCCAGCCCTTCTCCGTCGGGGCAAGGCGACAGCTGCCTGCCTTACGCAACTCAGGAAAACGTAGATACCGGCCACGGCTGGATGACGCCTAAGGGTAAGACTACCGGATCGGTAGCCGGCACAGCATATACACTTTTTGCGTATTATAATTATAATCCGCTGAAGCTGAAAGAATGAACAAGGAGCTGAACTCTATTTATAATAAGTTATACAAGGCCTTTGGCCCGCAGAAATGGTGGCCGGCAGAAACAGCTTTTGAGGTGATGGTGGGAGCGATCCTCACCCAGAATACCAGCTGGACTAACGTGGAAAAAGCGATTGCCAGCCTAAAAAAACATAAAGCGCTGGATTCGCGCAAGCTGCGCCGCCTAAGCCACAAGCAGTTAAGCCGGCTGATTAAGCCGGCAGGTTACTATAACATTAAGGCAAAACGGCTGAAGAATTTTCTTGATTTCTTATTCGGCGCGTATAAGGCCGACATCAGAAAAATGTCAGCTGTTGACACCGATATTTTGCGCGGGCAATTGCTGTCGGTAAACGGCATTGGCCCGGAAACAGCGGATTCAATCCTGCTTTATGCCTTGAACAAGCCGGTGTTCGTAGTCGATGCTTACACTAAGAGGATCATCGGCAGGCACAAGCTGATAAAAGAGTCTAGCGGATACGACGAGGTGCAGAAGCTGTTTATGTCCGGCCTTAAGAAGGAAGAAAAAATATTTAACGAATATCACGCGCTTCTGGTAAAATTAGCTAAGGACTTCTGTTTAAAGTCAAAGCCAAAATGCGAAAAATGCCCGATAAAATAAAAAAAGAAAAAAGCCGGCTATGGAAAAGATTATACCGGGATTTTTCTTTAGGCCCTGCCAGGATAGAAAGGTTCATCAGCCAGATGCACGCGGAAATGGATGCCGGGCTGGCCGGCAGGAAAAGTTCGCTGGAGATGCTGCCGGCATTCGTGGATATCCCGTCGGGAAAAGAAAAGGGAAGGTTTATCGCCCTTGACCTGGGAGGCACAAACTTTCGCTTGCTTGAACTCCGGCTTAAAGGAAACGGCAGGATAAAAAAGCTTAAAGAAAAAAAATTCATCTTAAAAGATAGTTACATTAAGGGCAACGGAGAAGAGCTTTTTGATTTTTTTGCCGGCTGCATCAAAGATTTTTCCGGCAGCGCGAGCTGCGACATCGGATTCACTTTTTCTTTTCCGGTCAGACAGAAGGCCGTTGCTTCAGGCATACTTTTATATTGGACAAAGGGGTTTTCCGCCACAGGCGTTGTCGGTAAAGACGTGGTAGCCATGCTTAATGAAGCACTGGCACAAAAGGGGCTAACAGGCATAAAAGTTTCCGCGCTGGTCAATGATACCGTAGGCACGCTGGTTAGCCGGGCTTATCAAGACCATAGCTGTGATACCTCGGTGATCCTGGGCACAGGGACAAATGCCTGTTACCGCGAAAAATTTTCCCGTATTGCCAAATGGAAGGGCGCAGGAACAAAAAGCGGCTATATGCTGGTGAATACGGAGTGGGGGAATTTCAATAAGGTTGATGTTACGGTTTATGACCGCATGCTTGATAACGCCTCGGAAAATCCCGGCTATCATCTTTTAGAAAAAATGATTTCCGGTATGTACCTGGGAGAACTTGTCCGGCTGGTCATGTTGGATACGGCAAAGCAGGGTATTTTATTTTGCGGCAAAATGCCCGCGGTATTAAGATCAAGGCGTAGTTTTAAAACCGAAAACATGTCTTGCATTGCCGCTGATCAGACCGCCAGCCTGGTAAAAACCGAAGCATTATTACGCAAGCTGGGGGTTATTGGTTCATCTTACGCAGATCGCAGGCAGATCAAAGAAATATGCAACTTAATAGCCAGCCGCAGCGCCCTCTTAAGCGCAGCTGCTCTGGCGGCAATAATTTTAAAAGTTGATCCGCGCGTCTTGCGCAAACACACGGTTGCTGTTGACGGGACAGTATACGAAAAATACCCGGGCTTTGCCAAAAAGATCAGGGTCGGGCTAGGGCAGATACTCGGCAACAAGGCCAAAAAAATAAAAATAGCTTTAACCAAAGACGGTTCAGGCACAGGCGCTGCAATTATTGCCGCAATATCAAAGGAGGAAGGTTATGCGTAAGTTGATCATTACCCTGGCGATCATTTTAAGTTTAACGGCGGTATCTTATGCGGCGCCTTGTTACGGCACAAAACTGCCCGAAAAACACAAATTCTTTGCCAGTTTTGAATCGTATTCTCTTTTTAAGCGGTATCTGGAAGACAGCCAGGGCAAAGTACGTTCGCAGCAGCAATTTTACGGCATGTCTTTCGGCGTATTTGACTGGCTTTCCATTGACCTGAAGGCAGGGGGCGGCAATGTTAAGCAGCATCCCCTTGGCAGCGACGAAGTAGATTATTCATCCAGCTTTGCCGGAGGATACGGCTTGCGCGTAAAATTCTTTGACAAAAATAATATGAAGGCGGTCCTGGGGTTCCAGCATATCTGCGTCCACCCCAAAAGCACGCATTTGGGCGACATAAGGAATAAAACGATCCTGGATGATTGGCAATGGTCATTGCTCGGGTCCTATGGGTTCAAACACTTGACGCCATATCTGGGCGTAAGGTGGTCAAGGGTTGATTATATCCACTGGGTAGGCGATAATAAAAAACGCGTGATGTCGGATTTTACCAAAAGCGTGGGTCTGGTCTATGGTTTTGACATCCTTTTAACAGAAAAATTCTGGCTCAACATCGAAGGTTCCAGCTTTGACAGCGACGCATTAGCAGTCAGCATAAATTACGCGTTTTAAGATTAGGGACGGTTCTGGGCCAAAGCGAAAAGTGTCCCCAAAAGCAAGACACTTTTCCCTTTGTCCGCAGAACCGTCCCTACCACGACTTTATGATAAATAAACAGAGGTTAGTAAGATTATTGCAGCAGTTGATCCGCATAGATTCGCAGAATCCCGGGTCAACGGAAAAAGAGATCGCGTTTTTTGTTGCCGGGTACCTGCGCAAGCTCGGCCTGGTTACCAGGATATACGCGTTTAAAAAAGACCGCTCAAATTTGCTCGCCTACCTGAAAGGCCGCGGCAGCAAATCGCTTTTGATCACGCCCCATCTTGACACTGTACCCGCGGGAAGGAACTGGAACTTTTTGCCCTTTGGCGCAACGATCAAAAATAACCGGATATACGGCCTGGGCGCTACCGATTGCAAATGCAATCTTGCCGCAGGCATGGAAGCGATTAATAGTTTAGTTGAAGATAAGGAAGTTTTAGATTATAATCTGGTCTTTGCCGCTACGGCAGATGAAGAGACCGGCTCGGATCGCGGCCTGATACCGCTGATAAATAAAGGCATATTAAAGCCGGACGCGGCGGTAGTATTGGACGCAGATGACTTTGAGATCGTGGTCGCGCAAAAAGGCCTGATCCATTTAAAGGTAAAAATTTCCGGTAAAAAAGCGCATGGCGCTTATCCGTGGCGCGGAATCAATGCCATTGCGATTGCCGTGGATATTTTGAAAGACCTCAAGGCGTATAAGTTTAAATATACGAAGAATAAATACCTGAAGCCGCCGACGGTAAATATCGGCACGATCCGTGGCGGGGACAAGGTTAACATCGTTGCCGATTGGTGCGAATTTGAATTGGATTTCCGTTTTTTGCCGGGGATGCGCGCGGAAAAGATCATCAGTGATCTAAAAAAGATCATCGGCAGGCGTGCCAGGAAATATAAAATTGAAATCTCCGGCATACAAAAAGATTATCGCATAGACAGCAGGCATCCTTTAGTAAGCAGCCTTAGCGCCGCGTTCAAGCGCTGCGGTATCAGGCCGGATGTTTCCGGCTCAGAAGGCGCGACCACGATAACGTTCTTTCAGGATAAAAATATCCCGGCGATTGCCACGGGCTTCGGGGCAGCGGGATGCGCGCATACGGTTGACGAATACGTAAAGATTGAAGACCTTTATAAGGGCAGCCGCGCACTGGAAGAATTTTTAAAAAGGTATAAATTCTGAATTTACGCAAGGAGAAACTCATGGAAGGTATTAAAATCATCAAGCGGCCGAAATTAAAAGACCCTTATCTTATTGTTGCCTGGCCGGGAATGGGCGAAGTGGCGTTTAAATCAGCGCACTACCTCGTAGAAACGCTCAAGGCGGAAGAATGCGCAGAGCTATTGGCGGATGAATTCTTTTATCCTACCTCAAGCAACGTTAAGAGCGGGGTATTAAGCCTGCCTGACCTGCCGAGCGGCAAGTTCTATTACTGGAAAAATAAATCCGGCAAGAACGACATTGTCATCTTTATGAGTAATGCCCAGCCTGACCTTTCCGGCTCAGAGTTATATTGCGAGCGGATACTTGCTTATGCCAAGCATATTAAAGTAAAGGCTTTGATCGGCATCGCGGCAATGCCGCAGCCGGTGGAGCATACGCAGCAGCCCAATGTCTGGGTAACCGCGACTTCCGCGGACCAGATCAACAGCTTAAAAAAATACGAGCTGGATATCCTTGCCGACGGCCAGATCAGCGGCATGAACGGCCTGTTCCTCGGCATTGCCAAACGCGAAGGATTCCAGGGATTCTGCCTGTTGGGTGAGATACCGCTTTATACCATCCAGATTGAAAATCCTAAAGCCAGCTGCGCGGTATTGGAGGCTTTGGCAAAAATACTGGGTATCCAGATCGATCTTAGCAGCCTGCTGACACAGGCACACATCATGGAAGAAGAGATCAATAAGCTCATGGATTATCTGAAGCTCGGCACTCCGCTGGGGCCCATCGGAGAAGAGGAGATCGAAAAAATAAAAAAATCCCTTAGCCAGCTTACCAAGCTTCCGGCTTCGGTCAAGGAAAAGATCGACGGGCTCTTTAACCAGGCAAAGACGGATATCAGCAAAGCCGGAGAACTTAAGCGGGAGCTGGATAAATGGAACGTGTACAAGGAATACGAGGACCGTTTCCTTGACCTGTTCAAGAAAAAAAAGGACAACAGCAACTAACCCGGCGGAAAAATGATCAAGGCAGCGATCTTTGATTTAGGCAACGTGTTGATCAACTTTGACCACCGCATTGCGGTCATAAAAATCGCTCCCCTCTGCGCCATGCAGGAAGAGGAGATCTACAATTTTTTCTTTGACTCGCCGCTTACCGGCCTGTTTGAAGAAGGCAAGATCGACGCCCTGGAGTTTTTCTCGGAAGTAAAAAAATCCCTGCAACTCAAGATTGGTTATGATGAGTTCCTGCCGGTATGGAACGAGATCTTTTTTCTTACCGAATCCAACCGCAGCGTATATGGCCTGGCGGAAAAATTGAGGAAGAAATATAAGACCGCGCTCCTTTCCAATATTAACTCCCTGCATTTTGATTATCTGAGAGAGAATTTTCCCATCTTTGGCCCTTTTCATAATTTGCTCCTTTCTTTTGAGATGAAGCTTAAAAAACCCGACGCCGGTATTTATAAAAAAACGCTGGAAACCCTCGGCGTATTGCCCCACGAGGCCTTTTACACCGACGACCGACCGGAGCTTATTGAGAGCGCGGCCGGGCTGGGCATACAGGCTTTTGTATTTAAAGGAGTTGAGCAGTTAAAGGATGACCTGCTCGCTGCGGGCGTAGAGATCGGCTGATGAAAACGGCTAAGTTCCAACCCAGGTTTTACCGGCAATGGCTAACCGCAAAAGGATTATTTAAAACAGGCGTCAGGGTAAAAGAGACCGACCTGATGATCTTATCCGATAAGCCGATAGACCGCGATTTTTGCGCAGAGAGAATAAGTTTTTACCGCAGCCAGATAGAAAACTATATTGCCAAAGACCCGAGGTTTTCATCCAGCCTAAAGCCGCTGGCAGTAGAATTGAAAGCAGCGCCGATAATAAAAAAAATGGCCGTTGCGGCAAGACTGGCCGGTGTCGGGCCCATGGCGGCAGTTGCCGGAGCGCTTGCCGAATGTTTAGGCAGGGATCTTTTAAGGCGCGGAGCAAAAGATATTATCATTGAGAACGGTGGGGATATTTTTCTGAAGATTTCCCGGCCCTGCAAGGCAGCAATTTACAGCGGCCGGTCAAAGCTATGGAGCGGCCTCGGCATTGAAATCATGCCGCAAAAAAAAGCAATGGGGGTCTGCGCATCAAGCGCTACGATCGGCCATTCGCTTAGTTTTGGGCAGGCAGAGAGCGTGGTGATCCTGGCAAAGGATGCCTTTCTTGCCGACGCAGCAGCCACGGCAACCTGCAACCGCACGCAGGGTAAAAACAGTTTAGGGCAGGCATTGGGGTTTGCCCGTTCAATAAAAGGGGTTTTTGGGGCAGTGGTTATCTTTAAAAATAACCTGGCATGTTTTGGGAAAGGGTTTAGATTAGCCAAATGAACCGTCCGCCGGATATCTCCATCAACAGGCTTGCAGTTTACCTAAGGTTCCTTGAAGGTTTTGTGGAAGAAAAGGGCGCGGATTCCACGATCAACTCAGAGGAGCTGGCAAGGTTTCTTGACATAAACCCCCATCAGATACGCAAAGACCTTTCCTATTTCGGAAAATTCGGCGAAAGGGGAAAGGGGTACCGCGCCGAAGAGCTGCGGGATAAATTACGCAAGATACTCGGCCTGGAAAAAAAATGGAACCTTTGCCTTTGCGGCATGGGCAATTTAGGAAGCGCCTTGTTCGCTTACGGGGGTTTCAGGCAGCTGCATTTGGATATTGTCGCGGTATTTGATAATGACCCGCATAAGATCGGCGAATCGGTCAAGGGGGTAAAAATATTCGCCCCCGATAAGATCAGCCGCGTGGCAAAACAGCTGCACATTGACATCGCGATCATTGCCGTGCCGCCGCAGGCAGCGCAGGCAGTAACCGATAAATTGATCACCGCCGGGGTAAGGGCGATACTGAATTTCGCTCCGGTCAAGCTCAACGTCCCCGCATCGGTGAAGCTGCGCAACGTTGATCTCTCGACGCAGCTGATCAACCTTACTTATTTCCTCTCTTGCGTCAAAACACTTGACAAAAACAAGATATTGTGATAAAAAAATAATATCAGCGCAATATTTTGCGCGGCTTAAATAATATTTTGGAGGGTAAATTAATAAAATTGGAAAAATCAGGTAAAGGATTAAGGGCTCAAGATTCGTGGAGCCCTTATTTTATTTAAGATGCTTACCGTCGGCTTGACTTACGACTTAAAAAGCGATTACGAGTTTAAAAAAGGTGATCCACCGGACGCAAACGCGGAGTTTGACCATCCTTCGACAATAGACGTGATCGCAAACGCGATCAGGTCCCAGGGCGTTAAAGTAAAAAAGATCGGTAATGCCGCAAACCTCCTTGAGCAGATCAATGACCTTAACGTGGCGATCGTTTTTAATATCTCTGAAGGCATCTCCGGCAGGAACCGGGAATCGCAGGTGCCGATACTCCTGGAAATGGCGGGTATTCCTTTTGTCGGCGCGGACGCCCTGACGCTTTCACTCACCCTTGATAAGATCATGGCGAAAAAGATCTTCATCGCCGAAAACATCCCCACCCCGAAATTCCGCGAGATAAAAAATACAGACTCGCTTTCCGACTCCGACCATCTGAAATTTCCCCTGATCGTAAAGCCGCGCTTTGAAGGTTCGTCAAAAGGCCTAAGCGAGAGTTCGCGCGTGGAAACTCCCGAAGAACTGGAAAAGCAGGCGGGATATATAATTAATACCTATAAACAGCCGGCATTGATCGAAGAATTCATTTCCGGCCAGGAATTCACCGTGGCAGTCGTGGGCAATGACCCGCCGGAAGTCCTGCCTGTGGTGCAGATAAAAATCGACGGGAAATTGCAATTGAACGATAAATTCTATACCTTCGCGCGTATCACTTCCAATCGCCTTGAATATACCTGCCCGGCGCACATAGACGCAGGCCTGAACAAAAAAATTTCCGACCTGGCTTTAAAAACCTATAATGCGGTTGAGTGCCAAGATTTCGGCAGGGTTGATTTCCGGGTAGATAAGGACGGCAGGCCATACGTGCTGGAAATAAACCCATTGCCGTCTTTGTCCACCGAAGACGTATTTCCGCTCGTAGCCAAACAGATCGGCCTGACTTACGAGCAGATCATCGGCAGGATCTTAAGCAGCGCTTTAAAAAGGCATAACCTAAAATAAATGAAAATCGCGCTGACCTATAATTTAAAAGAAAAGGACGAGACAAAACCTCCGGATTATTTTTCCGAATTTGATTCGGAGGAAACGATAAACGCGATCATCTCGGCGATTCGCAACCGCGGCCATGAAGTGTGCGGCGTAAACGCCGGACAGGAAAACCTTTTTTCGTATTTTAAAAGGAACCGCGTGGATATGGTATTTAATATCGCCGAGGGCAGGGCGGGAAAATTCCGCGAATCAGAGATCCCGGCAATACTGGATTACCTTGATATCCCCTACACCGGCTCAAATACATTTTCCCTTGCCCTTGCTTTGAATAAAGCGGTGACTAAAAAAATCCTCAAGGCAGAGAATATTCCTACCCCGCAATTCCAGGTATTTTCAAAAGGAAACGAAGACCTTGACCAGGCGTTAAAATTCCCCCTTATCGTCAAGCCGAATTGCGAAGGCTCTGCCAAGGGCATTAACGCTTCAAACGTTGTCAATTCCAAAGACGGCTTGTACAAAAAAGCCGAGGAAATCATCGGCCTCTATAAACAGGAGGTGCTGGTTGAAGAATTTATCCACGGCAAGGAATTGACTGTGGGCGTGCTTGAGAACGGCAAGGCCACGGCGCTGCCGATCTTAGAGATCGATTTTACCGCCTGCGTTAAGAGCGGTGAATATTTTTACAGCTGGCGGATGAAAGAATTTCAGGGCAATGCCGAGCTTGGCCTGATGCCTAATTTTTACTGCCCGGCGCGGCTGGACAAAGAGACTGAAGCAAAAGTAAAAGAGATTGCTATCAGGACGCATCAGGCAGTAGGATGCTTTGACATCTCCCGCACGGATATCAGGCTGGATGAAAATAATGTGCCCTATGTGCTGGAAATAAACCCTTTGCCCGGGCTTGACCCCAAAGAATCTAATTTCCCGATCATGGCATATGCAGCCGGGATGAAATACGACGAGCTTATAGATGCGATACTCACCAGCGCTGCCGAGCGCTATTTCGGTAAAAAAGCAATCAGCCGGAATAATTAAGAGGAGGGAAAGATTAATTGAGTAACCTATTGACGGTTGAAACAAAAGCGCAGCAGGAAGCTGTAACGCCGCCACGCCAATCAAGAAAGTCCCTGGATTATCAACAGATCAGCCTTTATAAAGACGTTAATCCCCTGGACTGGGAAGATTGGCATTGGCAGATCAAGCACCGCATCCGCGCAAAAGAAGAACTGTCGCAGGTAATTAAATTAACTCCCGAAGAAGAAGAAGGCTTAAAAAAGGCAAGCGGAAGGCTGTCATTGGCAATCACCCCTTATTGGGCGACTTTGATTGACCCGGATGACCCGGATTGCCCGCTACGCCGGCAATCCGTGCCGGTAAAAACGGAATTCGTGGTCTCTCCGCATGAAATGGTTGATCCTTGCGCAGAAGACCGTGATTCCCCTGCTCCGCATCTTGTGCACAGGTATCCGGACAGGGTCCTGCTCCTGGCTACTGACCACTGCGCAATGTATTGCCGCCATTGCACCAGAAGAAGGCTGGTAGGCGAACGCAGCATTGAAGAAACTGATTTTTCCACCCGTTTTGACGCGGCGATAGATTATATTAAAGCCAACCGCAAGATCCGCGACGTGCTGATCTCCGGCGGAGATCCCTTAACGCTGGAAGACGATCAATTGGAGAACCTGCTGCAGAAAATACGCTCTATTTCCCACGTGGAATTCCTGCGCATCGGTACCCGGGTCCCGGTAACCCTGCCGCAGCGCATCACGGAAAAACTAGCAACAATGCTGAAAAAATATTCGCCCGTGTGGATGAGCATACATTTTAACCATCCAAAAGAAATAACCAAGCGCTGCAAACTCGCCTGCGATATGCTTTCTGATTCAGGCATACCCTTGGGCAGCCAGAGCGTGCTTTTAAAAGGCATTAATGACCGGCCGTATATCATGAAAAAGCTGGTGCAGGAGCTCTTGCAGATCAGGGTAAGGCCGTATTATATTTACCAGTGCGATCCGGTAAAAGGCACGCAGCATTTCCGCACTCCCGTGGCAGTAGGCATCAACATTATGGAAAAACTGCGCGGCCATACTTCCGGTTATGCAGTGCCTACCTATGTGATTGACGGGCCGGGCGGCGGCGGTAAGATCCCCGTAGGCCCGAATTACATCCTTTCGCAGGCAAAAGGCAAGTACGTGCTGCGTAATTACAAAGGAAAGATCTACACCTACCTGGAATAACCGCTTGACCCCCCACATCCCCAGAGATATAATAAGTCCATAGCATACGCTATGGGATGGGAATGACATAAGCTGCTGGTATTGATACTCTTTTCTCCCTCTATTAATAACTTCCTATTAAAAAAGGAGTGCTAATATGGACGCTAAGAACAAGAGAAGTATCATCCTTTTGGGCCACTCACATTCCGGAAAAACAAGCTTGGCAGAAAGCCTGCTTTTCCGGTGTAAAGCCACCAGCCGAAAGGGCAGCGTTTTAGAAGGCAATACGGTCAGCGATTACGGCTGGGATGAGATTGAGCGTAAGATCTCCATCAACGACAGCTTTATGTTCTGCGATTTCCAGAATACCCGCATCCAGGTCATAGATTCCCCCGGTTATATTGATTTCTTTGGCGAAGTAATTGCCGGCATCCGCGCCGCAGATAACGCGGTGGTAGTAATTGACGCGATAGAGGGCGTGCAGATAGGCACGGAAAAGGCATGGGCGCTTGCAGAAGAACTCTCTATGCCGCGGCTCATTTTTGTCAATAAATCCGATCTTGACGGCATAGATAATAACAAAGTGATCGCGGATATTAAGGCTTCGCTTTCCAAAAAGGCAATCCCCTTAGATGACGGGGTGGAACTGATCGAACTGGTTGCTGAAAGCGATGACGCTCTCCTGGAAAAATACCTTGCGCAGGGAAGTCTTTCGCCTGAAGAAGTAAACATCGGTTTGCGCAAGGCAGTTGCCAATGCCAAGGTCTTTCCCATAATTTTCGGCTCGGCGCTGAAAGATTCAGGCATTGAAGGCCTGCTTCAGGCAATAAAAGATTACTGCGCTGCGCCTGATGAGCGGCCTAGCCCGGAGCTGGTTGAGGGCCAGCTTACTTTAAAGCCGGATGCGCCATTTTCCGGGTTCGTATTTAAAAGTATCATTGATCCTTATGTCGGGCAGCTAAGCCTGGTAAAGATCTTTTCCGGTAAACTCGCGGCAAATTCCAGTTTTTACAATAATACCCAGAAAACATCAGAACGTTTCGGCCAGATTTACCTGCCCCAAGGCAAGGAACAGCGTTCAATAGATTTTGCGGATTGCGGCGATATTATCGCCATCCCCAAATTAAAGCAAACGCACACTTCCGATTCTTTGTGCGAGCAGGCACATCCGGTAACTTTTAAGCCGATGGCCTTCCCTGAGCCAATGATGTCTGCTTCGGTAAAGCCGCGTTCGCGCCAGGACGAAGAAAAAATTTCCCAGTCTACGGCAAAATTAACTGCCGAAGACCCGACGATAAAAGTATACCGCGACCCGGAGACTAAAGAAGAGATCATCTCCGGTTTAGGCGACCTGCATTTGAACGTTGCCGTGGGCAGGCTCAAAAAACGGTTTAACGTGGAAGTTGACCTTGGCACGCCCAAAGTCCCGTATAAAGAAACAGTTACCAAGACAGTGCGCATGCAGGGCAAATACAAGCGCCAGTCCGGAGGAAGAGGCCAGTACGGCGATGTCTGGATTGAAGTGAGGCCGCTTGAGCCGGGCAAGGGATTTGAATTCGTGGATAAGATCTACGGGGGCGCGATCCCGCGTAACTTTATTCCGTCGGTAGAAAAAGGCGTGCGCCAGGCAATGGCTGAAGGCGTGGTTGCCGGATATCCGGTGGTAGATATGCAGGTGGTGCTGCAGGACGGCTCGTATCATGAAGTTGATTCATCGGACATGGCATTTCAGATTGCCGGGTCAATGGCGTTGAGAAAGGCGACAATGGAAGCGCATCCTGCGCTACTTGAGCCGATCATGGAAGTGGAAGTTTATATCCCGGAAGATTTCGTGGGGCAGGTTTCCGGTGACCTTAATTCCCGGCGCGGCAGGCCGCTGGGCATGGAAGTAAAAGGCAAGACCAATATTGTCAAGGCGCAGGTGCCCTTGGCAGAAATGTTCACTTACGGTAATGACTTGCGTTCAATGACTCAAGGTAAAGGCACGTTCACGATGAAATTCCTGCATTATGAACAAGTGCCTGCGAAGATCGCAAATAACATTATCAGCAGGTATCAGGCGCAAGCCAAAAAAGACGAGCAGGAATAATTCCCGCCGCTTTTAACTAATCTGCGTAAGAAGAAAGGAACGATTACGTGAAAATAGGAATTTTTGGCATTGAAGGATTTTATCAAGGCAAGGCTAACATCATTGACAGCCGCGTAAAAGCCCTGAAAGTAATGTTTAATTCTCCCAAAGAGGTTTATATTCAGGCTGACGTGGTGATTGATGCGGATAAATTAGTTGAAGCTGACGGGATTATTGCTCCGGAAAGCGCGAAACTGGATTTGATCGTTAATGATATGGAGTTTGTAGAGACGAGGCTCGGACGGGCAACTGATGATCTGGAAAAAGGCTTGTTTACCCGCTTCAAGGAATTGCTGGATAAAGAAAAGTTCCTTTCTGAGGCGCAGCTTGGTGAAGACGAAAAGAAGCTGATTGCCGGTTACTCTCTGTTAACGATCAAGCCGGTTTATCTTGCTAAACCTGAAGAGATAGAGAATAAAGAGAAGCTGCTTTTTAATGCGTATTATTGCTTTGGCTATATTTCCTTTTTTACTGCCGGTGATAAAGACGCGCATTCATGGCCGATCAAGAAAGGCGCGAATGCCTGGGAGGCATCCGGGGCAATTCATTCAGATATTCAGAAGGGCTTTATCCGCGCGGAAGTTGTGAGCTACAATGACCTCACTGCCGACGGCAGCCTTTCCAAGGCGCGTTCCAGTAATCACATTCGCCTTGAAATGAAGGAATATATCGTCCAAGACGGCGATTATATCGTCTTTAGGTGTAATAAATAACTGTTAGTTTTAGCTTCTCCTTTCGTCTATTAACATAGAAAGGAGAGGCAATCATGAAAGAACTGGTTCCGGAAGAGATCATTGAGCGTAAGATTTTTTTGATTCGTGGGCAAAAGGTGATGCTAAGCACGCATCTGGCAGAATTATATGGCGTAGAAGCCAAAGTGCTTATTCAGGCGGTCAAGCGTAATATTAAAAGATTCCCGGAAGATTTTATGTTTCAACTTACTTGGCGGGAGGCTTTATGTTTGAAGTCACAAATTGTGACTTCAAGTTCAAGGTCACAATTTGTGACCTTGGGAAAAGGTAAGAATATTAAATATTTACCCTACGCTTTTACCGAACAGGGAGTTGCAATGCTTTCCAGTGTATTGAGAAGCGATAGGGCGGTTCAGGTGAATATTGCTATTATGCGGGCTTTCGTAAAATTACGGCAGTTTTTATCTGCGCATAAGGAGCTTACGCATAAATTGGATGAGTTGGAACGCCGGGTTGCAATGCATGACGGCAAGATTAAGGATATATTTGAGGCAATAAGGCAGCTTATGGCGGCGCCGGTTGAAGAAAAGAGAAAGATCGCCGGCTTTAGCCGTATATAGCAACGTTCTTTCGCAATTTTGCGTCTGGCTTGTCTTGGCTTTTCGCAGGGACGCTCGCCCCGCCCAGCGTGCGCCTAACAAGACGTTTTATATAACTCAATAATTCCCAAGGTATTATAAAACAAATCCGGGTTAATTCCGGAGATACGATATCTAATTGCAGCGTTTAAGCGGATGGATTGGGTTGGTTTGGAGCAGGGCGTAGGAGGCTTGGAGCCAGCCGGAGAAAGGAAGGTATGCGTAAATTATTGACGAGTGTAATTTTATTATTATCTGTCGCAAGCCTTACAGCTCAAGCACGGGATAGTGATATAAAACTTTTGGGTTTTGAGAGTAGAAGTACAGGTTCTGTCACGGGGCGGGCCGATCCTGATAAGCCAGGATTTTATTACGCTGAGGCTCCAAGGATAAGAGAAAAGAAGGTGGAATCCGGAGTATTAGTTATTACCGTAGCTAACATTTTCGCAAATTGTGCTCAGAAATTTGAAGGTAGTATTGAAGTCAAAAGTGGTATTTTAAACCTTAAGTATATAGAAAAAGAAATGAACTGGAAAGAAATGATGCTTTGTAAAGGACAGCACAATTTAATTTATAAAATAGAAGGAATCAAGGATATTGATCGTTATAAATTTCAATTAAACGGGGAAGACATAGATTCATCAATAAAATATACTGATGGAATTCGGACAGCCACCGCTCCTCATCAATAAAATAATTCCGGGGACAGGGTACTTAATTATGGGTATATTTAGAGGGCGGGTGATCGGGGTAACTGTGGTTCTGGCGGCGTTGTTGTTCGCGCCTTCTGCCGCCTTCACCGAGGAGCCGGCAGGAGAAGAATTTTTTGACGGCCTCCTGGGCCAGCTGGATAGTATGGATGTTTCAGTCAGAAAAAAAGCAGTCATTGAGCTGGCAAGCCAGATGCGGCGCAGCACGATAAACCCCAATCTTCCGAAAGCCAAGATAAGCGCAAGGCTTCAGGAATTTATCGGGGAAGAGAAGGTAAAATCCATAAAAACACAAGCCATCCAGGCATTGGTCTATTATGACCAGCAAGAAGGAAAGCTTGATTATCTATCGGTTTTCCGGGATTTTCTTTCCTGCGTTGATGATACAAATATTTCTTTCCGCGACTCCGGGCTTATGGATGATATCCTTCAGGAAATTTTCAGCTTTGCCTGCATAAAGGATGGCAAAAAACTAAGAGACGATATTTACGCTTTGCTTTGCAGCCAGATCAAAAACGGAACCTCCGAGCGCCGGCTGCGGAACCTGATCCGGATCGTGGCTAAGGCATTCTATTATGATGAATTCAGGGACGATCGGCCGGCTGATCTCTTTGCCGTGATCGCCAAGGCCATATCCACAAACTCACAGTATTATTTGTCGGATTATGCTGCCGGGATCCTTTTGCTTAATTATATCGGCGATTCTAAAATGCGCGACGGAAAAATCATCGTTGATATGGCTTTGCGAAGCTCGGATAATGCAACGCGCTATGTGGCAACCCGGATCGCAGAGGAGTTGGAACAATAAAAGTAAAACGTTAGGGACAGTCCCTATAAGACAGGAGAGGAAATGGTTAAAATCAAGCGGGCGTTGATCAGCGTGTCGGATAAAACGGGAGTATTGGAACTGGCAAAAACCTTGAATAAATTCGGCGTGGAAATTCTTTCTACCGGCGGCACGGCAAAAATGATACGCGACCACGGTATTGCGGTAAAAGAAGTATCCGAGTACACCGGATTCCCCGAAATGTTAGACGGCAGGGTAAAGACCCTGCATCCGCGGATCCATGGCGGCTTACTTGCCTTAAGAGACAAAGAGGAACATATGCGCGCATTAAAAAACCATGATATCGGCCTGATTGATATGGTGGTGGTTAACTTATATCCCTTCGAGCAAACGATCAATAAACCCGGGGTAACCATTGAAGAAGCCATTGAGAACATTGATATCGGCGGTCCGAGCATGCTGCGCTCTGCGGCAAAGAATGCCAGGTCAGTGGCAGTAGTCTGCAATCCTTCGCGCTACGGCCAGATCATTGATGAGCTGAATAGAAATGACGGCTATCTTCCTACGAAACTGATGCGCGAGTTAGGTCTGGAGGTATTTAAGACAACCAGCCATTATGACGGGATAATCTATAATTATTTTAAAAATCAATATGATCCGGGAGTAAAAAGCGCATTCCCTGCTCAAATGTCCATTAGTTTTGATAAACTGCAAGACCTGCGTTACGGCGAGAACCCGCATCAAAAAGCAGCCTTTTATAAGTTGGCAAACGAGGCAGCAGGATTGACTGCAATGAAGCAGCTTTGGGGTAAAGAGTTGTCGTTTAATAACATCCTTGACCTGAATGCCGCGGTAAATATCGTCAAGGAATTCGCGCTTCCGGCAGTAGTATTCATTAAACACAATAATCCCTGCGGCGTTGCCGAAAATAAAGATATGCTTAAGGCATACCGCGATGCCTGGAGCTGTGATAAGCTTTCCGCATTTGGCGGGGTATTAAGCATTAATAGAAAGGTTGATCTTGCTTTGGCAAAGTTAATTGCCAAGAGCGGGTTCCTGGAATGTATTGTTTGCCCGGGCTTTGTCCCGAATGCGCTTGAACTATTAAAAGCCAAGAAAAATTTAAGGCTTTTGGAACTTCCGGGCATGCTGGACAAGACCGCAGGCCTTGATTTTAAAAAAGTAAACGGCGGCTTATTACTGCAGGATGAAGATAGCCTGACGCTGGACGAGAACAACCTGAAGGTGGTAACTAAAATAAAGCCGACAAAAGCGCAGATGGAATCACTCCTCTTTGCCTGGAAAGTGGCAAAACACGTTAAGTCAAACGCGATTATCCTTACCCGCGGCACAAAGACTGTGGGTATTGGCGCAGGCCAGATGTCGCGTGTTGATTCGGTATTTATCTCCACGAAGAAAGCCGGCAAATTAGCCCTTGGCTCTGTGCTTGCTTCAGACGCCTTCTTTCCCAAAGAAGACGCGATCCAACTGGCTGCCAAATACAAGATCAAGGCGATCATTCAGCCGGGCGGCTCCATTGCGGATGAACAGATCATCAAAATGGCTGATAAACACAAGATCCCGATGGTTACAACCGGCATCAGGCATTTCCGCCACTAATGACTTATCCGCAGGCGATCAGCTACCTTGGATCGTTAATCAATTACGAAAGATTCAGCGGCTGGGCCTATAGGGAATCTTTTAGGCTGGAGCGCTTCCGGGATTTTTTGCATAGCATCGGCGATCCGCAAGCCGGGTTAAAATGCGTGCATGTTGCCGGCAGCAAAGGAAAGGGCTCTACCTGCGCGTTCATCAGCTATGTTTTGCGCAGGTTAGGATATAATGTCGGGCTTTATACCTCTCCGCACTTATCAGATTTCCGGGAAAGAATACGCATATTAGGTGTCAGGTGTCAGGTGTCAGGTGTCAGGCAAGGTGGGGATTTTGAAGGGATGATCCCCAGGAAAGACCTGGCGCGGTTAGTAACCGGGCTTAAGCCGGCAATAGATAAATTTCATCGGGCTAAAAAGCATGAGCCGCTGTCTTTTTTTGAAGTTTATACGGCGCTGGCGTTTATTTATTTTAAAGAAAAGAAAGTTGATTTCGCGGTTTTAGAAACAGGCCTTGGCGGAAGACTGGATGCCACTAATACGGTTGACCCGCTGGTATGCGTGATCACGCCGATCAGTTATGAGCATACACAGCAATTAGGCAATACGCTTAAAGCGATTGCCGGGGAAAAAGCAGGGATCATTAAATCCAAAAGATCCATCGTGATCAGCGCGGAGCAAAAAGAAGAAGTCGCCAGAGTGATCAGGGAAAGATGCAAGCACACAGGCGCAAGATTATATCGGGTTGGGAAAGATACAAAGTATAAAGAAAACAGAAATGGAAGTTTCACGGTCCGGGGGATTAAAGCCGGCTACTCCGGATTAAGGATCAGGCTTTTAGGCCCGCATCAAATGGCTAATGCCAGCGCTGCCATTGCAGCAGTAGAAGCGTTGGGTTTTTACGGCAGTAAAGCTGCCGGTTCTATCAGGCAAGGGCTTTATGAGACGGTTTGGCCGGGAAGATGCGAGGTTATTTTGCGCAGGCCGACAATTGTTTTAGACGGCGCGCAAAACAGCGCTTCAGCCGGAGTTTTAAAGAAGGCGATCAGGGAGAACTTCTCCGCCGCAGGCGGATCCGCCTCCGGCGGAAAGTATAAGAAACTGATCCTTGTGCTGGGCATTTCCAGCGATAAGGATATCAAAGGCATTTGCCGGCAGTTCCGCGGCTTTGTTGACAGGGTTATCCTTACTAAAGCTGATAACCCGCGAGCAATAGATCCGGAAAAGCTGGCAGGAAATTTTTGCGGTAAAGAAATTTTTATCACAAAAAACGTTAAGGAAGCAGGGAGATTAGCCTTAATGCTTGCCGGCCAGGAGGATTTAATTGTCGTGACCGGTTCTTTATTTGTGGTCGGAGAATTCAGGGATGAAAGATAAGAGATTAGTTTTGGTTGCGGCAAGTTTTTTGGCTTTATTCCTTGAGCTTAGCCTTATCCGCTGGCTTCCCGCCCATGTTTTTTCCCTGGCTTTCTTTTCCAATATTGTCCTGATTGCTGCTTTCCTTGGCCTTGGCCTGGGCTTTATGGCGGCAAATTTAAGGCAGGAATTATTTGATTATTTTATTTTTATTTTAGCCTGTTTCGTGTGTCTTGCCCTGGCCTTACGCGACCTGCGCATTGAAATTCCCTTTAACAACCAGACATGGCTATGGAGCTATGTTACGGGCAACAAGGGCCAGGCTTCTTTATTAAAAGTTTCCATTAGCCAGGCGATTGCCATAATTTTTGCCGCTGCCGCGCTGGTATTTATTCCGGTTGGCCAAAAGATCTGCCGGCTGATGAAAGAATTCAAGCCCTTGCCGGCCTATTCGTGGAATATCTTCGGAAGTTTGCTGGGGATCGTTATTTTCGCTGCCTTATCGGTATTTTCCGCGCCGGCTTATCTGTGGTTTGCCATAATCGGGGCAATTGCTGTTTTGGTGATGAATAAGAAGCGGTTTTTGATTTCCAGTGTGTTGGTTATAGCCGCAGTAGCAATAGTTTTAAAATTTGTTGAAAAAGATACTTTATGGTCTCCGTATTACGCAATTAGAACCATAGTCAGCCCGTATAATGACGTTGCTGTTTATGTAAATCGTATGCCGCATCAAGTAGCGGTAAATTTTGAAAAAAATAAAGAGTTATACGAAAAATATTTACTTGCTTATCAATGGTTCAAACCAAAGAAGATATTAATCATGGGCTCGGGCACAGGCAATGATGTTTTTGCCGCTTGGCAGGCAGGAGCAGAACATATTGATGCCGTAGAGATTGACCCGGTGATTTTGCGGCTTGGCCGCCAAATGCACCCGCAGCGGCCTTATGAGAGCGACAAAGTACACGCGGTTGTTGATGACGGCCGCTCATTCATGCGCCGGCCCGGAAGCAAATACGATATGGTTGTCTATGGGACGCTGGATTCCCATGCCGTACTTTCCGCTACTTCTTCCGTGCGTTTGGATAATTACGTTTATACGCAGGAAGCGTTGCAGCAAGCCGGTAATATTCTTGAAGCCGACGGCGTGCTGGTTATGCTTTTTTCCGTTCCCACCGAATGGATGAGAACGCGGCTGCTTGAGTCTGTGCGCGCTGTTTTTGGCACGGAAAGCACGCGTTACCTTAGCCTGGACCGGCAGTTATTTAACTTGATGATCGTTGCCGGCCCCGGTCTCAAACGCGCGCTATTGGGAAAAAAGGATTTTTGCAATCGCCTGTTGCTGCTTCCGGAAAAGCCGGCTAAGATAGAGGCCCCTAAAGACGATTGGCCCTATCTGTATCTTGCCAGCCGCGGCATACCCCGGCTTTACGTTGTTACTTTAGCAGGGCTGATCATTTTTTCTGCCGCAGCGATATTTTTATTGCTGCCTAAGAAAACAAAAAGGCTGGACCCGGTATTCTTTTTGCTGGGAAGCGGATTTTTACTCCTGGAAACAAAAAGCGTAACTACTTTTTCGCTGCTTTTTGGGTCTACGTGGTTGGTAAATGCCGTACTTTTTTCGGTGATCATGATCATTATATTGCTTGCCAATAAATTTGTCATGGCAAGGCATAGCGCTGATCCGAAATTCTTTCTGACGGCCGCAATACTGTCTTTAACGACGATCTATTTTTTTCCATTGCAGCCCTTATTAGGGGCAACGTTTTTCGTAAAGGTTTTGGCAGTATGCCTGTTATTGGGAGTGCCGATATTCTTTTCTTCCGCAGCTTTTGCAATCCTTTTTAGCCGGACAAAAGACAGCGGAGTCAGCCTTGGCTCAAACCTTTTAGGCGCGGTGATCGGCGGATTTTTAGAATATTCTTCAATGTTGTGGGGGCTGAACGCGCTTTATCTGGTCGCGATCGCCTGTTATGCGGCAGCGTTGTTTTACCTGTTAAAAAACAGAGGAGTGGTTGGAAATGAAGCATGATTTTAATGATACGATTGCCGCGATTGCCACGGCAGTAGGCGAATCAGGCATCGGCATTGTGCGCTTAAGCGGAAAAGACGCCTTGGCAGTTGCCGATAAAATATTTGTTTCCAAGGATGATAAAAAGGTGCCGGAGTTTAAGGCTTATACTACGCATTACGGATGGATCATAGATAAAAGAAAGCCGGATGAACCGGTAGATGAAGTGCTTTTGACGGTAATGCGCAGCCCAAAAAGCTTTACCCGCGAGGATGTGGTAGAGATCAATTGCCACGGAGGGATCATTGCCTTGCGCAGCGTCTTAGACCTGGTTTTAGAAAATGGCTGCCGCTTGGCCGAGCCCGGTGAATTTACCCGGCGCGCATTTTTAAACGGAAGGATTGACCTGGCGCAGGCTGAAGCCGTGCTTGATATTATCCGGGCAAAAACCGATTCAGCTTTAAGAATAGGCGCGGAGCAATTAAAGGGGAGATTATCTAAAGAATTAAACCGGATCAGAGAAGAGCTTTTAGACATCCTGTCTCTGGTTGAAGCCAACATAGATTTTCCCGAAGAAGACATCAGCGCAACAGAAGCAAAAAACCTGTCCAGCCGCTTAGCGTCAGCAGAAAACAGCCTGAAGCGCATTTTAGAATCTTCCGCAGCAGGCAGGGTAATGAGGGAAGGTATCAGCGCGGTGATCTGCGGTAAGCCGAATGTCGGCAAGTCCTCTTTGTTAAATGCCCTGTTAAAGCAGGAACGTTCGATCGTTACTCCGGTTGCCGGCACAACCCGGGATACTATTGAGGAGATCATTGATATTAAGGGCATACCGGTGAAAATCGTGGATACTGCCGGGATCATTGAGCCGCGCGATCTGGTGGAAAAAAAGGCAGTAGTGCGCTCCAAGGAATTTATCCGCCATGCGGACCTGGTGATTATGATATTTGACGCAGGCAGAAAAATAGAAAAACAGGACGAGCTCTTGATCAGGAAGATAAAAGGTAAAACCAGCCTTGCCGTGGTGAATAAGATCGACCTTAAGTGCCGGCTGCAAAAAGAAAGACTGGCCAAAAATTTTGGCCGGGTAGTGGAAATCTCCGCTAAAAAAATGAAAAACATCAGCCTGCTGGAAGAAGCAATTGCCGATTTGGTATATAAAGGTAAGGTCGCTTGCCCTGAGCCTGGGCTGGTAAGTAATTTAAGGCATATTGAAGCGATGCGCAAAGCGCAAAAACTTATTGCCGAAGCCGCCAATCCGATAGATAATAATGCGTTGCCGATAGAGCTGATTGCCCAGGATATTAAAGATGCCCTGGGTTATCTCGACGATATATCAGGGAAAAGGTTTTCAGAAGAATTATTGGATAAGATATTTTCTGATTTTTGCATAGGAAAGTAGGGATAAATGGATAAGAAGAAGATTGAAAAAGCGGTCAGGGACATACTTGAAGCGATCGGAGAAAACCCGAAAAGAAAAGACCTGCAGGATACCCCCCGCAGGGTAGCGGAAATGTACGAAGAAATTTTTTCCGGGATCAAGCAGGACCCGAAGAAAGAGTTGGAAGTTGTCCTTGACCAGAAGCACGGAGAGATTATTCTTTTAAAAGGTATTCCTTTGTACAGTTGTTGCGAGCATCATCTCCTGCCGTTTTTAGGCAGGGCGAATATCGCCTATATCCCCAAGAACGGACGGGTTACCGGCTTAAGCAAGCTTGCGCGCGTAGTGGATATCCTTTCCAAGCGGCCGCAGGTGCAGGAAAGGCTGACTACCCAGATCGCCGATATTATCATGTCCAAGCTTAAGCCTCAAGGTTGCATGGTGGTGATCGAGGCTGAACATATGTGTATGTCCATGCGCGGGGTAAAAAAACCCGGCACAATGACCGTTACCAGCGCAGTCAGGGGCATATTCCAGGCAAATGAAAAGACGCGTTCAGAAGCGCTGGCGCTGATGAAATAGCCTATGTTTACAGAGCAGAGGATCAGGGCATTCCTGTTTTATTTAAGCGTCTTTATTTTTCTCATCGGCCTGCCTGTAATTTTATCTTCCGCATTCAGCTATAAGTTTGACCGCCGCACGCTTAAATTCACTAAAACCGGCTTGATTTCCCTAAAAACCCAGCCTGCCGGGGCAAGTATCTTTCTTAACGGTAAACTGCTTCAAGAAAAAACGCCGGCCACCATCCGCGATGTCCTGCCCGGGGATTACAATATCAAGCTGGAATTAGCAGACCATTATTCATGGGCAGGAGAGGTCGGCGTTAAGCGTAATATTGTCACGCTCCTGGATAAAATAATCCTTTTTCCTTTGCGGCCGGACGTAAAGCAGGTAAACAAAGAGCAATTTGACTTTTATTGGGTAGATGAAGAAAAGGGCATGATCTATTACGCCGACTACGAGGAACACAGCGTTTATTCTACCGATCTTGAGGGCACGTATAGCGAAAAAGTCGCTGATTTTGTAAGGCTTAACCCTCCTGCCGTTAAATGGAAACTTTCGCCTGACCGGAAAAAAATATTATATTTTAACCGCCGCCAGATCGGCATTGCTTATTTGGACAGCGATCAAGAACCGGCAGCGCAAAGGCAGGCGTTTATCATTGAGCATACGCAAGGGCCGATAGAAGACGTATTCTGGCATTCCGATAATTATCATCTCGCTGTGGTCAGCAACAGAAATCTTGAAGTTATAGAGGCTGAGTTTAATTCTCAGCCGGTGGTCCTGGTAAAGCTGAATAAGCCGGGCGCTCACGCGTTTTTTAATGACCGGGCCGATACGCTGTATTTTATCGATTCCCAGAAAGCCGGAGACGGGAAAGTCTACGAAAATCTTTATAAGTTGGAATTGAACGCAAAGATGTTCCCTTTTCTTGACTTGATTAAACCTAAAACCGATGAATAAGACTAAATTATTAAATAGGGCGCTTGAGATCACACCTGGGGCGATCTCCTGGTTGATCATCATTTTTCTGGCTATCTTAGCCGCATGGAAGCCGGTTGTTTGCGCGGTTTTGATCATTGTTTTTGATTTCTATTGGATCATCCGCACATCATACCTGACTACGCTGCTGGTGATGGCTTACAATAAATTAGCGCGCCAGAAGAACCGCGATTGGCTTGATGATTGCCGCAAACTCGGGGACAACTGGCAGGAGATCTACCATCTCGTAGTTTTTCCCGTATATAAAGAAGGCCTGGAGATCATCCGGCCGTCTTTAACGGCGCTGAAAGAATGCGACTACCCAAAAGATAAAATGATCGTGATCATGGCTTTTGAGGAACGCAACAAGGATTCCAGGCAGAATGCCGCGGCGCTTGAAGCGGAGTTTAAAAACGAATTTTTTGCCTATTTATCTACTTTCCATCCTGACGGCATTCCGGGAGAGGCGCGCACAAAAGGCGCCAACGCCACCTGGGCGGCTAAACAGGCAAAGGAATTCATTTCCCAAAAAGGTATTCCGCTTGATAAAGTGATCATTTCTTGTTTTGACGCCGATACCTGCGCGGAAAAAGAGTATTTCGGCTGCTTGACTTACCATTTTCTCACTACGCCCCGGCCGCACCAGGCAAGCTATCAGCCAATGCCGGTTTATAACAACAATATCTGGCACGCGCCGTCATTCGCGCGGCTGGTAGAACTCAGCGCTTCTTTCTGCCAGTTGATTGAAAGTATGCGTTTGGAGAAATTCGTCACTTTTTCCAGCCACAGTATGAGTTTTAAGACGCTCGTGGAAATAGATTACTGGCCGGTGAATATGATCTCCGACGATTCAGTAGTATATTGGAAGGCGTTCTTGTTCCATAACGGGGATTACCGCGTCATCCCGCTTTATATTACGGTTTCTATGGACGTAGCGTATTCGCGCAGTTTATTCCGGACCATTTTCATGCAGTATAAACAAAAGCAAAGATGGGCCTGGGGAGTGGAAAATTTTCCTTTTCTGATAAAAGGGTTATTGGGCAATAAGGATATCCCCATGGTAAAGAAAGCAAGGCGGTCGTACCATCTTTTGGAAAGCCACGTTACCTGGGCGATCTGGGCAATAATTATCATGTTTATTGCGCCGCTGCCTCTGCTGCTTGGCGGGGCGGTTTTCAAGCAAATGTCCATCGGCTATAACCTGCCGTTGATCACCGGGATGCTGCTCAATTTTACGCTGGGCGCCAGTTTTGTCTGGGTATTATTGAGTTTGACCATCCTGCCTCCCCGGCCCAAGGATGTGCCGTGGTTTAAGAATATCGTGATGGTTGCCGAATGGATACTCGTGCCGCTCATTGTCCTCATCCTCGGCTCTACGCCGGCACTTGACGCGCAAACCCGGTTAATGCTGGGCAAATACATGGAGTTTTATCCTACTGAAAAAAGCAGGGAAAAATTACAGCCATGACCAAGTGGATCTTATCTTTCGCGATCTGTTTTTGCTGCCTGGTAACTGAAGCCCGGGCTGCTTCCGACTATGCCGGGGAAAGGGTGGTTTTTGCCATCAGCCCTATGGGTATGGCCGAATATAATGACTTAGGAATGGTTGAATTAGAAGGCAGGCAGGTCAATCTCGTTACATTCCGGACGCGGACCGTTGGGTTTGACGATACGGAAAAGATCTACAGCGACCCGGCAACCTTCCTGCCGCTTAGGGTAGAGCGCGATATCCTGCTGCCGATCGGCAAAGAATACCTGGTTGAAGAATACGACCCGGAGAAATTTACGCTGGAGATAACAAAATTTAAAGACGGTAAGGAAACCAAAGTGCTTTCTTTTGCCGGAGACGGTCCGGTCCATAACGCCATCCTCCTGCCGTTTTCCCTGCGCAGGATCCCCGATCTTTACCCCGGGTGGAAAATGGATATCCTGTTACCGGATAAATTTGAGGTGACGATGGCGGCAATTGAGAAAATAAGCGTTCCGGCAGGCACCTTTTCTGCTTATCATTTTGTCAGTTCTCCTCCGAAGTTTGAGATTTGGATCAGCGCAGACAGTATGAAGCTTCCGCTTAAGATCAAGGATACCGGTGGTTTAGGTTACACCCTCCTAATCAAAGAGCACGATCAGAAGAAATAAAAGCTAATATGGATAACGAGGTCACGGTAATCGGCGCAGGCGTGGTTGGGCTTGCCATAGCCGGAGAATTGTCTTTGGCCGGCAAAGAAGTTATGGTTATTGAAAAAAATATTTCTTTCGGCCAGGAAACGAGTTCGCGTAATAGCGAAGTCATCCACGCCGGGATATATTACCCGCCGGATTCCTTAAAGGCGCGGACCTGTGTAGAGGGCAGGCAACTGCTTTATGATTTTTGCCGCAGGAATGACATCGGGCACAAAAAAATAGGCAAGCTTATTGTGGCGAATAATGAAAATGAGATCAAAGACCTGGAAGCCCTTTTGGAGAACGGCCGCAGCAGCGGGGTTACGGACCTAAGGCTGTTGTCGCAGGAAGAAGTAAAAAGAGTTGAGCCGGCAATAGAGGCTAAAGCCGCGATCTATTCGCCGTCTACGGGGATAATTGATTCCCATGCTTTAATGAAAAGTTTGACCTGGGAGATCAAAGAAAATGGGGGCCAGATCGCCTACGACACCCGGGTCTGTGGCATCGAAAAAATAAAAGACGGGTTTAATGTGCGCGTGGAGGACAGGAAAGGCGAGGCCTTTAGCATTACGACAAAAGCCCTGATTAATTCCGCCGGCCTAAACTCGGATAAGATGGCCGCAATGGCCGGTATAAACAGGGATGATTATAAATTAAAATATTGCAAAGGCGATTATTTCAGGGTTGATGCAGCCATTTCCCGGTTGATCAGCCATCTGGTTTATCCGGTACCCAGAAAAAAGGGCGCGGGGCTAGGCATACACGCGACTTTAGATCTGGCCGGCAGCCTCAGGCTGGGGCCGGATGATCAATACGTAGAAGATATTGATTATAATATTGACCCGGCTAAACAAAAGGACTTTTACGAAAGCAGCCGGCAATTTCTGCCGTTTATCAGATTGGACGCAATCAGGCCGGATTCTTCCGGCATCCGGCCGAAGCTGCAAGGCCCAGGCGAGGGCTTCCGGGATTTTTTGATCAAGGAAGAATCGGATAACGGATTGCCCGGGCTAGTTGATCTTATCGGGATTGAATCTCCCGGCCTTACTGCCTGCCTTTCTATTGCCAGATTAGTAAAAGAGATCGCCTTAAGCAGGCTTCCTTGACAAGGCCGGTAAATATGTTATACTTTGATTGACAATTTGGAACACCTACTGATAAGGGCAAACTAGGAGCAATCTTAGGGCGCAAAGCGACAGTCCCGCAACAGCGGGAGGCTGCGTTACCAAAGGGGGTAGATAGATTTTTTTAGCCCTAAGGTTTGCCCTTGGGGCTTTTTTTATAGGCCTCCCCGGAGGAGGGCTATTAAAATAAGAAGGAGGTAGAATGATGAAAGCGATCTTATCCCTTACCTTAATACTACTTCTGACTGCTAACGTGTATGCGCAAACCGAGCCGATATCGCCTTTGACCAATTTAGGCACGTATCAGGTCAGGTCTTTGCGTATGGAAGAAGATACGACAATGTTCAATTCGCCGTATCTGGAAGCGATCAACGCCGATGCGGTTACCTATCAGGATTCGCCGGCGAATAAAATGGGCATGGGTTTTATTAATGCAGCAACGTCATGGACAGACCTGCCACGGGAGGTTAGCCGCGTGTCTGATGAGGATAATGCGCTTGCCGGATGGACCTGGGGTTTTGGCACGGGCTTGGTTTCCGGCATTGCGCGCGGAGTTTCGGGGGCATTTGATGTGGCTACTTTCGGCTTGCCCCCTTACGATGAACCTTTGATGGAACCGGAATATAAAGTACAAAATCCGGACGAGGGTTTTAAGATCAATCTGATGAGGTGGTAATAAAAAGCTAACGCATTAAAGTAGGGACAGAGACTACTTTTCTACATAAAAGTAGTCTCTGTCCCTACTTTTGTGTTAAAATAAACCTATGGATCAATTCATGAAAGTCGCTATTGAAGAGGCAAGGAAGGGCTTGGCTGAAGGCGGCATACCCATCGGCTCGGTGCTGGTTAAGGATAATAAAATTATCGGCCGCGGCCACAACCGCCGCGTTCAGGAAAGCGATCCGGTGCTGCACGCGGAGATCGACTGCCTGCAGCGGGCAGGAAGGATAGGCAGCTATAAAGGTGCGGTGTTTTATTCCACCTTAATGCCCTGTTTTTTATGCGCCGGAGCAGTTGTCCAGTTTGGGATCAAGGATGTTGTCGTTGGCGAATCAGAAACGTTTTCCGGGGCAAGAGAGTTCATGGAATCCCACGGCGTTAAGGTAACAGACCTCGGGCTTGAAGAATGCAAACAATTAATGCGCGATTTTATAAAGAATAACCCCAGGCTTTGGGATGAGGATATCGGCAGGCTATGAAAATTACTAAGCTCAAAGATGAAAAATTCATGCGGCTGGCAATCAATAAAGCCAGGCAGGGGATCAAAAAAGGCCAGTCGCCTTTCGGCGCCTGCATTGTCAAAAACGGCGCAGTATTAAGCTTAAGTCACAACGTCGTATGGAAGAGTGCTGATATTACCGCGCACGCCGAGATCAATGCGATAAGGCAGGCATGTAAAAAATTAAAGAACATCGACCTGTCCGGCTGCGTGGTATATTCTACCTGCGAGCCATGCCCAATGTGTTTTAGCGCCTGCCACTGGGCCGGGATCTCGCGCATTGTCTTCGGCACCGGGATAAAAGATGCCAAAAAATACGGGTTCAACGAACTGGAAATCGCAAGCAGCCGCATGAAAAATATGGGTAAGTGCGCTGTGCGGATCAAGGCAGGCGTCTTAAGGAAAGAAAGCTTGCAACTTTTCCGGTTATGGGCGGGGATCCCCGGCAGCCGGGCCTATTGAATCGCTTTCCGGCGGCCCGATCAACTTAAAAATCAGGCCGGTATCATCTTTATAGACGATCTTGAAATGTTCGGGGTCGTCTACGACCTGAAAACAGAGCGGAGTTTCCTTCCGGGTATATCCGTAATTTACCTTAAATATCTCCCGCAGCGGCTTATAGGGCTTTGTCACTCTCCCCCAGATCAGGTTCTGATATGTCTTGAATTCCCGCGGATAACGGTAAAACATGTATATGGGGTCCAGCGCCGTAAGATAATTGTTTTTCGGGTTAAGGCAGATAAAATAAGGCGAGTCGCTCCAGGAAGCATGGTAGATAGTTTCTCCTTCCGGAATATTCTTTTTCATCCACTCGGCAGCGTTGGCATAACCAATGCCGCTTTTGGTATAAAAATATAAGTAATCATTCGTATTTTTCATGTTGGAGGGATAAACTACCAGCATGGCGAGAAAATAAAAAGCAATAAATAATTTAGCCCGGAAAAACATTTTTTTCGGTTCCACGCCCTCCATGAGGTCGGCTGTATAAGAGGCAAAGAAAACAAGGAAGAGGATGCCTGCCGGATACCAATACCTATTGCCGAAAAAAGAAAGCGCCAGATAAATGTTGCCGCAGCCCAGCCATACATAAGTCGGCAAACGCCATTTCCTTTTTGCAAAAAGCGACGCCCAGAGCACGAAATTGACCGTAAAAAAGAGCGTAAAATTATTGATCACGGCGAAATTGCAGGCAGCCGGATTGAATTCTCCTCCGAAATCCAGCTTTACTTTAGTAAGCGTATATAAAGGAACAAGCACGGCATTCAAGTGGAAAGAAATAAAATTATTGGGGAAATTAGGATGGATAAAATTTCCTAGGAGTATCCCGATCAGCACCGTATAGACGTTGCGCAGGTAAAATTCCCGGTTTACGGCATAGCGGAGAGTTTCGCAAATAAGCACAAACGGCACAAGCATGAAAAAAGAAATGTGCGTCAGCGGATAAAGCAGGGAAATAATAAAAACCCACGCAACGCGCTTGTTGATCATAAAGTATATTGCCAACAGCGTCAGGATATTAGAGAGCGTAACCGAACGGAACTGGCTGGAAAAAGCAAGGAAGGTCATAGAAAGCACCGGTAAGAGCAGGAAGATGGCGGCAAAGAAATCGGAAAGGTATTTTCTCAGGACAAAGGCATAGGCCGCGAAGAACAGCGCGCTGTAAAATATGATGGCGTATTTTCCGGCGGTGACCAGGTTATCGGTAAGGTAGAAGAACGGTACGGCCAGAAAATGCAGCAGGAAGTCTTTGTCGGAATAGAATTCCTTAAACACCGAGAACTGTGTCCAGTGAAAATCATACCTGACCCCGGAGTTTTTTATGAAATTTGTTACCGCGGCATGAAAATAGCTGTCGGGATCGTAGAACGCCGGAGAGGCGAACTGTAAGTAGGCGAAATACACGATCAGGCAGGTTGCGGAAAAAAGGACTGCCGGGTTGGAGAGAAAGAAATTTTTAAGCTTATGCATTAGCGATAAATTACCATACAAACCACCCCCTGTCAATCGGTTGCTAAAAGAATCATTTGTTGCTATAATCTACGATAGGATATGAGGTAAAAAACAATGAAGAGGCTGCTTAAAATAGTTGCGGTTAACCTGCTTATCCTGGCTGCATTCCTGCTTATTTTTGAAGCCGGCTTGAGGCTGTTTTGGCGGATGAGCGCGTTAAAAGGGAGCATTTACCGCGTCAGCTCCGATAAGATCCTGCGTTACGAATTGAAGCCGGATATGAATACGGTATATGACGGCAAGCCGGTGGCGATCAACTCCGCCGGATTTCGCGGAGGCGAATACAAGATCAGTAAAGACAAAGACACTTTCCGCGTTGTCCTGATCGGTGATTCCGCGACTTTCGGCAGGATGCTTTCTTTTGAGGACAGTATCGGCGAACGCCTGAGATCGGCCTTAAGCTCTGCCTGCCCCGGCAGGAAGGTTGAAGTATTGAACATGGGCGTGGAGGGCTATAACAGCGCGCAGGAACTGGAAGTGCTCAAGGCCAAGGGGTTGAAATACGGGCCGGACCTTGTTGTGGTGTATTATTGTTTTAATGACCCCGAAGAGCCGGAGTATTACTTTGAAAAGAATTTTATCAACCGGAACTTCCGGATTGCGCAGTATATTTTATATAAAGCCAAGAAACACGCGATCAAAGCGGAAAAGAAGAAGAAAGGCATTAAGAGCATTGAAGATAACTTCCGTTACCTTTATTCTACAGAGGGCTGGCGTATTGCTAAAGGCGCGATTATGGCGATGGGAGATTTAACTGCGGCGCATGGAGTAAAAATGGTCCTTTTGATCGTTCCGGAAATGTCTGAGCCGGTAAAAGATTTTCGTGACGGCTATCCCTTCCGGTATATCAACAATATGCTCACCGCGATCAGGCATGATAACATTACCGTTATTGATCCGATGGAAGAATTCAGCAGGCTGAATTTAAACAAGGCGGATATCGCGGTATGGAGCTATGCCGGGCGCCAGGCAAACGATATAATCGCCGCCTACGCAATAAAGAAGCTGCAGGAGAATAATTTTAAACTTTGCGAATGAAAGCGCCGGGATTATGAATATCGGATTAATGAGGCTTGTTGATTACTGGCTGGGTGTCCCTTTATGTTTTGCCTTGAGCATTGTGGATGTCTTTGTAAGGCTGACGGGCCTTGGCCGGCAAACAGCTAAACTTTTGCCCCGTAAGATCGCGTTCATTAAATTATCGGAAATGGGCGCGATCATTTTGGCCTATCCGCTTTTAACTGCCGCCAAAAAGGAACTGCCGCAGGCAGATATATTTTTTGTTACTTTCCGGAGGAACCGCAGCGTATTCAGCCTCTTTCCCGGCCTGGTCAAAGACAGTAATATCATTACGATCAGGGAAAGTGGCCCGTTTGCATTCATCGCGGATACGTTTGCCGCGATCAGGCGCCTGCGCCGGGAAAAGATAGAGGTTCTTTTTGACCTTGAGTTTTTTTCCAGGTTTACGGCGATATTATCTTATCTGAGCGCAGCCAAAAAGCGGGTTGGTTTCTATCGCTATAATTACGAAGGGCTTTATCGCGGCAGCCTGTTTACCCACCGGCTGCAATATAACCCGCTGCTGCACATAAGCAGGTCGTATTTATCGTTGTGGCAGGCGCTGAAAACAGATAAAAAAGTTTCCCCTGAACTGGCAGAGAAGGTCAACGATAAAGACATTGTCTTGCCGCAACCCGCTGCCCCGGCAGAAATGGTAGAGAAAACAAGGGCCGCCTTAAGGCAGGCCGGCATCGGAGAAAATAGCCGCGTATTCCTTTTGAACCCCGGGGAAGGGATGCTGGCGCTGCGGGAATGGCCGCTGGAAAATTTTGCCTGCCTGGCAAAGAAAATTTTAGCGGATAACCGCAACGCCGTCGTGCTTGTCGGCACAAAAGAAGCGGCTAAAAAAGGGGGCCTGCTGCTTGAGGCAATCGGCAGTAGCCGCTGCACAAGCCTTATTGCCAAGACCGAGGTGCCTGACCTGTTGGCGCTTTTTAGCATTTCCGAAGCGCTGATCGCCAATGACTGCGGCCTGGCGCACATTGCCGGCTTATCAACGATAAAAAAATTCATCATTTTCGGGCCGGAAAGCCCGGCGGTTTTCGGGCCTCTGGGTAAGAATAATTTTGTTTTTTATTCCGGGCTGGCCTGTTCTCCCTGCCTTTCCGCGCTTAACCACCGTAAATCATCATGCAGAGACAGCCGGTGTTTAAAAGCGATCAGCCCTGATTCGGTATATAACCTGATCCTGCAGAACCTGCGGGAATAAGCGCCTATGGAAAATAAAGCCGGCAACAGGCTAGCTTTTCTAAGGACGGCAATGGTTATCGCTGCCGTTACCGCAGCCGTATATGCCGGATCGCTCGGCAATTCCTTTGTCTGGGACGATGCCGTCGTCATAGAAAAGAACGATTTTACCAGGTCATGGAAAAATCTTCCTCTGCTTTTCAGCCGCGCCTACCTGACGCCTTCCGGCGATATCGGGTCAAAAGATTTTTATTCCGGCTCCGGATCGGGTGAAACAAGTTACCGGCCAGTAACCACCGCGACTTATTTTCTTGATTATCATTTTTGGAAACTGTCGGTTTTTGGCTATCACCTTACCAATCTTCTCCTGCACATAATCAACGCGGTCTTATTGTTTGTCTTTGTCTGGGCAATAACCTCCAATCGCATGGCCGGCCTGTTTGCCGGCCTTTTATTTGCGGTGCATCCGGTAAACGCGGAAGCAGTAGGGATAATATCGTTCCGGGAAGACCTGCTTGCTTTTCTGTTTTATTTATCGTCGCTGCTTTTTTACATAAAAGCCGCAACCGCGCTTTCGCGCAAGGGGAGAATCCTGCTTTACGGATTTTCGCTCAGTTCTTTTCTGTTCGCCCTCTTTTCTAAAGAAATGGCAGTTACGCTGCCGTTTCTTTTGGTCCTTTACGATTATTTTTTCGGTTCCGGAAAAAATCTGAAAGCGTTGTGGGTTAATTTCCGCTCCCGTTATATATGGTATTTTTTGGCCGCGCTTTTTTATCTTTTTACGGCATTTTTCGTTATTGGCGGCGGCGCGCCTATCCCCGCGGTTTCTGCCGGCGCGGGAATCTTCAGCCGCCTTCCGGCAATTCCCAAAATCTTCGCTGTTTATTTGCAGTGGCTGCTTTGGCCTTTTAACGTCCACGTGACGCTGCCGGAATACCCGCTGTTTGTTGCCCGTTCCGTATTTGAACCCGCGGCGTTATTTTCCGCGGTTTTACTGGCCGCGCTGTTTGTCGCCGCGATAAAGATCCGCAAAATCGCGCCGGTCATTTCTTTTGCTGCCCTGTGGTTTTTTCTTGCGCTTTTACCGGTTTCCAATATTATCCCGCTAATGAACCATATCGCCTGCCGTTACTTGTATATCCCGTCTGCCGGCTTCTGCCTGCTTGCGGCAGCTGCGCTTTGCAGGATGAAAAAAAATGCCGTTTACGCCGGCTTTTTGATCTTGGCGCTTTTTAGCGCGCTTACTTTCATAAGGAATTCGGTATGGAAAAACAACATTGCTTTATGGTCGGAGATGGCGCAGTATTATCCGCAAAACGCGGTTGCGCATAGCGGGCTTGCCGGAGCCTTAAAGAAAGCAGGCAGGCTTGAAGAAGCAATAAAAGAGTATAAGTTGGCCCTGCAGTTTGACCCGGATTATGCGAATGACCATAATAATCTCGGGTCTTGCTATTACGCTAAGTTGATGTTCACTGAGGCTATCATTGAATTCCAGAAGGCGCTGGAGTTGGATCCCGGCCTGCTTGCGGCGTATAGCAATCTTGGCAGCGCATTGGGAGAGCGGGGGTTGTATGCCGCAGCCGCAGTTTATTTTAACCGCGCGCTGGATATTGACCGTAAATATACGCCGGCATATAACGGCCTCGGCGTTACCTATGCCCGGCTGGGAAAATTTGAAACGGCAAGGATGATCTGGCAGCAGGCATTAAGAATAAAGCCGGACGATACGGTTATCCGGGACAATCTTTTTAAGCTAAGCCAGATCATGCCGGATGACGATAACGCGGAAGGCGAAATTCCCTATGTTGATGCCCGTTAAAACCAAGCCGGCGCTTATCGGCCCGGTTATCCTGATTATCGCGCTCACCGCGGTTATCTACTGCGGCGCGCTGATGAATTCATTTGTCGGCGACGATATCGCCGTCATCGTAAATAACGATTTTATAAAAGACTGGAAGAACCTGCCGCTTGTTTTTAGCAGCGCGTACCTGACTGATGTCAGGGACCTGGGTTTCCTGGGAACGCGCAGTGTCGGAGCGGGAGAAATAACTTACCGGCCGCTGGCAACGCTGTCATATTTTGTTGATTATCATCTATGGAAACTAAAAGCTTTTGGTTTCCACCTGACGAACCTGCTTTTACATATAATCAACGCCTTGCTCATTTTTGCGCTCGCCAATATTTTGACCGGCAGCCACGCAGTCAGCCTTTCCGCCGCTTTATTATTCGCCCTACATCCGGTCAATTCCGAAGCAGTGAACGCGATCTGCTTTCGCGAAGACCTCCTGGCGTTCCTGTTTTTTGTTTCTTCGCTTATTTTTTATATAATCAGGGAAAGGTCAGCAGGGATAAGGAAAACATGCGCTTATGGCCTGTCACTGGCTGCGTTTTTTCTCGCCCTGTTCTCTAAGGAAATGGCGGTTACCCTGCCCCTGGTCATAATCCTATACGATTATTACTTCGCTAAAAAGCGCGGCCTTACTGCCGCGCTTGCCAGGCTGAAATCAGGCTACGCCGGATATTTTATCATCCTTGCTTTCTACCTTTGGATCTGGGGCGTGGTTTTTAAAAACCCCAATCCTCCGGCGGCATACCAGGCCAACAGCCTGTATGCGCATATCTTGACTATGTCAACGGTCATCGCCGGATATATCCAGTGGATCGCTGCTCCGGTCCAGCTTTATTTTGCGGTAACCGAGCCGCATTTGATTGTGCGCCATTTTAACCCGGAGGTTTTTTCTTCTTTGCTGTTGATCGCTGCCTGGATCGCCGCAGCAATAATCATCCGCAAGCTCGCCAAAGAGATGTCGTTTTCGATTGCCTGGTTTTTTGTTACGCTGCTTCCGGTATCCGGCATAGTGCCGATGCAGCATATCGTCGGGCTGCGTTACTTATATATCCCCATAGCCGGGCTTTGCCTTTTTTTGGCGTTGGCCCTGAAAAAAACAGCGGGGAAATTATTCCGCGTCATATTGGTTGTAATCCTTACGGTTTACGCGCTCTTGTCTATGGAAAGGACTGCGGTCTGGAGCGATAATATTTCCCTTTGGTCGGAGATCGCGGCCAGATACCCGGATAATTATTATGCGCATTACGGGCTGGGAGAAGTTTTTTTAAAAAGCGGCATGCAGAACAGGGCGGGCAGAGAATTCAAAACAGCCCTTCGCCTGAACCCTAAAGACGCTGTCCTGCATTATCGGCTTGCGTATTTATATACGGCAGCAGGCAGGTATTCTGAAGCGGAAAAGGCCTATAAAGAGGCAATCGCGCTCGACCCGGGATACCTCGAGGCCTGTAACGACCTCGCTGCGTTGTATTCGGAAACCAACCGGCTAAATGAAGCAATAGCGCTTTGGGAGAAGGCGGTTGAGATTGACCCGCTTTTTATGACCGGCCACTTTAATCTGGCGGTGTTCTACTTTCAGAATAAGCAGTATGGCCGGGCGATCAAACATGCCGACGCGGTGGTCAATGCCGGCGGCAAGATCGACCCTGCGTTTATGGAACTGCTTAAGCCGCACAGAAAAACCGGTCAGTAAAGCAGCTCAAAGACAGCGCCTTCGCTGTTTGTATAAAGGATCTTGAACTGGCGGGGGTATTCCAGCGCCTGCCGGTAGAGCGGTTCGAATTTATTCAAATAAGCATACCCGGATTTAAAAATCTTCCTGATCGCCACATAAGGTTTATCCACCCTGCCGAGGCGCAATTCATTCAGCAGTTCTGATTCCCGCGGATAGCGGTAAGACATGTAAATGGGGTCAAGGCAGTTGAGGTAGTTGTCTTTGGGGTTTAAGCAGATAAAATACGGCGAGTCGTTCCAATAGCTGTGGTATATGGTTTGCCCGGCAGGGATATTTTTTTGCATCCAGCGTCCGGTTTCTTCAAAACGGCTGCTCCTTGCGGAAGAGAAATCAATGAATTCTTTCAGCTGTTTCATCCCCGGCAGGGAAAGGGCGATTACGGCAGCAAGGTATAAGGCGAGAGTCAGTTTAAGTTTTCCGGAGGAGCCCTTCCAGTTCTTATTTTTCAGCCAATCGTTCACGCAGGAGGCAAAAAATACAAAGAACAGGATATTGGCCTGGTACCAGTAGCGGTTACCGAAAAACGCCAGGAACAGATATATACTTGTTGCGCTAAACCATACGGCAGTGGTAAAGCCGATGGCCTTGCGTTTCAACGTGAATGCCAGCCAAAGAACAAGGTTCAGGCTGAAGAAAACGGTAAAATTAGCGATCACCGCGGATTTGGTGTTCAGGGTAAGCAGTTCCCCGGCGATTTCCGTTTCTGCTCCCCTGAAAGCGTACAGTTGCACCACGATGCCGTTTAAATATTGGGAAAACAAGTTATGGGGAAAATTCGGATGTAAGAGGAGCCCGCAGGCAGCACCGGCCAGCGCCAGGTAAATATTTTTCGCGAAGAATTCTTTCTGCGTCAACTGCCTTATGGTCTCGCAGCTAAAAGCAAAAACAATGAGCATAAAAAAAGAAACATGCGACAGGGAATATAACAGCACGGTTACAAAAACGGCGGCCGGTTTTTTATTGATAAGAAAATATATTCCCAACAGCATCAGGCTGTTTGCCAGCGTTGCCGGCCTTAGCTGCAGCAGATAAGTCGTGAATACCGAAGAAGTAAGCGGCAGGAGCAGGAAAACAGCTGCCAGGCGGTCAGTCAGGTATTTTTTTAAAATAAACAGATAAACGAAAAAGAATATTGCGGCCTGAAAAATAAAAGCGTATTTTCCGGCGGTAACCGGATTGTCGCTAAGGAATAAAAACGGCAGGTTTAAGATATGAAAGAGAATGTCTTTATCGGAAAAAGCGTCTTTAAAAACCGAGAACTGCGCCCAATGAAAAGGATAGCGCAGCCCATGGTTCCGGATAAACCCGGATACCGCGATGTGGTAATAACTGTCGGGATCGTAAAGCACCGGGGAGAGGAATTGCAGAAAAACAACGTATGCAAACGCGGCAATTATCGCCAAAGCCAGGATGAGTTTTGAGATTCCGTTCTCTTTAAGCATGTTTTGCTTATTATATAGAGAAACAGTTTCTATTAAAAGAAGTTTCTGTCTAAGCTCCTATACTGTATCGCTTCTGAAAGGTGCTCGGTTTTTATCTGCTCTGATCCTGCCAGGTCCGCGATCGTCCTTGAAACCTTCAATATCTTATCATATGCGCGGGCGCTAAAATTAAATTCAAACATCGCCATTTTAAGTAACTCATTTTCCTCTTTTCCCAAGGCGCAAAACTTACGCACCTGCCTATGGCCCATCCGGCTGTTATAAAAAATCTTTTCTTCTTTGAATCTTTCTTTTTGCACAGCGCGGCTTATATTCACTCGTTCTTTGATCTGGCCGGAGCTTTCAGCGGCAAGCGCTCCGCTTAATTCCTGATATTTGGCAGCCGGAACTTCAATATGGATATCTATTCTGTCTAAGAGCGGCCCGGAGATCTTTGAGCGGTATTTATATACTTGAGCTGTGCTGCAGCGGCATTGAGATTTCAACTGGCCGAGCGCGCCGCAGGGGCAGGGGTTCATTGCGCAAACGAGTATAAAATCCGCGGGAAAGACCAGTGATTTTATTATCCTTGAGACGCGTATAGACCCATCTTCCAGCGGTTGGCGCATTGCTTCCAGGCAGTCCCGCCGGAATTCCGGCAGTTCGTCTAAGAAAAGGATACCGTTATGGGCAAGGCTGAACTCACCCGGTTTTGGCAGAGGGCCTCCTCCGGTCATTGCCACTGCGGATATGCTGTGATGCGGGCTGCGAAACGGCCGCTTAGCGATCAATCCTTCTCCGGAGGGGATCAGGCCGGTTACCGAATGGATTTTGGTGGTTTCGCAGGCTTCTTCCGCGGTCAGTTCAGGCATGATCGTGGGTATGCGTTTGGCAAGCATGGTCTTGCCGCTTCCCGGAGGCCCGATCATCAGGATGTTGTGCCTGCCGGCTACTGCGATCTCGATCGCCCTTTTGGCAAAATACTGGCCCTTGACTTCGGAGAAATCAATATCATAAACGGAATTCTGCTTAAACAGGTTTTCCATATCCAGCGCAAACGGCTCGATCGTTTCCGGGCTATTCAGGAATTCCACGGCCTGCCTTAAGGTCTTTAGCGGCCGCACGGAAATATCGCGGATAATTGCCGCTTCCCGGCAGTTTTGCCATGGCAGGAGGATATTTTTCAGCCGGGATTTTACCAGGCTGGCGCTGATCGGCAGAATGCCCTGTACCGGGCGCAGTGTTCCGTCTAAAGAAAGCTCTCCTACTAAGCAGCATTCAGGGGTTATCGCGCTAGTGAGTTGTTCGCTGGCAAGCAGGATGCCTAAGGCGATCGGCAGGTCAAAACAGGCGCCTTCTTTGCGTATGTCCGAGGGCGCCAGGCTCACGGTGATCCGGCCTTGCGGCCAGTTAAACCCGGAGTTTTTTATTGCCGATTTTACGCGCTCCCGGCTTTCCCTTATACAGGTATCTGCCATGCCGACAAGCGTGACTGCCGGCAGCCCGCCGGAAATATCTACTTCAATCTCAATCGGATACGCCTCAATGCCCAACAACCCGCAACTATACACTTTTGCTAACATTTTTGACTCCTTTCTATATTAATAGACGTAAAAAACCCTAAAATCTAACGCAGAATAAATTCTTGCTTTTTATGGCAGGTAACCTATAATATTACCCACGGAGAAGCGGTATGAAGGACTTGAAAATTATCTTTATTGCCTTTTTGCTGGGCGTAAGTATCTTTAGCGCGGTCAGGTATATTTCCGCGCTTAGAGAGCAGAATATGCTGCACAGCAGCCTGGAAGAGAAAAAAACCGAGATCGCCGGGCTAGAGAATCAGAAACAAAACCTATTGCAGGAAATAGAGAAAGAAAAAGAAACAACCCAAAAATTCATGCGGATTAACGCCCGGCTCAAAGATAGCCTAAAGGCCGGCGCAAGCAGGATAAGCCGGCTTTTTGGGCAATATATGCAGGCGCAGGAAGATAACGAACGCTTAAATTCCCAGGTAGCGATATTGAAAGCGGAGAATGATGCTGTACGCGTGGAAGAAATCAGGCTTAAGCTTGAACTGGAGCATGCTAATCAGGAAAAAGAAGCATTAAGCAGCCGCTTAAGTTCGCTATCGGAACTTAAAAAAGCCATCCGCGAATTAAAAAATAAAAAAGGCTCAACCAGCGTGGAGATCAAAAAAATCGAGGTAAAAAAAAAGCCGTTAAAGGATACGGAGCCGGCGGGTAACCGAGGCTACATCATCAAAGACGGCGTATTTGTTCCCGGATCATCCAGCGCTAAGGTTAAAATAGAAGTGAGCCCCGCCCTGAAGGATTAATCATGAAAGACATATTTTCGCAGGTCCTCAGCAATAAGATTTTTATTACCACGCTTTCCGCCTGGGTGATCGCCCAGACGATAAAGGTGACCATCGGCGTGATGCGGCAAAAGAAGTTCGATTTCCGCTGGTTCGTGGGCACAGGCGGCATGCCTTCAAGCCATGCTGCCGGCGCAGCCTGCCTTGCCGCGGCAATCGGCATTGATTACGGATTTGACAGCGTGCATTTTGCCCTTGCCGCCTCGTTTGCGATCGTGGTGATGTTTGACGCGCAGGGCGTCCGCCGGGCAGCGGGCAAACAGGCGCAGATATTAAATAAGATCACCGAGGACATCTATTGGCGCGGAAGGATCAACGATAACCGGCTGCGCGAGCTCGTCGGGCATACGCCGATAGAGGTGATCGTCGGGGCGTTACTGGGGATAGCCATAGCGATATTGGCAGGATAGAATAACCGCAGCAAAAAAAGGGGGAGTTGTGAGGAACAGGCTCATCATTATCGTAAGTATAGCCGTAATAATAATTATGGCGTTTGTATTATTCGGATTAAAGAATGCGCGCAGGCCCCAGCAGGGCAAGCCGGCTGCTGCGTTTTCGCAGGCAGGCTTGGCCAGCCAGGCCAAAGATATGGAGGCAAAAGGCCAGCTGCTTGCCGCCAAGAATACATACCAGGAGCTGATCAATAATTTTCCCGGCTCATCCGACGTGATGAACTGGCAGAAAAAGGCAGAGGCGATCAACATAAAACTTTTATTTTCTCCGGTGCTTACCCCCAAGAGCATTATGTATGAAATAAAGCCCGGCGATTCCCTTGTTAAGATTGCCAAGGAATTTAAGACCACCCCGGAGCTGATCATGAAGAGCAACAATATTTCCGGCGATAAGATATTCCCGGGCAAGCGGATCAAGGTCTGGAGCGGGCCATTAAGCGTGGTAGTGGATAAATCACAGAATATCCTGATGTTAAAAAGCGACGATGAGATCATCAAGACATACGTTGTTTCCACCGGCGCAAATAATTCCACTCCCGCGGGAAATTTTAAGGTAGTAAATAAGATCCAGAACCCCACATGGTTTAAAGCAGGCGCTGTCGTGCCTCCGGAAAGCCCGGATAATGTCCTCGGCACGCGCTGGCTGGGTTTTGATCTGCCCGGCTACGGCATCCACGGCACGATCGAACCGCAGAACCTGGGAAAACAGGTTACCCAAGGCTGCGTGCGCATGGCCAACACCGAAGTAGAAGAGCTTTATACCATCCTTCCTATAGGCACGGAAGTAACCATCGTAGATTAATATGCACAGGCTGGATTTTGAAAAACCGGTTATTGAACTGGAAAAAAAGATTGAAGAGCTCAGGGGCCTTGTCTCCGGGAATAAAATGGATTTTTCCTCGGAGATAAAAAAGCTGGAAGAAAAGCTGGAGCGGCTGAAAAAAGAGACCTACGGCAATCTCAGCGCCTGGCAAAAGGTGCAGATCGCCCGCCATCCCCAACGGCCGTATACCCTGGACTACATTAATATGATGATGACCGATTTTATCCAGCTGCACGGCGACCGGATATTTTCCGATGATAAGGCGATTATTACCGGCCTTGCCAAGCTTGATAACCAGAAGGTCGCGGTGATCGGCCATCAAAAAGGCAGGGATACTAAAGAGAACCTGCAGCGTAATTTTGGCTGCGCGCACCCGGAAGGGTATCGTAAGGCCTTAAGAATAATGCAACTGGCAGAAACGAGCAATTTGCCGGTAATAATTTTTATTGATACTCCCGGGGCTTATCCGGGCATCGGCGCCGAGGAGCGCGGACAGGCGCAGGCAATCGCGCTTAACTTGCGGGAAATGGCCTGCATCCAGACGCCGATCATCAGCACGGTCATCGGGGAAGGCGGATCAGGCGGAGCGCTGGGCATCGGGGTCGCAGACAAAGTGCTGGTGCTTGAGAATGCCTATTATTCGGTGATTTCTCCCGAGGGGTGTGCAGCGATATTATGGAAGAGCGGTTCCCGCGCCCCGGACGCGGCAGAGGTATTAAAGCTTACCGGCGAAGATCTTTTGAAGATGGGGATTATCGACGAAGTTGTGCCTGAGCCGTTGGGCGGCGCGCACCGCCAGCCGCAAAAAATGGCAGAGACCTTGAAGGAAACCTTGCTCAAACACTTGAAGGTATTAAAGGCCCAAAATAAAGATAAACTTATCGAAGCAAGGTATGAGAAATTCCGCAGCATAGGCAGCTTAGGATGATCGAACACGAACTGATCTTACTGGGGTTGTTAAAAGAAAGCCCGAAGCATGGCTACGAAATAAAGAAAAAGATCAGGGAAATATTATCTTTTTTCGCCGGGCTGGACCTGAAGTCGGTTTATTACCCGCTTGCGGTTATGGAGAACAAGGGGCTGGTGGTAAAGCACGCTGACCAGCAGGGCAAGCGGCCCCAGCGGTTTATCTACGCGTTAACTCCCAAGGGCAAGCTGCGCTTCAAAGAACTTTTGACAAAGAGCTTCCTCGATTTTAAGCGGCCGCAGTTTTGTCTGGACTCAAGCCTTTATTTCCTGAATGAGCTGCCTGCGGAGGCGGTAAAGCGCCGGCTGCGCGGCCGTATGCAGATCCTCAAAAAAATCAGCCGCTCGCTTAAACTGCAATCCCGCGCCTTTAAGCTGAAAGGGCCGGTCCCGCTGAACAAGATCCTCGATCATAACCTCCAGATGCTGGAAGCAGAATCAAAATTCCTCGCCGGACTGATCAAAACGATATAAAAACGTCCCCCCTTCATTTTTTGCTTGACATTTCCCAAATATGTCTTATACTCTTGATAGTTAATATACTTAATAATCAGTGAGGTTAATGATGACGCAGCTTTCCATAGCCCAGTTTACCGATAAGCTGGCAGAGATCATGCCGGTGGTAATGAAGGAATTTGGCCGGCGAATAATCGATGGCCTGGAGAATAAGGTTACCCTGCCGCAGGTGCTGATCCTTGAATTTTTAGAGAGGCAACAGGAATCCAAAATGAAGGACCTTGCCGGGTTTATGGGCGTCAGCACTGCCGCCTCTACCGGGATTGTTGACCGGTTGGTAAAATGCGGCTATGTTGTCAGGGCATTTGACCCGGAAGACCGGCGCGTGATCAAGATAAGGCTTACGCCTAAAGGCTTTGGACTCTTAAAACAGATCAACCTGCAAAAGCACCGGATGGTCATGGGGGTATTCGGAAAAGTTTCCGAAGAAGACCGCCGCGATTATTTAAGGATCCTCACCCAAATCAAGGATATTCTGCTTAGTAACGGCAATCATCAGGAAAAAGGCAGCCATGTATAGGGTTTTTCTAACCGTTTTCTTATTTAATCTTATATTTTTAGGTAACGTCTGTCCACTCAGCGCAAAAGAAAATAAATCGGGGGATGAGGAGAGGCAGCTTGAGATCGAAAAGGCAATTTTCCTTGCTTCCAGCAGCCAGAGCCGGGTCTTGAGGATCGGCCTGGTCGACTGCCTGCTTTATGCTCTGAAGAATAATCATGATATATTGATCAAACAAGTTGATCCGCAACTAAAGGCTGACGACGTAAAGATTGCGCAAGCAGATTTTGAGCCGCAGTTCACCGTCGATCTCAACGTGCATGAATCTACCGAGCTCGCCTCATCAGCCCTGCAGGGAGCGAATGTCTACACCACGCATGAGATAGATTTAAATTCCGGAGTATCGGGGAAATTGCCTACCGGCACAAAATACAGCGTTGATTATTATAATCAAAGGTACAAGAGTGATTCTATCTATGACATCTTTAATCCTGCTTATACCGTAGAGCCGACGATCACTATTACTCAGCCGCTTTTTAAAGGTTTCGGAATAGCCGTTAATAAGGCAGATATCACCATCGCCAGGAACAATAAAGTGATATCGGAAAAATCTTTTAAGGACACGGCGATAAATACCGTCAGCAAGGCAAAGGCGGCGTATTATAATTACGTTTTTTCTTTGGAAACTTATTCCTTGGATAAACTTTCTCTTGAACGCACTGTTGACTTGTTGGAAATAGATAAGGCCAGGTACGAGAAAGGCATGGTAAGTTCGGTCGGCCTGTTAGAAACCGAAGCCGCAGTCGCGCAAAAGGAGAAAACCCTGCTTGCCGCGGAAGCCGCAGTCAAAAAATCCGAAGATGAATTAAAACTGGTAACTAACCTGGTAAGTGACCCGGAGATCTGGAACGCGAAAGTAGAATTGATCGATAAACTCCAAATGCGACAGGAAGAAGCCGATCTCCTGCAGTCGTTGAAAAACGCGTTTTCTTTCCGGCCGGATTATCAGTCTATGTGCATTGACCTGAAAAGCCGCGATGTTAAAATTATGGTTGCAAAAAACTCCCTGCTTCCTACAATAGACTTAAGCGGAAGCTTTGGCATGAACGGGCTGGGTAAAGATTATAACAACGCCCTGCAGAAGACTAACATCAATTATCCTGACTGGAGCGCCGGGGTTAATGTCACTATTCCCTGGGGCGGGGCAGACCGCGCAAAATACGATCAGCGTAAGCTGGAAAAAGCGCAGGCATTAATCGCGCTTAAAAAACTGGAACAAGAGATTATCCTGGATATAAGAGATAAGGTAAGAGAGGTAAACGTGCGTTTCCGGCAGGAGCAAGCGGCAAGGATCTCCCTGGACAAAGAAACCCAGAATTACGCAGCGCAGAAAGAACGCTATGCCGCAGGCCAGGTTTCTACGCATGATATGCTGGATTATCAGGATAAACTATCGCAGGCAGAACTCGACCACGTCAGGGCAGTGGTTGATTATAATCTGGCGTTGATCAACCTGGACAGATCGCAGGGTTTGACCCTGGTGAAAAATAACGTTAAATTAGATGAATCATTAAAGGAGTAGGCAATGAATGTGAAAACAAAAACGGCCTTATATATTTTTCTGCTGCTTTCGCTATGCGTATCTGCCGGATGCACAAAGGCAAAGAGCGCAGCGGTAGAAAAAGAAGTGATCCCGGTTAAAGGGATACGCGTTGAATTCCGCGACCTGGATGAAGCAATCGACTATGTCGGTAATATCAAGGCGCAGGATGAGGCAATGGTTTATCCGAAGGTCAGCGGTAAGATCATTGAGAAAGTCAGGGAAGACGGCAGCTTTGTAGTTAAAGGCGAAGTGATCGCTTATATTGACCGCGATGAAGTAGGTTTTAAGTTTGAGAAGGCACCGGTAGAAAGCCCGCTAAGCGGCGTTATCGGCAGAGTTGCCATGGATATAGGTTCGCAGGTTACTCCGCAGACAGCGATCGCGCTGGTTGTAGATATGAGCAAGGTCAAGATAGACCTGGATATTCCGGAAAAATATCTTTCCCGGATATCTTTGGGGCAGGACGCCACGATTTCCGTAGATGCGTACCCGCAAGAAAAATTTTCCGGTAAAGTTTCTAAGATCAGCCCGGTTGTGGACCTTTCTACGCGCACGGCGCCGATCGAAATAACCGTAGATAACCCCAAGCAGCAGTTAAAATCCGGGATGTTCGCCAGGGTAAGCCTGATCCTTGAGCATAGAAAAGATGTGCCTGTGATCTTAAAAGAGGCGATCATGGGTAAAGAACCGAGCCTTTATGTATATACTATTGAGGATAACCGCGCAATGCTCAAAAAAATCAAATTAGGCATACGCCAAGGCCCTTATTTTGAAGTAAAAGAAGGGTTAAAAGAAGGCGATACGGTAGTGACCATGGGCCAGCAAAAGCTTTATGAAAACGCAGCCGTGGCCGTAGAAACGGAAAAACAATGAACCTTCCTGAATTCGGGGTAAAAAAACCGGTCACTAACTTAATGATCTTTTTGGCGATCATTATCCTTGCCGCCTACAGCATGACGCGCATCGGCATAGATATGATGCCTGAGATCGAACCGCCTGCGATCTCCGTGATTTCCACATATCCGGGAGCCAGCCCGGAAGACGTAGAGATCAAGGTTACCGAAGAGCTGGAAAACCAGCTTGCCACGACACCCGGCCTTGAGAAGCTGACTTCGGTTTCTTACGAAGGGGCATCATTAATCACTTTGAAATTCCTCTGGGGTACAAACCTGGATGAGGCTTCCAATGATATCCGCGACCGCATTGAATTGGCAAAGCGTTTCCTTCCCGACATACCCGATGAAATGGAGAATCCGTTCATTTTTAAATTCAATACGGCAAATATTCCGATCATCTACTTAGGTATTACTGCAAAACAGTCTTATGCCGAGCTCTATGATATGGTGGACAAAAAAATCGGTGATGTGCTTCGTCAACTCCCGGGAGTAGGCACGGTGCAGATACAAGGCGGCGGCCTGGAGCGCCAGATCAATGTCTGGATCGATCGCCAGCAACTGGAGGGTTATGGATTTCCCATCCTTGATATCAGCAACGCCCTGAAACGGGAAAATGTTACCCAGCCGGTAGGCAACCTGAAAACCGGGCTTACGGATTATCTCATCCGCCTGCCGGGTGAATTTGCCAATCCCGATGAAATAAACTTAGTGATCCTCGGTAAACGTAACGGGAATTTGGTTTATTTAAAAGATGTGGCGCGCATCGAGGATAGCTTCAAGGAAGAGACCACGCGCGTACGCATCAACCAGGAGCCGGGCTTGATGTTGATGATCCAGAAACAAAGCGGTACCAATACCGTGGAAGTATCCGGCCGGGTAAAGGAAAAACTCAAAGAGTTAGAGAAGGTCATGCCTTCCGACGTGCGGCTGAATCTTATCTTTGATACCTCAAAAGACATCATTGATTCGGTAAATTCCTTGAAATCTTCGCTGTGGCTGGCGATCATCATGGTTATTGTCGTAGTCTGGTTCTTCCTGCGCCAGTTTGCGCCCAGCATGATCATTGCCCTGACCATTCCTTTTTCACTCTTGATCAGCTTTATCTATCTTTTTTTAAGCGGCAAAACGATCAATACGATCAGCCTTTCTTCCATCGCCATTGCCACGGGCATGGTCGTGGATAACGCGATCGTTGTTGTGGATAATATAGTCAGGCGCTTTGAGCGGGGCAGCCGGCTGCAGGAAGCGGCGATCTTCGGTACTTCGGAAATGTTCCTTTCTATTGCCGCTTCTACAATGACCACAATAGTGGTCTTTATGCCGATGTTGTTCATCCCCGGTGTAGTCGGGATCATGTTCGGCGAGCTGGCGATCATCGTTATCGTTACACTATTGGCGTCGCTTTTTACGGCCGCGACTTTTAGCCCGATGCTTTGCTCAAAATGGCTAAGGCCAAGCGCCAGTGGTAAAAACGGCAAAGCAAAGCTATTTTCCCAATTTTACGCGCTCTCCGAAAAATGGTTTATTAGCCTGGAGAGTTTCTATAGCCGCTGCCTGGGCCGGGCATTGCGGCATAAAAAAATAGTTGTCTTTGGTTTTTTTGCCGCATTTATTTTTAGCCTGCTTTTGGTTCCGCTGGTGGGAAATGAATTTATCCCCGAGGAAGATTCCGGCGACGTACGCATGACCGTTTTTCTTCCGATCGGCACGCGCATGGAAGAGTCCGATAAGGTGGCGCAGAGGATAGAAGGGCTATTTAAAAGCAATGTCCCGGAAGCGCGGTTTTATTATGCCCGAAGCGGTCAGATCACCGGCATGGGCAGGGTAATGGGTAATGCATCGGGTACACATATTATTTCTGCCGGGGTGAAGCTCGTGCCTAAGCAGCAAAGAAAGCGCTCGGTAGATGATGTGGCGCAGATGCTTAGAGGCAAGATAAAAAATATACCCGGAGTCTTAAAAACCGATATCGGTACCGGTAATCCTTTAAATCGCCTGATCACCGGAGCAGGCGGCAAGACCGTACAATTGGAGATCATCGGCCATTCCTTTGAGGAGACAGATGTTTTAGCTGAAAAGATCAAGGCTATCCTTGAAAAAATACCCGGCGCTGTAGATGTCAGCGTATCAAGAGAGGCTAACCGGCCGGAATTAAAGATTGAAGTTGACCGGCAAAAAGCCGCTAGCTTGGGTTTGGATATGAAGACCATTGCCGATTCCCTTAATATGTTCATCCAGGGCAGCTCGGCGACAAAATACCGCGAAAAGGGCGAAACTTACGATATATATGTCCGGCTGGAAGAAAGCTCGCGCGCCACGCTGGAAGATATTGATAACCTTGCGGTCACCGCGCCGCTTCCGGAAGAAAGATCGTCATTCGCGGGGCTTGAGAACCTGGCTTCTTTAAAAGGAGTTTCCCGCAAGGCGATCAAGCTTTCCAATATCGCTAAAATTTACGAAACGGCAGTCCCGGAAAGCATTGAACGTAAGAATCGCGAAAGGGTGGTGCGCGTAGAATGTAATGCATTTAAGCGTTCATCGGGAAAGATCGTTGAGGATTTAAAACGGGAGTTGGATAAGATCGCCCTGCCGCAGGATATCCAGCTCGCTTTTGGCGGCACGGCAGAAGAGCAGACAAAGGCGTTTAAAGACTTGACCCTGCTTTTATTATTGGGCATTTCTCTTGTTTATATGGTTATGGCTGCGCAGTTTGAATCTTTTCTTGACCCGTTTATCGTTATGTTTGCTATTCCTTTTACTTTTATCGGCGTTGTCCTGGGTTTTATCTTGACCGGAACGACTTTAAGCGTGATCACGTTCCTCGGCATAGTTATGCTGATGGGGATTGTCGTTAATAATGCTATTGTTTTGATCAGTTACATCAGCATATTGCGCCAGCGCGGGCTATCAATGTTTGATGCGGTAACTGCCGGAGGCAGGGATAGGCTGCGTCCGGTTTTAATGACTACGATCACTACTCTTGCCGGCCTTTTACCTTTGGCGCTTTCGCGCGGCGAAGGCTCGGAGATCTGGCAGCCGCTGGGCATTACTATGATCGGCGGATTAAGCGTCTCTACTTTAATTACTATGTTTTTTGTTCCCACGCTTTATGCGATATTCCATAAGAAGACGCAAATTGCGGCTGCAGGAGGGCCGGTAAAATGAGTTTAAAAATGGCAATGGTTGTTTATAATGAGGCCCTGGATATGGAAGTTATGGAGGCTATGGATTCCTGCGGGTTAAAAAATTATACAAAGGTAATGGGTGTTTTTGGCCGGGGAGAAGCTTCCGGCAGCCATTTAGGCAATGATATCTGGCCCGGAAGGAATAACATCCTGTATATTGCCTGCGAAGACGCGCAGGCCAGGAAGCTTATTGAGGCGATTAAGCAGCTGAGAAAAAAGATCGGCCATGAAGGCGCAAAGGCCTTTATTCTGCCGGTAGAAGAGATCACCTAGGCTTATGAAGATCGGGCTGGGCCAGCCGAGCCGCGCTTTCCCTGTTTTCATCTATTCCGCGATAATATTTTATTTTTTTATCTGCACTTTACATCTGATCTTACGCCGGCCGCCATGGCTGGACGAGATATTCCTGATCAATAACCTCAAAGAGCTTTCTCCCGCAGGTATATTCGGGCCGCTGAAATATTCCCAGGGGTTTCCCCGTCTCTACTTATTCATTATCCAAAATTTAAGCCGGGCGTTTAATTACGGCGTAATATCGTTAAGGGCTCTGCCGTTCGTATTCATGATAACCGGTTTTGGCCTGTGGTTGGCTGCCTTTCGGAAACAGTATGGCAGGGGCGATGCGTATCTCTTGTTTATACTTTGCTGGTGCGGCTCGTGGTTTATGACTTATTACGCGGCGGAATTCAAGCAGTATTCCGCGGACGTGTTCGCGGCAGGGGCCTTTACTTATTTTATCCTGAAGCAGAAAGAATCCGTTTTATCAGGGGCTTTACGGCCGCGCCTTTTTTTACAATACTTATTCCTGCCGGTGCTGCTTTTATTTTCTTACGCTGCCTATTTTTTTATCATCATTCCCGCGTATAATCTTTTATTGTCTTCCCTGCGCCAAAGGCGGAGTCTTTTCTATCTGGCGGCTTATCTGTTATCCATCGCGGCGTTTTCTTTCCTGTCCTATAATTATGACCTGAAATATACGCTTGCCGCGCCGGCGCTGCACGGATATTGGGAAAGCTATTTTATTTCTACGGCATCCCCGGCAGCTTTTATGGAAACTTTTTGGGAAGGCTTAAGGAATATCTTTGTGCGCTGGTTTGAGCAGGGGCCGCCGGTTACGTGGATAATGACCATATTTATGCCCTTTGCGCTGTATTATGCCTTCCGTTATGGGATAAAGCAGTTCAGGGCCGATAAATACCTGTGTGTATCGCTGGATAGTCTGACAATCGTTTTATTAGCCGGCCTGTTTTTTACCGGCCTGTTACGCGCTTTTCCTTTTACCGCGGGAAGGGTTACCTTATTTATCGCGCCGTTTATTTTTTGCGCGATAATAAAAGGCGCAGAGATCTTTAAGGCAAAGTTTTGGGCAGGGTACGCTGTTTTGACTGCCGGGTTCGTATTTACCTTATTATCGGTGTCTATGCGGCTGGTGTCGCGCTATATGCCGTTGTATTAACAAATACTTGCAAAAATAATTATCAGGGTTATAATAGCATACAAGAAGCTTAATTAACTTTCCTTTAATGTTTTTTCAGTAGGGAGGAGGTGCAGAGTGAAAAAAGGTTTTACGCTCTTGGAATTGATCGTTGTTATTGTTATTCTCGGCATCCTGGCGACATTAGCCACTACACAATACACGAGGATGGTAGAGAAGTCACGCGGCGCAGAGGCAAGGATCATCATCGGTTCTATCCGTACAAACCAGGCTGCGATCAGGCTGCAGAATGGATCTTGTACAAGCACAGCTGCGGACGTGGGCATCGCAGCCGGCTCAGACGCGCCATCGCCATGCACAATAACCCATTATTTTTCCTATAGCCTTGCCGGCGCATCGGGCAATTCATTTACTGCTGTGGCTACCAGGTGCACAGTTAATGGCAAGAACCCGAATGCCGCAACAGCCGGAACGATCAGCCTGGTTACTAATTTTGATACCGGTGCGGACAGCTGGACTTCGGCAAGCGCGTATTAATTAGTATAGATAGCCAGGTTGAATTCAGTCCGAAAGGAGGCAATAATGGATGAAATTGTCTTTGGTGACTTTATTAGATATACGAGTTTAGTAATCGGTATTTTTGGCGTTTTAGCCGGGGTCGACTTGGTCCTGGGGGCCAAGGTGATCATTTATCTTAAGGCTATATTGGACAAAGGGACTGATATTGTAGATAAAGCAATAGTCAGCGCGCACTCCAAAAGGATCTTTGGTTCCGTGATCCTTTTTCTTTCACTGGTCATATTGTTCTTAAGCAATAAGATCAGGATGTAACCCGCGTTACCGGCTCCTCCGCAGCATCTGAAAAACTTCTTGACTTAAGGAATCGGATTCGTATAATAAATATAGTAAAATTTTACTATACACGAGGCATAACCTATGAATTGGGAACCGGGTACAGAGGCAAGGTTCAAGGCAGTCATCTCTAAACTTCCGATCTTTCACCGCCGGATCGCCGAGAACGCTGTGGCCGTAAAGGCCGAAGAAAACGCCGGCGCAAGGAAAAGCCCGCAGGTTGAAGAGCAGGATGTGGTTGCCGCGTTCTTTTCAGACGTGCCTTCCCCGTTTTACAGTATGATGGTCCGCCTCCTGGAGCAGTCCGGTTTTGATTATAAAAAATACGGTTACCCTAAGAACAAATGATGATTGCGGTGATTGGCAGCGGCGCCATAGGCGGCCTTGTTGCCGGGTATCTTAAAGAAAAAGGCCGGGACGTCCTATTGGTGGGTAACCCGGCTGCGGTAGAAGCGGTCAAGGTTAACGGCCTATCCATAAGCGGGGTAAGGGGCAATATTAAGGTAAAGATAGATATTGCCAACCGTTTAGACCGGCAATACGGTCTGGTAGTGCTTGCGGTTAAGACGCAGGACGTTGAAAAAGCTGTAAAAGATAACCTCGCTTTTTTAAAGGACTCCGTAATCCTGACCGCGCAGAACGGTATTCAGGCGGATAATATTGTCAGCCGCTTTGTTGCCGAGGAAAAGATCGTTTCCAGTATTGTGATGTTCGGCTCAACCTGTATTGAGCCGGCAAAAATAGTGCATAATTTTGAAGGCGGCTGGATCATTGGCAAGGCCTTTGGCGCTGATGACAGCGTCGTAGATAAGGCGGCAGCGGCGCTTGGTGAAATATTCCCCGTAACCGTTGCTGCGGATATCCGGGGAATGAAATACCTGAAAGTATTTGTGAATGCCAATAACTGCATTCCGGCGATCCTGGGCATAAGCATGCAGGAAGCGTTTGCCGATATCCAAGTCAGCCGCATCAGCATTGCTATCTGGCGCGAAGGGTTTGATATTATCAGAAGGGCGGGGATAAAAATGGCTTCTTTGCCGGATTTTCCTCTGGAACGGCTGACCAGGCTTTTATCTTTACCCGCGCCTGAAGCGGCAAAGATTTTCTCCGGGATCATGGCCAGCCTCAGTAAAGAGCCTTTATACGGGTCGATATTACAGAGCATAAAACGGGGAAAGTCTTCGGAAATAGATTATATCAACGGCGAATTCGTAAACATTAGCCGGCAGAATAACAGCCACGCTCCTTTAAATGAAAAATTAACGGAGATGGTGCATCGGGTGGAAAAAACCGGCAAATTCCTTTCTAAGCAGGAATTGCTTGAGGAAACGAAGGATTTAGTCGATTAATATGCAAGGCAAAAACGAAAATTATGACGCGGGCTCTGTAAATAGCCCGTTCCCAAAGCTAAAGCTTACCGTAACCAATGTTTTTGGGGAATGTTACCACGGGTATAAAGTAGGCGACGAGCTGGTTCTCGGCGATTTTACCCATCCGCCGAAACATTTTTGCCTGGGGCTGGCGCATGCCTTATTCCCGGTGATCTACGCGTTAAGTTTCGGGGCAAAGTTCGGCTTCCGCGATAACCAGCGTTCACTTTTAGTTACCTGCCCGGACGGCGGCAAGCTTGAATTCAAGGCTGAAGTTTTAGATAAGGACGGCAAGGTTGAATTCCTGCCTAAGGACCCCGGCCATAAAGGGCCGAACCCTAAAAAAATGATCATCGAGGCAGTCAAAGCAAAAGGTAAATGCGCATTTGGTTATAAAGTAGGAGATAAGTGGGAAACTACCGGGCTTAAATGCATTCCCGGGTTTTGCGGGGCTGCGTTTCATACCGCATTCCCCGCGTTATTTGCGCTTAATTTCGGGGCAAAGTTCTTTTTTATGCCCGATCCAAATTCCGTAGATACAGTTACCTGCCCGGACGGCGGGAATATCGTGTTCAAAGTAAAAAGAGTGGAAGAAGAAGAGAAGGAATAGTATGAAAAAGAGAAGAGTGGTGATCACCGGTATCGGCACGGTTTCGCCTAATGGGATTGGTAAGGAGAATGCATGGAAGGCAATGTCTTCGGGAAAATCCGGGGTAAAGCTCGTGGATGGTTTTGACGTGTCAATGTTCAACACGCAGATCGCTGCCGAGGTCAGGGATTTTGACCCGTTCAAATTAGGCCTGACGCATGAAGAAGCCGTGCGTATGGACAGGTATGTGCAATTTGGCGTAGTTGCCGGAGATATGGCAATAAAGGATTCCAGCCTTGATTTTTCCAAGGAAGACCCTGAGCGCGTAGGCGTTTGCCTTGCTAACGCCATCTGCGGCACGAAGTATATGGAAGAAGAGTTCGTTATGGTTACCGATAACGGTAAAAATCCCATTGACCCTTCGCGGGTGAGGCAGGACCTTTATGACGCGGCAATGTTTAATACTCCTTCGATCGAACTGTCCGCGCGTTATAAATTAAAAGGCATCTGCAATACTTTATCCACCGGCTGTACTGCCGGCACGGATTCTTTAGGTTTTGCCCTGGAAACCATCCAGGATGGCGAACAGGATATCATGGTCGCGGGCGCAGCAGAGGCCCCGATCACCCCGATCACTTTCGGCGCGTTTGACGTGGTGAACGTCCTTTCCAGCCGCAATGCCGAGCCGGAAAAAGCGTCACGCCCGTTTGACAATAAGCGGGACGGCTTTGTGCTTTCGGAAGGCGCTGGTATTTTAATATTAGAAGAGCTTCAGCACGCGTTAAAACGTAACGCCCGCATATATTGCGAAGTGCTCGGCTTTGGCACGAGCTGCAATGCTTTCCATATGACTGATCTGCCGGGTGATGGATCGGCAATGGCAAATTGCATAAGCATGGCGCTTAAGGACGCGGAAATGAAACCTCAGGAGATCGATTATATCAACGCGCACGGCTCATCTACGCGCATGAACGATATTTTTGAGACTTCTGCATATAAGATGATCTTTGGCGATTACGCCTATAAGCTGCCGATGAGCTCCTTTAAGTCAATGATCGGCCATCCTTTGGCAGCGTCTAACGCAATTGAGCTGACGGTTTGCTCGATGATCTTCGAGAAAAATATCCTTCCTCCTACGATAAACCAGGAAGAAAAAGACCCCCTCTGCGACCTGGATTACATCCCGAATGTTGCCCGGGCAAAGAAGGTGAATACGATATTAAAGACAAGCAGCGGGTTTTCCGGAATTCATTCTTCGCTGATTATTAAACGTCTGGAGATATAAATGGCAAAGACAGCAATTACAGGGATCGGTATTGTCGCGCCCTCGGGTATAGGTAAGCGCCAGTTCTGGGCAAACGTTAAATCCGGACGTTCGTCCATAAAAGAGATCACCCGTTTTGACGCTTCAAAATATCCCGCGCATATTGCCGGCCAGATCGACGACTTAGAAAAATATAGCCATGTTTCCGAGCGGCTTTTAAAAAAGATCGACGCATTTTCGCATATGGCCTTGATCGCATCCGAACTTGCGCTGCAGGATGCGGGTATTGATATCAAAAATGAAGACCCGAACCTCGTAGGTATATTTTTAGGCAATGCCATCGGCGGATGGCTCTATGCCGAAACCGAGCTGCGCGACCTGTATATTGAAGGCCGCGAGGGTGTGTCGCCTTATATGGCGTCGGCGTGGTTTCCCGCGGCGCCGCAAGGCCAGGTCTCCATTTATTACGGGATAAAAGGTTTCAGTAAAACTGTAGTTGCCGACCGCGCCAGTTCTGCGATGGCCATCGGCTATGCCAATAAAACTTTAAGTAAGGATAAATTGAATATGATCCTTGCCGGCGGCATGGAAGCGCCGGTAACGCCTTACGCGCTGTTATGCTGCAATACTTACGGCGGGCTTTCTGTCGATAACGCGCATCCCGCGGCTGCTTACCGGCCGTTTGACAGGAAACGCAGCGGCTTTGTCATCGGCGAAGGCGCGGGGATCATGGTTATGGAGCCTATAGAGCGCGCAAAGGCGCGGAAGGCAAATATTTTAGCCTATACCTGCGGCTATGGTTACAGTTGTGACGCTATTGATCGGATTAATCCCGATGCTTCAGGTGTGCAATTGGCACGCGCGATAAAAATGGCGCTGAGTGACGCAAAAGTAAAAGCAGAAGAGATCGATTATATAAGCTTAGATGGACTGGCGGTAAAATCATGGGATGCAGGAGAGGTAGCGGCAATAAAGGAAGTTTTCGGGCCAAAGGCCAAAGGCATACCTGTAAGTTGCCCAAAATCAATGTTCGGTAATTTACTGGGCGCTTCCGGCGCAGTTGACCTGATCACCGCGGTTATGGCAATGGAAAACAGCCTGGTGCCTCCGACAATCAACCTTGACGACCCGGACTTGAACGGGCTAAACTATGTTACCGGGGAATCGCGCGAGTATAAAATAAATAAAGCCCTGATCATTTCCCGCGGCAGGGGCGGGATCAATTCAGCGTTGGTAATAGAAAAAGGAGGGTCAAAGTGAAAATATTATTCGTAATGCCAAAAGTAGGGGCGTGGGCAACGCACGGCATTCATCGTTCGCCAAATCAACTTTATGCGCATTGGGCGGCATATGTGCGCGAAAGAGGCTATGAGGATGTGGCGGTTATAGACGGCAAAGCCGATCAGATACCCATGGATCAACTGATTGAGCAGGTAAAAGAGAAGAATCCCGATGTCGTGGTCATGGGTGAACAGCTGCATGGTTATGGCGGATACGGAGTTTTGCGGCATTTTCACGATGCAGCCGTCGGCATTAAAAAAGCGCTTCCCAAAACAAAAATAGTTTTTGGCGGGTTATGGTATTCTGCCATGCCTGTGCATACATTAGAAGGTATCCCTGAGGTAGACTTTGTAGTCATGGGCGAAGAAGAATCTTTCGGCGATCTGATCGAGGCAATCGATAAAAAGAAAGATTTTAAAGACGTGGGCGGAGTTACTTCGCGCATCGGCAGCGAGATTGTCATGGGGCCGCACAAGCCGCTCATGGAAGACCTGGATAAACTGCCGCTTCCGGCATATGACCTGTTCCCGATGGGTAAATACGTCGGGCACACCTATTGGAAGCCGTTCGTAGATATGGTTACTTCCCGCGGCTGCCCTTCTGCGTGTACTTTTTGTTATGAGTGGGACCAGTTTGACCCGCGCAGCCCTTCGGATTTCCTGAAATGGCGCGCTAAATCACCGGAGCGGGTGATCGAAGAGATGGAGCTTTTACAGAATAAATACGGGGTCAAGGTAGTGGTGATCCAGGACGATAATTTTAACGTTGATCCTGCGCGCGTGAAAAGATTCTGCGAACTAAAGAAGCAGAAAAAGATAGATATTAAATGGGTTTCCCTGGGCCGCGCCATTGACTGGGTCAATTGCGAAAGCGTGCTTCCCCTGATGAAGGAGACCGGCTTGTTCATGGGCGTATTCGGCATTGAAGTTACTACGCAATCAGAGCTTAAAAAGATCGCCAAGGGCATAACTTTAGATCAGATCAAAAAAACCATCGAGATCCTGCGCAAGAACGACATCGCGATTGTCGCGGACATTATGATGGGTTTTGATTACGATACAGAAGAGATCATCAAACAGCGGTTTGAATTCACCGATCAGGTTGACCCGGATATCCTTTGGGTCGGCTATGTCACGCCTGCGCCGAATTCCCCGATGTGGAAGATCGCCTTGAAGAAAAACTGGATTGACCCCAAAAAAGTTGATTTCAGCACCTGGGATTTCCTGCACCCGGTCATCCCTACCGATCATTTAAGTACTGAAGACCTGGGCAGGCTGGGTTCCTGGTGTATGCGTGAATTTTTCTCAAAGCCGGGCAGGATCAACCGGATCATGGAAAGCAATTTTGATATGCTTGCCAAGCTCTGTTTCAAGGATGTTATGGACGGGATTAACAAATGGGAAGCCGGAGCGACAAAAGGCGAGGTGCATATTTAACGGAGGCGGATATGGAAGTAAAAGAAAAGATTAAAGATGTGTTCGTGGATCTTTTAAAGGTCAAGCGCGCAGAATTAAAAGACGATATCAACCTGCAGAGTTCGATCGGCGTGGATTCCACGGAAATGGTAGAGAGCGTGATCGCCCTGGAAAAGGCCTTCGGCGTGAAATTAAGCCCGAAAGAGATCACCAAATTTTCCACGCTTAACGACATTGAAAAGAATATCCAGTCCAAGCTGGCAGGTAAATAAAATGACGATAATCGACTTAAGCCTACCCATTGACGAACGCGCCCCGGAAGTGCACCCCTTCGGCATTGAACGGCTTGGCCATAAAGAAGGCGTGCGCCATTTAAACTGGGTGATGATGAAGAAAACCCTTTTGGGCCGGGTATCTTTTTTCCTGGGCAAGCGGCTGATCAAACCGCAGGAGCTTCCCGACGAGGAATTCCTTTCTTTGGAGACCGTGCATTGCCCGGTGCATATCGGCACGCATATTGACTATACATACCATTACGGCACGAAATGCGAAGGCCGCGCATCTAAGAGCATCAGCGAACTGCCCTTAAAATGGTGTTTTTCCGACGGCGTTGTCTTGAATTTCACTTTCCGCCAGCCCGGAGAGGTGATCTCGCGGCTGGACGTGGAAGAGGCGCTTAAGAAAATAAATTACAGCGTAAAGCCCAACGACATCGTGCTTTTCCATACGGCAGCGGACCGGTTTTTCGGCACGCTTGATTACCTGAATAATTACCCGGGAGTTTCTCCGGATGCCATAGAATTCCTGCTGAATATGGGGGTGAAGATCATCGGTATAGACACCCTTGGGTTTGACCGGCCGTATAAATTCATGATGCGCGATTTTATGCGCACGAAAAACCCGGCATTCCTCTGGCCGGCGCATTTTTTCGGCAGGAAGCGGGAATACGCGCATATTGAGCGTCTTACTAATTTGGACAAGCTGCCGCCGTTTGGTTTCAAGATACAGTGTTTCCCGATCAAGATCCTTGATTGCGGCGCTGCCTGGGCAAGAGTAGTAGCAATATTAGATTAGAGAGGTGGAAATATGGGCCATACGTGTAATTCCATTATCATCAACGCGCCTTACGATTTGATTTTTGATATTTCCAACGACATCCCGCGCTGGACAGAATTGTTCGGCACAGAGTACCAGAAAGCCGAGATTGTAAAAAAAGAAGGCAATAAGATCACCTTCCGGCTTACCGATGACGAAGGAAAATCATGGCAGTCATGGCGGCTCTTGTTCAAGGACAATTACCTTGCGTATGCGGAAAGAGAAGAGCCGAAATTCCCCTTTAAATATATGAAGATCATTTGGCTCTATACACCTAAGCCCGGGGGAATTGAGTTGACCTGGATTCAGCATTTTGAAATGGATGAAAAGGCCAAATTCAACGACGAGCAGGTGGAAGGCTTTATCAATAAGCACTCCAAGGACAATCTTAAGATATTTAAAGAAGTTATTGAAAAAGAAGCCAAGACAAATAAGTGAAAAGGTCCTTATTCATTATCTTCTGTCTTGAAGGCGCGATCCTCTCTTTTAACGTCGCTGCCTGTTCAGCTTTGATCCCCTCAATCTCCCAGGAATTTTCTGTTTCACAATTTATCGCCGGCAGGGCAGTGTGGCTGTATATGCTGCCTTACGGGATCGCCGCGCTTTTATACGGTCCGCTGGTGCGGCGCTTTGACGCGCGCAGGATAGAATTAACCTGTTTTTTATTTTTTTCTTTGGCAAACCTGTTTGCCGCGCTTTCCCCGGACATCAACAGGTTTTTCACCGCCAGGCTTTTAATGGGCATATTCGGCGCTTCGGTGATCCCGCTGGTGTTGATACTGATCGCCCGCCACGGCGCGGCAAAGACAAGGGGCAGGCAGATAGGCGTATTTTTCAGCGCTACTTTTGTTGCCTCGCTTGCCGGTTTATTCTTAAGCGGGCTGATTAATTGGCGGATGATCTTTCTTATTCCCGGCCTGGCAGGCATTGCGCTTTGGGTATACATGTATTTTAACCTGCCAAGTTTCCAGAAAGACTGCGGCGGTTTTAAAATAAATTACCTGGCTGCTTTTAAAAGCAGGGCAGTGGTTTCCATATTTACCTATATATTCCTTATCAGCCTGCTTTATCACGGCGTTCAGCAGTGGCTGGGAGTATTTTTCTCCGTGAAATTCGGTTTAAGCCAGTTTTTAGTCAGCATGCTGGTAACGCTTACCAGCCTAAGCGGCATATTCGGCGAGGTGATCGGCGGCTGGCTTGCGGATACGCTCGGCAGGATAAGGACCATTGATTTGGGCATAATGATCATGATAGTGTCTTTAATATTACTGCTTTTTAAAATACCGCTTGTGATGATTGCCGTAGCGATGATTGCCTGGGGCCTGGGCTGGACATTTAATCATGCGGGTTTGTCTACGCTGCTTACCGACCTGCCGTCTGAATTCCTTAACGAGGCAGCGAGTTTGAACAGCAGCGTGCGTTTTGTTTCCGGCGGTGTAGGCGCGGCAGCAGGCGGCATGATCATGCAAAAAAGTTTTTCAACCGGTTTCATCATCGCGGCCGTAGCTTTAACCGCACTGGCCGTTTCAGCGAAAAAACTATTAAACCAAGGGGGATAACATGTCAGAACTAAAAGGAAAGACAGCGATCGTTACCGGCGCAAGCCGGGGCATTGGTAAGGCGCTTGCCTGTACAGCAGCAAGCCTGGGGATCAATTTAGCAATTGCCGCCCGGCAGGAAGGCCCGTTAAAAGAGACGGCGGATGAAATCGCCAAAAAATATAACGTTCAGGTCTTGCCGGTAGCCTGCGATGTTACCAAGCTTGAAGACCTTGAGAATCTGGTGAATAAGGCAAAGGAAAAATTCGGGAAAATAGATATCCTGATCAATAACGCCGGCGTTTCCAGCCAATACCCGTTCCATGAACAGCCGATAGAAGACTTTGAGAAACTGGCGCATACCAATTACCTGGGCTATGTGCGCTTGATTCGCCTGGTGATCAATGATATGATTAAAAATAAATCCGGGGCGATCATTAACATGGTTTCCGGGTCAACGCTTTGTGACCCTTTACCGAGGAATTTTATCGTCTATAGTTCTTTAAAAGTCGGCTTGCGCGCATTTTCCAAGGCTTTATTTTGGGAGTTGCGCGACTACGGCATAAAAGTGACTTCTCTTTTACCCGGGGTCACCGATACGGACCTGACCGGAAAGCTTAAAGAGATTACCAATGAAAATTCCCGGTTAATGTCTACCGAGGCAATTGAAAATGCAGTGAAATTCGCGCTTACTGTCCCGGCAAATGTCTGTCCATTGGAAATTGCCGTGATCAACCAGCAGACGCCGTGGACTGCGCCGGTTATACCATACAAGCAGGCACACCCGGGAAAATAACTTCGTCTGGTGCATCATCTTTGTTGAAAAAGGAGGAGAATGTGAAGAAAATATTATTAGCAGCGATGTTTTTACTGATTTCGGCTTCTCTGTCTTTCGCGCAAGGGGATAATCTTCTCATTGATGATTTTGAAGGTGCGATTTCCGGCGGGCCTGAAGGCACGGTTGATTTTGGGGCGGGCAACGGCTCCGCGGTCCAGGTTTTGGCAGCTACGGATATTAAACATTCCGGCAGCCATTCGCTTAAAGTTGATTATGATGCCCTGGCCGGAGGGTATATTTATGTGGCAAAGGGCAGCGGCCTTGATGCAAAAAATGCCGGATGGCTGGTTAAGCCGGAAGACATTGACTGGAAGGCTTACAAGGCAATAATTTTTTATATGTACGGCAGTGATTCCAAGGTTGATGTGGCATTTGACATCAAGGACAGCGGCGGGGAGCTGTGGCGTTTTATTGTCAAAGATGATTTTACCGGTTGGAAACCGATCCTTTGCCCGTTTGCGGAGTTTTTTGCCCGCAGCGATTGGCAGCCGGAAAGCGCGGATAAAAACGGGAATATAGATTTCCCTCTTAAGCACTACCAATTTGAGCCGTTGCCCGAAGCAAAGGGCGTGCTTTATTTTGACGAAGTTGAGCTGGTAAAATAGGATAACCTTAATGGAGGGCAGGAAATGACTAAGCAGGATATCAAGAATTTGAAGAAACGCTACCTTGTCTGGCTGTATATGACCACCAAAGAGGCATTTGACCGCTACGAAAGAAAATTCACCCAGCTGGACATTGATACATTCATGCTTTTTGAGATGGAGAAAGAGCTTAAAGGCGCATACCTGCCCGGAGACAAAAAGACGTTGGAAAAATACATTAATGATTTTCGCGAATATATTGCCGAGAAAGAAAAAGTCTGCCTGAAGTTAAAGTATAAAGATAAAAGGATCGACCCGGAATTCCTTTTTCTTGATATAAAACTGGATGCGCTTGAAAAAGCGATCGTCAAAGAATTAGGCACAAAGGCCCTGGATGAGATAAAGGCGTTTTACGAATCTGAAATGACCGAGAAGATCTCGCGGGGGACAAAGCATAAATGATCATTGACGCGCACAGCCACTGGCTTCCCGAAGAAATAATCAGCAATGCCCATTTTTATTCCAAGGCATGGGGCCAGATCAGCTCGCAGATAGAGATCATGGCAGCTGCGGGCATTGATAAGGCGGTCTTAAGCTATCCGACTTCCGACGCGCACTTAAAATTAGGCGGGTCACTTGAGGTGGCGCAGATCTATAACGACAACGTGGCGGATATCATCAAGCAGGCGCCGGATCAATTCATCGGGGCAGCAATCCTGCCCGTGGAAGATAAAATGAAAATGCTCGCGGAATTCAGGCGGGCAACCGAAGATCTCGGGTTTAAGGCATTGTCACTGGCATCAAGCTATGACGGCGCATATCTTGACGATAAGCGCTTTTTCCCGCTTTATGAAAAAGCAGCGCAAAAGAACCTGCCGGTCTTCGTGCATTCCCAGATCGTTAATCCTATCGGCTTTGAGCGCGTGCAGGATCCGCTGCTGACGCCGGTGATTGAGTATGTCTTTGATACGACGATCTGCATCGGCAAATTATTAATGAGCGGGGTGCTTGCGGAATTTAACAGCGTAAAATTCATTTTTGCGCATTTTGGCGGGGTAATCCCGCATCTTGCTTACCGTTTTGACGCGACTTACCAGATGCTGCGTTCAATAAATTTCGTCAAAGACTTAAAAGGCAATCCTACGCAATTCTTAAAGAATATTTATGTGGATACCAGCGGAGACGTGCGCCAGGCTAATTTCCTTGCCGCGCTTGAGCTGGTGGGCCCGGACCATATTTTGTGGGGCAGCGATTGGCCGGCAAAAAAAGACCCGGCTGCTTCGATCAAAGCAGTACAGGACTTAGACATATCCGCTGCCGATAAAACAGCAATCCTCGGCAACAATTTAGCAAAGCTGTTCGCTCTTTAATATACGCACGGTTAATTCATGCCTTTTTATTCTCGGCGCTGCAAACATTTTGCCGTCGGCTACGGTTTACTCGTCGCTCTCAGGCATACTTTCGTAACATTAGGGCTTCCGCTCCTCGTAAAGCCTTGCCGACTGGCCTGTAAACGAATTGGCAAAAATTTGCAATGCGCCTGCGAACAAAAAGCATGAATTTATTAATGTGTATCCATAAGCATCCAAGATAAGTATAAATCATAGCAGCGGCTGGCTTGGCTTTGCTTTGAGCAGCACGTAGGAGGCTTGAGCGGGCACGGTTGCCCTCATATACGTTAGGGCAGAGCGAAAGCCGACTCACGAGCGAAGATTTTCCTCGCAGGGGAAAATCAAGCGGTGCTGCGAAAAGCAAGACAAGGCAGACGCTACAAGATTGATTAGATAAGGAAATATAAGTTTGTTAAACTAACCAACAAGGAGTATAACGATGCAAATGGTTAAGGATGTGCATTTGACGGGTAAGGATTTGACGCAGATGGTGCAGCTCAGACCGCAGGACGTGGGCAAATACGCGATCGTGCCCGGGCCAAAGGACCGGCTGGAAGTTTTATTAAAAAAGATGGAGAATCCGGTAAAGAATTTCTCATTCATGGAATACACCATGTACACCGGTATGTATCAAGGCATCAAGCTCACCGGTATAAACGGCGGCAGGTTCTCCACCGACACTTCCATCACTTCGGAAGTAATGTGCAATGCCGGTATACAGAATATCATCCGTATCGGCACCTGCGGTTCTTTGGATGAAAATATTAAAGTCGGGGACATTGTTGTGGTAGATAAAGTGATCCGCGGCGACGGAGTAACCCCGTATTATGTGGATAAGGATTTTCAGACCGTAGCCGACAAAAAGATCACCGATACTTTATTTGAAGTTGCTAAAGGTATGGGTGTCAACGTGCATCGCGGATGCGCCTGGACAACCGACGCGCTGCTGCGCGAAACAAGGGAGATCGTAGAGGCAAAGCGCAAAGAAGGTGCGATTGCCGTGGATATGGTTTCCTCAACGCTCCTGACCATTGCCCAAACATATAATGTCAAAGCCGGATCGATCCTGGCGGTAAGCGACAACGTGATCACCGGCGAGATGGGTTTTATGAACCCGCTTTATTATATGGCAGAATCAAGCTTGATCAGCATTGCTTTGGAAACCGTAAAGAAGCTGGAAGGAAAATAATGAAATTTTCTCCGCTTTTCTGGCCGATTGAATACAAGAATAGCGCTGTTTATATCCTTGATGAGACGCTGCTGCCGCATAAAGTGCGCTATATAAAGGCAGGCAACTATATCCAGGCCTGCAAGGCGATTAAAGAAATGAAAACGCGCGCTGTGGGCCAGGTGATCTTGGTGTTCTATACTTTTCTGATGGTATTAAACCAGAATAAGGGCAAAAAAGATATTCTGCCGATATTAAAAAAAGTTAGCGAAGAAATTAACGCCACGCGGCCCACGCTTTCCTTTAAATATCTCACGGATATGGTACTTGGTTGGGCTGCTCAAGGAGCGCCGTTAGAAAAAAGTATCCCGGGATTTTTGGAAACTTTAAAGAACAGCCGGATCAAACAGGCAGAACAAGCGGCAAAGCTCTTGAACGATAAAGACGTGGTCCTGACGCATTGCAATGTCAGCGGCCTCCTGCCTTTGATCGCGGAATTCTGCCGTAAAGAAAACAAAACGATCAGTTTTTTTGCCACGGAAACCCGGCCTTATTTACAGGGTTCGCGCCTGACTGCATGGGAATTAAGCGAAGCAGGCATTGACGTGACTATCATTGCCGATAATATGGTGGCCCAGGTCATGCAGGAAGGAAAGATCAATAAGGTGATCGTCGGCGCAGACCACTTGGCGCAGAACGGCGACATTGCCAATAAGATCGGCACGTACCAGATCGCGATCATTGCCAGGCGTTTTAATGTGCCGTTCTATGTCTTATGCCCGCCGGCATCAAGGCTGGCAACGGGAAAAGAGATCAAGATCGAGATCCGGCCGGACAAAGAGTTATTGGAATATCAGGGTATTCAGCTTGCGCCAAAAGGGGCAAAAGGGTATTATCCGGCATTTGACGTCACACCCGCGGAATTGATCACTAAACACATTTACTTGGAGATTCCCCGATGATTCTCAATAAAGAAAAAGCGCTCAAGGAAAACATCATCAATATCGGAAAAAAATTATACGGCTTGCGGCTGGTAGTTGCCCGTTCGGGTAACTTAAGCTGCCGCATTGATAAAAATAATGTCTTGGTTACTGCCACCGGCACCTGCCTTGGCAGCTTGACTTATGACGATGTGATCAAAGTTGATCTGTCTTCTAATGTGGACATTAAAAAAGAACGGCTGACTTCAGAATTCCCCCTGCATTCGTTGATCTATAAAAATTTCCCTCATAAAGCAGTGATCCATTGCCATGCCACGCTGATCAATGCTTATTTTGCCGTTTATCCGGAGATCAAAGCATTGACTTTTGAAACCAAGCTTTACCTGGGTAACATCCCGGTTGTTGAGCAGGACACGCCCACAGTGACTAAGCCGGAAGCAGTGGTTGAGGCGCTTAAAAACAGCAATATCGTGGTTTTGAAAAATCACGGCGTAATTTCTGTTGCCGATAAATTCTCTGATGCCCTGTATCTTATCGAGGCGCTGGAAGAAGCGGTCAAGGTTGCGGCAGTGGCGCGTTTGTTTAAGAAAGATATCCTTGATGACCTGGATAAAGCAATAAAAGAAGACCTTGGCCAGGATAATGCTTTTCTGATGTTTTCACAGGAGCATATTCAGGCGATCGTAGATCTGGTGAATAAAGACGAGCTGATCGCTAAAAAAGGCGAAGAATTAGACCTCACGGTTAAATTGGCAATAAAACTCGACGGCCAGGACAAAGCCTATAAATTTAATTTTGAAAAGGGTAAGATCCCCAGGCTTGATAATGACGAGGACGCGGCATTTGTGATCTCTGCGCCTTCTGACGTTTGGGAAGCGGTATTCCTCGGCAAGATCGACCCGTTTGTGGCAACAATGCAGGGTAAGATGAAATTGAAGGGCGAATTCGGCAAGCTCTCGCGATGGTACGTGCCGTTTAACCGACTGTTCCAGTTATTTAAACAGGTAAAGATAAAATAAAATGTATATTAACGGTGAATTCAAGGAAACCCGCGAAAAGCAGGATGTAATTGACCCTTGTACCGGCCAGGCAATCGCTAAGGTTTCGCTTGCCGGCCCTGCCGAGATAAACGAGGCGCTGGAAGCGGCGAGAAATGCTTTTGATCACGGGCCATGGCCAAAGCTTCCGCTTCAGCAGCGTAAAGAATTCCTGCTGAAGATATCGCAGGCAATTTTTGATCACGCCGCAGAGCTCGCCCGCATTGAAGCGCAAAATACAGGTAAGCCGATCAAAGAAGCCACGTTCATGGATGTGCCTTCCGCGGCAAAAACTTTTGAATATTTCGCCAATAACCTGGAAAAGTATCTGGAGCCGGAAACCATAAACATTTCCGCGGAAACCCAGGCGCAGGCAAAGCTTATGCGTCAGCCGCAAGGAGTAGTTGTCCTGATCGTGCCGTGGAATTATCCGCTTTTGATCGCCGCATGGAAAATGGCTCAAGCCCTGGCAGCCGGCAATGCCGTAGTCCTTAAGTCCTCAAGCTTGACCCCGCTAAGCGTTTTAGAATTGGCAAAAATAATCAACGCTTGCGGCCTGCCTAAAGGCGCAGTAAATATTATCAACGGCTCGGGCGCAAAACTTGGCCAGGCTTTATGCGCTGATCCGGCCGTGGACATGGTTTCTTTTACCGGAAGCAATGAAGTGGGGAAACAGGTCATAAATTATGCTTCCCAAAACGTTAAAAAGCTGACGATAGAGCTGGGCGGGAAATCAGCTGCCGTTGTCTTAAAAGACGCCGACCTCGAAACGGCGGTGAACGGCCTATTGTGCGCGATTTTCTTGAACCAGGGCCAGATGTGCACGGCAATGTCGCGGATATTTGTTGATGCGGCGGTATATGAAAAATTCTCTGCGGATTTCATTACCAAGGCAAAAAAGATCAAATTAGGCAGCAGCCTTGATTTTGAAACTCAAATGGGGCCGTTGATCTCTGAGGCGCAGCGTAAAAAAGTCATTGCCTACGTGGAAAAGGCAGTTAGGGACGGAGCAAAGTTACTTTGCGGCGGGAAAGCCCCTTCCGCAGAGCTTAAAGACGGCTTTTTCTTTGAGCCGACAGTATTGACGGACATTAAGCCGGATATGCCTATTTTTAAAGAGGAAGTTTTCGGGCCGGTTGCCTGTTTGAATAAATTTTCCGGCATTGACGAAGCAGCTAAGCTTGCGAATTCAAGCGAATTCGGTTTAGCGGCAAGTATTTGGACAAAAGACGAAAAAACCGCGCAAGAGCTGGCTTTGCAGATCAATGCCGGCACAGTTTGGATCAATACCTACGGTATGTTTTACAACGAACTTCCTTACGGCGGATTTAAGCAAAGCGGTTTTGGAAAAGAACTGGGCAGGGAAGGGTTTTTGGAATACACGCGGCTGAAAAATATCGTTTCAGACCGCGCGGAAAGCGGTAAGCCGCTGGTAAGTTACTGGTACGGATTCTAAAACAGGAGCAGGTAAATGGATGTGATAAAACTTCTGGAAGAAAAAGCAAAGAAGCTTTCTGACAAACCGGCAATAATTTTCCGTGACCAGTTAATAACTTTCCGCTATTTACGGGATACCGTATTCAAGCTATCCGATTCCCTGAAAAAACTGGGCATAAGAAAAGGCGACAAAGTCGCGATCTATTTGCCGAGCTGGCCGGAATATGTTTACAGTTACCTCGCTGCCTGGTGCCTGGGCGCGACTTGTGTGCCGCTTGATTTTATGCTCACCGGTGACGAGCTTGCTTCCTGTATTTCTCATTCGGAGAGCAAATTATTGATCGCCAAGCATAAGGCGAATCTCGCGCTCCCCGATGTTAAATCCCGCTGCCCCAAGCTTAAAAACATCGTCATCTGCCAGGAAAAAATTAACGGGATGCTTAATTTTGAAGAATTGATCGTTTCCGGATCAAGCAGCGCCCCAACTCCGGTTTTTAATGACAAAGATTACGCGATCATTTTTTATACTTCCGGCACAACCGGAAAACCCAAGGGCGTTTTGATCAATTATCTCCAGCTAAGCGCGCCGCCGAAATCAATGGAATATTTTGTGGATCTAAACGAAAAAGATATCACGGTTTGCGCGCTTCCTTTTTCGCACCTTGGCGGCCTGATCTATATCCAGAATTGCCTTTCTTACGGAATTAGCGTAGTTTTAATGGAACGGTTCATGCCGCTTGAATTCTTGAAGATCATCCAGAATTATAAGGTGACCTGTTTCTGGATCGTCCCCTCAATGTATTATGCGTTCCTGCAGTTAAAAGAGTTTGAGAGCTTTGATTTGTCCAGCCTGCGCTGGATGGTTACTTTCGGAGCGTCCAATTCGCCGGATGCCCTGCGCCGTTTTCATCAGTTTTGCCCCAAGGCGCACCTTTTAAACGGATGGGGTTTGACAGAGACAAATGCGCCGACGGTAGTCCTTCCATTAGGCTCAAACAAGATCGAGAGCGTAGGCAGGCCTGCTCCGTGGATTGAAGTAAAGATCTTTAATGAAAACGATCAGGAATTACCCCAAGGCCAGGTAGGGGAGGTAGTAGTAAAAAGCTGGGTAGTTACCGACGGTTATTATAAAGACCCGGGCTTGACTTCCGAGACGCTGCGCAACGGCTGGTTCCACACCGGAGATTTAGGTAAATTCGACAGCGAGGGGCATTTATATATCGTCGGCAGAAAAAAAGAAATGATCAAGGTAGGCGGCGAGATCGTCTTTGAGCCGGAAGTGGAAGCGGCAATACATAAACATACGGCAATTGCCGAGGCAGCGGTAGTGGGCGTGCCCGATAAATTAAGGGGCGAGGTGCCCAAGGCTTATATCAGCGTAAAAGAAGGAGAGAAGCTCTCCGAAGAAGACCTGCGTTATTTCCTGCGCCAACACCTGGCGCATTTTAAAATCCCGCATTATTTTGAATTCAGGGAAACTCTCCCGAAAAACCGCACAGGCAAAATAGATAAAGAATTGCTGAGGCAGGGCCGGCTCGCGGACAAATGAAGGACATTAAAGACCTTACGCTGAAAGAATTGGAAAAGGCGCTGGCAGATATAGCCGAAGAGCGTTTTCACGCCCGCCAAGTCTGGTCGTGGATATATAAAAAGGCTGCGGCTGACTTCGGCTCAATGAGTAACTTATCCGCCGATTTACGCAGCAGCCTGGCAAAAGAATTCTTTGTCCGTTCTATTTCCTTATCCGATAAGTTGATCTCTATAGACGGCACGCAAAAGCTGCTATTTAAGCTAAAAGACGGCAACTTTATCGAAACGGTGATTATACCGGCGGAAAAGCGCGTAACCGGATGCCTTTCCACGCAGGCAGGATGTAAATTCGCCTGCGGTTTTTGCGCCAGTGGCGCAACAGGATTTAAAAGGAACCTGACAACCGGGGAAATAATTGAAGAGGCCGTTCTTCTAAAAAATAATTCCGCGGATAATAAACTTACCCACATCGTATTTATGGGTACGGGCGAGCCGCTGGATAATTACGACAATCTGCTTAAGGCAATACGGATCATTAATTCAGCAGACGGCCTGAATATCGGCGCGCGCAGGATCACCATTTCTACCTGCGGGATAATCCCCGGGATCGCGCGGCTGGCGCATGAAGGCATCCAGGTAGAACTGTCAGTCTCCCTGCATGCCAGCGACGACAAAACGCGGTCGCTCTTGATGCCGGTAAATAAGATCTATCCTTTAAAAGAATTACTGGACGCCTGCCGCGCGTATGTCGAAAAGACCGGCCGTCAGGTTACCTTTGAATACATTTTGATCAAAGGCGTGAATTCCGGTTTGCAAAGCGCGCAAAAGTTGATTACAATATTAAAGGGGTTTAACTGCAAGGTAAACCTTATTCTTTCTAACCCCGCGGCTGGTTTCCGCGGCCAGCCTCCGGGCAAACTGGAAATTTTAATGTTTAAAGACCTGCTTTTAAAATCCGGGGTAAATGCTACGCTGCGTAAAAGCCGTGGAGCGGATATTGCCGCTGCCTGCGGGCAATTGAGATTGAAGTATGAGAAGGGTTAGGTGCCAGGTGCCAGGTATCAGGTATCAGGTTTTTAAAAAATTAAGTTTAATTTTACTCGCCGTTGGTTTCTTCTTTTTTGGCTGCGCCCGGAAAGAAACGGTGAATATCGGATCAAGCGGTACAAGCATCGTCTGTTACGGCGATAGCTTAACTTTCGGCTACGGCGCCGGGCCGGGGGAGGATTATCCTACTGCCCTGGCAAAATTAGTAGATGTTCCGGTGGTCAACGCGGGCGTTGACGGCGACACGAGTGCCGAGGGGCTTGGGCGTATAGATTCCGGCGTCTTGGACAGGGACCCGTTCCTGGTGATCATTGAGTTCTGCGGCAATGATTTTTTAAAAAAAGTCCCGATGGAGGAGACGCTTAAGAATATAAGCGCGATGATCGATAAAATACATGCCTACGGATCAATGGTCGCGCTGGTAGATATCAGCGCGGGCCTTTTACTTAAAGAATACCGGCAGCAGTTCAGGCAGCTTGCCCGGCGTAAAAACGTGCTTTTTATCCCCGCGATATTAAGCGGCATCGTTACTAACCCGAGCCTCAAAAGTGATTTTCTCCACCCTAATGCAAGCGGCTATAGTATGATCGCCCACAAAATATACCGCGCGATCTCCCCCTACCTTCAGAAAAACAAGCTTGCCAGATTAACCAAGAAGTAGTAATATGGTTTCACTTTAAATTTAATTGGAGGATACCATGAAAAAATCAGGATTATTATTGGCTGCTTTTATTGTCGTATTATCTGTCTCCGGATGTGTGGCTATGCAGGAATGCGTTGAGACATCCGATAAAGACGCCAAGATCAAGAACTTGCAGGAGATCATTGACGATCAACAACAGCAGCTGCGGCAAATAAACGACAGCCTGGCTGCGTGCGAGGCCCGGAATTAGGATGTTTTTAAATAAGCAACTGGTTTTATCGGCTGTTTTATGCGTCTTACTGGCCGGCTGCGCCACTGCGCCGCAGGTAAGGCCTCCGGCCGTCCCTCTTCAGCCCGGGACATACCATATTGTAGGCAGCGGCCAGACCCTCTACAGTATTTCCAGGGCATATGATGTCAGCATCAATGATATCATGGCTGCCAACGCTATCAAAAACCCCAACCTTATCGGCGTAGGAGAAAGATTGCTTATCCCGCACGCGCAACAGCCGCTGCATATACAGCCGTCTGTCTGCGTAGGCTTGGGCCCGGTAGAAGATATTGTCGGTGAAAAACAATACCACGTGCGCTGGAACAGGATCACCGTGCATCACAGCGCGACAAAAGAGGGCAATGCCGGGGCTTTTGACCGCAACCACCGTCGCAGGGGAATGGGCGGGTTATTTTACCATTTTGTCATCGGTAACGGCACCGGGTCAGGCGACGGAGAGATAGAAGTAGGCTGGCGCTGGCGCAGGCAGAAAGAAGTCAACCGTAAGGCCGAGATTGAAATATGCCTGGTAGGTGATTTTAACCGGCAGCAGATGTCTGATGCGCAATATGTTTCTTTGGCCAAGCTCATCAAGGTGCTGATGAACCAGTATTCTATCCCGGTTTCCCGCGTCAGGAGGCACCGGGACATCCCCGGGCTGATCACCGAATGCCCTGGCAGGAACTTTCCTTTTAACCGCCTCAAAGAGGAATTGCGTAAACCGTAATTATGGCCCAAAAGAATAAATTTTTAACCCTGTCTTTACCGGCCCTGCTGGTTGCCGTATTGTTTTTTGCTTCTCTGGCCGCGTGGAATTATTGGCAGCTGAGAAAACAATTCCTGCAGAAAAAAGCCGCCTGGGCTGTTCTGGAAAAACAGGTAGCTGCGGCAGCAAATAATTTCCATCAGGAAGCCGGCATTGTGATCAAGGACCTTTCTATGGGATGGGAAATAAAGGTCAACGAAGATAAGTTATTTCCTTCCGCAAGTATGGTTAAGGTGCCGGTTATGGCTGCTTATATGCTTGCCTCAAGCCTTGGCAAGATAGATTTAAAGCGTAACCTTACGCTTAGGAACCGCGACCGCGCCCTGGGATCAGGCATATTAAAAGATTATGCCCCGGGCACGCAGTTTAGCATTGAAGATTTGATTGAGATCATGATTGTGCACAGCGATAATACTGCCGCAAACATGCTTATCGGCTATATGGGGTTTGAGCCGCTCAATGCTTATTTCCGTAAACTTGGCTTAGAGAATACTAATCTTAGCCGTAAGATGATGGATTTTAAAAGCCGTAAAGCCGGGGTTGAAAATTATACCTCTGCCCGTGACACCGCCTTCCTGCTGGAAGAAATCTATCGTAACCGGCTGGTAAACAAAGCATATTCCCAAAGATGCCTTGCTATTCTAAGCCGCCAGAAGATCCGTGACCGCATCCCGGCAAGGCTTCCTGCCGATACTCCGGTAGCCCATAAGACCGGTTTGGAGCGCGGCATCTGTCATGATGCCGGCATAATCTTTACTTCCCGTGGGGATCTTCTTATTTGCGCCCTGACAAAGCATAATTATAAAACCGCAAGGCCCGCCAAAAAATTCATCTCTAATCTAGCGCTTTACGTGTATAACTACTATGCTGCAGGCGCCTCCAGCCGCCGATAATCAGCTTGATTTTTTTGTTCGCGCGGTTTATAATATAGGCTAATAAATCGTTTCTATTAAAGAAGATACGCATAATCCCGCTCGCCTGCCGCAAACATGATTAAGCAGAGATTAGAAAGACTGTATTTATCCCGCCGTATCTTATGGGATATGACTACCCGCCAGTTAAAGGCAAATTACGCCGGTTCATTCCTGGGGATCTGGTGGGCAGTGGTAACCCCGCTTTTATTGGCAGTAAGCATTAATTTTATCTTTACGGTGGTCTTTAAGGTGACCATGAAAGATTACTATCTTTTTGTGCTGGCGGGGATTATCCCGTGGATGTTCTTTATTAATGCCTTAAATGAAGCCGCGAATTCTTTTAGCGTCAATCGCTCGATCCTTAAGCAGGGCGTTTTCCCGAGAGAATTAGTCCCGCTTTCCTGTGTCTTGGCGTATCTGCTGAATTTTCTTATCGGGTTTATTTTCCTGCTGCCGCTGTTTGCCGCCGCTGACGTGCGGGTAGCCGTATTCATACCCGTCTTATTCCTGCTGGCTCTACTTGAATTTATTTTTATCGCCGGCGCAAGCTTGTTGCTCTCCTGCCTGAATGTTTTTTGGCCTGACTTACGCTGCATGCTGCCGGTAATATTTATGGTCTGGTTCTGGATAACCCCGGTATTTTATTCATTAAACATGCTGACCCCTTCATTACGCTGGATCTGCCTTTTAAATCCGGTAACTCATTATATCGTTGCCTATCAGAGGATACTCTTTGAAATAAAGCCGCCCGCGTTCTCAAGTTTTTTCTTATTATCCTGCCTGTCTTTTCTCTCAATCGCTTTGGGCGGACTGTTCTTCATAAAGAAAGAATCGCAACTGTTAAAACGGATATGAGCATAATAAAATTTGATAACGTCAGCGAGAAATACCGCATTAAGTTCGTCAGGGAAAATAAAGTCTCATGGGAAGAGATATGGGCGCTTAAAGACGTCTCTTTTGAAATAAAAGAGGGAGAGGTATTCGGGGTAATCGGCCAGAACGGCGCCGGCAAAACTACGCTGCTTAAGCTGATTGCCGGTATGATCGTGCCTGATTCAGGCAGTATCAATGTCGGAGGCAAGGTTGCTACTCTGATGGAATTAGGCGCCGGCTTTAACGCCGAATTTACTGGCAGGGAAAATATCACGCTCAATGCCCGGATCTACGGCTTGGCGGAAGACGTGTTCAGCCGCACGGTAGAGCAGATCATTGCTTTTGCAGACCTCGGCAAGTTCATAGACGCGCCGATCAAATATTACTCGCAGGGTATGTATATGCGTCTTGCCTTTGCCTTGGCAATTTTTATCAATCCCGATATCCTGCTGATCGACGATGTCCTGGCAGTGGGGGACACCGAGGCGCAGCAGAAATGCATTAAGAAGGTAATGGAATTAAAGCAGTCCGGTAAGACCGTTGTGGTGGTGACCCATGATATGGATATGATCTGCCGGCTCTGTAACCGCGCCTTACTCCTTGAAAAAGGCAAGATTATTTTGCAGGGCGATCCGGAAAGGGTGGTTTCCCGTTATACGGAAACCTCCGGCGACAAAAAAGGCATAGCGGTAATGGAAAAGTCCGGCATGCGCATAGTTTTTAATAACGGCAAGATTAGCCTTAGCTATAACGGCGTGGCGATCACCAATAAAATGGCCGGCTATATGGCATTCCTTCCGTTTTCCAATACCTGGAATTTCTCTTTTAATCTTTACTGGGAGGCAAGGCCGTTGCCGGAGAACAAGATCATCGCGGAAGGCAAATCCAGTGACGCTGCGATTTCCCAGAATTGGCAGTTTTCCCTGGAAGACGGTTGTTTATGCGCGCAGGCGGATATTAAAGGGGGCATTAAAGAGCCGCATATAGATTGGTTACTTTCCTGCCAATACGACCAATGGCAGGTTTTAGGCCAGCGCGGCGATTTCCCTCCTTATCTGCATAGGACAAACTGGCATGATATCGGCCTGGCCGAATCACCCGGCGGCATACTTGCCATATCCAGCAGCGCGCAGGAGAATGGGCTGCCCGGGATCATTTTTAGCGTTGACGACAAAGACGCCAGGATAAAACTGCTTAATACCGGTATGGAACTGGAGTGCCACGTTATACAGCTATGCTTAAACAATAATAACCTTATTTCTTTCCGTATGATGATTTTCCCGGAGAGAAGAAAATTTGATGAATATCTGGAGATGAAGAAGGCGCAGCATGAGCAGGGTTCTGACATCGCGGCTTAAAGATAATTACGCGAAACTCAAGCAGCACTATAAGAGCGGCGGCATGGCGTATGCCGTTTGGCGCGGCCTGCAATATTTCGGTTTTCTATTCAAAAAAGTCGTAGTCCGGCCAAAGCATCCGCGGTATGAAGAGATCTCAAACGGGAACATCAAGATCAGGTTTTACGGAAACGGCCTGAGTTTATTCTGGAACAATGCCAGGATCACCGAGGGCGCGGGTTTGAACCTGTCGGTGAATACGCTGGAGCAGTGGACTGATTCCGCAAAGGCGGACTGGAGTATTCTAAAGAAGACCGGCAATTGTTTTACTTTCAGGGTAGCGTTCAAGGAATTGCCGTTGAGTGTAATCTGGGCCATTGAGATAGAAGATAACGACAGGATCTCCTGGCACATGGAAATGGAAACAGAAGAGTGGCTGCATATTGATGAGCTGCGTATCGTCTGTTTTGTTTCCGGCCGTTATAAGATATGGATCGCCGATACGCAGCAGTGCGATTTTCCCCGTTTATGCGGCTGGTGGCAAGACCTTTATTTATCGGATGTGCCGGTTTCCCTGATCGGGGTAAGATTTCCGGCAAAAGGCGAGTTCCTGCCTTCGCTTGTCCTTGAGACCGCCGAAAAAGAATGGCACTCCCTGATCCAGAACCCGCCTATAAATGAAAACACGCACCTTATCGGCTTAAGGCATACTATCTCCCAGGGCAAACATGATCATTCCCCCGGCCGCTTTCATGTTTTTACCGGCCGCTTGAGTTTATTCGGCAAAGATAATTTATTGGATAGCAAGTTAGAAAACTTCCGGCAAAGATCATTGCGTAAGACGATCGTTGAGAAATCAAAGCTGGATACTTCCCGGCGGCAATTAAAGGTCCTTTTGGCAAATCTTCCCTGGTATCAAGGCGGCAGATGGGGCGTCAGGGCAGGTTCCCGCTGGCCGCACATTAAATACGAGACCGAGCGCGACTATCAGCCGTTCCCTTTCTTTCTTGCCTACGCGACTTCTCTGTTGCAAAAATTCGGCATTGACGTTTCGATAATTGATGCTGTTGCCGGCCATATGAGCGAGGCGATATTTTTGGAAAAGGCGCACAGCATGGGTATTGATTATCTGGTCGCGGAAACCTCTATTCCTTCGTTTGATTACGACCTGGCTTTGCTGCAGAAGGTATCTGATGCAGGTATTAAAATCATCCTTTGCGGCCCGAATTCGGAAATTTATAAATTGGAATTTTTAAAGAAACACCCGTTCATTGATTTTGTGTTATACGGAGAATACGAATTCACCCTGCTTGAATTGGTTGAATGCCTGGAGGCAGGCAGGGCCCCTTCCGGTATCAAGGGCCTGATCTATCGCGATAAAGCCGGGCCGATAAAAAATCCTCCCCGGGAACCGTTTGATATAAATCTCCTGCCGTGGCCGCACAGGGACAGCCTGCCGATGGGTAAGTACCTTGACGCTCCCGGAGAGCTGCCTTTGCCCAGCGTGCAAATGATCGCTTCCCGCGGCTGCCCGTTTAAGTGCCAGTTTTGCCTCTGGCCGCAGGTAATTTACGCCGGCAGGCATTACCGCGCCAGGTCGGTGGAAGATACCATTGATGAGATGGAATACCTTGTCCGGGAAAGAGGCTTCAAGTCCGTTTATTTCGACGATGATACTTTTAATATCGGTAAAGAAAGGATGCTTTACTTTTGCCAGGAATTAAAACGCCGCGGCCTGGACAAAACCCCGTGGGCAATAATGGCCAGGCCTGACTTGATGGATAAGGAGATACTGGAAAGCATGAAGGACGCCGGGCTGTGGGCGGTAAAATACGGCATGGAGTCAACCACGCAATCCCTCGTTGACAACATAGAAAAGAATATGGATTTAAATATCGCCGAACAGATGATTCGGCTGACCAATAAGTTGGGGATCAGGGTGCACTTGACGTTTACTTTCGGCCTGCCGGGAGAAACGATGGAAACGATCCGTAACACGATCAAGCGCGTCCGGGAGCTGGACCCTTTTTCGGTCCAGTTTTCCATCACTACGCCTTTTCCGGGGACAAAATATTATGACGCGCTGGACAAACAGGGTTTTATCGTATCAAAGAATTTTTCCGATTATGACGGGCATTATAAAAGTACGATCCGGCTGGAAGGGCTTAAGCCCCAGGACCTGGAAATGGCAAAAGAAATGGCTTACCGCTCCTGGCGCGACCATTTGAGGAAAAGAAGGGGATTTGCCGGGGACATTAAGAGATTTTTTACTTACTTGAAAGATAAGGGCCCGGCTTATGCCGCGTCCAAGTCTTTCAGTTACCTCAATTATGTTTTTGTCGGCAGGCCCAAATATCTCAAGATGGATAATTCATCCACGGAGAAATAATATGGATAAAGTAGCTAGCGCAGATATATTGCTTATACAATCCCCGCCCTGGGATACGGAGATGCCCCCGCTTGGCACGGCGTATCTTTCCAGCTATCTTAAAAAATTCGGCCGCAATGTTTCGCTTCTGGATTTGAATATCGCATTATACCAGATGGCAGGCGAAGATAGTAAATATCTCTGGGAACAGAAAAATTATGACTGTTGGGTAGATACCAATTTATTTAAGGATACCTGGTGCAAACTCCAGGATAATGTCCTTTCCTGTTTTACCAAAGCGCTAAAAGAATCAGGCGCTAAGCGCATCGGGTTGTCGGTAAATTATGCAAGCATTAATTTCGCGGGGGAATTCCTTAAGCTGGTTACCGGCCTGCACAAGGACCTGAAAATCATCGTCGGAGGGTGGGGGTGTTCTACCTCGCATATGCGCAGCCTCTTCCCGGCAGGCTCGGTAGATGTATTTGTCGTGGGCGAAGGCGAAGAGACCTTATTTGAAGTGATGGAAGTTTTAGACGGCGAGAGGCCGGAGGCAGAGGTCGCAGGAGCGGTGTTTAGCAAAAATCCCGCTATCGAGTACAGGCCGCGGCCGCCGATCAAGGACCTTGACAGCATCCCCTGGCCGACATTTGAGGAATTCCAACTCAACCAATATAAGCACAGGGTGCTCCCGGTTTTTACCAGCCGGGGCTGCATCGGCCACTGCAGCTTCTGTAATGATTGGTATATTTCCAAGCCTTATCGCCACCGCAGCGCCGGGCACATCTTCGAAGAATTAAAATACCAGAAGGAGCGTTATAAAATACAGACCTTTAGTTTTAAAGACCTGTTATGCAACGGCGACATAGATGAACTTAGCCGCCTGGCTGATTTGATAATTGAATCCGGGCTTGGCATCAACTGGGATTCCCAGGCCATCCCGCGCAAGGAAATGACCTATGACCTGTTATGTAAACTCAAGGAATGCGGCTGCGGCACGTTGATCTACGGCATTGAGACGTTTTCCGATAACGTGCTCAAGCGGATGCGCAAATTATTCACCAGCGAGATCGCAGAAAGGGTGATCAGGGACACTCACAAAGCGGGCATACCGGTGATGTTCAATATCATCGTCGGTTTTCCCGGAGAAACAGAAGAAGATTTCCAGAAGACTTATGATGCGATAAAAAGGAACCGGCAGTATATCGACCGGATAGGCGCTGTCAGCGTCTGCCTTGTCAATGCCGAAAGCGACCTGGAGGTGGTTTCCCAGAATTACGGCCTGGTTTTAAGCCCGGACCACCGGATCAGGGCCAAGCAGTGGCATACCGAAGATAATACCAATACTTATTCGATCAGAAAAAAAAGGGCAGAGCGTATTTATGAACTGATCAGCCAGCTCGGGCTTTCATACGCGACGTTAACTATATAGGAGACAAGATATGTTCTTTAAGAAAGAAGACCTTCTGTTAAAAGGCGTATTGGACGGTGCGCGGGCATTTTTAGGCCCGGAGATCGTGCAGTTTGACATTACCAATAGATGCAACAACGACTGTTTGTGCTGCTGGAACAATTCGCCGCTTTTGGGCGATGTAGCCGTAAATGATAAGCTCGACAAGAGAGACGAGTTGCCGGTTGATCTGGTCAAGCGGACCATCAAAGAGCTACGGCAGATGGGCACGCGTACCCTGTTCTTTGCCGGCGGAGGAGAGCCGTTTATCCATCCGCATATCATGGAGATCCTGGAATACGCCAAAAAAAACCAGATGCGCGTGTTTATCAATACCAATTTTACGCTGGTCGATAAAGAGCGCGCGGAGCGGATAGTGACCGCCAAAGTAGACCATATCCACGTCAGCCTCCTGGCAGGCACTGCCCCGACCTATGCCGTGATCCATCCCAATAAGAATGAGGATACCTTTGCGGGGATCAAGCAGATACTTAAATACATCTCCGTGTTAAAAGCCAATCGCAAACAGCACCTTTACAATCCCCTGCCGCATATCAACCTGTATTACGTTATCTTTAACCGTAATTATCATGAGATAGATAAGATGGTTGACCTGGCCATGGAAGTAAGAGCAGACAGCGTTGAGTTTACGCCGGTAGATATCGTCCCCGGCAAAACCGCGTCGCTGCTCATGGATAAAGAACAGATCGCGCAGGTAGTGCAGGCGGTGAATGAACAGGCCAGCAGGCTTGAGCGCTATAATATAGACGAGCCGGTAAAAGTATATATTGCGCAGAAAGACAGTTTCATTAAGCGGATCAACTCCCCTTTTGCCATGGAAGGCAAATATGAAGCCGAGACGATCACCAAGCAGCCATGTTATGTAGGCTGGGCCTTTGCGCGCATCAATGCCGACGGAAGCGTGGAGCCCTGCCTTAAGGCCCACCGTTTGTCCGTGGGCAGTCTCTATAAGCATTCCTTCCGGGAAATCTGGAATAACCCTGAGCAGCAGTTATTCAGGAAAAAGACCTTTTCCCTTGATTTTAACGATCCGTATTTTCAGCAGATAGGCAATGACCCGAATTACCCCTGCGGCTGCCTGAAAAGCTGCGATAATATCCAGATCAACGTTGATATAGAAAAGAGATTGGGGGAGACGCTGAGGAAAAATGGACGAATTCAGGAAAGTAATTCGCGATAAGAATAAGCTGCTTCTGGCTGCCGGGATACTGCATTCATCAAAGGCGTTCCTTGGCCCGGAAGTGCTGCACATAGACCTTACCAACTGGTGTAATTTTAACTGCATTGCCTGCTGGTGCAGGTCGCCGCTCTTGGGTGATAAAGCAATGCCGGAATGGGAAAAGAAACTGATCATCCCGTTTAAGCTGATAAAGAGTATTTTTGACGATATCTCGCGGATGGGCGGATTGAAGCAGGTAAAATTAGTGGGAGGCGGAGAGCCGTTCATGCATCCGGATATCCTCAAGATAGTGGAATACATAAAGAAGAAGGATAAAAATATCCAGATTGACATAAATACCAACTTTAGCCTGGTTACCGAGGAGGTCGCGGAAAAATTGCTGGATTTAGGCCTTGATCTCTTTACCGTCAGCCTCTGGGCAGGCACGCCTGAAGTATACGCGGCAGTGCATCCGAACCAGAGCGGCCAGACTTTTAAGAAGATCGCCAAGGTCCTTAAATTTATCGCCGCTAAAAAAAGAGGGAGGAAATGGCTGCACCCGAGTATCGTTATCCACGACGTGATCTTTAAACATAATTATAAGGATATTGAAGAGATGGTGCGTTTTGCCCTGGACGTGGAAGCCAGTAACATCCAGTTCGTGCCCGTAGACCCGGTTAAAGACAGGACCGAATCTTTACTTTTAAATGATATTGAAAGGGCAGAGCTGCTTGAGATGTGCCGGCGCATCCGCGAGAATTATGACGCGCGGAGTTTCGATTATACTGCCGGGGACGGCCGGGTAGTAAAGCTGCCTGATTTTGACGGCTTTATCCAGCGGATCAAAAGGCAGGATCTTGCAAGCGGAGCGTACGATGAGCAGGTGGTGGATGAGTTCCCCTGTTATGTGGGCTGGCTCTTTGCCCGGATCATGACTACGGGCAATGTAGTTCCCTGTTGTAAAGGCCACAGGATGATCCTCGGCAATGTTTTTAAAAACAGGTTCAGGGATATCTGGTTTGGCAAGTCCTATAATGAATTCCGGGATAAATGCCTGAAGATCTCAAAATCCGACTCTTATTTTTCCAAGATCGGCAATGACGCGGTCAGCCGCACAGGCTGTTATAACTGCGATAATATGTGGCAGAATATCCCTACGCACAAAAAGATAACTTCGCTTAAAAAAAGCAGCCGGCTCGTTCCTTTAGCCGAGTCGTTGTTAAAACGGATATTTTAAAATGCTGGGCAGAATATTAAACAGGCTTTCTTTGTCCGAGAATAAGAGAAGGTACCTTAATTTAAAAGGCATTATCAGCGGCCGCTATGCCTATAAGGGCCCGGATGTCGTGCAGATAGACCTGACGGATAAATGCGACTGCGGCTGCACCGCCTGCTGGCTACATTCACCGTTTTTGAATAAGCCCCCGCATGGCGACTTTCCGGAATTGGAGTATGGCGCGGTAATAAATCTTATTGATGAGCTAAAGCGGCGAGGGACTAAAGAGCTGATATTCTCCGGCGGAGGAGAGCCGTTCATGCACCCGCGTATCTGGCAGGTGCTTGAATATGCCCAAGGCGCTAATTTACGTTTTCGCCTGAATACCAATCTTGCCTTGCTAGACGAAAAAGACATTCTTCGTTTGACAAGTTTCAGGAAGCTTGTCTCTGTGACTGCCAGCGTCTGGTCCGGCAGGCAGGACCTGTATGCTTTCTTGCACAATCGTCCTGCGCAGCAGTTCTTGCGGGTCAAGCAGAACCTAAGGGCCCTTAACGCCGCCAGGAAGAAAGGAATGGAAGTAAAGTTATATGCGGTGATCAGCAACCTGAATTATTTTGACCTGAAGGCAATAGCTGCCATGGCGCAGGAAACCGGCTGCACGGGGATTGAGTTTGGGGTGATTGATGCGGTAGCCGGAGCAACCGACCGCTTGCTTTTAAATGAAGACCAGCTTGATATCCTGAAAAACGGTTTTCTAAAGCTCGTCAACCGGATGAAAAATAAAAAAGTCAGGATCGTCAACAAGGGCCTGTTTTTAAGAAGGATCTCCAGCCCAGGCGCAGCCCGGGGGGAATATGACGGAGCCGTCTCAAAGACCCCCTGCTATGCGGGGTGGTTTTTTTTAAGGGTAAGGGCCAATGGCAGCGTCAATTCCTGCCTGAAGTCCCATCGTTTTCCCGTCGGTAACATTTATAAAGAAAGTTTCGGCGCTATCTGGAACGGCCGCAAACAGCAGTTTTTCAGGATGAGCGGCATTTGCCTGCCGCGCGACAAGCGGCTTTTCAGCCTGATGGGTAATTCCGCGGGGAGTTTAGGCTGCAGCGCGCTTTGCGATAATACCGTAATCAACGAACACGTGCATAACCGGCTGCGCTATACTTTCGCGGCCAAAAACCTTATGCTTTACGGTAAAGAGAGGCATTGGCCGCTTCAAGTATTCCGCTTGCGGGAAACATTGGGGCTCCATTTTTTTAAAGGCCGCAGGCCACGATGATGCTATGAAAAAGATCCGGGCCCTGACAGTAATATTATTTTTATTTGCCATTGCCGTAGTCATGGATACGGCCTTGTTTTTGCTGAAGAAATTAAGGGGATCGCTGTATTTTCCCGGCGGCTAATCTACTATGAAGATATTGATGGTGCATCCTCATGACCTGCATTCTCCTTCGGAGCCCTGGACTATCCGCATCAAGAAGATCGCCGCTGAATTCAGGAAAATGGGGCATGAGGTAAAAATAGTTTATTTCCCGCTTAATTCCGGCCGCGCTTATATGAGCCTTAAGGAAGACGGCATTGAAATGTATACCTTAAGCAGGAGGCTGGGGATATTGGTGCTTTTGCGCAATATTATCCGCATGGCCAGGCTGACCGGATGGTGCGATATCATTCATTTTCAGAAATGCTACTATCATGTAGCCCTGCCGGTATTGATCTCTGCCTTAATCAAGAATAAGCCGGTGCATTATGACTGGGATGATTGGGAGACGAAAATATTTTATTACTCTAATCCCAGGGTAGTAGCTGTGGGAGGGTTTATAGATATTTTTGAAAAGCTGATCCCGGGCATCGTGGATACGGTTTCCGTATCAAGCCGGCATGTGCGCAGGCTTAGCCTGAAAAGGGGAGTGCCGGAAAACAGGATATTCCCCGCATCCGTAGGCGCTGACCTGGAAAAATTCCATCCGGACCTGGATCGCGGCGCGGTAAAAAAGAAATACGGCATTAATAACCATCTTGTTCTATATTTAGGCCAATTGCACGGCGCGCAATATGCCGAACTTTTTATAAAAGCAGCCCGCATGATCATAGATAAAGGTTTGGATGCCACCTTCATGATTGCCGGAGACGGTTACCGTTTACGGGAACTCAAAGAGTTGGCAGGGCAGCTCAAGACTGGCAGCCGGCTTATTTTTACCGGATATGTGCCGCACGAAGAAGTCCCCGGCTATATTGCCGCTGCCGATATCTGCGTGGCCTGTTTTGAAGAAAATGATATAACCAAATGCAAAAGCCCTTTAAAGATAGTGGAATACCTGGCTTGCGGCAAGGCGATCGTTGCCAGCAATGTGGGAGAGGTGCGTAATATGGCCGGAGGCGTTGCCGTGTTGACAAAACCCGGAGACGTGGATTCGCTTGCTAATGGGATTACCCTTTTGTTGCAGGATCATGAGTTAAGGGAAAAATTAGCGAAAACAGCTGTAGAAAGGGCGAAAAGAAGGTATAATTGGAAGGTTACCGCGGAGAGTATCATGCGCGCGTATGATACGGCGCTCTGCGGCAGAGGAAATTAAAAAGGGGGGTGTGCTATGGTTATCGTTGGCATTATTTTATTCGCAGTTATGGCAGTTGCGGTTGTCTGGTTTTTTGCTAAGAAGGGCCGCAAGGGCCCTCGTAATGTTGACAAGTCGTCAAGGACAAGGAGCGGCAGGATAGACATTTACAGCCAGGACCTGGAGTTTGAGCTTAAGGACATAAAGGCAGGCGGCACTAATAAGACGCGCTACGATTACGCGCATTGGTTAAGCCCTGACGACCAGAGAAAGCATTGGGTCGTGGAAGGAGAGGTTGGCAGTCAATGGGAGAAGTTGTGGATAGAGTTTACTCCTTCTGCTTCCGGATATGTGCTGATCAATCTCAGGGGGTCGTATTACGAAGATATCCAGGAGAATCATCATGATGTCTGGGTGGATGATTGCGATGTGTCGGGAGCGTCAATAAAAAACGGCGACTTTGAAATGATTGACCCTACTGGCAAGCCCGCGTATTGGGGATGGAACGGCACGCCGGACAGGTATGTAACCGACGGCAGTCAGTCGCACGGCGGACAATGCTCGGTCTTGGTCTGGCACGATATTGCCCTAGTGCAGAAGATCAGCGTAACCGCGTGGCAGAGATATACGATCAGCGCGTGGTTTAAGGCGTATAAATAATACTTAAGCTGTGCAAGGAGGGAAAAGGAAAGTGAAAAAAGCCATATTTTCCTGTTTTTTCATTCCGGTATTCTGCATTTGTTGCGGCCTTTTGGCCGCAGAAAAGAGTTTGGCTGCCGATATTAACGAGTCCAGCGCCCGGATAGACATCAATAGTGAAAATTCCGCGTTTAGCTTTACTAACGTAAGCAGCAACGGCCAATGTAACGTCGCCGACTGGGTGCCTGTAAAAGAGCAGCCAAAAAACTGGCTGACGCAAATGGCGCTGCGGCTTGATGAGGAATGGCAGGAGCTTTGGATCGAGTTTACGCCTTCAGCCTCGGGATACGTAGTTATGCAGCTAAGAGGTTCGTATTATCCCGATATCAAAAAAAACCGTCATGAAGTATGGGTTGATGATGTGACCGTGCAGGGTAAAGGCGCTGCGCTGGTAAACGGCAGTTTTGAATATCTGCGTAATCCCAACGGTAACCTGATTGGCTGGGCATGGGCTGACCTGTCCGGGGCCAAATACCGCCAGGTGCCCGAATTTGCCAAGCACGGGAAGAACTGCATCCTGGTCTGGCATGATAATCCGGTAATTGCCAAGATCGCCGTCAAGGCAGGCGAGAAATATAAGATCAGTGCCTGGTTCAGGCCGAATTATAAAAAGCCGCAGAAGTCTTCATAGCTAGCCCTAAAATAATCATGCGCGCATTATTACTGGCCATTATTATACTCTTCCACGGCATTAATAATTATTTCTGGCTGAAGCAGGACAATGAAAGCATGGGCACGGATGTGGCCAGCCACGTCAGCTGCGCAGTTTCTTTCCATCAACAGCTAAAGAACATATTCTTCTCCGGAGAGCAGCCGGCAGAAAAATGTAAGTGGCTTGTTTTTTTGTTCCTTAGCGGCCCGTTCTATTGGCCCCATCTGGTACATTTCCTTGCTGCGCTAGCCGCTTTTATCTCACAGGACGTCCTTTTCTGGATCAGGTTTTCCAATCTATTTTATTTTGCGGCCCTCGTCATCGGCACCTATCTTTTGGGGAAAAAGGTGCACAGCACGCAGGCAGGCTTGCTTGCCGCAGTTTTTATTTCTTTGTATCCGGGCATATTCGGCCTATCCCGTAAATTCGGGTTGGATTTTCCGCTTACCAGTATTGTCTGTCTGGCGATTTATTTTCTCCTAAGCAGCGAAGGATTCCAGAACCGACGCTATAGCGCATTGTTCGGGATTGCCTCGGGGTTAGGCATGCTGATAAAGGGGCAGTTCCTGCTTTTTTTGGCCGGCCCGTCTTTATTTGTGGCGGTTACGGGGTTTATGCGCAGCCGGGATAAAAGAAATTATTTTTTTAATCTTTCTTTTTCTGCCGCGCTTGCCGCCGGTATCGCTTTTGTCTGGTGGCATAAGTTTTTTTCTCCCGCCATTGAAGCGCCGCGGTATATAGATTTTTTATGGTATAAGCCCGGTGCCCTACGGAGCTTCTATTTTTATTTGAGGGGTGCGTTTTTGTACATCTCACCGTTATTTTTTGCGGCGTTTCTCCTGGGCCTGGCCTTATATTTGAAGAATTTTAAGAAAGTGAGGCTATTTTTCCTGTCTTGGGCAGCCTTGCCGTGCATTTTTTTTCTCCTATTCTATAAACTCGACAACGAAAGGTATATTTTCCCATTTTTTCCGGCGCTGGCATTGATTACCGCGATTGGAATACTGGAGCTTGCCTCCAGGAAGTTAATGCGGCGGCTAATCATATTTTTTATCCTTACCGGCGCATTGCAATTTTTTGGCTTAAGCTACGCCGGCCTTGCCCCGCCGTCATGCTGGATGGTCCATAGCCCGCAGAAGAATACTCACCGTTTGATCATAAATGAATTTAACCGGATCATGCAGGGGGTTAAGCCGGGCAGGAGAGAAATCGGGATTATTGAAGAGGAATATTTTTCCGGCGACCCTTGCCTGCGGCTGGCATACTTTCTTAAGCTGGCCGATGAGAAAAATAATGTCTCTTTAAGTGCTGATGGTGTGCGCATATATCATTTAAGCCTATCAAGAGAACTCCTTTCAAAGGCATTTCTTAGCCGGCAGGACAATTATGATTTTTTGATTGTTTTCTCGCAGGACGGGGAAGGGCCTGATTTTTCCGGGCTTGAAAAATTCTCCACTGAGCAGGAAAAAGAAATGGCTGCCGCGGCGATAAAGAAATTTAAAAAATTTCAGATCATAAAACGAAGGATCTTCTGGCCGGGAGAAATATATGTATTCCTCCTTAAAAAAACATAAATACGCCTTTTGCGTAGCCGTAATCATACTTTTTCATGGCATTAACAATTATCTCTGGCTGAAGCAGGATAATGAAAGTATGGGCACTGATGTGGCGATACACATCAACTCGGCAGTATCATTGCGCCAGGGTTTAGGCGAAATAGCTTTTTCCAGGGTAAGCCTAGCGCAGAAAGGCAAACAGTTCGCAGGGCTTTTTTTCAGCGGCCAATCATACTGGCCGAAGTTCGTGCCTTTTTTTGCGGCGCTGGCATCTTACCTGCCCCCTGATCCGCTTTTCTGGATCAGGTTTTCCAATATGTTTTATTTCGCCATCCTCATCATCAGCGTGTACCTTCTGGGAAAAAAGGCGCACAGCCCGCAGGCAGGCGTGCTTGCCGCAGTTTTTATTTCTTTATATCCGGGTATCTTCGGCCTGTCCCGGAAATTCGGCCTGGACTTTCCGTTGATCGGCATAACCGCCCTGGCCATGTATTTGCTTTTCAGCAGCGATAATTTCCAAAACCGGCGCTACAGCATACTATTCGGAATAACTTCAGGCCTGGGCATGCTGATAAAAGGGCAATTGTTGCTTTTTCTAATCGGGCCATTTTTATATACGGCCGGAAACGGCTTTATGAACAGGGAGAGCAGAAAGAAATCCCTGGTTAATATTTCTGTAATGTTGGGGATTGCGCTGGCCATTGCCCTATCCTGGTGGTACAGGATGCATTCGGGACTATGGGGGGTTTATCTAAGATACAATATCCCGGTTGCGCTGCAGTACTTTTTGGTTACCGCATATCATCAAATGTCCCCGCTGTTTTTTACCGCCTTCCTCATGGGCATTGCTTTTTATCTAGTGCGCCGGAAACTCCCGCCGTTATTCTTATTATTGTGGCTTGTCACGCCGTGCCTTCTCTTACTTGCATTTTATACGTCCAACCATGAGCGCTATATTTTTCCGGCGTTTGCTGCGCTGGCGCTGATCTCTGTAACGGGCATACTTGAAATGCCTTCCCGCAAAGCCAGGCTGGCGCTGTTTTTATTTTTTATTTTTTTCGGGCTGGTAAATTTTTTCAATTCAAGCTATACGGCCGAGTTCTCTAGCTCCTCATGGATCACGCATCGCCCGCAACAGCACAATCACCGTAAGGTTATGGACATCTTTAGCCGTGAGGTTAAGAGGCATGGCGCAGTAAACAGCAATATCGGCATGATCGAAGAAGATTATTTCCGGGGCGACCCCTGCATCCGCCTGGGATATTTTTTAAAGCTTATTAATCCTCAAAGCAAAGTTTTTTTAAGCGCCGACGGGTACATCATACTTTACCCCTACGAGGCGGGATTTCGTGCGTCCGAAGGGTTCCTCGCTAATTTAAACAATTTTGATTTTTTGCTTGTTTTCTCGCAGAACCCGCTAAAACCAAGTTTTTGGAATGCCCAAAAACCTTCGGGCAATGCGGAAAGGGACGTCCTGCTTGAGGCGCAAAAGGCATTCCGGGATTTCAAAATAATAAAGCGCGGCGTACTCAGGCCGGAAGAAATATACGTTTTTCTTTTAAAAAGGCAATAAAATACAGGCATCGGATATGGGGCCCATACTTTATTCCGTAGTCATCCCGGTTTATAACGAAGAAGCCGCGATCACTTCTACGATTAAACGCATAGAGGATTACTTTAACAAAAGAAGGTCAACATACGAAGTGATCCTGGTAAACGACGGAAGCACGGATGCAACCGTCACAAAGATCAGGAATGAAATATCCGACCGGCCGAACGTGCGGCTGCTGGCAAACCGCCGCAATGAAGGTAAGGGCGCGGCAGTCCGAAAAGGGATGTTATCTTCCCGCGGGGATTATCTTATCTTTACGGATGCGGATATGTCAACGCCCATAGAAGAGCTGGACAGCATCCTGGAACCGGGGTTTGCCTATAATGATAAGATCGTCATCGGCATAAGAGACGAGACGGTAAAAAATAAAAAAGTAGACAGGCCGGCAATCCGCAAAATAGTCAGCAGGACGTATAACTTCATGGCCAACTTTTTATTCGGCCTGAAAATGAATGATATCGGCTGCGGCTTTAAATGTTTTCCTTCGGCAATTGCCAAGTCAATATTTGCCGAGCAAAAGATAAAAGGCTGGGTATTTGACGCCGAGCTTTTACTTAAGGCAAGGAAGATGGGCGTGCCTGTCAAAGAAGTGCCGGTATCATGGGCAAACCACCTCATTACCCGCGTAAACATCATTCCGGACAGCGCGTATTGCGCTTTTGACCTCTTGAGGCTGTTCTACTATAATCTGGCAGGCAAATTATAAAACGCACGCTTATCTTGCGTTCCGGGGGTATTATGGATTTTAGCATAGTTGTGCCGGTATATAATAAGGAAAAAACCCTTGAAGCCTGCATCAATTCTTTATTGGCACAGGATTATACCGAAGGCAGGTACGAGATAATATTCGTCAATAACAACTCAACCGATAATTCCTGCGCGATCATCGGCAGGCGCCCTTCGCTTAAGTTGATCCATGAAAAAAAGCAGGGCAGCTATGCCGGCCGCAATGCCGGGATACGGCAGGCAGAAGGTTCGGTAGTGGTTTTTACCGACGCGGATATAGAGGTCAGGCGCGACTGGCTGAAAAATATCCGTTCTGCATTCGCGAAAAATAATTATGATATACTTATCGGCTGGTGCCTGCCGGCTGTTCCCGTAAAGCTCCTGGAAGTCCATAGTTTATTTATCCGTGAAAAAATAAAGGCCGCGCTCGCGCAGAAAGATTACCGTATGCTTATAGCCGGAGCAGGCAACCTGGCGATAAAAAGGAGTGTTTTTGCCGCAGAGGGATTATTTTCGGCCGATTCCAATTCCGATGATACCAATTTTGTGATCCGCTGCTGCGAAAAAGGATACAAAGCGGGGTTTAGTGACGATATAGAAGCGAGAAGAAACGATATTAGCGGTATCGGAATTTACCTGCTAAAGAACTTTATTTCCGGCTGTTCTTACGTTCCGGAATCAACGGGTAAGCCGTCTTTAGCAGCGCGGTTGAAAAACGCCGGACTGCTCATAAAATTCATGTTCAGGCATTTCCCGGTTGGATTAGGGATGCCCGTGATTACGCTTTTCTATTTCATGGGGAATTTCTTGAACAGGATCGGCGTGATCAAGCCTTCCATCAGGCAGAGGCTGGTGCTTAATTATACGAACTTCATGACTAAAAAGGGGCTTTAGGGATCATGGCCGCGGTTAAGGTAGTTTTTGTTACGCGTGAAGGCTATAATTTGCCCGGCGCAAGGATCAGATGTTATAATTTTAGCCGCGAACTCAACCGCAACGGCATAGCCAGTGAAGTGCTGTCATTCTCCGACACCTTGGGCGCAAAGGACGGGGAACGCGAGAGCCAACTGACCTTAAGGGAAAAAATAGCATTTAACCAACAGGCCTTGGCCAGGCTTTTAAAAAACAAAGGCGCGGTTATCTGCATCCAGCGCTTTAATTACCATTCCTTTGCCCCGTATCTGGCGCATCTGGTAAACCGGAATAAAATTATCCTTGATCTTGATGATTGGGAAATGCGCGAAGATCCGGTATATCATTTCGGTTTTTATCCGTCTTCCAAGGCGCATTATTTCACGCGCCAGATCGCCAGAAGAAGCATCTTCTGCATAGCGGCCAGTCGTTTCCTGGAAAAGTTCCTCCTGGAATTTAATAAAAAAGTTTATTATATCCCTTCGGGAGTAGATATGGAATTATTCCGGCCCGGACCTGAAATTCCGGAAAGGGAGAAAATAGTTTTTTCCTGGATCGGGACTTTTCACCGCAGCGAATACGTTGAAAATATCCGTTTTGCCGTGGATTGTTTTATGCGCCTGAGGAAGCGCTATGACCATATATTTTTGGAAATATTGGGCGCGGGCATTCACGGTAACCAGGTGCAAAAGATCATTGCGGAAGCAGGCGACAGTAATATTTTATTAAAGGGCTGGATCGCTCCGCAGGATGTGCCGGGGTACCTTACGAAGATAGGCGCGGGCCTTTTGCCGGTGGCCCGGGATTCAAAATTTAACCGGGCAAAGAGCCCGACCAAGCTCTTTGAATATATGGCAATGGCCAAACCGTCGGTTTGCTCAAGTATCGGCGAAGCAGCAGAGGTCATCCGTGACGGCGAAAACGGGTTGCTTGCCGCGGATAAGGAAGAGTTTACGGAAAAGATGCGGCTATTGATAGAGGACCGGCAGCTTTGTTTACGTATAGGCAGCAGCGCCCGCAAGACAGTAGAGAGCAGCTATTCACTGGAAGCGCTTGGCATACAGCTGGCCGAATTATTAAAATAATGCCTGAATTATCGGTAGTTATCTTAACTTCTAACAGCATTGGAACGATTGGGCCGTGCCTGGATTCTGTTTTTAGCCAAGACTATAAAGACCGGGAAGTGATCGTCGTTGATAACGGCTCATCCGACAGAACTCAAGATTTTATAAAACGGCAGTATCCGGCGGTAATATTATTAGAAAATAAAGAAAATTTAGGCGCGGCCAAGGCGAGAAATCAAGGCATTGATATTGCCAGGGGCAATTGGGTCTTTACGCAGGATTGCGATGTCGTGCTGGAGAATGGCTTTTTCCCACAGGCAATCGCTGTGATCAATTCCGTGCCCTTTGATACCGCGATGATCCAGCCAAAGATCTTATGCGCAGATAAGAAAACTATTTATTCCTGCGGCATTTATCTTTCCCGGATATTGAAAAGATTCTACGATATCGGAAGGGGAAAGATTGACCGCGGACATTTTTCCGTAAGAAAATATATTTTTGGCGCCTGTTCTGCCGCGGCTTTTTACCGCCGGAAAATGCTGGATGAGGTAAGGGAAAGTACCGGCTATTTTGACGAGCGGTTTTTCTTTTTGGTTGAGGACGTTGATTTATCGTGGCGGTTGCAGAGAAATGGTTATAAAGCATTGTATGCCCCTGATGCCGTATGTTATCATCAGGGCAACAGCTCTTTAACCAACGCAAAGATGCGCCAGTATCTCTGCTGGAGGAACAGAAAGTACCTTCTGGCAAAGCTCAAATTAAATAAAGCGCTATCGGCGCTGATATTTTTAATATACGATCTCCCGCGTTATATTTTCCTCATTTTAACCAACCCCTTTGTGCGTACGAACAATCAGGCTTGACAATTACCGCTACACATGTTATATTATGAACATATGTTCATAACCGGGAGGCTAGCTTGAGGCCAAAGAAGACCAGATGGATAAAATGCGCTCCGCAGGAAAGGTGCTTTAAGCCTTTATGCCGGCCGCTAAGCAAGCTGGAAGATGTATTTCTTTCGCTTGATGAGTTTGAGGCAGTGCGCCTGGCCTGCCTGGAAGGATTGAAGCAGGTTGATGCCGCGAGAAAAATGAAAATCTCCCGGCCGACATTTTCCCGCATCCTTACCGCGGCACAAAATAAAATTGCTGACGGCCTGGTGAACATCAAAGCGATCAGGATCGAAGGCGGCTGCTGCCAGGTAGGCGGAAGGAGCAAGAAATGAAAGATTGGAAAAAATTTCTATATATTTTAGCAGCTTTTCTGTCATGTTTTTATCTACCGGTTGAAAACATGCATTTCAGCAACGCGATATTTGAAGCTTTAGCGCTGGTAAAATGGTATGCCCGCGAACACGTGCTGTTATGTTTAGTGCCGGCATTTTTTATTGCCGGCGCGATCTCCGTATTTGTCAGCCAGGCGTCGGTGATGAAGTATTTCGGGGCAAAGGCGAATAAGTTCCTTTCATATAGCGTGGCATCGGTATCCGGAACGATCCTGGCTGTTTGTTCCTGTACGGTTTTACCATTGTTCTCCGGTATATATAAACGAGGGGCAGGGCTTGGGCCGGCGATCGCGTTTCTTTATTCCGGGCCCGCGATAAATGTTCTAGCTATCATTCTTACGGCGCGTATCCTTGGTTGGCAATTAGGTTTGGCAAGGGCAATTGGCGCAGTGATCTTTAGCGTAGTTATCGGCTTATTAATGCATCTTATATTTTTGAAGGAAGAAAGGGCGCGCCATGCAAGCGGCGATCTGCAATTCGGAGAGGTTAAGGCAGGCAGGCCGCTTTGGAAAGATATTATTTATTTTTTCTCCATGGTTGCGATACTTGTTTTCGCCAATTGGGGCAAACCCCTGGAGGGCGACACCGGGATATGGGGTATTATTTATGCTTATAAGTGGTGGATTACCGGTTTCTTCTCGGTGGTTTTAACCTTTACTCTTTTTAGATGGTTTAAAAAGAATGAATTAAAAGAATGGACCGGAGCAACCTGGGGATTCGCTTTGCAGATATTGCCGCTTCTCTTAGGCGGGGTACTTGTATCGGGATTTTTATTAGGAAGGGTCGGCCACGAGGGGATAATCCCATCGCGTTTTGTTGAAATGCTGGTGGGGGGCAATTCGTTACGGGCGAATTTCTTTTCTTCAATAGTTGCGACATTCATGTATTTTGCCACGCTTACCGAGGTACCTATTCTACAGGGGTTGATCGGTTCAGGTATGGGTAAGGGGCCTGCCTTAGCGCTTCTTTTAGCCGGGCCTGCGCTGAGCCTGCCGAGTATGCTGGTGATCCGCAAGGTCATTGGTACGAAAAAGACAATGGTTTACGTATCTTTAGTAATTATTATGGCAACGATCAGCGGAATGATCTTTGGGTTTATAGCCAAGTAAGGGGTTTATCATGAAAATAGAAATATTAGGGGCTGGCTGTCCTAGGTGCAAACAGCTTACAGCTAATACCGAAGCGGCAATAAAAGAATTGAACATTCCCGCTGCGGTCAATAAAGTTGAGGATATCGATAAGATTATTGAATCCGGCGTGATAGTGACCCCGGCGCTGGTGATTGACGGCAAGGTTGTTTCCGCGGGGAAAGTTTTAAGCAAGGACGAGATCAAAAAAATAATTGCGGGACAAAGCGGAGGGAAAGTTGAAGAAGCCGATCGTAGTACTTCTGGCGGTTGCTGCGGTAATTAGCGCAAATTTTTCAGCCTTTGCCGGAGAAGATATATCTTCGGGTAAAGTGATCGCCTATTATTTTCATGGAACAGCGCGTTGTCCCACCTGTCATAAACTTGAGCAGTATTCAAAAGAAGCGATAGAGGCTAACTTTAAAGATGCGCTTGCTTCCGGAAAGCTGGAGTTTAAAGTAGTCAACATAGAAGATAAAGGCAACGAACACTATGGAGACGATTACCGGCTTTATACAAAATCGCTTATTCTGTCTTTAGTCAAAGACGGTAAGGAGATTAAATGGAAGAATCTCGATAAGATATGGGAGTATGTAGGCAACAAGCAGAGGTTCATTGATTACGTAAATAACGGAGTCGCCGATTTATTAAAGGAAGTTTAATGACGGAGATATTCATAGGTTTTGCTTCAGCGTTGTGGCTGGGGATTCTGACATCCATTAGCCCGTGCCCTTTAGCCAGTAATGTGGCTGCTATTTCCTTCCTCTCTAAGAAGATCGCCCATCCGGCGCTGGTATTTATTTCGGGGTTGGCGTATACGCTAGGCAGGATGGTTTCTTACGCTATTTTGGGATGGATCATTATTAGTTCTCTTCTTAGTGTTCCCCAGGTTGCCCAGTTCCTGCAGAAATACCTGGGTAAAGCCCTAGGCCCGCTGTTAATCGTTACCGGATTATTCCTATTAGAAGCAGTTACTATCCGCCTACCGGGGCTGTCACTGTCGCATAAGCAGCATAATAAACTTGCGGAGGCCGGCGCTCCCGGAGCTTTTCTCCTGGGTTTTATCTTTGCCCTGGCATTTTGCCCGATTTCCGCGGCGCTATTCTTTGGAAGCTTAATACCCCTGGCCCTTAACAGTAAAGCAGGGGTTCTCTTGCCGTTTGTTTACGGCATAGGAACAGGGCTTCCCGTATTGCTGTTTGCGGTGGCGATTGCGCTTGGTATTACTTCATTGAGTCATTGGTTCCGCCGGATCACGAAACTTGAATACTATACCCGCAGGATAACCGGAGCTATATTTATTCTCGTCGGATTGTATTACACGGGAATTTATATTTTAAGGATATTTTAGAAGGAGAATACATGGAGCATATTGTTCATGAAGAACGTCGGTTGAGTTTTTTCGAAAAATACCTGACGGCATGGGTCTTTGGTTGTATCGGTTTGGGCATACTTCTGGGAAAATTCTTTCCGTACATAGCGGTGGCGCTGGATAGTTTTTCGGTTTATCAGGTTTCTATCCCCATCGCCATCTGCCTGTTCTTTATGATGTATCCGATCATGGTAAAAATTGATTTCGCCGAGGTTATTAAAGCCGGGAAAACGCCGAAGCCGGTTGTTCTTACTTTGATTGTGAACTGGTGCATTAAGCCTTTTACCATGTTGGCCATAGCAACGCTTTTTCTCGGAGTTCTATTTAAGGGCTGGTTACCGGGAGTAGAAATTATCAAGGGCGGTGCGCAGGTAGAGCTTTTCAGGTCTTATATCGCAGGATGTATTTTACTCGGCATTGCGCCTTGCACGGCAATGGTGCTGATCTGGGGGCATTTAGCAAAAGGTAACGACGGCCATACGCTGGTAATGGTGGCAATCAATTCGCTGACCATGCTTTTTCTTTATGCCCCGCTTGGCGGATGGCTGCTGGGAGTTAACCAGATGCCGATCCCCTGGCAAACGATAGTATTGTCAGTGGTTATTTACGTCGGCCTGCCCCTTTTATTAGGGTATTATTCCCGCAAGCAGATCATCGCTCGTAAGGGGCTAAAGTGGTTTGAAAAAAAATTTTTACATTATCTTACCCCGGTGTCGATCTCTGCCCTGCTTTTAACTCTGGTTTTGTTATTCTCTTTTAAGGGAGGGCTGATCATCAAGCAACCGCAGGTCATATTTTTGATCGCGGTCCCGTTATTTATCCAGACCTGTTTGATTTTCCTGGTGACCTATGTTTTAGCCAGATGGCTTAAGTTACCTTACCGCGACGCAGCGCCGTCGGCATTAGTCGGAGCAAGCAATCATTTTGAGGTCGCTATTGCGACCGCGACCTTGTTATTCGGGCTTTCTTCAGGCGCGGCGCTGGCAACAGTGGTAGGGGTTTTGATCGAAGTGCCGGTAATGCTTATGCTGGTGAAGGTTTGCGTAAAAACACAAGGTTGGTTTGTTCGTCAAGGCGTCAAGAGAACTTGAGCTTTTTTACGGTAACATAGGTAATGGTAAAGATCCCCGCTTCAATGATCACCGTTGCGATCGCCGCCCCCACATAAGAAAAAGAATATATCAAAAGAAAGATCAACGGCAGGCCTACGAGCGCCATAACTACGTGGATGCGGGAATAGATGTGTGTTTTGCCGCAGACAAGGAGGAATTGGACGCGAAAGGCATTCGCGCTGATAAAGAATACCGAGACAAGTAAGAGCCTTAAAGATAATACTGCCGCAGGGTAGTCGCCGCCGCAAATAAACCTGACGATCCAACGCGCAGACACAAAGATCAGCGGCAGGCAGATCAAAGAGATGCCGGTAGTGATGCGTTGTACATGCTGCATGATCTCCAGCGCTTTTTTCGTGTTTCTATGGAATATCTTGCTTAGGCGCGGAAAAATCGCCTGTGAGAAAGAGATCAGGGGGAATGTTTGGATAAGGTTGGCGGTTTTCTCCGCGATGGAATAGAACCCGGTGATCGCGTTGGTGGTAAGCAGTCCGACGGTAAAAATACGCGTGGTAGTATAAGCGTTCACCGCCACGATAGAAATAAAAATATCCCACCCAGCCGTTAGCTGCTGACGGAGGCTGCCGTATCCCGGGAACTTAAATAATACCCCAAAGCGCCTAAAGACAACGCGTAAGCCGGCCACGCCGGTGATCAAGAATACCGCGGAGTTTATCAGGGGGACCATCAGGTAATCCTGCGGCCTTTTTACGAAGAGAAAAATAGCAAGCGTAAAAAGCGCCCCTCCGAATATATTCAAGTTGGTAATGTGCATCATTTTTTCCGTGCCTTGAAAAAACCAGACAGGGAAAAGGGTGTTCCCGATGACCGCACCGAAGCTGAATACGTAAACCATCCAGTCATTCCTGAATCTCGGCACAAAATACACGATAATGCTTAATGCCAGCAGGCTCAGCAGCGCAAGGGCGATTTTTACCGTCATCACCGAAGAAAAAACCGCGCAGACTTTATCATGTTCTTCGCGGCAAAGGGAAATTTCTTTTGTAGCGGAAATACTGAAGCCGTAATCCGTCAGGATCATAAAGTACTGCACAAAAGCCTGCGCAAAAGCGATCAATCCGAATTTTTCCGGGCCGATCGTCCTGAAGAGGTAAGGCAGGATGACTACCGGCAGGAGGTAGGTGATGGCCTGCAACGCGGAAAGAGAGGCAAAGTTTTTCATTACCACTTTGCGTTCTTCCTGCTCTGCCATCCTGTAGGTTTTCCTGATCAGCTTTATCAGGGAATACATGCGCTTAATTTACACCTTTGTCAACCTTAAGTCAAGCCGCGCCTGTTAGCCAGCGGGTCCTGTCTGCTGATTTACCCCGCTGCGCTCAAGCTTTCGCTTTCGCTCGCGGGGTCCCCCAATCAGCAGCCACCCGCTGGCTAACAAGAGAATCAGTTTTGATTTTATCTTTATAGTGATATAATCTTATCATGATCAAGTTTCCGCAAGGTTTCTTATGGGGGGCGGCAACATCCGCTTACCAGGTTGAAGGCAACAATGCCAACTGTGACTGGTGGCAATGGGAAAAGGCTGCCGGCCGGGAAAATTCCGGCGAGGCTTGCCGGCACTATGAGCTTTACGAGCAGGATTTTGACCTCGCCAAAAGCCTGAACCATAATAGCCACCGTCTTTCCATTGAGTGGAGCCGCATTGAGCCGGAAGAAGGCAAATTTTCCGAAGAGCAATTAAAGCACTACCTTGATGTTGTCCTCGCATTAAAGGCGCGTAATATCGAACCCGTAGTAACGCTGCACCATTTTACCAATCCGCTTTGGATCAGCAGAACAGGCGGCTGGGAAAACAGGCGTTGCGTTGCTGCTTTCTCGCGTTACTGCGATTTTGTAGTCAGGGCGCTGGCAAAACATGTGCGTTACTGGGTCACTATAAATGAACCCGTCGTATATGCATACCATGCCTATATCCTCGGAGTATGGCCGCCGCAGGAGAAATCTTACCTGAAGGCTAAAGCGGTAGAAGACAATTTTGTTGCAGGGCATATTAAAACTTATCGGCTGATACGCGGGATTTATCAGGGGCTGGGATTACCCTTGCCCTTTATCAGCATTGCTCATAATATGCAGGCTTTTGTGCCGTGCTCACCGGACCTAAAGAACCGTTTTGCCGCTTATTTGCGGGACAAATGGTATAATTTCGGGTTCCTGGATAAGATAATGGCGCAGAAGACCATGGATTTTATCGGAGTAAATTATTACTCGCGGCAATTGGTGGATTTGAAAAAATGGGGGATCAGCAATCTGGCAATGGATGTTTGTAATGAGGGCCACCATCCGGTGAAAAAAAATTCGCTTGGCTGGGACATCTATCCTGAAGGCCTGTATGACCTGCTTTTAAAGCTGATGAAAAGATATGGATTGGCCGTGATGGTCACGGAAAACGGCATCTGCACTTCCGACGATGACTTACGCTGGGAATATATCGAATCTCATTTAAGGAACATCCATCGGGCAATGGGAAAGGGAGCTAATGTTATCGGCTATCTTTACTGGTCGCTGATGGATAACTTTGAGTGGGATAAAGGGTTTGGCCCGAGGTTCGGATTGGTGGATATTGATTATCGCACTTATAGAAGGACTGCCAGGGAAAGCGCGCTGAACTTAGCGCGGGTCTGCAAGACCGGGATTCTCCCGGAATAATGGTGCCGGAGAAGGGACTTGAACCCCCATGAGGTTGCCCTCGGCAGCTTTTGAGGCTGCTGCGTCTGCCATTCCGCCACTCCGGCAATAACTTGTTGACCCAGCCATTCATTCAAGTATAATATAGCCTTGACGAAGGGCCGGATCTATTTTATATTCTAAAATAGTAAAGTCAATCAATTTCGTAAATATACTTGGGGCTGTAGCTCAGTTGGGAGAGCACTTGCATGGCATGCAAGGGGTCGAGGGTTCAACTCCCTCCAGCTCCACTTTTGTTCCCCTCCCGGTAAGTTATGGCAGACAGGCAAAGCAGCGACCGTAATTATGATGCCTGGCTGCATTGGCAGCTTCCCTGCCAATGCAGCTTATCCTGCGCCTACTGTTATAACCTCCCCCTGAAAAACGACCCTGCCGCAGCGTTAAGGCATATTTTCCCCTGGATAAAAAAAGAAGCCATCGCAATATCCCGGGGAAAATTTCCCGAGGCAATAAACAGGGTCAGGCTATATATAAAAAAAAGCAAGGGCAAGGCCGTTAAAGCCAGCGGCACCATAGATGTTGCCGCCTTACTGATCGCCTTGAAGAAAACAGGCAAAATCTTCCGGGTCAGCCTTACAGGCAGAGGAGAGCCTTTTCTGGCGGATAATATTGTTGAGGCCTGCAGACAAATAACAAAAAAACATTACCTTTCTCTTAATACCAATTTAATTTCCGGGAAGATCGGTGAATTCTGCGAGAAAATAGATCCGCAAAAGGTCGTCGCAATCGAGGCGTCTTTACATATTAAAGAGCTGGAAAGGCTCGGCCTGACAGATATTTTTATCCGCAATTTTTTATTATGCCAGGAAAAAGGGTTTAAGATATCGGCTAAAGAAGTTGCCTATCCTCCGCTCTTAGAAGAGATAGAAAAATATAAAGGATTTTTTCAAAAAAACGGGATTAAATTAAGTTTTACCGGTTTTAACGGATATTATAACCGCAAGGAATACCCTGCCGCCTATACGCAGCGCGAGGTGGAAATATTCGGCCTGGAAAATGCCCCGGATTTTCAAATGTTTAATTCACGGGGGAAGATATGCAATGCCGGTTATAATGCGATTGTGGTCTATGAAAACGGCGATGTAGCGCCTTGCTGGAGCGCGCAGGATAATTTAGGCAGCATCTATAATAGCTTTAAACTAAAAGATAAATTGTTCGCGTGCCCCCAGGAGCATTGCGTATGCCCGTTAAGCGCTTATGACAGTTACCTTTTTGAGAAGGCGCTTAAAGAGAACTTCAGCGATGCAGCGCGGCAAGCCTGATCTCTTCGGCAATACATTTAATATCGCAGGGCTTTTCCATGCATTTTATGGCCGGCCCAGGCATGCCGGCGATCAGGGGTTCCACGCGACTTTGGGCAGATAAGAAGATCACCGGAATATTCTGCGTATCCGGCCTTTCCCTGAGCCGTTTGCACGTTTCAATCCCATCCATTACCGGCATTGCCACGTCAAGGACAATAGTATCCGGCTTGTTCCGGGAGATCTTGTTCAGCGCTTCCCGCCCGTTTTTCGCAGCCTGAACGCTAAAGCCCATTTCCTTAAGCATAAAGACCGTAGATTCCCTGACATAGTCGTCGTCCTCAACAATAAGGACTTTGATAGAGTCATTCTTTGCAGCCATGTTTAAGCCTCCCCTTAACACCGTATTCCATTTTGGAATATATGACAAGAAAGTATATCATATATTCCAGGAGGCGTCAACCCGATGGATAAGACAATTTATACTGACAGCCACAGGCATCTGGTCAGCAGGCTGATAGATGCGCGTAAGAAGTCAAAATTAAAACAGTCCGATGTTGCCAAGAAACTCGGGCGCACGCAGTCGTATATTTCCAAGATCGAATCCGGCCAGCGCCGCATTGATACTGTCCAGTTAAAGGAATTTGCTGCGATTTACAAAAAGAAGATCGATTTCTTCCTCAAATAGCCCGTTTTTAGATCAATCCCTCGTCCGCAAAACTGAAATAATCATTATCGCCGATAATTATATGATCCAGCGGTTTTACTGAAAGTATTTCTCCGGCAGCAACCAGCTCGCGGGTGAATTTTTTGTCTTCTTCGCTGGGCTCAGGATCGCCTGAGGGATGGTTATGGCTGCAGATAAGGAAGGGCGCGAAATTCTGCAGCGCCTTGTGATAGATCTCCCTTAACAGCGGCTGCACCTGGTTCACCGTACCTTCTCCGGCTTCGGCAATTTCAATGATCCTGCTTTTGGAATTCAGGAAAATCACCTTAAATATTTCTTTCTTTAAGTCGCGCATCCGCGGCATCAGGATTTCCACTGCCTCTGCCGCAGACTCTATTTTTGGCCGGCATTCTTTAACCTCTCCTTCTTTCAGCCGCCTGCCGATCTCTACCGCGGCTTTGATCTGGGCCAGCTTTGCGCTGCCCAAACCTTTAAATTCCTGCCATTGAGAAGGATCCGTGTGGCTTAAAGCCCCGAAAGTCTTGAATTTATGCATGATTTTTCTTGCCAGGTCCACGGCGCTTAAGCCTTTTTCTCCCGACCTTAAGATGATCGCCAGTAACTCGGAATCGGTTAAGGTGTGTTCGCCGTGTTTAAGTAATTTTTCCCGCGGCCGGTCTTCTTCTGGCCAGCGGTTGATTGGGTTGCTGTATTTAGCCATCTTTTTCCCCGAATAAATAGACGGCGTAACCGGCACTTTCTAACAGGATTATTTTAGCGCAAACCTCATAACGCGCTTTTAATATCTTGACCCCATAGCTTCAAGATGTATAATAAAAATAAATTAATCCTAACGCTATAATAAGAGGAGAGTTGATGAGTATGGTGAAAAAGCGGTTCTTCTATATCATTCTCACTTTGTCTTTTTTGACTTCATTGTTTCCGGTTTGCGCCTTTGCAGAGGTAAAATTCAAATGGGGCCCGTATTTGAGGGTGCGGCATGAGTTTTGGAAAAATATTTTCGATATGGACAACCATAGGCTGGATAACCGTAATTTCTTCAGGTTTAAAACCTCCTTATGGGGGCAGGCAGATATTGACGAGAATTTTACTTTACATGCCAAGCTTACCGATGAATTCCGCGCCTATACTTATTATGCGCCTTCTGCAAGCAAGCCTTCCGGGAAAACCGATAAATACATGAAATTCCAGATCAACGAAGCAGTCTTTGATAATCTCTATTTTGATTGGAGGAATATCTTAGACTTTCCTTTGGATTTGCGTTTTGGAAGGCAGGACCTGCCGCCCGCTGAATACGGTGAGGGTTTTGTCCTGGCCGACGGCACGCCCCGCGACGGATCAAGGACTTATTATTTCAACGCCGCAAAAGTCATCTGGCGCATGGATGATAAGAATAAGCTTGAATTCATCGCGATCAAAGATGATAAAACAGACGACACGCTGCCGATCATTAACGAGCTAAAGGGGAAGTACCTGCTTAATTACAGCGATGAATATGCCTTTTTGCTTTACCACCGAAACGATGCGATCAAAAACCTTCATTTGGAAAATTACTACATCTATAAAAGGGAAGAAAAGGACCGGCCAAGCCCGTTAACGGAAAAGAGCCTCATCAATACCCTTGGCTCGTTTGCCAGATACACTTTTTTCCCCTGGGAACTGCGCGGCCAACTGGCCGGGCAGTTCGGCAAGTACGGCACTAAAGACCGGCAGGCTATCGGCGGTTATGTATTTTTAGACAGGGAATTCAATGATGTTTTGTTTTCTCCCAAGGCAAGCCTCGGCTATTATTATCTTTCCGGCGGAAATACCAACGAGAAAAAATACGAGGGTTTTGCCCAGTTGTTTTCAACCTATTCCTGGGTATCTGAACTTTATAATTTGTCCTATAGCATGGAAACCGGCACAAACTACTGGACAAATCTGCAGATGTACAGGGCTTGGCTGGAGTTAGATCTTACAAAAAAAGCCAAGCTATGCATGATTTACGATTATCTAAGGGCAAACCAGCCGCAGCCGGGAGTCAATGCTTCCTTCGGTAACGGGAAAACCCGCGGGCATCTGGCGCACGCGATATTCAACTATGCCTTTAATAAACATGTCGGCGCATACGTAATGGCGGAATATTTTATCCCCGGAGATTTCTACGTAGATGGCTCTGACCCGGCGTTATTTCTAAGGAGCGAATTACAGATCAAGTTTTAAGCATGGCAAACGCAGGAGGGCGCATGCAAAAGCATAGAGTTTATATTATTTTAGCTATTGCAGCCGGGTTATTATTCAGCGCGTGGGGGCATCCGGCTAATGCCCAGGCAGCCGGTAAAAAGAAATTTAAGATACTGCATATTATGAGCTATCATTCTCCCTGGGAATGGACCGACGACCAGTTGATCGGGTTTAAGGAACAATTAAAGGATCTGGATGTTGAATATAAGGTATTCCAGATGGATACCAAGCGCAAAAGCAGCGAAGAATGGAAAGAGGTGGTGGGAAAAGAAGCGCGGGATTTGATTGACAGTTGGCAGCCTGACCTGGTTTATACAACCGATGACAATGCCCAGAAATATGTAGTAAAATATTATGTCAATACAGCCACGCCTTTTGTATTCGGCGCAGTAAATGCTGATCCTGCGGTTTACGGCTTTAGCGGCGCTAAAAACATTACCGGCGTCATGGAGCACGAGCATTCGGTTGAAACAATAAACCTGCTTAAAGAGATCGTTCCCTCCGTTAAAAGAGTCGCGGTGATCATTGATGATGATCCGACTTGGCCGGGAGTGGTAAAACGCATGAGAGAAAGAATAGCCAGGCAGCTGCCATCAATAGAATTAATTGTCGGCGAACCGATCTCTACCTTTAAGGAATACAAAGAAAAGCTTGCCGCATATCAGAAAGAAGCAGATGCCCTGGCCTTGCTTGGGGTCCATACGTTTAAGGATGAAAGCGGCAATAATGTTGCCTGGCAGGAAGTATTAAAGTGGACAGCGGAAAATTCCCAGCTTCCCGATTTCAGCTTCTGGAAAGACAGGATCCTTTATGGCACGCTCTGCGTGGTTTATGTCTCCGGCTATGAACAGGGGCTGGCAGCGGGAAAGATCGCGCGGGGCATTTTAACGGAAGGCAAAGTTGCTTCGGATTATCCGATATTGCCTACAATAAAAGGGGAACCGATCATAAGCCTTGCCCGGGCAAAAAAATTGGGCCTGCGCCCGAAAAGCACGATTCTCTTGAACTCAGAAATAGTAAATAAATTTGAGTGGGAAAAATAAAATGAAACTAGACCTAAGGAACAAGATCGTTATTATCATGCTGGCCGGGCTGTTTTTGGCCATCGGCGCAAACACCTGGATCAGCAGCTATATTTTTACCAAAGAATATTCCGCGGCAATAAAAGCAAAGAGCATGGTTATCGGTGAAACCCTGGAATTGCAGATGGAGAAGTTATTGTCTTTAGGCATACCTTTAAATGAGCTGGTAGGATTTGAAGAACAATGCGCGGATATAGTCTATAAGTATGGCGTAGCGTATGCGCTGGTCACGGACGGTAGCGGCAAGGTGCTCTTCCACAGCAGCGCGCCCGGCCAATACGCCGCAAGTATCGGAGATGAAAAGGCGTTGAAGGCGATCCGCTCTGCCGAAAAGTCCATGCAGGTTTATTCGGAAAAGGGCCATAAATATTACGGTGCCATAGTGCCGGTTATCGGCATTAACAATATGCCCCTTGGCGCAGTAATCATCGGCGTGCCCGTTGAAATAATTACCAAGAAAACCGGCGAATTGGTCGCGTTATCGCTGCTTGTGGCAACCATTTCTTTCTTATTGGCGGTAATTTTGCTGTTTTTTGCCATTTCAAAATGGGTTACCAGCCCATTGCAGAAATTGGTAAATATGATTATGGAAATCAGGCAAAAGGGCACGGATTCCGCCAAAGAGCTTGATATTTATTCCGAAGATGAAATAGGAGAGCTGGCCTCTGCCTTTAACCTGATGGTTAAAGACCTGAATAAATCACACCGGGAAGTTTTAAAATATGCCGAAACACTGGAAACAAAAGTTCAAGAACGCACCGTTGAACTGGAAGAAGCCAACGGACAGCTAAAGCGCGCCTACGAACAGCTTAAGCAGGCCCAGTTCCAGCTCATACAATCTGCCAAAATGGCTTCTATAGGCCAGCTTGCCGGAGGCGTGGCGCATGAGATAAATAATCCCTTGACCGGAGTTTTAAATAACGTGCAGCTAATACGGATGCAGGCAGAAATGAAAAAAGAGTTTAACGCAGATGACTTTATGGCCATCCTGCAGGCTATCGAAGAGTCCGCCTTCAGGTGTAAGAAGATCACCGAGGCCCTGCTGAATTTCTCCCGCGGGTCTACCGGCCAATTCCGGAGGATTTCTCCGAATGAATTGATTAAAAAGGTGATCAATCTTGTCGCGCATGAAATACAACTGGAGAATATCACTATCCATACAGAATTTGCAGACGGCGTTCCTGAAGTCACGGGCGATGTGCAGCTCCTGCAGCAGGTTATCTTTGATCTGATCGCCAATGCCAAGTGGGCAATTAATAAGAAATCCGCTAAGCAGGGCGGTACCATCACCATAAAGACTTCCGCTGATTTAAATAATAAACAGGCCTTGATCTCCGTAGCTGATACGGGGATAGGCATCCCGAAAGATAACTTAGATAAAATTTTTGAGCCCTTTTTTACTACCAAGAGCGTGGGCGAAGGAACGGGCCTTGGCTTAAGTATAGCCTATGCTATTATCCGGGAGCACAAGGGCAACATTAATGTTGAAAGCGATTTAAGCAAGGGGACAACTTTCCGGATAAATTTACCAACGGCCTAGAATATTTATAAAAGGCAGGCAAGTTTTAAAGATGACCGAATATAATTTTAAGGTAAGTGAAGAAAAATGGCAAAAATACTGGAAGGATAAAGCCGTATTTAAGGCTGATCTTTCCGGGCGGCCTAAATTTTATTGCCTTGAGATGTTCCCTTATCCTTCGGGCAAGATCCATATGGGGCATGTACGTAACTATACGATTGGCGACGTTTACAGCCGTTATAAATGGATGTCCGGATTTAATGTATTGCATCCGATGGGCTTTGACGCCTTTGGCCAGCCGGCAGAGAACGCGGCGATCAAAAATAACACCAAGCCTGATATCTGGACGCATAAATGCATTGAGGAAATGAAGCTGGAATTGAACAAGATGGGCTTTGCTTATGATTGGGGCAGGGAGGTTTCTACCTGCGACAGCGATTATTACAAATGGAATCAGTGGATCTTCCTGAAAATGTTTGAAAAAGGCCTGGCCTATAAAAAAGCTTCCAGTGTTAATTGGTGCCCTAGTTGCGCCACCACCCTCGCCAACGAGGAAGTGGTTGACGGCGGATGCTGGCGCTGCCATACGGAGGTAGAGCAGAAGGACCTTGAGCAATGGTTCCTGCGCATTACCGATTACAAAGAGCGGCTATTGGATGATTTGAGCCAGCTAAAAAAATGGCCGGAAAGGGTCATTGCCATGCAAAGCAACTGGATCGGTAAAAGCCAGGGCGTGGAAATATATTTTAAATTAAAAGAAGGCGGAAAAACCATCCCGGTTTTTACGACTCGCGTTGATACGATCTTCGGCGCTACTTATATCGTGCTTGCCCCGGAGCATCCGCTGGTAAAGGAGATCGTCAGGGGAAAATCCGAAGAAAAAAGCGCGCTTGCCTTTATTAAAAAAGTTTCTAAGGAAAGCAAAGTTGTGCGCCAGGCATCGGACGTGAAAAAAGAAGGCGTATTCACCGGCGCGTATGCGATAAACCCGGTTAACAGCGAGGAAGTGCCGGTATGGATCGCGGATTATGTGCTGATGGAATACGGCAGCGGAGCGATCATGGCTGTGCCGACCCACGACCAGCGCGACTTTCTTTTTGCTAAAGAACATGGTTTAGCAATGCGGATAGTGATAGAAGATGCAAGATTCAAAAACCATGATCCGAAGGATATGCAGGAAGCGTATGAGGGTGAGGGGGCCTTGGTAAATTCAGACAAATTCAACGGCATTCCGAATGAAGAAGCAAAGGCCGAGATCGCCGTATGGATGGAAAAAGAAGGGATTGGCAAAATTCAGACGCATTTCCGGCTGCGCGACTGGCTGGTTTCCCGCCAACGCTACTGGGGTACGCCTATCCCGGTGGTCTACTGCGAAAAATGCGGAGTTGTGGCTGTGCCGTATGAGGACTTGCCGGTTAAGCTTCCTGAGGATGCGCCGTTTACCGGCGAAGGCGGCAGCCCGCTGGCAAAAGTAAAAGAATTCGTGAATGTTAAGTGCCCGAAATGTAAAGGCAATGCCCGCCGGGAAACTGATACTATGGCCACGTTCTTTGATTCTTCCTGGTATTTCTTAAGGTATTGTTCGCCCCGTAATGACGTGGAACCTTTTGACAAAAAAGAGGCGAAATACTGGATGCCGGTTGACCAGTATATCGGCGGTATTGAGCACGCGGTGCTGCATCTTTTGTATTCGCGGTTTTTTACCAAATTTTTCAAAGATATTGGGTATGGGGAATTTTCCGCCGCAGGCGGATCCGCCTCCGGCGGAGACGAGCCGTTTATCAGCCTGCTTACGCAGGGCATGGTTTTAAAGGACGGAGAGGTAATGTCAAAATCCAAGGGTAATATCGTTGATCCGGATTCGATCATCGGTAAATACGGTGCAGATACCCTGCGGGTATTCATACTTTTTGCCGCGCCTCCTGAAACCGAACTGGAATGGGATGACCGCGGTATTGAAGGCGCCCATAAATTCTTGAACCGCGTCTGGCGTATCGCGGATAACCTGAAAGAAAAAGCCGACCCTGCCTTAGTCCGGGCGATGCACCGTTCGATCAAGCGGATTACGGAAGATATCGCCGGCTTTAAGTTTAATACTGCCATCGCCGCGATGATGGAATTCGTCAATGCGATATACCAGTCCGGAGCGGACAAGGAGGTTTTTTCCAATCTGTTGACCATGCTTGCGCCGATCGCCCCGCATTTTTGCGAAGAGCTCTGGCAGTCGCTGGGCAATAATGAAAGCATCTTTAAGGCCAAGTGGCCGGCGTATGACCCGAAGATGCTTATTGATGAAAATGTGACGATCGTGGTGCAGGTAAACGGCAAAGTGCGCTTTAAGGTGGAAGTAGCGGCTGATATTGCGGAAGGCACGCTTAAAGAAATGGTCTTGTCCGATGAACGGCTTAAGCCGTGGCTGGGAGGCAAGCCGGTGAAGAATTTTATCCTCGTTCCAAAAAAACTCGCCAGTATCGTAGTCTAATTATTATTCCCCGATAATATCTTTAATAATGTAGAAGAGCCGCTGGTAGTCAATCGGTTTTTCCACATAATCGGCGATCCCGCTGTGGGCGGCAATATGTTTGTCAATATCTTCCCGCTTTAATGAAATGGCAATAATCGGTATATATTTAGCCTCTGGCAAGGCCCTGATCTCTTGCGCGATCTTAAAACCGCTCTGGCCGGGCAGGACAAGGTCAAGGAGGAGAAGGTCGGGCTTAAGGTTCTTTATTTTTTCGATGCCTGATGGGCCGTCTGATGCAAAGAAGACAGAATAGCCTTTTGGTTCAAGCATATCCTTGATCTCCCGGATGTTGTTCGGGTCATCGTCGATTATTATGATCCGCTTCTTATCTGCGCCCATACCAATAAGTATACACCATATCCTGCGGTTTTCCAGTTAGATTTGGCGGCCTGTTTCGTCTATTAAGATATGAGGCAGAGCCATGTTTAATCTGACAAAACAAGAACAAAGAGTGGCCTTATTCGTTTTCAGCATCGCGCTGGCCGGTTTAGGGACGGATTACTTTCTTAAGATCACGCGCCAGCCGCAGCTTTTGTCGTGTTTTGACAAAAATCTGGGCAAGCTTGAGCTCAACGAAGCAGACGCTTCCGGCCTGATGAAACTGCCGGGTATCGGCGAAACGCTGGCCAAGCGTATAATTGAGTATCGCATGCAGAACGCGGGTTTCCGGGAAACCGGTGAGTTAAGAAAAATCAAGGGAGTAACTGCTTCGCGGTTCGATAAATTAAAAAACCTGGTATTTGTGCGGGACTGGTAAAAATGAAAAGCCCTCTATGGGCCATGGCCCTGTTGTTTTGCCTGGGGGTCATTATCGCCGATTGGTTGCGTACCCCTTTTTTATATAGCTATTGCCTTGCGGCGCTATTGCTGGTTTTCAGCCTGCTGTTTTTTCGAAATACGCGCTTATCCGGCGCAATTACGTTCGGCCTGGCTTTTCTGCTGGGAATGGCTGCGCTCTCCGGTTCAGACAAAAAAGCCGCGGATTGCGTTGAAAAGTATCTTTATAAAGGCAGCGGCCCGCATATTGCCCGAGGGGTAATATTAAATAACCCTTTAGTAACGGACGGCAAGACTACCTTTCTATTCCGTTTAAAAGAAATCGAATCCAATAGCCTGAAACATTCCTGCAGCGGAGACATTCTAGTGGCCGCGGCATATGCGGACAGCCTGAATTACGGCGAAGAGCTGATCCTGGCCGGTAATATTTTTCGCAGCCGTTTCTGCGCGGAAGGCGCAAGCGCTATGATGCGCGTAAGGGCTCCGGTACAAGTTATAAAACTGGGCGGCAACAAAGGCCTAAAGATAAGGGCCCTGGCATTTTGGCTGAAAAAGAGGCTTACGAGGTTGATCTCCGAATACTTTAGCGCCATACCGGCGGGAGTGGTGGAGGCAATGGTATTGGGCGAAAAAAGAAATATCCCCCGGCCGATATATGATTCAATGATTAAATCCGGGACCGTGCATATCCTGGTGGTGAGCGGATTTAATACCGGCATTATTGCCGGGATAATCGTCCTGCTTTTAAAGGTCCTGCGGCTGCCGCGGCGCGTGCGCATCATCGCTGCCGGTTTCTTGTTGGTTATTTATTGTTTTATGGCCGGCGCATCTACTCCGGTTGTGCGCGCGACAGTAATGTCGTTGGTATTCATGTCGGCGTATTTCTTTAAACGGGACCCGGATATTTACAATTCTTTGGCGCTGGCGGCAATTTTTATCCTCGCGCTTAACCCGCGGCAGTTATTTAACATCGGTTTTCAGCTCTCTTTTATCAGCGTGTTTTCCATAGCCTGTTTTTACCCGCGCCTAAGCGCATTTTTGCGCACGGAGGCGTTAAAAATCAGGCTGTTCAAGCTGGCAATAGAGGCGATGCTGGTTTCTTTTTCTGCGTGGCTGGGTACAGCCGGGATTATCGCTTACTATTTCAAGATTTTCAGCCCGGTGACCGTATTTGCCAATTTATTTATTGTGCCGTTGTCGTCCCTGGTCACTTTATGCGGCTTTAGCACGCTGATCGCCGCGAGCCTTTGTCCGGCAGCCGCCAGGCTATTCAGCATTACTACGGAATTGCTAGTGATGTTATTGCTTAGCATAAACAGCTGGCTGGTTAAGCTGCCTGCCGCGTATTTTTACCTGCCGGGAAGAAGTTGATACTACAATTGACAAAAGCCGGCATCTATGTTAAATTGTCATATTATGAAACGCACAATTCTTCTCGCGGTGTTTATCTCCCTATGGCTTGCGGTAAGCCCGGCATATCCCTATTGGATCTGGACCCCTAAGACAGGTAAGTGGATCAACCCCAAAACAGCGGTCAGGCCTTCACCCAAAGAGCAGTTTGAATTTTCCAAGCAGCTTTATGACGCTAAAAATTATGAAGACGCAAAGCGTGAATTCAAGAAGCTGTTAAAGAGTTATCCCAAATCTGCCGAGGCAGCAGAAGGCCAGTATTATCTGGCGCTTATTGAAGAGGGCCAGGGCCACCTGTATGAGGCGTTTAAGGCCTATCAGAAAGTGATCGATAAATATCCTTTTTCCGGCCGGATCCAGGAGATTATTGAGCGCGAATTCAAGATCGGCGAAGCATTCATGTCCGGAGAAAAGCGTAAGGCCATGGGCCTTGAGTTGCCGGTAGAGAATCCGTCAATAGAGATATTCAACAAGGTCATTGAAAATTCCACCTACGGCCCCTTGGCAGCCAAAGCGCAGTATAAGCTGGGTTTGGTCCTGAAAGGTCTGGCCCGCTATTATGAAGCGGAAGAAGCGTTCAGTAAGGTAATTTCAAATTATCCCGACAGCGAATGGGTTGACGCTTCCCAATTCCAGATCGCTTCCTGCCGTCAGGCAATGTCCCGCGGCCCGGCATACGATCAAGGCGCGTCCAAAGAAGCGCAGGAAAAATTTGAAGAATTTGTCCGGACACACCCGGACGCTTTCCTTTCGGAAGAAGCAGAGAAAAATATTGAGCAGCTCAGGGATAAGGAAGCCGAAGGCAATTATAATATCGCCGTTTTCTATGAGAAGCAAAAAGATTATAACTCGGCGAGGATCTATTACGAAGACTTAATCAACAATAACCCTAACAGCAAATGGGCGGCTAAGGCAGCGGATAAGCTGCAGGTGCTGGAGAAGAAAAATGGGAAAAAATAAGCGTCAGGTCATACTGTTTTCCGTCTTTTGCTTTTTGTTTTCTGTCTTATCCGGCTGCGGTTATACCACCCGTTCGATGATTTCCACTAAATACCGTAAGATCTACGTGACCCCGTTCGTCAATAAAATAGACTTTACGCAGGAAAACGCGGTGGCGAACAGATATAAGGTATACCGGCCGATGCTTGAACGCGAAGTGACCAAGGCAGTAGTGGATAAATATATATTTGACGGTAACTTACGACCCGTAGAAGAAGAGGCCGCGGACCTGGTATTAGAGGGTGAATTGATCGATTTCCGGCGCGATCCCGTGCGCTACACGGAAGACGACGACATAGAGGAATATCGCCTTAATATCATAGTCAATATCAAGCTTATAGACAGAAAAACGGAAGAGCTGGTCTGGCAAGAGAACGGGTTTATCGGAGAGACGACGTATTTCACCATGGGCGCGCAAATAAAATCGGAAGACGTTGCCGTCAATGACGCGATAAAAGACCTTGCCCGCAGGATTGTTGAACGCACCGTGGAACAATGGTAAATGGTTTATCTGTTTATCGGAGACGACCCCCTTTCCAAAGACGCAAGACTCAATAAGATCAAAGAAGACCTCCTGCCTGTTGCTACGCGTGATTTCAATCTTGATCTAATGTACGGCCGGCAAACTTCGCTGCGCAGCCTTCAGGAAAAAATACTCACCCTGCCGGTCAAGGCAAAGGCAAGGATCATCGTTATCAAGGACGGTCAGCAATTAAAAGAAGACGTCCGCGAATTCATCCTTGAATATGCCCGGCAAAAAACCCCTTCGGTAGTCCTCATAATTGATATCGTTCAGGCGGACCGCAAAGACGAATTCGTAAAAACTCTCAGCCGGTATGCCGAAGCAGTCCGTTTTAAGGATGTTGTCAAGGCGGATACGTTTACGCTTTCGCGGCAGATCGAAATAAGGAGAATGGACCAGGCGCTAAGGGTCCTTAATCAGCTCCTGGAGGACGGCGAAAAGCCGGAGCGCATCATCGGCGGCTTGCGTTACGCGTGGGAAAGAGGCGATATTTATTCGTTGCAGGCAAAGAAAAAGCTGAAGGCGCTGGTTAATTGCGATATAGACATCAAGACCGGGAAATTGAGGCCGGATTTTGCGCTGGAAAAACTGGTGATCAGGTTATGCAGCCTTGGCAGGCCTTAGCTGTTTGCTTAAGCGGGATTTTCTGCGGCTGGCCAGCCGGGAATGAATAACCTTTTTCTTAGCGGCCTTATCCAGCTGTGAAAACGCTTTTACGAGCAGCTTTTTGGCTTCTTCAAGATTCTTGGCGGAAATCAGCGCTTGGAATTTTTTTATCGTTTTCTTGATTTCCTGCCGTATTTTTAGATTTCTCGCGTGCTTTTTTTTCGATAAACGTGCGTGCATTACTGAACTTTTGCGTCTGGGCATATTTTCTCCTTAAATGAGCACATAACTTATGGAGTCCGCAGGACGACATAAGTTATAAGTGCGAATTAATCCCGCTGCTTTCTTACGAAAGCAAGAAGCGGGGTAATTTTGATCCAATTGTGGCATTACTTATAACATATTTAGCCGCCGATGTCAACAGACAAATTCGCTTATAGCCACCGTTCTGTAGCCAGATCCGCGGGGATAATCGGCCTTGCCACGCTTTGTTCCCGCATTTTGGGCCTGTTCCGGGATATAGTCATTGCCCGCCTCTTCGGGGTCTATTTATACGCGCAGGCATTTGTTATTGCTTTTAAGATCCCGAATTTGTTCCGTGACCTGCTGGGTGAAGGCGCGGCAAATGCCGCGATCGTGCCGGTCTTTAGCGAATACAGCGTAAAATCCGATCAAAAAGAATTCTGGCAGCTGGCCAACGTCATACTCAATCTGCTTTTGGCCGCGCTTACGCTGGTCACGCTGTTGGGCGTGTTATTCGCGCCTTTTATCGTGCGCATGATCGCTCCGGGTTTTAGCGCTGATCCCGGAAAGCTTGCGGCGACAGTAACGCTCACGCGTATAATCTTCCCGTATGTCCTGTTGATCTGCCTGGCTGCTTATGCCACAGCTATCCTGAATACGCTCAAACATTTTAGTGTGCCGGCATTCGCGCCCTGCCTGCTTAATATTTCAATAATTGCCTGCGCGATGATCTTCGGAGAGAGCATAACCGGCCTGGCTTCCGGAGTTTTAGCCGGAGGCCTGTTGCAGCTGGCGATCCAGGTGCCGGTTCTTTACAAAAAAGGTTTCCGGCTTGACCATTTCTTAAGGCGCTTCAGCCATCCGGCGGCAAAAACCATCCGCAGGCTGATGCTGCCGCGGCTGTTCAGTTCCTGCATTTATCAGTTGAATAACTTTGTGGATTCTATCTTTGGTTCTCTGGCGATAGTCGTGGGTGAGGGCGGGGTTGCCGGGCTTTATTTTGCCTACCGGCTGATCCAGTTTCCCGTGGGTATTTTCAGCAACGCGCTTTCGCAGGCGATCCTGCCGGAATTTTCCCGGCAAGCGCTGGAAGATTCCGGCGAACGAATAAAACATACGCTTTCTTTCGGCCTGCGCTTGACTTTTTTCGTTATGCTTCCGGCATCCGCGGGGTTCATGGTGCTGGCGCGTCCGCTGGTTTCGTTTTTATTCGGAGGAGGCAGGTTTGACGACTATTCCGCCGCAACCACTGCCAATGTCCTGTTTTTTTACAGCATCGGCCTGGTTGCCTACGGCGCAATAAAAATCATTCAATCCTGTTTTTTCGCGCTTAAGGATACAGTGACCCCGGCGAAAGTTTCCGCCCTGGCTTTATGCCTTAATGTCTTCTTTAACGGTATTTTAATATTCCCGATGAAACTGGCAGGAGTTGCCCTGGCTAATTCGCTTTCCGGGATAATCTCATTTCTGGTTTTATTTTTTATGTTGAAGCGCAAACTTAAATTATTTGAGGCCGGGCCTGTAGTCATTTCTTTTCTGAAGATACTGGCGGCAAGCTTATTAATGGCTGCGGTATGTTACTTTATCCGCGACAGGCTTCCGAACCTGATTTTGATCATTGTGACAAGTATTGTTTCTTATGCGGCATTTTGTTTTATACTGGGCGTAAAGGAAATACGCCAAGCATGGGAATGGATAATGTCAAGGAGGTTAAAAGAAGCGCAATGAAAGCAGTATTTATCGCGGCGTTACTATCGCTGGTTTTATCCGGAAATTCATTTGCCGGGAATTCGCTCTATATCAATAATAATGAGCAGGCAGAATATAAGATCATTAATTTAAGCGCGGAAGATATTAAGAATCTTGCCGTAAAGGATGACCCTGTGCTGATCTTTAAAAAGAAAAGCGAAACGCTGAAAATGGTCTCCGGCGGAGATCTGCTGGTTGCCGGCGCCTGCAGGGAGATCCCTAACGGTTTTATCCGGAAAGTCATCAGCGTAAAAGAAGACGGCAGCAGGATAGTGATAGAAACCATTGAGGCTGGATTTGAGGATATGCTTCGGGGCAAGGTTGCAGTTGTCGATATGGCCGCGGAAAACAAGTCCGCCGCGGATAAAAAGAGATAATCGTGGAATATAAACTTAAGAAGAAAATTACCGGCCTGCCCGATGCAGCCGGCGTATATAAATTCAAGGATGCTGCCGGAAAGATTATTTATATCGGTAAGGCCAAGTCGCTTAAAAAACGGGTAAGTTCATACTTTACGCGCCTGCTTTCCGCTAAAACGCAGGCGCTGGTGGCAAAGGTCGCTGACATAGAATACGCGCTTACGCCTTCGGAGGCGCAGGCCGAGATTTTGGAAGCCAGCCTGATAAAAGAGAAGCAGCCTTATTATAACATCAGCCTAAAGGACGATAAATCATTCCCTTTAATAAAGATCAGCGATGAGGAATTCCCCGGCGTTTCCATATGTAGAAGGAAGCAGCCGCAAAAAGGGGATAAATCGTTGTACTTCGGCCCGTACACCGATGCTGCTTCCCTGCGCCAGGCATTTAAAGTTATGCGCCGGATATTTGGCTTCCGTTCCTGTAAAACAATGCCTAAACAGGCCTGCTTATACTGCCGGCTGGGCCTTTGCCCGGCGCCTTGCGTCGGCAATATCAGCTGCGCCGAATACAGAGAATTGATCAGCCAGATTAAACTTTTCCTAGGTTCAAAATATGAAGAGCTGCTGGGCCGGCTTTCCGTAAACATGAAACAGGCGGCAAAAGAAAAAAAATTTGAAGAAGCAGGCCGCATCCGCGATCAGATCAACGCGCTCAGCGTTTTTCGGCAGGCCAGCCCCATGCAAGCCGTTTTTAGCGAATTGGAAGATTTAAAGAACGCGCTTAAGCTTGAGAAACTGCCGGAAAGGATTGAAGCATTCGACATATCTAATATTTCCGGCAGGCAGGCAACCGGCTCAATGGTGAGTTTCTTCCGGGGTAAGCCCGATAAAAATAATTACCGCCGTTTCCGGATAAAAACGGAAACCGGCATCGATGATTATGCGATGTTACGGGAAGTGGTCAGCCGCCGCTATAAAAGGGTCAAGGAGGAAAATTTAAGCCTGCCCGACCTTGTGCTTATTGATGGAGGCAAAGCGCATCTTTCGGTTGCCGAAGGCGAGATCAAGAAAATCGGGCTTGATCTGGCATTGGCAAGCATTGCTAAAGAAAAAGAGAATATATACGTCCGCGGCCGGGCAATGCCGATAAGATTTAAGCATGATACGCCTGCCTTGAACCTGATCCGCCGCGTGCGCGATGAGGCGCACAGGTTTGCCGTGGCTTACCACCATATATTAAGAAGAAAGAAGGTCCTTGGAAAATGAAGTTCACGCCGTTTGCAAAAAAAGTTTATAAGGCCGTATCCGGCATTCCTCTTGGTGAGGTGCGCACTTATAAATGGATCGCCAGGAAGATCGGCCATCCCAAGGCCTGCCGGGCAGTAGGGCAGGCGCTGAAGAATAATCCTTACCTGCTGATCATTCCCTGTCACCGCGTGGTTGAATCCAGCGGCAGGATCGGCGGGTACCGCGGCGGGGTAAAAATGAAAAAACAGCTCTTGGAATTAGAGAAGCAAATCAAGAAACTTGTGATATAATACCTGTATTATTGTTTGAAGGAGGCCAAATGGAAATAAAAAAATACCTTAAATTGATGATTGAAAAAGACGCCTCGGACATGTTTTACCGCGCCGGAGCGAATGTGCGCATGCGCATTGATGGAAAAGTCGTGCCCGTGGGCGACCAAATCATCAGCCTTGACGAGATCAACGATTCTGTCAAAGAATTGACTTCCAGCGAACTAAAGGGTTTTTTCCAGAAGAACCTCGACGTAGATTTCGGCGTTTACCTGCCGGAACTTGATCACCGTTTCCGTATCAGTATCTTTATGCAGCGCAACTGGCCGGTAATGGTGGTGCGCAATATCCGTTCGCATATCCAGACTTTTGAAGAGCTTAATTTGCCGGTAGATATATTAAAGAAGCTCTGCATGGAAGCGCGCGGCCTGGTGCTTTTGACCGGCAGTATGGGCAGCGGAAAATCCACTACGCTTGCCACGATGATCGACTATATCAATAAGAACTGTCAAAAACATATTCTGACCATAGAAGAGCCGATCGAATTCACTTTCGCGGATAATAAAAGCGTGATCAACCAAAGGGAGCTTAATATTGACGTGATGTCTTATGACGCGGCGCTGCGCGGGTTTACTTTGCAGAGCTCGGACGTCATCTATATCGCCAATATCCGCGACCATGAGACCATGGCTGCTGCCCTTACTGCCGCGGAAACCGGGGTCCTGGTGCTGAGCACCCTGCATACGGTAAATGCGGCAAAGACCATTGAAAGGATCGTTAATTTTTTCCCGCCCTATCAGCACAGGGAAGTGAAAACGCAATTATCCACTTTGCTCAAAGGCGTAATTTCATTAAGATTGGTGCCGTTAAAAGACGGGCCTGGCCGCGTGCCTGCTTATGAATCCATGGTCCTTACTCCTACAATAAGCCGCCTGATCCGGGAAGACAGGCTGGGAGAAATAACTCCGTTTATTGAAGACGGAAGCGTCTTTGGCATGCAGTCGTTTACCCAGTCGCTGGTAAAGCTGGTAAAAGAAGGAAAGATAAACGAGGAAGACGCCGCTACGATTGCCGACAGCCGCGACGAATTTATCTTGGCGTTGAAAGGGATTAAGCAGGTATAATTTTAACGGAGGCAGCCATGTTAGAGGAAATAAAATCAAAGTTATCGTTGATGGAGGCAGGGCTTGAACAGTTAAGAGGTTATCTTTGACATAGATAATAAGCAGAAACTGATCAATGAATTTTCCCTGCGCATGTCCCAGCCTGGATTTTGGGATGACAGCGAAGGCTCCTCAAAGCTGGTAAAAGAATTAAAGATACTAAAATCAACGGTTGAGCCGTGGCAGGCGGCAGTAAAGAAATATCAGGAATTAAAAGAGCTGGCAGACATTCTAAAGGCTAACGATGAAGAGTTGATCGTCGATCTTAGCCGCAATGCCGAAGCGCTTTCAGGAGAAATAGAAAAACTGGAATTTGCCACGCTCCTCGGCGGAGAATTAGATGCAAACAGCGCGATTTTAAGCATTAATGCCGGCGCCGGCGGCACAGAGTCTTGTGATTGGGTAGGCATGCTTTTGAGGATGTACAGCCGTTGGGCAGAGGCCCGGGGATATAGCTTTAAAACCATAGACATACTCGAAGGCGAAGAGGCAGGCATAAAAAACATTACCGCCCTTATCGAAGGAGATTTTGCCTACGGCTATCTGAAGGCAGAACGGGGCGTGCACAGGCTGGTACGCATTTCGCCGTTTGACTCTAATAAGCGCAGGCATACTTCTTTTGCTTCCGTGGATGTCATTCCCCAGATCGAAGGCGATACAGAAGTAAAGATCGAAGATAAAGACTTGAATATCGAGACCTACCGCGCTTCCGGGCCGGGCGGCCAGCACATGCAGAAGACCGATTCGGCAGTGCGCATCACTCACCTGCCCACGGGTTTAGTTGCCCAATGCCAGAATGAGCGTTCCCAGTTTCAGAATAAACAGACCGCTCTCGGAATATTGCGCGCGAAGATCTTTGAGCTGGAGCGGCAGAAGCGCGAGGAAGAACTGCAAAAGCACTCTTCAGAAAAGAAAAAGATCGAATGGGGCAGCCAGATACGTTCTTATGTCATGCATCCCTATACGATGGTCAAAGACCACCGCACGGATTTTGAGACCGGCGACGTTAACAGCGTGATGGACGGCAAGATAGACGCCTTTATTGAAGCGTACTTAAAATACCAGAAGCAAAACAAATAATTAAAATGCTGAGTTTTATCAAAAAAACGATCCTTATAAACAGGCAGAACAAGATCAGCCGCAGGTTCCCCAAAGTCAATATCAGGCTGCACGCAGAGATGTCTGCGCCTTCCATGCAGAAAATGATCAGCGTGGCCCGGGCTGTGGATAAGGTCAATTCTTTTGAGCCCGGCCTTGTTGGGCTCTCCGACGCAGAGCTCAGCGCGAAAACAAACGCCTTTCGCGGGATTATTCTAAAGAAAGCCAAAGAGCTGGATCCGGAAATTCATGGCTTGGAAGAAGCGCTTGCCGAAGCAGCCATCCCCGAAGAAAAACAGAGGATAAAAGAGCGTATTAAGCTTACGCGCAATAAGATATTTGAAGACGTCCTGCCTGAAGCGTTTGCTGTGGTGCGCGAGGCATCCCGCCGCACCATCGGCCTGCGCCATTTTGACGTCCAGATCGCAGGCGGCATTGTGCTGCATGAAGGAAAAATTTCGGAAATGGCAACCGGCGAAGGAAAAACCCTTGTTGCCACTCTGCCGACTTATCTTAACGCCCTTCTGGGCAAAGGCGTGCATATTGTTACGGTCAATGATTATCTGGCGCGCAGGGACCGCGAATGGATGGGCCCGATCTACGAATTCCTGGGTTTAAGCGTTGGGGTAATCCAGCACGATATGTCTGACGAAGAGCGAAAGCTGGCATACGGCTGCGATATTACCTACGGGACGAATAACGAATTCGGCTTTGACTACCTGCGCGATAATATGAAATATTCCATGGAAGACCTTGTGCAGCGGCCGTTCTATTTCGCGATTGTTGATGAAGTAGATTCAATATTGATCGATGAAGCGCGCACCCCGTTGATCATTTCCGGCCCGGCGGAAGAATCCACGGATAAATATTATATCGTTGATAAGCTCGTGCCCCGGCTCAAAGGAAGAAAGATCCTGGAAAGGGATGAGATCGCGGCAAAACACCGCGGCGAGGACCTCTCAAAGGGTTTTGATTATATCGTGGATGAGAAATCGCACAGCGTATATTTAAGCGAGGAAGGCGAAACAAAGGTCTGCTCCATGCTCGGGGTTGCCAATCTTCACGATATTGAAACGATGGAGTGGCGGCATCATGTGATCCAGGCGCTGCGCGCGCATAACCTGTTTGAAAGAGACGTGGATTACGTAGTTAAAGAAGGCGAAGTGATCATTGTTGATGAATTTACCGGTAGGATGATGCCCGGCAGGCGCTGGTCAGACGGCCTGCATCAGGCGGTTGAAGCAAAAGAGGGGATGAAGATCGAGCGGGAAAACCAGACGCTGGCCACGATCACCTTCCAGAATTATTTCCGAATGTATGAAAAATTAGCCGGCATGACCGGCACTGCCTTTACCGAAGCAAGCGAATTCAAGACTATTTATCAGTTGGACGTAGTAACTATCCCGACGAACAGGAAATTGATCCGTACCAACTATCCCGACAGGATCTACCGCACGGAAAAAGAAAAATTCAACGCCGTAGTTGAGGAAATTGCCGAGCTTTATAATTCCGGAAAACCCGTGCTGGTAGGCACAATTTCAATAGAACGGTCAGAGCGGCTTTCAGAAATGCTCAAGCGCCGCGGTATAGCGCATCAGGTATTAAACGCAAAATACCATGAGATGGAGGCGCAGATCGTTGCCCAGGCAGGCCGCTTCAGGGGAGTTACGATTGCCACAAATATGGCCGGCCGCGGGACAGATATCCTTTTAGGCGGCAACCCGGAATTTATGGCCCGCAGCCTGATCAAAGAAAAGCTTGATCCGGAAAGCCCGGATTATCAGGAGGAATGCCGCAAGATCATAGATAAATACAAAAAAGAAACTTCAACAGAACACGATAAAGTAGTTTCTCTCGGCGGGTTGCATGTTCTGGGTACAGAGCGTCATGAAGCGCGCAGGGTGGACAACCAGTTACGCGGCCGCTGCGGCCGTCAGGGCGACCCGGGTTCCTCAAGGTTTTATGTTTCACTGGAAGACGAGCTGATGCGGCTGTTCGGTTCCGACAGGATGATCGGGTTGATGGATAAACTCGGCCTTGAGGAAGGCCAGGTGATTGAACACCCATGGGTAAGTAAATCCATAGAGATTGCCCAGCGCCGCGTGGAGCAGCATAATTTTGAGATCAGGAAGCAGCTGCTTGATTATGATAACGTGATGAATAAACAAAGAGAAGTTGTCTATACCCAGCGCCGCGGCATATTAGAGGGAATTTCCCTGAAGGAAAACATATTAGGCATCATAGATAGGGCGGTTGAGGATATGCTTGCGTTGTATGCGCCGGCAAATCTTACTCCGCAGGAGTGGGATACCGCGGGTTTGATCAGCGCGGTAAAATTAAAGTCCGGCATTGAAGTTGATCCGGTTAAATTAGACGTTGCCGGAAAGGATATCAAGCAGAATCTCTCCGATATAATCTCCGCCGAATATGACGCCAAGGAAAGTGCAGTAGGCCAGGGCTTGATACGCCATCTTGAACGGATGGTATTTTTACAGATCATTGATGCGAAATGGAAAGACCATCTTTACGCGATGGATTCTTTACGCGAAGGCATTGGCTTACGCGCCTATGGCCAGCGCGATCCATTAGTTGAATATAAGCGCGAGGCATTTGATATGTTTTCCCAGATGATCGCCGCGATCGAAGACGAGGCAATCGAGGCGATCTTTAAGTTGCAGCCGGCAAAGCATGAGCGGTTCCGCGGGGTGTTCAGCCAGGTCTCCCAGAATTTAGTGCATCCGGAAGCTATAAAGTTCCAGGCCCCCCAGCAGCAAGAAGCAGGCCCGGCCCCGGAAGAAAAACATAAGCCTAATATCCCGCAGCAATCCCATCCTAAAGTCGGCCGCAATGATCCCTGCCCGTGCGGTTCGGGCAAAAAATACAAAAAATGCTGCGGCAAATAAGGTGTCAGGTGTCGGGTGTCAGGTGTCAGGTCGGCGGGAGAATCCCTCTTTTATTAGCCGTTCTTTCCGGTTTATTGTTAGCGATTCCCTTTAATTACGGTAGATTATGGATTTTTGCCTGGTTTGGATTTGTCCCGGTATTTTTTGCGTTGAACAACAAATCTCTTAAGCAGGCATTTTTCCTTTTTTTCACTACCGGGATAATTTTTTGGGCAGGCACTATCTATTGGCTGGTGCATGTTACTTTAGCCGGGACCATTGTCCTTGTTTTATATTTATCCCTGTATTTCGCGCTCTTTGGCCTGATTATCCGTCCCTGCACTAAAAGTTCTACGCCATACGCCTTGATATTTATTCCTTCGGTTTGGGTATTGCTTGAATATGCCCGCGGCCACCTGATGACGGGTTTCCCTTGGGCAATCTTGGGCTATTCTCAGTATCTTAACCTTCCGGTGATCCAGGTCGCGGATATTACCGGCGCCTGGGGTATTTCATTTTTAATCATCATGGTAAATGTGGCGTTGGTTGAGGTGTTAGGTGCTAGGCGGCAGGTAGCAGTATTTTGTATTTTGTTTATTGCTGCTGTTTTAGGGTATGGTTACTTTAAGCTTTACCTACCATCTAACACCTATCACCCAACGCCTGTTAAGATCTCCGTTATCCAGGGCAATATTCCCCAGGAATTAAAATGGGACCCTGATGCCAGAGTCCCCATCGTTGAAAAATATTCAGCTTTAACCAGGCAGGCATCCAGGGATAAGGCAGACCTGATTATTTGGCCGGAAGCAGCCCTACCGGTGATCCCGCAGGAAGAGCCGCAGTTATTTGAAGAGGTGCGCGGCCTTGCCAAAGATATAAATACCCCGTTATTGCTGGGCGCCGTTACTTACAGTAAAGGTAATTATTATAACGGCGGCATTTTAATTTCCGATAGCGGCGGGATATCGGGCCAGTATAATAAGATCCACCTCGTTCCTTTCGGCGAATATATCCCCTTAAGGAAGCTGCTACCGTTCCTGGAAACAGTTGTGCCGATCGGAGACGTGGCAGCGGGAAAGGAATATACCATATTCCAAATTCCAAACTCCAAGTTCCGCCATAGGCGGACCAGCCTACGGCTGGCCCAAATTCCAAATTTTTCCGTGTTGATCTGTTTTGAGGACGTCTTTCCGGCATTGGCGCGCAGGTTTGTCAGGCAGGGGGCGGATTTCCTGATAAACATAACCAATGACGGATGGTATAAAGAAACTCCGGCAGGGTATCAGCATCTTCAGGCATCAGTGCTGCGCGCTGTGGAGAACCGCGTTTTTGTCGTACGCAGCGCCAATACAGGCGTATCGGCTTTTATCGAGCCGTCAGGCAGGATTATTTCTACGGTACGCGATGCTTCCGGGAAAGAGATATTTATCAGCGGTTATAAAACAGATGATATCCGTTTCGGCGCAAGGCGCTTGAGTCCTTATACGAAATCCGGCGATATATTTATTTTAGGGTGTTTAATTTTTGTGATCTACGGTATAATAATGCCTAAAAAAGAAAAACATGTTTAATATTATTCTGCTTGGGATTACCAGCCTGCTCACGGATATCTCCAGTGAAATGGTCTATCCGCTCCTGCCGGTTTATCTTGTTTCTGTGCTCGGGGCAAGCCCGGCAATACTGGGGTTGATCGAAGGCATTGCTGAAAGCTTAGCCAGCCTGCTGAAGGTATTTTCCGGATATTTTTCCGACCGGATAAAGTTACGCAAGCCTTTTACGATCTTTGGTTACGCCGCTTCGGGAGTCGGCAAACTCCTGCTTTATGTTTCCACAAGCTGGGGCTATGTCCTGTTCAGCCGCATAATTGACCGTTTTGGAAAAGGCATACGCACTGCTCCGCGCGACGCGCTGATTGCCGACAGCTCTAAAGAAGGAAAAAAGGGCGCGGCATTCGGCTTGCACCGGGCAATGGATACGCTGGGCGCGGTTATCGGAGTTACGATAGCGTACTTATTGCTGACAAATTTTAAAGGTAACCTGAAAAATGTTTTTTTTCTTTCCATTATCCCGGCAATTGCCGGCGTACTTTTTCTGTTTTTCGTAAAGGAAAAAAAATCCGCCCCGCGGGAAAAACAGCGGGAAATGCCGCAGTTGAAATGGGGTTCGCTGGATAAGCGGCTTAAACTGTTCCTGGTTTTTACTTTCGTATTCACGCTGGGTAATTCTTCCAATCAGTTCCTGCTCTTACGCGCAAAAGAAGCAGGCAATCCTTTGCCGACAGTGATCCTGCTCTACCTTGTTTATAACCTTGTTTTTTCCCTGGTAAGCTATCCCGCGGGAAAGCTTTCGGACAAGATCGGCCGGAGGAAGCTTCTGGTATTAGGATATCTTTTTTACGGCTTGGTATACCTGGGTTTCGCGTTGAATCATTCTCCGGCGATGTTCTGGTTTTTATTCGGCATTTACGGTATCTATACCGGGTTTACCGAAGGCGTGGAGAAAGCATTGGTCACGGATATTGCGCCGCAGAACCTGCGCGCTACGGCCATTGGTTTACACGCCACGCTTGTGGGAATAGGCCTGCTTCCGGCATCTTTATTCGCCGGATTGCTTTGGAAATACATCGGGCCGCAGGCAACGTTTTATTTCGGCAGTTTTATGGGGATAGCGGCAAGCATCGGCCTTTGGTTTATCCTCTCGGAGAAAAAGCATGCGTAGAAAAATATTTTTTGCTTTAGTTTATACGGCATTGCTATTGACCTGTGCCTTTGCCGCGGAGGATACGCAGTCGCCGCTAGCGTTGAATACCCGGCTTTCCATTATCAGGAATATCGAGCCGATCAGGAGCAGCGACCGTATCCTTATTCTTGCCCCGCATCCGGATGATGAAGCAATAGGCTGTGCCGGGATCATCCAGGCTGCAGCGGCAGTTGGCGCGGACACGCATGTGCTGTATCTTACCAACGGCGATAATAATGAATTTGCTTTTATAGTTTACGATAAAAGAATACCGGTCATGCCAAGCGAATTGGTCCGCTTAGGAGAGGTGCGGCGCAGCGAAGCAATAAAGGCGATGAAAACGTTTGGGGTTGACGAATATAACCTTATTTTTCTGGGCTATCCGGATTTTGGCACTTTTCAGATCTTCAAGGATTTCTGGGAAGAAGGCAAGCCGTATAAGAGTATGCTCACGAGGAAGCGCAGTGTTCCTTATAAGAATGACCCGTCTTTCGGCGCTCCTTACATAGGTCAAAGTATTTTAATGGATTTAAAAAATACGCTGTTGCGCTATAAGCCGAATAAAGTTTTCGTCTCGCATCCGGCGGATTTAAACCGCGACCACAAAACCCTTTACCTTTTCCTGGAAATAGCGCTTGCCGATCTAACCGCTGAACTGCCGCGGCCAAGGGTATACCACTATTTAGTCCATTGGAGGGCCTGGCCAATGCCAAGGCATTATCACCCTGAACTCCCCCTTCTGCCGCCGGACCAGTTCCGGCCTACGGCTTCGGATATCCGTTGGTTAAAGTACAGGCTTACGCAGCAGCAGGTGAATAATAAATATAAGGCTATCCTTGTTTATAAAAGCCAAACCCAAGTCAGCGCATTTTATCTTTTAGCTTTTGGCCGTAAAAATGAATTATTTTCCATTTATCCCGATATAAACGTTGATATAGCGCCGCAAGCCGCGGAGAAAAAGAAAGTCTCGCTGAAAGACAGGATTGGAGAAAAGATCAGCGCGTTTTTCGGCTTAAGCGGAAATTTTGAGCAAGCAGGCCAGAAAGTCGCTGTTGTGCAAAGGCAGTGCCCGGTTGTTTACGGCAGTGAGGATAACTGCCTGTTGATCAGGATGTATAAAAGGAAAGATATCGGCCGCACGTTAAAAACCGTGATTTATCTGTTTGGCTACAGCAGTAAAACTCCGTTTGGCCAAATGCCAAAGATACTTATACTTACCAAACACACTCGCTTTAAAATGCTCGACGGTAAAAAGGTGATCGTTCCGGAAGGCATTGATATACAGATAAGCCCGGAAGAACTGACTGTTAAGATCCCCTTCAGCGTGCTGGGCGATCCGGATTTTATCCTCGCTTCTGTCCATGGCAATGGCGGGGTTTCCTGCCCGGATACGGTTAGTTTCCGGAAGATTAACATAAGGAGAAAAATCGATGGAATTTAAAAGCGTTAAGATCAAAAAACCCGAAGATGTAAATTTTATTTTTGGCCAGAGCCATTTTATCAAGACGGTGGAAGACCTGCACGAGGCGCTTGTCGCCAGTATGCCGGAAATAAAATTCGGTTTTGCTTTTGTGGAATCATCCGGCGCCTGTAAGATCAGGTCCGAGGGCAATGACCCGGAATTGAAAAAAATGGCGCAAGAGAATGCCATGGAAATCGGATGCGGCCACAGTTTTATCATATTTTTAAGGCAGGCATATCCAATCAACGTATTGAACGCGATCAAGGCGATCCCGGAAGTATGCGCGATCTATTGCGCCACTGCTAATGCCGTTGAAGTGGTTATCGCAGAATCTGATACGGGCCGCGGAGTAATGGGTGTCATTGACGGCTTAAAGCCTAAAGGCATTGAGTCTGAAGCGGATATAGCCTGGCGCAAGGGCCTATTGCGCAAGATCGGGTATAAATTATAATTCCTTGTAAATCTTAGGCGATTTGTTAGAATAGCGAAGATGGATGCCAAGAAAATACGTAAAAGCATATCGAGATTTTTCGCCTTTTTGGGCTTGAGCCTGTGTTCTTTGATGATCAAGGCTGTGCCAGGAAAGCTGATCTACGGGTTTGCCCGCAAGATCGCCAGCCTCGGCTATCGCTTTGCCGGCAAACACAGGCGTATTGCCATGGACAGCCTTTCCATTGCTTTTGGGAAAGAAAAAACGCAGCAGGAAATAGAGCAGATTGCCCGCGACTGCTTTACGTTAATGGCAAAGTCCGCGATTGAGTTGATGTATCTTATGGATAAGCCGGAGTTATTAAAGCAGCGGGTATCAATAGAAGGCAAGAAAAACCTCGACGCGGTCCTGGCTAAGGGCAGGGGGGCAATCCTTGTCAGCGCGCATTTCGGAAATTTCCCGCTGCTTCTGGCGCGTTTTAGCCAGGAAGGATATAAGGCCAGCGGCATAATGCGTCCGATGCGCGACGCCAGAGTAGAAAAAATATTTTTAAATAAACGGGAAAAATTCAAAGTAAAGACAATATACAGCCAGCCGCGCAAGGAGTGCGTTGATTCTACGATCCGGGCGCTGCGTAACAATGAGGTCGTTTTTATCCCGATAGACCAGAATTTCGGCACTGCCGGGGTTTTTGTGGATTTCTTCGGCCAAAAGGCAGCGACTGCTACCGGCCCGGTGATATTTGCCGAAAGGACAGGGGCAGGCATTGTGCCTTGTTTTATTGTCAGGCAGAAAGACGATACCCACAAAATAATCTGCGAGCCGGCGATAGACCTGGAAGAAGGCCGCGACCACCAGGAAACGATAACCATAAATATACAAAAACTGACCAATGTAATTGAGGCCTATATACGTAAGTATCCCGCCGAATGGGGCTGGATACACCGTAGATGGAAAAGCAGGCCGAACAGCTAAAAAGGGAGGCAGGCATGGGAGCTTTGTTAAAATCAGTTTTAGGGCTTATATTTTTGGCTTTAGGCATTTGGGCAATTATTGCTTTTCGCAGCGAACTTCTCGTGTTGATCAAAGGCTGCGTCGGCCCGCTCCTGATCCTCGCGGGCATTATTACCCTGGCGATCGCTAAAGACTAAGTAGATTACCGAGACAGCTGGTTTGGATGAATAATAAAATTATTCCTGCCGCACTGCTTATCCTCATCGGTTTCTTCGTTTTTTCCAATTATATATTTTTACAGCGCGTTGACTGGTTCCCCGATAAAGACGAGGCCTATCATGCGGCAATCAGCGCGGATATTTTCCAAAGCATAGCCAACGGCAGGGGCTTTAGCCAGCATTTATTAGACGCTAATTGGCCGCGCGGGTATCATTTAATATCGGTTTTGGTAAGGGCGGTTTTCGGCGACCGCCTTATTTTTATGACACCGACCCTGTTCCTTGTCATATTATTATGCGCTACCTATAAGATCGGAGAGGCGGTTAAAGATAAAATGGCCGGCCTGCTTAGCGCATTGGTCGTTTCTCTTTATCCCGGGATATATGTTTCCTCCCGCCATTTTGATTATGAATTGGCGCAAACGGCAATGGCGGCGGTAATAATATACCTTCTAATGAAAAATGAACGCTTTATTGGGATAAGATATTCATTATTATTCGGGACATTATTGGCAATCGGCCTTGTAATCAAACAAAGCATAATATTTTTTATTGCCGGGCCGTTTATCATAGCCTTCTATTATTTATTAAAGCCGTTTCCTAATAATAGGGTAAGGATAAGGAATTTATTGATCGCATTCTCTTTATGTTTTATCCTGGCCTTTTTTGGCTATTACCGCATATATTTCAGCCATCCGGAATATATAGACCAGTGGGGCGTGCAGCGTTTATTTGTAAAAAACATATACGGAATTCGTCATGCCGGCCACTATCGTATAGGAGAGTTATTGTCTTCCGTAACTTTCTTAAAGGATTTTCATATCGGCATCCCGGGTATAATCATATTTCTTATCAGCCTGCCGGCCTTTTTATTCAAAAACAAAAACCTTAAATATAAATTGTTTCTTACTTCCTGGCTGGCCATTCCATTTTGTATTTTCAGCCTCTCAACAATGAAGTTACCGCATTATTCCATCGGATACTTGCCTGCCTTTGCGGTCATTACGGCTGTGGGGATAACTTATCTCCGGCCCAAAGCCATAGCCATATGGCTGGTAGCCGGTTTTTTCAGCATAAATTTTATTTTCTATACATGTTACACGTTTAATATATTCCCCGGATTAGAGAATCGTTTGATATCAAAAATGCTATCCGCAAATTGGGGAACCTGGGCAATGGGGGCTGCCAGGGATACCAATCCCGCCTATGAAGCCGCTGATTACCTGAGCAAGATTGCCGGAAATAAACGCGCCGTATTCGGTACGGTGCATTATCCCCAGATAGATCCGGATTCCCGGGATGATGCGTGGTTTGCGGTATGCTTTAATTCTCTAATGCGGCTGCGCAGTAGTAAATACGAAGCCGTAGACCTCGTTGTTTACGGCAATCCCAAATTGACCCGTAAGTGCGATTTTTTCGTCTGTTTTTCTTCCGTTCCCGGCCGCAACTGGCTGGATTACGCTACTTTTTCCCGGTGTTTGCTGGAAGGGATGAAATACGCCGCAGAATTTCCTTATATGGGAACATACCTTCTGGGCGATGATGATACCCCGGCTTATGTAGAAGGCCGGATCTATATATCCCGGAAGACAATAGAGGACCTGGAAAATTATTTTCCTAATCTGACGCTGCTGAAAGAAATAAAGATCGGCGAGGTAACCGCCTCTATTTACAAAAATAAGCGGATAGAATAAGAAGCAAGAGAAGGCCTTTATGAATAAAAAATACGCTCCGCTATTGCTTGTTTTCATCATCGTTTTTTTTATTGCCTCCAATTATACGTTCACTCAGAATAGCGATTGCCTTTTTGATAAGGACGCGACTTACCACGCGGAAAGCGGCGCGTATATTTTCCAAAGCCTGGCCAACGGTAAAGATTTTTTCAACGCCTTAACGGAGGATTACCATTGGCCGCCCCTCTACCATGTAATCGCGGCATTATTACGGATCGTCTTCGGCGTTAATTTCGTTTTTATGACTTCTACGCTTTTTCTCGTTATATTGCTATATGCCACCTATAAGATCGGTGAACTCCTTAAAGATAAAACGGCCGGTTTATTAAGCGCGTTAATAATTTCTTTTTATCCATCCATTTATATCAGCTCGCGCTGCTACTATCTGGAATTAGCCCAGGCGGCAATGACCGCTTTAATATTATATTTTTTAATGCGGCTGGATAATTTTACCGGCCTTAAATATTCATTGGCATTCGGCTTGTTATTGGCGGCAGGCTTGCTTATAAAGCAGAATATAATTATTTTTCTCATCGGCCCGTTTTTTGTGGCTTTATACTATTTATCAAGGCATCCTCTGCAGAATAAGATCAAGGCGCGCAACCTGGCGCTTTCGCTTTTTATTTGTTTCTTCCTGGCGTTTTTGATCTATTATAAGATATATCTTTTTGAGCCGTTAAACATTACTTCCCGCGGCTTAGCCAGGTTTTTAACTAATAATGTAGACGGTACTCCCTGCACCGACTGCTATCAGCCGCGGGTGTTATTATTCCATTTGATCGCCTTAAAGAAATTCCACATCGGCATCCCGGGGCTAGTCCTGTTTTTCATCGGCCTGCCTTATTTTCTGAAAAAAAACGAAAAACATGAATATAAGATATTCCTTCTTTATTGGTTTCTTGTGCCTTTCTGCATTCTGACCGCTACGACTGCAAAGTTCCGCCAGTATTCCTTTTCATACCTGCCTGTTTTTGCGATAGTCGCGGCCGTAGGCATAACTTATATCCGGCCAAAGTTTATAAAACAGGCCCTGGTAGCTGCTTTTCTGATCTTCAGCTTTCTGCCGTATGCCTGTTTTACTTTTGACGTATTGCCGAAACTTAAATTAGCCCTGATGCCCACCAATCCCGATAAATGCTTTTATCTATATTGGGGAACTACCAATAGCAGGGCGTCAAACCCCGCTTATCAGGCTGCGGAATATTTGGGTAAAATAATCGGGCCAAGGCCGGCAACAATCGGCGTAGTCTTTTATCCCACTGATGAGCAGCCGCCGCAATATACCTCTTATTTGAATGCGCTGCTGCGTTTTCGTCACGGGGGATATAAAGTAATTGATTTCATCCGCCTCGGTAAAGAGAGGCAGCTTGCCGCGTGCGATTATTTCATATTTATCCATTCTCTTGACCGCGGCGATAAATGGCTGGACTACGAAACGTTCGTGTATGACCTGGCGCAGGCAAACGAACTTGGAAGCATTAAAAATGGCTGGCAGGATAAATATGTATTGACCCAGCAAGACAGGCCGCCGGGCAGGGAAGGATTTTTATACATACCAAGGAGCAAAATTGAGGCCATCGCCGGATATTTTCCCAATTTAAGGTTAGTCAAGAGGATAGGGACGGAAACCAGGGAATTCCTGATTTATAAAAATGAACGCCAAAGATAAAAAACCGGCTGTATATTGGCTGGTTTATTTTTTATTCATTTGGCTTCTGCTTGAGTTTGGCTGCCGGATTATTTTATTCCGGATTTTTCCGGAAAACATCCCGGGCTTTGAATCCTCATCCGGCTGGCGTATCGCATGGTTGCGCAACCATTCCGGCCATAAAAATAATCCGAAAGCCCTGGCTGCTTTTTTACCGCCTGCGGCTTACGATGCTACCAAGGGGTGGGCATTGAGGCCGGGTTTGAAAAATTATGCGTGGGGCGGGAAGTTTACGACCAACTCAAAAGGCCTGCGCGGAGAAAAAGAATATGCCTATGGTAAGGATGCGGCCAGGAAGCGCATCATTATCATCGGCGATTCTTATGTTATGGGCGCGGAAAATAACGATGACCAGATATTCCCGTTTTTTTTAAGCCGGATGCTGCCGGAATACGATATATTGAATTTCGGGGTCGGAGGATACGGCCATGACCAGATGTTGATCAAACTTAAAGAGGAGGCAGCGGGTTATCATCCGGATATGGTCATCCTGCTGTATCTTCCAGACGACAACTCCAGAAACCTTCTGGAGTTCCGCGATTATGCCAAACCGCGCTATATCTTTAAGGATGATAAGCTCAGGCTTACTAATGTGCCTGTTCCTCCACCCGAGGAAATTATCCGCCAGGACTATCGCCACTCTTATTTTCTTGACCTTTTAGGATTTATACTATATCGGATCAAGTTTAATTCCGGGGCAATGCACGGAGAAACGACGCGGATCACCAGAGCCATTATAAAAGAAATGGGGCAGGCCTGTTCGCAAGTAAAGGCGCAGTTTGTTATTGCAGCCTTGGATAATGACCCGGAAAATGCGAAAATCATCCCGTCAAAAATAAACAACGGCTATGTCCCGTGCATATTTTTAAATATCAACGGCTATCCTGAAAAATATTTTGCGGGGCATTGGAGCCCTGAAGGACATCGGATAGTAGCGCAACAGATAGCTGAAGGGCTTAGCAAGCATGGCTTGCTTAACCGCGAAGAATAAATATTGTATAAAATTCCCATTAGTGCGTTATAATTAAGCAATGCAGAAAAAAGCAAAGATCTTGATCACTGGCATCGGTTCTTCAAACGCGCTCACTTTTCTTTGCGGGCTGCGCAAGGAAAAAAGGAAAAGTTTTCAGATCTGCGGCGCGGACATTTACGAGCGGGATTTTTGCGCAGGCGCGCAATTTTGCGATAAATTTTTTAGGGTGCCGGCATGTAATAAGCCTTCTTTTATCGGTGTTTTACTGGGGATCTGCCGCAGGAATGCAATTGATGTTTTGGTCCCCATGTTGGACGAAGAAATGTTATTGATATCCGGCCAGCACAAGGACTTCCTTGAATGCGGCACGCGTGTGCTGCTACCCGAAGAAGAAATAATCAAAACCTGCTTAAATAAGCTTAAGCTGTATGGATTCCTTGGGCGTAATGGTTTTCCTGTCCCGCGCATTTATACCAGTGATCAAGTGCCTCAAAGTTTTCCGGTTATCCAAAAGCCGGTTATTGGCAGGGGATCGCACGACATAACTATTATCCACGATCGGCAGGAGTTTAAAAAAGCCAGAGGCAAAACCGGCTATCTGATCCAAAAGTATATAGAAGGCCGGGAATTCACCGTTGATACCTTGTCAAATTTAAACGGTAAAACGCTGGCTGCGGTTCCGCGTTTAAGGCTGGAGATAAGAGACGGTAAGTCCATTAAAGCGCAGACCGTGCGCCATAAGGCGATCGAAGGCCTGGCCAGGGAAATATGTAATGCCTTAAAAATGACTGGCCCGGCATGCCTGCAATGCAGGTTAGGCCGGAACAACAGGCCTTATTTTTTTGACGTCAATCCCCGCATAGGCTCTGCTTCCATTTTAACCATTGAAGCAGGAGTTAATATCCCGTTATTGGCCGTGCAAAACATCCTGGGCAGGAACATAGATAAAGCTCCCGCTAAATTCATGGCGAATGTGGTTATGCTGCGTTATTGGGGTAATATTTTTACATATCCGAAGAGGCAAATGGATATGTCCGGAGGAATAGCCTAAAATGAAACTAGCCACCGTTATCATTCCCGTATTTTATAATGCCGAAAGCCTGCCTGCGCTTTATGAACAAACCAACGCCGCCATAAAGGATATCCCGGATGTACGTTTTGAGTTAATCTTTGTAGATGATGGTTCAGGCGATAATTCCTTTGATGTGCTCTCCGGCATTGCCCGCAATGACAGCCGGGTGCGCATAATAAAGCTAACCCGTAATTTCGGCGCTTTTGCCGCTTGCTTTGCAGGATTAAGCTATGCCAAGGGCGATTGCGCTATTTTTATGGCGGCAGACCTGCAGGATCCTCCGGAAATATTATCCAAGCTTATTGAAAAATGGAAAAACGGCAGTGAAATAGTTTACGCGGCCAGGCAAAAGCGGGAAGAGGCGAAGTTAAAGATCTTCTTTTCCAATATCTTTTACTTTATATTCCGGAAAATTGCCTTAAAAGACATGCCGCCCACAGGTTTTGATTTTGTCTTGATCGGCAGGAAGGTTATTGATGTCCTGCTTTCCGCCAAGGAAAAAAATTCTTCCTTGATCGGGCAGATACTCTGGACCGGTTTTAAAGCGGATTCCGTCCCCTGCATAAAAAAGAAACGTTACTTTGGCCGTTCCCGTTGGGTATTAAGCAAAAAGATCAAGTACTTGATTGATTCGTTGCTTTCGTTCAGTTATTTCCCTATAAGGGCAATATCCCTGATCGGCATTACAATGGCCATGTTAAGTTTTATTTTCGGGTTATATATTATTTCCCAGAAGATTTTTCTGGGGATCCCGGTCCCGGGCTTTGCGTCTATATTGGTCATAATCCTTTTTACTTCCGGCATCCAGATGTTGATGCTGGGAGTGCTTGGTGAATACCTTTGGCGTAACCTTGAAGAAACAAGGGGCAGGCCGATGTTCGTGGTTGAGAGGCTGGCCGGGTTTGATCACGCGCAAAAATGAAAGTCTTGCTTATTGAGCCTCCGCCATTAGGCCGCTACGGCAACCAAAGATCAAAAGGGGCGTTCGGCAACCTTAAGGCCGATATACGCTGGCCACCGATTGACCTGGTGGTGATCGCGGGCCATTTAAGAAAAAATAATATTGAGGCTGCGATCATTGACGCAGGCGGAGAAAGGCTGTCTGCGGATGCGTTATTGGGCAGGGTATCTGCGGTTAAAGCCGGTTTAACGCTGATCAATACTTCAACTACGACGATCTATCAAGACTTAGAAATTGCGCGGCTGGTCAAACAGGCATCCGGCCGGAGCTTATTGGGCGTAATCGGCGTGCATATTATGGCATTACCGAAAGAGACTTTGGCTCTTTGCCCTGAATTGGATTTTGCTGTTTTCTCCGAGCCGGAAATCCCGATCCTTAACCTTTGCAAGGCAATGGATATGGCATTGGTAAACGGCATCTGTTTTCGCAAAGGCAAAGATATATTGATGAATCCCGCTCAGGAGCCGGTTAATGATCTTGATGAATTAGGCATTCCTGCTCATGACCTTCTGCCTTTGGGCGTTTATAAAGAGCCGCAGATGAAAAGAAAGCCGTTGGCCGTTACCATGGTGTCCCGGGGCTGCATTAACCGCTGCGTGTTCTGCAGCGCTGCCTTTTACGGGGCCTACCGCCTGCGTTCGGTAGAAGATGTCATGGAAGAGCTGCGCTGGATCACGAGAGCGCTGGGGGTCAGGGAGCTTAAGTTTTATGATGACGGGATCACTTATAACCGCAGTTGGGCAGAGCAGCTTTTTATGGCCATGGCCAACGAAGGCATAGATCTGACATGGAACGCCAATATCCGCGCAGATTCCATTGATTATCAACTGGCGTTGTTGATGAAGCAAGCCGGCTGCCATACGGTTAATATTGGCTTAGAGAGCGGCAGCCAAAAGATCCTGAATAATGTCCGTAAAAATGTTACCATTGAAACCATGCGCCGCGCGGTTTTAGATTGTAAAAAGGCAGGGCTTGAGGTGTGCGGATATTTTGTATTTGGCCTGCCCGGGGAGACCCGGCAGAGCATCAAGATGAGCATTGAGCTGGCAAAAGAGCTTGACCTTGACCTGGTTACTTTTAATACGGCAACTCCCCATCCGGGAACGGATTTTTTCACGTATCTGGAAGGCAACGGGTTTTTGCGCAGTAATGATTGGTCGCAATATGATACTAACGGCCTGCCGGTTTTTGATTACCCGGGCCTATCAGCAAGCGCAATGTATGATCAGGCCATGGCTGCTTATAGGAAATTCTATCTGCGGCCGCGTTTCTTTTTTAAAAGGTTCAAAAGGATAAGCTCTTTGAACGAGTTAAAGAATACGGCTGGAAATTTCATTGCTTTTATGAACAATTTTTTATTTAAAAATGCGCGGCCGTAAATACTTTAAGCCGTCTTACTGGTGTGATGCTTACTTTGATCCCGGCCATCCGGCGCATTGGTTCTACCGCCGGAAGATGGACGCGATCATTTCCCTGATCCCGGCAGGCGTAAAAGAGATATTAGATTGCGCTACGGCAGCCGGGCTATTGCCGCACCTTCTGGAAAACAAAGGCTACAGTGTTGACGGTTTTGATATTATGGAAGAATTTGTGGATTATGGCAGGCAAAAGGTCAAAAGCGGCTTGATCTATGTAGATGACATCACCAATTTTTCCGCCCCGAGAAAAAAATATGACCTTATCTTATGCATTGATATCTTACAAAGATTCCCCAGAGAAACAAGGGAAGTGATCTATCAGGGGATTGCTAATCACCTAAGGCCGGGAGGGTATCTCTTATTGTGCAATCCTTCAAGGCTATGGTTCAGGCTTAATATTTTTTGGCGTTTTTTCAGAAAGCTTATCTTTGCCGGAATGATCTTTCAGGACGAAGTTTGCGGGCGCAATGTAGACGCGGCAAAAAAAGTAAAATATTTTGATGTTGACAAAAATTTAAACCTGGAGATCCCGGCGCGCCTCTTTAACGGCACGGCAGGTAAAAAAATCGTTTTTAATCTTTTAAATGTAGCGGTCGCGCAAAGAAAAGATGGCTAAGAAAATAAGCGGTTGCAAATTACTGCGTTTACCAAAGATTTATGATGTGAGGGGAAATTTGACGTTCATTGAATCCAAGAGGCATGTTCCTTTTGATATCAAGCGCGTCTACTATATATACGATATACCCGGTGGGGCATACCGGGGGGCGCACGCGCATAAAAATTCCTTGGAATTGATAATTCCGCTTGCCGGATCTTTTGATATCATGCTTGATGATGGCCGCAGCCAGAAAGTAATCACATTGAACATGGCCTATTACGGCCTCTATGTGCCGAATTTGATCTGGCGGGAGTTGTTTAATTTTTCATCGGGCGCTACTTGTCTTGTGCTTGCTTCCGCCCCATTCTCCGAAAAAGATTATATACGTAACTATGACGATTTTATCAAGTGGCAATCGCGCATACCGAGGAGGAAATAATGAAACCATACAAAAGGGGAGAGATTCTGATCAACAGCAGGTTGCGGGGAGCTGTCCTAAAAGATGCTGATTTTCGCGAAGCGCGGCTGATTACGGTTGATCTGAAAAACGCCGTGCTTGACAATGCGGTTATGGAAAACGCCAAGCTTCTGCGGGTAGATATGGATAATGCTTCGCTGGCAAGCGTTAATCTGGAGGCCGCAGAATTTTACGGGGTAAGTATGCGCAGCGCGAATTTACGCAGCGCGAATTTGAACAACATAAAGTCGCGGGGGACGAACCTGGAAAGGGCCGATCTCTCTGGTGCTTCTGCCCGGAAAGCCGACCTTAAAGGGGTTATACTACGTTCCGCCTGCCTTAACGGAATCAACGCTCATGGGGCGAATTTTTCCGGAGGAAATTTATCGGAAGCAACCATAAAAAAGGCAGATCTGACAGGATGTGATTTTTCCGGGGCAGACCTGTCTGACGCTGACCTGACCGGCGCAATTGTGGCAGGAGCAGATTTTTCCGGGGCGAATCTCTCGGACGCGGTGATTAAAGGCGTTGATTTCAGGAAAGCGAAAGTAGAAGGGGCAATATTCTTCCGCGCCTTATGGTTGACGCAGGAGCAGGCGCAATACCTGGAGGCAAATAACAGCCTGGTTTTTACCCCGTTCAAAAGAAAATGGGACAGGGCCGTGCAAAGCATTGCTGCCAGCCGCCGGCTGCAGGCACTTTTGTTGATTCTTGCGATTGCATTTGTCTGGCTTAATATTTCCTATTTTTCCGATCCACGGCATAGAAACAGTGATGTTGTTCGGAAGATGGCGCAAAAAAAGCGCGCGCAAGGTAAACTCAAGAAAGCAAAGGAGCTATATGGAATATTAGCTGAACGTAATATTATCAGCGAAGCAGACGATCCTTTTCCTCAATTTGAGATCGCCGCGATATGCCGGCAAGAAGGCGATTTTAAGGCAGCATTAGCCGTATTAAAAAGCCTTTTACAGCTGCCGGACCTGTCTGTTTATTCTCTTTCTTGTATATATGGAGAGTTGGGGCAGACTTACCGCGAAATGAATGACCTGGAACAGGCCAGAAAAGCATTTCAACTTTGTATTGAAAAGGATTCCACCGACCAGGACAGGCTATACTGGGCAAAGGTGAGCTTAGCAGATATATTGCGCCAGGAAAACAAGCGGGAAGAGGCAATCAAAGGATACGAGGCTATTATTAATGAATACAAGGGTTCAAGCCCGAAAGTCGGCAGCGCCTATGCTTCTATCGGACATATTTATCGTGAATTAAATAAATCCGATCAAGCCAAAAAAGCATTTCAGACCAGCCTCGAGAATGATCTTACTAACCGCGAACAGGTATATTGGGTAAAGATGAGCTTAGCGGATATATTGCGCCAGGAAAACAAGCGGGAAGAGGCAATCAAAGGATACGAGGCTATTATTAATGAATATAAAGAATCCCGCGACAAGGCAGCCAATACTTATGCTGCTGTGGGCCATACTTACCTTGAATTAAGCGAGCTTGAACAAGCAAGAAAAGCATTTCAACTCAGCCTTGAAAAAGACCCCATCGGCGCTGCTGATCCGGAGCGGGTATACTGGGTAAAGATGAGCCTGGCCGATATCCTGCGCCAGGAAAATAAATACCCGGAAGCAGCTAAGGCGTATGAAAATATCATCAATGAATACAAAGAATCAAATTCGAAGGCCAGTAATGCTTATTCTGCTATTGGCTACATATATCGGGAAACGAATAATCCCGATCAAGCTAAAAAAGCATTCCAGCTCAGCCTTGAGAAGGATACCACTGATCCGGAGCGCACATATTGGGCAAAGATGAGCCTGGTTGATATTATGCGTCAGCAAGGCGCGCATGATGAGGCGCTTAAGGCATACGAAAAATTGCTTGATGAATATAAAGATTCGCAGGATAAGGTCTCTCATATTTATACGAACATTGCCCAGGCATACCGGGAAATGGGCAGAGAAGCAGACGCGGAAGCGATCATGGAAAAACACGGTTAGCGCTGCGGGCTTTACTATTATTCAATTTTTGGTATAATACACTTCAAAAGGAGATATGTAGAATGGAAGCAATTTTTAAGAAAGATGTTGTTTTGAATAAAACCGCCTGCCGGGTGATCGGCGTAGGCGTATTCATGACCCTTACTGCCCTGGGCGCTTTTGTGCGCATACCTTTACCCTTTACTCCTGTGCCGCTTACCATGCAGACAATGTTTGTGTTATTGGCAGGGGCATTTTTAGGCAGCAAACTTGGGGCTGCGTCGCAGTTAGGCTATATTTTACTTGGACTATCAGGGTTACCTATATTCACCGGCGCAGGCAGCGGGATGTTGTATATCCTGGGCCCTACCGGAGGATATTTGTTAGGTTTTGTCCTTGCCGGATTATTCATCGGCAGGGCCGTAAAATTATGCCCTGCAAGTCCGGCAGCCGTATTCGCGGTTTTTTGCCTGGCAGACCTGGTGCTGCTTATGAGCGGAGCGCTCTGGCTTAAGTTCAGCCTTGGTTTAACCATGAATAAAGCATTGTTGGCCGGAGTTGTGCCGTTTATTGCCGGCGATATAATTAAAGCATTTACCGCAACACTCATCTATTTAAAATCAAGAGAACGGATAGCCGAAGTTTTCTAATCCCTCCAAAAGAGATAAAAATGCGCAGATGGAAGAAGAAAATATTGTTTTTTATTCTTTACTGCGTTTTTTTGCTTGTCTGCTGCGAAGCGGCAATACGATTGCTGATCTACGTGGATAGCCCTTTTAAGAAAAGATTGCTTTTTCTCGATAGTAATGACTCTTCGCGCCGGCTGCGTTTCATAGAAAGGCGGACAAGATACGGCAGGCCGGAACGCAGTTATAATAAGTATGACCCTCTCAGGGGATGGGCATTAAGGCCTGATCTTAGGGGTTTGGTTGTGTCGTACACAGAAGTGATTAATACTAATTCAAAAGGCATTAGGGGTATTGTTGAATATGACTACGAAAAGCCGGAAGGCAAAAAGCGGATACTGGTATTGGGGGATTCGTTTACCTTCGGCGTAGGAGTGAAGGATAATGAAACCTATCCCTATTTTTTGCAGGAAATGCTCCCCGGTGCCGAAGTGATAAATTTCGGCGTACCCGGTTATGGCCATGACCAGATGTTGATATATTTAAAGGAAGAAGGGATAAAATACAAGCCCGATATAGTTATTTTGGGGTTTTTAACCGGAGATATGCCGCGGAATATATGGGCTTTTATAGATTACGCAAAGCCCAATTTTAAAGTCATTAACGGCAGATTAACCCTGATGAATTCTCCGGTGCCATCAGTTGAAGTAATGTTAAAAAAAGAATTTTATAGGCTGAAAGTGCTGGATATATTGAATGCGATATATAAAGAATCAAGATGGAAAAGGGGCTTGGACGCCGATGAAATGTATAAGGTCACGCAGGCGATGCTGGTAGAGATGGTTAAAACAATCAAAGCTATGGGCGCTCTGCCCGTATTTGTCTATCTGCCTGATGGGTTAGATACAGAAGATGAAACCCGTGATGATTTCTTTTCAACATTCTGTTTATCGCAGAAAGTGGATTGCTTAAGCCTGCGGAGCGTTTTTAATGAGCGCCTGGGCAAGGGAGAGACCTTGCGCGCAGGGCCAGGCAGCCATTATAGCATCTGGGGAAATCAGGTCATAGCCGGTGAGATCAAGGGTTATTTGGCTGAAAAGACTTTGCTTGACAACCCGGCAGGGCTATGATAGATTTGTCTAAAAGGAGGCAAAAAAATGAAGCCTATGAGGTTTTTTGTCTTTTTAGCAGTGATCTTATCACTGGTTGTATTTGCCGCAGGAACGGGGTTTGCCGAAGATAATGCTCCGGCTGAAGCCGCGCCTGTCCAGGAAACCGTTCAAGCTCCGGTATCCGAGGCAATGCCGATCAAGCCTATGGGCGCAGAAACTGCCGTTTCTCCTGCCGCGGTTGAATTTGAGACTCAATGGGTATGGGGCGAGGTCATTTCTTTAGACCCCCAGAATAACCAGCTGGCGATCAACTATTTTGATTATGAAACGGACATGGAAAAAGAATTAAAACTGGCCGTAGACGATAAGACCAAATACGAAAATACCAATGCGCTCGCTGACCTGAAGCTCCATGATACTATCAGTGTGGATTATATTTTAACCAGCGACGGGAGATATACCGTGCGTAATATCAGCGTGGAAAAACCCGAAGAATCGGTTGTTGCTACAGAAGAAACAACAGCCATGCCGGTAACGCCGTAATTACTCAAAGGCCGGTTTATTAAATCTAAAAAAGGCAGGGAAAATAACCCCTGCCTTTTTCTTAAATGGGGGCCCGGACTGAAAAATATAAAACTTGTTATTTTTGATTTAGACGGCACGCTGGTTGACGCCTATGAAGCGATAAGCCGCAGCTTTAATTTTACGATGGAAAAATGCGGCTATGACAGGCAGCCTCCGGTAACTATACGCAGGGCAGTAGGCTGGGGCGACCGTAACCTTCTTAAGCCCTTTGTGAAAAAATCCGATTTGGATAAGGCGTTGGCAATATACCGCAGGCATCATAGAGAAGCGCTGCTTAAGCATTGTCGGATACTCAAGACTGGCCGCGCAATCCTCTCCTACCTGAAAGATAGGGGTTATCTATTGGCAGTTGCCAGTAACCGGCCTACGGTTTTTTCGCGGCTAATAATCAAACAGCTTAAGCTGGGAAAATATTTTTCCTATATGCTTTGCGGAGATAAATTAAAAAAAGGCAAGCCGCACCCGGAGATACTACAAAAGATCATGCAGCGGCTTAAAGCAGGGCCGCAACAAACGCTTTATGTAGGCGATATGCCCATAGATGCTCAGGCAGCAAGGCGGGCAGGGGTAAAGTCTGTTGTTGTTGCCACCGGCTCAGCGTCAATAAGGCAGTTACGGCTGGAAAAGCCCTATTTAGTGTTAAGGGACCTCCGTGGTTTAAAAGCGATATTATAAATACGCTTGACCGGCATATCTTTGTATTATAAAATGAATGAAAATCAGGCGGGAAAGCCGGGATGAAAGAGAGGTTTTTGATGAGAAAACTGATAGTTATTATTTTTGCACTGTTTTTATCCGTTAGCCTATGTTATGCAGAGAGCGCAAAACCCAAGATCGTCCTGCTTATTTCAGAACAGAACATTGAGGGGCCGCAAAAAGCATGGTGGGCAAGTGAAATTGATCTGTCTACAACCGAAGCATCCATAGCCTCCAGGCTTATTTCTACAGGATACGAGGTGATCGAGCCATCCAGCCTGACAAAGATAATCCAACAGAAGCCGGCATTCCGCATGGTTAACCTGTCGGAAGGCGATTCCATAAAGTTAGCCAGCCTTTCAAAGGCGGATTATGTTGTTTTAGGCAAGGCCGTTGCTTCTACCGGCGGTAACGTGCCGCAGTCAGCCATGCTTTCCTGTTTTGCCAATATCACAGCCAAGCTGATCAGCGTTAAAGACGGCAAAGTCATAGATTACCTGGATGCTTCCGGCAATTCCGTGCATATGGACGCGATTACCGGCGGCAGGGAGGCTTTAGCAAGCGCCGCGGGGAATTTAGCAGCTAAGTTAATAAATACTTTGAGAAGCAGGGAGGAGGTAAAACAGGAAAAATGAAAAAACTATTTTTAATTTTTATCATAGGATTAGTTGGGGTAAGCTTATCCGGCTGCGCGAGCCTGCAGCAAATGACACAGCCGACAGCGCAGGTTGATAATAGCGCCGGCGCAGCGCCTCTTCCGCCGTATTCCGGGCCAAAGGCGCGCGTTGCCGTAGCTGATTTTGACGTTAAAGCAGCCAAAGCCAGTAATCAGATCGGCTCAGGCTTGCGTGAAATGCTGGTTACCGCGCTGGTAAACAGCAGCCGTTTCTCCGTACTGGAAAGACAGCAGTTAAAAGCGCTGATGCAGGAACAGGAATTATCGGTTTCCGGAGCGGCACAGCAGGGAGCAGGCGGCCCGCAACGCGGCCAGATCAGGACCGCGGAATTAATCATTACCGCGGCAGTTACGGAATTTGAACCGCAGGCATCCGGAGGTTCAGCAGGCATTGGCGGCGGCGGCGGAATCGGCAGCGGCATACTAGGCGGCCTTTTAGGCGGCTCGTTAAACAAGGCGCATATGGCACTGGATATCCGCATTGTTGATGCTTCAACATCCGAAGTCTTGTCGGCAACGCGCGTGCAGGGCCAGGCAACAGATATCGCAGGCGGCGCATTAGCAGGTTTTTTCGGCAGCTGGGGCCTAGGCGCCGGATTGTCAGGTTACGCAAATACTCCGATGGAGAAAGCGATCAGGATTTGCATTATTGAAGCCGTGCGCTATATCGCGCAGACGATCCCGGCGAATTATTATAAATATTAACTGAGTAATTAATAAAGGAGCTATTAATGGGCAAGCGTAAAAGAAGAGGCAAGCTTAACTGGCGTTCAAAGAAAGCCAATAAAGGCAAGAAGCCCAACCTGGGTTAAGTAAATGGAGATCAGGGTAAGGGCCAGCGATAATATAATCATTCTGGATATTTCCGGCCAGATCGACGTGAATTCGGCGAATTTAGTGGAAACTATCGGCCAATGTATCCGCGACGGATATTCCGACATCCTCTGTAATTTTGAAGAAGTCAGTTCCATTGATTATATGGGTTTGTCGGTGATCGCTATTGCCTATAAAGAAGTGCTTAATAACGAAGGCCGGATGAAATTCGTCAATGTGCCGGCGCACCTCAAGAACCTGCTTTCCGTTACCGGCTTAAACCGCACCATTGAGTCCTACGCTACCGAAGAAATGGCAATAAACAGCTTCCGGGAAGACAAGGCCATTGAGAACATTAAGAAGATGCAGCTTAGGCGCAGGTTCAAGCGCCTGCCGGTTGACCTTAAGGCAGAGGTCAGGCTTAAATACGGCGGACTGGTTTGTTCCGATATTGAGATCCTGAATTTAAGCGCTGTCGGTGCCTACATCTTTGGCTGCGATAAATTTAAGCTCGGCGACGAAGTTATCCTGAAGTTTAATATTCCCCCCAAGGCTGAAGTAATGGAGCTGGACGCGAAAGTTGTCTGGTTCTGCGACCGGCAGATCCAACCGCAACTTTACCCCGGGGTGGGAGTATCTTTTTATAATATTGAGACCAGCGTGCAGGAAAAGCTCCTTGGCTTCATTGAAAGAAACCTTTCGCTCCTTTCTCCCGAAGACTAGCACCCAATATATAAAAAAACTTGACAAAAAGGGCAGCATAGTGTATATTAATAATGGAAACCATTTTCATTAATTCCAGTTACCGGCAGGCAGGGGGAGGATAAATGCCAAGAGGCAATTGTCAGAGGCAGGGATGGTGGCACGGAAAATTCAGGGGATGCGGATACAGGCTCACCGTAGGCAGGGAGGCCATCCTTGATATCCTTTCTGGATCAGAAGGCCACTTAAGCGCCGAAGATATCTATATGAAAGTCCATCCTAAATATCCCAATGTCGGGCTTACCACGATTTACAGGACATTAGATGTATTGTCTAATCTGGGTATGGTTTCTAAGCTTGATTTTGGGGACGGCCGGGCGCGCTACGAGTTAGCCGAAGGGCCTAAGGGCGCGCATCATCACCATCATTTAGTTTGCACAAGCTGCAATAAGGTAATTGATTATACGGACTTCATAGATGAAGAAGTAGAACTCTTAAGGGAAACCGAAAAAGGCCTGGGTGCTAAATATAATTTCAAGATCACCAATCATATGATCCAGTTTTACGGTCTGTGCGGAAAATGCGGCGGTAAAAAATAACCGCTATATTTTTTTTCTCTTATAATGGAAATGGTTTTCACTAACAAAAGGAGGTATGTTATGCCGGGATTTGACGGAACAGGCCCGATGGGGCAAAGCCCGATGACGGGCGGAGGAAGAGGGTATTGTGCGATAGCTTTAAAAGGCGCAGGGGTAAGGCCAATAGGCAGAGGCGGTTTTTATGGCAGAGGCAGAGGCCGCGGGTATAGAAATCGTTTTTATGCGACCGGGCTCCCGGGTTGGGTAAGGGCGCAGAAAGGTATGCAGGCATTTGGCGATTTCAGCACTGCTATGTCAAAAGATGAAGAATTGTCGATGCTTAAAGACCAGGCCGGTTATCTTAAGGGCGAGCTTGATGCTATTGAGGCGCGCATTCACGACTTAGAAAACAAGTAAGAAAGGAGATTGTCAAACATGAGAGTAGGAGTTGTTTTGGAAGATGAAAATGGAGTGCACGGTAACGTCTGCGCGCATTTTGGCCAGTGTAAGTTTTTCTTCTTGGCGGATATCGATAAAAATAAGAAAAAAATTATAAGCACTCGCATTGTGCCGAATACGACAGTGCATGGCGGGGGCGGGTGTGTTGCGGTTGATGAGATATTAAAGTATAAAATAACTCATGTTATTGCCGGCGGGATGGGTATGGGCGCTCAAGCTAAATTCGCGCAGGCAGGTGTCCAGGTATTCGGCTATTCCGGCAATGTGCAAAAAGCGCTCAATGATTTTATGAATAATGCTTTGGGCGGGCTCGACGCTTGCCGGGAGCACGGCGAAGACGGAAGTTGCCATTAAGAAAGAAGGTGAAAATGCAAATATGCATAACCTCAGAAGGAAAAACTTTGGATTCCAGGGTTGACCAGCGTTTCGGCCGGTGCCAGAATTTTATTTTCTTTGACACCGATAGCGGTAATTTTGAAGCGCAGGAAAATGTCAGTTTCCAGCTCCAGGGAGGAGCCGGTATCCAATCAGCACAGTTTGTGGCTTCTAAAGGCGCAAAGGCGGTTTTGACCGGCAATGTCGGCCCGAATGCCTTTCAGACACTCAATGCCGGAGGGATCGATATTTATACGGGAGTTAGCGGAAGCATAAGAGAGGCAATAGAAGCGTATAAATCGGGGAAGCTTAAGAAAATCCAATCTCCCAGCGTTGGTTCTAAATTCGGGATGGGCAAATAAAATTTTGGAGGCGCCATGGCGGTAAAGGTAGATGCGGAAAAATGCATTGGTTGCGGCGTTTGTATTGATATATGCCCGGTGCAGGCAATAAAGATCGAGAGAGAAAAAGTAATCATAAAAGATGATTGCGTTGAATGTGGAGCTTGCATTAATGAGTGCCCGCGAGAAGCAATCTCGTTACATTAAAAAAGGGGGTAACTCTAATGCCGTTTTTTGAGCCGTTAGAAAAGATGGATCCCAAGCATGTTGACTTGGAAAGGGCAAGAAAATCTTTGCGTGAAGAGCTTGAGGCAGTCGATTTCTATCAGGAAAGGATAGACGCTACGGACGATGAGTCGCTTAAAAAGTTGCTTGCGCATAATATGAACGAAGAAAAAGAACATGCGGCAATGCTTATAGAGTGGATCAGAAAGAATGATCCGGTGCAGGATAAGATGTTTGAAGAGCACGATTAGGAGGTGGTTAGTATGCCAGGAAAAGACGGAACAGGCCCTTTAGGCCGAGGCCCGGGAATGGGAAGGGGTATGGGCAGGGGCGGTGGGAATCGTCAAGGAGCAGGGCCGGGAGGGAATTGCGTCTGTCCAGGCTGCGGGATTAAAGTTACGCATCCGGCAGGCACTCCTTGCGCTTCGATGAATTGTCCTAAGTGCGGGATGAGGATGGTAAGGGAATAAGGACTATATTTTGAGGAAAAAAGTTCTTGAGAATCATAAAAAGTATTTAGAAAGAGTAAATTTTTACCGAAGCCACGACTACGATTTAGAAAAAGAAAGAGATTTTATCCTTGATAAATCCCTGCCTATTTCTGGAAAAATCCTGGAGATCGGGACCGGTAAGGGGCATTTTACGCTTGCCCTGGCAAAGCGCGGCTTTAGTTTTATCAGCGTAGATATCTCTCGTCAGGAACAAGAGATAGCCAGGCTGAACTTACGATATTTTAGATTAAAAAATCATGTGCTTTTCAGAATAGAAAATGCAGAACACCTGAGCTTTGCGGATCAAGACTTCGGAACAATATTTTCTATTAACGTGTTTCACCACCTTAAAGATCCACAGGTAGTTTTAAATGAAATAGTCCGCTTGCTGCATCCTGCCGGAAAAGTAGTCTTAAGCGATTTTAGCGAAAAAGGGCTTGAGGTTATCAATATGTGCCATACGCTTGAAGGGCGAACGCACGATTATTTCAAAAACCACTTAGACAAAGCGAAGGATTACTTTATTAACAAAGGATTTAAGGTTAAGGAATCTCAAAGCGCAGTCCAGAGGGTAATCATCGCCGAATATAAATAAAGACGGAAACGATATGATTATTTCAGTTGCAAGCGGTAAGGGGGGCACGGGTAAAACTACGGTTGCGGTTAATCTAGCTTTATCTATTGATAATGTGCAATTCCTGGATTGTGACGTTGAAGAACCCAATGCCCATATCTTCCTGAAACCGGCAATTAAAGAACAAACGAAGGCTTATATTCCCGTTCCCGGGATCGATGAATCTAAATGTATATATTGCGGAAAATGTGCTGAAATCTGCGTTTATAATGCACTAGCGGTACTTCCGGGACAGGAAGGTAAGAAAGGCACAACTTTGGTGTTTGCGCATCTTTGCCATGGCTGCGGCGCCTGCAGCGCCTTATGCCCTGAAAAGGCAATAAAAGAAATAAACAGGGAAATTGGCTTAGTGGAATTCGGTAATTGTGGCCGGATAGAATTTATTCATGGAAAACTCAATATCGGCGAAGCAATGTCCCCGCCTTTAATCCGCCAGGTTAAAGAACATATTGATTTTAAAAAAACCGTTATCATTGACGCTCCTCCGGGCACATCCTGTCCTGTAGTCGCTTCAGTTAAGGACAGCGATTTTTGCGTATTAGTTACTGAACCCACGCCTTTTGGTTTAAATGACCTGATTTTAGCGGTGGAGGTATTGAGAAAATTAAAGATACCTTTCGGGGTGGTAATTAACCGTGCGGATTTAGGAAACAATAAAACCGATGAATACTGCAGGCAAGAAGATATCGCGGTATTGATGAGAATACCGTTTAAAAAAGAAATTGCGATGGCTTATTCAAAGGGAGAGCCTATGATTAAGGCGTTCCCGGAGTATAAAAAAGATTTTCAAGGCCTTTTTAATGCAATCAAAATGGAAATTTCATAAAAGAGATAGGTATCGTTAAGCGATAGACAAAATGAAACAAATTGTAATTATCAGCGGAAAAGGCGGCACCGGTAAGACCGTGATTACGGGGGCATTTGCCGCTTTAGCTAAGAATAAAGTTATGGCTGACTGCGATGTGGATGCCGCGGATTTGCATTTATTATTACAGCCAAAAATTAAAGAACGCCATGATTTTAGAAGCGGATTAAGCGCTTCAATTGACAAAAGAATCTGTCAGCAATGCGGAAAGTGCATAGCAGCCTGCAGATTTAATGCTATAAGTGACGATTTTGTGGTTGATCATGTTTCCTGCGAAGGGTGCGGTTTTTGCAGTCATATTTGCCCGGTTCAGGCTATAAAGATGAACGAGAATCTTGCGGGAGAGTGGTTTATTTCCGAAACACGCTTTGGCCCTATGGTACATGCGAAACTCGGGATTGCCGAAGAGAATTCCGGTAAACTCGTTTCTTTGGTAAGAAAACAGGCAAAAGAGTTAGCAGAAAAAAATAATTGCGATTGGGTCATTATTGACGGCGCTCCCGGTATAGGGTGTCCTGTTATCGCGTCTCTTTCCGGTATCGATTGCGCGGTAGTGGTGACTGAACCTACGTTATCCGGCCTGCATGACGCATCGAGGGTCATAGAAGTAGCCCGGCATTTTAATGTGCCTTCGCGGCTGGTGATTAATAAGTACGATTTAAATCCGGATATGTCAAAAAAAATAGAAGAATATTGCGCAAAAAATAAGATTTTATTAATAGGTAAAGTTGGATTTGATAAAACGGTTGTGGAGGCCATGGTAGATGGTAAGACCATAATGGAATATAAGGATACGGCAATTAAGGGTGAAATTGCTGAAATATGGGAAAAACTACAGGGTTAAAAAAAGAAACACTCGGCTATCCTGAAAAGGTTATCAGGCTTTTAAATAACCCGAAATTCTTCGGCAGGATGAACGATCCCGCGAGTTCGGCGTATTTAAAAGGGCCTTGCGGGGATTCTATGGAGTTTTATTTGGTGATAGAAGGCGGCAAGATTACCGAGATCAAATATTATACGGATGGATGCGGCGCCACAAGGGCATGCGCGGCAATGGTTACGTATTTGGCTCATGGTAAAAGCATCAAGGAAGCATTGGCTATCTCAGCGGGAGAGGTAATTAAACAATTGAAAGGCCTGCCGGAAAACCACCTGCACTGTTCGATACTTTCTGTAAGTACGCTATATCGGGCGATAGCGGATTATTTATTAAGAAAGTAAGAAAAGGATATCTAAATGCAGCAAATGAATGAAGATGATCTTTTGAAGCAGGAAAAACGCCTTAAGGATAATATGGGGAAGGTCAAATACACGCTTATCGTTATGAGCGGCAAGGGCGGGGTGGGTAAGACATCTGTCGCGGTAAACCTTGCGTATGCCTTATCTTTAGCAGGCAAAAGCGTTGGAATTATGGATGTTGATATCCACGGCCCGAATATTGCCAAGATGCTTGGTATTGAGAAGCGCTCCTTATGTGGTTTTGAATCTGGAATCCGGCCGGTTGAGGTATCCGGCAATCTTAAGGCAGTAAGCGTTGCGCTGGCCGGGTATGATGCAGATCAACCGATGATCTGGCGGGGGCCAATGAAAGCGGCGCTGATCAGGCAATTCCTGGCTGATGTAAATTGGGGGAAACTCGATTATCTTATTATAGATTCTCCTCCGGGAACCGGTGATGAGCCGTTAAGTGTCTGCCAGCTTATTACTAATGTTACGGGGGCGATTATCGTTACTACTCCTCAAGATGTAGCGGTCCTAGACGCGCGTAAGAGCATTCAGTTTGCTAAAGAATTAAAGATTCCCATAGTTGGGATAATTGAAAACATGAGCGGTTTTACTTGTACGCATTGCGGGAAAGAGATAGATATTTTTAAGCGAGGAGGCGGGGAAAAAGCTGCGCAAGAATTAAAAGTCCCCTTTTTAGGAAGGGTACCGTTTCAACCGGAGTTTGTTGAATTCGCGGATAGGGGAACGCCGTTCGTTTCGTTCAAAGAAAAATCAAAATCTGCCGAAGCTTTTATGGGCATAGTGAGCAAAATAAAGGAATTTATTGGGGATAGAGGATGAAGCCCGCAGAAGAGAACCTGCCCTTGCAGCCAATTTAGGAGAGGCAATAAAAGCAGCAAGGGCGCTCCGTCCATGATGAAAGGCAGGCGGTGAATATTTCTTCAATAAGCGATGAGGACACATTAAAAAGAAGAGGAAAGGTTGAGTGAGGTGAAGACTTATTTAGATTGTATCCCGTGTTTTTTTCGCCAGGCGCTTGAGGGAGCGCGGATTGTCCGCGCATCCCCAAAGCAGCAAAAGCAGATTATAGATGCATTTGCCAGGAAAATACCGAATATCTCGCTTGAAGCCAGTCCGCCTGAGATAGCCAGGATCGGATATGCTCTTTTAAAAAAGGTAAGCCATCAGAAAGATCCTTATAAGGGTATAAAACAAAAGAGTAACCGCATTGCCCTAGGGTTGCTGGGGAGGCTGAAGAATAAAGTAGATCGCGCAAAGGATAGGTTTTTAACAGCATTAGAATTAGCGATTGCCGGAAACATCATTGATTTTGGCGTAAAGAATAATTTAAATATAAAAACAGAATTAAAAAATATCCTCGCAGAAGAAAACAGGGCCATTCACAAAAAATCCATATTTCATTATTCCGAGTTCAAAAGGACATTAAAAGGCGCAAAAAATATTTTGTATCTGGCTGATAATGCGGGCGAAGTGGTATTTGACCGGGTTTTAATTGAAGAAATAAAAAAAGTCTATCCCGATAAAAATATTTATTATGCTGTTAAGGCAGAGCCTATTATAAATGACGCCTTGCTTGAAGATGCTAAAGTTTGCGGAATTGATAAGCTTGTCCGGGTAATTCCTAACGGCACGGACGCACCGGGAACAATACTTTCTCTATGTTCAAATGAATTTAAGCGGATTTATAACAGCGTAGATATGATCATCAGTAAGGGGCAAGGGAATTTTGAGTCTTTATCGCAGAAAAAACGGCCTATTTTCTTTTTATTTATGGTGAAATGTCCGGTTGTAGCTAAGGAGACCGGATGTAAAATGGGGAGCATAGTATTACTTTACAATTTAAAGAAAAAATGCGGATAAGGGTAATTTTTGATAAAAGTTCTTTAGACGAAAAACTCCGTATCGGCTGGGGCGTTTCATTCATGATCGACAATAAAATCTTATTCGATACCGGCGAAAAAGGTCCATGGCTTATTGAGAATATGGACTATCTGGGGGTGGATATTGCGGGGATTGAAGCAGCGGTAATTTCTCATGATCATTGGGATCATACGGGAGGGCTGTGGGAGATACTGAAAGAAAGAAAGGGGCTTAAGGTATTTTCCTGCCCAGGCTTTAACAAAGAATTTAAGGATAAGGTAAAAGAAGCGCAAGCCGAATTAATCGGAGCCGAAAAGTTTATGGAAATTTCGAAAGATATCTTTATTACAGGAGAAATACCCGGCGCCTATCACGGCAAATATATGCCTGAACAGGCAGTTGTATTAAAAACAAAAAACGGCCTTACCATAATTACAGGATGCGCTCATCCCGGGATTTTAAAAATAATAGAGAAGGTTAAGACGAGGTTTCCCGCCGAGCCTGTTTACCTTGTAATGGGCGGGTTTCATTTTAAGGAGTCGGACAGGCGGGCAATAGAGATAGCAGCCGAAAATTTTAAAAAAATGGGAATAATGAAAGCCGGGCCCACGCATTGCTCCGGAGAGGTGGCGGAAGATATTTTTAAAAAATGCTATGAGGAAAATTTTGTGCCGATTAAAGTAGGACAAGAGTTAGAGGTTTGATAAATGGCAGGGCAGATTTTAAAGGAATTAAAGGCGCACGCCCCATTTACTGTATTTGGGGCAATCACGGGGATAGCCATCATGGCATTTTCGTTAAATTTGCCTTATAAGGTTTCATATAATATCTTTTATGTGCTTCATCCGTTACATGTGTTTTTAAGCGCGTTGGTTACCGCAGCAATGTATAAACTTCATACCTGCTCCGGCATAGGCGCCAATTGTATCAAGGGAAAGTGTAATTTTTGGGCTTTAACTATAATCGGCTATATTGGTTCTGTGGGTATTGCTACTGTGAGCGATTCATTGATTCCCTATATAGCTGAAACCATGCTTGGTATGCCTAATAGAGGAATACACCTTGGTTTCATTGAGAAGTGGTGGTTGGTTAATCCGTTGGCTATTCTAGGCATAATTATTGCCTATCGGAGACCAAAGACAAAATTTCCCCATGCCGGACACGTATTGTTAAGCACCTGGGCGTCGTTATTCCATATAATTATGGCTAATGTGGGGGTCTTAAGCTGGTTTTCGTACGCCACTATTTGTATATTCTTGTTCTTGGCGGTTTGGATCCCCTGCTGTGTAAGCGATATAGTTTTCCCGTTATTATTTGTAGACAATAACAGAATAAAATAAAAACTAGAGACATGCATGAGACGAGGTTTATTAACGAGATATTTACGGTTTTAAGGCAGAAGCTGGGTAAAGAAAGGGCCGTGCAACAGGTCATAGTTAATGCCCGTTTAAGCCCTTTTAGCCATGTTTCTGCCGAAAGCCTCCAGGGATCTTTTAAGGAGTTGATCAAGGGGGAGAGTTTTAAGAATGTGCGGCTTAAAATCCTGCCCCTTGAGGTCTTATTAGAGTGTAAAGATTGCAAGCGCGCAAGCCGTATTACTAAAAGAGTATTCGCCTGTCCTTTTTGCAACAGCGCGGATCTTAATATTCAAATGGACAGAGAGTTTTTCGTTGAATCAATGGAAATCGTAAGTTAAGATAAGGAGGCAAAAGATGGGGATTAATATAAATGACGATAATTTTAAACAAGAGGTGCTGGAAGAAGGTCTGCCCGTATTAGTGGATTTTTGGGCCGTATGGTGCGGGCCTTGTCTTAGGTTTGCGCCGGTAATCGAAGAGATTGCCAGGGAGTATGAAGGAAAGTTAAAGGTTTGCAAATTAAACGTGGATGAAGCGCCTAAGACAGCTTCCGGATATGATATCATGAGCATACCGACATTAGCGATTTTTAAAAATGGGAAGGTAATGGATAAAATGGTAGGCGCGCCTTCTAAGATAGAACTTGAGGCCGCCATTAAATCTTATATATGATTACAGCATGACAAATTTTAAGCAGATTGATGAAGCAAGAAAGATCCTAGGGTTGGGCGAAGAGGCCAGCATAGAGGAAATTAAAGAAGCCTTTAGGCGCCTGGCCCTTAAGTATCACCCCGACAGATGCAGCGAGAAAGATAAGAAATACTACGAAGAAATATTTAAAAAGGTAAGCCACGCAAAAGATATTATCGGGAGTTACTGTGCGAATTACCGCTATTCTTTTAAAGAGAAAGAAGTTAAGAAGAATGCCATGCCAAAAGAGGAATATGAGCATCTTAAAAGATTTTATGACGGCTGGTTCGGAGATTTAGGGTTATGAACGATGTCTTTGATAAGTATTATAAGGAATATGACGTATGGTATGACAAGCATAAGTTTGCTTTTTTATCTGAGATCGAAGCGATAAAAAAAGTTTTTCCGCGCCATGCAAGAGGGTTGGAAATTGGCGTAGGTACAGGCAGGTTTGCCGCGAGCTTAGGTATTACAATGGGGATAGACCCTTCGGGCAAAATGCTTAAGATCGCCCAGGAGAGGGGAGTGAACGTCCGTTTAGGTTTTGGCGAAGATATCCCTTTCCCGAACGGGGTTTTTGACTGCGTGGTAATCGTTATTACTTTATGTTTCGTAAAAGATCCCGAGAGAGTTCTCAAAGAAGCGTCCAGGATATTGGAGAAAAACGGCAAAATAATAATCGGCATAGTAGACAAACAAAGCTTTCTGGGTAAATATTACCGAAAGAAGAAAAGCGCATTTTATAAGCAGGCAAAATTCTTGAGCGTGAAAGAAATAACGGACCTGCTTAAGGCGGCGGGTTTCGGCCGCTTTTCTTATTATCAGACAATATCAATTTTACCTGATAAGATGGATTCCATAGAAAAGCCCAGGAAAGGCTTTGGCAAGGGCGGATTTGTGGTTATATCGGCAAAAAAGCAATAAGAAATAAAAAAATCCTTGACAATTATTGCCTTAGTGTTACGATATTTAAAATCGTAGCACTAAGGAGAGTTATGGCCCAATTAGTCAGATTCGGAGTTTCCCTGGAGCAAGACCTGCTTGTAAAATTCGACACCCGCATCAAAAATAATAATTATACCAACCGTTCCGAAGCGATCCGCGACCTGATCCGCGAGGACTTAGTTAAAGAAGAATGGCAGAAAGGCAAAGAAGTCGCCGGTTCGATCACGCTTGTTTATGACCACCATAGGCGCGAGCTTGTGAACAAGCTTCTGGATATCCAGCATGATTTCGGGCACTGTATTATTTCCTCGCAGCATATCCATATTGACCATAATAATTGCCTTGAGATAATTGCCGTAAAGGGCTCGCCGGAAAAGGTTCAGCGCCTGTCGGAAAGCCTAAGGTCGATAAAAGGCATGAAGCATTCGGCGTTGGGTATGTCTACTACGGGCAAAGGCATACTATAAACATAAAATACCAAAAAGAAGGAGGGGGATATGTTGACGGTAATCTTCAGGAAAACAATTTTACTTGTTATCTGTTTTTGTTTAATGAACGGCGTTTCATTTGCCGAAGAGACATCCATCAAGGAAGAAATAAACCAGCTTAAGGCGCGCATCCAGGCATTGGAAGACAAAGTTGCCAACCATGAGAAATGTATCTATGATCAGAACAAATGTATTTTAGACCAGAACAAGAAGATCGCTGAATATGAATCACAGCTGGCAAAGTTTGATACGGTTTTACATCGCCAGGTAGGAGCCCCGATTAGTATCGGCGAAGGCCTGGAGATCTCCGTTGGAGGCACAATGATCGCGCAGGGAGCAACTAACGTGAATAACGCGGCTTCCGATGTTGAGAAAAAGGCTTCCCGTACAGATGCCTCATACTCGGCAGATATAACATTAGGAAAAGAATTTGAGGATATCGGCGGCAAGGCATTTCTGCACCTTGAGGCAGGTAACGGCGAGGGCTTAAATGACGACCTAACCCTTTACAGCGCTGTAAATAACGATGCCGATAATGAACAGAACGTGCATCTTACTGAACTCTGGTATGAGCAGGCCTTATTCAAAGACCGGGTTGTCCTGACTTTTGGTAAGCTTGATCCTACTATTTATTTTGATAATAATGATATTGCCAATGACGAGACTACCCAATTCTTAAGCAGCATGCTTGTTAATTCTCCGACAATTGAATTCCCAGGCTATGCCGCAGGCATCCGTCTGGCATATATGCCGGTTGAATGGTTGGAATTAGGTTACGGAGTGCTTGACGGAAACAGCGACTGGGAAAAGATAGGCGACAACCTCTTTAATATCGGCCAGGTTACATTCAAAACAAAATTCTTCCAACTTCCCGGTAATTATCGCATCCTCGGTTGGAACAGTAATGTTTATCATACCAAGTGGCTGGACACAGAGAGGACCAAAGAGGCTAATTATGGTTTTGGCCTGAGCTTTGACCAAAAGCTAAATGATAGTATAACTCTTTTTTGCCGCTATGGCTGGCAGGATCCGGAAGTTTATAATCCCGATACCATGGCCACAGGCGATCTTAATTATTCGCTTGAACAGTCATGGAGCGCGGGCCTGCAGATAGAAGGAAAGCCCTGGGGCAGGGAAAATGACGTGTTTGGTTTTGCCGTAGGCCAGGTAATACCGTCGAATGATTACAAGAAAGCCGATGAAACAAGAAATGCAAGAAACGAAGGCCACATTGAAACCTATTACAGGATATACGTAAACAAGCATCTTTCCGTTAGCCCGGATTTCCAATATATTTGGAATCCTTTTGGCGGCGATATTGCCGATGATCCCGATAATATCTTTATAGGCGGGATGCGTGCGCAAGTTGATTTCTAAAATTTAAAGGAGGATAGGATTATGCATATACCTGACGGCTATTTAGGCCCGGTGACCAGCGCCGGCTTATATGCGGTAATGATACCGATATGGATAGCCGCATCAAATATCGTTAAGAAGACGCTTAAAGCTACGCAGGTGCCGCTTTTAGCGATTGGTGCGGCATTCAGTTTTGTGATTATGATGTTTAATGTCCCTATTCCCGGCGGCACAACCGGACATGCAGTCGGAGGCACGCTGGCGGCAATACTTCTGGGGCCATGGGCAGCGTGCATTGTTATTACCGTAGCGCTGGTAATACAGGCGCTGCTATTCGGTGACGGCGGGATTACCGCGATAGGCGCTAATTGTTTTAATATGGCGTTTATCCTGCCGTTCGTCAGTTTCTACGTATATAAAGCGATCAGCGCGGGTTCAACAATAACTTCCGGCAGGCGGGTGATTGCTGCAGGGGTTGCCGCCTATTCGGGGCTTAATGCGGCAGCCTTGTTTGCTGCTGTGCAATTCGGCTTACAACCTTTATTGCATCATACTCCTGACGGCCAGGCGCTTTACTGCCCATATGGCCTGAAGCCGGCCATTATGGCAATGCTCGGTGAGCATTTATTAGTATTCGGCTGGGTTGAAGTTTTAGTCACCGTGCTTGTAGTGAAATATCTGCAGAAACAGGATCCGTCTCTTCTGAAAGCGGGAGAAGGGAGCAATCTATGAAAACAATCACAAAGCTATGGATCGGTTTGGTCGTGCTTATTGCGCTCTCTCCTCTTGGGTTATTTTTACCCGAGCATTTTAGAGCCGGTGATGCCTGGGGCGAGTGGGGCAGCGATACGGTTGGAAAATTGGCAGGTTATATCCCCCGGGGGCTTGAGAAACTTTCGTCATTGTGGAGCGCCCCCATTCCTGACTACGCATTCAGGGGATGGGAAGAAAAGGGATTGGCTCCTTTAAGTTTTGCCTATATAATATCTGCTGCGTTAGGTATCGCGGTTACAGTGGCCATAGTGCTGATTATAGGAAAATTGCTGGTAAAGAAAGGCGATTGATCGGTGTTAAAATCCGGTAATTTCATTGAGCGCTCGATCATGGGCGCTTTTTCTTTCTTGAAGGAATCGGTCTTCGCCGAGGAATACGCGCTGAAAAAGGGGTTCTTGCAGTCGCTTGATCCCCGCGTAAAAAGCATAAGCTTCTGTTTATTTATTATTCAGATACTGCTAACAAAAAATATTCTCACTCTTTTGTGCCTTTATGGCATTTGTATCAGTCTTGCGCTGTTTTCCCGGGTAAGCCTATGGTTCTTTTTGAAACGCACATGGGTATTTATCCCGTTATTCTCGTTATTTATTGCCCTGCCTGCGCTTTTTAGCATTTTTACGCCCGGAGAAGCGCTAGGTGTTTTACATATCGGCCATTGGCAATTAACCGTTACGCGCCAGGGTTTAGCCGGAGCAACCTTGTTTTTTACGCGGGTGCTTACGTCCGTTTCCTTTGTTATACTTTTAAGCCTGACTACGAGGCATTTTGCATTCCTTAAGGTGCTGCGTATCTTCGGCATACCCCAGGTTTTTGTGATGACCATGGGAATGTGCTACCGTTACATTTTTCTTTTCATCGAGCTGATTGAAAATACTTATCTTGCCGTAAAAAGCCGCGTGGGGATAAGGGTTAAGCCTAAGAGCGGCAGGAATATCGCGGCCTGGAATATTGCCGCTTTATGGCTGCGTTCCTGCCGGCTTAACGAAGACGTATATATGGCGATGCTCTCCCGCGGATATAGGGGCGAGCCGGTTACCCTGAATGAACTCAAAACAAAGCCGCGGGATTGGCTGTGGCTGGCTGCTGCAGCCGCGATTATCAGCGCAATAGGTTGCTTATGAATGAAATAATCTTTGAATTAAGGGATATTGATTTTTCTTATCTTGGAAAGTTCCCCGCGCTTTCTAATATTAACGTGAGCATAGGGCAGGGCGAGAAGATCGCGGTGATCGGGGCCAACGGCTCCGGAAAGTCTACGCTGATGCATCTTTTAGACAGCCTCATCTTTCCGGACCGCGGCACGTTCAAGGCCTTTGGCAGGGAAATAAAGGAAGATTTGTTTAACGACGCGGATTTCTCAAGAGATTTCCGGCGCAGAGTGGGACTGGTGTTTCAGAATCCCGATGTCCAGCTGTTCTGCCCGACGGTAAAAGAAGATATCCTCTTCGGCCCGCTGCAGCTTGGCCTTGATAAAAATGAAACCAAAAAACGCTTTGATGAACTGGTAGAAATTTTAGCTATCGGCAGTTTGCTGGACCGGTCGCCGCACCAGCTAAGTATCGGCGAAAAACGTAAAGCAGCCATTGCTTCAACGTTGGTGATCGGTCCGGAAGTGCTGATCCTGGATGAGCCGACAGCAGGCCTTGACCCGGCAACCACAAGGCGCATTATTGACCTGCTTATTAAGGCGCATGATTCGGGAAAAACTATTATTACCTCCACGCATGACTTGCATATTCTAAGCGAGATCTCCGATAGTATCTGCGTGTTCAGCCCCGATAAGACGATCATAAGGTCAGGCAGCACAGAGGCAATATTAAATGACGAGCAGCTGCTTAAGGACAATAATCTCGTGCATATACACGTTCATAAACATAAAGGTCAGGTACATACGCATCTTCACCGGCATTTAGACCACCATCATTAATATGGAAGAGAAAAAACCATTAGTCATAAAATTAGAATCCGAAGATAAATACCTCAGGCTTCTCGAGGGGCAGCCGCAGACAGCAGGTATGCGTTCCGGCTTGGTGCTCCTTAAGCCCGGCGAAGAGATTGGAGAACATTCCACCGGAAACCGCGAGGAGTCACTGGTCATCTTAAGCGGCGAAGCGCAAATCTACTGCGCCGGCTACCCTGTTTTTACTGCTTCAGCAGCATCGCTTGTCTATATCCCGCCGCATACTACGCATAATGTTAAAAACGCCGGAAAAAGTCCGGTAAAATACGTTTACATAGTTTCGCCTGTGTGATAATATTAAAGTCACAGAGCGAGGAGCGTAATGGAAAATTTCCTTTGGGCGATCGGCGCAAGCATTGCCGTAAGCCTGATATCTTTGATCGGTATTTTCGTCCTTATCCTTAATGATAAGTTGATCAATAAAGTATTGTTTTTATTGATTGCTTTTTCCGCGGGCGGCCTGATCGGCGGCGCATTCCTGCACCTCTTACCGGAAGTGGTAGAGCAAAATCCCCAAGGCAGTATTTTCTTTTATGTCATTGTCGGCTTTGTCGCCTTCTTTATTATGGAGAAATATTTTCACTGGCGGCATTGCCATAAAGGGGTCTGCGACATTCACGCCTTTACCTACCTTAATCTTATCGGTGATTCCATACATAATTTTACCGACGGCCTTGTTATCGGAGCGAGCTTTGCGATCAGCGTGAAATTCGGCATTGTTACAACGATGGTGATTATTTTCCATGAGATCCCGCAGGAGATCGGAGATTTCGGGGTTCTGGTTTACGGCGGGTTTAAAAAATCCAAGGCGCTGATTTGTAACTTTATTACCGCGCTTACCTGCGTTGTGGGCGCTGCTATCGGCTTGCCTTTGTCCGAGCACGTGGAAAAATTCTCGCTGTATATACTGCCTATTGTTGCCGGCGGTTTTATTTACGTGGCTGCCTGCGATCTCATTCCGGAAGTGCATAAGCAAACCAGTTTAAAACGCAGCACTTTTTCACTCGCGGCTTTCCTCTGCGGAATATTATTTATTATTTTAGCAAGGTTGGTTGACCCGCATTAAAGCGGCCACTATCATATATAAAAGATGAAAAGAATACTTTTATTTATCCTTCCGATCTTGATCATTGTCGCGGGCGCATTTACCGTCTTTGGGGTCATCCAAGTGAGTTTTGAAGAAGAAAAACTGATGGATGATTTAAAAAGAAAAGCCCGTACTGTAGCGGAAAGCGTTGAATTGTCGGCAAAACACATATTGCTCAACAATGACCTGAAGTCCGCTAATCGCCTGGTAGAGATCTTTCAGAAAAGGGAACGGCTGCAGGGCTGCGTTCTCTATAACAAAGAAGGGCAGGTCATCGCCATTACGGAAAGGATAGCGGACTGGAAGGAAAAAGACCGGCCTTATACCGGTAATATTATTTTAACCAAATCAGCCCGCGGGGCAGTAGAGAGTTTCCGCGAATATTCCGTATATAGCTATATCCTGCCGGTTTTAGACGATGAAGACAACATCTTGGGGCTGGTAGAAGTCGTCTATGATACGTCATATATGTTCACGATGCTCGCCCAGCTATGGCGCAGGATCAGTATCACCCTGATAATCCTGGTATCTTTGATCACCATGATCACCCTTTTAATTCAGCGTCAGACATTTGTTTTGCCTGTGCGCCGGCTTACGCAGTGGTTTGCGCATTTCCAAAGAGGTGATACGGATAAGCTCAGGCCTTTCCAGGAAAAGGGCGAATTTGGAAAACTTGTCAGCGAGGTGGAGCAGGTAGCTTTGGGTTTAAGGGTGGCGCGCAGAGCCGTATCTGACGAAGCCAGCGTCCGTGTCCAGAAAGAGGAACTCTGGACAGAAGCAAAGTTGCGCGATCTGATCCACGCGAAATTGGGCGGGAATTCATTCTTTGTAGTCTCTAACCGCGAGCCTTATATGCACATCAGGGATGAAATAACCGGAGTGCCGCGCTGCGTGCGCCCGGCAAGCGGAGTAGTTACTGCTATTGATCCTATATTGCGCGCTTGCGGCGGAACCTGGGTCGCCCACGGCAGCGCAGACGCGGACCGGGAATTCGTAAATTCCAAAAATAAGCTCGGGGTCCCTCCTGAAGACAATCGCTATATATTAAAAAGGGTCTGGCTGACAAAAGAAGAGGAGGAAGGCTACTATTACGGTTTTGCCAATGAAGGCTTGTGGCCGCTCTGTCATGTTACGCATACGCGGCCCGTATTCCGCGAAAAAGACTGGCAGATGTATAAAGCGGTGAATCTTAAATTTGCCGAGAGCATTTTAGAAGACCTGCCGGTAAAAAACCCGTTCATTTTTATCCAGGATTACCATTTTACACTCCTGCCAAAAATAATAAAAGACAAGCGGCCGGATGCAACTATCGCGTTATTTTGGCATATCCCCTGGCCCAACCCCGAGGTTTTCGCGATCTGCCCTTATCAGCAGGAAATACTTGACGGCATGCTTGCCTGCGACCTGATCGGCTTTCACGTGCAATTCCATTGCAATAATTTTCTTGATACTGCCAACCGGCTGACCGAGTGCCGCGTAGATACGGAAAAATTCAGCATTGTGCGGGCAAATAAAGAGACCGCTATCCGGGCATTTCCGATCAGCATAAATGGATTTCATTCCCCTGCACCGGCTACGCTTTCCGCGGAGGTAGAAAAGATACGCGACGAATACAATTTGAGAGGGAAAATAGTCGCCATAGGAGTGGACAGGATAGATTATACAAAAGGGATCATTGAACGGATACTGGCCATTGACAGGTTCCTGGAGAAATATCCGCAATATAAAAACAAATTCGTTTTTATTCAGTTGGCTTCGCCAAGCCGCACGCACATAAAACGCTACCATGAGCTTATCGGCGAGATTGACGAGCTGGTAGAAAAAAAGAACTGGAAGTATTCCGACGGCACCTGGCGGCCGGTAATTTATCTAAAGCGGCATTTTTCTCCTGAAGAGATAAAGCCGTATTACACCTTGGCCGACCTCTGTATCGTAAGCTCCCTTCATGACGGAATGAACCTTGTAGCAAAAGAATACGTTGCGTCTAAGGATAACTTTAAAGGAGCCCTGATCCTTAGCCGTTTTACCGGCGCTGCGCGCGAATTGACGGATGCGGTGCAGATAAACCCGTATTCGATCGAAGAGTTTGCCGACGCGATAAAATTCGCCCTGGAAATTCCCGAAGAGGAAAGAAAAAGGCGCATGGAGAATATGTATAAGGCTGTCCGGCAAAATAATATCTATAAATGGGCAGGCGATATCATCGCCGAGCTGACAGCGCTTAAGAAAAGCTTGTAAGCGGTTAATTATGGACTACTTGCTTGATCGCAGCGCGGATATTTTAAAAAAAGTAACTGCCAGATATCTGTTTGTGTTCCTTGATTTTGACGGTACGCTTGCGCCGATCGCGCAAACTCCTTCGGAAGCCGCGATACCCGAACAGGCAAAGCAGGTAATCAAAGAGCTTTCAGAGTTAGCGCATTGCAAGGTCGCGGTTATCAGCGGTCGCGCTTTGGAGGATATAAAAAGCAAGGTAGGGTTGAATAACATCATTTATGCCGGCAATCACGGTTTAGAGCTGGAAGGCCCAAAGATAAAGTTTAAAAGCCCGGTTACCAGTCGTTATAAGGATATGCTGGGAAAGATAAAGGATGAGTTACAGGAGAAGCTGTCAGGCATTAAGGGAGTGTTCTTTGAGGATAAAAGGGTATCTTTTGCACTGCATTATCGCCTGGCAGAGCCGAAAGACGTTCTACGCATAAAGTCGGCTTTCCATGAGACGGTAATAGTTTATCTTGCGGGGAATAAAATTACGATCAAGGAAGGCAAGATGGTCTTTGAGGTAAGGCCGCCTGTTGAATGGGACAAGGGCAAGATAATTATGTGGCTATTGGCAAGACAGCGTTTCGGCTGGAAGCGCGAAGAGATTTTTCCCATTTATATCGGAGACGACCTTACGGATGAGGACGCTTTTAAGGCGATCGGCAGGAAAGGTTTGACCATATTCGTGGGAACGGCCGGCAGATCATGCGCGCAATACTATTTACGCGATGTCGGCGAAGTATCCGATTTTTTAAAGATGATCCTTTGCGATATAAAAAGAGGTAATTCATGCCCGAAGCATTAAGAGCCAAAGAGGCGTTCAGATTCTATACAAGGCTGCATTTGCCGGAATTGACCGGTTTGCGCGCGACCACATTGAACCAGCTGCTTGATGTGATTAAACAGGTGCCGGATTCCTGTATTTATTATCATACGCACAGATTCCTGCAGCAACACCTTTATTTTTCCCCCGAGCCTCCGAATGATTTTGCTTACTGGGTAAGCGGTGTGCTGGGCGAGGATGAATTAAGCGAACAGTTAGCCAGCATTGACGTCGTGCAATATTCAACGATAAGGGCGCTGCGGGAAAATATAATCATTGTCATCACGGAGTATCTTGAAAATAATCCGCTGGCTAAGCTGAAATTCGCGCGAGAGGGCGAAGAATTCTATTTTATGAAATCAGTCAGTTTCATTATGCCTACCGGGCAATCCGCATACAGCTTAAGGGAATTTGTCGAGCTGCTAAAAATAATAACTTTTGATTCGTTATACTTCCATATCTTTGAAGCCCGCCTAAGGCTGGAAAAAAGCACTAATGATTTTTCCAATTGGATAGAAAATTCTTTCGGCAATAAAGAGTTGGCTGAAGAGATTTCTAAGCTTGACCCGTATACTTATACCCTTGATGACCTTAGAAAAACCCTGATCAGGCTCGTGGAAAGAAGGATATACGACTAAATGGCAAAGATAGAAGATTATGCCCCGGTCGTGGGACAGCCGGTTATTGATAATCTGCGGCTATTGGCGGAACGGTTGAAGGGAAAAGTCGTGCAGCAGATAAATTCCACGTCTGTCGGAGGCGGAGTGGCGGAAATATTAAACCGCATGATCCCGCTTTTAAACGAACTGGGCGTAAATACAAAATGGGACCTGATAAAAGGCGGAACGCAGTTTTTTGAGGTCACTAAGAGATTCCATAACTCGCTGCACGGCAGGAAAGAGGAGATCAGCCAGCGCGACTTTGACATATTCCGGGAAATAAGCCAACAGAACATTGACAGTATAGATATATACGGCGACATTGTATTCATTCACGATCCGCAGCCGATCGCTCTGGTGCAGAAGAAAGCCGATAATAAATGGATCTGGCGCTGCCATGTTGACGTATCCGATCCGGACTCGCGGGTATGGAATTTTTTGGTGGAATATATCGCAAAATATGACGCGGCTGTCTTTTCCGCGCCAAGCTTTTCACAGCGGTTGCCGGTAAGGCAATTCCTCATTGCGCCCTCCATAGACCCGTTAAGCGATAAGAACAAGGAGTTATCGCAGCGGACAATAGACGCGGTCCTGAAAAAATACGGTATTCCTCAAAATAAGCCTATAATTACGCAGATCTCCCGTTTTGACCGGCTAAAAGACCCGGTAGGCGTTATTGAAGCTTTTCTGCGGGTAAAAAAATATATTGATTGCCGGCTGGTCCTTGCCGGAGGCGGCGCTTCAGATGACCCTGAAGGCTTGAAAGTGCTTGAGGAAGTCAGGGAAAAGGCCAAAAAAGACCTGGATATTCACATCCTTTTGCTGCCGCAGAATGACATAGAGGTAAACGCGTTGCAGAGGGCTTCTACGGTAATAGTACAAAAATCCCTGAAAGAAGGATTCGGCCTGACGGTTGCCGAAGCGCTTTGGAAGGCAAAGCCCGTGGTTGCCTCAAACGTCGGCGGCATACCTCTTCAGATAAAACATAAACATTCAGGCCTGCTCTGCCATTCCATAGACGGAGCAGCGTTTGCCATAAAACAGCTCTTAAATAGCCCGGACTACGCGAAGAAACTGGGGCAAAACGGCCGGGAACACATAAAGAATAATTTCCTCCTCACCCGCCACCTGAAGGATTACATGCTGCTGTTTATCGCCCTCTACCATTCGGAAGATATAATTTATTTGTAAACATTTTTTCGCGCTTGCCCGCGGCATTTTTCATTTATTGATTTACCCGCATATTTAATATAGAATATATCTACAATGAAAAAAATATCTTTGATCCATATGAAGGCAGGGCAAAAAGGAAAAGTCGCGGAGGTCCGCGGCGGCCCAACCCTACAGCATCGGCTGATGGGCATGGGTGTATATTTAGGTAAAGACATTACCAAGCTCAGCCAGTTTGTTTTACGGGGGCCGATAGCAATCAAAGCCGGCAGGACAATTGTCGCCCTTGGCCATTCCATGGCTGTAAAAGTTATTGTGGAAGTAGAATGATAAAAAAGATTTTTTTGATCGGCAACCCCAATGTCGGAAAGAGCGTGGTGTTTTCGCGCCTGACCGGCGTCCAGGTGATCTCTTCTAATTATCCCGGGACTACCGTCGAGATCTCCCGGGGGTATTTGAGCGTACGGGGAGAAAAATTGGAAGTAGTTGATTTACCCGGCACGTATTCTCTTGAGCCTACCTCTAAGGCGGAAGAAGTGGCGGTTATCCTGCTAAAAGAACAATCCAAAGATGAGATCGCGATTATCAATATTATTGATTCTACCAACCTTGAACGGAATTTATACCTTACCTTACAGCTTATTGAAGCGGGCTATCCTTTGATTGTCTGCCTGAATATGTGCGATGATACTGCTCACCGGGGCATCAACATAGACGTACCGAAGCTTGAGGCGCGGCTGGGAGTTCCGGTGATTTCTACCTGCGCCGTGACCGGCGTGGGGATAAAAATGCTCATTGAGCGTATCGAGCAGGCAAAAACCGGCGTGCTGCCGCGCGTAGCTGCCCACTATCAACAGCGCTGGCAGGAGATCGGCGAGATTATCGAAGACGTGCAACGGCTTACCCACCGCCATCATACGCTCAGGGAAATGCTGGAAGATGCTTCTATCCGGCCGTTTTCCGGCCTGTTTATCGGCGCGGCAGTGATTTATGCGAGCTTTAAGATCGTGCGTTTTCTTGGAGAGTCCCTGATCACTAACGTCTTTGATCCTTTGTTTGCGAAGTTGTACCAGCCGGTAGTGGAAAGTTTAAGCGCGGCATTGGGAGGTGGCGGGTTTATCCACCATTTACTTATCGGCGACCTTGTCGCAGGAAAGATCGACTTTAAGCAGTCCATGGGCCTGTTTACAACCGCCCCTTACATAGAATTAGTTATGGTGCTGCCGTATGTAATCTCGTTCTATTTTGTGCTTAGCCTCCTGGAAGATATCGGCTATTTACCGCGGCTGGCGATATTGCTGGATAATCTGCTGCATCGTATCGGCCTGCATGGTTACGCGATCATCCCCGTGCTTTTGGGTTTTGGCTGCAATGTGCCGGGGATCTTGGCAACCCGCGTATTGGAATCAAAACGGGAAAGGTTTATTGCCGCGACCATCATTTCCATCGGCGTGCCCTGTGTGCCGCTTCAGGCAATGATCTTCGGGCTCCTGGGAAAATTTTCCGGTTTTTACGTTGCCGGAGTGTATCTCGTATTGTTTTCTATAATAATATTGTTAGGGATGGTTTTAAACCGCATTATGCCCGGATATAGCCCGGAGTTTTTATTGGAGATCCCTCCCTACAGGTTCCCGCCGCTGGCGATCCTGGCGAAAAAATTGGCCTTTCGTATCAAATGGTTTTTGGTTGAGGCCGTGCCGGTAGTATTGCTAGGCGTGCTTCTGGTAAACTTGATGATATACGGTAACGTATTTGATCTTATTACCGGAATATTCTCTCCGGTGATACAAGGCTTATTCGGCCTGCCTAAAGAAGCAGTGGTATCGCTGGTAATCGGCTTTTTAAGGAAAGATATAGCTGTAGGGATGCTTGTGCCGCTTGCGCTTTCGGCAAAGCAGTTTTTTATTGCCGCTACGCTTTTAGCAATATCTTTTCCCTGCATCGCGACATTCGCAGTGATGTTCAAAGAACTGGGTTTTAAGGATACGGTGAAGGCGACAATGATCATGGCCGGCGTCAGTTTGCTCGTCGGCACGCTGTTAAATTTTGCGATCATACGTTAAAAAACAACCAGGAGAGACAACAAGGTGAAGGCAGTTGCGTTAATTTCCGGAGGGTTGGACAGCATGCTTGCTGCCCGCGTGGTCAAGGATCAGGGGATTGAGGTCATTGGTCTGCATTTTGATATTTCTTTCGGCAGGCATAAAAAAAGGCTCTTAGGCCTGCACGATGAGCCGATACACTGGGTAGAAGACAATCTCGGCATTGAGTTAAGGACTGTGGATATCGCCTATGAATTTCTTGAGGTGCTTAAAAGCCCCAAACACGGCTACGGCGCCAATATGAATCCCTGTATTGATTGTAAAATACTGATGCTAAAAAAGAGCAAGGAGATCATGCATGATTTGGGTGCGTCATTTGTGATCACCGGAGAAGTCCTTGGCCAGCGGCCGATGTCTCAGCACAGGCAAGCCTTGATGAGTATTGAAAAGGAAAGCGGCCTGGAGGGGCTTTTGTTGCGTCCGTTATCGGCAAAACTGTTACCTCTTACCACGCCTGAGGTTTTAGGCTGGATTGACCGGGCGCAGCTTTTAAGGATCAACGGCAGGAGCCGTAAGGACCAGAAAGAGTTGATCAGCCGTTATGACATTAAGGATTATCCCAATGCTGCAGGCGGCTGTTTATTGACTGACCCGGAATTTTCCCGCCGGCTGCAGGATTTGATGAAACGCGCCGAATTGAACGTTGAGAATGTGGAACTGATAAAGGTAGGCAGGTACCTTAAGATTTCAGAAAACAGCCGTTTAATCGTGGGTAGAGACGAAAAAGAAAACGAATTTTTAACCAGCATTGCCAAAGACGGCGATTATCTATTCATGCCTGCCAACGTAATGGGGCCGGCTGCCCTTGGCCGGGGGGATTTTGACGAAAACCTGATCAATCTGGCCTGCCGTATAGTCTGCCGTTATTGTGACTTGAATTCCAGCGTTGCCGCGGATATTATATATAAGAAGAAAAACAGTAAAGAAGAAAGCATGAACGTTACGCCTGCCCAGGAGAGTGAGATAGAGCGTTTACGGATATGAAAGAAGCTTTACTGTACGAGAAGCTGGAAAATAAACTCGTCCGCTGCTTCCTTTGCGCGCACCAATGCCGCATCCCTGACACTAAATACGGTTTCTGCGGAGTCAGGCAGAATTTAGACGGCACGCTTTATACCCACGTTTACGGCAAGCCGATCACCCTGCATATTGATCCGATTGAGAAGAAGCCGTTGTATCATTTCCTGCCCGGGACTTTCAGTTTTTCTTTAGCCACTGTCGGATGTAATTTTCACTGCGGGTTTTGCCAGAATTGGGAGATCTCGCAAACCACTGCCCGCGACGGAGTGCGCTTTCCGGAGGAAGACGTCTTTCCCGGAGAAATAGTGGAAAACGCGCTGAAGAATGAATGCCGCAGTATTTCTTATACTTACACCGAGCCGACGATATTCTTTGAATACGCGCTGGATATCGCCAAGCTTGCCAAAGAAAAAGGCCTGTATAACGTTTTTGTCACTAACGGCTATATGACTAAAGATGCGTTGGAAATGATCCGCCCTTTCCTTGACGCGGCAAACGTTGACCTTAAATTTTTCCGCGAAGATTCTTACAGGAGGGTTTGTACTGCAAGCCTTGAACCGGTAAAAGACACGATCCGGCTGATGCGCGAACTGGGTATATGGGTTGAAGTAACAACGTTGGTTGTGCCGGGTGAAAACGATTCCAAAGAAGAGCTCGGCGATATTGCAAATTTCCTCGCTTCTGTGGATAAGGGTATGCCGTGGCATATTTCGCGTTTCCATCCCGATTATAAATTTACCGACCACAAAGCCACTCCCGAAGAAACCCTAAAAATGGCGCAAGGCTTAGGCAAGGCCGCGGGGATAAAATATATTTACGCTGGTAATGTCTCCGGATGGGGAAACGATACTTATTGCCCGGCATGCGGTAAAGCTCTAATCAAGAGAGAAGGTTTTGAGGTCTTGATGAATAAGGTTAAGCAGGGTAAATGTGGATTCTGTCAGGTGCAGATTGCCGGAGTATTTGATTAATATGATCGTTGATTATATTGAAAATATCGCTTCATATAAGAATATTTCTCCGCAACTATCCGCGGGTTTAGATTTTATTGCCGCGATGGATAAAGATATCAGCGCAGGTACGCATCAAATCCAAGACGGCGTAAAGGCGGTGGTCAGTGAATACCGGACTAGACCTGCCGAGGGTCAGCGCTATGAAACTCACGAAAAGGCGATTGATATCCAGTGTTTAATAAGGGGAAGAGAGATCATCCGCTGGCTGCCGGTTGAGGATTTGTCCCCGGTTACTGGATATGACAACGAAAAAGATATCCGTTTTTATTCCGCGTCAGCCAAAGGTACTGATGTCATATTAAGCCCTGGCTTATTCGTGATTTTCTTTCCCGAAGACGGGCATTGCCCCGGCCTGTGCGTTGAAACCGGCCCTGAACCGGTGAAAAAGGTTGTGGTCAAAGTCTGTTCCTTTTAGCATTGACAAGCCGCGGGTATTAAGTTAAGATAATTTTAGATAACGGGGAGGCTGTTGGGCAGCCTGAGAGTTCTGCGCGTAAGCAGATTACCCGATGAACCTGAACTGGATAATGCCAGCGTAGGGAAGGCTGCTACACGCGTTTTATTTTCCCTCCCTATGCTTGGCGCATAGGGATTTTTAATTTAAACCAAGAGAGGGAGGGAAAAATGCAGCTGGATGAGATCAAGATTTCAAAAGCGATCATTGAAGCTTACAAGGAAAAGCTGATTGCCGCTTTGGATGTGGATGTGGCAATCGCCGGCGCAGGCCCGGCAGGTATGGTCTGTGCTTATTATTTGGCAAGGGCGGGGAAAAAGGTCGCGATCTTTGAGCGCAAATTATCCGTCGGAGGCGGGATGTGGGGCGGCGGCATAATGTTCAATGAGATCGTGGTCCAGGCGGCAGCAAAAAAAATCCTTGATGAATTCGGAATTAAAGCGAGAATATATGAGAAGGGTTATTATCTGGCCGACTCCATAGAGGCAGTATCAACATTATGTTCTAAAGCGGTCAAGGCGGGCGCTAAGATTTTCAATCTGATCAGCGCCGAAGACGTGATGGTCAGGCAAAAACGCGTTTGCGGCCTTGTCCTGAATTGGACCTCGGTTGAAATGGCGCATTTGCACGTTGACCCGATCACCATGCGGGCAAAATTTGTAGTTGATTCCACCGGCCATCCGGCGGAAGTCGTACGTATTGTGGAAAGAAAATCCGGCATAAGGCTTAATACCAGGACCGGAAAAATGATGGGCGAACAGTCAATGTGGGCGGATGTGGGCGAGGAAACAATCGTAAAAAATTCTAAAGAAGTCTGCCCGGGAATGTATGTCTGCGGCATGTGCGCAAACGCAGTATTCGGCGGCCCGCGCATGGGCCCGGTATTCGGCGGTATGCTCCTTTCAGGAGAAAAGGTCGCCAAAGACCTGATCAGGAGGTTAAAGTAGGGGGGTGAGAGATGGGTAATAGGAAGAGGGTTCTTTTGATTGATGATGAAAAAGACCTTTGCGCGCTCACCAAGAAACTGCTTGAGAAAATAAGCAATTACACAGTCGCTACTGCTACCAGCGGGCAGGAAGGCCTGCAGCTGGCAAAAGAAGACAAGCCGGACCTGATCGTTCTTGATATAATAATGCCGGGGATGAACGGGTTTGAAGTGCTGGAGGAACTGAAAAAAGACATTTCTTTAGCAGCGGTGCCGGTGATCATTTTAAGCGGCAAGAGCGATGAGGCATCCCGGGTCAAGGCGCTGGAATTATATAATGAAATGTTCCTGATCAAGCCGGTTACTGCGCAGGAATTAAAAACCAAGATCGACGAAATATTCAAGATACGTATGCGGGGAAATAATTTATAAACAACTATGCTTGATCTTAAAGCTCTTGATCTGTTAATTTTTATTTCAGCTTACCTGCTCTTTGTTATCCTTCCTGGCCGCAGGATGCCGGTTGCCGTAGGCGCGGCTGTGTTAATGGTCTTAACAGGGATAATCTCATTAAAGCAGGCTTTTTTTGCGGTTAACTGGAATGTAATGGGGATTTTCGTCGGAACGCTGGTCATCGCAGATATTTTTATGGAAAGCCGTGTTCCGGCATATATTGCCGAAGTTATCGTAAACAAATCGCGCAATACCGCCTGGTCAATACTATTGATCTGCGCTTTGACGGGTTTTATTTCTGCTTTTGTGGAGAATGTTGCTACGGTTTTGATCGTTGCTCCCATCGCCTTATCGCTGGCCAGGAAATTACAGATCAGCCCGGTAAAAATGATGATTGCTATTGCAGTGTCTAGTAATTTACAGGGAGCGGCAACCTTAATCGGCGATCCGCCAAGCATGCTTTTGGGCGGTTTTGCCAAAATGAACTTCGGAGATTTCTTCTTTTATCGCGGCCGGCCGAGCATATTTTTTGCCGTTGAGATAGGCGCGCTCGCTTCATTTGCCGTGCTTTATTTTATTTTCCACAGCCATAGGAAAAAGGTGGCGCTGATAGCGGTAGAGAAGGTACGGTCATGGTTTCCTACGGCCTTGTTGGTAAGCCTGATCGTTTTACTTGCATTATCGTCTTTTCTTGATACCGGTTTCACGTATATGGCAGGCATATTGTGTATGGCGTTTGCCGTAATTGCGGTAATCTGGGAAAAATTCATCAATAAAGGCTCGGTGGTCAAAGGCATAAAGTCCCTTGATTGGGATACAACCTTTTTCTTGATCGGGGTATTTATCCTTGTCGGCAGTATTGCGCTTAGCGGATGGATAGAGGTGATTTCCGGGCTGCTTGCCGGGATGATCGGTAAAAACATATTTCTCGGCTATACCCTTTTGGTATTTATTTCCGTTATTCTTTCCGCGTTTATAGATAATGTGCCGTTTCTGGCCGCGATGCTTCCGGTAGCGATCTCGCTTTCTGATAAACTCCAGGTTCATCCGTCGCTATTTCTCTTCGGTTTACTTATCGGAGCGAGCTTAGGCGGCAATATCACTCCGATAGGCGCCTCGGCAAATATCGTTGCCTGCGGCCTGCTGAAAAAAGAGGGCTATGAGGTGAAATTCCCGGAATTTATGAAGATCGGCGTGCCGTTTACGCTGGCTGCAGTAACTACGGCTTATTTATTCGTCTGGTTTATCTGGAAAAACTAAACAGGGGGTGCCGGAATGGAAATGTTCCATGATCTGATAAACGCGGTTAGTTTTGCCCTGAACATTATCGGGGCGCTGGTGATTATCTGGGGCGTGATCATCAGCCTGATGGAATTCTTTCAAAGCGCGGCAGCGGAAAAAGGCGACTGCCTGAAGTGTAACGAAATCATCCGCCTTAAGCTCGGCAGCTACCTGGTGCTCGGCCTTGAATTTTTCATTGCCGGCGACATCATCAAAACCATAATCACGCCGACGTGGCAGAGCCTGGGCATGCTGGGAGTGATCGTGGTTATCCGCACCATCCTAAGCTATTTTTTGACAAAGGACCTGAGGAAAATATAACAAGGTAAATGGAAAAGATCATTATCGGTATCCGGGGCATGCACTGCGCTTCCTGCGCCGTAAATATTGAAAAGTCTTTACGCGGCAGGGACGGAGTGGCCAGCGTAAACGTAAATTTTGCCTCGGAAAAGGCTTACCTTGAATATGATCCCGGTAAAGTCACCCCTCCGGATTTAGAAAAAATAATTGAAAAAACAGGTTATCAGGTTGTTAGGCCCGCTGCGTTGCCGAAAGGGATAGAAGAGGATACCGGCCTTGACCGGGAACTGGTTTTGCGGCGCAAGGAAATATCGGCTGCCAGGATAAAATTTTTTATTTCATTACTGCTTTCCCTGCCGCTGATGTATTTCGGCATGGGCGGAAAATTCTCTAATATGGCGCTTGTGCAGTTTGTCCTGGCAACCCCGGTGTTGTTTGTCGGGTATCAATTTTTCACCCGTGGCCTGGCCGCTGTTATTACCGGGGGCAGCGCGAACATGGATACGTTGATCTCTCTTGGTGTGGGATCGGCTTATCTTTATAGTTTATATTCTTCGGTAATGATCTGGACAGGCAGGCAGCACGCTGCCATGGAAGGCCTTTATTATGAGACAGCGGCGTTTCTTATTACCTTTATCCTTTTGGGCCGGCTCCTTGAAGCGATTGCCAAGGGCAAGGCTTCCGAAGCCATAAGAAAGCTTTTGGGTTTACAGCCGAAAACAGCGGTAGTGGTCAGGGAAGGCAAACAAGTAGAGATCCCCGTTAAAGAAGTCATTACCGGGGACATAGTAGTGGTAAGGCCGGGCGAAAGGATCCCTGCCGACGGTATAGTTGTTGAGGGCCATTCCAGCGTTGATGAATCAATGATTACCGGCGAAAGCATGCCCGTGGAAAAGACAACAGGCAGTCTGGTAACCGGAGCAACCATTAATAAAGCCGGCGCATTTAAATTCCGGGCAACGCGGGTCGGTAAAGATACGGTCTTGGCGCAGATCATCCGCTTGGTTGAGCAGGCCCAGGGATCCAAGGCACCTATCCAGCAGCTGGCTGATAAAATTTCCGCTTATTTTGTCCCGGCAGTGCTTTTGACCGCGATAGCAGCATTTCTCATCTGGCTGCTGTCCGGCGCGGAATTCAGCTTTGCTTTAAATATATTTATCTCAGTATTGATCATTGCCTGCCCATGCGCCCTGGGCTTGGCTACTCCTACCGCGGTAATGGTAGCTACTGCCGTAGCTGCAAATAACGGCATCCTGATAAAAAATGCCCGTAGCCTGCAACTTGCCCATAAAATAAAAACGATCGTCTTTGATAAGACCGGGACTTTAACAAAAGGCAGGCCCGAGTTAACTGATATTGTTTCGGTAGGTAGCCTCAGCAGGCAGGAGGTATTAAAATATGCCGCCATCGCGGAAAAACGTTCGGAGCATCCCCTGGCAGAGGCGATGGTGGAAGCGGCAAAACAAGAAAATTTGGATATTCCCGACCCGGAAGCGTTTAATTCCCTTACCGGAAAAGGCGTGATCGCCCGTTTTAACTCGGAGATAATTGTTCTGGGTAACCGGAAATTATTCGTTGATCGGGGCATTGATATTTCCCGCTGGGAAGATAAACTAAGCGCGTTGGAAACGCAAGGCAAAACCGCGGTCTGCGTAAGTTATAAAAATGAGGTCATCGGGATTATAGCCGCTTCGGATACGCTTAAGGAATTTTCCCGTAAGGCAGTAGATGCGCTAAAAAAACCGGGCAGGCAGGTATTGATGATTACCGGAGATAACCGCGTTACTGCCGCAGCGATTGCCCGCGACCTGGAAATAGACCGGGTCATTGCCGAGGTCCTGCCTCAGGAAAAGGCAGCGGAGATCAGAAAGTTGCGTAAGGCCGGGTCAATAGTGGCGATGGTCGGCGACGGGATCAACGACGCGCCTGCTTTGGCGCAGGCAGACATCGGTATTGCCGTCGGCGCAGGCACGGATATCGCGCTTGAATCGGCGGACATCGTGCTGATGAGCGATGACCTGCGTGACGTCTCGGCAGCCATAGACCTGTCGCGTTACGCGATGGAAAAGATCAAACAAAATCTTTTTTGGGCATTTATTTATAATATTATCGGCATTCCGGTTGCCGCGGGCATACTCTATCCCTTTTTTGGCTTCCTCCTCAACCCGGTGTTAGCCGGCGCGGCAATGGCATTCAGCTCGGTATCGGTAGTAGCTAATTCTTTGCTGATGCGCAGCTATAAGAAAAATATTTGACCGATATTTTTTGGGTGTATAATATAAAGGAAGAGATACCCAACTCAATCGGATGAGTTGGTATCCCATTTTCTATGGGAGGAGGGAAAGATGATGACGGGGTTGGCAATAATACTTGCAATAGTAATAGTGCTTTTTTTGTGCAGGAAATTTGGCGGCGGCTGCGGATGCTGCGGCGGAAAAAAATGAAGACGTTCGCCATTAAGGCCCAGTTGGTTGTTTTCCTTTCCTTCTTTGCGTTTTACCTCTCTTTTATCGATAAAGATAGCCGGTTCCTGCTTGCCCTGCTTGTTGCCGTGGCTTCAACTGCAGCCATAGACACGGCTTTTACTCTTCTCAAGCAAAAAAAATTCTCCATAACTTCCAGCTCCCTGATATCGGGCTTGATCATCGGGTTTGTGCTTTCAAGCGACCTGCCTTTATGGACTATTGCCCTGGCTTCGCTGATCGCCATTGCCTCCAAGCATCTGATCAATTTTAAAGGCAGGCATGTGTATAACCCGGCAGCGCTGGGGATATTCGCGGTGATAATAAGCCTGGACGCTTCCACGCAATGGCGGGGCACTTATTTTTGGCAGGCCCTTGTGCCTGCGGGATTATATTTTTCCTATAAGATCAGGAAGCTGGAGGTTATCGTCAGTTATTTTGTTGCCGGCTTTGCCTTATTCGGCGCTCAGGCTTTAATGCAGGGAGTAAGCCTGTCAAATGTCTTTGGCTACTTTAGTTATTTTTACATATTCATCATGGTCATTGAGCCTAAAACAACGCCGACTAATCTGTTGGGTAAAGTGATCTTTGGCGTAATGCTTGCCGGCTTGATCTTTGTCCTCACCGGCGCAGCTGTCAGATTTGATGTTGAGCTTGCCAGCCTCTTGGCCATGAACAGCGCGACGCCGTTATTGAACCGGCTGAATATCGCCAAAAAGGGAGGGTAGGTGAAGAGGGCATTTTTTGTTTTATTGCTTATTTTTAGCGTGTGTGCGCCGGCGTTTGCGCACCCGCCATCTAAGATAATTATTTCTTACGATCCTACCGTAGGGGAATTGCAGGCGCTGATTATCCATAATGTCAGTTCACCGGAAAGCCATTATATAAAAAAGATAGATATCGGGCTTAACGGTAAGGAGATTGCCGAGCTTGAGTTTTCCCGGCAGGACAACAATGTCACCCAGACTCTCACCTATTTTATCCCGAATGTCAAGCCTGGCGATACCCTTTCAGTCGAGGCGTATTGCAGCATCAGCGGAAAGCTTGAGAAAGAAATAAAGGTCCAGTAGCAAACTCCGGCCGTAATTTAAAAAATATTATTTTTCCCTTGACAAATGATACTATTATGGTATCATTTACCAAGAATGGAGAAGAGCGATGAAACTTATAACCAGGGATACGGATTACGCGGTAAGGGCGCTGGCGTATGTCGCAGCGGCCAGGCAGGACGTAGTTTCTGTAACGGAGTTGGTAAAAAAATTAAAGATCCCGCGGCCTTTCCTGCGCAAGATCCTCCAGACACTCAATAAAAAAGGGATCCTTGAATCGGCTAAGGGCTTTGGCGGCGGGTTCCGCCTGGCGGTTAAACCCGGGGATGTTTACTTGCTTAAGCTGATGGAAATTTTTCAGGGAAAATTCAGGCTTAATGAATGCCTTTTAAAAAATAAGTTTTGCCCGAATATTTCCCGCTGTCCGCTGCGCAAGAAAATAAACAACATCGAGCGTTATGTTATATCGGAATTAAAAGGCGTTACTCTGGCTTCTTTAAATAAGAGGGGTGGATGATGTTTTCTGGTTGTCCCGGGCAGGATAAACGGAATATTAAGGTTGAGTCAATCGCTTGTACGGCGTGCGGCTACGCAGTGGAGATATTTTCTGATGAGGCGAGGCAGAAATGCCCGAAATGCGGAAATTGGGCTAACCGCCAGAAGCTTGCCTCTTGCGCCTTGTGGTGCAAATCCGCCCGGGAGTGTATCGGTGAAGAGCGGTGGGAACAATTAATCAGGGGAGGTTGAAAAATGTTCTGCTATCAATGTGAACAGACAGCAGGCGGTACCGGATGCCTAAAAACCGGAGTGTGCGGCAAGAATGAAGATATTCAAAGCCTGCAGGATATATTATTATTCGGCTTAAAGGGCATTGCCGCGTATGCCTTTCACGCGCAGGAATTGGGCGCCAGAGATGCAGAAGTTGATGCGTTCATGCACGAAGCATTGTTTAAGACCATAACTAACGTCAGTTTTGACATCAATCAGTATGTCGGCATGGTCTTAAAATGCGGCGAGATGAACTTAAGGGTAATGGAACTTCTGGATAAGGCACATACGCAGAAGTTCGGGAATCCCGTGCCTACGGCAGTGCCTACGGGTACGCGCAAAGGGCCGGGGATCCTTATAACCGGCCATGATCTGCTTGACCTTTATGAATTATTAAAACAAACCGAAGGTACCGGGATAAACGTTTATACCCACAGTGAGATGCTTCCGGCGCACGGTTATCCGGAACTTAAGAAATTCAAGCATCTGGCAGGAAACTACGGTGGCGCATGGCAGGAACAAAAGAAGGAATTTAATGAATTTAGCGGCGCGATCCTGGTTACCACTAACTGCGTGCTTATCCCGCCGCAAAATTCCTACCTTGACCGGCTGTTTACCGTAGGTATTGCAGGCGTAGAATGCGCAGCACATATAAAAAACAGAGATTTCTCTGCCGTGATTGCAAAGGCAAAGTCCTTGCCGCCCCTGCCGGAAGCCCCCGGGAAAACCATTATGACCGGTTTTCACCATACGGCGATCCTCGGCCTGGCCGATAAGATCATTGCCGCGGTAAAAGCCGGAAAGATCAGGCGTTTCTTCTTGATCGGCGGCTGCGACGGAGCAAAACCGGGGCGTAATTATTATACGCAGCTTGCGGAAATTGTGCCCAAGGATTGCGTGATCCTGACGCTTGCCTGCGGGAAATACCGTTTCAATAAGCTTGATTTCGGCGAGATCGACGGTATCCCGCGCTTGATTGACATTGGCCAGTGCAATAATGCCTATTCGGCAATACAGGTGGCGGCTGCTTTGGCAAAGGCATTTAACTGCAGCGTTAATGAGCTGCCGTTATCGATCGTGCTTTCGTGGTTTGAGCAGAAGGCAGTGGCAATACTATTGACCCTATTATATCTTGGCATTAAAGGCATGCGTGTCGGCCCGACGCCCCCGGCGTTCATTTCCGCGAACGTGTTCAAGCTGCTTCAGGAAAAATTCGACCTGAAGTTGATCGCTACTCCGGAAAAGGACCTGGCGGATATGCTGCAGGCAAAATAAAAAACGTTTGTTAACACTAAAATAAGAAGATATAATAGAGACAGTATTCATCCTGCCTGATATCTTCTGCCTGTGAGTATATAATGGTGAAAGAAATAAGAGCGCGTTTTATAGAAAAAATACCCCGGACCGGCTCGGTAGAGAGCTTCCGATTTACGCCGGCTGAAAGCCCCGGCTTTTTACCGGGGCAGGCAGCGCAGCTTATCTTTGACGAAAATAACCGGAATAACCGGGAGTTGAATAAATACCTTTCTTTTTCTTCTTCGCCGGAGAGGGCTTATGTAGAGTTTACTAAAAGAATAAGCTCAAGCGCTTTTTCAAAGCAGCTGGAAAATTTAAAATCCGGCGATGAGGTTTTGCTGAAAGCGCCGGTAGGCAATTGCGTATTCAGGGATGATTACGCAAAGATCGGGTTTTTGATCGGTGGCATCGGCATTACTCCGGTTATTTCCATAATTGAGCATATCATGGACAAAAAACTTACTACCGACGCGTTGCTCCTTTATTCTAACCGCACTGATGACGACATTGCCTTTAAAGAAGAACTGGACCGCTGGCAGGCGCTCAATAAGAATATTAAGGTAAGCTATATCGTTACAGATTGTCAGCCAAAGGATAATACTTGCATACGCGGCGTGATAGATAAAGAGATGGTAAGCGAGAAGGTCTATGAGCTTAACAAAAGGATATTTTTTCTCTTTGGGCCTCCGGGAATGGTCGCGGCGATGAACAACCTGTGTTTGGATTTGGGTTGCAGCGGAGAAAATATTAAGGCGGAGAATTTTGTAGGGTACTAATATTAAAATGGAGGTGGAAAATGGCAGGGATGAAAGAATTATTTCAGGCAGCTGATTGGAAAGCGGAAAAGCACGTACCGGTGATTGAGGCGGCGGATAAGGTAAAAAAAGGCGCATGGGTCGGGATAACCGTCAGTATCGGCAAAGAGATTCCCCATCCTAATACTACGGAGCATCATATTGCCTGGGCTGCGGTTTATTTTCTAGCTGCGGGTGAAAAGTTCTCTTACGAAATAGCTAAATTTGAATTTAACGCTCACGGCTCTTCAGTGCAGGGCCCCAACACCAGCACGATCTTTACTCATGCCCAAGGCACCTGTAATTTTAAGACGGATAAGCCCGGCACGATCATTGCCGCTTCTTATTGCAATATCCACGGCTTATGGGAAAATTTCAAAGAATTGAGTGTAGAATAAATGACTGAGCTGGATCCGCAGTTAAGGGACAGGATACTTAAGATACAGCAAAACGAGATCACCGAATACTTGATCTATAAAACGCTTGCTGCGATCGCCGGCTTAAAGCAGGATAAAAATAAAGCCGTGCTTGAGGCGATCTCCAACGATGAACTGTCCCATTATAACTTCTGGAAGAATTTTACGCAGGCGGAGGTAGCGCCGCAGCGGCTTAAGGTGAATTTTTACCTGTTCCTTGCCAGGACGCTTGGCTTAAGTTTCAGCCTTAAATTGATGGAGTCCGGCGAAGAAAACGCGCAATTAGTTTATGGAAAGCTTGCCTCGCTCGACCCGCAGGTAGTAAAAGTGATGCAGGATGAAGAACGTCATGAGCAGGAAGTCTTGGCGCTCATTGACGAAGAGCGGCTTAAGTATACCGGTTCGATCATCCTCGGCCTTAACGACGCGCTGGTTGAATTGACCGGAGCGCTTTCCGGATTTACCCTAGCTTTGCAGAAAACAAAATTGATTGCCGTAGTCGGCCTGATTACCGGCATTGCCGCGGCGCTTTCTATGGCAGGTTCGGAATACCTCTCAACTAAAGAAGAGGGGTCAAAGAGCCCGGTTAAAGCGTGCGTATATACGGGAATAGCCTATATTTTTACCGTTATATTACTGATTCTACCCTTTTTTATCTTTCAGAGCCCTTTTGTCGCATTGGGATTGACAGTGTTTTTTGTTGCCTGCGTGATCTTTATTTTTACTTTTTACGTATCGGTTGCCAAGGGTCTTAATTTTAAGACGCGTTTTTTTGAGATGCTGGGGATTGCCCTTGGCGTTGCTATATTGAATTTCTTTATTGGATTGGCAGTAAAAAAATACCTGCATATTGACGCATAATGGAAAGAAAGATAACTTTCAAAGCCGGCCCGCTCACGCTCGTAGGAAGGAACTTAAAAGTCGGCAACATCGCGCCCGAATTTAACGTAGTTTCCCAGGACCTGGCTGCTGTGCGGCTTTCCGATCTGGGGGCAAAGATTAAAGTAATTTCTTCTTTTCCTTCGCTGGATACGCCCGTATGCGACCTGCAGGTAAAGGAATTCAATAAAAGGGCAGCCGGTTTTTCCGATGAAGTGGTCGTGATCGGGATAAGCAAAGACCTGCCCTTTGCCCAGAAAAGATTTTGCCAGGAAAACAGCATAAAAAACGAGACCGTTCTTTCCGACTATAAATCTTCTTCTTTTGCCATAAACTACGGCCTGCTCATAAAAGAGCTCAATCTTTTAGCAAGGTCGGTTTTAATCATCGACAAAAACAATATTCTGCGCTATTTTAAGATCGTGGGAGAACTGACCAGCCCTCCGGATTACAGCGATGCGCTTAAAAACCTTGAGGAAGTCATAAAAATTCCGCTGCAGGCAGCTTCGAGGCCGGCTTTACCTGCGCGCTGTAAACCTTGCGAAATCGGCACTCCGCCGCTTTCCGAAGAAAAGATAGAGAAGCTGATTGCCGGATGCCCAGGGTGGGAATTAGTTGAAGGGAAAAAGATAACCCGGGAACTCAAATTCAAGGATTTCGCGGAGGCAAAATATTTTCTGGACATTGTTGCGCTGATCGCCGAAGAACAGGGGCATCATCCGGCGTTGGCTATAATTTATAATAAGCTCAAAATCACGCTGACGACTCATGCATCCGGGGGGCTTACGGAAAACGATTTTATTATGGCCGGGATGATCAATGAGCTGGAGGGATAAATATGAAGAAAGTGGCTGTTTTAGTTGAAGATCATTATCAGGTCCTGGAAGTATGGTATCCCTATCTACGGCTGCGCGAAGAAGGCATAGAAACCGTCCTTATCGGTACGGGAAAAAAACAATACTCAAGTAAAGAAGGTTATCCTGCTGAAGCAGAGTTGTCCATAAGGGATGCCAATGTTACTGATTTTTCCGGCGTGATCATTCCCGGAGGGTATGCCCCTGACATATTAAGGCGGCATAAGGAAATAAACGATTTTGTGAAAGCAATGGATAAGGCAAATAAGCTGGTTGCCGCGATCTGCCATGCGGGATGGGTACTGGTATCTGCTGGCGTGTTAAAGGGCCGCAAGGCAACTTGTTTTTCCGCGATAAAAGACGATGTGATAAATGCCGGAGCTGAATATAGCGACAAGGAAGTTGTCGTAGACCGTAACCTTATTACGTCACGTAATCCTTATGACCTGCCGGCTTTTTGCCGGGAGATCATCAGGTATTTAAAGGGTTAAATCGGTTATGAGTTTAGAACATTATCATTTGCATCATCGGTTGAATAAGCTTTCCCGTTTACGGCTGGCGCTATTTTTGACCGGTTCAGGCATGGTCATTGAATTTGCCGGAGGCCTGCTTTCTAATAGCCTTGCCTTAGTTTCCGATGCCTGGCACATGGTAACGCATTTGTTTGCCCTGGGCATGAGTTATTTTGCCATCGTCCTTGCCTTAAGGCCGGTTACCAAACAGCATACTTACGGTTTATACCGGGCGGAGATCCTCGCGGCATTCATTAACGGCATAGTCTTGATCTTTATTTCCGGGTATCTGGTATATGAAGCGGTAATGCGCTTTATCCATCCCGAAGAAGTAAAGATATTAGAAATGTTTTTAGTGGCGGTCATTGGCCTTATTATCAACGGCGCGAGTATTTATCTTCTTTCGCGCTCCGGTTCACATGACCTGAATATACGCAGCGCCATACTTCATGAAATAGGCGACCTTATATCAAGTGTTGCCGTAGTCGTCGGCGCCTTGTTTATTTTTTATACCCGAAATTACCTCATTGACGCGCTATTGACGTTCTTTATTGCCATCCTGATCGTTATCTGGTCAATAAAGCTGCTGGTTGATTCGGCGCATATCTTGCTTGAGGCTGCACCTAAGCATCTTGATATTGACTTGCTAGTCACTCTGCTCAAGGATGAAATTCCCGGGATACATGAGGTGCATCATGTGCATGCCTGGACTATTGCTACGTCAATGTACGCGCTTACTGCGCACGTGGTGATTGACGACTGTCATGTGAGTAAAGCCAACGATATTCTAATTAAGGTAAACGACCTGCTCAAAAAGAAATTTAATATTGAACATACAAATATTCAGTTTGAATGTTTGATTAAAAAGGCATAACGCCTAATCCGATAGGAGGATAAAAATGAAAGCAGTAGTTAATCCAGAAATATGCATCGGCTGTACGCTTTGCGTAGGCACATGCGCGGAAGTATTCCGGATGGAAGGGGACAAGGCAGTTGCCAACCGCGATCCGGTGCCGCCGAATTTATATGATTGCTGCAGAAGGGCTGCGGAAGAATGCCCGGTAGCGGCAATAGAGATTACCGAGGATTAACAGGAGGCAGGAAAGGATGAACGATGTTTCTATCCTTATCGGCGGTAAAGCCGGCTTTGGCATAGATGCCGCCAGCCTGATTATCGGCGCCATACTAAATAAGCTGGGCTATCGCATCTATATCTACCGCGAGTATCCATCTCTTATCCGGGGCGGCCATACGTTTTCCATTATCCGCGGCTGCCGGGAAAAGGTCTATACCCACCGCAATAAAATTGATTTTCTTCTTGCCTTAAATCAGGACACGTTCAACTTTCATAAGGATAAATTAAGAGACAACGGGGTTGTGGTTTATGACTCTGATGTGGTGAACATCGGCGATCTGCAGCCCGGTATGCAGGTTCTGGCTATTCCGGCTTCAAAAGTAGCCAAAGAAGAGAATGCCGCCGAAATTATGCGTAATACCTGTTTGATCGGAGCATTTTGTAAGGCTGCGGGCATAGGCTGGCCTATCCTGGAACAAGTATTTAAGAAGCGCATACCCAGAGAAACCGAGCAGAATTTAAAGGTTGCCTCGGTTGCTTATAACGAGGCGCATGAATTAGTAAAAATCCCCGGCTTGGATCAACCGGCATTGCCTATTATTACCGGCAACGAAGCTATTGGTTTAGGGTTAGTTGCAGCCGGCCTGAATGCTTACATTGCTTATCCTATGACCCCGTCTTCTGCTATCCTGCATTTTTTAGCCGGCATTACCGATAAAATCCCCTTAAAAGTCATCCATCCGGAGAGCGAGATCGCCGTAATGCTTATGGCATTAGGTGCTGCTTATGCCGGAGATAAGGTTGCTGTCGGCACTTCAGGCGGCGGATTCTGCCTGATGACCGAAGGCCTCAGCCTTAGCGCAATGGCAGAGCTTCCGGTCACGATTGTCTTGGGACAGAGAACCGGGCCAAGTACCGGCCTTCCGACTTATACCGGCCAGACAGAGCTACAATTTGCTTTAAGCGCCGGCCACGGCGAATTCAGTCGCTTTGTGGTTGCTCCCGGAGACGCCGAAGAAGCGTATTTCTGGTCGGCAGCCGCGTTAAACATGTCTTCCAAATATCAGATCCCGTCCATTATTTTATCGGATAAGACCCTTGCCGAAGGCACGTATAGTTTTGATATTGCATCAGCCGGCGAAGTCAGCGCAGAGAAATTCCTTTTATGGGATAGGCAGGGGCAATATAAAAGATATCTGGATGCAGAAAACGGCGTATCTGGCCTGGCTTTTCCTTCGGATAAGGACGCGGTAGTAAAAATAAACAGCTACGAGCATGACGAATACGGGATTACCACCGAAGACCCGGCAATCACCGTTAAAATGCAGGAAAAACGGCTGTGTAAAGGCGAATGCCTTAGCCAAGAATTAGAGAATTATAAAACCGTGAACGTATACGGCAATGCTAAATCTAAAACAGCAGTACTTTGCTGGGGATCAAATAAGGGCGTTTGTATTGAAGCGGCAGAGAGCCTCGGATTAAAAGTCATCCAGCCTGTGGTATTGTGGCCGTTTTCCGTTGGACAGTTCAAGCTCGCCCTAAAAGGCGTTAAACAGCTGATCTGCGTAGAAAACAGCGCTACTGGCCAGTTACCGGCTTTACTTAACAGTTTTGGCATTAAGACGGATAAAATGATCTTAAAATACGACGGTAGGCCGTTTGAATTGGCCGAGCTTGAAGCAAAGATTAAAGAGGCAATAAAATGAGTGATAAGAATTTAAATACTTACGCCGTCAACACATGGTGCCCGGGTTGCGGCAACTTTTCCATACTTAACGCGATCAAGTCCGTACTTTTGTCTTTGGCGCAGGAAGGGCTTGGCCTGGAAAACGTAGTTTTGGTGTCCGGCATAGGATGCCACGCAAAGATCGTGGATTACATAGACGTAAACAGTTTTTATTCCATACACGGCAGGGCAACCCCGGCTGCCAGCGCGATAAAGATCAGCCGTCCGGGATTAAAAGTGATCGCTTTTGCCGGAGACGGAGACGCTTACGGCGAGGGTTTAGAACATTTAATATTTGCCGCAAAGCGTAATGTTGATATCACGATGATCATCCATAATAACCGTGTTTACGGGCTGACCACCGGCCAATACACACCTACCTCGCCGTTGGGTTTTAAAGGAAAGTCCACTCCGATGGGGACAAAAGAATCGCCGATAAATCCGCTTGAGTTGATGCTTTCCTGTGGCGCAGGCTTTATCAGCCGCGGCACGTCCCACGGTATAGAGCTGCTCAAAAAAATCTTTAAAGAAGCGATACTTCATAAGGGGTTTTCCATCGTAGACGTGCTACAGGTTTGCGTAACGTATTATAATATGTATGAATATTACGATAAGCGCGTTTATGAGCTTACCGGCCATAATCCGCAGGATTACAAGCTGGCTATGGATAAAATACGCGAGTGGGATTATAATAAAGACGCTCCTATTGGTTTGGGGGTTTTTTACAAAAAAGAGTCAGCTGTATTCGAAGAAGGTTTTCCCAGGGCAGCTACAGCGGACACGGAGAGGCCGGAAAAAATAAAGCAAATCCTGGCGGGTAGGCTTTAGCACCCGAACCTAAAATGCACCTTGCCCTATCGGATGGGCAAGTGTCCCGCCTACTGCGGGAATGGTTCGGTGTGCACTTGCTGTGCAAAGAGGCACATTATGGCACGTATAGAGATCAAAAAAAATATATTCTGGGTAGGCGCAGTTGACTGGAACATCAAGAATTTTCACGGCCATACCTATACGACAACAAGGGGTACGACTTATAACGCTTATTTGGTTATTGATGATAAGATCGCCCTGGTAGATACTGTTTACGGCCCGTTCAGCGCAGAGCTCATTGAGAGAATAAGGCAGGTTATTGACCCGGCAAAGATAGATTATATTATAGCAAACCACGTAGAGACTGATCATTCAGGCGCTATGCCGGAGATCATGAAGCTCTGCCCCAAGGCAAAAGTTTTAGGCACAGCTAAATGCAAAGAAGGCCTATACAGAAATTATTACGGCAATTGGGATTTTCAAGTCGTAAAAACCGGGGATAAGCTGGAATTAGGCAAGAGGACCTTGTCTTTTATTGAAGCGCCGATGATCCATTGGCCGGATAGCATGTTTACTTATTGTCCTGAAGAGAAGCTTTTAATGCCCAATGATGCTTTTGGCCAGCACTATGCAACGGCAGAAAGATTTGATGATGAGGTAAGTGATTGCGAACTGATGGATGAGGCGGAAAAATATTACGCTAATATCCTCTGGCCGCTAAGCGCGATCATTGGCAAAAAACTTGAAGAAATAATCAGTATGAATATTCCTATTGATATGATCGCGCCCAGCCACGGCATAATCTGGCGCAAGGACCCAAAAAAGATCATCAATGCGTATTCCTCGTGGGTAAAGAATACAACCCAGCCCAAAGCAGTCGTGCTTTATGAAACCATGTGGCGCTCCACGGAAATAATGGCGCGTAGAATCGCAGATGGCATTATTGATTCCGGGATAATGGCAAAGGTTATTGATATAACGCAGGCTGACCGTACGGAAACGATCAAGGCATTATTCCAGGCAAAAGGTTATGTTATAGGCTCGTCCACCCACGATAACGACATGTTGCCGAATTTAGCAGGGTTCCTCGAGTTTCTTAAAGGGCTTAAGCCTCAAAATCGGCTTGCTGCGGCATTTGGTTCGTATGGTTGGGCAGGGGGTGCCGTAAAAAATATTGAGTCGGTATTGGGCGCTTCAGGGATCAAGATCGTCCAGCCGGGGCTGGGTATTCAATACGTCCCGGATCAGGCCGGCCTGCAACAATGTTATGATTTCGGGAAGAGTTTTGCGGAAAACGTGAAATAGCAAGTAGCACCCGAACCTATCGGATGGTTCGGTGTGCGCTTAACTGCGCAAAGGAGGACGATATGGGTTGCGGATGTTGCGGAGCAGCAAAGAAGAAGCCGAAAAAGAAAGCAAAGAAGAGAAAATAAACATTATTGCCTTAACCGGCTTTGGCTTATAACCCGAGCCGGTTGAGGCAGCATCAACAACAGGAGATCTTAGTATGGCTAAATATCGTTGCACTGTTTGCGGTTATGTTTATGATCCTGCTGCCGGAGACGCGACTCAAGGCATTGCCCCGGGCACAGCGTTTGAAAGCCTTCCTGCGGGATGGACCTGCCCTGAATGCGGAGTAGGCAAGGACATGTTTGAAAAAATTTAAAGCCGGCATGAAAAGAATCCCAGAAGACATCGTGCATTTTTTTCGGGAACAAGGGTTTGTCATTGTTTCTACGTTAGATGACCGGGGCCGGCCTCATAATTCCTGTAAAGGGATAATAAATATCTCGCCGTCCGGGAAAGTTTACCTGCTGGATGTTTACCTGAAAAATACTTATAGTAACCTTAAACGTAACTCAAATGTCAGTATTACCGCTGTTGACGAGCATAAATTCAAAGGCTACTGCCTTAAGGGCAAGGCTAACATTATTAATCGCGAGCAGATCAATCCGCAGATAAGAAAAGAATGGGATGGTCGCATTGCCGGCAGGATCACGCAGCGGCTGATCAAAAATATCCGCGAACAAAAAGGGCATCCGAAGCACCCGGAAGCGCTCCTGCCGCATCCGGAATATATGATCGTGATGGAAGTCAGCGAGATCGTTGACCTGACTCCCCATAATTTAAAAGGAGAGGTCCAGTAATGGGAAATATATTTGCCGCCAGCGAGATCGTAGAGATCGGCATTCAGATTGAAAAGAACGGCAGGGATTTTTATAATGTGCTTTGCCGTAAGTCAAAAGACCAGAATGCCGTAGAGGTTTTTAAATTCTTGTCAGGAGAAGAGGAAAAGCATATCCAGGTTTTTAAAAGTATCCTTGAGACGACCGAGAAATACGAGCCGCCTCAAGCGTATGCCGATGAGTATTTTGCGTATATGAACGTGCTGGCAAGCGAATATGTCTTTACCCAAAAGGATAAAGGCGCTGAAATGGCCGGCAAGATCAAAAGCGACAAAGAAGCCGTGGAGATAGGCATTGGTTTTGAAAAAGACTCAATAATCTTTTATGAAGGGATGAAAAAGGCAGTGCCGGAATACAATGTATCCATAGTAGAAGAATTAATACATCAGGAGCAGAAACATTTACAGCAGCTGGTAAAATTAAAGGAGAAAATATGACCAAGAGCGTGAAGGTTTACAGTACTTCCACCTGCCCTTATTGCATCCGCGTAAAGCAGTTCTTAAAAGATAATAATATTGCCTTTGAAGACGTTGATGTCGCGTCTAACGAGAAGGAAGCTGAGCTAATGGTGGAAAAATCCGGCCAGATGGGCGTGCCGGTGCTGGACATAGATGGCGAGATTATTGTCGGTTTTGATAAGGAGAGAATAAAAGAGGCGCTGGGACTATAATATGTATGACCTGATTATCATCGGAGCAGGGCCGGCAGGCATTACTGCCGCTGTCTATGCCGCCCGCAAGAGGATCAAACAGCTGGTCATTAGCATGGATATCGGCGGCCAGGCAGCATGGAGCGGCGACATTGAAAACTACACCGGCTATCAATTTATTTCCGGGCCTGAACTGGCAGCTAAGTTTGAAGAGCATATGCGCAAGTTTGAGATAGAATTGAAGGAACAGGAAACGGTTACGCAAGTCTTGAGGTCCGGAGACAAGATATTGGTTAAGACTAATAAGACTGAATATGCGGCAGCAAGCGTGATCATTGCCTCGGGCAAAAGGACGCGGGAATTAGGCGTGCCGGGTGAAACAGAGTTTAAGAATAAGGGCCTGACTTATTGCGCGACCTGCGACGCGCCGCTGTTTTCCGGAAAGAACGTGGCGGTTATTGGCGGAGGCAATTCCGCGTTGGACGCCGCTATACAGCTGATGCGCATTGCAAAACATGTATACATCATTAATATTGCCGCGGCTTTAACGGGTGACGCGATAATGCAGGAGCAGGTAAATACAAGCCCGCTGGTTACGGTAATAAACAACAGCCAGGTAACTGCTGTTTTGGGCGACAAAATGGTAAGCGCCATACAGATAAAAAAAGAAGGCAGGATTGAAACTATTCCTCTTGAAGGCATATTCGTAGAGATCGGCTTGATCCCGAATTCAGAATTCGCCAGTTCCATAGAAAAAAACCAGCTGGGAGAGATCAAGGTAAACTGCCGTAATGAAACCAGTATTGAAGGGATCTTTGCCGCCGGAGACGTTACCGACGTGCCGGAAAAACAGATCATCATTGCTGCAGGAGAAGGCTCAAAAGCCGCGCTTAGCGTTTTTCGTTACCTCATCCAGCATCGCTTCGGGGCATAATACAGGAATCCTTTGACTTGCTTCTCGTTTTGTGTTAACATTTTTCAATTTACCCGCTTCAGTAAGAAGGGAGGTGAAAAAATGAAGAAGTTAATCCTTACGGCTATGGTTTTATGCCTGGCGGCAGGTTTTGCCTTTGCCGAAGAGGCTGCCATGGAAACTGCAAGCATGCCGATGATGGTCAAGGGCACGATCATCGACAATATGTGCGCAGGAGCGCATGGCGCGGATCTTGCGGAGTTTATCAAAACACATCCTAAGAGTTGCGCATTGATGCCTGATTGCGAAGCCAGCGGTTACGCTATCTATGCCGACGGCAAATTAATGAAGTTCGATATGGCGTCAAACGCGAAAGTCGCGGAATTCCTGAAGAAGGAAGATAGTAAGCTGGAAGTGGTTGTTGAAGTAGAAAAAGCAGGAGAAGAATTAAAGCTGGTTTCTATAAAGAATCAATAATTCTCCAGTATTTGTTCAAGGGCCGTTTCTTTTTTTGAAAAGAAACGGCCCTTTCATTTATTAAAAAAATACTTGACAAATTATTGTTCTCATGTATACTATACTATGTTGATAGAGTTAATAGAATAAAGAGGAAAAAAGATGAAGATTACCTATAAGGGCGATTATGCATTAAAGGCGGTTTTGGACCTGGCAATACATTATGATCGGGAGTTAGTCACCAGCCATGATATGGCTAATCGCATAGATACTCCGATTAAGTTCCTGGAACAGATATTACTGGATCTCAAAAAGGGCGGTTTTATTGAAAGCCGGCGCGGGAAAGTCGGAGGTTATTTATTAGCCAAATCTCCCGCTGAAATTACAGTAGGGGACGTAATCAGGTTTATTGAAGGGCCGATAGAGCCGGTTGCCTGCGCAAAAGACGGATACACAGAATGCAGGGACTTATATAAATGTGTTTTTAGGAAAATCTGGCAGGATGTGGCACAAGCAACATCAGGGATTATAGACAACATTACTTTTAAAGAGTTGGCCAGCCGGGTTAGTTCTGCGCAGCAACTGCCGGCTTACTCAATTTAAAGGAGAAAATACGTGGCCGTTTATTTCTATGATAATACGATGATGTGTTATGCGGTAATGATGTGCCGCCTCTTTGGTGGGGAGGGGCCTCCTATGTAGCATTATTACGATATATATAGGATGGACAGCCCACTACCGAGGAGAGCGGTCAGTGGGTTTTTATTTGGTGCAAATTAAACTTAGGAGGGAAAAATGGGCATTAAAGAAAACACAAGAAAATTCCTTAACGATACGATCGTAAAAGAGATCAGCGATGCGGTGGGCTCTTTAGAATACGGCACAATTACGATCAAAGTGCACGATACGAAAATAGTGCAAATAGAAACAGCGGAAAAAAAGCGCTTTGATGACGTTTGGAAAATTGAAGAAGGAGGCGGGATATGAGTAAAATTGATAATCAGCTTAAAGTGGAAACACTTGCCTTACACGCAGGCCAGGAGCCTGACCCGACGACAGGTTCGCGGGCAGTGCCGATCTATCAGACAACTTCGTATCAGTTTAAGAATACCGAGCATGCGGCTAATCTTTTCGGCCTCAAGGAATTCGGCAATATTTATACCCGTTTAATGAACCCGACAACCGATGTTTTTGAAAAGCGTGTCGCGGCATTAGACGGCGGGGTCGGCGCTTTGGCAGTTGCCAGCGGCCAATCCGCAATCACCCTTGCGTTGTTGAACATTGCTCAAACAGGGGATGAGATCGTTTCCGCGGATAACCTTTACGGCGGTACTTATAATCTGTTACATTATACTTTCTGTCGTCTCGGGATAAAGGTAAAATTCTTTAAATCCAATGATTTGGATGCGCTGCAGAAGGCGATCACACCCAAGACAAAAGCGGTATATGCCGAATCAATAGGTAACCCGAAACTCGATGTCGCGGATCTGGAAGGTATATCCAGGGTTGCCCATAAAAACGGCATACCTTTTTTGTTGGATAATACCGTGTCGCCGTATCTTTTAAGGCCGATTGACCATGGCGTAGACATCGTTGTCTATTCGGCGACAAAATTCATCGGCGGCCATGGCACATCGCTGGGAGGCGTTATCGTTGACTCGGGTAAATTTGACTGGACTAACGGTAAATTCCCCTTGATCGCCGAACCGGATCCGAGTTACCACGGGATCAATTTCGTGGAAGCATTAAAGCCTTTGGGTAATATCGCCTATATTATTAAGGCGCGGGTTACTTTGTTAAGGGATTTTGGGCCTGCAGTGTCTCCTTTTAATTCTTTCTTGTTCATTCAAGGCCTGGAAACCATACACCTTAGGCTGCCCTGCCATGCGGAAAATGCGCTTGCCGTGGCTAAATATTTAAAAAAACACCCCAAAGTGAGCTGGGTTAATTATCCCGGGCTGGAGGATAGCCCGGAAAAAGAAAGAGTGAAAAAATATCTGCCTAAAGGAGCCGGCGCTATTTTAGGTTTTGGTATTAAAGGGGGATTAGAAGCAGGAAAGAAGTTTATTGATGCGCTAGAGTTGATATCACACCTGGCAAATGTTGGAGACGCAAAAAGCCTGGCAATACATCCGGCGACAACAACTCACCAGCAGCTATCTAGCGAAGAGCAGCTGGCAACCGGGGTAACACCGGATTTTATCCGGCTTTCAATAGGGATTGAGCATATCGATGACATTATTACTGATATTGAACAGGCATTGGTAAAAACGTAAGGGGGGACAATGGGAAAAATATTTTCCGATATTACGAAAACCGTGGGCAATACACCTTTGGTGAAATTGAACCGTATCACCGAAGGGCTGGAGGCAACAGTATTGGTAAAGCTGGAATCTTTTAACCCACTCTCCAGCGTAAAAGACCGCATAGGAGTGTCATTGATCGAAGATGCCGAGCGCAGAGGCTTGCTTAAAAAAGGCACTACGATAATTGAGCCGACCAGCGGTAACACAGGAATTGCTCTGGCATTCGTAGCTGCGGCAAAAGGCTACAAGCTTATTTTGACCATGCCCGATACCATGAGCCTTGAGCGCAGACAATTGCTCAAGATATTCGGCGCCGAGCTTGTGCTCACTGAAGGCGTAAAAGGGATGAAGGGAGCAATAGAGAAAGCCGAAGAGCTGGCAAAAAATACTCCTAATGGTTTTGTACCGCAGCAATTCAATAATCCGGCAAATCCTGAGATCCACCGTAAGACTACAGCGGAGGAAATCTGGAATGATACAGACGGTAAGATCGATATTCTTGTTTCCGGAGTCGGCACCGGCGGCACGATCACTGGAGTTGCGGAGGTAATAAAAAAGCGTAAACCTGAATTTAAGGCGATCGCGGTTGAGCCGGATGCTTCGCCGGTATTATCCGGCGGTAACCCTGGACCGCACAAGATCCAAGGCATCGGAGCGGGATTTGTGCCCCAGGTTCTAAATCGGGCGGTTATTGATGAGGTTATCCGCGTCACCAATGACCAGGCCGGAGAAACCAGCCGTCAGCTGGCAAAACTGGAAGGTATTCTTGCGGGAATTTCCAGCGGCGCTAGCGTTTGGGCGGCATTGGAAGTGGCGAAAAGAAAAGAAAACAAAGGAAAGCTCATTGTGGTAGTGCTTCCCGATACGGGCGAGCGCTATCTTACTACATGGCTTTTCCAAGAGGTTAATCCATGACGAAGGAATATTTCAGCCTTGACGTGCTTGCCCTGGAAAATGGGGACAGGTTCGGGCCGGTAATACTTGCATATGAAACATACGGTACGTTGAATAAGGAAAAGACCAATGCTATTCTTGTTCTGCATGCCTTTTCAGGGGATGCGCATGCCGCAGGTCTCTATGACGACAAGAATGATCCGGGTTGGTGGGATTCAATGATCGGTCCGGGAAAGGCATTTGATACCGATAAATATTTCGTGATCTGTTCAAATGTCCTTGGGGGCTGTAAAGGTTCAACTGGCCCGTCGAGCATAAATCCTAAAACCGGCAAGCCTTATGCGCTTAGCTTTCCGCTTATCAGTATCGGCGATATAGTTAATGCGCAAAAGCGCCTTATTGACCATCTGGGTATAGAAAAACTGCTGACGGTGGCGGGCGGATCAATGGGCGGAATGCAGGCTTTAGCATGGCTGGTAAAATATCCAAAGAGCATACGCAGCGCAATACCGATTGCCACTGCTGTCAGGCATTCTTCGCAGCAGATCGCGTTTAACGAAGTAGGCAGGCAGGCGATCATGGCCGATACTCATTGGAAAGAGGGAAATTATTACGGCGGGCCGCTGCCGGACAAGGGCTTGGCAGTTGCCCGGATGATCGGCCATATTACTTACATGAGCGAACGGTCCATGGCGGAAAAATTCGGAAGGCAGAAAAAAGACAACATACAGCCGTTCAAGTTTACAGCTGATTTTGAGGTAGAAGGATATTTGCGTTATCGCGGGGATAACTTCGTAAAGCGGTTTGACGCCAATTCCTATCTTTATATCACTAAAGCAATGGATAATTTCGACGCCTCGCAAGATAAGCCTTTGCAAGAAGCCTTGCGGGGAGTAAAGGCCAAACTGTTAGTGATCGCCTTTAAGTCAGACTGGTTGTATCCTGCGTATCAGTCTAAGGAAATTGTCAGGGCTTGTAAACTTTCCGGCGTAGAAGCTACTTATTGCGAAATAGATTCTACTTACGGCCATGACGCGTTCCTTCTGGAAGCAGAAGAAGAGACGCACCTGATCGCGCATTTCCTAAAGAAAGTTTTTTATGAATACGAGGTGACGGGTAATTATGCAATATAAGGACATCCATCCGGATCATAGGGCAATATTAGGGCTGGTTAATCCCCGCTCCTCTGTCTTGGACCTTGGCTGTGGTACAGGAGACCTGTTGTATCTTTTAATCAAAGAGAAAGATGCGGCCGGCCATGGCATAGAGATAGATGAGCAGGCAATATACCAATGCGTCAGCAGGGGGGTAAATGTCCTGCACGGGGATATTGATACCGGGCTTGCCGAATACCAGGATAAGTCGTTTGATTACGTGATCCTTAACCAAAGCCTGCAACAGATAAGGCATGTCGATAAAGTGCTTCAGGACGCCTTACGGGTAGGTAAAAAAGTGATCGTCGGATTTCCTAATTTTGCCCATTACAAGTCAAGGCTGCAGATGTTGTTCCGGGGCAGGACGCCGATAACCGGCGCCTTGCCTTACCAGTGGTATGAAACGCCGAACCTGCATTTTTTGAGCATTTCCGACTTTACGGCATATTGCCGGTCAAAAAATATCACTATTGAGCAGAGTGAATGCATAAGCGGGAACAGGCGTATCCGCATACTGCCGAACCTATTTGCGCAGGTGGGGATATTTTTAATTAAAACTGTGGATAAGACAAAGGAGGACAGAGATGCCGTATATTAATCTTAAGGTAGCAGGGAAACTGAATAAGCAGCAGAAGCAAGCGATCGCGAAAGAATTCTCCGATACGTTATTAAAAGTCGCAGGTAAGAAAAAAGAGAGCACATATCTGGTGATCGACGAAGTAAGCGGCAAAAACTGGGCGCAGGGAGAAAGGTTTTTTGAGTAGATTTAGGCCCGGATAAGTAATATAATAAGGCAGGAGGTAACGATGAATTCTGTAAATATTCGTAAAGTATATCTTGACCACAATGCCACTACGCCGCTGCACCCGGAAGTCAAAGCCGCGTTGATCGAAGCAATGGAAGTTTTTGGCAATCCTTCCAGCCTGCATCAGTTCGGCAGGCAGGCGCGTAAACTTGTTGAGGATGCGCGCGAGAAGATCGCTTCTTTTATCAATGCCGGCCCGGATGAACTGATCTTTGTCGGCAGCGGTTCGGAGGCAAATAATACCGTGATCAATCTTTTTTCCTGTATCGGGTATAAGGCCTGCGAGGTTCCGTCGCTTAAGCCGGCTAAAAAGGAGATCATCACTACCAAGATCGAGCATCCTTGCGTTTTGGAGTCAACCGCCTGTCTGCAAGCCAGAGGCACAAAAGTCAACTATATCGGGGTTGATCAATACGGAAAGATCGATCTTGAGGAATTGAGAAAAGTGTTGTCAAAAAATACAGGGTTAGTTTCGGTAATGACCGCCAATAATGAAATCGGTACGACCCAGGATATTAAGCCGATCGCAGAAATCGTCCATCAGGCAGGAGCTTTATTTCATACTGATGCTGTGCAGGCATTGGGCAAGATCCCCCTTGATGTAAAAGAGCTGGACATAGATTACCTTTCTTTTTCCGCGCATAAGATCTACGGCCCAAAAGGCGTAGGCTGTCTTTATGTAAAAAAAGGCGCCCCGTTCTGTCCTTTTATCCGTGGCGGCCATCAGGAAATGGGAAGAAGGGCCGGCACGGAAAATACGCTGGGGATTATCGGATTGGCAAAGGCAATAGAAATGCGGCAAAAGGAGATGGCCTCGGAAGCCAAGCGGCTGGCTGTGCTGAAAAATAAACTGCGTGAAGGTATTGAGAAGAATATCCCGGATATCCAATTTAACGGCCATCCCGTAGATAATTTACCGAGCACCTTGAATGTTTCTTTTAATGCCGCCGAAGGAGAGTCAATCCTGCTTTATCTTGACTTGGAGGGGATAGCGGTTTCTACCGGCTCTGCCTGTGCCTCTGGTTCGCTTGACCCGTCCCATGTTTTGCTGGCAACCGGCATTGCCCAGGAACGCGCGCATGGCTCTATCCGCATGAGCATGGGCAGGGATACCAATGAAGAGGATATTGATTATACCGTAGATAAACTCACGCAAGTCTTAAAACGCGTGAGGCAAATTTCTACGATCTCCTCGTCAGGAGGTAAGCATGGATAATCCGTCAGACTGGCTTTATACGGAAAAAGTCAAAGATCATTTTATGCATCCGCGTAATTTACTTATGGATGAGGCTTCTTTTCAGGCAGACGGCAGGGGAGTGATCGGTAATATCAAATGCGGCGACGAAATGATCGTATTGATAAAGGTCAATGAAGAAAAAGGCACGATCGCCGAATGTAAATGGAAGACCTATGGTTGCGCCAGCGCGATCGCCTCTACTTCGGTGCTTTCAGAGCTGGCTATCGGTAAGACACTTGATCAGGCTTATGCTTTGAGTTCCCGCGATATTGCCGAAGCCTTGGGCGGGCTGCCGGAACACAAGATCCATTGTTCGGTGCTTGGCGATAAGGCTTTGCGCGCGGCGATTGATGATTATTATACGCGCAAAGGCATGACCGATAAGGTAAAAAAAGAAAAAGAGCATGTGATCTGCCAGTGTTTGGGCATCACAGACTCTGAAATTGAACATGCCGTACTTGAAGGGGCAAGGAATTATTACCAGCTCCAGGAGAGGACAAAGATCGGCACAGTCTGCGGCAAATGCAAGGAGAAATCCATAAAGCTGCTTGAAGAATACAAGATTAAGTATTTTAATAAACCATGATAAAAAAGACGTTATTTGTTGCGTCTATATTAAATTTCCTGATCGTTATCTTTCCCGCGCCTTCGTATTCTTCCGATATCTTCAGCTTGAATTTATTAATCGATGAGTGCCTTACGAACAACCCGCAGATCCAGGCGGCAAAGCAGCGTTATGAGGCTGCTCAAGCAAGGGTAAGACTCTTGCGCACCCTGGAAGATCCCAAGATAGAATATGAGTATAATAAAATAATACCGGATATGATCGCGGGGGGAACCGGGAATGCCGGAGCTATGCGCACATTTCAAGTTTCTCAGGAAATTCCTTTTCCTACCAAGCTTTTTCTACGAAAACAATCCGCGCAAAAAGAAGCCAACGCCTATGAGCAGGAATATAAAGAAACAGAACGCAAAGTCATAAAAGATCTGAAGGATTCATATTTTCAGTTATTCTTAAATGACAAAAAAATTGAGGTTACTAAAGAAAATTTAGGCCTGCTTTCACAATTCATTGAGATTGCGAATAAAAAATACGCGGTAAATAAAACCGGCCAACAGGACTCTTTAAAAGCGCAGGTAGAATATTCAAAACTTTCCAATCAGTTTGTGTTATTAGAGCAGGAAAAGAAAATCTTTCAAAGCATGTTAAATTCTCTCCTTAACCGTTCTCAGGATATAGAGCTTAGTAATATAGAAGAAAAAAGCAATAAGGCTCTGGAGCTGGATGAACAGAGGATCCTTAAGTTAACAAAAGAAAACCGTCCTGAGTTGAGGTCGTTTAAGGAGATGTTGAGAAAAGCGGAAATAGATTACGCTTTGGCAAAACAGGAGTACTTCCCGGATTTTATGATTAAATACAAGAGACAAGAGAAAAACGGCGGAGTTGGTTCTTGGTCCGGTATGCTGGGGATAACTGTTCCCCTGTGGTTTTGGGAAAAACAGGATTCTTTTGTGAAAGAAGCCCATGCCAATGTCGGCGTAGGAAAGGCAGAATACCAGGCTGAAGAGAATATGGTTTTATTTGAGGCACGCAGCGCATATGCAAGGTTTGAGGCAGGAAAAAAGTTGGTAAAAATTTATGAGACGGGAGTTCTTCCGCAGGCGCAGGCTGCTTTGGAGACCGCGCAGCGCGGTTATGAGACAGGCGCGGTAAGTTTTCTTGATTTATTGGATTCCCTGCGGACTTTGCGGGAATTCCAGATAGAATATTTTGAAGCATTGGCTAATTTGGAGATTGCTTTAGCGGATTTAGAGCGGACTGTTGGCGTTGATTTAAGTGAGGTGAAAAAATGAAGAATAAGTTAAAGAATCTTATTGTATTAAGTATCATCTGGATTTTGGGTTTAGGCAATATTCTGTTGTTTATGCGCACTACATACGCGGCTGAGGAGAAAGGGAGGCAAAAGGTCCTATATTACCGCAATCCCATGGACCCCTCGATCACCTCGCCTACATTCATGAAAGATTCTATGGGTATGGATTATATTCCGGTATATGAGGAAGACAGAGATGGTGTAAATGCCTCATCTGCGGAAACCGTAAAGATAAGCAAAGATAAACAGGAGCTTATCGGCGTTAAGACCGAAGCAGTATTGAAAAGGCCGTTAATGCGTATGGTTCGTACGGTAGCTCAAATTGCTTACGATCCGGACTTATATGTAGCCCAGGAAGAATATATCCAGTCCTTAAGAACCGCAGAGGCTACGAAAAACAGCGCGCTTGCTTCTGTTTCGGCGCAATCAAATTCTCTCGTTGAGGCAGCTAATCTTAAGCTAAAATTACTGGGTTTGAGCGACAGGCAGATCGAAGAATTAAGGGCTAAGGCAGAATCTGACCGGGGGCTTATCATTTCCGATTCGCTTACGCCTTATGTTTGGGCTTATTTGACAATATACGAATATGATCTTGATACTGTAAAAGTTGGCGGCCGCGTTGCTTTAAGGGCCATCGCATACCCGGGAGAGGAATTCCAGGGAGAAATAGTTTCCATTGATCCGGTCTTGGATATGAATACGCGTAGCGTCCGCGGCCGCGTAAGGATCGATAACCTGCAGGGGAAACTTAAGCCTAATATGTATGCGGATGCCTTCTTGCATATTGATTTAGGAGAGAGCTTGGCCTTGCCTAAAGAAGCAGTTTTGGATACAGGGATAAAAAAGATTATCTATATAGATTTGGGCAAGGGAGAATTTGCGGCGCGTGAGGTAGAAGTTGGGCAGGAGGCAATAGCGGTGATTGATGGCCAAGAGCGTAGATTCTTCCCTGTTATAAAAGGAATAAGCGAGAATGAAATTATAGTTACCAGCGGAGCTTTTCTAATAGATTCGCAAAGCCAGCTTACCGGAGGTATGTCTGCATTGTGGGGTAGCGCCAGTGAAATAGAGCAGGAAGCAGTTCAAAAAACCGGAGAACCTAAGACGCAGCACAAGCATTAAAAGATAGAAGGAATGACGCATGATAAATAAATTAATAAATTATTGCTTAAAGACCCCGTTTGTAGTGGTCGTCGTTTATATCTCTTTATTCTTCTGGGGGCTCTGGGCAATGACAAATATCCCGGTTGACGCCATACCGGATATCGGCGAAAAACAGGTGATTGTCTATACGGAGTGGCCGGGCCGTTCTGCCAAAGACGTAGAAGATCAGGTTACCTATCCACTTTCGGTATCCTTGCGCGGGGTTCCGGGGGTAAGAACTATCCGCGCTTCCTCGGCCTTTGGTTTCTCCGAAGTATACCTTATTTTTAAAGACAACGTGGATTATTACTGGGCGCGCTCCAGGGTTTTGGAAAAGTTAAACCTTTCTGCAGGGCGGCTGCCAATGGGTGTTGTCCCTGTCTTGGGCCCGGATGCGACCGGCTTAGGACAGGTCTTCTGGTATACGGTTGAAGGTAAGGGTTATAGTATAGATAAATTAAGAAGCCTGCAAGACTGGTTTATCCGTTATCAGCTTAATTCCGTAGAAGGTGTCTCCGAAGTTGCTTCTATCGGAGGTTTTGTTAAACAATACCAGATTGATATTGATCCTAATAAAATGCTCAGCCTTAACATCCATTTAGGCGAGGTAATGGAAGCAGTTAAGAGGTCCAATGTCGATGTGGGCGCGAAAGTCATTGAGAATAATGCCATAGAATATATTATCCGCGGCTTAGGGTTTATTAAATCTCTGGATGATATTGAGAATATAGTAGTAGGCGAGAGTAACGGAACGCCGATTTACGTAAAGAATATTGCTACAGTGCAGCTTGGGCCGGAATTCAGGCGCGGCGCCCTGGATAAGGACGGGCAGGAAGCAGTAGGCGGCGTGGTAATTATGCGTTACGGCGAGAATGCGATGCAGGTTATACATCGCGTAAAAGAGGCGATAAAAGAATTGGAAAAAGGCCTGCCCGCCGGAGTCAAGATCATCCCCTTTTACGACCGTACTGAACTTATCCACCGTACTATCGGTACCTTAAGAGAGGCCTTGGTTCTCGAGATAATAATTACCATGGCAGTAGTTGTGCCGTTTCTGGCGCATTTCTGGGCAGGGATAATGATCTGCCTGACTTTGCCATTTTCCGTGCTATTGGCTTTTATTGCCATGTATTACCTTAAAATAGATTCTAATATTATGTCTTTATCCGGCATTGCTATCGCTATCGGCACATTGGTGGACATGGGAGTTGTGATGACTGAAAATGCCTATCGTCATTTGATCATCCATGCCGATGAGATCAAGCGGGGCGTAAAATCACGTTTGGAAGTTGTATTTAAAGCTGCCAGCGAAGTAGGTTCTGCGGTAATAACCGCAATCTTAACCACAGTTGTTTCTTTTTTGGCGGTTTTTGCTTTGGAAGCGCAAGAAGGCAAGCTTTTTAAGCCCCTTGCTTATACCAAAACCTTTGTTCTACTTGCTTCGGTAGTAGTGGCTTTAACTTTGATCCCAGTACTAAGTATGTATTTCCTGAAAGGTAAATTACGCCCGCCCGAAGAAAACCCATTGGTGAAGATGCTCCAGCGCAATTATGAGAAAGTCCTGCGCTGGTGCTTAAGTCATCGCGTTACCTTCTTGCTTATTCCGGCAGTTATTTTGATAACTAGCCTCGCCTTTATTCTGCCTAAAGATATTATTTCTTTAATTGTTTTCGCCGGGATTGTCCTGGCAGTGCTTATCTTTATTCTTCCTAAAAAAGTAAAATCGGCTTTACTTATAGCATTGATTGCAGCTTTAAGTTTAACCTGGTTTTGGTTTAGCCCGCGTATCGGCCGGGAGTTTATGCCTGCGCTTGATGAAGGCTCCATTCTTTTTATGCCGGTGATGCGTCCGTCTGTCTCTTTAACCGAGGCAGTAAGGGTGATCCAGATACAGGATAAAATTATTAGTTCTTTTCCGGAAGTAGAAATGGTAGTGGGTAAGGTTGGCAGAGCAGAATCAGCTACGGATCCTGCGCCGGTTGAGATGTTTGAGACCATTGTTACCTTAAAACCAAAGAACCAATGGCGAAAAGGCATGACTAAAGATAGGCTTGTTAGGGAGATGGATGCGGTCTTGCAAATACCCGGCGTTTCCAATATCTGGACCCAACCGATTGTAAATCGCATTGATATGTTGGCTACCGGGATAAGGACTTCGGTGGGGGTCAAGGTGTTTGGTCCGGATTTAAATAAGATTGAAGAAATTGCGACAGAGGTAGAAAAGGTAGTTAAAACTATTCCCGGAGCAGTAGATTTGTATGCGGAGAAAATTGTCGGTAAGCCTTACATTGAATTTAAGATTAAAAGAGAAGAGGTGGCGCGTTACGGCATCTCTATCCGCGACGTTCAGGATGTGATAGAGATGGCTATTGGAGGAGAAAATCTTACTACCACGGTTGAAGGCAGGGAGCGTTATCCGGTACGCGTGCGCTATGCCAGGGAATTACGCGATAATATCGATGCGCTTAAGCGCGTGCTTGTCTCTACCAAATCCGGTGCGCAGATTCCCATCGTCCAATTGGTGGATATATATTTTGTTACCGGGCCGGCAATGATTAATTCGGAGAACGGGCTCCTGCGCGCCTATGTGCTAATGAATGTGCGCGGCCGCGATATGGTTGGTTTTGTGGAAGAAGCTTCCAAGATAGTTGCCAAGGAGATAAAATTGCCCCCGGGTTATTTCCTGCAATGGTCAGGCCAGTTTGAGAATCAGGTGCGCGCCAAGAACAAGATAGCCATACTTTTGCCCATAAGCCTTTTAATTAATTTTATGCTCATCTATATGAATTTCCGCTCTATTATAAAATCGGTGTTTATTTTTACCGCCGTTCCGGTGACATTAGCGGGAGGGATTTGGTTATTAGCCTTTTCCGGGTTCAACTTTTCCGTGGCAGTTTGGGTCGGTTTTATCGCGCTCTTCGGAGTTGCGGTTGACGATGGCGTGCTGATCACCACTTATCTTAATGATGTATTTAAAGAACGCGAGGATAAGATAAAGACGCGGCAGGAGGTAGTTGAAGCTACGGTGTATGCGGGGTTGGGTCGAATCCGGCCGGCATTCCTGACTACAGTCACCACCATGGCAGCATTATTACCGATAATGTTCTTAAAAGGGACAGGCGCCGAGATAATGCAGCCAATGGCCATACCTTTAATCGGCGGGATGGTCGTTGAAATGATCACCTGGTTTATTGTACCCACACTTTATTCGTGGCGCGAAGAAAAAAAATTAGCCAAGCAAAAGACTTAAAAGTCGAAAAACCTGCCGGTGAATAAAATAAAAATCGACGCATATAGTTTACTGAAAAAGATCAGGGCGGAGAAACCCGTGGTGCATCACTTGACCAACTGGGTAACGATCTATGATTGCGCCAATGTCGTTAAAGTGTTGGGCGCTTCTCCGGTAATGGCGCATGCCAAAGAAGAAGTCAGTCAAATGGCAGGTATTGCCTCCAGCCTGGTTTTAAATATCGGCACGCTTACTCCGGAATTTGTGGAAGCAATGAAGCTCGCGGCAAAAAGCGCCAATAAAAAAGGTATTCCGGTTATCCTTGATGTCTGCGGCGCAGGCGCTACGCAACTGCGTGATAAGAAATGCTTTGAGCTGCTTGATCAAACTAAGATAAATATTGTCAAGGGTAATGCCTCTGAGATCGCCAGGATCAGCGGAGAATCCGTAAAAACAAAAGGCGTTGACAGTGGTTATGTTGCTAAAGATATGATAAAAATCGCCCAAGTTCTTGCGCGAAAACGCAAGGCTACGGTAGTGGTAACCGGCAAAGAAGACATTGTTACCGACGGTAAAAAGGCCTATATTATAAAAAACGGTCATCCGATGATGACGCATATTGTCGGCACGGGCTGTATGGCTGCTTCGGTGATCGGAACATTTGCTGCCGTAGAGAAGGATCTGGTTTATGCCGCCAGCGCAGGTTTAGCCTGTTTTGAGATCGCCGCGGAATGCGCGGTAAGATCATCTGCTGGCCCGGGCACGTTTAAAGAGAAGCTTTTTGACTGCCTTTATCATTTAGACAGGAAAACGCTTGAAAAGAAACAAAAAATAGAATGCTAAAAGGTTATTATTTTATTACAGATACAGGCCTTAGCCGCGCGGGAAACATAAGCGACGTGAAAAATGCCTTGGCAGCAGGCGTCACGGCTGTCCAATACAGGAATAAGCAGGCAAGCACGCGGCAGATGTGTAAAGAGGCGATAAAATTAAGGTCACTTTGCCGGCGCGCGCTTTTTCTGGTCAATGACCGGCTGGATATAGCTTTAGTAGCAGACGCTGACGGAGTGCATTTAGGCAGCGATGATCTGCCTTATCGGGTAGCCCGCAAAATACTGGGTAAAAAGAAAATTATCGGGATGACCGTGCATAATCTGAAACAGGCAAAAGAAGCGCAAAGGTTGGGCGCGGATTATATCGGGGTAGCACCGGTATTCGCCACAAAAACTAAAAAAGACGCCGGAAAACCCGCAGGCGTACGGCTGATAGAAGAAATACACAGGCAGGTCTCAATACCCATAATTGCCATCGGCGGAATAAAATTATCTAATGCCGCGGAAGTCATCAAGGCCGGAGCTGACGGCTTATGCGCCATATCCGCGGTGGTTACAAAGCCGGACGTAAAAAGAGAAATAAAAAAGTTTCAATCGCTGTTTTTAGAGCAATAAAGTATGGAAATATGGCTGATGCGATGTTATAATGGAACATATCAAATCTTCTTTTAATGCAAAAAATCGCTAAAGATATTACTGAACTTATCGGTAACACACCCATGGTATACCTGAATAGGGTAACCGGGGATAGTGCTGCCAAAGTCGCGGCAAAACTGGAATTTTTTAATCCCTGTTCTTCGGTCAAAGACCGCATTGGCTTGAGTATGATTGAAGATGCCGAAAAACAGGGAAAAATAAACAAAGATACAATAATTGTTGAGCCAACGTCCGGAAATACCGGCATTGCTTTGGCTTTTGTCTGCGCGGTAAAAGGTTACCGGCTGATCTTAACCATGCCGGAAACAATGAGCATTGAGCGCAGAAAACTTTTAGCTGCCCTGGGAGCTGAAATCGTGCTTACTCCGGGCGTTGAGGGAATGACCGGCGCAGTCAAAAAGGCGGAAGAGTTAACGAAATCGGGCAGGCAGTATTTTATGCCGCAGCAGTTTAAGAATCCGGCTAATCCTGAGATCCATCGTAAGACCACGGCGCAGGAAATCTGGCGCGATACCGAGGGAAAAGTTGACATTCTGGTTGCCGGGGTGGGCACAGGCGGTACGCTCACCGGGATCGCCGAAGTGCTTAAGAAAAAAAATCCTTCTTTTAAGGTAATTGCCGTTGAACCAAAAGAATCTCCGGTATTATCCGGCGGAAAAACCGGGCCGCATAAAATCCAGGGCATTGGCGCTGGTTTTATCCCGGAAGTGTTAAACACTAAGACAATCGATGAAGTGATCTCCGTATCCAGCGAGGACGCCATGCAAATTTCCCGCAGGCTGATACGCGAAGAAGGGATCATGGCAGGTATTTCTTCGGGTGCGGCGGTATTTGCTGCCCTTGAAGTGGCGAAAAGAACGGAGAATAAAGACAAACTGATTGTGGTAATTCTTCCCGATACAGCTGAACGTTACATCAGTACAGATTTATTTAATGGATGAGTCCCGCAGCTAAGCGCTCGTAGATTTTGTAAAAATCTACTCGCAGCCGCGGGATTAATTCGGCCCAACAACTTATGTTCGCTATTGCTCCATAAGTTGTGGCCTCATTTAAGGAGAGCAAAATGAAAGAAAAAGTTGAGAAAGCGTTAGAAAAGATCCGTCCGATGCTTATGGCTGACGGCGGCAATGTGGAATTAATTGATGTCAGCGCCGACGGCGTGGTAAAGGTAAAACTTACGGGAAGCTGCGGCTGCTGCCCGATGAGCCAGATGACCTTAAAGATGGGCGTGGAAAGAATATTGAAACAAGAGGTGCCGGAAGTAAAGGAAGTTATCTCCCTATAGAGGGGGTTTGAGGTTTAAATATGAAAACGATAAAAGAAATAAACGAAAAAATAAAAAAAGGCGACGCGGTGGTGGTTACTGCCGAGGAAATAATTGACCTCGTAGATAAGAAGGGCGCAAAGAAGGCGGCGCAGGAAGTTGATGTTGTGACTACCGGCACGTTCGGCCCGATGTGTTCATCGGGCGCTTATTTTAACATCGGCCATTCCCGCCCCAGGATCAAGATCGGCGGGGGCACCTGCAAGTTTAACGACGTGCCTGCTTATTGCGGCTTTGCGGCAGTGGATGTTTATCTGGGCGCGACCGCTATCCCCGATGATGACCCGCGCAACAAAGTTTTTCCCGGCGAGTTTAAATACGGCGGCGGCCATGTTATACAGGAACTGGTAGCGGGTAAAGACGTGCGGCTTGAGGCAACTTCATACGGCACGGATTGCTATCCGCGTAGAAAGCTTGAAACGCTGGTCAATATCAAAGACCTGAATGAAGCAGTGCTTTTTAATGTCAGGAACTGTTATCAGAATTATAATGTCGCGGTTAATCTTTCCGATAAGACGATCTATACCTATATGGGGATGCTTAAGCCGGAACTCGGCAATGCTAATTATTGTTCCGCGGGCCAGCTTTCTCCGCTTTTAAAAGATCCGTATTATAAAACCATTGGTATCGGCACGCGGATCTTCTTAGGCGGCGGCATCGGCTATGTTTCCTGGCAGGGCACGCAGCATAATCCTTCGGTAAAAAGGAAGGAAAACGGCATTCCTCAGGCTCCGGCAGGGACCATCGCGGTGATTGGTGATTTGAAACAAATGAAACCGCAGTATCTGGTGGGTATTAGTATGCTTGGTTACGGCGTGACTATGGCAATAGGCATAGGCGTGCCCATACCCGTATTAAGCGAGGAGATCCTTGCTTGCGCGGCAGCCAAGGACGAGGAAATATATACGCAGATCGTTGATTACAGCGAAGCATATCCTCAAATGGTTTCCCAGAGCCTGGGTGAAGTAAGTTATGCCCAGTTAAAGTCAGGAAAAATTATTGTGCGGGGTAAAGAAGTGCCTACCGGCAACCTTTCAAGTTATTCCAAGGCCTGTGAGATCGCCGAAGAGCTTAAGGCTTGGATCAAGAAAGGGGAATTTTTCCTTTCTGAGGCCGTGGCGCCTTTACCGGGCGCGGAATCAGGCTATACCTTTAAGCCTTTAAAAGAAAGGCCGATCCCGGAGGTAGGAAAATGATCTCTAAAAAAATAGTGCTGCATTTTCCTAAGCGGCTGGTGGATGAGCCGATCGTTTATAAGCTGGTTAAGGATTACGATCTCAAATTCAATATCCTTAAAGCCTCGGTCACTCCGCAGGAAGAAGGTTTGATGGTCCTGGAGCTAAGCGGCAAAGCGGAGAATTACGATAATGGCGTTGAATATCTTAAATCCTGCGGGGTTAAGATCCAGTCTTTGAGCCACGACGTAACGCGCAATGAAAAAAAATGCACTGACTGCGGCGTATGCATACCTATTTGCCCGGTGGAGGCGCTTACGGCTGACCCTAAAACGCGCAAGGTAAGCTTTGATAATAAGAAATGTATTGCCTGCGAACTCTGCGTAAAGATCTGCCCTACCCGGGCAATGGAAGTGCATTTCTAAGGCATGCGCAGGAAATGCAATTTCTAATCTCCTCTTTGATGTCCAAGCTGGAAAAATTAAAAAAAATATTAAAAGGCATGCGCTCTGCGCTTTTGGCTTATTCCGGAGGGGTGGACAGCGCTTTTTTGCTTAAGGTTTCCCGCGATACGCTTGGCGACAAAGTATTGGCAGTGACTGCAGTTTCCGCCACTTATCCGCGGGAAGAGCTGGAATCTGCAAGAGAAACCGCTTTAAGGCTTAAGGCAAAGCATAAGATCATCCGTACGCTTGAATTGAAACAACCTAATTTTGTTTCCAACCCCGTTAACCGCTGTTATTTTTGTAAGAAAGAGCTGTTTGGAAAATTGAAAAAGATCGCCTGTGACAACGATCTTAATTTTGTGATTGACGCAAGCAACGTGACGGATAAAAAAGATTTCCGCCCGGGAGATAGGGCAAAAAAAGAGTCTGGCGTGCGTTCTCCGCTTCAAGAAGCGGGGTTTACTAAGAATGAGATACGCAGGTTAAGCCGGGAATTGCGCTTGGCTACTTGGGATAAGCCCAGCCTTGCTTGCCTTGCCTCACGTATTCCTTACGGGAGCAGGATCACGCCAGCGGTTTTATCCCGGATCGAAAAAGCGGAGAGCCTGATCAAGGCATTAGGGTTCAAACAGGTAAGGCTGCGGCATTACGGCGAACTTTGCCGCATTGAAGTTGAGCCTGATAAGGCCGGGCAGCTGGTAAAAAAACGCAGTTTAATTGTAGCGCAGCTCAAGAAGCTGGGTTATAATTATGTAACCGTAGATTTAGAGGGCTACCGCGTTGGCAGCCTTAATGAAGCGATAAAACGATGAAAAAGATCTATTTTGATTATGCGGCTACTGCGCCCACCGATCCGAAAGTTATTGAGGCGATGCAGCCTTATTTTTTTGAAAAATTCGGCAATTCCTCCAGCATACATTCTTTTGGGCAGGATGCGCGTAAGGCAATTGATGATTCAAGGGAGATAACCGCATCTTTTTTGGGCGCTGATCCGGAAGAGATCGTTTTTACCTCCGGCGGTACAGAATCAAATAATTTTGTGGCCCAGGGCATTGCCTATGCAATGCAGCATAAGGGCGACCATATCATTACTACTGCCATTGAGCACCACGCAATAACCGAGCCCTGCAAGGCCCTGGAAAAACGCGGGTTCAAAATTACCTCTATTGGCGTAGATAAAACCGGCCTTGTTGACCCGCAAGATATCAAGAAAGCGATCACAGATAAAACTATCCTTGTTTCCGTAATGCATGCCAACAATGAAATAGGTACAATACAGCCGATAGCTGAAATCGGAAAGATCACCCGCGAAAAAGGCGTATATTTCCATACCGATGCGGTCCAGACTGTCGGCCATATCCCGGTTAATGTGGATGAGCTAAACGTTGACCTGTTATCGCTTTCAGCCCATAAATTTTACGGGCCCAAAGGCGTGGGCGCGTTATATATCAGAAAAGCAACTCATATAGAAACGTTCTTGCGCGGAGGAGACCAGGAAAAAGGCAGGCGCGCTTCCACGCACAACACCCCCGGCATAGTCGGCTTGGCTTGCGCACTTGAGATTTGTAAAGAAAAAATGGCCCAAGAGGCAAAATTCCAGGCAGGATTAAGGGATAAGTTGATCAAACAAATGCAACAGGAGATACCCGATACTTTCTTGAACGGCCATCCGGTAAAGAGGCTGCCGAACAATGCTAATTTTTCCGTCAAGTATATTGAGGGAGAATCAATGCTTTTAAACCTGGACATGCTGGGCATTGCCGCCTCAACCGGCTCTGCCTGTACTTCTACGTCCCTTGAGCCGTCCCACGTGCTTTTGGCGATAGGATTACCCCATGAGATCGCCCATGGTTCCCTCAGGTTCACTTTCGGCAGGTGGACAAAAGAAGAGGACGTAAATTATCTGATGGAAAACCTTCCGAAAATCGTGAAAAAATTACGCCAGATGTCCCCTCTCTATGAGAAAAATAAGTGAGGCCGCAACTTATGGAGCGGATGGCGAACATAAGTTGCTTGGCCGAACTTACCCCCGCAGCTTCGCTTTGCGAAGCAAAGCGGCGGAGGTTAATTCGCGCAAATGATTTACTCGCACTTTCGTGTTCGTAAATCATGCGCTCATTAAATGCATAATAAGATCATTGATTTCCTGAAACGCAAACACGAATATGTTTCCGGTGAAGAAATCAGCAGTCATCTAAAAGTGAGCAGGCAGGCATTGTGGAAGCACATTGAAGCCCTGCGTGATTCCGGGTATGAGATCGTCGCTGTGCCGCATCTGGGGTATAAGCTTGTTTCCGTGCCTGACCGGCTTTTTCCTTCGGAAATAGAAGCCGGCCTAAAGACAAAATTTATTGGAAAGAAGATATATTATTTTGATAGCATTGCCTCAACAATGGACATGGCAATGCAGCTGGGAATGAAGCAAGCAACAGAAGGGACAATTGTCTTGTCTGAAGCGCAGCATAAAGGCAGGGGCAGGATGGGCAGGGACTGGGCATCGCCAAAATACAAGGGCATATATATGTCCTTGATACTCAGGCCCGAAGTCTTTCCCGGCCAGCTGCCCATACTTACGCTTCTGGCTGCGGTAAGCATCTGCGAGGCAATAGGGCATGAGACAGGCCTGGAGGTAAAGATAAAGTGGCCTAATGATATTTTTATTCATAATAAGAAACTCGGCGGCATCCTGACTGAATTAAGCGCTGAGGCTGATGAAGTGCGTTTTGTGGCCATCGGCATAGGCCTTAATGTAAACAACGATAAAAAATCGCTGGTTAGCGGAGCAACGTCGGTAAGGGAAGAAAAAGGCGAAGCAGTCAGCCGCATATCCCTGTTTCAGGAAATCTTGCGCAGGATAGAAGAGAATTACCTGGTCTTCCAAAAAAAAGGCCCTAACCCGGTAACCGACAAATGGCGCCAGTATAATATTACCTTAGGCATGAGGGTAAGGGTGGCTTTTCATAAGCATCACCTGGAGGGAGAGGCTAGCGATATTGACTCCGACGGCGCGCTTTTAGTGCGCAAGGATTCCGGGATAGTGCAGAAGGTTACTGCCGGAGATGTCGTGCACTGCAGGTAATCGTCAACTTAAAATAAATTTATAGTTGACAATATCCTCATGTTTCTTATAATATCCGCATGCAGAAGTTATGCGCATGCGGAATATTTTTTATTATAGCTTTCTTAGTTCCTTTCTATCCTGTATTTTCCGGAGAAGATGCCCCGGTGAGCCTTGAGCGGATCGTCGTTTCTAGGCCAAATACCCGCCTTTCCAGTGTATATTCCCGCGATTACGACAGCCTTGAGAGCCTGCCCGCAGTTTTTTCGGCGGTTGAAGCTTTAAATTTTCTTCCGGTTGACATGCAGGGACGCGTACTTAATACCGGCACGTTCACTGATTTTTCCATGCGCGGCTCTAATTTTCAGGGCGTTTTAATGCTTTTAAACGGCCAGCGTATTAACGACCCGCAAACCGGGCATTTTAATTCCGAGATCCCTTTGACCAAAGAAGACATTGAAAGCGTTAAGGTAATGCCCGGGGCTTGTTCGTCACTGTTTGGCCCGGATGCGATTGGCGGAGCGCTGGATTTTCAGGTTAAAAAACCCGAAGAAAATAAGCTGGTCATGGAAATAAACGGCGGAAGTTTTAATTCTGCAGCCGGAATTTTTAGCGTAAGTAAGCGGCTGACAGATAATTTTAACGCCCGGCTGTCTCTGCAGCGCAGGGAGTCCGGAGGTTTTCGCTTTGATACGGACTTTAAAGAGTTTATTTCCAGTATTACCGCTTCTTTAAAAATTCCAGACGGAGAGCTGAATACGGTTTTCGGCTATCAGGATAAGAGTTTCGGCGCGTTTGATTTTTATACTCCGGGCTTGGGGTATCCGTCTAAAGAATGGACTAAAACTTATCTCTTGGATCTGGGCCTGGCCGTAAATAAACCAGGATTTACGGCCAGGCCAAATTTTATCTGGCGCAGGCATTACGATAAATTTGTGCTTGATAAGACCGGCATAAAAAGCACCTACCTTAATCATCACCGTAACGACATATTCACGCCTAATGTTTATTTTCAGAAAGATGCCGGGATGCTTGGCAGGGTAGGCGCAGGCATTGAATACGGCCAGGAGCGCATCAGCTCCACAAATTTAGGCAAGCACGTGCGCGAACACAAAAGCATATTTATTGATGACGCTAAAGACCTGGCTCCGGAACTTTCTCTCGGTTTATCTTTACGGGCTGATGATTTTGCAGGGTTTGATAAGGCATATACCGGTTCATTTAACCTGAAGTACCGGGTTTCTGCAGCCGGGGCATTAAACTTAGGCTTAGCGCAGAATATCCGCGTCCCGTCTTTCACCGAGCTGTACTATAGCGACCCTACGACAGTAGGCGATCCGGGCCTGTCCAGGGAAAAAGCAATAAATTATCAATTAGGCTACGCGTACGCCGGCACAGATTTTTCATCCGGCGCAACGCTCTTTTTCCGGGATGAAAAAGATATGATTGACTGGGTAAAGACTGCAGCCAATCAGGCTAAGTTCAAAGCCGACAACATTACCGAAGATCAGGTCTATGGCATTGAGGCATATGCAAAGTTAAAGCTTAGCGGGTGGTGGAATTTAGATGTTAATTATGCCTATGCCAATAAGCATACAGATAAAAAAGGATACATTTATAAATACGGCCAAAATTATACCCGGCATTTAGCCAATGCCTTATGTACTTTTCGCCTGCCCTTTGGAACGCAAAGCTTTGGTTGGACTTATAAAAAGAAACCCGGCCGCAGCAGTTGGGTCATTATGGATGCCCGCTTTTCTTACGATTTTAATCCTCGCAGCCGCATTTTTGTCAATCTTACCAATTTATTTAATACTAAATACGAAGAAATAGCCGGAATCCCGCAAGCCGGCCGCTACATTGAAGGCGGCCTAAGGTTTGAATGGTAAAAAGGCTGCGTTGCTGTATAATATTAATATTACAAAGGGGGCCATATGGACGAATTATTAAGGAAACTATTGAACGCATCGGGAGTATCCGGGCATGAAAGCGAAATTGCCGGAATAATGCAGCAGGAACTCAAAAATAGCTGCGATGAAGCGAGCATTGATAATTTCGGCAATGTCATTGCCCGCAAAGGAAGCGGCGGTAAAAAGATCATGCTTGCTGCGCATATGGACGAAGTCGGGCTGATGGTCAAGCATATCTCTAAAGACGGATACATAAACTTTATTAAGGTCGGTGGAGTTGATGACCGGATCCTGCCGGGTCAGCGCGTGGTGGTCAAAGCCAAAAAAGGCGATGTTTTAGGCATCATCGGGAGCAAGCCGCCGCATCTTCAGAAAGAAGAAGAGAAAAAGCATCCAATAAAATACGAAGATATGTTCATTGATATCGGCTGTAAGAATAAAGAAGAGGCGCTGGAAAAAGTATCGCTGGGAGACTCAATGATCTTTGAGCCGAATTGCGGCGAGCTAAGCAGCAAGCTCTGTTATGGAAAGGCGGTTGATAACCGCCTTGGCTGTTTTATTTTATTAAAAGTAATGGAGCGGTTGAAGGTCAATGCAGAAGTTTACGCCGTGGCTACTGCGCAGGAAGAGGTCGGCTTAAAAGGCGCTAGGACATCTTCGTTTAAGGTTAACCCGGATTTTGCTATTGCCATAGACACGACCATGGCCGGAGATACGCCCGGTATCAAAGAAAGCGAGACCCCGCTGAAATTAGGCGAAGGACCGGCAATCATCATGATTGAGGCCAGCGGCCGCGGGTTTATTATCAGCGAAAAGACAAAAGATATTTTTATTGAAACCGCCAAGGAGCATAAGATAAAGCATCAGGTCGCGGTAATTGAAGGCGGCATGACCGACGGCGCAATGATCTATATGAACCGCGAAGGCGTGCCCACCGGCGTTTTGAGCGTGCCGACGCGTTATGTGCACGCGCCCACCGGCGTATTCAGCCTTGACGACATCAATAGCGCCATTGACCTGACAGTAAAAGTTGTCGAAAAAGTTGCCAAGATATAGTTATTGATGATTTTGCTGGGCCTGCCTTGGGTAGTTTCTCGCGGGGACGTTCGCCCCGCCCAGCGTGCGGGGCCTCACTCGGAAGAAATTCTCGCTCTGCCTTAACGTAAGCGAGGGCAACCGTGCCCGCTCGAATTTCTTACGCCCCGCTCAAAACCACCCAAGTCACCCGCAAAATCATAAACAATTAGCCTATAAAATGAATCTGGCGGCTATTCGAGCGGATTAGGCGATTTTAGGCGGTTTGCTATGCTTATGCGAAGGGTTTTGTTCGCGCGCATTGTAAACTCTTGCCAATTCGTTCCAGAGATCAGTCGGCAAGGCTTTACGGCGAGTGAAAGCCCTAATGTTACGAAAGTATGCCTGAGAGCGAGCTGTAAACCGTAGCCGACGGCAAGATGTTTGCAGCGCGCGAAGCAAAGCCCTGAAGCATAAAGCATGACAATGCAGACGCTAAATTCGAAATGATATGATGAAAAAGAAAATACGCGTGGTGGTGGCGATGAGCGGAGGAGTGGATTCTTCGGTTGCCGCCGCCTTATTACAGAAGCAAGGCTATGAAGTTATCGGTATTACGATGTGCTTTAACCTGCCGGATGCCGTTACGAAGAAGCCGCGCTGCTGCGGCCTGAAAGGCATTGAAGACGCGCGGCGCGTGGCGCATAAGCTGGGGATAAAGCATTATGTCTTAAATATGCAAAAGGCCCTGGAAGAAAAGGTGATCAGGGAATTCTGCCTTGAGTATTTAAGCGGCAGGACGCCCAATCCTTGCGTCAGGTGTAATCAATATATAAAATTTGACGCGTTGCTAAAAAAGGCGCTTTCTTTGGGAGCACAATACCTTGCTACCGGCCATTACGCGCGGATCACAAAGGCATATTTATTAAAAAAAGCAAAAGACCTGCGCAAGGACCAGTCTTATTTTCTCTATCGCCTTAGCCAAAAACAATTAAAACATATTTTATTCCCGTTGGGCAATTATACGAAAGAAGAAGTAAGGAAGCTGGCAAAGGGGTTTGCCTTACCGGTCGCGGAAAAGGCAGAAAGCCAGGAAATCTGTTTTCTTCCCCGCAATAACTACCGCGAATTTCTGGAGCATAAACTGCCCCAATATAAAAACCGTTTTAGTAAAGCGATTAAGCCCGGGCCTATCGTTGATACGCAGGGAAAAACCGTTGGCCAGCATAAAGGCATTGCGTTCTATACTATCGGCCAGCGTCAGGGGTTGGGTATTGCCTTTGGCCGGCCTGTCTATGTGATAAAGATCAACAGCCGCAATAACCGCGTAGTCATTGGCACAAAAGAAGAAGCAGCCAGCCGGGAATTTTTAGTAAAAGACACGCATTATCCCTGCCGACCTATAAAAAAGAAAGTTGCGGTAAGCGTTAAGATAAGGTATAATCACGCTGAAACACCTGCAGAAGCAGCCCCATGCGGTAAATCCTTAAAGGTTAAGTGTAAAATGCCTCAGTTTGCGGTTACTCCCGGACAGTCCGCGGTATTTTACAGTAAAGATACGGTGATCGGCGGCGGTATCATAGATAAGGTGATAAGCTAATGTTCAAGAAATTTTTTAAAGACGACCTGGCAAAGAAGATCCGTGAGTTAAAGAAAAAGCGCGACGCGGTGATCCTGGCGCATAATTATCAACTTCCTGAAGTTCAGGAGGTTGCCGACTTTTGCGGCGATTCTCTTGAACTTAGCCGTAAGGCTGCCAAGACCGAAGCAAAAATAGTGGTGTTTTGCGGCGTGCATTTCATGGCTGAGACCGCGTCCATACTTTGCCCGCAGAAAAAGATCATTGTTCCGGATATCCATGCCGGATGCCCGATGGCAAATATGATCACTGTGGATGACCTTAAGCAATTGAAAAAGGAACACCCCGATGCCGTGGCAGTAGGGTATGTAAATACCTCGGCTGCGGTAAAGGCAGAGCTTGATTATTGTTGTACCTCTACGAATGCCGTGGCGGTCGTCAATGCCCTGAAAGATGCCAAAGAGATCATTTTTATTCCCGACAAATACCTTGCGGATTATACTTCCAAGCGGACCGGCAGAAAGCTTATTGCCTGGAATGGTTTCTGCCCGACGCATGTTAAGATCCTGCCGGAAGATATAAAGCGTGAAAAACGTTTTCATCCCGAAGCAAAAGTGATCGTCCATCCGGAATGCCTGTCTTCGGTAGTGGCCTTAGCCGATGCCGTGCTTTCTACCAGCCAGATGTCTAAGTTCGCCAAAGAAACATCCGCAAAGGAGATGATCGTCGGCACGGAAGTCGGCATGATTTACCGGTTGAAGAAAGATAATCCGGACAAAGAATTTTACCCGGCTTCCGAAAGGGCAGTCTGTCCGAACATGAAACGCACCACGCAGGAGAAGATCCTTTGGGCCCTGGAAGAATTAAAAGAAGAGGTCAGGGTTTCGGATGAAATCCGCAGCCGCGCCAAAAAAGCAATTGACCGCATGCTTGAGATCGTATAGGTGGAGATACCGGTAATTTTTGAAGACGATTGGTTATTAGTAGTAAATAAACCCGCCAGCCTGCTGACCATACCCGGTCATAAAGGCGAACCCCAAACCCTTACCAGCCTGCTTGGCCTTCATCCCTGCCATCGCTTAGACAAAGAAACTTCCGGGTTGATCATTTATGCCAAAGGAAAATCAACCCAGCAGAAAACAATGGCGTTATTCCATGGGCATAAAGTTAAGAAAACATATATTGCTTTTGTGCAGGGTAAAATTGAAAGGCCGCAAGGCGAGATAAAGCAGCGCATTGAAGGTCAGCCGGCATTAACGCGTTACCGCGTTATCGAGCAGCGCAGTGATTTCGCGGTCGTAGAGGTCCAGCCTTTTACCGGGAGGACCAACCAGATCAGGATCCATTTTAAATCCATCGGCCATCCTTTAGTAGGGGAAAAGAAATTCGCTTTCCGGAAAGATTTCAGCCTTAAGGCAAACCGGCTTTGCCTGCACGCGCAGATTTTGGAATTTCCGCATCCAATAACCGGGAAAACCATCAGCCTAAAAACAGAACTGCCGGCAGGCATGAAGAATTTTTTGGAAAAGCATGTATATTAAGGTAAGTTGATCATGAGTATAATACAGGCGGTTATTTTCGGGATTGTAGAGGGCATCACGGAATTCCTGCCTATTTCTTCTACCGGGCATCTGATGCTTACTGCCCGGTATCTGGGCATAGCGCAGACAGAATTCGTAAAGAGTTTTCAAATCGCTATTCAATTCGGCGCGATCCTTGCGGTAGTAGTCCTGTATTGGAAAACGCTGGTTAAAGGCGGCAGTATCTGGGCTAAGCTTTTGGCGGCTTTTCTGCCTACCGCAGTGATTGGCGCGTTGTTCTATAAAATCATCAAAGGCTTCCTGCTTAACAGCAATAGCGTTGTACTTTGGGCTTTGTTCTTGGGAGGTATCGCTTTGATCATCTTTGAATTTTTTCACCTGGAAAAGGAAAACGCCGCAGGGACGCTGTCAGAGATATCTTATCCGCAAGCGCTGATGATCGGTTTATTCCAATCGCTGGCGATTATCCCGGGCGTTTCACGCGCAGCCGCGACTATCGTCGGCGGCCTGAGCGCCGGGCTCAAGCGCAAAACGATAGTAGAATTTTCTTTTTTACTTGCCATACCCACGATGGTTGCGGCAATGGCTTTGGACCTTCTAAAAAGCGCGGTTGCCTTTAATCGCAGCCAATTCCTGGTGCTGGCCGTGGGATTTCTGGTATCGTTTATTGTCGCGCTTATAGCGATCCGTTTCCTGCTTGTTTTTATTAAAAGGCATACTTTTATTCCGTTCGGCATATATAGGATAATCATAGCGTTAATATTCTGGTTTATTTATTAGGGACGGTTCTCAGCCAAGGAGAAAAATGTCCCCGAATGGGGACACTTTTCCCTTGGTCTGAGAACCGTCCCTAAGGAGAGAATAATGAGTATTATCGTTCTTGGCACTGTAGCATTAGACACCGTAAAAACGCCTTTTGGCGTAAGGAAACACATGCTCGGCGGTTCTGCCGTGCATTTTTCCATGTCTGCCCGGCTGTTTACAGATGTAAATTTAGTCGCGATCATCGGCGAAGACTTTCCCCGTAAGCATATTGATTTCCTGCGCAGGAAAGGGCTTAATCTGGCTTCGCTTATCCGTACGCCGGGTCAAACTTTCAAGTGGGCAGGTGAATATCGCGGCGACCTTAATGCCGCGCTTACCCTAAGTACGGAATTGGGCGTGCTTTCTACTTTTCAGCCGCGGGTATCCGAAGCGCAGCGGAAAATAAAAAATATCTTTCTGGCAAACGTTGATCCCGATGTGCAGGAGCATCTCTTAACTCATATGCATTCTCCGGATCTGGTGGGCTTAGACAGCATGAATTTTTGGATAAAAAATAAGCGCCGCAGCCTGCTTAAGCTGCTTAAGCGGGTGCATATTTATGTTGCTAATGACCAGGAGGCAAAGGATTTGACCGGAGAGCATAATCTGATCAGGGCTGCTAAACGGCTACGCGGATTTGGGCCGCGGATTGTTCTGATCAAAAAAGGAGAGCACGGCGTGTTTTTATACAGCGATAAATTCATTTTTTCCTTGCCGGCGTATCCGACGGATAAGGTGATCGATCCTACCGGCGCAGGCGATACATTTGCCGGCGGCCTGATGGGTTATTTGGCAAAGGTAAAAAAAGTTAACATGGCTACCTTAAGAAAGGCAGTGGCCTATGGTACAGTGGCTGCTTCGTTCAATGTGGAAGGTTTCGGGGTTACCGTGACTGCCGGCCTTACGCTTAGCCGGCTGGAAAAAAGGCTTAAAGTTTTCCGCGAATCAGTTCTATTTTAGGGACGGTTCTCAGCCAAGGAGAAAAATGTCCCCAAAAGGGGACACTTTTCCCTTGGTCTGAGAACCGTCCCTAACCATGGAGGAGAGAAATGCTGGAAGAAAAGATCTTGAATGATTACAAGGATGCGATGAAGGCAAGGGACAGCCTGAAGAGTTCGGTTTTAAGTTGCCTGCGCGCGGAGATCATGAATACGGCGCTGGCAAAAAAGAAAAATAATCTTGACGATAACGAGGTACTTGCCGTTATCAAAAAGCAGGTTAAGCAGCATCAGGATTCTATTGACCAGTTCACTAAGGGCAACCGGCTTGACCTTGCGGAAAAGGAAGCAAAAGAGCTGAAGATCCTGGAAGCATACCTGCCGGCGCAGCTCTCTGCGGATGAGCTTAAGAAAATCGTTGAAGAAATAATCGTTTCTACCGCTGCCAGCGGCATGAAAGACATGGGCAAGGTAATGAAGGAAGCAACTGCCCGCGTAGGCGCCAGCGCCGACAGTAAAACCTTAAGCGACCTGGTAAGGGCAAAGCTGGCAAGCCCCGCCTAAAGAGTATTTTTTAGAAATTTCTTGACAAACAGCCGGATATAAGGTATATTTTGACTATTGGAACACCACTATTTTTTTAGGGCCGCTTTGTGATACTTTTCACAAGATAGATCCTGCACAAAAATAGGTTCCCCCAGAGACGAGTTACTCACAATTCAGTAATACTTCAGGAGCGATGAGATGACCCAAGAAGAAGTTTCCACTGATATCAAAGCTCTCGTTGAGAAGTGGAAGGATAAGCCCGGCAATTTGATCATGATCCTCCACGAGCTGCAGAATCACTATGGCTATGTCCCGCGCGTTGCCGCCCTTGAGTTGTCAAAAATACTCGATGTGCCCCTTGCCAGAATATACGAAGTAATTACCTTCTATAATTTATTCAAATTAGAGCCGCCCGGTAAACACCGGATCTCCGTGTGCATGGGCACTGCCTGTTATTTGAAAGGCGCTGCGGTGATCCTGAATGAGATCAAAAACATGCTCAACGTGGCAGAGGGCCGCACGACTAACGACGGGCTTTTTCAGCTTGAAGTTGTCCGCTGCCTCGGCTGCTGCGGTTTGGCGCCGGTGATCATGATCGACGAGAAGGTATACGGCAAGGTAAAAAAGAACGAAGTAATGGATATCCTTTCGCAATACGGCAATCATAAAGAGGGGTAGATGAAAAAGCTTACTAATCAGGACTTAGAAAAAATAAAGGCAGGCTCCGCCAAAGAACCGAAGAACTGGATCAAGGTAGGCATGAGCACCTGCGGTATTGCCGCGGGAAGCGACGTTGTATTCAATACCCTTGTTGAAGAGGCGAAAAAACGCAATACCGGCATCCAGATAAAAAGATGCGGCTGCCAGGGGATGTGTTTTGCCGAGCCGCTGGTAGAGGTAAAGACCGAAGGCCTGCCCGCGGTTATTTACGGCAAGGTCAATAAAGACGTGGCGATAAAGATACTGGAAAAACACGTCTGCGCCGGCATTCTGGTCAAAGACCATATTTTTGAGCTAAGGAGCAAGGTGTAATTTTTATGGATAAGAAGATCATATTATTAAAGGATACCGAAAGCTCTGCCCAGGATACTACCCGCGACGTTTACACGCTTTTTGTAAATCAGGTCAGGGAAGGCGGGCTTGAAGAAAAAGTACAGGTAGTCAGGGTGGCTGACATCGGTATTTATAACCAGGGCGTGATCGTTAAGGTCATGCCGGATAACGTCATATACTCCAATGTCAAGGAGCCTGATATCAGCCGGATCATTGAGCAGACCGTAAAAACGGGCAAGGTGATTGAAGAATTGCGCTTTAAACAGCCGCCCAAGCAGATAAGGATCGTGCTGCGTAATTGCGGAGTGATTGACCCGGAAAATATAGACGATTATATTGCCGTTGACGGCTATCAGGCATTAAGGAAAGTTTTATTTGAATATACCCCGGAAAAAGTCATTGAAGAAATGAAAAAAAGCAGCTTGCGCGGCAGAGGAGGCGCAGGTTTTCCTACTTGGCTGAAATGGAAGCTTACCCGCGACATAAAAGCCGATCAGAAATATATTATCTGTAATGCCGATGAAGGCGATCCGGGCGCGTATATGGACAGGAGCGTACTGGAAGGCGATCCGCATTCAGTCATTGAAGGCCTGGCCATTGCCGGTTTTGCCATCGGCGCCTCCCAGGGCTATTTTTATGTCAGGGCAGAATATCCGCTGGCAGTAGAAAGGGCTAAGAAGGCGATTACGCAGGCGCGTGAATACGGGCTTTTGGGAAAAGATATTTTAGGGAGCGGCTTTGATTTTGACTTAGACATAAGGTTAGGCGCCGGGGCATTTGTCTGCGGCGAAGAAACCGCGTTGATCGCTTCAATCGAAGGCAAACGCGGCACCCCGCGTCCGCGTCCGCCGTATCCTTCAGTCAAAGGGTTATGGGATAAACCTACGGCGATCAATAACGTTGAAACGCTGGCAAATATCGCTCCGATAATCTTAAAAGGCGGGGATTGGTATGCTTCAATCGGCACGGAAAAATCAAAAGGCACCAAGGTATTTGCGCTTACCGGAAAAGTAAAAAATTCCGGGCTGGTAGAAGTGCCGATGGGCATTACTTTGCGGGAGATAGTTTTTGATATTGGCGGCGGGATGATCTCTTCCAAAGGCATAAAGGCAGTGCAGACCGGCGGCCCGTCAGGCGGGGTGATCCCCAAAGAATACCTGGATACGCCGGTTGATTATGAGAACCTGCAGAAGCTCGGCTCGATCATGGGTTCAGGCGGCATGATCGTCATGGACGAAGACGATTGCATGGTGGACATTGCCAAATTTTATCTCGGGTTTTGCGTGGATGAATCTTGCGGTAAGTGCGTTCCCTGCCGCATCGGCGGCTATCAGATGCTTACGGTATTAAACAGGATATCCGAAGGTAAGGGCGTTTCTTCCGATAAGGATAAATTAAAGAAGATCGCGCAGGCGATGCAAAAGGCTTCGCTCTGCGCCTTGGGGCAGACCGCGGCAAACCCGGTTATTTCCACGCTTAAATATTTTGAAGAAGAATATAACGACCATATTGCCAACAAAAAATGCCGTTCGCACAAATGCACCCATTTACTGGCGTATAACATTATCCAGGAAAAATGCAAGCGCTGCCGGGTATGCGTGATCAATTGCCCGGTCAATGCCATTGAAGGCGATAAGGAAAAAGGCTTTAATATCCGTATGGATACTTGCGTAAAATGCGGAAAGTGTTTTGAGGTATGTAAATTCGGGGCAATCTCCAAGGAGTAAATGAATGGTTAACGCCAAGATCAACGATATCCCGGTAAGCGTAAAGCAAGGCACAACGATCCTTGACGCCGCAAAACAGGTGCAGATCAAGATCCCGACCCTGTGCAAACATCCGGACCTGCCTCCGGGAGCAGGCTGTGGGCTATGCATTGTAAAGATCAAGGGTTCACAAAAAATGCTTAGGGCTTGCTGCACGCCGATTGAAAACGGGATGGAAGTGGTTACGCATGACCCGGAGATCGTTGCGGTAAGGCGGACAGTAGTTGAATTAATACTTTCCAACCATCCTAATGACTGCCTGCAGTGCGGAAGGAATAATAATTGCGAGCTCCAGGCGCTGGTAGCGGATTTCGGCATCAGGCAGGAACCGTTTGATAAATTTTTACCGGATGTTGCCAAGGATGATTCCACTAAGACTATCGTGCTCGATGCCCAAAAGTGCATCCGCTGCGGCAGGTGCGTGGAAGTATGCCAGGATATGCAGGATGTCTGGGCATTGTCGTTTTTAGAAAGAGGATTTTGCACCCGGATATCTCCTGCCGGTGACATCAAGCTTGCGGATTCTCCCTGTATCAGGTGCGGGCAGTGCTCAAACCATTGCCCGACAGGCGCGATCGTAGAAATGGATGAGACTGCCAGAGTCTGGGAAGCGCTGCAGGACCAGGATAAATATTGTGTGGTCCAGATCGCTCCGGCAGTAAGGGTGGCGATCGGCGAGGCTTTCGGATTTCCGATCGGCACGAACCTGACGAAAAAATTATACGCACTTTTACGCAGGATAGGTTTTAAAGCGGTATTTGACACCAATTTCGGCGCGGACGTAACGATCATGGAAGAGGGAAATGAGTTCATCGATAAATTCACGAAGAACCCTTCAGCGCTTCCCTTGATCACCAGCTGCTGCCCGGCATGGGTGGATTTCATGGAAAAGTTCCATCCTGACATGATCAGCCATTTTTCCTCCTGTAAGTCGCCGCATGAGATCGTGGGAGTGCTGTCAAAAACATATTATGCCCAGAAAAATAATATTGACCCGGCAAAGATATTTGTCGTCTCGGTCATGCCTTGCACCGCTAAAAAGAACGAGATCGTCCGGGGCGAGGAAATGTTTTCTTCCGGATCGCAAGACGTGAATGTCTCTCTTACTACCCGCGAATTGGCAAGGATGATAAAGCAGGCAGGTATTGATTTTGCCAATTTGCCGGATGAGGATCCGGATTATATATTGGGCGACTATACCGGCGCCGGAGTGATTTTTGGGGCAACCGGCGGGGTAATGGAAGCTGCGCTGCGTACTGCCTACTTTGTTTTGAACGGAAAAAATTTGGAGAACATCGACCTTACGCAGGTCAGGGGGCTGGACGGCGTCAAGGCCGCGGAAATTCCGATCAACGGCAAGGTAGTTAAAGTCGCCGTAGCGCACGGCTTGAGCAACGTAGAATATGTTTTGAATAAAATAAGGGAAGCCAAAAAGAATAAACAGGAACCGCCGTATCATTTTGTGGAAGTTATGGCCTGTCTCGGCGGATGCGTAGGCGGCGGCGGACAGCCTTACGGGGTAACCGATGAATTAAGGATGAAGCGCGCAAGCGGCATTTACCAGGACGATAAAGAATGCAAACAACGCTTTTCCCACGAGAACCCTCATGTGAAAAAGCTTTACGAAGAATTCTTGGATAAACCGCTGAGCAAAAAATCGCACAAGTATCTACACACGCGTTATAAAGCAAGGCCGGTGTATTCAAAATAAGATCTTAACGATCCTGCGGTAAGGAACCATGCGGTTCTGAAACTAAGGGAAAGAGCGAGGAAAAATTGTCCCGATCTTTTCAGCAGGAACGAAGAGGTCGGGACTTATTTATAATGATCCGTTTTGCGGGTCCTGCCTAAAAGGATGGAGGAGTTTATGGAACGCAGGTTGGGATTTGTGGGGATTATCGTTGAGAACAGGAAAGCCGCGGCAGCCAGCGTGAACAAGGTACTTTCTGATTCCGGGGAGATCATCGCGGCAAGGATGGGCCTGCCGTACGCCAAGAAAAATTGCTGCGTGATTACCCTGATCGTTGACGCGACTACGGATGAGGTGGGCGCCTTGACCGGAAAGCTGGGCTTGATAAAAGGCGTATCGGTTAAATCCGCGCTGAGTAAATGCGGATAAAAGAATAATGAAGTATATTAACGAAACAAAGATTAACGGTTTGTTGGAAGCGGCAAAAAAAGCAAGGCCGTTTGATATAGGCGCCATATTAGAGAAAAGCCGGAAACTTAAACGCCTCAATTTGGCAGAAACTGCTGCGCTTTTGGCTGCCGATGATCCGGAAAGCATAAAAAAGATCTTTGCCGCCGCCTCTTACGTAAAAGATACCATTTACGGCAGGCGGGTGGTGCTTTTTGCGCCCCTTTATATCAGTAATATCTGCGCTAACAACTGCCTTTACTGCGCGTTCAAGTCTGACAATACCATGACAAAGCGCCGCGCGCTTTCCGCGCGAGAGATAAAAGAACAGACAGAATGGCTGTTAAACCGCGGGCACAAACGCATTTTAATGGTTGCCGGAGAAGCTGCTCCGTCGGGAATGGCAAACGTTGATTATTATGTTGAAGCAGTGCGGGCGATCTATTCTGCCGGCGTGGGGCAGCACCGCATAAAGCGCGTCAATGTCAACTGCGCGCCGTTAAGCACCGAAGAATTCAAAAAATTAAAGGCTTCCGGCATCGGCACATACCAGTTATTTCAGGAAACTTATCATGAGGCGACTTACCGTAATGTACACATTAAAGGCCCGAAGTCAGACCCTGATAACCGCATCGACGCGGTTGACCGCGCGTTCCTTGCGGGCATAGACGATATCGGTATCGGCGCGCTTTACGGGCTCTATGACTGGAAATTTGAAACGCTGGCAATGCTTATGCACATAGAGCATATGGAGAGCCGCTTTAATGTCGGGCCGCATACGATCTCTGTGCCGCGCATTGAGCCTGCGCTGGGGGTGAGCTTTACGGAAGATATGCCTTATGCATTAAGCGATAATGAATTCAAGCGCTTAGTCGCGGTGTTAAGGCTTTCCGTGCCTTACACCGGCATAATCCTTTCCACGCGCGAGAGCCCTGATATGCGCGACGCGCTTTTCTCTCTGGGTGTATCACAGATCAGCGCCGAATCGCGCACTTCGCCCGGCGGCTATTCTTCGGATGATAATAACCGTAATCACGACATCCAATTCACCATCGGGGACCAGCGAAGCCTTGATGAGGTCATCGGTTCGTTGATCAAGCAAAAATTCATCCCCAGTTTCTGCGCTGCCTGTTACCGTAAAGAGCGCACGGGAAAGGCCTTTATGAAATTGGCAAAACCCGGAACGATTAAAGGTAAATGCAGCATGAACGCGCTGATTACTTTAAAAGAATACCTGGATGATTTTGCTTCAGCGGCGGTGAAACAGGAAGGTTACGCGCTTATCAATAAGCTTAAAGGAACCCTGGATCCTGCGGATCGAGAGATTTTGGCAAAATTTTTCCGTGGTATAGATAAAGGTAAGCGAGATGAGTTCGTTTAAGATCCTGGTTTTATTAAAAGATGTATTGGACAGTCCTATGCCTGACCGTCGCGCCTTGGAATTTCTGCTTGGTCTTCAACGCGATGATCAAAAAAGGGTGCTTTTTGATTACGCCGATGCCATACGCAAACAATTTGCCGGAGACGGTATACTTTTACGGGGCATAATTGAATTTTCCAGCTATTGCAAGAACCGCTGTTTTTACTGCGGGCTAAGCAGCCGCAATAAAGCGTTAAAGCGTTATCGCCTTAGCCTTGAGGAAATATTAGAAAGCGCCGAACAGGTCGCTTCGGCAAAAATTAAGACTGTTGTTTTACAGTCAGGCGAAGACCCGAAAACTGACAGTAAATGGCTGGCGGAAATAATCAAGGAAATAAAATCCCGTTTTGCCGATATGGCAGTCACTCTGGCCGTAGGCGAAAGGCCGGCTAAAGACTATAAACTTTGGCGAAGGGCAGGCGCGGACAGGTATTTACTTAAGATCGAGACATCGGATAGGAAATTATACCGCAGGCTGCATCCGGGAATGAGCTTTGAAAACCGGCTAAAGTGCCTTAAGGAGTTGAAGAAGTCGGGTTATCAAGTCGGCTCGGGAAATATTATCGGCCTAAAAGGCCAGACCATAGAGAGTATCGCGCGTGATATTATTTTTTTTAAGGAGCGCGGCTTTGAAATGATCGGCATTGGGCCGTTCATCCCGCATGATAAGACCGAGCTGGCAAAAGAAACTCGCGGCGATATAGCGCTTACTTTAAAAGCGCTGGCATTGACGCGCGTAGTTACCAAATACGCGCATCTACCGGCAACCACTGCTTTAGGCAGCCAGGAAAAAGACTTTCGTATAGACGGGCTTAAGGCAGGGGCAAACGTTTTGATGCCGAATTTTACCCCTCAAGGATACAAGGCGCGTTATGAAATATATCCGGGTAAAAGGTGCGTCGGAGAGTCTTCCGGTGAATGCAGCGGTTGCATGGAAGCAAAAGCAAGGTCAATTGGCAGGTTCATAGATTATTCACGAGGAGACGCGTTAAATGTATAGGACGCCGGCAAGTAACAGATTGCATATAGGGATATTCGGCAAGAGGAATACAGGTAAATCCAGCTTGATCAACGCACTGACCGGGCAGGATACTGCTATTGTCTCAGAGATTGCCGGCACGACCACCGATCCGGTTTATAAGGCAATGGAGATCAACCCTATCGGTCCGTGCATGTTAATCGATACTGCGGGTATTGACGATGAAGGGATACTGGGAGAAGAACGGGTTAAACGTACATTAAAGGTTTTACGGAAAACCGACGTTGGGATTATTGTTGTTAACCCGGATACTCTAATAGATAAATTTGAGGATGACCTGACAGCAGTTTTTAAAGATAAGAAGCTTCCCTTTATTTTCGTGATTAATAAATGTGATTTGGCAGGAACCAGGGCCGAGGAATACCTTAGGGCTGGGTCTTTGCCTTATATTAAAGTAAGCAGCGCTACCAAGGAAGGCATTGAAGAATTAAAGAAAAAAATCATGGATATTGCTCCGGGGCATTGGTCGCCGGTGCCTTTGGTAGGCGATATAATCAACAGCAAAGATACGATCGTGCTTGTCTGCCCGATTGACAGTGCTATGCCGCAAGGCAGATTGATCTTGCCGCAGGTGCAGGTAATGCGCGACATACTTGACAACAACGCAATGGCTTTTGTCACCAAGGAAACAGAGCTGGATGCGGTCATCGCTTCTTTAAAAGAAAAACCCAGGCTGGTGATCACTGATTCACAGGTATTTGAGATTGTGCGCGACAGCCTGCCTAAAGATATCCCTTTAACGTCTTTCTCAACGGTTTTTGCCCGGCACAAAGGCGACTTACGCGCGTTTATCCAGGGAGTTTACGCAGTGGAGCATTTATCAGACGGCGACGAAATACTCATCGCGGAAGCCTGCACGCACCATGTGCAGCCTGAAGATATCGGCAGGACCAAGATCCCCACCTGGCTTTTGAATTACACGCATAAGGAATTGCATTATGAGGTAACTGCCGGCGGTGATTTTCCCGACGACCTAAGCAGGTTTAAGCTGGTGATCTCCTGCGGCGGGTGTATGGTTAATCGCCGCGAATTATTGCACCGCATAGAAAAAGCGAAAAGTCAGAATATACCGATCACCAATTACGGTGTGTTAATGGCTTACCTTTCCGGAATTTTAGACCGCATCATTGAGCCTTTTAAAGGCGGGGTAGTAGCAGTATAAAAATCTTGTGGCAAGAAGTTGCGGACAGTGTTAATATATGAAGGGGTGAACATATGAAAAAAGCCGTAATCGCGCTTATCGTATTGGTCGTGGCAGCAGCGTTCACTTGGCTGTTCCTGTATAACGGCATTGGCCGCTATAAATCAATGGTATTTGCGACCAATAACAGCAAGAACGCGGAAAAGCTAAAAGCAGGCATGGTCAAAAGCGAAGTGCTGACGATCATGGGCCCGCCTAATAAAGTGGAAATATATTCCGTAAACGGCCAGATACTTGAATTTTTGCTTTATCGCACCAAAGCCTTTGATTTTTTCTTTAAGGATAAAGAGGCTAATTTTCTGCCTGTTGCCGTGGATAACACAAGCGGAAGGGTATTGAGCCTGGACAGGAGTTTTTATCTGGAGACCAGGAAATAATTACCGTGGGGCGTTATGCATAAAAAATTTATTTTTTCCGGTATTATTCTGTTTCTCGGCATTTGCCTTGGCGTTACGACATCCTACGCGGAAAATAATGATTTTACAACCGGCTATCTCTGCGACTACGCGATGCAGCTGCACAGGCAAGGCAGGACCAGCGATGCCGTGCACCAACTGGAAATAGCCCTTACTATTGACCCGGGGAATCAACTTGCCCTTAAATATCTTGATAAGATCAGCCCCGGGAACAAAAGATCCCGCAAGCCTGCCGGCAGCAGCCAAGCAGATGACTATGCCGCCAGGTTAAGGTCAATGCAGGAGGTGCAGGACGTTGCATTAGAGCGTGAAAAGGAATTACAGCTTTCAGTTAAGGATAAAGAAAGCCGGCTTGAAACCTTGAGCAGCCAGCTGGAAAATTTTAAGTCTGCGATGGCTCAAAAAGATAAGGAATTGAAGCAAATAGAATCACAGTTGGAATCTGAAAAAGGCAGCCTTGCCAGCAAGGAAGAGGAACTAAGCTCTTTGCTCCAAGATAAGCAAAACGAGGTAGAACAGCTTAAGAAAAAGATGCTCGAGTTGGAGGGGGAAAAACGTTCCTATGAGAACGAACTGGAATCCCTTAACGCGTCCCTTTCGGAAAAAGAAAGCAGCCGTCAGGAACTTACCCGGGAACTTGAATCATTAAAAGGCCAATACGCCGAAGACCTCAAGCGCAACGAAGAGGATTTGGAAAAGGCGAGGCAGGATTATGAAAACCGCCTGATCTCTCTCGGCGGACAGCTTCAGGTAAAAGAAACGCTGATCCAAAAATTAAAGGATGATAATGCGGCAATGCTGGAAAAAGGCAAGCAGGAAAGACAAGAACAGTTAGGCCGGGTAGAAAAATTAATGGGTGAAATAGAAGAAATATTCCCCGATAAAGAAGAGTTGAAAGGCCGGACAGCAACTTCGTATGATGATATTGACGCAAAGAACCGGCAGTTGGACAGAATAGACAGGCTGATGAAAGAAATTGAGGAAGTCCTGCCCGAATCCGATTTGTGAATTTACGCATTCTCCGTTCGTAATATCCCGTATTAATAAAAAAGCAACTTTCTGTGCGAGGAGCTATAGATGAAAAGATTTGTGCTTTATTTATTTCGTTGGCAGTTAAGTACCCCGATACTCTGGTTGGTGTTGAGAAAAATGGGCGCGGGCATATTTGCGACGGTAGTCGCGAACTTGATCGGCGGAGCGATATTCTTCTGGGTGGATAAATTTATCTTTACTTCGCATGCGATCGAAGTCTGGCACATTAAAGAAAAAGGCATCTGCGATAAATGCGGCAAGGAAGCAAGCGTCTGGAGGCTGGTCAAGGCAAAAAATTACGACCGTTCAGGGTCAAGGCCGGTTTTCCTTTGCAGCCGCTGTTCTAAGGAAAAACTTAGCGAATTAAAATCAAGGGGAATCAAACCAAATAGCCCGATAAAATGATCGCCATAAATAACCTTTCCAAGAATTACGGCAAGAAAGTCCTTTTTAACGATCTTAGCCTTACAATTAACCGGGGAGAGAAAATCGGCCTTATCGGGCCAAACGGCACAGGTAAGACTACGCTTTTTTCCATGATCCTCGGAGAGACAGAGCCGTCAAGCGGCTCGGTGCAGGTCTTAAAAAATACCCGTATCGGCTACCTGCCGCAGGAAGCCAGTTTTAAATCTGCTCACACGGTTTTATCCGAGGTTGCCGGAGGCGACAGCCATATCATGCGGCTGATAAATGAAAAAGAGCAGCTGGAGTCCAAAAACGAAGCCGGCTCAAAACGATACGGCGAAGTATTGCATGAATTGGAAACACTCGGATATTTTGAGTTGGAATATAAAGCAAAAAAGATCCTCATGGGACTTGGTTTTAAGGAAACGGATTTTAACCGCCCGATAACCGAGCTAAGCGGCGGCTGGCAGATGCGTACGCTGCTGGCAAAGCTCCTGGCATTTCATTATGATATTCTTCTCTTAGACGAGCCCACCAATTACCTGGACTTGAATGCCGCGATCTGGCTTAAAGATTACCTTGCCGGCTTTAAAGGCACGTTCCTGATGATCTCCCATGATAAGGCTTTCCTCAACGAGGTAACCAATTACACTTTAATCCTGGAAAACGGCTCGATCTTTAAAGTACAGGGAAATTATGAGCATTACGAGGCAATAAAAGAAGAGCGGCGCACTTTCCTGATTAGGCAATTTAAGGAAACCGAGAAAAAGCGCGAGCAGCTGGAGAAATTCATTGCCCGTTTTCATGCCCAACCCAATAAAGCAGCGGCAGTGCGGGCAAAGCGCACGGCGCTGGAGCGCCTGGAAGAGGTCATTGTCCCGCCTGATCCCCGCGAGAGCATCCACAGTTTTCGTTTTCCGCCTACGCATCAAAGCGGCCAGCGGGCGATCTCGCTTAAGAAAATTTCCAAAGCCTATGGCCAGCTTCAGGTATATAAAGATTTTGATTTTGAGATTGAGCGCGGAGAAAAGGCAGTGCTTGCCGGTGAAAACGGCGCGGGTAAATCCACGCTGCTTAAAATACTTGCCGGCGTGATCAACATTGACTCCGGAGAACGGAGCCCCGGATACAATGTGGACATCGGGTATTTTTCCCAGACGCGGCTTGACGTGCTTAACCCGGAAAATAGCGTGCTGCAGGAGGCGTATACTGCTGCGCCGGGATATATGTCACAGGAGGTGATCCGCACGGTGCTGGGGGCATTTTTATTCACCGGAGACGATTCCGATAAAAAAGTCAAAGTGCTTTCCGGCGGCGAGAAGAGCCGGTTGATACTGGCAAAGCTTTTACTTAACCCTCCCAATTTCCTGCTGCTGGATGAGCCGACAACTCACCTTGACGTGGATGCGGTGGATGCGCTGATCAAGGCGCTTAATTCCTACGAAGGTACGATCGTCTTTATCAGCCACGATATCCATTTTGTGCGTTCGGTAGCCAATACCGTCTTTGAGGTAAAAGACGGCAGGGTAAGGAAATTCCCCGGCAGCTTTGATTATTATCTGGAGAAGAAAGAAAAAGGGGAATTACCTCTAGCGGATACCGGGCATAAGCCGGGCTTGGCACGGCAAGAAAAACCTGCGGCAAAAGCAAGGAAAGAAGGCGAAGAATTAAGGCATAAAGAAGATGAAACAAGGCGCAAATTCCATAATTTTGAAGTTAAGGAGAAAATAAAGAAATTAAAAGCGGAGAAAGAAAGCCTTAATTTAGAATATCTTGCCAAGAAGCGCGCCGTAGAAAACCCCCGCAGTTACCGCGATAATGAGGCGTTAGAGCAATACATTGAGCGCATACAGGAGATCGAGCAGCGCTTCTGCGAGATCAGCGACCAAATCCGTTCTCTTAAGAAGCAAATTGAGAAATAGGGCCAGGTGTATTTAGCCAATTCAGCGGTAATCCAGCCATTGACAGATAGGGGAATAGGGGTAAAATAATAGTATGAAACGAAGCACGAAAATACTGTTAATTATCTTAATTGTTGCTCTCGCGGCCTTTGTAGCCAGGGCGTATGTCCTGCTTGCTGCCAGGCTTGTAGAGAACAACATAGAGATGCAGGAAAACAGGGCGCAGCTAAAGCAGGAGCAGGAAGCAAGGCAGTTGCTGGAGCTTGAATTAAAGGCAACGCAGGAACAGCTGCAAAAGGTCATCGCTGAGCTGAAGACCGTCAGCGATAAGCTTAGCAGCGCCGAAAAGAATAACCAGGCGTTATTGCAAGAAAAAAAGGAATTAGAAGCTAAATTGCATTCTTTAAAGGAACTGAAAAAAGCAATAAGGCAGACAAAAGCAGAATATCGCCAGGAGAAGGCGCAGCAATACCGCGCCAAGAAAGAAAAACAGAAAGAGATCGATGCCCAGAGACTGGCGCAGGGCAACCGCGGTTTTCTGGTCAGGGATGGCCAACCCACCCATCAGCCAAAAGTAAAGATCGCAGTCGAACCTACAAGCGGGTTATTTCAGGGTAATTGACATAACTTTACTCTCGTTGTTCTTCATGAGAGTGTATTCAACGCTAACTTTATCCCCCGCCTTCAAATCCTTTAGCTTCAGGATATTCTTTTTATAATCCAACACCATGATCAGCCCGGGCACAAAAGAAAAATCCCGCTGGTTACCTTTGTCATCAACCACCGTAATTTTATATGTTGAACCCTGGCTATTCCCGGGTTTTGTTATTGCCTCTATTTTTCCTTCAAAAACATCTGAGTTAATAAAAGTATCTGCCGTAAGGTCAGTTTTATACCGGATCTCCTTTATAAACGGCACATGTTCGCCCTCTCTGATCCTTGTTTCTTCCACTTCCAGGGCTAAGCATAAAGGAACAAGGGATAAAATAAAGAATACGGCAAGCAGCATCTTTTTCATACATTTAATTTACACTGTTTTAACGCATAAGTCAAGCATTGCCCTTTTTTCCTTGCTAATTTCAAACAAGTGTAGTATATTATAGAAGTTCTTCTTTTTATTTTTGCAATTTTTGTGATAAATTTCACAAAGAACCAGTTATTTTAATCTACTTGCAGGGTGCATAACTTCTATTATCTAGAAAGCGCCGGAATAAACGAATTATTAACCCGCCTGAAAAACGATCACGCTATTTTTTTTCCCGTCGTAAGGCCCGCTAATTTCACCAAGGAAACCGACTATTCTTACCAGAATTTTTCCGACAACCGGCAGTTTATTTTTAATCCTTATCGCGTGATCGAGCCGCTTAAGTCTTTTCTTACGCCGGCAATGGAAAAAACCGCCGATTATTTCAGCCCCCAAAAAGAAGCGGTTGATCCGGGAAAAACAATTATTTTCGGTGCGAAAAATTGTGACATTGCTTCACTGAAGATCCAGGATTTTGTCTTTATGGAAGGCGTGGAAGTGGATTATTCTTACCGCGTCAAGCGCGAAAACACAATTATCGTTTCCAGCGACTGCACGGAATATAAAGAAGTTTGTTTTTGCCTTGCCCTTGACATCCTGCCTTATCCCACGCAGGGTTTTGATATAAACCTTTCGCCGGTATCCGACGGATACCTGGTTGAGGCCGGTTCGGAAAAGGGAAAAAATTTCATCCGGCAATTCAGGGATTATTTTTCCGAAGCAAAGGACGCGCAGGTTTGGGCAAGGAAGACAAAACGGGAAGACATTGTCCAGCGGCTTAAGCGCCACCTCCTGCCGCAGAACATACCTGCCAAAGACAGCCTGCAGCGCCTGGTCAAAGACGGGTATGGCCTTGATACCTGGAAGCAGTTCATGCTTACCTGCGTTGAATGCGGCGGATGTAATTTCGTCTGCAATACCTGCCATTGTTTTCTTCTGGCTGACAAAAGCGAAGACGGCCGCAATAAGCGGCTTAAGGCCTGGGATTCCTGCCAATACGCGAATTACGCGACAGTAGCCGGAGGCGCCAATCCTCTAAAGCTGCGCCATGAACGGCTGCGGTTCAGGTTCACTAAAAAATTTGATTTTTTTATGGAAAATCTGGGCATGCCTGCCTGCTGCGGCTGCGGCAGGTGCATTGAAGTTTGCCCGGGAAAGATCGATCTCAGGGAAGTCTGGAAAGACCTGGAGCAAAAATTAAAGAAATGAGAAATATTTATACCCCGTTTGAAGCTATTGTCGAAGAGATTATCCCTGAAACGCCGGCAATAAAAACTTTTGTCATCAGGCCGAAGGAAAAATTCAGCTTTAGGACCGGCCAGTTCATCGAGTTGACCCTTCCGGGGATAGGGGAGGCGCCGTTTACTCCGTCTTCTGACCCGGACGTAAAAGACAGATTTGAAGTGACCGTGATGAATGCCGGCAGGGTAACTTCTTTACTGCACGCGCTGCGGAGCAATTTTTCCGTCGGTATACGCGGCCCTTACGGCAAGGGCTATCCTTTGGATACGTTCAGCGGTAAGGATATCCTGATCGTCGGAGGAGGCGTGGGGCTGGCGCCGCTGCGTTCGCTTTTATTCAGCCTTTTTTCCGGGATGGATAAATATAATAAAGTTGTGCTGCGCTACGGCGCGCGCTCTCCGGAAGACATCGTTTACCGGCAGGCGATACCGCAGTGGCAGCAAAAGGACAAAGTTGATATTGTTGTGACCGTAGATAAAGGGGACAGCCAGTGGAAGGGTAATGTCGGTGTGGTCACTACCATCTTGAATGACCTGCCTGTTGACCTGAAAAATTGCGCGGTGATTGTCTGCGGCCCGCCGGTAATGATGAAATTCGCTACGATGAAGTTGCTGGAAGTGGGTTTTCAGCCGAATGACATTTATCTCTCAATGGAAAAAAACATGTCCTGCGGCCTGGGAAAATGCGGGCATTGCCGCATCGGCAAGTTCTATACCTGTAAAGACGGCCCGGTGTTTACTTACGGTCAGATCAAGGATATTTACGATATTTGGGAGTAAGGATGAAACGCCTGTTCATAGACCTGGATATCTGTAATGAATGCGCGGAATGCCGCGTGGTTTGCGGGTATTTTTATCACCCCCAGAATAACGGCGTGGCTAACCTCCGGGAATACGCTACATTCGCGACTATCTGCCGGCATTGCGATGAGGCGCCCTGCGTGAATTCCTGTTATCATAACGCGCTTGAGCGTGCCAGCGACGGACATTTAAAGCGCTATAAGATGCGCTGCACCAGCTGCAAGTCTTGCACAATAGCTTGCCCGTTCGGCATAATCTTCCAGGATTTCATACCTTATCTTGACTCCAAGTGCGATTATTGCTTGGGGCTGGCCGGAAAGCTTCCCAAATGCGTGACGAGCTGCCCGGAAAAAGCCATAGAGCTCAAAGAAATAGAAGAAGACCCTGGGCAGAATATTTATTTGATCGGAGACCGCCTGGCAGTGCGCACGCGGAAATGGTCAAGGGAAGACATCAAGGCCAAGAAAAAATAAAGGGCAAAGTTGATAAAAACATTTTTCAATTATTTGGTATTTCCCGGTTTTATTTTCAGCGCGGTTATCGGGCTGATCGCCGGATGGGTTGACCGCAAGGTCAGCGCGCGACTTCAGTGGCGCGTAGGGCCGCCCTGGCATCAGAATTTTACCGACATTATAAAACTCTTCGGTAAGGAGATCATTGTGCCGCTCAACGGCCGCTGGACATTTTTACTTGCCCCTTATATCGGGCTTTTGGGTCTGACCCTGGCAGCGACGATCTTAGGCAAGGCAGCCGGTTTATCTTTTGGAGGGTTTAGCGGCGACTTGATCGTTATTTTGTATCTTCTGCTGATGCCGGCAGCTTCTTTGATCATCGGCGCTTCGGCGTCCGGCAACCCGCTTGCTTCCGTGGGCGCCTCCAGGGAAATGAAGCTTGTGCTGGCATATGAATTGCCGCTTATCCTTTCGGTGATCGCGGTAGCGATCAAGGCCGCGGGCGCGATAAGGCTGGAACAGCTTATCCTTGCGCAATCTGCATCCGGGTCGTTCATTTTTTCTTTTTCCGGGGCGCTCGCTTTTATCGCAGCGCTTATTGCAACTCAAGCAAAATTAGGCCTTGCGCCGTTTGATGTTTCCGAGGCAGAGCAGGAAATAATGGCCGGGGTATTGATTGAATATTCCGGCCTGCCTTTGGCAGTGTATAAGTTAAATAAAGCGATCCTCCTTTATACCATGCCGTTATTTTTGATCCTGCTGTTCTTGGGCAAGGACCTGAATCCTTTATTTATGATCGGGAAGTTCCTGATCATCCTGGTATTGTTTATTTTGATCAAAAATACCAATCCCCGGCTGCGCATTGACCAGGCAATGAGATTTCTCTGGGGGCCGGTGACGTTATTGGCGATTGCCGCGATCGTATTGGCGGCGTTAGGAAAGTAAAAAATGGACCTTAAGCTTAAGGCATTGACCAAATCGATCTGGGTATTCCATGTCAGCGCCGGATCATGCAATAACTGCGATATTGAGATACTGGATTGCCTTACCCCGCGTTTTGACGTGGAGCGCTTTGGTATCCAACTGATCGGTTCGGTAAGGCATGCCGACGCGCTGCTGATCACCGGGGCAATGAACCGTAAGGCAGTGCCGCGGATGAAAGAGATCTACCGTCAGGCGCCCAAACCGTGCATCGTGGTTGCCTGCGGCATTTGCGCGCTTTCCCAGCATATGTTCCGCGACAGCTATAATGTCAGAGAGCCGCTGGATAAGATCCTGCCTGTGGATGTTTACATACCCGGCTGCCCGCCAAAACCGGAGGCGATCATCAGCGGCATAGTCAAGGCAGTAAATAAATTACAGGAAAAATCAAGCCATGGACATAAAAGCAAAGATTAAAGACAGGCTGGGCGATAAGATCCTTCTTTGGGAGGAGAGGTCAGGGACAAGGATATATTTTTCCGTAAGGAAGAAGGACCTTATTGAGGCGGTAAAATTATTATTCCGGGATTTGGGCTTAAGGCTGGCCACGGCTTCAGCGACCGACACGCCGGAAGGCTTTGAAATATTGTATCATTTTAGTTTTGATGAAACCGGGCAGATCTTTTCCATACGCGTGCTGTTGGAAGATAAGGCGCAGCCGGAAGTTGATTCGATCACTCCGCTTTTCCCCGGAGCGGAATGGATCGAGCGCGAGATGTGGGAGCTGATGGGCATAAACTTTAAAGGCCATCCGAATTTAAAAAAGTTATTATTGGCAGATGACTGGCCGGAAGGCGAGTATCCGCTGAGAAAGGAATAGATGTCGCATAAGGTTGTGGTGCCGATAGGGCCGTATCATCCCTTGCAGGAAGAGCCGGAATTTTTCCGGCTTTACGTGGAAGGCGAGAAAGTCGTAGATATCGATATTATTATCGGTTACAACCACCGCGGTATCGAAGAGCTTTCTGAATCAAAGCATTTTGACCAGGTGGCCTTTCTCGTAGAGAGGATCTGCGGGATCTGTTCGTCAAGCCACCCCTATGCCTACGTGCTTGCGGTGGAAGACATTATTGGCGGGGAAGCAAGCGTCGTGCCTGCGCGGGCATTATACATCCGTACGATCATTGATGAGCTGCAACGGATCCACAGCCATTTATTGTGGCTGGGGCTTGCCGGGCATTTTATCGGTTATAACACCGTTTGGATGTGGGCGTGGAAATACCGCGAGCCGGTGTTGGATATGTTTGAAATGGTCACCGGTAACCGCAACAACTACGCGATGTTCAAGGTGGGAGGCGTGCGCCGCGACATCAAAGACGAAGATATACCTATATTAAAAAAGACATTGGATGAGCTTTCTCCGGCAATAGATATGTTCCGCGGCGCGGTAATGGATGACCCGGTGATCAGGGCCAGGCTTGTCGGAGCGGGGATCTTGACCCGGCAGCAGGCGATTGACTGGTGCGTTGTCGGGCCGACAGCGCGCGCATCGGGTATTAATATTGATATCCGGCGCGACGAGCCGTATGGGGCGATATCAAAGCTTGACTGGAACGTGATCGTGGAAAAAGAGGGTGACGTATTTGCCAAGACAAAAGCAAGGATACTGGAGATGTATGAATGTATCCGGATCATCCGGCAGTGCCTGGACAATATGCCGCATGGCGAGATCGATGCTAATGTTAAAGATATCCCCCCGGGAGAAGGCATCGGCAGGGTCGAGGCGCCGCGCGGCGAGTGCTTTCATTATGTAAAGACCGACGGCACCAACCGCCCGGTAAGGCATAAGATCCGCGCGCCGAGTTTCATGAACGTGGCTTCCAACAAGGTCTCCGTTATCGGCAACACGATATCGGACGCAGCGATCACCCTGGCAGCGGTTGATCCCTGTTATTGTTGCACTGAACGGCTGGCAGTGATCGCTAAACCGGATGATAAAAAAGTAATGAATGGCTGGGATTTAATTAAGCTTTGCCAGGAAAAGACAGAAGCGGTTAAAAAAGAAATGAAGGGGTCGGACAGGCAATGAAATCCGTATTGACGGCTGTATTTTTGCCATTGTTGGGGGCGTTCCTTATTCCGGTATTGCCGAAGAGATATAGGTCTTATTACTCGGTCCTGCTCCTGGGTTTAACTTTTTTCTTCAGCTTGATCGCGGTATCCCTGGCGCTTAAACATAAAGATTTTGTCTTTGTGCGCTATTTTTCCGGATGGTTTGAATTTTCCTTTTTGTCCGACGGCCTGGCAGCCTTTATGGCTGCGGTTTCCTCGTTCGTGGCGTTCCTGATCTCTTTGTATTCTTTGGATTATATGGAGCATTATCCGGAAAACGGCACGTTTTATTTTTGGACCGTGCTGTTCGTAGGCAGCATGATGGGGCTGGTGTTTTCCGCAAACCTCCTTCTTTTGTTCTGCTTCTGGGAAATATCTTCTGTTTGTTCATGGCGGCTGATCGGATTTTATCGCAAGGATGAAGACGTGGCTGCCGCGGATAAGGCGTTCCTGATCACATTTTTGGGCGCCTCGTTAATGCTGGCAGGCATTATTGCCGTTTACCTTAATTACGGAACTTTAAGCGTAAATTCTTTGAAGGGCCTGCCGATCAGCAATATTGCCGCGTTCCTGCTTTTAGCAGGAATAATTTCCAAATCCGCGCAGCTTCCTTTACAGACCTGGCTGCCGGACGCCGGAGTAGCCCCTACGCCGGTAACCGCGCTTTTGCACGCGGCAGTGCTGGTAAAGATCGGGGTTTACTTTTTTGCCCGCGCCTTTGGCATGACTTTCGCGTCATCGCCGTTATTCACCAATACCGCGATAGCCATCAGCGCGGTAACGATAATCGTTGCCGGCGGCTCTGCGTTGGTTGAGAATAATATAAAAAGGATCCTTGCGTATTCAACAATCAGCCAGCTGGGTTATATCCTGCTCGCGCTTGCTTTAAACAGCGCTATTTCGTTTAAGGTTGCCTTGGTTTATATATTGGCGCACAGCCTTGCCAAGGCCGGCTTGTTCCTCTGCGCAGGCATAATCGAACAGGCAACCGGAACAAAAGACATTAACCGGCTCGGTGGCTTGCTTAAGACCATGCCGTTTACCGCGGCAGCTTATCTTTTGTGTGCGTTTTCAGTGATCGGCATTGCGCCTTTTCTGGGGTTTTGGCCGAAATTCATGATCGTGCTCTTGGCAATAAAATCAGGGCATCTCATCGCCGGATTTCTTGCGGTGCTGGGAGCGTTGTTTACCCTGCTTTACCTGATGCGGGTATTTAATAAAGTGTTCCTGGGCGTTGGCGCTGTTGAGGCGCATGAAGATAAAAAGTCTTTTATGGTCATGGTAGTGCTGGCTTTCGGGGCTTTGTCCTTGTTGCTGGGCATTTTGTTTAAATTACCGTTTAATTTTGTTAATACACTGATAAGATAATGACAATGCCTGTATTTTTATTGACTGGTTTGCCTATTTTGGCAGGGATAATTTGTTTCTGCGTTGCCAATGGCACTTTAAGGCGTAACCTGGCGCAGTCAATATTCTTTATCAGCCTTGCCGCTTCGGTATTCCTGCTGATGAAGCCGCAGCCCGGCATGGCAATAAATCTGCTCCCGGACTACAATATCATCTTGGCAATAAATAAACTTTCCGGGTTCATTATTATTTTCGTTAATCTTTTTGGTTTGCTGATCTGCCAGTATTGCCGTGATTACGAAAGGCTTAAAGACAGCCGTTTGTATTTTTCCTGTTTACTGTGGCTGATCGCTTTTTCTAATCTGATCTGCCTTGCCGCGGATTTCGCGGTTTTTATCTTTGCCTGGGGCGCGGGGCTGGCGCTTTTGTACGCGCTTTTAAGCATGGGCTCGCGTGAGGTTGCAAATAAGGCGCTGGTTGTCGTCGGATTAGGTGATTTTTTCCTGCTTTTAGGAGCAAGCCTTTATATTTATTTGACCGGGACAACTGCCATTCCGCTTAAGGCAGCAGTGCCCCTGGATAATCCGCTTGGCTGGATGAGTTTTTTGTTCATGCTTTTCGGCGCATTTGCGAAATCAGGCTGTTTTCCTTTTCATACCTGGATCCCCGATGCCGCAGAGACCGCGCCTGTGCCGGTAATGGCGCTACTTCCGGCATGCCTTGATAAGTTACTCGGCATCTATTTCCTGGCAAGGGTGTGCGCCGACCTCTTTATATTTAATAACGCGGCTTCCGCGTTTCTGCTTATTATCGGGTCTTTTACGATATTGTTCGCGGTAATGATGGCGCTCGTCCAGCATGACTTAAGGAAGCTTTTATCTTTTCATGCCATCAGCCAGGTCGGATATATGGTGTTAGGCTTTGGCACGGCACTGCCCATCGGCATTGCCGGAGCGCTGTTCCATATGTTGAATAACGCGATCTATAAAACCGGGCTGTTCCTCACCGGTGGATCAGTCGGCCAGAAAAAAGGTACTTTTGAGCTGGATAACCTTGGCGGCCTGGCAAAGTATATGCCCGTGACTTTTGGGGCCGCTTTGGTCTTTTCTCTATCCATCTCCGGCATCCCGCCGCTTAACGGGTTTGCTTCCAAATGGATGATCTATCAGGCAGCGCTGCTGGGAGCGGTGAATTCGTCCTCTCTACTGCTGCGTCCGGTATTTATGCTCGCCCTGATCAGCGCGATGTTCGGCAGTATCCTGACGCTGGCAAGCTTCGTAAAATTCATTCACGCGATCTTTCTCGGCGAAGAAAAATCATCAAGCCGCGACAGCGCGGCCGGAATTTCTTTTAATATGCAGGTCCCCGTCGTTATCCTGGCCGGCCTTTGCGTATTCTTCGGGCTTTTCCCGAACTTATTTTTGAAATGGGTCATCCAGCCATGGATAGGAGAAGAGATATTGTTCTCCGGCAGCTGGAACAGTACGCTCGCTTTTATTTTGATCGCTCTCGGGCTGCTCTTGGGGCTGATATTCTTTAGCCTGACCAAAGACAGAAAATCATTAAGGCCGATGGTCTCCTTTATCGGAGGCGAAGACCCGGATCTTGCTACGGCCTTTTCATCATCCGGTTTTTATAAAACCATAGAAGAGATGCCGTTGGCAAAAAAGGCATACCGCTTAATAAAGATCGAGGCATTTGACCTGTTTAATGTAATAGACAGCGCGATGAAATTATGCGGCTATCTTTTATTTATTTTCGCAGACAGGTTTATAAACCTGATCACGCACGCAACAGGCTATGCCGTGCTCGGGGTAAGCCGGCTGCTGCGTTTGTTCCATACCGGCGTGCTTGATTTTTATCTGGCCTGGAGCCTGTTTGGTTTAGCAACCCTATTTTTTATCTTAATGTCAAAATGATCGAACTGCATCTGATCCTGATATTCATGATCATCGGCGCGCTTGTGGCAATGGAAGCCAAGGATCTCTTGTCCAGCGTAATCGCGCTGGGTGCGGTAGGTATGGGGCTTACTTTGGAATTTTTGCTTCTTAGGGCTCCGGATCTGGCGATCACCCAGTTGGTAGTGGAGATATTGTCTCTGGTTATCCTTATCCAGGCAACAGTGGGTGTTACTATACCGCCGGAAAAAATAAAAGTGAGATTGGGTTATTTTGCTTTCGCGATTATCTTTTGCGCGATATTCCTCTGGTTTGGCCATAAAGCGCTGGCAGAGTTGCCGGCTTTTGGAAACTCCATAATGAAAATGGGCTCGCAATATCTTGCCGAAGGCTTAAGCAAGACCGGGGCTGCCAACATGGTCGCGGCAATAATCCTTGATTTCCGGGGCTACGACACTTTAGGCGAGGCAACCATATTATTCGCTTCAGTGATCGGAGTGCTCGCGGTATTAAGGAATAAGGACAAGAAAAAATGAAACGCAAGGAAGCGGGAATGTCGTTGATCGTCAAACGGATTACCAAGATCACCGTCAGCCTGATATTTTTGTACGGTGTTTATATTGTTTTGCACGGCCACCTTACCCCGGGCGGAGGGTTTGCCGGAGGAGTGATCATCGCATTGTCTTTTATTCATCTTGTCCTTGCCTTTGGCAGGGAAACTGCCGTGAAAAGGCTAAGCGAGGCAGCTGTTTCAATCGTGGAATCCGCGGGAGGCTTGATATTTTTGGGATTAGCGCTCCTGGGCGTCATTACCGGATCAGTTTTCTTTTTAAACGCGCTTCCTAAGGGCCAACCGTTCCACTTATTCAGCTCCGGCACCATTGTCTTGTGCAATATCGCGATATTCTTAAAGGTCGGGGCAGGGCTATTCGCGATATTTATCGCGCTGGCTGTTTTAAGAATCCCCGTTGAAACAGCAAAAGAGGAGAAATAAGGGATGAGCCTTTATGTCCTGTGTCTAATTTTATTCTCTATCGGCATATACTGCCTGTTGGTAAAGAAAAACCTGGTCAAGAAGATCGTTGGCTTCGGCATTGCCGAATACGCCTTAAATCTTTTCTTTATCCTTTTGGGTTACCGGTCCTCGGGCAGGGCGCCGATACTGGACCAGCGCGTGACGATCACTAATTTTGTTGATCCCTTGCCGCAGGCGTTGATCCTTACCTCTATCGTCATAGGCCTGGGCATTACGGCATTAATGGTAGCGCTGGTAGTGCGCATTTATGAGAAATACAAGACGTTTGATATAGACGAGATTCGCAGGTTGAAAGGGTAATTATGCTTCCATTATTTGTGGTTGTGCCGTTAGCTGCCGCGTTTACGATCCCGATTTTATCGGCGCTGCGCAGGAACTTTGCGCAGTGGCTGGCAATAATCTGCGGCGGGTGGCTGCTCTTGCTTTCTATTAAAAGTATCTCCTGGCTGAAAAGCGGCATAAAAGTTTATGCTGTAGGAAACTGGCAGCCGCCGTTCGGTATTTGCATGGAGTTGGACGGCCTGACCGTGCTTATGCTTTTAGTGGTTAACTTGATCGGATTTCTTGCCATCCTGTATTCTTTTGATTACGCGAAAAAATATTCTTCGCCCAAGCTGTATTATACGCTGTTTTGCCTGCTTTTGGCCGGATTAAACGGCGTAGTGATCAGCGGAGATTTATTCAACATGTTTGTTTTTCTTGAGATCGCCTCGATAGCCAGCTATTCTTTGGTTGCCTTCGGCGCTGAAGCGGAAGAACTTGAGGCAGCGTTTAAATACCTGGTCTTGGGCAGCGTTGCTTCGGCATTTATCCTGCTTGCCATTGCAATGCTTTTGGGCGGCGTTTCCACGTTAAATATGGCGGATATCAGCCGTTCTTTAAATATGTCGTCTTCGGCTAATCTCATTCTTTTTTCCCTTGCCCTGTTTATCATGGGTTTTGGTTTAAAAACCGGGCTTGTGCCTTTTCACGCCTGGCTTCCTGACGCCCATCCTGCGGCGCCCGCGCCTGTATCGGCAATGCTTTCCGGCGTAGTGATCAAAACGCTGGGGGTTTATGCGTTAGTAAGGGTGATCTTTAATATTATCGGTTTTACTCCGCTTATCGGCTCACTTTTGGCAGGCTTCGGGATCTTATCAATGGTTTTCGGGGCCTTGCTGTCTCTGGGGCAATGGGATCTTAAGCGGCTCCTGGCATACAGTTCAATCAGTCAGGTCGGCTATGTGATTTTCGGCATCAGCCTTGGCACGCCCCTGGGGATTATCGGCGGCTTGTTCCATCTTTTTAACCACTCTTTGTTCAAATCGCTGCTTTTCTTTAATGCTGGCAGCCTTGAACAGGCAACCGGCACAAGGATGCTTGATAAATACGGCGGTTTATCCAAAGAAATGCCGGTTACGGCAGCTACATCTATGGCAGCTTCTTTGTCGATCATCGGTATCCCACCTATGTGCGGCTTCTGGAGCAAACTGATCATTATTATTGCCGCTTTCGAAGCGGGAAATATATTCGGCGCGCTTACCTGCATAGCGGTAGCGGTGATCACACTGGCGATATTTTTAAAATTCCAGAAGCACGCGTTCCTGCGCAAGGGCAAGGAAGATACGGCTCATATAAAAGAAGCAGGCGTTTGCATGCGTTCTTCAATGATCATCCTGGCGCTGTTGTGTTTTGCGGTGGGAGTAATGTTCCATCCTTTTGTCAATAAAATCGTAAAACCGGCCGCGGATATGTTGCTTGAAGGCAAAGGCTACGCAAATATAGTATTAAAAGACAAATGAAGAATAAACGTTCAAGGGTAGTGACTTTTTTTGTTTGCGTGATCCTCTGGCTGCTTTTGACTTTTCCGCCTGACCGGCAGGAATTATTTGCCGCCGTATTAGTCGGCCTGCTTGCCGCGCTGTTAATGGGCGATATGTTTACCTCTAAAGCGGGCAGATGGGTCAGCCCGAAGCGCTGGCGCTGGTTTGCCGTATTTATCGCGGTGTTTATCTGGGAGTGTATTAAGGCAAACTTTGACGTGGCGATCCGGATCTTGAGCCCGCGCCTGCCGATAAATCCCGGAATCGTTAAGGTAAAAACCAGCTTAAAATCAGAGACCGGCCTGACCTTCTTGGCGAATTTCATTACCCTGACGCCCGGTACTTTTACCGTTGACGTAGACAAGGAAAACGGTTACCTTTATATCCATTGGATCGACGTAAAAACGCAGGACGTTGAAAAAGCTACGCGGATAATCGTGTCTAAGTTTGAAAGGATCCTAAAAGGAGTATTTGAATGAAATTTTTTCGCTGGCTGGCGGGTTTTGTTTTCCTGGCTGCGGCAATTATCTTTATTTTTGTTTTTCTTAAGGTTACCGCGCAGCAGAAACTTATACTTTTCCTTTTACTTTGTTTTATGCTTTCCCTGATCCGGATCTTTAAGGGGCCGACAGCGGCAGACCGCTCGGTGGCAACGGACATACTCGGCATATTGGTCATTGGTTTCTGCGCGATAATGGAAATATACGGAAACCGTGGATGGTATATGGATATTGCCATTGCCTGGGCGCTGCAGAGCTTTATCGGCACACTTGCTTTAGCCAAATTTTTGGAAGGCAGGCATTTTGATGAATGAGATAATTTCACTTTTGTTCATTATTGTGGGCATTATGTTTGACCTGTTCGGCTGCCTCGGCCTGCTCAGGCTGCCGGATGTTTATAACCGGCTTCAGGCTTCCACAAAGTGCGTGACCCTGGGGACCTGCAGCATCTTATTCGGGGTCTTCGTAAAGTTCGGGTTCAGCTCTACCGGTATAAAAGCCCTACTTTGCATCGGTTTTCTTTTACTTACTTCGCCGGTTGCCGCGCACGCGCTTGCCCGGGGATGTCACTGCGCGGGAATTAAATTATGGAAGCATTCTGTCTGCGATAAATATGAGGAAGACAAGAACAGCGCCAAGGAGCCGTCTGCCTGATGCGATATCCTAAATTACGGGAGTTAAAAGAGGCGATAAGGTCGCTTTTTAGTAAGCCTTATACTACGCGCTTTCCTTATGAGCAGCATAAGCCGTATGAAAGGTTCCGGGGAAAGCCCGAGTTCCACGTTGATGATTGCGTCGGCTGCACTGCCTGTGTGCAGGTCTGTCCTGCCGGAGCGCTCAGTTTTAAAGACGAAGCCAAGAACGGCAAAACAAAGCGCGTATTGACCGTGCGTTGGGATATTTGCATTTATTGCGGGCAGTGCGAGGCAAATTGCCTTACCGGAAAAGGGATCGTCCTTTCGCGGGAATTTGATCTGGCTACCACCGGGAAAAGGGAAGACCTTTACCAGACCATAGAAAAGGAGGTCTTGCTTTGCGATTGCTGTAAAGAGGTAATTATGCCGCTTGACCAGATAAAATGGGTGGCGAATAAATTAGGGCCGCTTTGTTTTACCAATGCTTCAGTGATGCTGTTTTATTTGCGGAACTTGAGCCTTGCCTGGAAAGAAAAGTTTTTCCCCAAGGAAGAAGCGTTCCTGCGTTCAGACCGGGTTAAATTGCTTTGTCCGCGTTGCCGCAGGCAGGCAGTAATTACGTCGTAGGGACGGTTCTCGGCCAAGGAGAAAAATGTCCCCGGATGGGGACACTTTTCCCTTGGACCGAGAACCGTCCCTAAAACATTTGCATTTTTTAAAATAAGTATTAAAATGGATTGCATATTATTGTGCAACGAGAGGGGGTGAATCGCGACTATGAAGAAAACGGGTTTTATAGTTTTAACGCTGGCAATAGCAGGTATTTGCCTTTGGGGGTGCGGCCAGAAAGAGCCTTCATCCGAAGAATTAATGCAGGATCCGATGTCAATGGAGTCGTTAAGCACAATGACTGCCACTGATACAAAGGCAATGCCGGGAATGAAGCCGGAAGTCGGTATTCAAGAAGTAAAACCGGCGGCTGTAACAGCCGAGCCTAAATTGGAGCCGCTTCCGCCCGCAGGACCTTATAAGCCTACGTCAAGCGAGATCCAGACTGCGCTAAAGAACGCGGGTTATTATGACGGCAACATAGACGGAAAAGTCGGCCCGAAGACAAAAAAGGCAATACAGGATTTTCAAAAGGCCAATAGCCTTGAGGCAGACGGAAAAGTCGGCCCCAAAACCTGGGCAGTCTTAGGCCCTTACCTTGATACTGCAGCCATGGAAGCAGCCGCGTCAAAGCCGGCTGGAAAGAAAAAAAGATAAGCATAACGCCCCCTTGAAAACCGGAATGTAATGTTGTATACTTTAATTGCCGATAAAGGTAAACCCCGGGAAACCGGGGGGCGCAAAGCCTCAGGCCTAAGTTGCTCTACAAAGCCATATTCTTTGAGGAGGCGAGATCAAGAATAGCTCGGCATGTAGGGGCAATATGGTAGCTGGGTTGCCGAAACGCGAGGCCGCGAGTAGTTTAGATTTTGGCCTTTATCGGCGTTTTCATTTATCCGGCATATAAATTACTAAAAATCCCAACAGGATCCCCCCAAGATTTTGTTGGGATTTTTTATTTTAAAGTGTTATAATTAAACGAGCTAAGATAGATTATTCATACAGTTAAGGAGCAAAAATGGCTATATCCGCTAAGTTGGCCCACGAGATAAAGAATTCCCTGGCAATAATCCTGCAGGGAGTTGAATGCTTAAGGAACAATGCCGTTTCCGCGGATGAAAGCATGAAAACAGTAGTAAAATACATTGAAGAGGCGGCATTGAAGATTGATAAAGCCATAAAAGGAGGCGAAATTGACAAAGAAAAAGATCCTGATCATTGATGATGAAGAGGCTCTCACCCATCTTGTGAAGATGAATCTTGAAGCAACCGGCAATTATGAAGTAATGGCGGAAAACAGAGGGGCCAACGGGCTTGCAGATATAAAATCGTTTAAGCCGGACCTGGTTTTATTGGATATTATCATGCCGGAGATAGACGGTTCGGACGTAGCCAGCCAGATAATGGCAGACCCGGAAACCTCCGGCACGCCGATAGTTTTTTTGACCGCGATAATCAGGAAAGAAGAGGCCGCGGCAAGCAAGGGGGTTATCAGCGGGTATCCTTTTATCGCCAAGTCCGTAAGCATTAAAGAGCTTATTGAGTGCATAGAGAAAAACGCGCGCAGGCAATAAAGGCCCATGGAGCCCATTGACAAAGACCTGATATTGCGGCAGATCCCGCTGTTTGAGGCCTTATCGGCCGAAGAGAGCGAGCTGGTCAAGCCGCGGTCGGAGATCATTGAATACGGCAAGAACCAGGTAGTCTATGAAGAAGGCTCGCCTGCCGACGCATTTTATTGCGTTGTCCTCGGCAGGGTAGTGATCTACACGCGTGACCCATCCGGCAATGAGACAATCCTTGAATACCTGCATCGCGGAAAATATTTCGGGATCATTTCGTTGCTTACCAATGACAGCCACTCGGTAAGCGCCCGCACGCTCAACGATTCGGCGCTGCTGGTCATTAAAAAGGAAGATTTTGATTTTATACTTAAAAGTATCCCCAGGCTTGCCATAGACTTAAGCCTTACTCTTTCACGCCGCCTAAAAAATAAATCCGTCCACCAAAAAACGATCTTTGAAAGCACGATCGCCTCGGTATTCAGTTCCTACTCGCAGGCAGGCAAAACCGTTTATGCCCTGAACCTGGCGCTTAGCCTGCATAAGGAATCATGTAAATCGGTGTTGATCATTGATATCTGCGCCGAAGATGCAATCCACAGCCTGCCGCAGAAACTCGGGGTAAGCGCAGAGTATAAAGTTGTTGACCTTTCGGCGTTATCCGGAAGCCCTGCGGATATAGTAAAGGCATCCATCGTAAAGAGCGCTTACGGCGCCGACCTTGTTTGTATAACTTATGCAGCGGAAGACGAATCAAGCCTGAAAAAACTCCTGGCTGTTTTAAGCCAGATGATAAACGATTATCATTACATCATCCTTGACCTGCCTTCGTCCATGGACCAGTTTGTGCTTGGCGCGCTGAACCAGTCTGACTTTATACATATATTGACCAGCCCCCAGGCAGTTGATTTGAAGAAGACGCATAACCTCATCAATCGGCTTAAGGATGATTTTCATTTCCAGGAAGCAAAGATCAGGGTAGTCATTAATGAATACAAGCTTTCCAAGATCAATTACCAGGAGCAGCGGGAGATCGTAGGTTTTAATATCCACGCGACCCTGCCGCGAATGGCGCTTGAATCATCCGACAGACTGGTGCTTGACGATCCGCTCTCGGAATATGCCAAGGCAGTAAGGAGGATCAGCCGGCAGCTGGCAGATAACCTTGTGGGCCTGGCGCTGGGCATAGGCGTGGGTTACGGGTTCTGCCATATCGGCGTGCTTAAGGTTATTGAAGAGGAAAATATCCCCATAGACGTCATTTCCGGATCAAGTATCGGTTCGCTGATTGCCAGCCTATGGGCAACCGGCAGGAGCGCTCAGGAAATACTTGAGATCATTAAAGAGGAGTTTAAACAACCCAAATATACATGGGGCCTTATTGACCTTACTTTTCCGTCGCTGGGTTTTATCAGGGGCAACAAGCTTTACAAATTTCTCAAAAAATATCTAGGCAGTAAGACTTTTTACGACGTGCGGCTGCCGCTGAAGATCATTGCCAGCGATATCCGCAATAAGGAGCCGCGCGTGCTTGACAAGGGGCTCTTGATTGACGCGATCATGGCAAGCTGCGCGATGCCCGGGGTTTTCCAGCCGTTTAAACTTAAGGAAGAATTGCTGCTTGACGGCGGAGTGATCAATCCCCTGCCGACGGAAGTGCTGTTTAAAATGGGGATCCGCAAAATTATCGCAGTCAACGTGACTCCCTCAAGGGAGGATATTTTAAAGCAATACGAGAGTTTAAAAGAACAATTTGCCTTAGCCGGCAAAGAGATCAAAAAAGGCAACTGGTTTAACCTGAAACATTATCTGCAGAAGAAATTCAGGACGAACATCCTGGATATAATCTTTAGCAGCGTTGAGTTGATGCAGTCGGAGATAATACGCAGGGAAGTCCTGCTTGCCGATGTTGTCCTGCATCCGGATACCAGCGGCCTGCATTGGCTTGAGCTTTACCGCGCCGTGGAATTTGCCCAGCGCGGGGAAAAAGAGGCGCGCGCCAACCTTGACAGGATCAAACAGATGTTGAATGAATAATAGGAGGGAAGCCATGAAGGTAAGATTTTCAGGTTTAATGCTTGTATTTTGCGCGTTTATCCTTGTCGGATGCTCGACGGTAAAAGAGGCTGCCCGGGGCGTGATCGGGATATCTACAAAGGAAGTTGAAGAGAGCCGCAAAGACGCGCTGGTAAAGCAATTCAATTATTCGTATAATGATTGCTATGATAAAACCATGGAAGTCTTGAAGTATATCGGCGCGTATGTTTATACGGAGGACCCGAAAAAAAATATGATTGCCGTATATGTCTCTGCTTCCGATACCACGGTAGCCGGAGTGTTCTTTAAAAAGATTGATCCTGCCAATACGCAGGTGGAAGTGGCGTCTCCGAGTACTTATGCCAAGGAATTGATCGCCGAAAATGTTTTTGCCGGGCTTGACGGGACATTGGATATGGAGAAAGATTTTGTTAGTCCCAATAATACAATTGAGCAGGAATAGAAAGGGAGGATAAAGCTATGCCGTATAATGCCAGTCTGGATGAACAGTTGTTTTCCAAATCATGGGAATCGGAGAACGGTAAGATCGTTGTCAGCGTATATTCCTACAATAAAGGGACTAAGAAACTGCAGATCGCAAGGGAAGTCAAAGACAGGGAAGGCAATTTTACCTTTGCCAAGCTCGGAAGGCTTTCCAAGGATGAAGTAGAAGCGGTCTTGCCTTTGATACAGGAAGCTGTAAAAGCCATGTAAATTCCGGCAATGTCAGACACTGCCTGTGATATGCTGCAACATTTAAGAGCTCATTTAAAGGGTAAGGTCGTGATACTTGCCGTAGGCAATACCCTAAGAAGCGACGATGCTCTTGGCCCTGTCTTAGCCGGGCGCATAAAAGACAAGGTGCCCTTTAAGGTCTTTGATGCCGGCCCAACCCCGGAGAATTATTTCGGTAAGATCATCCGGGAAGCGCCGGATAATCTGGTCGTCATTGACGCGGTTGATTTTGGCGCTAAAGCAGGCGAATTCAGCGTTATTGAAGCCAGCGCCTTAAAGACAGCTAATTTATTCGCCACGCATAATGCCTCCATTTCATTAGTCAGCGATTACTTGCAAAATAATTTGGCCGCGGATATAATATTTTTAGCGATCCAGCCTAAAACAACCGTTTTCGGCGAGAATTTAAGCCCGGAAGTAACCCGCACATTGGATAAATTAGAGGATTGGTTTTGTGAAGCAGGCAAAGAAGAGAGATAGCTGGGGTTCGCGATTAGGCATCATCATGGCGGTTGCCGGTTCGGCAATCGGCTTGGGAAATTTTTTGAGGTTTCCTGCTAAAGCAGCCGCTAACGGCGGCGGCGCTTTCATGATCCCGTACTTTGTTTCGTTATTCCTGCTTGGCATACCTTTGATGTGGATCGAGTGGACGCTCGGCCGTTACGGCGGCGGGTTTGAACACGGCACTGCCCCGGGGATCTTTCACAGCGTCTGGCAGAAGAACCGTTTTATCAAATATTTCGGGGTGATTGGCATATTCGGGCCGCTGGTTATATTCGTATATTATACGTATATTGAAGCCTGGACTTTAGCGTACAGTTTTTTCGCGCTCACGGGAAAATATTCCGGGCTTGCCGATCAGGCCTCAATGCAAAGTTTTCTGGCGGGTTTCCAGGGCCTGGAGCATAACCAGCATTTTAGCGGCTTGCGCACCGCCTACATTTTTTTCCTGATCACTTTTGCGTTGAATGCCGGGGTGATCTACTATGGCATAAAAGGCGGCATTGAGCGGCTTTGTAAGATCGCCATGCCGCTGTTGTTTATTTTTGGCGTTATCCTGATGATCCGCGTTTTGACTTTAGGCGCGCCGGATCCTAACCATCCGGCGTGGAATATTTCCAACGGCTTCGGGTTCTTATGGAACGCGGATTTTTCCAGTTTAAAATCAGCAAAGGTCTGGCTTGAGGCAGCAGGCCAGATATTTTTTACTTTAAGCGTGGGTATCGGCGTGATCCTTACTTATGCCAGTTACCTTTCTAAGGGCGATGATGTTGTTTTATCAGGTTTGACTGCGGCAAGCACCAATGAATTCGCGGAAGTGATCCTTGGAGCCAGCATTATCATCCCGGCGGCATTTGTTTTCTTTGGCCCGGATCAGATGCAGTCCGTGGCAAGCTCCGGAGTATTTAATCTGGGCTTTGTGACTATGCCATTAATACTCAGCAAATTGCCGCTTGCCGCGTTATTCGGATTTTTGTGGTTTGGCCTGTTGTTTTTGGCAGGCGTAACTTCTGCAGTTTCCCTGGCACAGCCGGCGGTGGCCTTCCTTGAAGATGAATTTGACATTAACAGGAAAAAAGCGGTTGGCATATTTTCCGCAGCGGCATTTTTACTTTGTCAGCCGGCGATCTTCTTTTTGGGCAGGGGCGTGGTTGATGAATTGGATTTTTGGGGCGGGACATTTTTCCTGGTTTTGTTCGCTACGATCGAGACGATCCTTTTTGCCTGGGTATTCGGCATTGAAAAGGCATGGGATGAGATACATAAGGGAGCGGATATGGCCGTACCGAAGATATATAAATTCATTATCCGCTATATTACGCCGTTGTTCTTGTTCATTATTCTGGGGATGTGGTTTTGGCAGGAATGGCTGCCGATCATTTTTATGAAAAATGTTTCTGCACAAAACCGGATCTATGTATTGGCAACAAGAGTGGGGCTGCTGTTGGTGTTTTTCGTCCTGGCGGTTTTAGTCAGGCTTGCCTGGAAACGTAAAAAGGCAATAGCGGAGAAATTCAGATGAACCTGAGCGGGTGGATATTTATCGCTATTTCATGGGGTTTTATCATCAGCCTGCTCATATTTTGTTTTATGAAAGTCTTCTCAAAGAAGGAATTAAAATGAGGGGTTATCTGGAATTTCAGGATGGCGCAACGAAAGTCACGCTGCGGTAAGCTTCCCCGCTGAAAGCCGGTAAAAATGTTGCTTTTTCTGTAATTTGTGTTAATATAAAAACCCTGCAGTTTTATGGAATTAATTAGCCGAGGTAGCTCAGTGGTAGAGCGCGGCCCTGAAAAGGCCGGCGTGGGGGGTCCGATTCCCTCCCTCGGCACCATATAAAAACGAGAGGTTCTCACAAGCCTCTCGTTTTGCTTTATTTAGGCGTAATTGCTTCATTTTTGAGGCACTTACGCCTTTTTTGTTGCTTTGGATAACTTTGCATGAATTTACAGGGGTTTATATAACGCATTGTCTTAACGTCACCTTAACGTCACAAGGAGGATAATTATGAAAATTCAGGAACTGAGGGAAGATTTAACAGTTTTAGGGTTAGGGGATAATCTTAATTTAGCTGTATTGCTATATTTATCCGCAACAGCCAGAAAGACCTCGTGCAAAATCTCCGTTCTTGTTTCCGGCCCTGCAGGATTAGGTAAATCTCATCTTGCCAAGAAGATATTAGAATTATTCCCGTCAGAAGATATTATCGTAAGCTCCCGGATGACCCCCGCCGGTCTTATGGGGCTTGAAGATTTAAGGGGCAAGATCCTGTTTATTTACGAACGTTTTGAAGATCCGCTATTTGCTCAATACATTCGGGAGCTGATGACAGAGGGAGAAGTCAGGTATACCACGGCAGACGGCGAACGGTGTCTGAAGGGCCCGGTTACCTTAATCGAGACTACCGTTAATCACAACATCATAGGTGCCGAGAACAGGTCGAGGTGTTTTGTGGTCGGCATAAATACTTCTCTCGAAGCAAAAAATGGAATTCTGGAGAAGCAGAAGGCGTTAAGAACCATGGAAGGTTTTCGTTATCAGGAGAATTTTGATTCTATTCAGAAAAAGCATAGGGAATTCCACCAAGGGTTAGACGAGTCTTTGTGGGTTATAATTCCCTTTGCGAAGAATATCAAATTTCAAGCCTCTCCGCATCACGCCCCGCGGATACTCCAGCGTGTCCTCAATGTTATCGCAACTATAGCATATCTAGACCAGAATCCAACTCGTGTCGTCACTGAAGGCGGCACACGCTACATTGAAGCTACAACGACTGATTTCGAAGAAGCAAGGCAGCTACTTACCAATATTCCTATTGAAGAAGACGGTTCTCTGCTTTCTTATAAGGAGGTGGAATTTATTAATATGCTAAGAAGTCAAAGAGAGAGGCTGTCCAGAAAAACCTTTTTTTCGCGCAATGATTTATTGAATGCGTTGCCTCAAGAGAGCCCTTACAGGAGCTATAAGGTTGTTTCTAAAATCCTTGCTACCATTAGTAGGCTTGGTTTCATTGATGAACTTCCGCTGCGGGGGATAAAGAATAGGGTAGAGTATCGTTTCAATAAGGAGTTTCCGTATATGTCTGAGGGGAATTCGATGTTGACGTGCTACTCAACGCTGAGTTTGGCGTAGTTTTGCCATAAGGCAGGGGAAGCAGATCTTGAGTTATTGAAATTAGTTAGGTTAAAAATTTTAGTTTTGCCAGTTTTCACAAAAGAAAGGAATGACAAAATGGAAGACTTTAGAATTAAATACCGGCCACAAGATATGTCAGAAATTTGGGGCAATGAATGTTTGAAAAAAAGATGGGCTGGGTATCTAAGGAGAAAATCTCCGCCTAAATCCATAATCTTGCACGGTAACTACGGCGTAGGCAAAACTACCCTAGCAAGGATTATTGGAGGGGATATCTTAAAACTCAGAGATAATAATTTTGGTTTATCTGGGGGTTTTCACGAATTGGATTCAACTAAGCTTGATTCTGAAAACCTAAGAGGGTTTTTATCTAAGATTACGGGATATGTTCATGGAACTACGGTGTTGTTTTTTGACGAATTCCAAAGGATGCCCCCAAAGGCCCAAGAGATACTTTTAAAGCCCGTTGAAGAGGACGACGATCTGTTTTGTGTCTTTGCAACAACGGATATGAACAGCATAGACGGCGGTATCCAATCAAGAAGCGATAAATTCATCATCCAAAAACCCTCAATGGCGATCCTGATAGAGAAGCTTACTGAAATAGCCGAAAAAGAGGATATTGAGATTACGAAGGAAGCCTTGGGGTTTCTCATCGAGTTAGCTGATTATTCTCCACGCGAGTGCTTGGGGAATCTCTATTCTTTTGGGGGTTCCGATGGCATTATTGACGGAAAAGTGGTGCAACAATTCTTAAACCCTGATTAAGCAATAAAATTTTAAAATTCTCCGACGAGAAAATAAATTTAACTAAAAAATCCCTTGACAAATATTATCCGCTATGGTTTTTATTTATTTGTAGATGTGATGTAACATACTGTAAATAAATGAGTTATGTGTCAGGAGCGAAGCAGGGAATTATCAATTTTTCTCTGTAGCAAGAGCAATATAGGCATTATTAAACTTTTTCTCCGTGAGAGGAATAGATATTGTCCGATTCAAAGAATAGAACTCCCCGGAGCCATATTTATAGGCGTCACAGGATGCACAGCCAGTCAATCATTGAACTGGAGCAGGCGATGCTGCCCGTCAAAGCGGCGATGCAGGCGCGCGGGCTCAATATCTGCTTGGAAAAATTAGATAGCCTAATCAATAAGATTAACCATGAAAAATCAGACATAGAGTCTAACCTTCGCTCAAGCCTCGGCATTAAGGGCGAGATAAATTTCAACAGCTCAAAGGATATCGCGGTCATTCTTTCCGCGGCCTTAGGGGTTAAATTGCTTAAGAGCCGCAGCGGTAGATTTATTACGAACAGGCAGGTTCTCCAAAATTTCAATAATCCTTTGACTGAAACTATTGCCCAATATCGCAACCTGCAAAAGATTTTGTCTTCCCTAACGGCTGTTTATGGAGCAACTGACAAAGCGGAAGCTAAACTATCCTGCATCTATACTGATGATTGCCCCAGCGGTCGGCTTTATACCAAAAACTACAACATCCAAGGCATCGGCGAACTCTGCCGTGGTGTCGTTTATCCTGATGAGGGCTGTTCGTTTATCTTAGCGGACTACGATAGTTTTGAATTGCGAATTCTTAGCGCACTTGCCCACGATACCTATTTTAAAGACTGCTGGTCTAAAGGTTTGGATTTACACCGTAAAGTAGTCAGTGATATGAAAGGGATTCCCTACGAATCCGTAACTGCTAAGGAACGCAAACTCGGAAAATGTCTCAATTTCGGTCTTGCATACGGTCAGGAGCCTCATGGATTGGCGCGTAATCTCCGTATTCCCGTTTCTGAGTCTTCTAAGTTAATGGCTGGCTATAAAAACAAGATTCCTAAGATTGAAGAATTTAAACGGGAGTCAATCCGTTCAGCGCATATCACCGGCTACACTAAGACTTACTACGGTCGCAAGCGCCTGCTTCCTGAAATCCTATCTTCTAATCTCCTCGATGCAAAGAAAGCTGAGCGGCAAGTCATTAATACCAAGATCCAAGGCACAGGGGCAGACATTGTTAAATTCAGCTTAGTTAAATTACATAACGCCGGGTTTAAAATAGACACCATGTTACACGACGGGATTTTAATTACGGTCTCAGACGATAAGGTCGACAGCAGCATTCAGAAGATCAGGGAAATTATGGAGATAGAAATTGAAGGGATGAAATTTACTACTTCTATCAAAACCGGGAAGACGTGGGGCCAATGTCACCAATCTTAAATAACAGGCTTAATCAAATTTTTAACTTTTTTGGGCTGGCAAAAAGCTACCTGTTTATTGTGTATGGTCATAGTTTGACTTGTGCTGGGAGATTTTATGCTGATAAATGATTTTACCTTTTGAGCCAAAAATAACCCAACCTATGCCCTGTTAGAGTTTTTCTTATGAAACTGTTACCGAAAGAACTGGCACAAAAGATACCTAATCTCTATTCGCAGGAATATAAGGGCGAAGAGGCGTTGGTTTATATTAAATTATTCGATCCCTGCAGTAACTGGGCATGGTTTGCCACGGAATTTGATGGTGAGGATACTTTTTTCGGATTAGTGATTGGCCATTTTACAGAACTGGGCTATTTCAGCTTAAAAGAATTAGAGAGTTTTCGCAACCGTCTTGGGCTGGGTATTGAAAGGGATTTGCATTTTACACCTATGACTCTAAAGGAAGTGAGGGAAGTAAATGGCTGCTAGGTCTATATTTTTATTGATAATTATTCTGCCGGTAGTATCATAATTCCTATGACAATACAAGAGCGCTACGAAGCATTAAAAGGTAAAGTCGTTAAGAGAAAGAAGGAATTCGATTCCTTCATAAAGATGTTGGAGTCAGAGTCAAGTTGGCTCACAAGTCCGGCAAGCACGAGGTTCCATTTGAACAAAGAAGGTGGGCTTTTGGAGCATAGTGTTGGCGTTACTGAAACTCTCCTGAAATTCAGAGAGTTCCTCGCTCCTCAAATATCAGAGGAATCTTGCGTAATTGTTGGGCTTCTTCACGATGTCGGCAAGATAGGCATGCCTGGCAAACCTAGGTATTTGAAGAATGATAACCAATGGGAGATCGATAAACGAGGTATTACCTATAAGATCAACCCCGCAGAGGTAGATATGAATCTTGCCGCACGCAGCTTGTATCTCATTGCAAAATATATCCCGCTTTCTGACTCAGAGGCCCAAGCTGTTCTTTATCACGATGGCCAATTTTTAGATTTTAACAAGGAAGTGGCGCATAAAGAGACGCCCTTGACTCTTTTAGCGCATTGGGCTGATTACTGGACGGCGCATATCTATGAAGAAGGCCGTAGCATTAATGAAGATAGTGATTATTATACTGGAGATAGAAAATAAATATGTATCAACCAATGCATTCAGATTTTCTTATACACTGGACAGGCAAGGACATTGATGCAAAATATGACCCTAGGTGGTATACAGGACATTCATCGCGGACAAGTGAGAAGGCTATCAAGTTATATTTGCAGCGTCTTAAAGGCATCTTATACCACGGCTTGTGGATGACAAAGCGCAGAGAAGATGAGACGGTTGTTATTTATGATAACAATGGGAAGAGAAGAAAAATTAAGAGACCAGAAACAGCGAGGATATGTTTTACTGAATTGCGGCTGTCTGACGCGCGGGCTCATGCGAAAAAGTTTGGAAGGTTAGGTATTGGATTTAAAAGATTTTTTGTATTCAACCTTTTAGGAGCTCCCGTGGTCTATTTTCATCCTCAGAGAGCTAACTGGTTTTTTCCTCCTTATTTCGACTGGTTCAAAAAGATTGGCAAGGAAGCGTATTTCTCATGTTTTTTGAAAAAGATGGGGGAGAAAGATAGGAAAGACAGGACTTGGAAGTATAAGTTTTTCGATGAATCAGAATGGCGCGTAGTGTATTCTCCAGAGATTAAAGAAAAATTAGTAAGTATGGGGAGAACTGATGTATGTTCCGGATTTAAAGAATCCGGAGATAAAGAATTTAAGAGGCTTGAAAGATATTTAGAAAAGACTGGCATAAAGGAGAGGCCGAGTTATCTCATTCCTATAAATCCATCTCGGTGGTTCGCTATGATCATTTATCCTAGTTTAGCTGTAAAAGTCATAGCCGAAAGGGATCCCGATATTAGAAGAATTATAAATAAACTGAAATCTGGCAGAGAGAGCGTGGATGGGATGGAAGCAACCATCAGCAAAGATTGGCCATCAGGGGTATCTTCCGTCGGAGCTATCGGGAAGGCCAAATCGGCTTCCCTTGAAGATTTTAATCTGCCAATTCAGATTGACTTAGACGCTTGTAGAAATTTCTAGAAACTAGAAAGGCAGTATGAATATACTTATTACAAATGACGATGGTATCAATTCTGATGGTATCTTCACTTTGTTCGAAGCGGTTAAAGAGCTTGGTAATGTAACCGTTGTAGCCCCTGATTCAGAACGAAGTGCCGCGGGCCATGCTATAACGATATCCGATCCTTTGCGCGTGAAGACAGTGAACCGTAACGGTAAGTTTTTTGGATATGCGTGTTCAGGGACACCGGCGGACTGCGTCAAACTAGCTGTAAGGGCATTGATGAAGGATAAACCCGACATAGTCATATCCGGGGTTAATCTGGGCCCAAACACTGGTTTTAGTGTTTTATACTCTGGTACGGTATCAGGAGCAACTGAGGGTGCAATATTAGGCATACCAGCCTTTGCAATATCTCTGGGAACTTTCGATAACCCTGATTTTAGTATAGCAGCTGAATTTGCCAAAAAATTAGTAGTTCTGCTTAGAGAAAAAGGTCTTCCGAAGGGAACCCTGTTAAATGTCAATATCCCTGCTGTAAAAAATAGAAATGATATCAGAGGCATAAAGGTTACTACTCAAAGCAAGACTTCATTGGTAGAGCATTTCGATAAGCGGGAGGATCCCCGTAAACACGTCTATTACTGGCTTACAGGTGAGCTGATAGAGTTGGACGGGGAGGAAGATAGTGACATCAAAGCACTACGGGATAATTTTATCTCCATAAGCCCCGTTCATTGTGATATGACTAACCGCGCCTTTATCGATGAGCTAAAGAAGTGGGATTTTGAGAGGCGTTAAAATATATTAAAGGCCCGGCTGCAACCCAAGCTTTTGTTTTTTAAATACCAGCCTAAATTATCCAATTCTCTATTGTCTTTTACGATCTGTTCGTAAATGTCCTCCCAAGTCAGATGGGTAAACCGCTTTTTGTATTCAGCTTTTAACATAGAGCGGACATTACGCATAACAGGCATGCTTTCAGGCTCGCCGCGCTTTAAATTCATCGCGTGCCTGTTCCTTAAGTTCACTACATACCATCTTTTCGCGCCTTCCAAATGAGCCATTGATGCAGCGAATACAATATTCCTAAATAGCTGCTCGTAGAATGGGTTCGGCATATCACTAAAATCAAATATGCTGTTAGTATCTATTAGTTTGTTATGGGTGCAGTATCTCGTTATTGACCTATCTGCTGCTTTTGGCTTTTCGCCCTCAACATCTTCTTTTTCTTTTGCTATAGAGTTTTTACTCCCAAACTTAGCCTCTATACATATGATAACCTTATTCGGGACGACAAGCATTATGTCCGGTTCAGTAGCGAATCGCTTTATATCACTTTCAAGGTGCTTGCGAACATCTAATAGAGGGGCGTAAGGCGTGAATTTATTGTTTTTAAGATCAATCTTTCCGCCCCACAGATACAAGTCTACCTTATCCTTTATATCTTCATTGATTATTTGGCTCGCTAGTTTATTTAGCGCCAGTCCGTTTGATAGTAGCTCCGTAAATACATTGTAAGATACCGCATCTTCGCTGTTTTCATAGCACAGCCTTCCAGATTCCATTTTGTTGCCTTTTTTGAAGAAATTTGCTATGTAGTATTCTCCATTGAATAATAAATTACGCTTGGTGGCGGTCAGCAGGTTTGAGTCAAAGGGCCCATTATAATATACGAATCCATTGGTATGTATCCGCAGGCCGTGTTCAGGGCAGAAGGGTAAATATCTCATTTTACCCTTGAAGCGCTGGAAGGGAACCTTATGGCTATGGGTATCTGATGAGCAGTTTTTGATTGGGCAGCTATTAGGAAGTCTCGTTTTTTGAAGGTCGTTTCTGAAGAATGATATTGTGCAGCTTGAATCGGGCATAGGTTATTTTTCATTGTAGCTCCCTAAAATAATAAGGGAGCGCATATCTGCTACCGGCAACGTTCAAGTAAATCCGATAGAGCTGCATTTCTCCCTGCCCTTTCGGGCAACGAAACAGCTCCACCATACTTGAACGTTCACAGGGCTCTCCCCTGTGTTATGGTAGAAACGAACTGCTCCTGATTGTAAAAACTAACTAAAGTATATCAGCCGGTTAGGTTATTGTCAATTGAGCTATGTTAGGAAGCATAGTTATTTTTTAACTTTTTTGGGCTGGCAAAAAGCTACCTGTTTATTGTGTATGGTCATAGTTTGACTTGTGCTGGGAGATTTTATGCTGATAAATGATTTTACCTTTTGAGCCAAAAATAACCCAACCTATGCCCTGTTTCTAAATATATCCAATCTTAATCAGGCACGTGATGCTTCTAAGTAAAAGCCCTTGACTTTTTCAAAATGTAGCATATAATTTTATTCAAGATACGATATAGTGGTGCGTTACGGAGAGGGAACCTCCACTTTAAAAAAGTAAAATCTCCACGAGCCGATTGCTCATGCACATTTGCGCTTGTGGGGATTTTTTATTTTATAGGGAAATTAGCTTGGTTAATTGACAAGACGAAAGGTAGGTGAATAATCTTTTAGGTATCTTGAGCGACCGAGTTTAAGTATAAAAACTATAAATATTGAAAACGGAGGACTTAAATGGGTAAAAATCAGCACGTTGTGCCTTATGGTGATAAGTGGGCAGTTAGAGGTGAGAAAAACAGCAGGATAACTTCTGATCACCACACGCAGGGAGCGGCGATTAGTGCTGCAGTAAAAATAGCCAAGCACGAGAAATCAGAAGTAGTGATACACGGCAGGGATGCGAAGATTCGGGATAAAGATAGCTACGGATCTGATTCTTGCCCGCCAAGAGACAAAAAATATTAAAATACTAGAGGGGCATGAAAATGCCCCTCAGTTCTAATGTATTTTTGTGGCTTATAGAAGGAAATGGTAATATAATACAATATGAATCATAAGGGATAGTATATACAGATGCAGGACAAGATATCCTAAAATGAAAAATATTGAAACTATAGGTCTTTTTAAAAAAATATTACAGCCCGCATTTATTATAACTATTGCTACGTGTGTAGGATATCTATGGGGTTGGCATTATATAGATGGTTATTTAGAACGTTTTGGATTAAATCATGATTCCTTTGAATTTTCTTTAACCTATTATTTGAATCAGTCGTTCTTTATATCCATTTTTCTTGCAATGATTTTGTTTTTTTCCATAGGTAGAAAAAAAGATTCTCAGTTGACTATCCCTCAAGCCTTTCAGCAGAACTCAATCATTTTATTATTTTTAGGAATTGGCTTGTCGATGGCATTTAAAGATTTTCCCTCCCCGAATGCAATAATGATACTGTTAAATTCATTAATTTTGTTAATTTATTTTGTTAGATTAAGCTGTAAGAAAAAAACGATTATCTCGGTTATTGAGAATGAAGGGTCGCCAATAGTATTTCTTTTAGCTTTCTTATTAATGATTTTACTAGGACTTTTGATTAGTAGAGATTTCGGAGAAGAACATGCCCGGAGGACCATCAGTGGCGCACTTAATAATTTATCTTCGATCTCTTTTGTATCTGATAATCCATCAATCACTGATCTCAACAAAAAAGAATTAAATCTTATTTTTTATCATAATAGTAACTATTATTTAGTTGAAAAAGAACAGCCAGCGCCTAAGTTCCCTAAAATTTTTATTGTTCCAGATAAGAATATAGAGTATGTAATTTGTAAAAAATTTAATTAATTTATGATTATATAGTAACTCAATGAACCTATGTTAATGGTGATTGTAGGCGTTGGTAAATATCATGGACAGAGAACACGCTAAACAAAAATGATTAAAGGAACTATATGCGCAGAGGCATAGTTGATATCGTACAGGAGAATAGCAGGGACATAGAAAGAAAAATTCTTTCTGAGTTCGCGACAAAAAGTTGTGATGCTTTAAGGCGGTTACCGGAGAAATTAGGCGTTAGGCCCGATTTCTTTAGGGACACGGATAGGATATTGCATTCTAAATGTTATGCGAGATATATTGATAAAACACAGGTATTTTATTTATTTGATAATGATGATATTACTCATCGAGTATTACATGTTCAATTTGTCTCTAAGATTGCCAGAACCATTGGTAGAGCTTTAAAACTGAATGAAGATTTAATTGAAGCAATAGCGTTAGGGCACGATGTTGGGCACCCTCCCTTTGGGCATGAAGGTGAAAGTTACTTAGACGAACTTTGTTTGCATTACAAAATAGGTCATTTTGTTCATAGTGTTCAAGGAGTAATTTTTTTAGACAAAATTGAGAAAAGAATGGAGATAAAACCATTGAATTTAAGTTTACAAGTTTTAGATGGCATACTTTGTCATGATGGCGAGAAATTTAATGATTATTTAATACCTCAAAGAAAGAAAACATGGTCAACACATTATAATGAACGAAAGGAGAAGATGTTTAACAAGCAAGTAGCGCTCGTTCCAATGACCATGGAGGGTTGTGTTGTTAGATTTGCGGATGTTGTAAGCTATATTGGAAGAGATATTGAAGACGCTATAACGCTAAGACTAATAAAAAGACAAGATCTGCCAAGGGAATGTACAAAGGTATTAGGGGATAATAACAGAGATATAATTAACACATTAGTTACCGATTTGATAGAAAACAGCAAAAGAATTGGCGACAGGATATATTATAGTAAAAGAACCTCTAAGGTTTTAAAGAAACTTAAGAAATTTAATGACAAAAATATCTACTTGAATAAAAAAATAAAGAGAGAATCCCCAAAAAATAAAAAATTATATACTCTTCTATTCGAAGAATTTCTTCATGATATAAAAGTAAAAAACAGTAGATCAGAAATATTTACTCAATGGAGTGACATTAAAGATGCCAAGTATATTTCAAAATGTAGACACCCAGAAATCGTACGCGATTTTTTGTCATCTCTTACAGATGATTATTTTATAGGGCTTTTTGAACGGAAATTTTTCCCAAGAAGATTTGGAATACATTTCTAAAGGAGGAGAGATGAGTAGAAACCAACATGTCGTTCCCTACGGAGACAAATGGGCTGTGCGAAAAGAAGGGAATACTAGGATAACATCTTCACACATAACTCGGAGAGATGCTATCCATACTGCGAATAGAATTGCTTCGTCGGAAGCTTCTGAAGTGGTTATACATGGTAGAGACGGGAGAATTCGAGATAAAGACAGTTACGGTTACGATGCGTTACCACCACGATGCAGGAAATACTAATTTTTAAAGAAAGAGGACTCATTAATCTGAAAGAAATCAAGGCTGTCAAGAGAGGTAGTAGTTGGCATGATCTCACCTTTTAATATCGTCAAGAAAGGTCAAAAATATAGCCTTTGTTAATTCCATTTAGTCCCCCCTATAAGTGAATACTATCAAGCTAATTTACACTCGAATTCATCTAAGTCCTGCCGGCTTTTAGCAATGATTTCTTTTATGCATGTCTGGCAGTAAACCTTTCTTCCCATGCTGCCGGGAATAGGAACTACAATGCATACAGTTCCTCCGTAAATCGCTGTGTTGCACCTTTTGCAAGTTCGTTTTCCTTTTGCAGTGTCTAATTTTGGCGCTCCATGTGTTCCATTGATAAGAGAAGGACATTTTCCACGTTTTTTACTTATCACCCTTAGCCTCCTTTTTAGTTAAGCGTCTTGTTAGGACATTGAGAATATTGTCAAGGGCTTCTATCGCTTTTACATAGTCTTCAGTTCGTAACTTTTCCCGTTCGCCTTTTTCAATTCCGAGCTGCTTATTTACCTCATGATTTATAAGTTGGACAGCGGCTGCAAAGTTAGGCCCAGTGACTCCACTACTCTGAGCAAGTTTATAGGCTAAATCTTTTCCGTCAAATGAGATGTCCAAGCGATTCAACAATAGTTTTGCCGCTCGTTTTACCTCTTCATGCAAACGTCGCTTCGCCTCGTTCCTTTGCCGTTGGGGAATTACAGGGAAAGGTATGGTGGATTCCACTTTGTTTATTTTATCCCCTTGTTTATTTTTGAGGAATTCTGCTATGTCTTGAGCATCAATTCCAAGTGACTCAGCGGTAGCTTTCATTTCTTCGATAAGTATCTCGTCTTCCACATCAATGAAATGTTCCTGTAGGAAGCTATCCACTATTTCATTGCGAATGATCGTAGATTCACTAAGTTTTAATCTTGTACTACCTTCAAGCACCTCTCGAGGAGGCTCGGGTTCTTTGCCTTTAATAATATCTGTGAAGAATTCTCGGTCGTCCCTGTCAATTTCACGGAAATCAGCAAGATGGGTATCTATGTTAAGCCCAATATGTGTTACTATGTGACCATAATTATCAGGGTGTCGAGGGTCATTTTGGACGATGACACGCATTACTCGACCAACGAATTGGACATACGGTGGTAGGGTGCGGAAAGGCCTAAATATAGCTGCAACACTTAAATGAGGGTGGTCAAATCCCTCGCCGAGCATTTGAACTTGGATAATACAATCTAAGGCGCCCGCTCTCAATTTATTTAAGACAGCATCTTGCTCATCGGGTAGCATTTTACTATGGATTTCCGCTGCTTCATAACCACGCTCAGCATATAGAGAGCGTATTGCCTTTGCATGATTTACTGAACACGCAACTGCTATTAGTTGGTGCTTTGTTCCAGATTGCCGCAGATGTTCGAGTTTGTCGAGACTTGCGTCTACGATATTTTTATTACAGACTGGGGATAAAGCCACACCACGACTAAACCATTCTTCATCTTTTAACACCAATACTTCTTCAAGTGTGTGGTATTTTTCATCACCTTCATATGTAAAATAGAGTTCTTTAGGTGCGACATATGTTGCCTGTAATTTTTTTATGTAGCCTTTTATCATTGCCCGTTTGAATGAATACTTGTAAATTAGTTCACCTTCAATTTCTTGTTGGTCACTTCTGAATGGCGTAGCAGTTAAATTAACAACCTTTGCATCCGGGAATCTACTAAATACTTTTTTCCAACTCGGGGCCGCACTATGGTGTCCTTCGTCTACCAGAATCATATCAAAGAAATTATTTGTAAACTGTGGGAGCCAGCGGTCGGCGCTACTCGCCAGTTGCTGTATATTTGTCAAAACAAAATGCGACTGTTCGCAATCATGGATGTTGGCATCGATGCTATCGAGAATAGCAAGATACGGGCCGGCTAAGGTTACGTCCGGATTCAGCACCCGGCATTTAAACCAGAAGCAGTTTCTACGATTGGCGATATCTAAAGCCTTTCTTAATTCATCTCTGATGGTGAGATTTGGCGCGATCACGAGGATCCTTCCTTGGGCAATTCCAAGTGGAAGTAACGTAATGAGCCCTGATTTTCCACATCCAACCGGTAATTGAATTAACGCTTTTTTGGCTCCTTTCTCGAAAAAATTACGGGTTGCTATGTATGCTTCTTTCTGTGGGTCTCTTAATAGTAAATTGTCTTCTATTTTGAAATCCAGCGAAGCAAAGAAATTACCCATGGATTTATTAGCTTTTATCCACTTGTCTAATTCAAGAACTTGGAATCGCCACATTTTTCCTACTTTGTGAGCAGGTATCCGGTTGCTCTGCGCAAGTGCGTATAAATTCGTTATGCTGATATCAAGATATTTTGCTGCTTCCTCTGCGTTTAGCCATTCTTCTCTCATCGTAGCCTCCTTTGATAACTGATTTCATAATACCATATTTAAATACGATGTCAATTAGTATTATTTAGTATCATTTAGTATCATTTAGAGTTATTTATTAATGGGGTAGATATTTAAATCTAAAAGATTTCTTTGGGTAGCTGCGTTGAAATACTCAAGTTTTCTCTAAAAAACTTTTACCTTTTTAGCATAACTCCCCTCGGCATAAGCAGTTAGTAAATTCCTTCCATTCATTTCAGAGTTAATTTCCGTCGGTAAAATTACATAAAAGGTTAAAACTTTTTTACATTTTTCATTGACAAATAAGTACCATATGGTTCTTATATTGTTAGGAGGTGATTGTTATGAATTCCGACGAGATTGCGGTTGGCTATATACGAGTTAGCAGTATCAATCAGGTGGAAAATGGTGGTGGTTTGGCTATCCAGAGGAAGAAGATAACCAACTTCTGCAGAGAAAAAGGCTACAATCTAGAACGTTTCTACGAAGAAAGGGGAATTTCCGGCAGCATTAAAGAACGCCCTGCGTTATTAAGATTGTTAAAGGACTGCGAGTCTGGTTTAATCAAAAGGGTAGTAGTTTTTCGTCAGGATAGGTTAGCTCGTGAATTAACAGTTTCCCTCTGGCTCGAGACTCAATTCAAGAAATATGATGTAGCAGTCAGCTCAGTTCTGGATCCAGAACTCGATATGAATGACCCGCTGCAGCTCGCTTTTAAAAGGCTGATTGATGTGTTTGCTGAATTAGAGAAAACACTTATTGTGACCCGTCTTAGAGAAGGCCGGGTTGATAAGGCCGAGAATGGACGTAGAGCTGTCGGTGCAATTGCTTTTGGCTATTATAAAGAGAAAGACGGTTTGGTTGTTAACCTTGAAGAATCCGAATGGGTGAAAAAGATTTTTCGGAACGCAGCTAAGGGAAAGAAATACTCAGAGATTGTGGCGATGCTTAAAAAGAACGGCGTAGTTACACGGCGAAAGAAACCGTTCAGTATTGAAACAGTTAAGTATGTCTTACGAAACTCTTTTTATTATGGTGAGTCAACCTACGGCGATATAAAGAGCAGGGGGGAGCATAGGCCTATTATTAGTAAACGACTTTTTGTTAGAGTTCAAAAGGTCAAAAGGAAAGAAGTATTGTTACCAGCTAGGGTTTCGTAGTTCGTTGATGTTCATTTTTTCCGAATGGCTCTGGAATTCTGGCATATGAGGCCAACAGGATACTTCCTGAAGTCGCTTTAAATGTTCTTGAGTGACGATTAGTGATTCCCGTTTTTTCCCGTTGCGAAGAAGGCTTCTAAAGAATTGACGCCTTAAATAATAATCAAGTTTCTTAGCATTTTTAAGGTAAGAATCGTAATCCTCAGGGTCATCATGGACTTTTCTAATCCAGTCGATTATTGTATTGGGTCGGGTATTAAGCGCGCGGGCAATATCGATAATACGCATCCCGTTATTGTATCGACCAATTGCATCATCGAATTTATCGGGTGACACGCGCATTCCTTTGAAAAATGGCTCTTGAAGTAGCGTGAATGCTTTTTTGCAGCTTCGACAGTAAATCCTCTGCACTGCGGGTTTATTTTTCAACCTGCGTTTCCCGTAATAAATAGCGATTTTGTGACATTCTGGACAAGGTTCTTTGTAAGGCATAGGTAGATTATACCGCAGAAACGCCAACTGTCAAGCGATATAAAACGACAGCTAACCGATATAGGAGTCTTTATTGATTAAAAATATTTTTTTTCTGGTTCTGTAACTTATTGTATAACAGGATGATGCATCATTGAATTTTTTTAAAGTTTTTCTGAATTGGTGCGTATTAATTCTGAAGGGGGGAGTTCAGACACGGTTAGTTCCCCTCAGAAGGAGGTGAGGTTAGATGGAGCGCTTTATTAAGGTTGAGTGTTTGAGATGTGGTGAGCAATACTATATACCAGCGTATAAGCTCCCGCAAGAAAAGGCAGAGATTCTTGATGCAGCTTTCCCTAGCAGGTGTCCCTTTTGCGAAGATAGCGATTACGCTGTATTAACAGTTCCAAACGAACTTAAGAAAAGGAAATAACACGGTGCAGCAGGAGTTTGGGTTGTTATCCTGAACTCCTGCTGCCAAAAAATGTAATTTAAGCTATGGAGGTAATCAAATGAAGGCAATCTGGAATGGCGAAAAGTTATTGATTAGACGCAAACAAGTAGGGTTAACTATGGCTGAATTAGCCGCAAAAGTGGATTGTGACCGGCCATTGGTGTCAATGTGGGAAGCAGGCAAGGTAGCTCCGTCCGGGCATTTTCTTGTGATGCTCGGCATCACATTGAATATTGAGCCGAAAGAGTTTTATAATCTGGAGGACGAAGGAGTGCAGCTATGAGTAACCTTTTAACTCCAGAGCAAGTATGCGAGAGGTATGGTATAAGCCGGTGGACGCTCTATCAGTGGACATCCAAGCATCTTATACCATATCTCAAGATTAGAGGGCTAAACCGTTTCAGGGAAGAAGATCTTGAGAAGTGGGAAGAACAAAATCTGGTAAGCGATGGGAAGGCTGAATTGGTATGAGACAGCGTTATCGAATGCCAAAATCTATTTACCCCCGTGGCAACTGGTATTGCTTTAAGGTAACTACTTCTTATGGCAAGAGAGTCGAGGTTAAGTCAGCCACCATGGAAGAGGCGCGTAAGAAACGCAACGATATAGAGCGTCAGATATTCAGTGCCGTGTCTGGAGATCCATCCTATAGAGTTAGCCTTGAGCATGGAATAGGGTTTTGGCTAAAAATTAAGAAAGGAAGTATCGACGATACCTCATATGATAGATACCGGGGATGTTTAGATAACTTCCTTGATTATATTAAGGCAAAACGCTCCGATTTACAATATTTCGACCAAATAAAAGCGGAGGACATTAAGGCATTTATGGACTATCGGATCGAAGAGAAGGGGCGGGCGACTAAGACCGTGAATTCTGAAAGGCTGGCTTTATACAACTTATTTCTTACCTTGATTAAACATAAGAAAATTGAAGGTAGTAATCCCGTGGAAAATGTTGACCCATTAAAAATGATTAAGGTCCAAAAGAGGCATGCTCTTTCTGATGAGGAATTGTTGAAATTTCTTGAGGGTGCCAAGGCAGAAAGCGGGGCTATTAATTGGTATGCTATCTTTCTTACCTTATATATAACCGGCATGAGAAGGGATGAGGTTCGGAAGATGGAGAAAACAGCAATAGACCTGTCCAGAAATCTGATAATTATTTTGAACACCAAAACCGATAAGCCAAAGATCATACCGATACATCCTGAATTGCGGCCAGTATTGCAGCAGGCGTTGGGGCAGTCCAATAGCGGCTTGGTATTTCCTAACTCTAAAGGCGGGCTGCTTCATAAGAACAAAATTCGGGATAAGATGATTCAGATATGTGAGAGGGTCGGTATCCCTAAAGCAACGGTTCACGATTTACGCCATACATTCGCGAGCCGCCCAGAATTATCCGGTATGGCCAAGCAACTTATAGGCGGTTGGAGCAGCAAGCAGGTAATGGAGAAAACCTATATTCACGCCCCCGAGGATTATGTTCGAGATGAGTATTTTAAGGTTAAGTTCATACCGAAGGCAGGAAACTAATGTCACGCTATCGTCACGAAAGGATGTTGCAAATGTCAGAACCTTCTGATAATATAGATAATTATGCAAAACCGGGATCCGATTCCCTCCCTCGGCATTTAAATTTTAAGAGGGGTTATCGCAACCCCTCTTTTTTATTGGGGTTTTATGCGCCTATGAAGATAAAATACCTGAGATTATTGGATAAATATTTAGGGTTTTTGCTGATCCTGGCTATCCACTTAGCTAAAATATTCAGCAAAGCGCCCCATTTTTCCGGTAAGCAGAAGGTAGAAAAGATACTGATCATCAAGTTCTGGGGTTTCGGGAGCATAATTTTAGGGTATGATTTTTTTCAAGCCATACGCAAAGAATTTCCCGGCGCGCATATCTGCGTCTTAACCCTGAAACAAAACCGCCAAGTTTTTGAGATCAGCGGGATTTTCGATGAAATAATTGATATCGATATAAGGGACCCGCTGCGTTTTGCGATAGATGCCGCCAGGGCAGTCATTTATTTAAGAAAGAAATCTTTTGATGTTTCTTTTGACTTGGAATTCTCGGCAAGGTTTTCGGCCTGCATATCTTGTCTGATCAATGCCAGGCGGAGGGTGGGTTTTCAGTACGACGGCATCTGGCGAGGGAATTGTTTTTCGGATCTCCTGCATTTCCGGGAAGACGCAAAACTAAAAGATTCTTACCTGGGAATGATTTATCGTATAAAGAGCGATGCCGCGGCGCCTTCCCGGCCGCTTGAATTAGAAATTGGAAATGAGCAGAAAGCGATTGTTGATGATCTGCTTAAGAAGGAATCTTTAAAAGGTGCGGGCCCGCTAGTCGCGATCAACATAAACGCAAGCGAATTATGTTTATTAAGGCGCTGGCCAAAGGAATATTTTGTTATTTTAGCCGAAGAATTGATCAAGCTGTATTCTGCGCGTATAATATTTATAGGTTCAGAAGAGGACTTTCATTATGTAAGTTCCGCGATCAGCCTGATACAGCCGGGCCGGAGGGAAAGTATCCGTAATTTTGCGGGTAAAACTTCTTTGGCGCAGTTGGCTTATTTAATGACAAAATTCAGGTTATTTATTTCTAATGACAGCGGGCCTTTGCATTTAGCCGTTTACTTAAAAGTTCCCTCGGTTTCCTTCTTCGGCCCGGAAACCCCGCTTATTTACGGGCCGGACAGGGCAGCAGATACGGTATTTTATAAAAACCCGGGCTGCAGCCCGTGCATCAGAGTCAAGAATTATAAGTTTGCCAAATGCGGCAATAACCACCTGTGCCTGAGAGAAATAAAACCATCCAGCGTTCTCGATGAAATCAGAAGAAAAAAATTACTTTAACGCGGTAGCGGATTCCTTTGACGCGGACTTTAATGCATACTCCCGGCCTGCGGGCATATTGCGGGTAGAGAAGCGCGTAAAACTTTTTATGGAATATTGCAGCCTGAAACCCGGCCTTAAGATTTTAGAAATTGGCTGCGGCACCGGCGAATACAGCAAGGCCTTATTTGGGCGCGGGCTGAATTTATTTGCCACTGACATATCCTTTAATATGTTGAGGCATGCCAAAAATAAATTAAATAGAACAAAAAGGGTAATGTTCTTTGTATCGGATATCAGCCTGTTTCCTTTTGCGGCAGATAGCTTTGACGTAATTTTAGGCAATTCTATTTTACACCACTTAGAAATTGAAGAGTCCCTTAAAGAGATACACCGGGTTCTAAGAAAAAATGGAAGATTTGCTTTTTCGGAGCCGAATATGTGCAATCCGCAAATATTCCTGCAAAAAAGAATAAAATCCCTTAAAAAACTTGTCGGCGATTCTCCGGGAGAGAAGGATTTTTCCCGTTGGGCGTTAAGGAGGATGTTTGAAATGGCAGGCTTTAAGAATATAATTGTTAGGCCGTTTGATTTCCTGCATCCCTATACTCCGGCAGCGTTGGTTAAGGCTGCCGATAAAATAGGCACGTTCCTGGAAAGGACGCCGTTAAGGGAAATCGCAGGGTCGTTATTTATCACAGGTGAAAAATGAGAGTTTATTTTGTTAATCCTCCGGCAGCAAACGGCATAAAGATGGTCAGGGAGGGCAGGTGCATGCAAAGGAAAGGCGCCTGGACCACTGTCTGGCCGCCGGTTACGTTAGCGACGATGGCAGCAATGCTTTTAAAAGAGGGGATAGAAGTAAAATTAAGCGACTGCATTGTTGAGGATATGCCTTTCCATGAATTACGGAAGAATATAGAAAAATTCAATCCGGACCTTCTCGTGATTAATACGGCAACAGCTTCCATATATTCCGACCTTGATTGCGTAAAGATCGCTAAAGAAATTTTACCAAAGATTAAGACTTTGGTTTTTGGCTTACATGTGACTGCGCTGCCGGATGAGGCATTTTCAATAGCCCATGGCCTTGATTATGTAATTCGCGGCGAACCGGAATTCTGCCTTTTAGACCTTGTAAAGGGATTGGGGCGCGGCAGCTTCGCGGTTCAGGAAATCAGGGGCCTATCTTACCGTGAAGGCGTTAAGATACAGCATAATTTAGACCGTGGATTTGAGGAAAGCCTGGACAGGCTGCCGTCTCCTGCCTGGGAGTTAATAGATACAAATAATTATCTCCTGCCGTTAAGCGCCGAGCCGTTTCTTCTAATTACAACTTCCAAGGGATGCCCTAATGCTTGTATATTTTGTCCGGCAAAGCCTTTTTACGGCAGCCGCATCAGGCACCGGGATTATAGGATCGTAGTTCAGGAGATGGCTGATATAAAAGAGAGGCTCAAGGTTAACCAATTCCTTATTTGGAGCGAATCATTTACCGAATCCCGGGATTATGTGGTTAATCTATGCAATGAGATCAGCCATAGAAAACTGGCTGTGTCTTGGGCATGCAACAGCCGCGTGGATAAGGTAGATTTAGAATTGCTTCGGCTAATGAAGCGCGCCGGATGTTGGATGATCGGCTACGGCATAGAATCCGGCAGCCAGCGCATACTTGATGCGGCAAAAAAGAACGTGACGATCGCGCAGATAGAAAGCGCGGTTGATCTGGCCAAATCCGCAGGGCTGGAAGTTACCGGGCATGTAATTTTTGGCTTGCCCGCAGAGACGATGGAAACCGGATTAAACACGATAAATTGGCTGAAGAAACTCAAGATAGACTTTATTCAGGTGTATTGCGCTGTTCCCTGGCCGTCCACGGCCCTTTATAAGATAGCCCAAGAAAAAGGATGGCTGGCAACGCGGGATTGGAAGTTATACGAGCAGAATAATTACATTATGGGTATGGGCGGGATCACGCCGAAGCAGGTGGAGTATTTAAGAAGGTCGGCGATGGTAAAGTTTTATTTATCCGCCGGCAGGGCAGGGAAGATATTAAAACAAATAAATTCTTTTAAAAAATTAAAAATATTCCTTAGTACGCTTAAGGAATTCATGGGGTGGTTATAACTCATGCTTATATCCGACAATAAAATATCCGGTTTTATGGTATTTATCGTGTTTTTTGGCGTTTGCTTTTTTTTATATTTCAACGGCCTGAACAGCGCTTTTATCTTTGACGATAATTTTCTTATTGTGGATAATGTATTCGTGAAGAATTTTGATATCGCAAAGATTTTTACAACCGACATCTTTCATTTTAAGCCTCAAGATGCCGTTTCGGCCGGCTATTATTATCGCCCGTTCCAATCGTTAAGTTATTCCCTGGAGCATATTGCCTGGGGGTTGAAGCCGATAGGATACCGTATCACTAATATACTTTTACACAGCCTTAACTCTTTTTTTATCTTTCTGATCATTTGTTTGATATTTAAGAACAGGATCCTGGCATTTTTAAGCGGCATGTTCTTCTGCATTCATCCCGCCCAGGTCTGTTTAGTCACATTTATTGCCGGCAGGTCAAACCTGCTGGAAACGTTTTTTATGCTCTTGTCCGTGCTCATGTATATTAATTGGCTGGATTCCGATAGAAAAAGATTTTATTGTTTTTCCTTGTTGTTATATGCCGGGGCGTTGCTCTGCAGGGAGGGCGCCCTGTTATTGCCGCTTTATTTGATTATTTGCGCATTATTCCTAAGGATTAAATATAAAAAAATCATTTTATCCGTCCTGCCTTATGCTGCCTTAAGCTTATTGTATCTTGTCATCCGCAATATGTTTTTGCCTTCTAATAATCTTAATATCGCGGCCCCGCTGCCGTTAAGCAGCCTGCTTGGTTTTGTATTGCGGTTACAGGACTATTTTTGGCAGCTCATTTTACCTCTACCTTTAAAGGTAGAGGTATTTGCCAAACACTATGCGATCAGGGCGGTATTTTATTTATTTTCTTCAATAATATTCAGCTATCTTCTAGTTAAAGCCATTATCCATAAAAATAAAATAATCGCTTTCGGATTAATCATGTATTTCGTTGGGTTGGTCCCCCTTATCAAGCTCGGCGATAATCTCGCTTATCTTGGGCTGGTCTTTTCCGAGCACTATGTCTATAATGCGTCTATCGGCTTTTCCGTTCTTTTGGCATGCTCGATTTTAGGGGTATATTATCACCATCGCAAGTTTGCTGCGGCCGCATTTATTGCGGTAAGCTTATTTTTTTCAATTTTGACGATCGCATCGAATTCCTATTACAAAAATGAGCTTAGTTTTTATGAATATGTTTTGCGCGTTGATAAGCATAATCCAATTGCCCGTTTGAACCTGGGGAATGTTTATTACGCGCAGAAAGAATATGCGCGGGCAATTGATGAGGCAAAAAAGGTTTTGAGACTTGAGCCGGAGGCCTGGGATGCGTATTTACTACTGGGCAATATTTACGCTGCCCAGGGTAAAAAAGCCGAAGCGGTTGAATCATTTCAGGAGGCGCTGCGCATTTATCCGCGTTCCGTAGAAGCGTTGAATAATCTGGCGTTGATCTATCGGGACAGCGGCGAAGACGAAAAAGCGGATGATTATTTGAGGAGGGCGTTGTTGATCAACCCGGAATACTCATTGGCCCTGCAGAATTATCACGATCTTCTATTTGGAAAAAAGCTGTATGGCCCGGCCTTAGGAATAGGCCGGCGGGTTTTGCGGCTTGAGCCGCATAATGCCGATATGCTGCTCAAGCACGGCATAACTTTAGCGCAGCTTGGGCGTGCGCAGGAGGCTGAATCAGCTTTGCTCAGGGCGTTGAAATTGAAGCCCGGATCATTTCAGGCTACCTATAACCTTGCTGCGTTATACGGCAATATGGGTAAGCTTGATAAGGCTGTTACCATGTGGAAAGCGGCTTTAAGGATAAAACCGGATGATAAAGATGCCAAGGATAGTTTAAAAAAGGCCGAGGGCCTTATTAAAGAGAAATGATCAGGGCGACAGTTTTTTTAATTTTATCCTGCGTTATTTTTTCCGGTTGCAACCGGCCTGACCTTGTCAGCGCCTGGCGCGACCATCCGATAGTTATCAACGGCAAATATACGGATTTTGGCAATGCCACGGCTTATTATGATGAAAAAGAAAAGGTAACGCTTAGTCTCTATAATGACAATGAGTTTTTGTATATTTGCCTGATCTCCCGGAACCGCCGGATGGAAAACCAGCTACTGGAATCGGGCTTAATGGTATGGTTTGACCCGGAGGCGGGAAAAAATAAAGGGTTTGGCATCCGTTTTCCTGTTGGCATGCAGGCAATGGGCATGCCTTTAATGGAGCCTGGCAGTGCAGCAAGGGCCAGGCCGGAAAGTGAAGAGGAAGCAGCCGCAGAAGACGAGAAAACCCGGGTAAAAGCAAGGATGCGTGAAAGAGAGCTTGAAAAAAGACTGGAGGCTTTAGTAGACCTGCAGGAAGAATTAGAGATCATAACCGGCCCTGGTAAGGAAAGCCGCGTAAAACTATCCTTAGAAGAGGCGGCAAAACAGGGCATTGAGGCAAAAACCGGCAGGGAGAACGGATATTTTGTTTATGGGCTTAAGGTACCGCTGGTAAAAAACAGCAAATATCAATATGCAATAGCTGCCAAAGAAGGCAAGCCAATAGGCTTTGGCATAGAAATGGCTCCTATGGTTGAGATAGAGATGCCGGGCGAAGAGCCTGATAAACCCGGCATGCATACGGACGGGATGGTAGCGGAAGGCTTTCGGTTATGGACAACAATCACGCTTGCCCAGTCCAATAATCAATAAAAACCCCCGCTTTCCTAATCGGAGTTTACTCCCATTTAGGTAAGCGGGGGATTCTTTTGCTATTCAGGTGCTACTTATAATTTACTAACGTTGGTAGCCTGTTCGCCTTTGGGACCCTGGGTGACGTCAAACTCCACTTCCTGTCCCTCATCCAAGGTTTTATAGCCTTCGCCTTTGATTGCGCTGTGATGCACGAACACATCTTTGCCATCTTCGCGGGTGATAAAGCCATAACCCTTTTGGTTGCTGAACCACTTCACTTTGCCTTTTGCCATTTATTACCTTTCACCCCCTTCACAACAAGAAAAACAACTTTGTTAATAACCTGCGATTTTCGCAGTGGTATAGGAAAGTTTCTAGTTTCCTATACCATAAAAAACCGTAAAGCGCATTGGTTGTGTTGACTGATTTTGCTTTACGGTCCGTAGATCCAAAATAAGTTACTCCTTCATGCTCTAACTGCCTCTAGCATAGCAGGTTTTTGCTTTTTGTCAACAGATTTTTTGGGGATTTGTTCAATTGACTAATGGCTAAAAGTTGATATAATTAAATGCGCTTAAGATCACACGTGGCGCATTTATCCTGAGGCCATCCGGGCATAGTAGAGTAGGGCCGAAGGATCTCGCATTTACTTTTTGCTGGCGTAGCTCAGTTCCCGCCACAGGCGGGTCCGCCTCCGGCGGAGGCAGGCAGGGAGCAGCGCCTATTTTATTTAACGCCGACGTAGCTCAGTTGGTAGAGCAAGTGTTTCGTAAACACTAGGTCGAGGGTTCGAATCCCCCCGTCGGCTCCATTTATGTCTAAATTCACCGAAGTATTAAAAAGACGCGATTTCTTTTTCCTTTGGCTGGGCCAGATCATCTCACAGCTGGGCGATCGGCTTAACCAGATGGCGTTGATCGCCTTTATTTATCTGCGCGCCCCCGGCTCAAGCATTGAGATTGCCAAAATGCTCTCCTTTACCATAATTCCCGTGTTTTTGATCGGCCCGCTTGCCGGAGTATATGTTGACCGCTGGGACAGGCGCAGGACGATGTTCATCTGCGATTTCTTAAGGGCCGGCCTGGTTTTGACTATTCCGGCATTTCTGTTTTACGCAAAGAGCCTTATCCCGATATATATCGTTATCTTCATAGTATTTTGCATCAGCAGGTTCTTTGTGCCGGCAAAGTTAGCGATCATCCCCGATCTTGTGGAGCCTAAAGATCTTTTGATCGCCAATTCATTGGTTAATATTACGGGCATGATCGCGGCAATTTTAGGCTTTGGCGTCAGCGGTATAGTGGTTGACTGGCTGGGCGCAAGGAGCGGCTTCTTCCTTGATGCGTTTAGTTTCCTGGTTTCCGGCTCGCTGATCTTTTTTATCTCGCGCAGGGCATTTGTAGCCGTAGGCAGCAAGGCAAAGCATATAGACAGGCAAGGCATAAAAAAAGTAAGCCGGGAGATCGTTGCCGTGATCAATAAATCCGTATTCCAGGAGATAAAAGAGGGCGTGCTTTATTTCCTGAAAAATAAGGATATCCGTTTTACCGCCGGCATCATTTTTATCCTTTGGTCGGCATTGGGAGCGGTTTACGCGGTTTCCATTGCTTTTGTGCAAAGGACTTTGCAATCGGTAACCAAGGACCTGGGGCTTCTGGCAATGCTTTTAGGCTTGGGTTTGTTCCTCGGTTCGCTTGTCTACGGCCGTTTTGGCCAGCGGCTTTCGCATTACAAAACTATATTTATGTCGCTCGTCTTAAGCGGTATAATGTTGGTAGCATTTGCCTTTGGCATTAGCCACTTCCCGAATTTTTTTGTGGCTGCCGGGCTTTCCCTGCTTTTAGGGATGGCGATCGCTCCGATCATGATTGCCTCCAATACGATCATCCACAATGCCAGCTCAAACGATATGATGGGCAAGATCTTCAGCTCTTTGGAGATCGTGATGCATTTGGGCTTTATTATCTTTATGTTCATCAGCAGTTTCCTGGCAGAAAGATTCTCTCATAGCATTATCCTCATCAGCGTCGGATGCGTAGTTATCATTTCCGGCATCGTTAACCTTATTTATCATCGTAAAATACCGTGGTTAGATTAGCGCATAATAAAAATCTTACCGAGCATAAGGCGATAGAAACTGCGGCCGCACCGCAAAGGGCTTATGTGCCTTTAAGCCAGCATGTAGGTAAAGCCTGTAACCCGGAAGTCAAGGCAGGAGACGACGTGCTGATTGGCCAGCGGATCGCCTCTGTGGAAGCAAAGGTTTACGCGCCGATACATTCGCCGGTTAGCGGCAAGGTAGTTTCCATCGAAGATTGGCCGCATCCGGTTTTAGGCAGGTGTAAGGCTATTATCATTGAAAATGACTCAAGTAACCGGAAGGTTGAAATGCCTGCCCGGGCTCCGGAAGATAGCCACCAGTTAACCGCAGAAGAAATAAGAAAGATCGTTTTTGCATCCGGCATTGTCGGGCAGGGAGGGGCAGCTTTCCCTTCCCACATAAAACTTGACCCCCCTAAGCCGGTTGACAGCCTGATCATTAATGGCGCGGAATGCGAGCCATACCTTACCGGAGATTACCGCTTAATGCTGGAGCGGACAGAGAATATCCTGCGCGGGATTGAATTGATCGCCAGGTGCCTTGGGGTAAAGGATGTTTATATCGCCATTGAAGATGATAAGCCGCAAGCCGTAGAAAAGTTCAAAATTAAAAATGCAAAATTCAAGATCAAGGTGTTGCGGCCGGAATACCCGCAGGGCGGGGAAAAGCAACTGATCAAATCCGTGCTTGGCAGAGAAGTCCCCGCAGGCAAGCTTCCTTTGGATGCCGGTGCATGCGTTCATAACGTAGGCACTGCCCTTGCGGTTTATGAAGCTGTTTACCTGGGAAAGCCTTTGTATGAGCGCGTGGTCACGGTTACAGGAAGCTGCCTGTCCAGCCCTAAAAATCTTCTCGCGCGTGTCGGCACACCCATAAAAGATCTGATCGATTCTTGCGGCCCGCTGAAAAAAGAGCCGGCAAAGATTATTACCGGCGGGCCAATGATGGGCATTGCCCAATTTAGCGACAATGTCCCGCTGATAAAATCCACGACCGGGATACTCCTTTTGGCTGAAGAAGAAGTTAAGGAAGTAGAGGAATTGTTCTGTATCCGCTGCGGAGCTTGCGTCAGGGAGTGCCCGGCAAAGCTGTTGCCTACCTCAATAAACCTCGCGGCGCAGAAACAGCTCTGGCAGGAGGCAAAACTATACGGCGCTTCCGATTGCATTGAATGCGGCGTCTGCAGTTACGTCTGTCCTTCAAACATAAATTTGGTGCAGTCAATAAGAAGGGCTAAATGGGAGGTGGCGCGATTATGAGAACCATGGCCCGTTACGGTATTACGCTGGGATTCATCTGTATCTTGGCTGCCGGGCTTTTAGCCGGGGTAAATGCTTTGACTCGGCCAATGATCTTTGCCCAGGCAAAACAGCAGGAAGAAAAGGCCCTTTCGGAAGTCTTTCATGATGCCGGCCGTTTTGAAGAGATAAAGTCAGCAGCCGGCGAAATAATTTATTATAAGGTCTATGATAATAATGGCGTTGTCGTTGGCGTTGCTTTTAAAGCAACGGGCAAGGGTTATTCCGGCCCGGTTGAAACAATGGTGGGTATGGATATGGATGGCAAGATCGGCATAATCAAAGTATTAAGCCAGAATGAAACCCCTGGTTTGGGCAGCCGGGTTAGCGAGGGATCTTTTACGTCGCAATTCAGCGGAAAAAATATTGCCGGCCTGGATGAAGTTCAGGCAATTACCGGGGCAACAATATCTTCCAAGGCAGTTACGGATCCGGTAAAGAATAAGGCGCAAGAAATCCTCTCTTTGATTAAAAATGAAAGATAAGTTATACGTTTCCAGTTCTCCGCATTTGCATACGAAGGAATCAGCCGCTAAAATAATGTGGCTGGTTGCGCTTTCCCTGGTTCCGGCAGGCATTGCGGGAATTTTTATTTTTGGCGCACGCGCCCTGTGGGTGATTGCCGTGGGCATCTTGTCCGCCCTGGCCAGCGAAGGCATTTTACAAAGATTAACGAAGAATAAGATCAGGATTTTTGACGGCAGCGCTTTTCTTACCGGTTTGCTGTTAGCGTATAATCTTCCTCCTTCAGTCCCGTTATGGATGCCGGTAATCGGCTCTTTTTTTGCCATAGCGATCGGTAAATTCGTTTTCGGAGGGCTGGGGAAAAACATATTTAACCCTGCTTTGGCAGGCCGGGCGTTCCTGATGGCGTCATGGCCGAAGTATATGACCGACTTTACATCACCGTTCAGTTATGACGCCGTGACTTCTGCTACGCCGCTGGCAATGTTAAAGGAAGGTAAATTGATTGAAAAGATTTCATATTTGGACCTCTTTTTTGGTAAGCGCGCCGGCTGTATCGGAGAGGTCTGTATCTTAGCCCTGCTTATCGGCGCGGCATTTCTTCTGCTGCGGGGATACATTACATGGCATATCCCGGTAACCTATATCGCTACTACCGGATTTTTCATTTATATTTTCGGCGGCCCGGCAGGATTCTTTAGCGGAGACTGGCTTTTTCATATTCTCTCCGGTGGATTAGTGCTGGGAGCATTCTTTATGGCTACCGATTATGTTACTTCGCCCCTTGCAGCTAAAGGGCAGGTGATTTTCGGCATAGGTTGCGGCTTGCTTACTGCGATCATCAGGCTTTGGGGCGGCTATCCTGAAGGCGCCTCATACGCGATACTAATGATGAATGCCGCAGTCCCGTTGATCGACCGTTATGCAAGACCGAGGATATATGGCACTTATTAATGGACCAGTAACATGAAAAAATTGATCGGTATATTCAAAAAAGGCATTGCTGTTGAAAATCCCACGTTCGGGCTGGTGCTGGGCCTATGCCCCACGCTTGCGGTTTCCACTTCCGTGCATAACGCCGTAGGTATGGGAGCGGCTGCGACCTTTGTGCTATTCGGTTCAAACACCATAATTTCTTTAGTGCGTAAACTCATCCCTACCCAGATACGCATTCCCTGTTTTATCGTGATTATCGCCACATTCGTTACTATTAACGAGATGATAATGAAGGCTTATTTTCCGGCGCTTAATGCTTCATTGGGCATCTTTGTGCCTTTGATCGTGGTTAACTGCATTGTCCTGGGCAGGGCAGAAGCGTTTGCTTGTAAAAATCCCGTAATCGATTCTATTTTTGATGCTTTGGGTAAAGGAGCCGGGTTTACCATCGCCCTGGTGATAATTGCCGCGATCCGGGAGGGCTTAGGCGCGGGAAAGATTTTCGGCTTTAATCTTATAAAAGGATATGAGCCGGCAGCAATGATGATCCTTGCCCCGGGAGCCTTGCTTACGCTGGGGCTTCTGATTGGTATCGTGAACCATCGGCATATTAAACTTAAAACCAAACAACGGGACGGTTCTCGCCAAAATCCAGAGAGATCAACAGAGAACTGTCCCGAAGGAGAGCATTGCGATGGATGCAAGTAAATTTATGGCCATAATGATCTCCATGGTCTTTATTAATAATTTTATCCTTTCCAAATTCCTCGGGCTCTGCCCGTTTATCGGAGTATCCAAAGAAATAAAGCCCGCGTTTTCCATGGGGTCGGCTGTTACCTTTGTTATTACAATGTCCAGTATGATCACTTGGGTTATTTATCGCTACCTGTTAATCCCCTTTGACCTGACTTATCTGCGCACGATCTCTTTTATACTGGTGATTGCCAGTTTTGTGCAATTTGTAGAAATGGTGATCCGTAAGTTTTTTCCGGCCCTTTACCGGGCATTCGGGATATACCTGCCGTTGATTACGGTTAACTGCGCAGTGCTGGGAGCCGCGGTCCTGAATTCGGAAACATTCTTTAACGCGAATACCGGTAATGCGGCGAGCTTTTTAATGAGCCTTACGCAGGGTTTTTTTGCGGGCGTAGGCTTTCTTCTGGCAATGGCGCTAATGTCCGGCATCAGGCAAAAGCTGGAAGTGGTTGACGCGCCTGTCAGCTTAAGGGGCGTGCCGTTGGCTTTTATCATTGCTTCCTTGATGAGTTTGGCATTTATGGGCTTTAACGGGTTTAAGTTTTAAAAATGGACATACTTACTCCTATTCTGATCCTTGGCGGTTTAGGCGTTATTTTCGGTATTGGCCTTGCCGTAGCGGCAAGAAGGTTCTGTGTAGCCGTTGATCCGCGCATTGAAAAGATATTTTCCCGTTTGCCCGGGGCAAATTGCGGGGCTTGCGGTAAGCCCGGTTGCATAGGTTTTGCCGAAGGCCTGATACAAGGCACCTGCACGGTTGAAGGCTGCACTGTAAGCTCGGAAAAGGCGCGGCAGGATATTGCGCAGATACTCGGCGTGGAAACAAAAGTAAAGGTTAAGACCCTGGCAGTCCTGCATTGCCACGGCGGAAGCAAACGCGTAAAAGATAAATTCGTTTATCGCGGGATAAATGATTGCGTATCGGCAAGCATGGTTATGGGAGGGCCTAAGGCCTGTGTGCATGGCTGTATCGGTTACGGCACTTGTGCCAAAATTTGCCCGTTTGGCGCAATTACCATGAATGAAGAAAATCTTCCGGTGGTGCATGCCGATAAATGTCGCGCATGCGGCAAGTGCGTTGAGGTTTGTCCGAAGAAATTATTTAGCCTTACCCCCGCTACAAAAACCTATGCCGTCAGATGCAAGTCCCTCGATGCGGGAAAAAGCGTGATGGCGGTTTGTTCCGTAGGCTGCATTACCTGCCGCAAATGCGAACAGGCCTGCCCGGTCAAGGCAATCCAAATCATCGATAATCTCGCGGTCATAGATTATAATATTTGTGATAACCGGGGAGAATGTTTTAAAGTCTGCCCTACAAAAGCGATTGCTAAAAAAGGGCATCAGTCGTGGATAAGCAGGCAATAAATATTTTAGGCTTAGGTTAAGGTTAGGGCCAGGAAGCCGGTATGGTCTAAGGGTTAAGGTTAGGTCATTGCTACTTAACCCTAACCTATTTACCATACTGGCTTCTTAACCTTGACCTAATAACCTAACCAAGAATGCGATTAATGAAAGGGTATGATGATGAATATTGCGGTATTTGCTTCGGGCAACGGTTCAAATTTCGCGGCAATCGCTGCGGCAATAAAAAAGAAAAAGATCCGGGCAAAGCTTGCGCTCGTTGTTTGCGATAATCCTGCTGCCTATGTGGTCAAACGGGCGCAAAAAGCAGGCGTAAAGGTAGCGTTGGTCAAGCGGCAGGATTTTTCCTCGAAAAAAGATTTTGAAGAGAAGATCATTGAGCACCTGGAAAAAAACAATATCAGGCTGATCGTGCTGGCCGGATTCATGCGTATGCTCGGGCAGGCGATCCTTAAGTCTTACAAGAACCGCATCTTAAACATCCACCCGGCGCTCCTGCCGTCGTTTAAAGGCTCTGCAGGGATAAAAGACGCGTTTGACTACGGCGTGAAGGTTACGGGTGTGACCGTACATTTTGTGGATGCGTTGATGGATAACGGCCCGGTCATCCTGCAGGCGGCAGTCAGCGTACAAGAAAACGATACGCTTGCCAGTCTTGAGGCAAAGATCCATAAGGTGGAACACCGGATCTATCCTGAAGCAATAAATTTATTCGCGCAAGGGAAGTTGAAGGTAAAGGGGAGGAAGGTCGAGATTCTTAATCCGTAGTTCTTGCCCAGATCGCCGCTTCATTAAGCGTAACTTTTTTACTCGTTTCCTGGTTGGTCAATCTTACCTCTTCAAAATTCTTGATCCCGTAAGCTTTTAATGTCACCGCGGCTATCTTTATGATCTCTTTATCAATGTCCGCGTGCTTATCCACTTCCGGCTTTTGGAATTTGAGCCTAATGCGGTGCTGGATCTGCTTGGAGATGAATTCGCCCATGGGAATATCCGTGTAGCTGATATACAGGCCGTCTTTGTCCCCGACAGCCTCCGGAAGAAAGCTAACGTCCTGGATCGTGCGGTGCTGGTATTCTCCCAGCGAGATATAATTATAGGAAACTTTCTTTAGATCAAGGTAATAGGATAATTCCCGTATTTCAATACCCGTTTTTATGTCGGCAATAACGATACAGATGAATTTCGGTTCGCGCTTTTTTTCCCGTTCGGCGCTGAACATCACGCGCCGCGTAACGCTGATGATATCGTTTATTTTCTCCAGTATTTTTTTGTTGTATTTGAATTCCTGTGTCTTTTCCGTATCTGGTATGGGGCGGATGAAATAACCGATTTCCAGCCTTCCGTCTTTAAATTGGGCGCTGCTTTCTTTTATCAGGAATTTTTCAGAATACTTTTCCGGCTTGTCTGCTTTTTCAAATATGTTTTCTACGGGAAAATAGACCCAGACAGTTTCTCCCACCAGCCGGGCCTTAAGATCGATCCCGTATTCCTTTTTAGAGATATCTACTATCGCTTCCGGGATATTTTCTTTAAGGAAGGTGGGGGCGGTTGAAGTGGAGCAACCGGGAAGAAAAAATATGATTAATGCAAGGCTGGCGTTAAAGAGAAGGCCGCGTTTTGCCGAATTCCCTGAATATTGCCTCGATCTCATCGTAATTGAGCTCTTCCTTTATCACAAGTTCCTTTGCCAGGCGCTCTAAAAGCGGCTCTTCTTTCTTGAGAAGATTTATCACCTCTTCAAGGCAGCTGTGCATGATCTCCTGCGTGTCTTTATCCAGCACGGTTTTTGTTTCTTCGGATATCAGGGGCACTCCGCCCACGCGGCGGTAGAAATCAAGCGCGTGAAAATCGCCGATCATGCCGGTCTTGCCCATACCCATGCGCCAGACCATATTATGCGCGGTATAAAGGGCATTGGCAAAGTCTCCGCCTACGCCGGAGGTGGTAAACCCAAGTTTTATTTTTTCCGCGGCATAGGAGCCGAGGGCGATCTTTATTTCAGTCAGCAGCTGTTTCTGGTCTTCAATAAAAATTTCCTCGCGCTCCGGCACCCAGGTGACGCCGCCTGTATGTCCGCGCGGGGTGATGGTGATTTTGAATACGTCTTTTGTCGGGGCCAAGAGGTAAGTCACAATCGCGTGGCCTGCTTCATGATAGGCGATCTGTAATTTTTCTTTTTCGCTGAGCTTGACCCGGCGCTTAATGCCTAAGGCGATCCTTTCGCGCGCGTCGTCAATGTCTTTCATCCCGATAGCCTGCCGGTTGTTACGCACGGCAATCAGCGCGGCTTCCCTGACGAGATTGGCAATATCCGCCGGGCTTGAACCTACGGTAATGCGCGCAAGGCGGTCGATCTTTACGTCGTTTGCGTCAAATTTTACTTTCTTGAGATAATAAGCAAGAAGTTTTTCCCTGTCTTCAAGGCTGGGTTTATCCACGTAGATCTTGCGGTCAAACCGTCCGGGCCGCAACAGCGCCGTATCAAGGAAGAATTCCGCCATGTTCGTGGCGCCGATGATCACAATATTGATGTCTCTTTCTTTAAGGCCGTCCATTTCCACCAATAACTGGTTTAAGGTGGTGTTAGTTTCTGTCTGGCCGCCAAATCCGGAATCCGCCGATCTCTGCGCGCCCACGGCGTCTATTTCATCAATAAAGATTATGCACCCGCCGTGCAACTCTGCCAGCTGGCGCGCCTTTTTAAACAAACTCCTGATCCTGCCCGCGCCCACGCCGACAAACATTTCTACGAATTCCGAACCCGACATTGAAATAAACGGCATTTTTGCTTCTGTGGCAATTGCTTTAGCCAGGTAGGTCTTGCCGCATCCCGGAGGTCCGAGCATAAGGATGCCCTTAAGGATCTTTCCGCCGATACGCTGGAGCGAGGCGCGGTCTGTGATCAGCTTGACTACTTCCAGCGCTTCCTGCTTAGCCTCATCCATGCCGATCACGTCATTCCAGGTAATGCCGATACTTTCCCCGGAGATAGATTTTTTGCTTGTCTGGCTGAATGACTGGGCGCCGCGCTTAAACATCAGCCAATACCACATATATGTATATATAACACCGAATATAAGCGCCATGACCAGCTGCAGGTATAATTGCAGGGGGATCATGGCCATTTGCGACTGGCGCAGGTAGGATTCGGCTTCATTCCAAGCCTGTATGCCTCTTGAAATAAAGAATACCAGGGATATGATGAAAGCGGCCAGGCCGATGGTGCCGAGTATTCTTATCCAGTATAACTTCCAGAAAAATCTTATTTTTTTCCAGTTCATTTTATTCCTCCACAGGGTTTTCTTAAAATAGCATATTAAAAAGGTATAGTCAATCCCTAAATTTGCTTGACTATGGTTATGATTATGCTACAATCGTTTCTTCACAGAAACAATCCCAAACAATTTTTTTGCGGAGGCATATATGGCAAAGATCAAAAAAGTAAAGGCAAGGCAGATCCTGGATTCACGCGGCAACCCTACGGTAGAGGTGGACATTATTTTGGATAACGGCATCCTTGGCAGGGCAGCAGTCCCTTCAGGCGCATCTACGGGTGATAATGAAGCGTTAGAACTGCGTGACGGAGATAAGTCGCGTTATTTAGGAAAGAGCGTAACTAAGGCAGTCAATAATGTCAATACTGCAATTGCTTCCAAGATAAAGGGTTTAGCCCCTGATTTCGCAAAGATCGACAAATTACTGATCGCTGCAGATGGAACGGAAAATAAGGCTAATTTTGGCGCTAATGCTATCCTCGGCGTTTCCATGGCTGTAGCAAAGGCTGCGGCAGCAAGCAAGAAGCAGCCTTTATACAGATTCTTAGGCGGAGAAAAGGCAAGGCTTTTGCCCGTGCCTTTAATGAATATCCTTAACGGCGGCATGCATGCCGACAATAATCTCGACATACAGGAATTCATGATTGCGCCGATCGGCGCGCCTACTTTTAGCGAAGCGCTGCGCTATGCCGTGGAAGTTTTCCATAATTTAAAATCCATCTTAAAATCAAAAAGTTTGGCTACTTCCGTCGGAGATGAAGGAGGGTTCGCGCCCAACCTGCAGTCTAATCATGAGGCAATGGATTTGATCATTCAGGCGATTGAAAAAGCAGGCTACAAACCGGGCAAAGACGTTTACCTGGCCCTGGACTGCGCAGCAAGCTCATTTGCCAAGAACGGGCAATACAATTTTGAGAATTCCCAAAAGAATTCCGGCGATCTGATCTCCATATACGCCGGCTGGCTTACCAAGTATCCGGTGGTGTCCATTGAAGACGGGCTTGGCGAGCATGATTGGCAAGGGTGGAAAGAGATGACCAGCCAGATCGGCAACAAGGTCCAACTGGTCGGCGATGATATTTTCGTGACTAATCCTAAGATTTTCAAAAAAGGTATTGCAGAAAAAATCGGCAATGCTATACTGATAAAAGTAAACCAGATCGGCTCCCTCTCGGAGACGCTGGAAGCGATCAATATCGCCAAAAAGAACAAATACCGCGCGGTTATTTCCCATCGTTCGGGTGAAACAGAAGATACGACCATTGCGCATTTGGCAGTGGCATCCGGCTGCGGCCAGATCAAGACCGGTTCCTTGTCCCGGACAGACAGGATTTGCAAATATAACGAACTCTTAAGGATTGAAGAGGAGCTGGGAGCAAGCGCGGTATATGCCGGAAAGTCATGGGGCAAGTAATCTAACCGATGCTGAAAAAAGCTTTCTGGCTGTTTGGGATCACGGTTTTTTTGCTGGTGATATTTTTGCCGGGCTATACCAAGTTACAGGAACTCAGGGAAAAAAACAGCAATCTGGAAGTTAAGATCAAGCGCCTGAACGTGGAGAATGCGCTCCTGGAACAGGAATTAAAGCGCGCGGAAAGCGATCCCGTATACCAGGAAAAGATCGCCCGGGAAAGAATGGGCGTGGTGCGCAAAGGCGAAGTTCCGGTAAAGATTATCGCCGCTGATACAAAGCGGTAGGCTGGAAAATTCATTTACAAGCATTATTCGTTCTGTTAATATAGTAAGTAAGAGATCGGACAGTTTGAAGTTGAAGCTGCTTCTTTGACAGCGAACAGTAGGAAATAACGCGCGATATTCGCGGGGTGGAGCAGCCTGGTAGCTCGTCAGGCTCATAACCTGAAGGCCAGAGGTTCAAATCCTCTCCCCGCAATTAATTCAACAAGAAGGCAGTCAATGAGTTACATCGTTGGCTGCTTTTTTGTTTATTAGTATAATCTATTATGTGCTAACGCTGTGCTAGCAGAATCTCTAAATCGCCATCCCCCGGAGGGGTATCTGGCTCGATCCTTATAGGGTAAGTCAGTGATCACCCGTCACAGAGAACCTCCACGGAAATATTTTTAAGATAGGTAAAATGTAGCGTAACTCATTAAATTAAATTAGGTTACGGAAAGAAAATGCACTATGTTTTAAGATTAAAAAACTGTTATTTAGTGTGTCCAAAACAGGTAAGCGGAAAGTGTTAAAAAATAAAACACCAATATGCGCGCGAATTATTAAGTTAGGATCGCATATAGTCTACTCCTTATGTTCATTGACAAGATACGTGGGTTGTGCTATCTTATCACTTTGGAGAACATAATGCTAAACGCAACCACCCAACAAAAAGAAAAGATAGTATTTCTCGGACCCGAAGAAACTTATAGCCACAAAGCAGCAAAATCTTTATTTGGCGACAAAGTTATCTATAATCCAGTAGCAAGCTTTGATTCCGTTATAAATGCGGTCATAGAGAAAAAGGCAGATAAGGGAGTTATTCCTTTCTTTAACCCTTACGAAGAACATATACGTGAATGCCAGGATAAGTTATTTAAGACTGAGTTAATAGCTACCGGTGTAACAAAAATAGATATCGATTTAACTTTAGCTACAAATAGATTAAAACTCGATGAAATCAAAAAAGTTTATTCAAATAGCCACGTATTTAAGCAGTGCGATATATGGCTAAGAAAAAACCTCCCAGGGGTTATTACCGAATTGGTAACGAGCACGGCTAAAGCAGCCGAAGAGGTAAAAATTATCCCGGGTTCTGCAGCGATATGCTCTTTAGAATCAGCGATGAAAAATGAGCTTGATACGATCGCTGAGCGTATACAAAATCCTAAGAACTTTACCTTATTTTTCGTTATTGAGCGTTCCGATTCTATAGCGCAGCGTAAAGAGTGGGGGTATTATTCATTTTTGTGTTTTAAGCTTAATAGTTCAAAAGAAAAAATGAATATTTTAGATATCCTTGATGCCCATCATTTACGGAGTTCACAAAAATGGGATTTTCCTCATCCGTCAGATGATTATTTGCTTTTCTTTTTAGAATTTTTTGGCAGCTGGCTCGATCTTAATGTTGTGGCTTTTATCGCCGATTGCAAAAAGTATTTTAAAGACTTTAGATTAATTGGTACATTTGATCATAGTATTACCAAGGTATTGGAAACGATTTAATTTCAGTTGACAAGAAAAAAAAACCTAATATACTAAAAGAGATGGATTCTATGAGACAGGACTCCCCAAAACCTTTTTTAACCTTAGCAATAACTGAAATAAACGGCTGGGCCATGGCTTTATGCCCCGAGTTGGAAGTTTCTGCTTGTGGACCGGACCGGAATATTGCTGTTAATGATCTAAATGATATGATAAAACGCAACGCTTCTTTGATATTAAAAGGTAAAGAGCACGTACCGTCTCATGTTGTCGAGTGGGCAAAAGAAATTGCGAAGCAAACTGATGTCACTATTCTTTTTAAAAGACAGATATAGTAAATAGTATTGAGGTCGTATTTCAGAATTCATTAGGCTGGACTTAACTGTTCAGTCTTTTTTGTTTGTATTGATGCCCCCCCGGGGGGGCATCTGGTTTACCCTATAGCGGGTACAGTTATAACCACCTGTCACAGAGATAACCCCCGTAAATATTTCAGTTAAAAGCATTGACAAAATTTAATTTTGAGCTATACTCAAACTAGTGCGTGGAGCTCGCACTTAGCTAAATTAACCTTAGGGTGCCGGTAGGCACGAAGGAAAGGAGTCGTGAGATGAAAAAACATTTTTGGTAACAGCTACACATTGAATAAGTGTGTAGTTTTTTGTTTATATGGCCCGGATGGGCTAAGGTTTACCCTTGGAAGGTACTGGACTGTAGAAGATTATTGGATCTATAAATAAAAAGGAGAATGAAATGGATAAGAAAAAATTAGAGAAAGTTATTCTAAAATCAGACTATTCCCGCCGCTATCCAGACCCACTTAACAGTACCCAGGTTGAAGAAACTTATAGCATTGAACACCATGTGCTTCTGTGTAAAGCAAAAGATGTTCCTTCGGGAATATCCAAAGAGCCTAACCCCAGAGAACAGAGGATTGATTTGGGTATCTATAAGGATATTCAGACCAGTCTGGAGGATGGAGAAGAACCGACTTTTCATCTGAAAAACAAAGGGATTACCTTATTGGCGCACAGCATCGATTACAGCGAAGATAAAAAAGTCGCCACAGTATACCTAGGTGAAAAAGATGGTATAGCTGACGGTGGGCATACTTATGAGATAATCCTCAATGCGATATCAAGAGGAGCCTGTCCGGATAGCCAGTATGTAAAATTCGAAATTCTTACTGGCGTTCCAAGCAGTATGGCCGTTGATATAACAGGAGGGTTAAACACCGCCGTTCAGGTACAAGAAGCCAGCTTGGCTAATCTGGAAGGTGCATTTGATTGGATTAGAGAAATTATTAAGCGTGAGCCCTATGCTGATAAAATAGCGTTTAAGCAGAATGAAAGGAAGGACGTTGACATAAGGGATATAGTAGCTTTCCTTACACTCTTTAACGTTGAACAAAAGAGTTTAAAGGGTAGGCATCCGAGGGAAGCGTATACTTCGAAGGCCGCGTGTTTAAATCTTTACAAGGATGACCAGGATTCCTACGAAATGCTCGCTCCAATTCTGAAGGATATTCTGTACCTCAGCGATTACGTCCATATTAAATCTAGGGAAATCTACAATGCCGAGACAGGCGGTAAAGCTGGTGGCATGAAGGGTGTCTATGAGGGAAGGTTAAGGGGGAAGTTTCATTTTGTGTTTATGGATACCGATTATGAGTATAAGCTTTACAGCGGCACCCTATTCCCAATCTTAGGTGCCTTAAGATATCTTGTGGAGAAGAAACCAGGCCAAAACGTATATTCATGGAAATTGCGTTCGTTTGAAGAAGTAAAATCCTTCTTCAACAAGATAGCTGCTGATATGGTAGGCATTACCTATAACACGAGTATAAACTATGGCAGAAAGCCGAATGCGGTAGGTAAAGATGAAAACCATTGGGATAATCTATATAAGACTGTAGCCTTAGCTTATCTGCAGGGTCGTCGTTAGAGTATCTCTAAACGGGGGGCTTAATAGCCCCCCCTCTTTATTGGAGAAAATAAGTCTATGGCAAGCGGAATTAAGAAAAGAAGTCTCACGGAAATAAGCTCTCAAATAGATAAAATTAAGAAATTGGATCTTAAAGTAGTTGATTTTATGGAAGTTCATAAGGAAATAAGAATCCTAATGAGCGAGTATACAGCTGTAGGATTTCCAGCTTTACAGAATACTATTTATCGAGCAAGGCCTAATGATAAAGATAAGTTGTTTGAAACCATTAGTGATATGTGGGCCCCTCGTCCGGAAAAAATGCCCCAGAATAGATTCGGCAGGGCAAACAAGCCCAGAAAACCGGTTTTCTATTGTAGTAATCGTGAAGAGACAGCCATTTCTGAATTACTAATTAATGAAGGGGATTGTGTAACAATTATGCGATGTTGTAGCAGAGGGGATACATCTGCTATGATGAATGTCGGGTTTGGTTTCAGGGATGAAGGGAAGCTACAATCTAAGGATGGAAAGACCATTATAAACTGGGGAAAGTACAAGGAAGAAAAGATACGCCGGTTATATAGTAAACAATATAGTATAGATAGGATCGTTCAGGAGTGTTTATTGAAAAATAAAATGATAGACGGGTTTTTGAATCAAGAATTTCGTAAAGAGATTAATTCTGACGAATGTAACTATGAGTATAAAATTACTGCTGCCATCGCTAGTTTATATTTAGATAATCCCTTATCACATGTGAGGCTCGATGCGATTAGCTACCCAAGTATACGTACTGGTCTATCGGCTGGACCTAATTGGGCATTCACGATCGAATCAGCTAACAAATTTTATAAACCTGAACATTTAGAGACTATAGAGATTGACAAAATTGAAAATAAAAGCGAATCTATAAAATATTCTGGTAATGCTCGGTTTAAATCAAAAGAGATAAAGCACTCGGGACAAATTATCTGGGAAAAGCTAGTATAACGTAACGTATTAGCCAGTAGAGAATTCCAGCAATTCACAGGTTTGACTTTTAATGCTTTTGTAATCCGTTCGATAGCATCAATCTTTAGCGTGGGTGGTCTAGATTTAAGGTGTGCCGTTGCCACTAGCGATACTGTGCAATTCGTACCAACCTCCAATAGCTGGAAAATGGAGAATCTCACAATAGATGGCTTCGCTGTTGATCCTAGGTCGTAATTTTAATATCTAAAAATACGGTACCCTGTATCAAAAAATCTGATAATTTATCCGCTCTCCTAAGGTTGCAGAGGTTCTCCCGCAAAAAGCGTGCGGGATTAATTCGGCCAAGCAACTTATGTCGCTGTCGCTCCATAAGTTGCGGCCTCATTAAAAATCCTCTCCCCGCAACCATAAAAGTAGGGACAGAGACTATTTTTATTTACAAAAAATAGTCTCTGTCCCTACTTTTTTAGGAGCACCCCCCTTTTTAATTGACTTTCCCCGTAGTCTTTGTATAATACGAGAATAGGATAGGAGGGCGATGAAAAATATTCTGAAGCTCAAATCAGTTGATGATGCTCCGATAGTCAGGAAGTTTTCCGTTTATTTCAGCTTGATGTCGCTGCTGCCTTTTGTAATACTGGCGGCAGCTTTTTTTGTTTTTTCTTCCCGCGGCGAGATAAAAGTAGACTCTAACCTGTTCTTCTGGGCGGTTTTTATCGTCGGGTTCTTTTCCTTTGTCGGGTTCGTCGCCATGCGTAAGACCTTTGTCAATCTGATGAAGGTCTCTTCAAACGTCAAAGACATCCTTTCCGGAAATCTTTCCAAGCGCATTGATATTAAGGGAAGCGGCAATAATGAAGTAGCGCAGCTCGCCCACGCCTTTAACGAAGTGGTCCAGCAGTTAGAAAATAACATCCAACAGCTGGAAAAATCAAAAGCTACGCTGCAGAATGTCCTGCTGAAAGTTTCCAGCGGCGCCTCTTCCGCCGATAATATTGATGCTTTTCTTGACTTAATATTAGAAACCACCGTTAATGCCCTAGACGGGCACATCGGCATGCTTCTGATGCTTGATGAAACAAAAAAAGAATTTATCGTAAAGAGCCATCACGGCCTGGATAAAACTTATGCCGATAGGCGTATTCCCGTTGATGAAGAGGTTGTCGGCTGGGTAGTAAAGCAAAAAAAACCTTTATTAATCCCGCGGTTGCATAAGATTGATTCAGCAGAGGGAAAGCCTTCATTTTTTGAGCCGCCGTTGATCTGTTCGCCGCTGGTGTTCCGGAATCAGGTTATTGGTGCGATCTCTATCAGCGGTAAAAAAGGAGATGTGAACTTTGAAGAGGACGAGTTGATCATCCTTTCCAACCTCGGCGCGCAGATCGCCCTGGCCATGGAGAACGCGCGGCTTAACTCGGACAACCAAAAAACATACCTTGAAACAGTTACTGCTTTGGCGTTGGCAGTTGAGGCCCGCGACTTATACAGCCGCGGCCATTCTGACCGGGTCAGCGAATATTCGGTAAAGCTGGCAGAAGCTATTGGATTAAGCGAGCAGCAGATCAAGACGATCAAGGAGGCTGCGCAGCTGCATGATGTGGGTAAGATCGGCATCAGTGACGAGATCCTGCGTAAGCCCGCCGCCTTAAACGACCTTGAGCGCAGGATCATTGAGCAGCATCCGGTTATCGGCGAGGGCATTATCGTGCCTTTGCACGGGTTCTCGCATTTAAGGGACCCTATCCGGCACCATCATGAGTGGGTTAACGGCGAGGGCTACCCCGACCATTTGAAAGGCGATGAGATCTGTATCGAGGCGCGCATCATGGCAATTACCGACAGTTACGATGCGATGATCACCGATCGGCCTTACCGCAAGGGTTTGAGCATAGAAACGGCAAAAGCCGAACTCTTAAAATATAAAGATATCCGTTACGACCCAAAGCTGGTAGATGCTTTTATTCAGTGTATGAATATATAAAAAACCGGCTTATGGTTTATGCATCAAGCAACCCGCCTTACGGCGGGTTTTTTAGTTGCCAAAACCGTTATTTTTGGTATAATAAAGCCTTCTTGACGGAGGGAACATGATTGAGCGTTACAGCTTGCCAAAAATGGCCGGAATATGGCAGGATGATTTCAAGTTTAAAGTTATGCTTGAGATTGAACTGCTTACCATAGAAGCACTTGCCAAAAAAAGAAAGATCCCCGCATCCGTACCTTCCCGGATAAGAAAAAAAGCAAAATTCAGCATTCCCCGGATCAAAAAAATCGAAGAAAAAACCCAGCACGATATCGTAGCATTCGTAACCAACGTTGCCGCAAGCATCGGCGCTGACGCCAAATACCTGCATGCCGGCCTGACTTCTTCAGACCTCTTGGATACGACTTTGGGCGTGCAGCTCAAGGCAGCTTCGGAGATACTTATTGCCGATTTGGAACGGCTGCGCAATGTCCTGGCGAAGAAAGCTTTGAGATATAAAGACATGGTTTGTATCGGCAGGACGCACGGCATACATGCTGAGCCGACAACCTTTGGTTTGAAGCTGGCGCTTTGGTATGATGAAACCAACAGGAATTTAGCGCGCCTTAAATTAGCCAAGGAGGAAGTTTCCGTCGGTAAGATCTCCGGGGCAGTCGGCACTTACGCAAATGTTGATCCCGAGGTAGAGGCTTATATCTGCCGCAAGCTAGGGATAAGGCCGGCAAAAATATCCACGCAAGTCATTCAAAGAGATATTTACGCGGTATTTATGGCCAGGCTTGCAATCGTCGGCTCCAGCCTTGAGAAATTCGCAACGGAGATCCGGCATTTACAGCGCACAGAAGTGCGCGAAGCAGAAGAGCCGTTTGGTAAAGGCCAAAAAGGCTCATCAGCCATGCCGCATAAGCGCAACCCGGTGATCTGCGAGCGGATCTGCGGTTTATCGCGCTTGCTGCGCGGCAATGCCTTAGCCGCCATGGAAAACGTGGCCTTATGGCATGAGCGCGATATCAGTCATTCTTCGGTTGAACGGGTGATCATGCCTGATTCTACGCTTGCCCTCGATTATATGTTAAATAAATTCATTCAGGTAGTTGAAGGGATGACGGTTTATCCCGATAATATGCTTGCCAATCTCGTCAAGACCAACGGCTTGATCTTTTCCCAGCGGGTACTCCTGGCGCTGATGGATAAGGGTCTGGCGCGGCCAAAAGCGTATGACCTGGTACAACGTCAGGCTATGAAGAGCTGGAAAGAAAACCTTGATTTTAAAAAATTACTTTCGCAAGATAAAGACGTATCAAGGCTCTTAAGCCCGTCAGAACTCAATAAGATTTTTAATCTGGATTATTATTTGCGTAACGTCAATAAGATCTTTAAAAACGTCGGTTTAAGGCCCTCTCCTTAAAGCTCCGGAAAACACATTATCATGCTATACAATATCGAAATAAAAGATAAGCCCGGCGTCTTTGACGCTGTCGGCGAAGGCATTAAGAAGGATATTTCTGATTTAGGGATTAAAGGCGTATCCGAAGTCAGGTTCGTGCAGGCATATTTTATAGAGACAGATGCTTCAGAAACGGATGTACGCAGGATATGCGAAGAGCTGTTGATCGACAGGGTCGCGCAGAATTATACGATTGAGAAAAGGGAGGCGTCGCAGGCTTTACCGGAAACATCCTCTTTTTCAGTGATAGAAGTTGCCTATAACCTGGGGGTAATGGATCCGGTAGAAGAATCCGCGCTTAAGGGGATAAAAGACTTAGGCATAGAAGGCGTTACTTCTTTTAAAACCGCAAAGAAATATCTCATCAAGGGAAATATCAGCAAGGATCAGCTTAAAACAATTTCCAATAAGCTCCTCTATAATAAGTTGATCCAGCATATTGTCTTGCCAAACACCAAGCATCAAACACCAAGCATCAAACAGGTCGGCTACAGGTTTAATTTAGTTACCGTTGATCTGTTAGCTGCTTCCGACAATGACCTGATACGTATTGCCAGGGCCGGCCAGCTGTTCTTGAGCCTTGCGGAAATGCAGGCGATCAAAAATTATTTCAAAAAACTTAAAAGGAACCCCATTGACTGCGAATTAGAAGCGATTGCCCAGACATGGTCGGAGCATTGCCTGCATAAAACCTTTCGCGGAAAAATAAAATACAGCGAAAAGATCCCGGGTTCCAAGCCCCAAACCCCAAAGCTAAAAATAAAAAAAATAAATAACCTGCTTAAATCAACGATCATGAAAGTGACCATGGAGTTGAATAAGTCCTGGTGCGTTTCGGTATTCAAGGATAATTCCGGGATCATTAAATTCGACGAAAAAAACAATGTCTGTTTTAAGGTTGAGACGCATAACCACCCTTCAGCGCTTGAGCCGTTCGGCGGGGCAAATACCGGCATCGGCGGCGTGATCCGCGACCCGATGGGCACAGGCCTGGGCGCCAAGCCGATCCTCAATACCGATGTTTTTTGTTTCGCGTCTCCGGACTATCCGTTTGCCAAAGTGCCCAAGGGCAGCCTTCACCCCAAACGCGTAATGAAAGGCGTGGTTTCCGGGGTGAGAGATTACGGTAATAAAATGGGCATCCCTACGGTAAACGGCGCGATATTATTTCACGAGAGGTTTGTCGGCAACCCCCTTGTATATTGCGGGACAGTCGGCATTTTGCCTGAAGATAAATCTTTTAAGGATCCCCGGACCGGGGACCTGGTAGTTGTTACCGGCGGCAGGACCGGAAGGGACGGCATCCACGGCGCGACTTTCTCTTCAGGCGAACTGACGCACGAGTCGGAAACCGTATCCAGCGGCGCAGTACAGATCGGCAATCCCATACAAGAAAAGAAAATGCTGGACGTGATACTTAAGTGCCGCGATGAAAACTTGTATACCGCGATCACCGACTGCGGCGCAGGCGGGCTTTCCAGCGCTGTCGGGGAGATGGGCCAGGACCTTGGCGCAGAAGTGCACCTTGAAAAAGTGCCGTTAAAATATTCCGGCTTATCCTATACGGAGATCTGGATCTCCGAATCGCAGGAGCGCATGGTGCTTTCCGTGCCCAAAGAAAAGATCAGCCGGCTGCTGGAAGTTTTTAACAGCGAAAACGTTGAGGCGGCGGTGATCGGCGAATTTACCGATACAAAACAACTCAAGCTTTATTATGAAGGCAACCTTGTCTGCGACCTGGAAATGGGATTTTTGCACTCCGGCAATCCGCAGATAGAAAAAAAGGCAATGTTTATTATGCCGCGGCATAAAGAGCCGGGATTCAGCTGTCCGAAAAATCTCACCCCGCAGCTTAAGAAACTGCTTTCACATTACGATACCTGCTCTAAGGAATGGGTAGTCCGTCAATACGACCATGAGGTGCAAGGCGGTTCGGTGGTAAAGCCACTTTCCGGCATTGCCAATGACGGCCCATCGGACGCGGCAGTTGTCCGGCCGCTCTTAAATTCTCCCAAAGGGATCGTTGTTTCCAACGGCATAAATTTCCGGTTTGGCTTTATCGATCCCTACTGGATGGCTGCTTCCTGTATTGATGAGGCCCTGCGCCAGATCATCAGCGTTGGCGGCTCACTTAAAGAAGTGGCGATATTGGATAATTTCTGTTGGGGCAATCCCGATAAGCCGGACAGGCTGGGCAGTTTAGTGCGGGCGTCTTACGGTTGTTATGATTTTGCCAAAGCATTCGGCGTGCCGTTTATTTCCGGCAAAGACAGTTTATATAACGAATTTACCGTGGAGAACAAGTCTATTTCTATCCCCGGCACTTTATTGATCTCGGCGATCGCGGTGATGGAAGATGTTGCCAGGGCAGTTTCGATGTATGCCAAGCAGGCAGGAGATTTGGTCTATGTGGTCGGCCCCACTTATGATGAAATGGGCGGCTCGCATTATTTTGATCTCTCCGGGGCCATAGGCAATAATGTGCCGAAAGTGCATAGCCGGCAGGCGCTGAAAATTTTCAATGCTTTAAGCAGCGCTTCCGGGCAGGGATTGGCAAAAGCAATACACGATTGTTCAGACGGCGGCATAGCTGTTGCCTTGGCAGAAATGGCGTTTTCCGGCGGATTGGGCATGGAAGTATTTTTGTCGGAAGTGCCGTATACGGTAAGATCACGGGTTTCAAATTCCGCCGTAGGCGGATCAGCCTACGGCTGGCCCAAATCACAAAATAGGAATGATTTTATTTTATTCTCGGAGTCAAATTCGCGGTTTATCGTGGAAGTAGAACGGAGAAATCAGAAAAAATTCGAAGCGCTTTTAAAGGGCATTGATTTTGGCCTGGTCGGCTGTTTGTCCGCGGACAAAGCATTCATGGTGCACGGCCTTGACGGAAAGCTTTGCGTCAAAACGGATATTGATACCTTAAAAGAAGCGTGGCAGAAACCATTGAGGTGGTAAGATGAAAAGAATAAACATCAAGGATGATTTTACGCATGAAGACACATGGCGGATGTTCAGGATCATGTCGGAGTTCGTGGAAGGTTTTGAAGTGCTTTCCGAAGTAGGCAGCGCAGTGTCCATTTTCGGGTCCAGCCGTTCAAAGGCCGCAAATAAATATTACAAATTGGCCGAAGAAATAGCCTATCTTTTAGCAAAAGAAGGCTTCGCGATCATTACCGGCGGCGGGCCGGGGATAATGGAAGCCGGCAACCGCGGGGCAAGGCGGGCAAAGGGCCTTTCTATCGGCTTGAATATCCAGATACCCATGGAGCAGAAGGCCAATAAGTATATTGATACGTTGCTTGATTTTCATTATTTCTTCGTGCGCAAGGTGATGTTCGTGAAGTATGCCAAGGCATTTGTGATCATGCCCGGCGGCTACGGCACGCTGGATGAATTTTACGAAGCGATCAACCTTATCCAGACAAAAAGAATACCCCGTTTTCCCGTAGTCCTCTTTGGCAGCGATTATTGGAAAGGTATGATCAAGTGGCTTAAGGAAAACGTGCTTGCCGCCGGAAATATCAGCCGGGAAGACCTTGATTTATTCAAGATCGCCGACAGCCCGTCAGAAGTCGTGGGCATAATCAAAAAGTTTTATGAAAAGACCTAAGGTTTGCGTATTAAGGACAGCAGGAACGAACTGTGACAAGGAGACTGCTTTTGCTTTTCAGAAAGCAGGCGGAGAGCCTGAATCCGTGCATATTAATAAATTTATTTGCGGGCAGGAAAAACTGGATGCCTTTCAGATCCTTGTTTTGCCCGGAGGTTTTAGTTACGGCGATGACCTGGGCGCCGGCAGGATCCTTGCCAATGAATTAAGGTTTAAATTGATCGATAGCCTTAAAGAATTTATCCGGCAGGGCAAGCTGATCATCGGAATATGTAATGGCTTCCAGATACTGGTAAAAAGCGGGTTATTGCCGGGTAATGCCGGTTTTAGGCAGGAAGTAAGCCTGATCATAAACGATTCGGGAAAATTCGAGGACCGCTGGATATATCTGAAATCCCAAATTATAAATTCCAAATCCCAAACCAAATGCGTATGGACGCAAGGATTGCCGGAAGTGATCTATCTGCCGGTAGCGCACGGAGAAGGAAAATTTATCAGCGAAGATAAGGCTATCTTGCAGCGCCTTCAGGCAAGCGGCCAGATAGTTTTACGGTATTGTAATGAGCATGGCCAGGCATCAGGCTATCCTGCTAACCCCAACGGGTCAACTGATAATATTGCCGGTATCTGCGATGAGACCGGGAGGATACTCGGGCTGATGCCGCATCCGGAAAGGCATATTGACAGCCTGCAGCACCCGCGGCACGCGGGGGCGGCCAAAAAGGACGGCGACGGCCTGCAGATATTCAAGAACGCCATAGAATTCGCAATTAAGAACCTCTAACGGAGCGTAAACATGAGCGGCATTTTCGGCGTAGTTGCAAAAGATAATTGCCGGCAAGACCTGTATTACGGCACAGATTATCACTCGCATTTAGGCACGCAGTTCGCCGGCCTTGCGGTGTGGTCGGACAACGAGCTGGTGCGTAAAATACACGATATCAGGGGCAGCCAGTTTAAGGCTAAATTTTATGATGACCATAAGAAGATGAATGGCCGCATGGGCATCGGAGTGATCAGCGCGATAGACGAACAGCCGATCTGCGTGCATTCAAAATTCGGGCCGTTTGCGCTGGTGACTAACGGTTTCATTGAAAATGCCGATAAGCTGGCAGAGCAGCTCTATAAGGAAGGGCAATCGTTCAGCGAAGTAACCAACGGCAAAGTAAATCAAACCGAATTAGTAGCCAAATTAATTATTCGCGGCAAGTCGTTCATTGAAGGTATTGAGGAAATGTTCCCGCTTATCGAAGGTTCTTGTTCACTTTTGTTATTGAGTAAAGACGGGATCTGCGCGGCAAGGGACAGGCTTGGCTATTCGCCTCTGATAATCGGGGAAAGATCAGGCGAATGGGCAGTAACTACAGAAAGCTCAGCTTTTCTTAACCTCGGGTTTAAGGTGGTAAAAGATATCCAGCCGGGCGAGATCGTTTCATTAAACGAAGCAGGATTAAAGCCGCGCTGTAAGGGAAAAGGAAAGGCTGCTTGTCAAATTTGTTCTTTTCTTTGGATCTATACCGGGTTTCCGGCTTCTTCATATGAAGGGATCAACGTAGAAATGGCAAGGGAAAGAAGCGGCTGTTGCCTTGCTAAAAACGACGATGTTAAGGCAGACATGGTTTCCGGCATTCCTGATTCAGGCACTGCCCATGCCATCGGTTATGCAATGTGCTCGGATATCCCCTTGCGCCGGCCTTTAGTGAAATATACTCCCGGCTATGACCGCAGCTATACGCCGCCTTCGCAGGAAAAGCGCGACTTGATCGCGAAAATGAAATTGATCCCGGTGCCGGATATCATTAACGGCAAGCGGATCGTATTTTGCGACGATTCCATTGTCCGCGGCACGCAACTTAAAAATTATACTATTCAGAAGCTGCGCGATTGCGGGGCAAAAGAGATTCATTTACGGATCGCCTGCCCGCCGCTGATGTTCCCCTGTAAATTTAATTATTCCACGCGCAGCTTAAATGAGCTGGCAGCGCGTAAAGCAATCCGGGCGATCGAGGGTAAGGACATTGATGATATCGGCGGGTACCTGAAAGAAGGATCAGCCCAATACAAAAAGATGGTAGAATGGATCTCTAGGGATATCGGTGTTACCACCCTGAGATTCCAGAAACTAGCAGATATGATAAAATCTTTAGGCATGCAAAGAGAACAACTCTGCCTTTATTGCTGGACAGGCGAGGAAAAGAACGGAGCTTAAGATGCGGGAAATAAATTTTAATGATGAGCCGAAAGAATATTGCGGGTTGTTCGGAGTTTACGGCTATAAACATGCCAGCTGGCTTACTTATCTCGGGCTTTACGCCCAACAGCACCGCGGCCAGGAAGCCTGCGGTATCGTCACCAATAATAAAGGTATTTTGACCATTCATAAAGAAATGGGCCTGGTCAGCGACGTATTCAATGAGCATAATTTAAGCGCTTTAAAAGGCGATATGGCAGTCGGCCACGTGCGTTATTCTACGACCGGCTCAAGCGTCTTAAAGAATGCCCAGCCGCTGTTAATTGAATATGCTAAAGGTTCTGTCTGTATCGCCCATAACGGTAACCTTGTAAATTCTCTTGAGTTACGGCAGTACTTAGAAACCAACGGATCCATATTTCAGACTACTACCGACTCGGAATTGATCATCCATTTAATGGCGCGGGCAAGATCTCGCGACCTGCAGGAAAGCCTGATCTATGCGCTGCGCAGGATCAAAGGCGCGTATTCGCTGGTAATGATGGATAATAATAATCTGATCGGAGTAAGGGACCCGTTGGGTTTCCGGCCTTTATCCCTCGGCAAGATCGGGAATGCCTGGTGCCTTGCTTCGGAAACCTGCGCTTTTGATTTGGTCGGCGCAAGGCTGATCCGCGAAGTTGAACCGGGAGAGATCGTTTTCATAAATAAAAACGGCGTGCGTTCAGTGCATCCAAAGGAATTCAGTTTTAAGAACCGCCACGCCTTTTGCACGTTTGAGCACGTTTATTTTTCCCGGCCGGATTCGTCGGTATTCGGGGAGAACGTGCATATGGTCAGGCGCAAATTAGGCGGCCAGCTTGCCAAGGAGCATCCTGTTGACGCTGATTTTGTCGTTCCTGTTCCGGATTCTGGATTTTCCGCGGCAATGGGGTATTCTACGGTTTCCGGCATACCGCTGGAAATGGGGATCATCCGTAACCACTACGTAGGCAGGACATTTATCCAGCCGGCACAGGATGCGCGCGAGCTGGGCGTCAGGGTTAAGTTTAACCTGCTTAAGGACGTAGTGCGGAAAAAACGCGTGGTGATCGTAGATGATTCCATTGTGCGCGGTACGACTTCCAAAATACGCGTAAGGAACCTGCGCCGCGCCGGGGTAAAGGAAGTGCATTTGCGTATTTCCTGCCCGCCACACAGGTTTCCCTGTTTTTATGGCATTGATTTCCATCGTTCTTCGGAATTGATCGCCAACCGTTATGAATCACTGGAAAAAATCCGCCAGTACCTGGGCGTAGATACTTTAGGATATTTGAGCCTGGAAGGCATGCTTAGCTGTTTAAAATGCCCGAAAAATAATTATTGCGCTGCCTGCTGGACGGGCAAATATCCGGTGAGAGCAGAAAAGAAGCACAGTAAATTTTCGCTGGAACTGCGCTGCTGCGGCCAGGGGGAGATATACAAAAATGAGTAAACTGACTTATAAAAAGGCAGGCGTGGATATCCATAAGATGGATGCGTTTAAGGGCAATATCAAGTCCCTTGTGTGCAGGTCTTTCCGGAAAGAAGTTTTAAAAGACATCGGAGGCTTTGGAAGTTTTTTTGCCCTGGATAAAAATAAATACCGCCATCCGGTGTTAGTTTCTTCGTCAGATGGGGTGGGGACAAAATTAAAGATTGCCGGGCTCGTTGGCTGCCACACCGGCGTGGGGATTGACGCAGTGGCAATGAACGTAAATGATATTTTATGTACGGGCGCAGAGCCTTTGTTTTTTCTTGATTACATCGCATTCAGCAAGGTTGCGCCGAAAATACTTTTTGACGTGGTAAAAGGCATTAATGAAGGCTGTATCCGTTCAGGCTGTTCTTTGATCGGCGGGGAAACTGCCCAGATGCCGGGGATGTATGCCGATGGTGAATATGACCTGGCGGGATTCTGCGTAGGGGTGGCAGAAAGGGATAAAATTATTGACGGCTCAAAGATCAAGGCCGGGGATATTGTGATTGGAATGGAATCAAGCGGCATACATTCCAATGGTTATTCTTTGGTAAGAAAAGTTTTATCTGCGCCTGAACAGAAGAAAATGGCCAAAGCTTTGCTTATGCCAACGAGGATCTATGTTAAGCCGGTGCTAAAGGTATTGGCTGTGGCAGGAAGCAAGATAACCGGCATTGCCCACATTACCGGCGGCGCGTTCTATGACAAGATCAGCCGGATCCTTCCTAAAAACATTAATGTAGAGATCAACAAAGGTTCCTGGCCTGTAGCGCAGGTATTCCGTTATATCCAGGATAAAGGCGGTATTAGCGATAAAGAGATGTACCACACCTTTAATATGGGCGTGGGTATGGTTTTGATCGTCAGGCCCGGAGCGGAAAAAAAGGTCATTGGCCGGCTCAAGGCATCCGGTTTAAAATCGTGGGTCATCGGTAAGGCGGTAAAAGGAAAAAAAGCAGTAATCGTAGGAGGTGGGCATGAATACAGCGTATAGTTTTATTTTATTGGCAGTGGTAATTTTTATCATGGGTATCAGGATTGTCCGGCCTACGCACCGCGGCCTGATTGAGAGATTGGGTAAATATAACCGTTTTGCCGCTCGGGGCTTTAACTGGATAATCCCGATTGTAGATAAAATGTATCTGGTGAATATTACCGAGCAAATGGTTGATGCCGAACCGCAGGAGATCATTACTTTTGATAATCTCAATGCCAAGGTTGACGCGCAGGTCTATTTCAAAGTAAAGGACGACGAGGAAAGCGTAAAAAGCTCGCAATATAATGTTTATAGCTACCAATATCAGATTGTTAACCTGGCGCGTACAACTCTTAGGAATATTATCGGCACGCTTACCCTTAAATCCGCAAACAGCGAGCGCGGCAAGATTAATGACGAGCTGCATAAGACATTGATGGATGAAACTGCGCATTGGGGCATTGATATTGTCAGGACAGAGCTGAAAGAAATTGACCCGCCCAAAGACGTACAGGAAACAATGAATAAAGTTGTAAAGGCGGAAAACGAAAAAGTCGCGGCTGTAGATTTTGCCACTGCTGCGGAAACTGTTGCTGACGGCGAGCGCCGGGCGCAGATCAAGAAGGCTGAAGGCATCAAGCAGTCAAAGATATTGGCTGCCGAAGGCGAGGCAGAGGCGATCAAGCTGGTGAATGAGGCAGCGGAAAGATATTTTGTCGGCAATGCCCAGGTGCTGCGTAAGCTTGAGGCAGTGGAAAAGTCGCTTGAGACTAACGCCAAGATCGTTATCCCGGCAAATACCGAACTGGTGAATGTGATCGGTGAAATGGCCGGTATACTACCCTTAAAGAAAGAAACGAAAGAAAAGTAAGTCGTTCTTTTACAATTTTGTGTCTACCTTGTCTTGTTTCTCGCAGGGACGCTCGCCCCGCCCAGCGTGCGGGGCTTCGTCCTACGCTATCGCGTAGGACTACGCACTACCTGTATAAGAGGAGCTTCGCTCGGGAGTCGGCTTTCGCTCTGCCCTAACGTAAGTGAGGGCAACCTTGCCCGCTCAAGCCTCCTACGCCCTGCTCAAAACAAGACAAGTTATCCACAAAATTGATAACGGAATTAATGTTATATCTGTAAGTTAAGATTTTAAGGTTTTTGTTCGCAGGCGCATTGCAAATTTTTGCCAGCTTCGTTCACAGATTAGTCGGCAAGGTTTTACGGCGAGCGGAAGCTCTAATGTTACGAAAGTATGCCTGAGAGCGAGCCGTAAACCGTAGCCGACGGCAAAATGTTTGCAGCGCCGAGAACAAAACCTTAAAATATAAGGATTAAATATAATGCGTATATTAATTGTCGGTTCTGGCGGCAGGGAGCATGCGCTGGTCTGGAAGATCGCGCAGTCAAAGCTTTGTGATAAGATATTCTGCGCGCCCGGCAATGGCGGCATTTCTCAATTAGCAGAGTGCGTTGAGATTAAAGCCGATGATGTTGCCGGCCTGCTTGAATTTGCCCGCCGGGAAAAGATAGATTTTACGATTGTCGGCCCGGAAGTGGCGCTTGCCGCCGGCATTGTTGATGAATTCCGGAAACATAAGCTAAAGATATTCGGGCCGGAGAAAAAGGCTGCGCAGCTTGAAGCAAGCAAGATCTTTGCCAAGGAATTAATGGCAAAATACGGCGTGCCTACGGCAACATTCCGGATATTCGACGACGCAGCAGAAGCAAAAGAATATATAGAAAATAACGGCGTTCCATGCGTAGTTAAGGCAGACGGCCTTGCCGCGGGTAAAGGCGTGGTTGTAGCAAAGACCATAGATGAAGCAAAGCAAGCGGTTGACGCAATGATGCGCGATAAGATTTTCGGCGAGGCAGGCAGCCGCGTGATCATTGAAGAATGCCTGGAAGGCCAGGAAGCATCTATTTTAGTTCTAACTGATTCAAAAGAAGTTATCCCGCTTGCTTCAAGCCAGGACCATAAAAGGATATTTGATAATGATGCCGGGCCGAACACGGGCGGCATGGGCGCTTATTCTCCGGCACCGGTGGTTACTCCGGAATTATTCAAGGAGATCCTGAATAAAATAATTTATCGTACAATTAATGGCCTGGCTGACGAGGGCATAGATTATCGTGGTGTATTATATGCGGGAGTAATGCTTACTAATCACGGGCCGCAGGCCCTTGAATTTAATGTGCGTTTCGGCGACCCGGAAACCGAAGCGATCCTGCCGCGGGTCAAATCGGATTTGCTGGAAGTTATGCTTGCGGCAAGCGAAGGCAAATTGAATAAGGTTGTAAAAAACGGCGGATTGATCTGGGATGAACGGCCGTGCGTTTGCGTGGTCTGCGCTTCCAAGGGCTATCCGGGAGATTATGAAAAAGGCAAAGTGATTACCGGGCTTGATGCAGCAGCCAAAATGGATAATATCGTCGTATTTCATGCGGGGACTAAAAAGGCAGCGGATGAATATTTTACAAATGGAGGAAGGGTTTTGGGGGTTACGGGCCTGGGTAAAACGATAAAAGAAGCAATCAGCCATACTTACAAGGCAGTTGAGAAAATAAGTTTTGAGGGAATGCAGTATCGTAAGGACATCGGCAGGAGGGCATTATGAGCAAGCCAATCAGTATAATCATGGGCAGCAATTCTGACTTGGAAACCGTGAATGAAGCGGTCAGCGTACTGAAAGAATTCCGTGTTGGTTTTGAGGTTAAGGTTTTATCCGCGCACCGCACACCCAAGGACCTGGAAAAGTATGTAGAAGCTGCGCCTAAAAAAGGCGTAAAGGTTTTTATTGCCGCAGCAGGCGGAGCAGCTGCGCTTGCCGGAGTAATTGCCGCGCATACAACGCTTCCGGTGATCGGCATTCCCATTGAAACCAAAAGTTTGAATGGGATAGATTCGCTTTTATCCACCGTGCAAATGCCTGCCGGCATACCGGTTGCTTCTATGGCCATCGGCAAAGCCGGAGCAAAGAATGCCGCGCTTTTTGCATTAGAAATATTGGGCACAGCCGATAAAAAGATCGCCGGTAAGCTGGCAGCTTATAAAAGAACAATGCGGCAAAAGATTCTCTCGGTAAGAATCAAAATTTAGAAAATTATGCCTTCGACAAAAATAATCAAAGTTGATCCGGCGCACGCGGATGAAGATGTGATTAAGCAGGCAGCAGCCCTCCTGCAGCGTGGCGGCTTGGTGATCATCCCTACGGAAACGGTTTACGGGGTCGCCGCAAACATATCAAACGCCAAGGCACTAAAAAGGCTTAGTAAAATAAAGCAGCGGCCTAAAGATAAGCCGTTTTCGCTGGTTGTAGGCAGAAAAGAGGCGATTGAGGAATACGCGGCAAACATACCGCCTTGCGCTTATAAGCTTATTGATAAATTCTGGCCCGGGCCATTGACTATCGTATTAAAATCAAAAAGCAACGGCACCGTAGGCCTGCGCATGCCCGACAGCGATATCGCGCGCAGGATCATTATGGAGGCAGGTGTGCCTTTGGCATGCCCGTCGGCAAACCTTTCCGGAAAACCCGCGCCTGCCGGATTTCAGGAAGCGGTCAAGGACTTAAACGGCCTGGTGGATATGGCGATCGACACGGGTGCCGCCAGGGTCGGGGTTGAGTCATCGGTGATTGACCTGACGCTGGAACCGCCGGTAATATTAAGGGAAGGCGCGATAAAGAAAGACGCGATCTTGGAAGAGGCGGGAAAGAAGACCGTATTATTTGTCTGCACAGGTAATTCCTGCCGTTCGGTCATGGCCCAGGCCTTGCTTAAGAAAAAACTGGAGGCCAGCGGCCGCAGGAACGTGGAGGTGATATCTGCGGGGATCACCATGTTCGCGGGTATGGGAGCGACAGAAGCGACAAGGGCAGTTTTAAGCGCTGAGGGAATAGATGTTTCCAGCCACCGCTCGCAAGTGGTAACCCCGTTAATGATCAGGAAATCCGACCTTATCCTCGTGATGGAGGCTTTGCATGAAGATAAAATACTGGAAATCGCCCCAGAGGCAAAAAATAGGGTGTTTTTATTAAAAGAATTTGCTAAAATAGACGATAGCGATTTAAATATTAGCGATCCCATCGGCGGTTCGCTGGAATTCTACCGCCAGACTTTTTTTGTGATAAAACAGGCAGTGGAAAGGATAATTGATATCATATGAAAGCCATACTCATCGGTTCTGACCACGCGGGATTTGCCTTAAAAGAACAGCTAAAGGCCCACTTATTAAAAAAGGGTTTTCAGGTAAATGACTTAGGCACGCATTCCGACGAGCGCTGCGATTATCCGGCTTTTGCCTACGGCGTGGCAAAGGGCATTTCCCGTCAAAAATACAGCCGCGGCGTGCTGATCTGCAAAACCGGCATTGGCAACTCTATCGTGGCTAACCGGCTTCCCGGGGTGCGCGCTTCACTATGTTACAACGTGGAAGCGGCCCGGCTTACGCGCGAACATAATGACAGTAATGTCCTGGTGCTTGGATCGGGGTTTGTGACGCAGAACCAGGCGAAAAGGATTTTGGACGTATGGCTGAATACGGAATTTCTGGCCGGCAGGCACAAGAGGCGGCTTAACCAGATAAAAGAGATTGAGAAGAAGATAGGGGCAAAGGCACGATGAAGCACATTAAAATTGTTGATCCGCAGATCTACCGGGCGATAAAAAACGAGATAAAGCGGCAGGAAGAGAATTTAGAGCTGATCGCCTCGGAAAATTTTACTTCTTTGGCAGTGCTTGAGGCGCAGGGCAGCGTCCTGACCAATAAATACGCTGAAGGTTATCCCGGAGCGCGCTGGTATGGCGGATGCGTCAATGTGGACGCGGTAGAGACGCTGGCGATCGAGCGGGCAAAAAAGCTTTTCAACGCGGAGCACGCCAATGTCCAGGCGCATTCCGGCACGCAGGCGAATATGGCGGTTTATTTTGCCTGCCTTGAATTAGGCGATACGGTGCTGGCGCTTGACCTTGCCTGCGGCGGCCACCTTTCTCACGGCCTGGCGCATAATTTTTCCGGTAAATTCTATAAGATCGTTACCTACGGGCTCAACCATAAAACCGAAATGCTGGATTACGATAATATTGCCTATCTTGCCAAGCAGCATAAACCGAAAATGATCCTTGCCGGAGCTTCCGCCTATCCCCGGATAATAGATTTTAAAAAATTCCGCGAGATTGCAGACTCCGTAGGCGCTTATTTATTCGTGGATATGGCGCACATTGCCGGCCTTGTGGCGGCGGGAGTGCATCCGTCGCCTGTCCCCTATGCTGATTTTGTCAGTTCAACCACGCATAAAACATTGCGTGGCCCGCGCGGCGGGTTTGTGCTCTGCAAAAAAGAATTCGCTAAGAAACTGGACAGCCGTATTTTTCCCGGCATCCAGGGTGGACCGCTGGAGCATGTGATCGCCGCAAAAGCCATAGCTTTTAAAGAAGCAATGGCCCCCAAGTTTCGCATTTACCAGCAGCAGATCGTGAAAAATTCCGTAGCGTTGGCAAAGGCAATGACCGAAAACAAATTCCGCATCGTTTCCGGCGGCACAGACACGCATTTGATGCTGGTAGACCTTACCTTAAAGGGCATTACCGGCGCAGAAGCGTCAGGGCTTTTGGAAGAGGTTAATATTACTGCCAATAAGAACCTGATCCCGTTTGATAAGGAAACCCCTGCCAGGACCAGCGGCATACGTTTAGGCACTGCTGCCGTGACCACGCGGGGAATGAAAGAGCCGCAGATGCGCCTGATCGCGCAATTCATCCATGAAGCAATAGATGCCAGAGGCGACTATAAAAAGATGAAGGCGATTAAAAGCAAGGTTTTGGCATTGGCAAAAAAATTTCTGCTATATCCTGAATTAAGGAACGCCTAATGAAAAATAAGCCTTTGCACAAACATAAACGGCCAAGTTGGGATGAATATTTTTTGGAAGTTGCCGGCCTTGTTTCTAAAAGGTCAACTTGTTTACGCAGGCGCGTGGGCGCAGTGCTGGTAAGGGACAAAAAGATCCTGGCTACCGGCTATAACGGAGCGCCGTCCGGCGTAAGGCACTGCACTGACATCGGCTGCCTGAGGGAAAGACTAAAAATTCCTTCCGGCCAGCGGCATGAACTTTGCCGCGGCCTGCATGCCGAGCAAAACGTTATCCTGCAGGCGGCTTTACACGGCTCAAGCACCAAAGACAGCTGCCTTTATGTTACCAATCAGCCGTGTATGATCTGCGCCAAGATGCTGATCAATGCCGGCATTAAAGAGATCGTTATCTCCGACGGTTATCCCGATGAAATGGCAGCCAAATTTTTAAAGGAAGCCAAAGTCAAGGTCAGGAAGTCTAACCATAAATGAAGTGTCCCTATTGCGGTTATAAAGAAGATAAGGTTGTGGATTCGCGGGCAACGCAGGAGCAGTTTGCCATCCGCCGCAGGCGTGAATGCCTTAAGTGCGGCAAGCGTTTTACTACCTACGAATATATTGAAGAAGTTTCCCTGATGGTAATAAAGAAAGACGGCCGCCGGGAGCCATTTGACCGCAAAAAGATCCTTGCCGGGATCATCCGCGCTTGCGAAAAAAGGCCGATCAGCATGGAGAAGATGGAAGAGATCGCCACGCAGGTTGAGCGGCAGATCCAGAAAAAAACCGACCGCGAAGCGCCCGCTGCCAAGATCGGCGAGCTGGTGATGGAAAGGCTTAAAATCCTCGATGACGTTGCCTATGTAAGGTTTGCCTCGGTTTACCGGCAGTTTAAAGACGTCGGCCAATTTATGTCGGAATTAAAAGAAATGCTCGGCAAGGAAAAAAAGGACAGCCGCACAAAAAGGAGATAGCGCATCTATGGTTGAAATGGAGCTTTCTAAGATCGTCATCGATGAAAAAAGGCACGATCAGCTGATTGTCCTTAAAGAAAAGAACGGCGTCAAGATCCTGCCGATCGTGATCGGGCTTTCGGAGGCATCGGCGATAAAGTTGAAGATCAGCGGCATTATCCCTCCTAGGCCGGTGACCCACGACCTCCTGCATAATACGATCAGAGACCTTGAGGCGAATATTGAAAAAGTGATCATCGACAAGCTGGAAGGCGAGATATTCCACGCCAAGCTCGTCATAAAGACGAATACCGGCAGCACCAAGATCATTGATTGCCGGCCTTCAGACAGTATTGCCCTGGCAGTGAGGGCGCACGCCCCTATATTCGTGGAAGACGGGATCATCCGGCAGTCGGAAATATTTAACAAGACCAAATAAAAGGCTATATGACCTTTTCCATAAGGCCCCAGGACAAGACCCTGCTCAAAGAAGTCCACTGCTTTGCCGTTTCTCAAAGAATAGAGCTTTATATTGTTGGAGGATATCTCAGGGACAGCGTATTAAAAAGGCAAAAAGATAACCCCGATATTGATTTTTGCCTGGCCAGGCAATCCATAAAATTCGGCAGAAGATTAGCCGCAAAGATTAAAGCCGGGTTTGTGGCCCTTGATGATGAGCGCGGCTGCTGCCGGCTGATAAAAAGGATAAACAATAAAACCTACACTTTGGATTTTGCGGATTTCCGCGCCGGTACCTTAAAACACGATCTTCTGCACCGCGATTTCACGATCAACTGCCTGGCTGTGGGCCTTGAGGAAGCGATCAATAATGAGGATTTTTCCAGATCCGTCATTGATCCTGCCTGTGGTATGCAAGACTTGCAAAAAAAGACCATCCGGGCAATAAATTCCAAAAGCTTTGATGAAGATCCATTGCGCATCCTGCGCGCTTTCAGCCTGTCCTGTATATTCGGTTTTAAGATAGATAAGCAAACACTCCGGATGATAAAGGCAAAGAAAAATAAACTGACAGTTGTTTCTCAAGAACGCATCCGCGATGAACTGTTTAAGATCCTGGCCAGGCCGGATAGCTTTGCTTGTCTTCAGGAGATGGACAAGCCGGGGGTTTTAAGGCTGGTCATGCCGGAAATAGAGGTAATGCGCGGAGTAAACCAGGGGCCGTATCACCATCTTGACGTATTTAAACATTCTATGGAAACCCTAAGGCAGCTGGAAATAATCATCAAGGAATATGCCGATGACCGAGATGTGCAGGCTGATCTTAATACGGTCATTTCGGGGGACCGGCTGAGGCAAAGCCTGCTTAAGCTCGGCGCGTTCCTGCATGATATCGGAAAGCCAGAGGTGAAACGCCGCAAAGAAGGCAAGATGATTTTCCATGGCCATGAGCGCAGCGGCGCGGAAATTACCAAGATCATCGCCAAGAGATTGAAGCTTTCTAACGAAGAGCTGGATGCTTTAAGGAAAATGGTTTTCTGGCATTTACGGCCGGGTTATATGGGCGATAGCAAGGCCCTTACTGCCCGGGCAAAATTCCGTTATTTTCGCGACGCAGGCAAAGAGGGCGCAAGCGTGCTTTTATTGTCGCTGGCTGACCAACGCTCTACGCGCGGGCCGTTGACTACCCGCGCCTCGCGGCTGCGCCATGAAAAAGTAGTTTCCGGATTGATTAAAGAATATTTCCGCAGGCAAAAAGAAAAAAAGGTGGCGCGGCTGGTAAACGGCAATGACCTGATGAAAAAATTCAAACTTAAGCCTTCGCCGCTTGTCGGCAAGATATTGTCCGGGTTAGAAGAGCTTCAGGCTACGGCTAAGATCAGGACAAAGGCGCAGGCGTTTGAAGCAGCGAAAAAGATTATCAAGGGGGGAACTGAAAAATGCAAGCGTTAAAACGGCATTTTATTACCGGCTTGATCGTGATCATACCGTTGTTCCTTACGGTTTATTTATTTATATTTATCTTTAAGTTTTTTGACGGCATTTTAGGCGGGTTTATCAATAGCTTTATTAAAGATAAGCTCGGTTTTTATATCCCCGGCCTGGGTTTGATATTATCCGTATTCATCATATTGTTTACCGGGATCATTGCCAGCCGGCTCATCGGTAAAAAAATATTTGCCATTTTCGAGAAATGGTATGCCGGCCTGCCCCTGATCAAGAACATCTATCCTGCCTTTAAGCAATTAGTCGTTTTTCTTCTGGCGCAAAAGGAAACCGGCTTTAAGCGGGTCGTCTTGGTAGAATATCCCTCCAAAGGGATCTGGTCCGTTGGTTTTTTGACCAATGAGGGGATGGAAAAGATCAATAATGCCTGCGGCCGCGATATGGTGGGAGTATTCCTGATCCTTTCTCCCGGCCCGTTCAGCGGCTATGTTGTTTTTGTCCCCAGGGAAGAGTTAAAATTTCCCGATATATCCGTAAGCGACGCGCTGAAGATCATTATTTCCGGCGGCGTGATCAAATGAGGTGAAAAATAATGAATCCGACTAAGACTAAATCGCTGCAAGAGATCGAGCAAAAAATGGAAAATATTGACCCGGCTTCGCTGCGCTACCACATTTTAAAAAACGCCAAGGATTTTAAGACTTCCTGGATTGAGCTTGGCCGCGCGCTTTATACGGTATTTAAGGACAAGCTTTACAAAGAATGGGGCTATGGCTCGTTTGAGATCTATACGGCGCGGGAGATCGGCATAAGAAAACAGACGGCAATGAAGCTTTTACGGTCGTATTATTTCCTGGAAAAAGAAGAGCCGCTTTATTTAAAGAAAGATTACGTAGAGTCAGCCGATGCTGCCGCGATCCCCAGTTATGAATCGGTTGACCTGCTCAGGCAGGCAAAAAATAAAAAGGCCATTGATGAAGAAGATTATACCGCGCTTAAAAAAGAGGTATTTGAAAAAGGCAAAGATGTTTCTGAAATAAAAAAAGGCCTTACGGCGATCATCAGGCAAAGAGAAGAGCTTGAGCCGGAAGAGGCGCGGGAAAAAAGGAAGATCGCCACGTTAAGAAGGTTCCTCGGAGTGTTAAAAACGCTCAAACAGGAAATTGAAGCCGCAAAACTCGCTCCCGCAGCTCTGATTAAAGAAACAGCGGCGTTGATATCCAGGTTTGAGGCGGAAATAGGAAAGGAGTGAGCAAATGAAAAAAATAAACCTTTTCATCGGTATTGCAGTTCTTTCCTTAATCCTTCTTGTTGTTGCCAAAGATCAGATCATAAGGATAGCGGTAGAGGTAGGCGCGAAACAAGTCTTGGGTGCGGATGTGCGCATCGGCGGCATGTCCATGGGGATCTTCCGCCATCGGATCGTCATAAAGGATTTAAGGGTATATAATCCGCAGGATTTCCCCGAAGGGATATTGCTGAATATTCCCAGGATCAGCGTGGATTATGACCTCGGGGCATTACTTCAGAAGAAAATATATATTAAACGGCTGGAATTGAACCTGAAAGAATTAGTGGTAATTAAAAATAAAAAAGGCGCGATGAATGTTGACGCGCTGAAGGTCGCGGAAAAAGAGGATAAGCCGGCCAAAGAACAACCGGCGCCGCAGTTTAAGATAGATTATTTGTTGTTAAGTATCGGCCAGGTGGTTTATAAGGACTTCAGCACGGCAGATAAGCCGAAGATCGAAGCATTTGATATTAACGTCAAAGAGCAGGTCTATAAGAACATCACAAATCCGCAGCAGCTGGCAACATTGGCGATCACCGAGGCAATGCGCCGCACAACCATAAAGGCGGCGCGGATCTACGGCGTAGCCAGCCTTGCGGGAGTGGCAGTGCTTCCTTTTGCGGCAGCGCTCATGGTTACCGGCAGCGATAGCGTGAGCGCTGATTTTGACGATGATTGGGATAAAGTTTTTACGGCATGCATAGAAGCGGTTAAACATGTGGGCAAGGTTGTCGCCGAAAATAAGACAAGAGGCACGATCAGCGGAGAAAGCGCAGGCGGAGATATCGCAGTTAAACTTGAAAAATCCGGCAACAAGGTAAAGGCAACCGTTTCAGTAAGAAAATATTTTCTTCCTAAGAAAGAAGCTGCCGGGGGAATATTGTTTCAGGTTTCGGAGCAGTTAAAATAAGAAGGAGAGAGACATGGTACAAAATGCGTATCTGGGTAAGGAGATCGTAGTAACCGTAACAAACCGCATCGGCATATTGGCGGACATGTCCAAGATCCTCGCTGATCACGGCATTAACATCGTGGCAGTTGCCGGCTATGCAACAGAGAACGAAGCAAAGATAATGGTGGTTACTGAAGATAATCTGCGCGCCTCCGACGCTCTCGTCAAGGCAGGCTATAAAGGCGCCAGGGAAAATCCCGTGTTGATCGTTGAGCTGGATGATAAGCCCGGGGCTTTAAGGAATATAACTACGAAGCTGGCAGCGGAGAATATAGATATCAGGTATATTTACGGCACTGCCTGTTCCGTGAAATGCCCGGCAAAGATCGTGCTTTCTACAAGCAGCGACGAAAAAGCATTACTGGTATTTAAAAAATAATGCTTAACCGCGAAGAGATCGAGAAATTAATACAGGAGATAAAGCTGGTAGACGGCTATATGGACGCTGCTGTCCAGTTGACGCCTAATGGTTTTGACTTGACTGCCGCCAGTATTTTTGAATTTATCGGCCAGGGAAGCGTTGATTTTTCCAATAAGGAGAGGCAGCTTCCGGAATGCCGTGAGGTTGAGGCGCAAAAAGCAAGCCCGCAGGATAAATTCGGCTGGTGGCATCTAAGGCCCGGGGTTTATAAAGTAAAAACTAACGAAGCCGTGAACCTGCCGCAGGACCTTATCGCGCTGGCATTTACGCGCACTTCGCTTCTAAGGGCAGGCGCCTTTACCCAACACGGCGTCTGGGACGCGGGTTTTAAAGGCAAGGGCGAATTTATCTTAAGCGTGCAAAACCCGGCCGGCCTGAAATTGAAACAGAATGCCCGGGTGGCACAGCTGGTATTTTTGAAGATCAACGAAACTAACCACAGCTATAAGGGGATCTACCAAAACTTAGTTTAAAGGTTAAGGTTAAGAAGCCAGTATGGTAAATTAGGTTAGGGTTAAGTATTAATGACCTAACCTTAACCTCTAATCCATACTGGCATCCTGACCCTAACCTAATAACTTAACCGATAAATTACGATGGTTATCAGAGGCGTAGAAATTAAAGTTGTAAAAGCCGATATTACCGAATTAAAAGCCGATGCCATTGTCAATGCCGCAAATAATAAGCTGGTGATGGGCGGAGGGGTTGCCGGCGCCATCCGCAAAAAAGGCGGCAAGGAGATTGAAGAAGAGGCAATTGAGCAGGGCCCGATCAAGGTCGGCGATGCGGTTGCTACCCCGGCAGGAAGCTTGCCGGCTAAATTCGTCATTCATGCGGCAACCATGGGTATGGATTTTAAGACAGATGAGGTTAAGGTCAGGGCCGCGGCAAAAAGTGCGCTTTTGCTTGCTGAAAAATTAAAGCTGAAATCAATTGTTTTTCCGGCATTAGGCTGCGGCACCGGAGGGTTTTCTTTGCTGGCTGCTGCCAAGATCATGGCGCAGGAGGCATTCAGGGTGATCCGGCAGGGCAAGACCTGTTTAAAAGAAATAATCTTTTGCCTTTACGATCAGGAAGCCGTTGATACTTTTAATACCGGGGTGATTAAATATCTTGAACACATCACCGGTGAATTGCAGAACGGGCCGTTCGCTACGGTTGACGCGATCATTGAGATTGACGCGGGAATAGTGATCATTAAAAGAAGCAATCCGCCGTTTGGCTGGGCGCTTCCCGGAGGTTTTCTTGATTTTGGGGAAAAATTAGAAGATGCGGTTGTGCGGGAGGCAAAAGAAGAGACCGGCCTGGATATTTACGACGTAAAACAATTCCATACCTATTCAGATCCCCGGCGCGATCCGCGCTTCCATACCATTGCTACGGTTTTTACTGCCAAGGCAAAAGGCAAGCCCAGAGCAGGCGATGATGCTGCCGCGCTTAAGATCATTACGCAAAAAGATCTACCCAATATAGAGTTTGCCTTTGATCATAAGCAAATCTTACAGGATTATTTTCAGGTTTAGGGACGGTTTTCAGCCAAGATTAAAAGTATCCCCTTCGGGGCACACTTTTTTCTTGGACTGAGAACCGTCCCTATCTATTGAAAATAGCATAAAATATGCTATACTTTTAATGTAAATTAGTTACTCACTGATAAAGGCAAACCCGGAGTAATCCGGGGACGCAAAGCCAAGGGTCCTTTGAAAAAAGGACAGCCGGTTGCCAAAGGGGTAGAAGAGTCCGACTTTTATGAACCCTAAAGGCTAACCTTTAGGGTTTTTTATTGGGATGGGCATGGGAGAGTGAGGGTAAGACGATGAGAAGAACGCAGAAAAAGATGCACAAAAGGGCAACGGCCAAAAGGCATCAGCGCAGAATGAGCTTTCTTGAAGCGTTGAGGCTGCATGGCGGGTTGCCGATGGCACTGTAGAATTAGGGTCGTTCCCGCGGTTCATCCTTCGCGCAGCTGCTTCTCGGCGTCTACGACATCGCGGTTAATGACCCTAATCGTTTCTTTTATCCTGTCTTTGAGGATATAAGAAACGACTTTGGCTTCATGGATCTCCCGCAATATCTGTATGCTCATCCGGAAATAGCGCACGACTTCACCTTCGTCGGTATCCGTAGCCTGCAGCGTCTTGTCAAAGCTCGTACCCCTTAGCCATGTCTCCACCGTATTGCTTAAATGAAAATACGGTTCTTTGCTAAAAGAATAAATGTGGAATTTGGTTTCTTTTTCTTTGATCTTGGCGTAAGTTTCCTCACAGATCCTTTTTACGTGGCGCATCGCCTTTGAGATATGCGGCGGCCGCTGGTTTTTCCGCGGTTCAAACACGCAGGCAGTAGTGACTACGCCCAATCCGAATTCATCCAGTTGCTCCAGCATTCCTGCCGCGTAAAGCTCTGAAAGTAAAAGCTCATATCCGTATATTGTCTTTGCGAATTCTCCCTTTTGCGAAAGCTCGCCGTTTTCTATGTAACCCATATTTTTCAGGAGATTGAGTTTTGCCTCAATAAGGCGCAGCGCGTCTTTTTGCTCGTGCGGCTTTGACTGGTAATAATGCAAGGACAAGGGATAGATCTTAAAAAGGTCATCTTTGTGTTTTTCATAAAGGTTAAGTATAGTCGCGTATGAGTTGTTGAGCTGGCTCTTGACTTCTTCGGGATTTGAATAAATTATGCGTTTTACGTCGTCAGCCTGGACGCGGCTTAAATTAACGCGGGAATAAACAAAGCCTTCTTTATCAATGCCGCGCCTGCCTGCGCGTCCGGCCATTTGGTAAAAATCACGGGTTTTTAAATTCCGCACGTAGCGGCCGTAAAATTTCCTTAATTCGTCAAAGATCACCGAGCGGCTGGGCATATTTATGCCAAGGGCAAAGGTTTCGGTGGTAAAGATCACTTTTAAGAGCCGGCTGGTAAAAAGCCGCTCTACGACTTCTTTTAAAGTCGGCAGCATCCCGGCATGATGATAGGCGATTCCCCGGCGGATAAGCGGGAACATATTCTGCGTGGTGCGGTCGTGTTTTAGGTCAAAGCGTTCGCAAAGGTCGTTGAACATTCGGATGATCTGTTTTTCTTCTTCGGGTTCAAGAAAATCAAAGCCGTGCATTTCAAAGGCGAGGTCTTCTGCGCGGCGCCTGCCAAAGACAAAATAAATACAGGGTAGGCCTTCTCTTTGGCGCAGGTAGTTTATCAGCATGCTTAATTTATTCGGCTTTGTTCCGCGCAGCCTCTTTAATATATGTACGTTATCCACGACTTCATTCTGGCATTGGAAGAAGAAATGCAAGGGTACCGGCCGCTTATCTTCAATTACTACTTTTACCGGCTTGTTGTGGATAGACTCTATCCAGCCGGCGAACTGTTTGATGTTGGGAATAGTTGCGGAAAGCCCGAGCATGTTCATATGTTTAGGTAGAAAGATCAGGGATTCTTCCCAGACTGTGCCGCGCTCGTAGTTATCAATGTAATGGATCTCGTCAAAAATGATCCAGGAATACTGCTTGAGGCTGTCCGGTTCATCAAGCACTTTATTGCGGAAGATCTCCGTGGTCATGATCAGGACCGGCGCGTAAGGGTTGATTGAAACGTCGCCGGTGAGGATCCCGATATTATCTTTGAACTGGCCCTGGAAATCGCGGAATTTCTGGTTGGAAAGCGCCTTGATCGGCGCGGTATAGATCACCCCGCGCTGGTTCTCAATGCTGGTAGCGATGATATGCTCGGCAATCGCGGTTTTCCCGGCTCCGGTAGGTGCGGAAACGATCACGGAAAACCCCTGGTTGATGTAGTCGATTGCTTCCTGCTGGAACCGATCGTAGATCATATATTTATTATAATCTAAATCGTTGATTTATCCAATAAAAAGAAGTAAAATGAATAAAATATGGGTTATGATATCGCCATAAATAAGTCGTGGGAAAGCCTGCTGGCGCTTAAACCAGCGGCCAGGCTTTCCGTAAAGCTGCTCGCCGATGAGTACGACATAGATATTGTCGGCAGGCGGGTGCTTTCGCTTTCCTGCAATGCTCCGGCAAAAGATTATACGGCAATATTGCTGTTGCATTATCTTGCTCAGAAAATAAAAGGATTGCCGCCCATTTCCGGGGAATGGCTGGATTTTAAAGAGCTTTCCGGAGTTGAGGGCTATCAGGATGCATTCCGTAAAAGGGTGATCGAACGGATAATCAGGAAATACGGCAGCCAGCCGGATTCTTTGTATTCTGTGCTTGAAAGGTTTCCCGGCAAAAAATCCGGCCAGGCAGATGTAAGCATCATTTTAGACGTATTCGAAGCTGTGCCTGCGCTGATCGAGCTATGGAAAGCAGATGAGGAATTCAGTCCCGAGGCAAATTTACTTTTTGACCGGAGTATTACAAAGATATTCTGCACGGAAGATATTGTAGTCTTGGCGGAATTGATTGCTAATTATGTTTAGGGACGGTTCTGGGCCAAAGCGAAAAGTGTCCCTAAAAGCAGGGCATTTTTCCCTTTGTCCGCAGAACCGTCCCTAATAAGGACTAAGATGAAAAAGATAATCTTTGTTATTGCCTTATTATTGCTGCCGTTATCAGCGGTCCTTGCGGAAGATAGATTAGGTATGAGTTATGATTCCGATAAGGGGAAATTTGTTATTCCTTTTGGCAGCGCTTATGATTATTCCAATATCCTCGTTAAGCGGGTAGTAGACGGCGATACGCTGGTATTAGAGAACGGCGAGCGGGTGCGGTTGATCGGCATAGACACTCCGGAAATGCATGAATCCAATAAATTATATAAAGACAGCCGTAAAAGCGGAGAAGACGTATCCACGATACAAAAATTAGGCAAGCAGGCCTATGAGTTTACTAGGGGCCTTGCGGAGGGTAAGCGCGTGAACCTTGAGTTTGACGTGGAGAGGCGCGATAGGTATGACCGGCTGCTTGCCTACGTATACCTAAAAGACGGTACGTTTGTGAATGCGGAGATCATAAAGCAGGGCTATGCTTCGCTGATGAGTATTCCGCCGAACATAAAATACGCCGACGTATTCCTTAAGCTTTACCGTGAGGCGCGGGATGACCGCCGGGGATTGTGGGGCTGATAAGTTTATAATAGGAGGTAAAAAATGTTGCGTTATCTGACAGCAGGTGAATCACACGGAAAAGCGCAGGTTACGATATTGGAAGGGATGCCCGCGGGCTTAAGGCTTGACGGGGAAAAGATCAACCACGAGCTTAAGCGCCGGCAATCAGGGTTTGGCCGGGGCAAGCGCATGCAGATAGAAAATGACCGCGCAGAGGTCATTTCCGGGGTTAAGGGAATGGTAACCTTAGGCAGCCCGATTACTCTCTGCATTAAAAATAAAGACGCCAGCATTGAAAAATTACACAAAGTGCTTTGTCCGCGGCCCGGGCATGCGGACTTAGCCGGGCTTTTAAAATATGGTTTCAGCGATATCCGAGAAGTTTTAGAGCGCGCTTCGGCAAGAAGCACGGCAGCAACTGTAGCTGTGGGCGCGCTATGCAAGGCGCTCCTTGATGAATTCAATATCAGGATCTCAAGCAGCGTATTATCCGTAGGCGGGGAAACGTCTATCGCAGCCGTGGCTAGAAAAATAAATGAGGCAATCGCTAAAAAAGATACCATCGGCGGGATCTTTGAAGTAAAGGCCAAGGGCGTAGTCGTGGGGTTAGGCAGTTATGCGCAAGCTGACCGTCGCCTTGACAGCCTCTTGGCAGCTGGGTTAATGGCTATTCCCGGAATCAAAGCAGTTGAGATTGGCCTGGGTTTGGGTTACGCAGAAAAATTCGGCTCCGAATGCCACGATGAGATCTATTATTCCAAAGTAAGGGGTTATTTCCGCGAAACAAACAATGCCGGCGGCATTGAAGGCGGCATTTCTAATGGCGAGGATATTATCCTGCGCTGCTGCATGAAACCGATATGCACCTTGATGGAGCCGCTGGCATCAGTGAATATCTCAACGAAAAACTCCTCTAAAGCGGCAACCGAGCGCTCCGACACCTGCGTTGTGCAGGCTGCAGGGGTGGTTGGAGAAGCTGTTTGCGCCTATGTATTGGCAGCTGCGTTCCTGGAAAAGTTCGGTTCCGATTGTCTTTCCGACATAAAGCAAAATTACAAGGCCTTCCTAAAAAGAATCCGTTAGATAATATCGCCTCTTTCGTCTATTGAAGTGAGGGCATTAGACGAAGGGAGGTGATATCTATGGATGAGAATTTGATCCAGATCAACCGGATCCACAGGTTTGACGGCGAATCCAAGCTTAAGGCGTTCGTGGACGTAACGCTGGCAGGTTTTTTGATCAAGGGCTTGCGTATAGTCGAAGGCAAGAATGGTTTGTTCCTGGGTATGCCTCGTCAGCAGGGCAAAGACGGCAAATGGTACAATTCCGTATCTACCGTAACCAAGGAAACGCATCAGGAATTGACCGATTTTATCCTGGCTGCCTATAAGGAACAGGAATGAGACTAAAACCCCCGTTGTCCCGCATTGCGGGATAACGGGGGTTTCATTTGACAGCGTTTTAACCGTATGTTAGAATTAGGGATATGAATAATATTTATCTCATCGGATTTATGGCTACCGGCAAAAGCATTGTAGGTAAGGAATTGGCCGGAAAATTAGGGCGAAAATTCGCAGATTTGGATGAATTGATCGAATTGAAAGAAAAGCGGTCGATCCCGGATATTTTTGCCCAAAATGGCGAACCTTATTTTCGCAAGGTTGAGAAAGCAACGCTCGCTCAAGCTGCGCAGGAAGACGAGCTTATCTATGCCTGTGGCGGTGGCATTGTCATTGACGCGGAAAATATCGCGATAATGCGCCGGACCGGAAAAATAATTTGCCTGACCGCAGCTCCGGAAGTGATCTTAAGGAGGGTCGGTGATACTTCTCACCGGCCGCTCTTAAATGTCCCTGACCCAAGGAAACAGATTGAACTATTGCTTAAATTGCGGCAGCCTTTCTACGGCCAGGCAGATATGACCATTGACACTTCTAACCTTTCGGTGGAACAGGTAGTTGATAAAATATTAAAATGTTAAGCCAAGAATTAATACACTGGTTACGTTTAGTCCTGACGCCCGAGATCGGCCCAAGGCGGGGGAAGAGCCTCTTGGAAAAGTTCAAAACCCCCAAGGCAATATCGGAAGCTTCTTTAGCAGATATTGCCGAGGTAGAAAATATCGGCAGGGAAGCTGCCAAAAAGATCATTGAGGGCAGGGAGAAGATAGATTTAGGCCGCCAGATTAAATTGATTGAAAAGAATAATATCACGCTTATCCCGTTAGACAGCGAATCTTATCCTGTCAGCTTAAAAGCTACATTTGATCCGCCGTTAGTTTTATTCGTAAAGGGCGAACTCCTGCCGCAGGATTATTTTTCGATTGCTATCGTAGGCACGCGCCTGGCTTCTTTTTACGGCAGGGCCATGGCCGAGAAACTAAGCAGACAATTAGTTGAAAGAGGCTTTACGATTGTCAGCGGCGGAGCGCGCGGCATAGATACATTTAGCCACCAGGCTGCCTTAAAAGCAAAAGGCCGTACTTTGGCAGTATTGGGATGCGGTTTGGATATTGCTTATCCTCCGGAGAATAAAAAATTGTTTGGGCAAATCGCTGAAGAGGGGGCGATGGTCTCAGAATTTTCTTTATCTACGGAGCCGGACAAAGGAAATTTTCCTATGAGAAATAGAATTATCAGCGGTTTATCATTGGGAGTAGTGGTAATTGAAGCGCCGCACAAAAGCGGGGCCTTGATTACCGTTACTCATGCTAATGAGCAGGGCCGCGAGGTCTTTAGCGTCCCCGGCAAAGCAGACAGTTTTATCAGCAAGGGCTCCAATCAGCTCTTGCGCGAAGGCGCAAAATTAGTGGAAGACGCGGACGACATAATTGAAGAACTTGAGCCGCTGTTAAAAAGCAAAGTAAAAGAATTTAAAGCCGGCCAGGCAGGGCCGCAACAGGAAAAAGAAGTTTTAACGCAGCCGCGGCTATCGACAGAAGAAGCCAGGTTATATGATTTATTTTCTTCCGGCCCGCTGGATTTAGATGGCATCCTTATTAAGAGCCGATTGTCCGTAAGCAGCGTCTCAAGCTTGCTTACGGCATTGGAATTAAAGAAACTGGTAAAACAGCTTCCGGGGAAGATATTTACGAAAGAGGCAAATTAAACGTAAGGCGCGATTTAGAAAAATACTGGAGAAAAAATGAAAAAGAACCTGGTAATCGTGGAATCGCCGACAAAAGCAAAAACGATCAGCAAGATATTAGGCGCTGATTTTTCGGTAGTTTCTTCAATGGGGCATATCATTGACCTGCCCCAGAAAAAACTCGGCGTGGATATTGAAAAAGGCTTTGAGCCGGAGTATGACGTGATTAAGGGCAGGCAAAAGGTCGTGGCCGCGCTGAAAAAAGAAGGCAAAGAAGCGGAAAATATTTATATGGCTACTGACCCTGACCGCGAAGGAGAGGCGATCGGCTGGCATATCAGAGACAGGATATTCAAGAAGAAAAAAGTAAAGCGGGTTGTCTTCCATGAAATAACTACTTCGGCAATCAAAGACGCATTTTCCAATCCCCGCGATTTTGACGCCAATATGGTGGAGGCGCAAGCCGGCCGCAGGATATTAGACAGGATCGTGGGTTATTTCTTAAGCCCGCTGCTTTGGAAAAAGATCGGCCGTGGCTTGAGCGCGGGAAGAGTGCAGTCCGTAGCCCTGAAACTGATCATTGACCGGGAGCGGCAGATCAGTAATTTTATCCCGCAGGAATATTGGGAGATCGAGGCGGAATTAAAAAAGAGCAGCGGCAATTCGTTTATTGCTAAGCTTGATAAAATAGGCGAGAAAAAAGCCGAGTTAAAAGATAAAACGGCTGCGGATACGGCAGTAGCCGATATTAAAAACAGGCAGTTCATTGTCGGCGAAGTAAAAAAGAAAGAGCGCAGGCGTTATCCTTACGCGCCGTTCATCACCAGCACCCTGCAGCAGGAGGCTTTTAATAAGTTAAGGTTTAACGCGACCAAGACAATGATCGTCGCGCAACAGCTTTATGAAGGCATTGAGATCGGAGAAGCAGCGCCTGTCGGGTTGATCACTTATATGCGCACGGATTCTACGCACGTGGCGCCGGAAGCGATAAAAGGCGTGCGGGAATTTATCTCAAAACAGTTCGGGAAAAAATATCTGCCTGATGAGCCGAACGTTTACAAAGTGAAAAAACTGGCGCAAGAGGCGCACGAAGCGATCCGGCCGACTTCTATCGCGCACGCGCCGCGCGACGTGGAAAGTTTCCTTACGCATGAGCAATATAAATTATACGAGCTGATCTATAACCGTTTTATCTCAAGCCAGATGGCGCCCGCGGAATACTTGATGACCAGCGTAGATATACTCGCGGGAGAGTATTTATTTACCGCATCCGGCTCAAGCCTTATTTTTGACGGCTTTACCGCCATTTACAACAAAGAAGAGAACGGCAACGGCTCCGAAGAAGAAGAAGAGAAAAAGAAAAACCCCATACCTGAGCTTCAAAAAGATGAACAGCTTCAACTGCTGGGTATTGAGCCTTCGCAGCATTTTACAAAACCGCCGCCGAGGTATTCCGACAGCTCGCTGGTAAAGGCGCTGGAAGAAGACGGCATTGGCCGGCCTTCCACTTACGCGCCGATTATCCACACTTTGACGCTGCGCGATTATGTGCGCAGGATCAAGGGCTATTTTTATGCCACTGAATTAGGCTTCAAGGTATGCGACCTACTGGTGGAATATTTCCCCAAGATCATGGACGTTAATTTTACCGCGACCATGGAAGAGGAATTAGATGAGATCGAAGAGGGCAGGCTTGATAAGATCAAGGTCCTGAATGATTTTTATTCGCCGTTTAAAACCACCGTTGATTTTGCCCAGACTAACATTAAGAAAGAAGTAATTACCACCGATGAGATCTGCGAAAAATGCGGCAAGCCGATGATCATCAAATGGGGCAGGAAGGGAAAATTTTTGAGCTGTTCGGCGTATCCTGAATGCAAGAGCTCCAAGTCTATCACCACAAAAGTCAAGTGCCCGCAGGAGGGCTGCGGAGGCGAGCTGATCGAACGCCGTTCAAAGCGCGGGTTCTTTTACGGCTGCACGAATTATCCTAAATGCACGTTTACGGCAAAGAATTTGCCGGAAGAGAAATCTTAAAACCCGATAAATGGAACGCTATATAGAAAAATTCATCCGTTATCTGCAGATCGAAAGGAATTATTCTGCTCATACGGTATTAAACTACCACCATGACCTGGAGGATTTCCGGGCGTTCCTCGCGGATAAGAATATTGAGGATATTGATTACCTTTTTTTACGGAAGTACCTTGCGCTGCTCAAAGAGAAGAATATCTCGGCGCGCTCGGTCAGCCGCAGGCTTTCCGCCATGAGGTCATTTTTCAAGTTTCTCGCCCGCGAAGGCCTGCTTAAGGCAAATCCGATCTCTATCGTTTCCAGCCCTAAGCAGGAAAAGCGGCTGCCGATATTTCTTACCGAGGAAGAAGTAAAGAAATTGATCGATGCCGTCATTCCCAAAGCGGAAACAGACGAGGCGGCATTGCGGGACAAGGCGATCCTGGAAACTTTTTACTCAACCGGCATGCGTATTTCCGAGCTTGTTGGTTTAAGTATGCCCGATATCGATTTTATCAGCGGGATAATAAAAGTGATGGGCAAAGGGAAAAAAGAGCGGATCGTGCCGATCGGAGAACACGCGATCAAAGCGATCCGGCGGTATTTGCAAAAGCGCTCTACCGAGTCCGGCGCCCTGTTCCTTAACAAAAATAAACGCCGCATCACCGACAGAGGCGTAAGGAATATAGTCGCCAAATATATCCGGCTGGCAAGCCTGCGCCAGGGCGTTTCCCCGCATACGTTACGGCATTCATTCGCAACGCATTTATTGAACCGCGGCGCTGACCTCAGGAGCGTGCAGGAATTACTGGGCCATGCCAATCTTTCCACGACACAGGTCTATACTCACCTTACCACCGAACGGTTAAAGAGTGTTTACGATAAGGCGCACCCAAGGGCATAAAAAAGGCAAAAATTAAAACTTAAAAGGCAAAAGTATATGTTTTTGTTGTACGACTTGATATTTCTGATCATTGCGGTTGTTTTTCTGCCGGCTTATTTATTTAAGGGTAAATTCCACAAAGGCTTTTTAAGCCGATTGGGATTTTTACCTGCTAATCTGGCGCTGAAGCAGCCGATCTGGGTACATGCGGTCAGCGTTGGAGAGGCAATGGCGGTAAAGGGGTTGATTGATGCCTTGAGAAAGAAATTTCCCGGAAGGCAGTTGGTGATCTCAAGCGTGACGCCTACGGGCAACAAAGTCATCAGGGATTTTGCCGTAGAGAATGATTTTGTAACCTACCTGCCGCTGGACTTTAGCTTTATCACCGAAAAGGTGGTGAAAGAGATCTATCCTTCGCTGGTTATTATCGCGGAAACCGAGCTCTGGCCGAATTTTATCTTGAGCTTATCCAAAAGAGGGATACCAGTCTTAGTCGTTAATGCCAGGATTTCAGATAAGTCGTTGCGCGGTTACCTTTGGATCAGGCAAATTTTCAAGCCTATCCTCAATAAAGTGGATCTATTCTGCGCGCAGTCAAGCCGCGACGCGGAAAGGCTCCGGGCCATTGGCGTTGCGAAAGAAAAGGTCCGCGTAACGGGAAATATGAAATTTGACGCGATGGATCCTGCTGTCTGTCCTCCGGATGCAGCAGCCGCGGATGCAGGGTTTAAGCAGGGAATTGGGCTGGCGCCTGAAGCAAAACTCTTAGTTGCCGGATCAACGCATCCCGGGGAAGAAGAGATCGTATTGGGCGCCTATCGCAGCCTTTCTGCCAAATTTACTTCCTTAAGGCTTGTGCTTGCTCCGCGGCATCCGCACAGGTCTGCCGAGATAATAAAGCTCGTGGTTAAATACGGATTTAACCCTTTTCGGGTCAGCCAGCTTAGCGCAAGCAGCAGGCTGCCCGCTGAAAAAGCGGTACTTATCCTGGATGTTGTGGGCAGGCTAAAACCTTTTTACGCTGCTTCCGATATAGTTTTTGTCGGAGGCAGCCTGATTAAAAAAGGCGGGCATAATATTATTGAGCCGGCTTGTTTTGCCAAGTCGATAATCTGCGGCCCGCATATGTTCAATTTTCGCGATATCGCTGACCTTTTTGCCGGAAGCAGGGCGTTTATTATCGTAAAAAGCGGTCAGGAATTAGAAAAGGCAGCGGCTGACCTGCTGGATAATCCTTCTTCGGCAGCTGAATTAGGAAAAAGAGCCAGGGAATTGGTCGCGCAAAATCAGGGGGCAACGCTGAAAAACCTGGAATGCGCAAGAGAGCTCCTTAAATGCTGAATTATATTTATAACCTAGCTACCGATAAAGATAACGGCTTACTCGCGTCATTGATAAAAATTTTCTTATATGCGCTTTCCCTCGCCTATGGCATGATCATCAGGCTGTTGATATTTTTTTATGCTCTCCGGCCTTATCAGGCGGGATGTAAAGTGATTAGCGTGGGGAATATCACTTTAGGCGGCACAGGTAAAACGCCGCTTGTTGAATATCTCGCAGCCAGGCTTAAAGGGCGCGGCCGTAAGATAGCCGTAGTTACCAGGGGTTATCTTAGCCAGGATGAGCCGCAGATGCTGGAGGCGAATTTAAGCAATGTACCGGTAATCGTAGATGCTGACAGGCGTAGGGGGATTAAGCGCGGCATAGCTGAATACGGGGTTGATACGGTGGTCCTGGATGACGGGTTCCAGCAATGGCGCATAAAAAAAGACCTGGATATAGTGGTGATAGATTCGCAGAATCCGTTCGGCAACCGGCAGATGATTCCGCGCGGCATACTTCGCCAGCCGTTGTCATCGTTAAAGTCAGCGCAGGTTTTTGTCCTGACAAAAACAGACTTGGCCCCGCAGATAGACCGGCTTAAAGATTTTTTACGGGGCATTAACCCCGGGGCAGTCATTACCGAATCCCGGCACGCAGCGCTGGGATTTTACGAGCTTGGGAAAAAAGAACTCCTGGCCGCCGCAGCCGTGTTCAAGGAAAAACCCGTTGCTTTACTTTCCGGGATCGGCGATCCGGATTATTTTGCACATTCGGTAAAGGGCACGGGAATTAAAATCGGGCTGGCTTTTGAATTCCCCGATCATTACGCTTACAGCAGCCAGGATCTGGATAAAATAATAACGGCCTGCGGCGTTGAAGGCTTAGATGCCATCGTTACTACCGAGAAAGACGCGGTGAAGCTCCGCAAATTACAAATTACAAATTCCGCCGCAGGCGGACCAGCCTACGGCTGGCACAAATTACAAATTTTTGTGTTACGCAGTGAATTACAAATTACAAAAAATGAACAAGGACTTCTGGAAAGATTATTTAAGTTGTACGGCGCTTAAACTGATCGGCCCGCTGATCCGCCTGCTGCCGTTCAGGATAAGCATGCGCCTTGGCAGGGCTGTCGGTGAATTGATGTATTGGTTTGATTTTAAGCATCGCGCCATTGCCTATGCTAACATAAAAAGGGCTTTAGGCGCAGAGCTTTCTCCCCGGGAATTAAAGAAGACAACGCGAAATTTTTTCCGCGCCTTTGGCCAGAACATCATAGATATTTTTCTTATTCCCCTGATCGGCAAGAAGCATATGGATAAATATCTGGAGATAGAAGGCAGGGGCAATATTGCCGCAGCATTCAAAAAAGGCAAGGGCGTGATATTTTTGGCCGTGCATGCCGGAAGCTGGGAGCTTTCCAACGTCATCTGCGCAAACCTCGGCTTTCCCTTCCGGATGTTCGTGCGCAGCCAGAATATGCCGCGGCTGAATAAATTATTGAATTCTTACCGTCAGCAAAATGGCTGCCGCATATTTGAACGCGATGACCATGGCCAGTTGCGCGAGCTGATCAAGACATTAAAAGATAACGAGGCTACGGGAATGACTATTGATCAAGGGGGAAGGTCCGGGATGCTCATCGATTTTTTCGGCAAGAATGCCTCGATGTCTTCCGGGGCGATAAAGCTTGCTTTAAAATATGATGCGGCGATATTGCCGTCTTCTTACGCCCGAAAAAATGGCGCATATTATAAGCTGGTTATTGACCCGCCGTTTGAGCTGAAAAAAACAGGCGATCCGGATGCGGACGTAAAGAATAACCTGCAGGCGCTGGTGAAGTTATTTGAGGGGCATATCCGGCAATATCCCGCCGAATATCTCTGGACGTATAAGATATGGAAATATTCCAATACAAGGGACATACTTGTTTTAAGCGACGGCAAAGCCGGCCACTTAAGGCAATCAGAAGCAGCGGCTAAGGCCATAGTGGATTGTCTTAGGCAGCGCGGGATAACCGCGAGGGTTAAGACGCTTGAGGTAAAAATTTCCGGTAAGTTCGGACGTTCTTGCCTGGCGCTCTGCGGAATGTTTTCAGGAAAATATTCCTGTCAGGGCTGCCTGGCGTGTTTGCGCAGGTTTATTCCTAAAGAAAGCTACGGGTCGTTGGTTAGAGAAGCCGCGGATATTGTTATCTCCTGCGGCTCATCATTAGCGGGTATTAATCATTTTATCGCGCGGGAAAACCGCGCGAGGTCGGTAGTAATCATGCGGCCGGCATTTTTAGGCTTGAGAAGGTTTGACTTGGCAATAATACCGCGCCATGACCGTCCGCCAAAAAGGAAGAATGTGGCGGTTACCGAAGGCGCCTTGAATCTGATCGACGCCGGTTATTTAAAGGAGCAGGCGGAAAAACTAACGCAAGCGCCGGGCTTCAGTCGCCAGGCATCGGGCCTTAACATAGGCGTATTGATCGGCGGAGATGCAAAAAATTTTCATCTGGATCCCGGCGTAGTAAAGACAGTGATCAGTCAAATAAAGTCATTTGCTCAAGAAGAAAGTGCGGCCTTGCTTGTTACTACTTCGCGCAGGAGCGGCCCTGAAATTGAGGCGTTAGTCAAAAGTGAATTAGGGAATTATGCGGCCTGTAAATTTCTTGTTATCGCCGGTGAAAATAACCCTGAATTCAGCGTGGGAGGTATACTTGGTTTAAGCGATATCGTGGTTGTTTCCCCGGAAAGCATTTCTATGGTTTCTGAAGCTGCCAGCTCCGGAAAATACGTAATTGCCTTTGATGCGCAAGTCAGCCGCCGGCACCGCAGATTTTTGTCCGGATTGGCAGAGAAAAAATATATTTATCTTCAGCCGGCGCAGGAGCTTTCCAGCCTGATGAGCAGGATAAAGTCGCAGCGGCCGGAGATCAAAATATTGAATGACAGGGATAGCCTTAAAGAAGCGATCGGTAGGATAATATGAACATTTTACAAATATTGCCCGAACTGAACGTCGGGGGGGTTGAGACGGGTACGCTTGACATGGCAAAGTACCTGGTCAGGCTTGGCCATAAAGCAGTAGTCGTTTCAAATGGCGGGAATCTGGTCAAGGAGCTTGAGGCCTTGGGCGCTGTGCATTACCAGCTTCCCGTGCATAAGAAATCTTTTTCCACGATGATCAAATGCGTGCCTAAACTGGCGGAGATCATTAAAAAGGAGAAGATAGATATTGTCCACGCGCGTTCGCGTGTGCCGGCCTGGATTGCTTATTTTGCCGCAAGAAAATCCGGCTGTTTGTTTATCACTACTTGCCATGGTTACTATAAGAAGCATCCGTTTAGTTATGTAATGGGCTGGGGAAAGCGAGTTATTTGCCCCAGTAACGTGATTGCCCGGCATATGATCGATGATTTCAACGTTCCGCACGAACGGATAAAGCTGGTTCCGCGCAGCGTGGACCTGGAAAAATTCAAATTCGTCAGCCCGGATAAAAAGCGCAAAGCGGAGTTTAACGTCGGCATAATCGGCAGGATCACGCCGATAAAAGGCCACTTGCATTTTATCAAGGCAATGGCAAAGCTTAGCCGGTCAGTGCCTCGGCTTAAGGTCTGGATAATCGGAGATGCGCCTGCTTCACGCGAAGCCTATAAAGAACAAATACAGGTCCTGGCGCGCAGGCTCGGCCTCTGGAATTGCACGCAGTTTCTGGGTACGCAGCGCGATATCCCGTCTATACTTTCCCATCTTGACCTTTTGGTGCTTCCTACGACCACGCAAGAGGCATTTGGCAGGGTGATTATCGAGGCGCAGGCAGCAGGTGTACCGGTGATCGCCACAAAGGTCGGCGGCATAGTGGATGTTATTGACGACGGAATAACCGGCATGCTTGTTCCGCCGGCTGACCCTTCGGCAATAGCAGAGGCGGCGTTGAAGATATTTAGGGACAGTGATTTTTCCGCCAGGCTTGCTGCGGCAGCCCTGGAAAAAGCAAAAGACAGGTATAACGTGGAATTAATGGTGAATAATACCATTGAAGTCTATCAGCAGGCTTTGGATAACTTTAATATACTGGTGATAAAATTAAGCTCGCTGGGCGACGTGATACTTTCCAGCGCGGCTTTGCGGGCGATCCGGAAAAAGTTCGGTCCGAATTACAAGATCGCCGTACTGGCGGGCAATGAATCAAAAGACGTGCTTTTTTCCTGCCCGTATATAGACGAGCTGCTCGTTTGCGATCTAAAGAGCAGGGATAAGGGATTAGCCGGTATCTGGAAGCTCGGCCGGGTTTTAAGAAAAAAGAATTTTGACATTGTTATTGACCTGCAGAATAACCGCGCAAGCCATATACTTTCTGCCTTGAGCCTGGCAATAAACCGCTACGGCTATGCCAACAAAAAATTATCTTTCTTGCTTAACCACCGGATAAAAAACGAAAAACCGGCGATCGATCCGGTCAGCCATCAGTTCAAGGTGCTTGAGATGCTGGGCATAAAACTGGAAGACCCCGCGTTAGAATTATGGCCGTCGCAGGAAGATGCGCGTTACATCGATGAATTCCTGAGCGCTCAATGGATGAGCGCAACCCAGAAGATCGCGGGGATAAATATAAACGCCAGCCAGCGCTGGTTAAGCAAGAGCTGGCCGCTTGCCCAGATGACAAAACTATGCGAAGAGCTGTCGCGGCTGGACATGCGGGTGGTTATTACCGGCACAAAGGATGACGCCCAAAAAGCGGATCTCCTTGCCGGCTCCCTGAAGAACTCGCCGGTGATAAATGCCTGCGGTAAGACAACGGTTAACCAACTGGCGTGCCTGATCAAAAAATGCGACGTCTATATTTCCGCAGATTCCGCTCCTTTGCATATTACCGCGGCAATGAAAACGCCCTTCATCGCTTTATTCGGGCCGACTGACCCGGCCAGGCACCTGGCGCCGGCAAAGGATTATGTGCTGATAAAAAAGGATCTGCATTGCAGCCCTTGTTATAAGCCGAAATGCGGGAATAAGAAGTGTATGAACCTGATTACGGCAGAAGAAGTGCTGGCAGCAGTAAAGAAATTATTAAAATGAAGATATTATTATTGGCAAATCATCTTAATGTCGGCGGGATCACCAGCTATGTTTATTCTCTTGGTTGCGGAATGAAAGCGGCCGGGCATTATGTTTATGTGGCTGCTTCCGGAGGCGAAACATTGCCGAAATTCAAAGCCGCAGGCATAGAGTTTATTCGCTTGCCGTTGAACACGAAAGCGGAAGCCGGCCCTAAAGCGCTGTTTAGCCTATTCAGGCTTTTACTTCAGCTGCGGGAGAAAAAGATCGATATTATGCATGCAAATACCCGCGTTACGCAGGTAGTAGCTTGTCTGGCTGCCAGGTTTTCCGGCGTGCCTTTTGTGTCCACCTGCCACGGATTTTTTAAGACAAGAGTTTTTCGTAGAGTATTCCCGTGCTGGGGCAAAAGGGTCATTGCCGTCAGCCAACAGGTTAAGGAACATTTAACGGATGATTTCCGGGTTGATGCGGGAAGAATAAGAGTTATTGCCAACGGCATAGATATAGCAAAATTCAAGGCCATGGACCCGGGATCAAAAAATGAGGCAAAAATAAAATTAGGATTAGGCAGCGGCCCGGTGATCGGCATCGTTGCCCGGCTCTCCGATGTCAAGGGCCACGTTTATCTTATTGAGGCAATGCAAAAGGTGCTTCTGGATATTCCCGCTGCGCAGTTGGTGATTGCCGGAGATGGAAAAATGAAAGATACGTTAGTGTCCTTAAGCAAACGGCTGGGTATCGCGGAAAAAGTATTTTTTGTCCCTACGCTTGCGGATACCCTGGACGTCCTTTCAGCCTTAGACCTTTTTATTCTGCCTTCGCTTAAGGAAGGCCTGGGCCTGAGCCTGATGGAAGCAATGGCCTGCGGCATCTGCAGCATCGGCTCCAATATCGGCGGCATAAAGACTTTGATACAAGACGGATATAGCGGGATTTTAGTCGAGCCTAAAAACATAAACGCGATTTATCGCGCCATAACCGGGCTTTTAAAAGATCCCGCGAAGAGGGAAATGCTCGGCGCAAACGGCCGGGAATTTATTACCGGCAGGTTTTCTCTTGAACAGATGGTATCTTCTACAGAAGGGGTTTATAAAGAATGTTTAAGTTAACGCGTAAAGTTTTAATAACTTTTTTGGCCGCAGTATTGCTGTTTACGGCTGCATTCTTCGGTTTTATGCGGGACAAATATATTATCCCGGTATTTATGTACCATTCTGTAAGCCCGCAGCAAGACCCGGGTTCTAATGCGCTTATCGTGACGCCGCAGGCATTTGAAAGGCAGATGCGCTTCCTAAAAAATTTCAGCTATAATGTCATGCCCCTTGAGGCAGTAGCGGAACTGATCAGAAATAAAAAGAAGCTTCCGCCGCGGTTGGTTGTCATAACCCTTGACGACGGATACAAGGATAATTATACCTATGCCTTTCCGGTGTTAAAAAAATACGCGCTTCCGGCAACAATATTCATCATTACCGGCGAAGTGGGCAGGCCGGACAGGTTAAGCTGGGGCGAGATTAAGGAAATGCAATCTTCCGGGTTTATTACTTTTGGCAGCCACTGCCTCGGCCCGGAACCGCTGATAAACATTAAATCCGGAGATGAAGTGAAGAGGCAGATATTTGAATCAAAAAGGATCCTGGAAGAAAAATTAGGCGCGCCGGTTGCGATGTTCAGTTATCCCGAAGGAAAATTCAACTTTAAAATAAAGCAACTGGTGGCCGATGCCGGATATAAGCTTGCGGTAGCCACAACCCCGGGCATAAAATATCCTGCTTCAGACGTTTTCCTGATAAAGCGGCTGCGTATTTCCGAAAACGCCGCCAATCCGTTCGTGCTTTGGTTCAAGGCAAGCGGATTTTATAGTTTTTTCCGGGAGAGCCGGGATAAATATAAGTAATCCTTATGCAGAAAAGGAGCGAAGCATGAATCCTAAACGCATATTGATCTTTAATGTTAATTGGCTGGGGGACGTTTTGTTCTCTACGGCAGCAATCAGGAATGTCCGGCGTAATTACCCAGAAAGTTTCATTGCCTGCGTTATACCCAGCCGGTGCTATCCGGTGCTTAAAGGCAACCCTCATCTGGATGAAGTGATCATTTTTGATGAGGCAGACCGCCATAAGGCCACGCTGGAAAAACTTAAATTCGTCAAATACCTCAAAGATAAAAAATTCGACATTGCTTTCTTATTGCACCGTTCTTTTACCCGGGCATTGATCTGCCGGCTTGCCGGCATCCCCGAGAGGATCGGACACTACACTAAAAAACGCGCTTTTCTATTGACGAAGAAGATCGTCCCACCTGAGCGCGACAGCCTGCACCGCATTGATTATTATTTGAACGTTATTGAGCAGGCAGGCCTGCGTATTGAAGACAGGTATACCGAATTTTTCGTGAGCGATGAAGACGATGATTTTGCCGGTACTTTTCTCAAAAATAACTCCCTGGGGAAAAGCGATTTTATAGTCGGGGTCAACGCCGGCGGGAATTGGCTTCCGAAGCGCTGGCCCGTGCATTATTGGGCAGAGCTTTGCGACCGGCTGATCTCGGAGCTTGGGTGTAAGGTCATCGTTACCGGCAGTTCAGCGGACCTTAAGCTTGCAAGGAGCATCCAGGATTCAATGAAAGCGAAGCCGGTCATTGCAGCCGGGATATTTAATATTAAGCAGATGGCGGCATTATGCAAAAAATTAGATTTGTTCATTACCGCCGATACCGGGCCGCTGCATATTGCCAATGCGGTGGGCGCCAAAAAAATAATCGCGCTCTTCGGCCCGACGTCTCCGGCGATCACCGGCCCGTTCCCGTCTACCAACGTGGCGATCCTGCGTAAAGACGTGGGCTGCAAGATTCCCTGTTATGTAGTCAAGTGTAAAGATAACAAGTGTATGAAGGCAATTACCGTAGATGATGTTGTCAACGAAGTTAGGCAGCTTTTACCTAAGCGTTAATTTATAACTAATTATGTATTTCTATTTTGCGTCTGCCTTGTCTTGTTTCTCGCAGGGACGCTCGCCCCGCCCAGCGTGCGGGGCTTCGCTCGGGAGTCGGCTTTCGCTCTGCCCTAGCGCATACTCGGGCAACCGTGCCCGCTCAAGCCTCCTACGCCCTGCTCAAAACAAAACAAATCAGCCGCAAAATTATATGGCATAACATATGGAGGACATTAAGAAAATATTATTCATTACTTTAAGCAACATCGGTGATGTTGTGTTGACCTTGCCGGCGCTGGACCATTTGCGGCAGAAGTTCCCGTCGGCAAAGGTCTCGGTGATGTGCGGCCAGCGGGCAAGGGAAATATTTGAAGGTGCTCCTTTTATTGAGGAAACGGTCATTTTTGATAAACACGCGGCGTTAAAAGAAAAAATAAGGCTGTTCAAAGCCTTAAAAGCCAAGAAGTTTGACGCCGTGATCGACCTGCGCAATTCTTTGTTCGGTTTGGGCCTGCCGGCAAAATACAAGGTCCCGGTTTTGCGAAAACTTCCTGCGGGTTTGGCGCATATGAAGGATAAGCACTTGTATAAAGTAGCGGGAAAGCAGGCTGCAGATAGCCTGCGGCATTCGCTTTATATCTCTGCCGCTGATGAAGACTGCGTCGGCCGGATATTAAAGGACAGCCATATTGCTGTCGATGACAGATTGATAGTTATTGCGCCGGGAAGCCGCAGTCACACCAAGAAATGGGCTAAGGAAAAATTTGTGGAGTTGATTAATCTATTGGCTGGCGAAACAGGGGTAAAAATAGTATTAGCCGGAGATAAAGCTGATTTGGATACTGCCGATTATATTGCCGCTGCCTGCGGGGCAAAGGCGATAAACCTCTGCGGAAAAACTAATTTGCGCGAGCTCGCCTGCCTTTTAAAAAGATCAACGCTGCTAGTGACTAATGACAGCGCAGCCTTGCACATAGCGGGTTATTTAGATATCCCGGTTGTCGCGGTATTCGGCATAACCAATGAAGTTAAGTATGGCCCGTGGTCACAGAGGCGCGCAGTGGTCAAAAGGGATATTTTCTGCCGGCCATGTGAAAAGGCGCAGTGCAGATTTGGTACTTTGAAATGTATGCAGCTGATAAAAGTGGAAGACGTATTAAGAGCAGCTAAAGAACTCTTATTCCAGCACCCAGCACCTAACACCAAACACCTGAAACCTGATTTCCGGCGTATACTTGTTGTGCGCACAGACAGGATCGGCGATGTGCTCCTTTCCACGCCTGTGTTTAAGGCGTTGCGGCAAGCCTATCCGAGCGCTTATATTGCCGCGATGGTCAGCCCCTACGCTAAAGAGATCGTTGAAGGCAATCCTTATATTGACGACGTCATAATCTACGATAAAGATTTTAAGCACCGGAGCTGGAGCAGGTCAATGAAATTCGCTTCCCGGCTGCGTAAAAAGCATTTTGACCTGGCGCTTATCCTGCATCCTATAAACCGCAGCCACCTGATCGCCTTCTTTGCCGGCATAAAAAGAAGGATCGGTTTTGACAGGAAGCTGGCCTTTTTGCTTACCGATAAAATAAAACACGTTAAGCAGGAAGGAGATAGGCATGAATTGGAATATACGCTTGACCTCGTAAGATACTTAGGCATTGAACCGCAGGATAAACAGCCGTTCATGCCGTTAAAGCCTGATTCGGAAAAGTGGGCTGATGAATTGTTCAGCCGTGAGTCCTTGACAGCGCAGGATAGGTTGTTGGCGATAAATCCCGCTGCCAGCTGCCCGTCTAAGATCTGGCCGGCAGAAAGGTTTGCCGAAACAGCGGATAAACTGGCGGATAAATACGGCTTTAAGGTATTGATCTTTTCCGGGCCGAAAGATACAAAATTAGCGGAAACAGTCTTAGGCCATATGCAACACCGGGTGATCAACCTTGCGGGAAAAACATCCGTCAGCCAGCTTGCCAGCGCGTTAAAGCGGTGCAGCCTGTTTATTTCCAATGATTCCGGGCCGGTGCATATTGCCGCGGCCGTGGGAGTGCCGGTGATCTCCATTTTCGGCAGGAACCAGAAGGGTTTGAGCCCGAAAAGATGGGGGCCGGTGGGGCCCCTGGATATTATTTTGCACCGGCAGGCAGGATGCATCGAATGCCTGGCGCATAATTGCCTGAAAGATTTTGCCTGTTTAAAGTTGATCAAGGTTGACGACGTTGTTAAGGCAGCAGATACTATCTTGGAAGCACGTAGAGATCATGGTTAAGTTATTGGGTTAAGGTTAAGAAGCCAGTATGGTAGTTAGGTTAGGGTTAAGTATTAATGACCTAACCATAACCTTTAAACCATACCGGCATCCTAGCCCTAACCTTAACCATAACCTAACTAAAAAATGAAGAAGATATTATTGATTCTTGCCTTATTTTTCTACTTTTCTCCCTGTCTTGCTGCGGACTTTGGCGCTTCGGATATGAAGAAGATATCCGACGAGCTTAAACGCGACCGGCAGGAGATGGAAAGGACCCGTCAGGCAATGAAGCAGGCAGAATGGGAAAAAAGACAGGTCGATGACGCCATAAAACGCCAGCGCGATGAGGCAAAACAATTACAGCGGCAGCTGGAAGAAGAAAAGCGCAGCGAACTTGCCAGGAGAAAGGCTGAAGAGGTCCGCAAGCCGAACAAATTCGTTGAGTTTATTGCCAGCTGGCCGGTACAATTCGCGTTTTATTTCCTGGTCTTTGCCGGGTTCGGCACGCTGCTTTACTTTAAGGTCCTGGCGCCGCGTAAGAAGCCGGCTGAAGAAGAGCCTACCATTGAAGAGATAGGGCCGGATGTTTTGGCGGCAGCGACTCATTGGAGGTTCCGGGAAAAGGACTTTAAGAAATACCAGATGAAGCTTTCCGCTTTGGCCGATGCCAAAGTTATCGACGTGGATTCCGCGGAATTCAAAAAATATTTTATCCGGGATATGGTCATGACGGAGATCCTTTTTCAGGCTGCCGTGAGCAGGAAACTTGACAGCGATGCGGTATTTTTGGCCGAACTGAACAAGTATAAAGATTACGTATCGGGCTTAAATAAAGAAGGCGCGGCTTTTTTGAAATTATTGAATGATTATAAATCAAGTTTTGTCCCTGCCGCAGGCCAAAGGCCCGCCTATGCCGCTTATTATAAAGGCTTTTTGGACCTGCTCATGATCTTAAATGCTAACGAGGAGACCGAAATATTTGAATTATACGAGAGGTTCCTTTTGATAAATAAGCTCGCCGGCTCAGGCGACGCTGCCGCCATGCAGCATGCGCTTGACGTCATCATCAATGAATTTAAATTAGCGCACAACGTGATCATCAAAGAGGAGGCTGCGGCATAGCATCCATGGAAAAAAGATCAGTCTCTTTGATTTTGCCGATGTTTAACGAGAAAGAATACCTGGAAAAAACGGTTTCCACGGTCATTTCGGTTTTAGAGCCGTCATTCCCGGACTTTGAAGTAATCGTGGTTGATGACGCCAGTAACGACGGATCCGGGATGGTCGCCGAGCGGCTGGCTGCCGGGGACAGCCGGATCAGGGTCATTCATCATAAGAAAAACCGTAAGCTGGGCGGAGTTTTAAAGACCGGGTTTTCCGCGGCTTCAAAAGAGATCGTGGTCTATACGGATATGGATATGCCGTTTGATTTGTCGCAGTTAAGCGCGGTAATCCCCCTGGTTTTTGACTCCGATATAGTAATCGGCTGCCGTATAGGTAAAAGAGAGTCCTTCCTGCGCGTAGTTTATTCCTGGGCATACAATAAGTTGATAAATGTCATATTTAAGACCCGGGTCAAAGATGTGAATTTTGCCTTAAAAATATTTAAAAGAAAAATTTTAAACGAGATTAAACTGAAGTCCGAAGGCTCGTTCATAAATGCCGAATTCCTGGCGAAAGCACGAAAGCTTGGATACTCGATAAAAGAGGTAGAAATTGATTACACGCCGCGGACCTACGGTATTTCCCGGTTGTCCACGCCGCCGGTTATATGTAAAGTATTATACGAGATCGTAAAGTTTTATCCTGAGATCATCCGGTTCTCTAAAAAAAAGGCGATCTATGGCAGGCTGCGTGATTTTTATAAAAATGCCGGGCGCAAGGCAAAAATCTATAATTTCCTGCGTTTTAAGACCTGCCCTTTTGACAAGATAGAAAAATTCATCCCGAAGACAGGCAGTATATTGGATTTGGGATGCGGCACGGGCCTCTTGCTTAATACTTTGCGGCTGGAACAGGACAAACGGGCATTATTTGGTTTTGACCGGGACGCAAGAAAAATTGGGATTGCCGCGATCAGCCTGAATGAAAGCAGGGACATAGTTTTTAAAAAAGCGGACATTAGCGGCAGCAGCCTTGATTTGCCTAAAGCCAGCGCCATTATCTTAACGGATGTCATGTATTGCCTGGATCATGAGAAAAAAATTGGCCTGTTGGAAAAATGTTTTACTGCGTTAGATGCCGGCGGCACGCTGCTGATCAAGGATATTGATAGAAGCTTCAATATAAAGTTTTTCTGGGCCTTCCTGCAGGAGTTCCTGGCGGTAAAAATCTTCGGCCTGACTTCTGCCGACGGGATTTATTTTGAAAATAAAAAGCAGTACCTTTCACTCCTGAAAAAAAGCGGTTTTATCGCTAATCAGTATTTTGACCTGAGCAAAGGGTATTTCTATCCTCATATTCTATATGCCGGAAAAAAACCGTAGAAAAATACTCTTTATCAATCCTCCCTTAAGCATAAATCAACGTTATGGAATGTTGGGGCAAGCCGGGGGCAGCGAACCTCCCCTGGGTTTATGCTATTTGGCTGCCGCGGTGAGAAAAGAAGGTTTTACAGCCGGAATAATTGATGCGCAGGCGCAAAGACTCGGGTTAAAAGAAACAATGGAGCTGATTAAGGCCTTTGAGCCGTGTTATGTAGGCATTACGGCTTCGACAATGGCCATAGAAAGCGCTGCGGCCTTGGCGCGGGATATAAAAGTGTCGGACCCCGGCATTAAAATTATAATCGGCGGCTGCCATATCAGCTCTTTACCCGCGGAAACTTTTGCTGAATACAAATTTTTTGATATCGGGGTAATCGGTGAAGGGGAGGATACGGTCCGGGAGCTGCTCTTGGCCCTGGAGAACAATATGGGCTTAAAAGATATCAAGGGTATCGCCATAAGAGAAAACGGGAGTGTTTATTTATCGTTGCCGCGGCCAAGGATAAAAGACCTGGACAGTTTAGCCTATCCTGCTTTTGATCTGCTGCCTGACATACGCAGATTCTATAGGTTACCGGCGCAAAGTTTGGCTGATAGCCGCAGTTTTTCGTTAGTCACTTCCCGCGGCTGCATGGGAAAGTGTTCTTTTTGCGACAAAAAAGTTTTTGGAAATTATATAAGCATGCACAGTGCTGAATATATAACAGAAATGATTCGCATCTTAAATCAGGATTACAAAATAACCAATATAATGTTTGAGGACGATAATTTTATGGCCTCCAGGCAAAGGCTGAAGGACATAGCCGATTTAATGGCTAAAAAAAAGCTTAAGACCCGCTGTACGGTTTTAGCGCGGATGGATAACGTAGACGAAGAATCGTTAAAAATATTAAAAGGCATGGGTTGCTGGCAGATATCATACGGCATTGAAAGCGGCTCCCAAAGGATTTTAGATTTTTATAATAAAGGGATTACTGTCCAGCAAATAAGAAACGTGGCAGGATTGACCAAAAGCGCCGGTTTAAAAGTTAAATGCTTTTTTATCTGGGGTAACCCAACGGAAGACCGGGAATCCATCAGGGAAACCGCTGATCTTGTAAAAAATTCCGGTGTTGATGATATTTCGGTAACTTTCTTTACGCCTTTTCCCGGCTCAGAGATATGGCCGGATATAAGATCTTACGGGGATTTTGATAAAAACTGGGAAAAAATGAGCTGTTTTGAATTGGTTTTTAGGCCTTACGGGTTGGAAAAAGAATATTTAATCAACAGCAGGAAAAAAATCTTGAGAGATTTTTATTTTCGGCCTAAACTTATATTTTCTTATTTGATCCGTATCAGATCGCTGGCGCAACTTAAAGAACTGATTTTAAGCGCCTATTGTTTGTTCCGTTATATATTAAAAGGGGTGGAATGAGCAGGTCTTTAATCGTCAATGCCGATGATTTCGGTTTAGATAACCGGATAAACCAGGGTATAGCCGAATGCTGCTCAAGCGGGATCGTCAGGAGCATCTCGCTTGTTGCCAACGGCCCGGCATTTGAGCATGCCTTAAGCCTGGCCCGGCAAATGCCGGATACCGGCATCGGAGTGCATTTATGTTTAGTCAATGAAAAACCGCTTCTGGCCGGCATGGCCGGCCAGAACGGGTTGCTGCCGCAGGATTGTTACCGTTTATTTTTTAAGCTCTGCAGCCGGCGCTTGAACCTTTTGGATGTAGAACAGGAACTTGACGCGCAGATAAAAAAAATTTTGGACAGCGGCATAACGCCTACGCACCTTGATAGCCATCAGTATACGCATCTGATCCCTGCGATATTTGATATTGTGATGCGGCTGGGAAAGAAGTATAATATTAAATGGATACGCTGCCCGCGGGGGTGGAGGCGGGCCCGCGGCGCATCATCCGCAGACCTTTTTAAAAAAACATATCTGGCATTGTTTTCCCGCCGGCGGATAGAAGCGCTAAAAGGCAACGGCTTTCGCTGCGCCGATATTTCTTTTGGTTTTACCGGCAGTGGCCGGCTTAGTGAACAGGCGGTAAGGGAATTTTTGCAGAGATTTGGCTCCGGCATGGCGGATCTGGCTTGCCATCCGGGATATTTACCGCAAAGCGGCAAGTACCGCGCATGGGGCTATTGCTGGGAAGAAGAAGCCGCGGTCCTTAAAAGCAAGGGCATAAGAACATTGATTGAAAAATTGAATATTAGCCTTACCAACTATGCAGCTTAAAAAGACATTCTCTTTTTTTCATCTGTTTTTGCTCTTTCTGCTGATCGTATTTTACGGGGTGAACAATTATATTTGGCTGCATTTAAATCGTTATCCTTTTGTGGATGACGAGGCAGTGCATTTGATCTCCGCAACGCGCTATATGGAGACCCTTTCCCGGCCCGGCGCGGATATGTTTTCGGCGTTAGCCGGCGTGGACAAGCTTTACCCGCCGTTTTTCCCGTTTATAGCCTCTCTTTTTGGCCTTGCCTTTGGAGGCGGGGCTGTCAGTATTATCTTATCCAATCTCTTATTTTTATTCGGTATATTCGTTTGCCTGTATTTTATCGGATTAAAAATGGGCGACGCAAGGCTCGGGCTCCTGGCAGCGCTGATACTGTCGCTGTACCCGATGATTTTCCAGCTTGGCCGCATGTGCATGCTGGAAACCGCGTTAACTTTTACTGTAGTTGCCGCTGTCACGGCAATGATCTATTCCGATGGCTTTAAAAGAACGAAGCCGAGCGCCCTGTTTGGGCTGATTTTCGGGCTGGGCGTCCTGACAAAACAAAGCTATGTGGTGTTGATCATCGGCCCTTTGCTGCTTATCGCGGGAGTTTCCCTTTTTAAGGGGAGTTGGCAGGACAGGAGGAGGGTGGCCGGTAATTTACTTTTATCTTTTGTAATAGGGGCAGCTGTTGCCTCTTTGTGGTATGTGCCGAATTTTAAGACAATGTTGCCTCTGGCCATAGCCGCGGCTACCGATTCGGCTTTAGTGCCGTATAACATACCGGTTTTTTCCTTCTGGTCATTTTCCTTCTACTTACGTTCGCTGGTCAACGAACAGATACTCTTTTTCTTCTTTGTGCTGCTCTTAATGGCAACCCCCGTATTTTTTAAACGGAAAAAAGATGAATTTTTCTTTCTGTTCCTCGTTTGGATCATAGTTACCTATCTTATCCGGACTTTCATCGGCAATAAATTCCTTTATTATACTGTATCTTGCCTTCCTGCCGTGGCGCTGGTCACGGCCTGCGGCATTATGAATATGAAAAAGGATTCTTTAAGGAAGATAATAATCTGGCTTATCTTTATCGTCGGGTTTGCTCAGTATTTCCTGATTTCCTATATCCACTACGGCCATGTCAGTCTGCACATGGCTTTTCATACCGGGACCGAAAAAGACAAAAGCAGGATGTTGGATATTTTCCTGTTTCCCGGAACAGAGATCCTTGCGGGGGTAAAACATTTTCCCCGGGGCGGAAACTTCAAGCGCCTGGAGCTGGTCAACGCCATATTAAAGGGATCGCGCGGTATCATGCCGAAGATCGGGGTTTTTGGTTTTGACCCCAATTTGGAAAATAAGAAAGACCCCGGTAAATCCGTGATCATGACCAAGCTTGATAGTTATGCCGGAGCCAATTTTGACGGCCTGAATTATTATTTATTGTCGCAGAAGATATCTTATAAGATTTTTCCGTTGAATTCCGATCTGGACATGAGGGTAAATTTTATCGTTACGCCGATCGAGCTGGAAAAGATAGACTCCGCCGATTTTAAAATTCCCATCCGGGATTTTGTGCCGGTAGAAGAATTTGCCATGCCGGATACCAGCAGCGTTTATCTATACCGGCTCAGCAAGGTAACCCCGTTTATCCTCAATTATACCCCGCAGCTTTCACCGGAATATAAAATGTCCAGCGCCCGGATCGATATCCACAGCGCAGACATGAAATTTGCGTTTAAGGATGTTAAAAGCAACGGCGTAGCCCAGGTTGCCGAGTGGCTGCCGGAAAAAGATTGGACGAAAAGCTGGATTACGCAAATGGAACTGGTCAGTAATATGTGGCAGCAGCTGTGGATAGAATTTGTGCCGCTTGAATCGGGTGATATGTATATACAGTTCAGGGGATCGTTTTATCCGGATAATGAATCCAACCACCATGAAGTTTATGTTGATGACGTAGCCATAGAAGGCAAGGGGCTGAAGATCGTAAACGGCAGCTTTGAAGAGCAGAACTATCTCGGTAGTCCTTTAACTTGGGATTTGCCCGTGGCATCATCCAGCCAAACTACGGAGTTGGCACGCAGCGGAAGGTGCTCGGTTCTTATTTGGCATGACAGCCCGCTGGTAAAGAAAATACCCGTAAAGGCAGGGGTGAAATACCGCCTTAGCGCGTGGTTCAAACCGTATAATCCGGTAGAATAAATAGGGACAGACACTATTTTTCTGTAGAAAAATAGTGTCTGTCCCTATTTATTTTTCTCCTATTTTTCGTTTGCTAAAGCCACTAATTTATGATAAACTGACATCTTCGTATGCTCAATATTAATAAGGTAAAGACATATTCGGTTTTAAAACGCAAAAGCAAGGTAAATATGGCTGATTTTGCTAAAGCCCCCGCTGTTGGCCGCAGCTTTGCGGCATTTTACCGTTCTTTGCCCAATATCTTAAAGGCCAAGGACTTAAGGGCCATAGCTGGCGCGGTCGCGGCCGCCCGCACGAAGAAAAGATCGGTCATCTTTATGGCCGGCGCGCACGTCATAAAATGCGGGCTTAATCCCGTGCTGATCGAACTGATAAAGAAAAAGATAATTACCTGTATCTGCCTTAACGGCGCAGGGATAATCCATGATTTTGAGATAGCTTTTCAGGCAAAGACATCCGAAGATGTGGGAGAGGGTTTAAAAGATGGTAAATTCGGCATGGGCAGGGAAACCGCGGATTTCATCAATCACGCCGTAAATGAAGGAGTGGTAAGCGGTTTAGGCTTAGGGCAATCCGTGGCCGCAAAGATCTCAGGCAGCAAATTACGCCATAAAGATCTAAGCCTGCTTTATAACGCGTATAAATATAAAGTTCCGGTATGCGTGCATGTTGCCGTCGGCACGGATATTATCCATCAACACCCTTCTTTTGACGCTGCTTTTGCCGGAGAAGGTTCTTTGCGGGATTTTCGCAGGCTTACCGAAGAGATCGCCGGCTTGAATAACGGCGGAGTGGTAATGAATTTCGGCTCAAGCGTCATCCTGCCGGAAGTTTTTTTAAAGGCGCTGAATCTGGCGCGCAACCTCGGCAAGCGCGTGGGAAATTTTACTGCCGCTAATTTTGACATGATCCATCATTACCGGCCGTTCCAGAACGTAGTGTCCCGGCCAACGCAGGATTCGGGCAAAGGCTATTACATTGTCGGCCATCATGAGATCATGCTGCCGCTTCTGGCGCAGGCAATAATAGAAAGCGTTTAAGATGGAATCAAAGCTTAAATCGGTAATACAAAAATTTGCTAAATCAAAGATATTGGTCATCGGCGACCTCATCCTTGACGAATTTGTCTGGGGCAGCGTAGACAGGATCTCCCCGGAGGCGCCGGTGCCGGTGGTCTGGGCAGGAAGGCGTTCGTATATGCCCGGAGGAGCGGCCAACGTTGCCAATAATATTGCCGCACTCGACGGAAAGGTTACCCTTATCGGCGTTATCGGTAACGACAAGAACGCGGAGATCCTTTTATCAGAAATAAAGAAAAGGAAGATTTCCGGAAAAGGGATCTTTGCCGAGCCAAAGCGCCATACTACGGTTAAGACGCGCATTGTTGCCGGCCATCAGCAGGTCGTGCGCGTTGATTGGGAGCATCGCGACAGCCTGCCGGAAGCGCTCAACGCGAAGATACTTAGATACATTGAAAAAAATATCGCCGCTTACGATGCCATTATCATAGAAGATTATGGAAAAGGCGTGGTCAACGCGCATTTGCTGGAAGAGGTTACCCGGCTGGCGCAGAAAAATAAAAAAGTAGTTACCGTAGACCCTAAAGAGGAAAATTTTCTTTATTACCGGGGGGTGACCGCGATCACGCCCAATCGCAAAGAGTTGGAAAACGCGGTGCGGAATTTAAAGATCCAGGATAAGACAAACCGCTTCCGGGTGCACAGTGACCGGCTTTTCAGCGATAAGGAGATCGATCTGGCCTGCGATCAGATCCTGAAGTATCTTAATCTTGATTCTATCCTTGTGACGATGGGGGAACATGGGATGCGCTTGTTTGAAAAAAACGGCCGGTTGACCAATATCCCGACCGTAGCCCAGGAAGTATTTGATGTTTCCGGAGCAGGAGATACGGTGATCGCCGCATTTACGCTGGCGCTTTCCTGCGGAGCAAGCAAGCCCGAGGCAGCGTATATCGCTAATTTTGCCGCAGGCATCGTAGTCGGCAAGCTCGGCACGGCTACAACCACAAGAAAAGAATTGACTGAAAGGCTGGCTGTAAAATGAACGTAATCGGCGTAATACCGGCAAGGTATTCTTCTACCCGCTTTGAAGGCAAGGTGCTGGCGAATATTTCCGGCAAGCCGATGATCCAGCACGTCTGGGAACGGGCAAAACAGGCTTTGATTTTAGATGATATCATTATTGCCTGCGACGATGAAAGGGTGGCTGACGCCGCCAATAGCTTCGGCGCGAAAGTCGTATTCACCGCCAAGGGCCATGTTTCGGGAACGGACAGGATCATTGAAGTGATCAATCCCCTTGAGGTAAAAGCCGTGATAAATATCCAGGCAGATGAGCCGCTTATCCATCCGATGATGATCGAAGCGGTAGGCAGGGCATTGCTTGACGACCCGAAGATCTCCATGACCACCCTGATGAAAAAGATAGAAGACCCTGCCCAGGTAAACGACCCGCACGTGGTCAAGGTGGTGGTGGACAGGAATAATTTCGCGCTTTATTTTTCGCGCGCGGCAATACCGCATTATCCGGAAAATTCCGAGATCAAAGAACCGGTTTATTACAAGCATATCGGCCTTTACGGCTATACCAAGGATTTTCTTTTTACGTATAAGAATCTGCCGGTATCGCGGCTGGAAAAAACCGAACGTTTAGAGCAGCTGCGCGTGCTTGAAGAAGGATACCGCATAAAGGTCATTGAAACAAAATACGATACCGTCGGCGTGGATACGCCGCAGGATTTAGAGAAAGTAAGGGCAATAGTTTCCGCAAGCGAAGGCGTCAAATGAAACAGGTAAAAGCAGGAAATATAAATATCGGAGATAAAAACCTACTGGTGCTGATTGCCGGGCCGTGCGTGATTGAATCGGAAGCAGCCTGTATGGATACCGCAAAGCAGCTTAAGGATATTGCCGCAAAGTCAGGCATCCCGTTTATTTTTAAATCCAGTTTTGATAAGGCAAACCGCATGTCAGTAACTTCCTTTCGCGGCCCGGGCTTAAAAAAAGGGCTGCAGGTTCTGGCAAAGATAAAGGCAAAGTTAGGCGTTCCGGTATTAAGCGATGTGCATTGTCGGCAGGACGTGGAGGAAGCAAAGGATGTCCTGGATATCATCCAGATCCCGGCCTTGCTCTGCCGTCAGACAGACCTTTTGCTTGCCGCGGCAAAAACCGGCAAAGCCGTAAACGTCAAAAAAGGCCAATTCCTCGCGCCGTGGGACATGCTGCCGATCATCCAAAAGATAGAATCTACCGGCAATAAGAATATCATGATTACCGAGCGCGGCGTATCTTTCGGTTATAATAATCTTGTCTCGGATTTCCGCGGCTTAAAGATCATGCGCGATCTCGGATATCCGGTGGTTTATGATGCCACTCATAGCGTGCAGCTGCCGGGTGGAAAAGGCTCTTGTTCCGGCGGCCAGAGGGAATTTGTCGCAGGGCTTTCGCGGGCGGCGGCAGCGTTCGGTTGCGACGGCCTGTTTCTGGAAGTGCATCCGGACCCCGACAAAGCTTTATGCGACGGCCCGAATATGGTCAGCCTTAAAGAACTGGAAATTATTTTAAAACAGGTCAAAAAAATCAGGAAGGCATTATGGGAATAGATGTCCTGAAACGCGCAAAATCAGTGCTTGATATTGAAGCAAGGGCAGTCAGCGGCCTGAAGAAAAACATTAATAATGATTTCCGGGCGGCAATAAAATATATCTTTGATTCCAAGGGCAGGATAGTGGTTACCGGCGTAGGTAAGACCGGGATCATCGGCCAGAAATTTTCCGCCACCCTTTCTTCTACCGGAAGCCCAAGCCTGTTCCTGCATTCAGCCGAGGCAATCCACGGCGACCTGGGCCGGGTGACTAAAGACGACGTTGTGGTAATCCTCTCTTACAGCGGAGAAAGCGAAGAGATAAAAAAGCTTCTGCCGGTGCTCAAAAAAATCGGCAGTAAAATAATTTCCATCACCGGCAATACAAAATCACCGATGGCCCGTTACAGCGACGTGGTCCTGAATACGGAAATAAAAAAAGAGGCCTGTCCATTGGGTTTAGCGCCAACCTCTTCAACAACCGCGATGCTGGCAATGTGCGACGCCCTGGCAGTCTGCCTTTTAGAATTAAAAGGCTTCAAAGAAAAGGACTTTGCTTTTTACCATCCGGGCGGGGCTTTGGGCAAACGCCTGCTTTTAAAAGTAGAAGACATTATGCGTAAAGGCCGCACCAATCCCGTGGTGAATGAGAACAAAAAAATATCCGAGGTGTTGATGAAAATTACCGAGGGCAGGGCAGGCAGCGCTTCAGTAGTCGGTAAAAACGGAAAATTACAGGGCATATTTACCGACGGAGACCTGCGCCGCCATTTAGAGATTGATCCGGATTTATCCCTGCGCAAAGTGAAAGACGTGATGACTAAAAATCCTACGACAGTCAAGCCGCAGATGCTGGCGGCAGAGGCAATGCGCATATTAAAAGACAAAAAAATAGATGAAGTGCCGGTAGTTGACGCAAAAGGAAAGCCTGTCGGGCTCTTGGATGTGCAGGACCTCTTAAGGGCCGGATTAGTCTGATAATGGATCAATATATCCTGGAAAAAGCGAGAAAGATCAAGCTGTTGTTATTGGACGTGGACGGCGTTTTGACCGACGGCCGGATCATCTATGACTGCCGGGGCCACGATATGAAATTTTTCGATGTCCACGACGGCATGGGAGTTTATCTTTTAAAAAAAGCCGGTATCCCGACCATACTTATTACTGCCAAAGGCTCGCGGGCAATCAAGCCGCGGGCGCGCGATATGCAGGTTACCGAAGTATTCGCCGATATTTCCCCTAAGACGTCTGTTTTAGAGAGGATCCTGAAAAAATACAGCCTTGATCCATCCGAGGTATGTTTTGTCGGGGATGACCTGGTTGATCTCGGGCTGCTTAAGCGCGTAGGCTTGCCGATTGCGGTATTCAATGCCTGCCCGGAAATAAAGCAGGTTTCCGCTTACGTTACTTTAAAGCTTGGCGGCCGCGGCGCGGTAAGGGAAGTCGCGGAAATGATCCTGAAATCTCAAGGGCTCTGGGAAGGGCTGGTTAAATCTTATGAGGCTTAGCATCGTTAGGGCGGCAGCCGGATTTTTTACCGCGGCATTATTATGCGCTGATCTTTCTTTTGCCGAAGTAATGCCGGTAGCAGCACCCGCAGAATCCGACCAGCAGATCAATGATTTTTCTTTTTCCGGTTACGGGGAAAGGGGTAAAAAAACCTGGGATATCGCCGGTAAAAGCGCGGATATCTTTGCCGATAATATCAGGCTTAAGGAAATCACCGGGAATATGTACGGCGATGAAGATGTCAAGCTTACCGCGGAAAAAGGCGATTTCAATAAAGCCGAAGGAAAGATCCATTTGGAAGAAGACGTGGTGATCACCACTGAATCCGGGGCAAAGCTTACTACCGATTCCCTTGATTGGGACAGAAAGAACGACGTAGTGACCACGAAAGACAAGGTAAATATTGTCAGGGATAACCTGATTGCCGAGGCATTGGGCGCAATGGGCAAGCCCGCCTTAAGCAAGGTTAACCTGGAAAAAGAAGTAAAAGTGCAGATCATCCCGGAAAAAGATAAGGATCAACCGCCGGCAACCGAGGCAGAGAGAATAATCATTACCTGCGACGGGCCGCTGGCCATTGATTACGCGAAAAATTTTGCCACCTTCAGCAATAACGTAAGGGTGGATAGGGACGGTTCGCAGATCTACAGCGACACAATGGACGTTTATTTTAATACAGGGGCAAAGGCAGGCGCCCAGCCCGAAACAGCCGCTCAACCCGAGGCAGGCCTTTCTAACAGTAAGATTGAAAAGATCGTCTGCCGGGGAAACGTCAAGATCATCAGGGGGCCGAATGTTTCTTACAGCGATGAGGCAATATATTCCGCCCTGGAAAATAAGATCACGCTCTTAGGCAGGCCAAAACTCGTACTTTATTCTACGGAGGAAATGGATGCACCTTCTGGAAACTAAAGACCTGTGTAAATCTTATGACGGCAGGCAAGTAGTCCGGGGAGTGGACATACTGGTAAAGCGCGGCGAGATCGTCGGGCTTTTAGGCCCCAACGGCGCCGGAAAGACCACTACCTTTTATATGATCGTCGGGATCATCCAGCCCAATAAGGGAAAGATAATCTTTGATAATGAAGAGATCACCTCTTGCCCCATACATGAGCGGGCGCGCTTCGGCATCGGCTACCTGGCGCAGGAACCGTCGATCTTCCGCAAGCTCACCGTAGAAGACAATATAATGGCGATACTTGAAACAATGCCGTTGAACAGCCGGCAGAGGCAGGAAAGGCTTATAAGCCTGCTTAATGAGCTGAATATCGCGCATTTACGCAAAAGCCGGGCCTATACGCTTTCCGGCGGAGAGCGCAGAAGGCTGGAGATCACCCGCGCCCTGGTAACTAATCCTTCGTTTATATTGCTGGATGAACCGTTTTCCGGCATTGACCCGATTGTCGTCAGCGAGGCGCAGGAGATCATCAAGGAATTAAGGGCAAAGGGGCTGGGTATATTGCTTACCGACCATAATGTAAGGGAGACTCTTTCGATCACCGACAGGGCTTATCTGATCGCCGAAGGAAAAATCCTGATTTCCGGGACTGCCGATGAATTGATTAATAATTCCAAGGCAAGGGAAATTTACCTGGGTGAAAAGTTCAGGATGTAATAACAGAAAAACAACGAGGAGACAATGAAAACCGAAGTCAAAAAAATCGACAGCACTAAGAGAGAGATCAACATTGAAGTCAGCGGAGAGATCGTAAAGAATAAATTCGAGGAAGCGTTCAAAAAACTTAATCAGGAGGCAAAGGTTTCCGGCTTCAGGCCGGGCCATGTGCCGCGCGATATCCTGGAAAAGAATTTTTCTTCCGCTGCCAACGAGTTTGTGCTCAAGGAACTGATCCCGGAGGTTTACGGCAAGGCCCTGGAAAAGGAATCGCTGGACGTCATTGATATGCCCGACATTAGCGACGTAAAGCTGGACAGGAACACGCTGTCGTTTAAGGCCAGCGTAGAAGTCAGCCCCGAGATAGACATTAAAAATTATAAAGGCATAAAGGTCGGTTACAAAAAAGTAGAAGTGACCCTTGATGATATAAAGCGGTTTGTGGATTCCCTTAAGGAATCAAGGCATATAGATACGGTAGACGATGCCTTTGCCCGCAGCCTCGGCTATCCAAGCCTGTCCCAACTTGAGAAGTTCGTGGAAACGCAGCTTTATATCCAGAAGCAGAATCAGGAACATAAGAGGATAGAGAATGATCTGATTGAAAACCTGACCAAAGGCCTTGATTTTAAGATACCGCAGTCAATGGTGAGCCGTCAGTTGCAGGAAATGTCACGCCAGGCAAAACTGGATATGGCGATCAAGGGAATGCCGCGCGAAGAGATTGATAAGCGGGAAAAGCAAATCTCCGACGAATTGGCTCCCGAGGCAAAAAAGCAGGTTAAGATATACCTGGTATTGTCGGAGATCGCCCGCAAGGAGAATATACCCCTTGACGATCACATGCCGCAAAGGGTTTTGGAATTTTTGTTGAAGGAAGCAGACTGGAAGGAATAGTCCCGACAGCTAATTAGAAGGAGGTAATATGGACGCGAAGATGCAGACTTTGGTTCCTATGGTTATTGAGCAAACCAGCCGCGGTTATGAGCGGGCATACGACATTTATTCGCGGCTCTTAAAAGACCGCATCGTTTTTGTCGGCACGCCGATTGACGATTTTATCGCCAATCTGATCATTGCCCAAATGCTTTTTCTGCAGATGGAAGATTCGACCAAGGATATCAGCGTCTATATCAATTCTCCCGGAGGATCGGTTACTGCCGGCCTCGCCATCTACGATACAATGCAGTTTTTGAAATGCGACGTAGCAACCTATTGTATTGGCCAGGCAGCGAGTATGGGCGCAGTGCTTTTATCCGCCGGCACAAAAGGCAAGCGTTTTGTCCTGCCGAATTCCCGCGTAATGATCCATCAGCCCTGGGGAGGAGTGCAGGGAGCGGCAATAGACATCTCCATCCAGGCAAAGGAAATCTTAAAGCTGCGCGATAAGATCAATGAAATACTCTCTGCTCACACGGGCCAGAGCCTGGAAAAGATCCAGAAAGACACGGACAGGGATTATTTTATGTCCGCGCAAGAAGCAAAAGATTACGGCCTCGTTGATGAGGTAGTTCCGCCAGGCAAGAAAAAATAATAATCAGGAGGAATTCAGCATGAAAAAGAATTATTTATTGACTCCCGGGCCAACGCCTTTGCCGCCGGAGGTTTGTGAGGCGCAAGCGCGTCCGATCATTCATCACCGCACCCCGCAGTTCCAGGCGGTATTAAAAGAGGTCACCGAGGGCCTGAAATATATTTTTCAGACTTCCGGGGACGTATTGATCCTGACTTCTTCCGGTACGGGCGCGATGGAAGCCGCGGTAGTCAATTTATTATCTGCCGGTGATACGGCGATCACCGTTGAAGGCGGAAAATTCGGCGAGAGATGGACCGAACTCTGCGCTGCCTACGGCGTTAAGGCAGAGGTAATCAAGGTAGAATGGGGCAAAGCAGTTGACCCCAAGGAAATCGAGAAAAAATTAAAAGCCAATCCCGCCATTAAGGCGGTATTTACCACTTTGTGCGAAACCTCTACCGGCGTGGCTAACGATATTGAAGCGATCGGCAAAGTCGTAAAAGATTCTGATGCGGTCCTGGTAGTGGACGCGATCAGCGGCTTAGGCGCGATCGACCTGAAGACCGACGCCTGGCTGGTTGATGTCTGCGTTTCCGGATCGCAGAAAGGCCTGATGCTTCCGCCGGGCCTGGCATTTGTTTCGGTGAGTAAAAAGGCCTGGGCAAAAGTTGACGCCTCCAAAAGCCCGAAATATTATTTTAATTTGAAAGCGGCAAAAAAAGCCGCAGAGAAGACCGATACGACATTTACTCCGGCGATCTCGCTGGTGATGGCTTTGGCTGAAGCTTTGAAGCTGATGCGCGCGGATTCACTGGAAAATATCTTTAGCCGGCACGCGAAAATGGCGCAAGCCACGCGAGCGGCAATGCAGGCATTGGGTTTGGCATTATTCGCGCCGGATGCCGCTTCCGACGTAGTTACGGCAGTAAAAGTGCCGGAAGGCATAGACGGCGAAAAATTAGTCAAGACCATGCGCGATACTTACGGCGTAACCATTGCCGGCGGACAGTCGGAAATGAAGGGCAAGATATTCCGTATCGCGCATATGGGCTATATCGGTGAATTTGATATTATTATGGGTATTTCCTGCTTGGAAAAAGTCCTTAAGCAGATGGGTTATAAGTTTGAACTCGGCGCCGGCATCAAGGCCGCAGAGGAAGTGTTCTTAAAGTAAAAAGAGACGCTTATTAATATTTGATACCTTTGGTTAAGTTATTGGGTTAAGGTTAAGAAGCCAGTATGGTGGGTAGGTTATGGTTGAGTATCAACGACCTAACCTTAACCCTTAAACCATACCGGCATCCTAACCATAACCATAACCAAATTTATTCCAGGAATATAAATTTTAGCAATGGAGGTTGTTAAATGATCAAAATATTAGTCAGTGACGCGCTATCGGATGAGGGCATTAAGATACTTAAGGACGTCAAGGATTTTCAGGTTGACGTCAATACCGAATTAAAGCCGGATACCCTTAAAGAAGCGATCAAGAATTATGACGCGCTGATCGTCAGGAGCGCGACCAAGGTCACCCGCGATATCATTAATGCCGCGGATAAGCTCAAAGTCATCGGCCGCGCCGGCGTGGGCCTTGATAACGTGGACCTGGACGCTGCCACGCAAAAAGGGATCATCGTGATGAATACGCCTGCCGGCAATACTATCTCAACCGCGGAACACACGATGAGCATGATCCTTTCGCTTTCCCGTAATATCCCGCAGGCAAACAGCTCAACGAAGAAAGGCGAATGGAAGCGCTCAAAATTCATGGGCGTGGAATTATACACTAAAGTTTTGGGTATTGTCGGATTTGGCAGGATCGGCGGTGAGGTTGCCAAGCGTGCTTTTTCTTTCGGGATGAAAGTATTGGCATTTGACCCGTTCCTTTCGCGTGAGGTCGCCGAGAGCCTGGGGGTAGAGGTAGTGGAATTAAAGGACCTCCTCGGCCGCGCGGATTATATTACCGTGCATACTCCGCTTACCGAAGAAACGCGGCATATGATCTCTGCGGAAGAATTCGCGATCATGAAAAAAGGCGTGCGCGTGGTCAATTGCGCGCGCGGAGGCATTATTGACGAGGCGGCCCTGGTGCAGGCGATAAAAGAAGGAAAGGTCGCGGGCGCGGCGCTCGATGTTTTTGAAAAAGAGCCTTTGTCGCCGGATAGCGAGCTCCTAAAAGTAGATAATATTATTGCCACTCCTCACTTGGGCGCGTCTACTGAAGAAGCACAGGTCAATGTGGCCATTGAAGTGGCGGAGATCGTGCGCGACGCGCTTCTGGGTAAGGGTATACGTAATGCCGCTAATTATCCATGCCTTGAGGCGGAAGTATGCAATATCCTTGAGCCGTATATTAACCTTTCGGAAAAACTGGGAATATTTTCCGGCCAGTTGGTAGAAGGCAGGTTCCAGGAATTAAGCATAACTTACAGCGGGGAAATCATCCAGTATAATTTAAGCCCGTTGACTATGGCGCTGGTAAAGGGCATACTTTCCCCGATATTAAAGGAAACGGTAAATTTTATCAATGCCGTAAGCCTGGCGCGGGAAAGGGGAATAAATGTCCGGGAATCAAAGTCTTCCAAAGAGGGCGAATTCGTAAATTTGATCCAGCTGGAAATAAGGACCGATAAAGAGACCAAAAAGATCGCCGGCACGCTTTCCGCGAACAAACAGCCGCGCATCGTCAAGATCGACGAGAGCTATATGGAAGTTACTCCGGTGGGAGAAATGATCGTCATGCAAAATTGGGACCGGCCGGGTATTATCGGCAGCCTCGGTACGTTGATGGGTAAGCACAATATTAATATCGCGGCAATGACCTTTGGCCGCCGGGAGCGCGGAGGCAAAGCTACTTCCGTGTTGAACGTAGACAGCCCGATCTCTCCTGAAGTATTGGAAAGCATCCGGAAAACGGAAAACGTCTTGGAAGTAAAGATTATCAGGATATGATAAATAAATTAAAAATTATTTTCGCGTTTTTCATTTTAGGCCTTGCGTTTAATTGTTATGCCGAAGAGATAACGCTGATCTATACCGGCGATACGCACGCAGCGCTTTATCCATGCCATTGCCCGAAGGAGCCGGATGGCGGCATCAGCCGCAGGGCGACCCTGATCAATAAATTAAGGAAAGGCTCAGCTGCCAGCCTGGTCCTGGATTCAGGCGGATTCTTTGCCGGAGGGGCCTTTGATGAAAATGCTCAAAATACCCAGCTTGACATGCAGCGCACAGCAACAAACATCCGGGCAATGGAGTTGATGCGTTATGACGCCGCCCTTGTTTCTAATGACGAATTTAATTTCGGGCCGGAGTTCCTTAAACAGTCCGCTGCCGGGGCAAAATTTGCTTTTCTTTCCTGCGATGTCGCCCTGGATGGCCTTGCCGCCTTTATTATTAAGGAAATTTCCGGGATTAAGGTCGGCATAGCCGGCGTAACCGGGATCTCCGCGCAGCGGAAAGCTGCCGGGATAAAATCCATTGATCCGAAGGCAGCGGTCAGGATGACGGTGGAGGAAATTAAAAAGAAGAACGCGGAGATTATTATCCTGCTCAGCGGATTATCGGAAAGCGATAATGCGGAACTGGCGAAAGAAGTGCCGGGCATAGACATCATTATCAGTAACCGCGGCAAGACAAAAAAGGAAAAAGCAGTAAAGTCCGGGACAGCCTTAATGCTCAATCCGGCTTGGCAGGGAAGGAAATTAACCAAGGTTGCCGTCGCGTTAAAGGGCCGTAAGCTTGCCGATTATAAATCGGAAGACCTGCGGCTTTCTTCAGAGATCGCCGATGACCCGGCTGTATCGGCAATCCGGCCGCAATGTTTTTCCGATTATGACTGCAGGAAAAAAGGCATGTCCGGCTCTTGTAAGAATCCGGGAAACGTTAATGCCGAATGCCGTTTTAGCGAACCTGCGAAGGTCAGCCTTACCGTGGTTGTTCCCAAAGACTGCCGGGTATGCGACACCAGGCCGCTGGTGGATTATTTAAAAAACCACCTCCCCGGGCTTGCGGTCTCCCAGGTGCGTTATCCTTCACCTGAAGCGGATAAGTTGATCAAGGCTTGCGGGGTAAAAGCCCTGCCGCTTTATCTTTTAGGCAAAGAAGTGGAAAATCAACCGTTTTTTTACGCCCAGCTTAAAAAGGCATCTGAAGATAAAGGCGAATTTTATATGCTCAAACCGGCATATACCGGGATATCTTATCTCTTAGAGAGAGACCCGATTAAAGGCAGGCTTGACCTGTTCGTCAGCTTGTTCGGGAAAGACGCAAAAGTTTCGGTGGATGCCGCAAAGGAATTCAATCCTTCGCTGCATTTCCTGGTTTTTCAAAAAGACGGCGCATTCAGCGCTGCCAAGGGCACGCCTGAGATTGAGGAAAGCCTGCGCAGCGTTTGCGTAAAAAAATATTATCCCGGATTATTTTTAGATTATATCGGCTGCCGGATGAAAGCCATTGACAGTACCTGGTGGCAGGATTGCGCCGCAGGCATGGATCATGCGCAAATCGCCTCCTGCGCAAAAAGCGAGGAAGGCGCCGGGCTGCTTAGGGAGAATATCAGCCTTAATCAGGAGGCCCAGGTAACGATCGGGCCGTCTTATCTTATGGATAATATTGAAATGTTCGCGATCGAAGGTAAACCTGCTCCGGAAGACTTGAGGAAAGTCATAAAAAAGTGAGGCAATTATGGCAAAACCAAAAATCTATTTGATTGACGTTACAAACCGCGACGGCGTGCAAACATCAAGGATCTGCCTTTCTAAGCTTGAGAAGACAATGATCAACGTGTATCTTAACGAGATGGGCGTATTCCAGTCGGAATTCGGTTTTCCCGTCACGCGCCATGAGACTAATTACCTTAACGCCAATCTCGAGCTTTCCAAGTCAGGCGCGCTTGCGCCGATAAGGCTTGAAGGCTGGATCCGCGCGACAAAAGAAGACGTGAAGACCGCCTTTAAGCTGCTGCCGCAGATAAAACACTTGAATTTATCGATCTCTACTTCCGATCAAATGATCGTGCATAAATTCAAGGGCAAGCTTGACCATCAGTCGGTGATTGATGAAATGGGCGATGCGGTAAAGAGCGCCTACAAAGCAGGCGCTGAATCCATCGGCGTGAATGCCGAAGATGCCTCGCGCACGCGCATGGAATATCTTATTGAGTTTGCGCAGGCCGCCAAAGCTGCCGGCGCATGCAGGATCCGTTATTGCGATACGCTTGGCTGCGACAGCCCGTTTACGATCTATGAAAGGATAAAGCTTTTGGCGGAAGCGGTCCAGATGCCCGTAGAGATACACTGTCATAACGACCTGGGGCTGGTGGTAGCCAATTCCATTTCCGGGGCAAAGGCTGCTAATGACGCCGGGGTGGACGCTTATATAAATACCTGCGTTAACGGGATGGGCGAACGCGCGGGAAATGCCGATCTTGTTTCCGTGATCCTCGCGCTTAAATATGCGAATGGCCTGAGCGATTATCATCTTGACGAGCGGATAAGCCTCAAGGTTGCCTGGAAAATATGCAAATATGCCTCTTATGCGTTTGGAGTGCCGATACCGATCAACCAGCCGGGCATAGGCAGTAATGCCTTTGCGCATGAATCCGGTATACATGCCGACGGCGCTTTAAAAGACAGGCGCAATTATGAGCTTTATGATTTTGAAGAACTGGGCCGCGGGGAGCCGGAGATCATTGAGACCGGCAGGAAAATTACCGCCGGAGAATATTCCGGTATAAAGGGTTTCCGCAACGTCTATGAGAAGCTGGAAGTCGCGTTTGCCGATGATGATGAGGCGGCAAAGGTGCTGGAGTTAGTGCGTTATGCCAATGTCCATAACCAAAAGCCTCTGGTTGACGATGAATTAAAGTTCATCGCCAAATATCCCGACATTGCCTGTAAGATATTCACCATGAACCCGTAAGTACAGCGCGAGGAAAGATAAATGAATATAGTAATAGTCGGTACACAGTGGGGCGATGAGGGCAAGGGCAAACTGATAGATATTTTTTCTCAAAAAGTTGATTGCATTGTCCGTTACCAGGGCGGAAGCAACGCCGGGCATACGGTAGTTGTCAACGGAAAAGAATATATTTTTCATCTGATACCTTCGGGTATCCTGCATAAAGGCAAAGTCTGTTATATCGGCAACGGCGTTGTCGTTGACCCGGCAGTGCTCATTGAAGAGATCGAAGGCCTAAGTCGCGCGGGGATATCCATCGGCGGCCGGCTGAAGATCTCAAGCCTGGCGCACGTGATCATGCCCTACCATAAGATCCTGGATAAGCTGCGCGAAGGAAAACGTACCCATCGCATTGGTACTACCGGCCGGGGCATTGGCCCGTGTTATGCCGATAAAATAAACCGCTGCGGCATCAGGATCATTGATCTTTTAAGCCCGTCGGTTTTCAGGGACAAATTAAAAGATAACCTCAAAGAGAAGAATGAGATTTTTCGCAAGGTTTATGATCACAGCGGCTATAGCTTTGAAAAGACTTTTCGCCAATATCTGGGTTACGGAAAGAAGTTGTCCGGATATATCGGTAATACAAGCCAGCTGCTTAACCGCAAGATGAATGAAAAGAAAGACGTGCTTTTTGAGGGCGCGCAGGGGACTTTTCTTGATATTGATTTCGGCACGTATCCTTTCGTCACTTCTTCTTCGGCGATCGCCGGCGGCGCCTGCACCGGCGCAGGCGTATCCCCGGTAAAGATCGATAAGGTCATCGGCGTGGCAAAGGCATATTCTACGCGTGTAGGCGAAGGTCCTTTTCCTACGGAATTTAAAGGTAAATTCCAGGAATTCATCCGTAACAAAGGCAATGAATTCGGCGCCACTACCGGCAGGCCGCGCAGGTGCGGTTGGCTTGACGCGGTGATGGTGAGTGAGGCGATCGTTTTAAGCGGCATATCGGAACTGGCGATCATGAAGTTAGACGTGCTAGACAGCTTAAAATCCATCAGCGTATGCACGGCATATAGATATAAAGGTAAAGTGTTAAAAGAATTTCCTTATGACCTTGAGGTGTTAAAGAGCGTTAAGCCGGTATATAAACAGATGCCCGGTTGGAGCGGCTCTGTGGCCGGGGTAAGGCGTTTTAAGGATTTACCTGCCAATGCCAAAAAATACCTCTTATGGCTTCAGGATATCCTTAAGGCGAAGATTAAAGTTGCTTCTGTCGGCTCTTCCAGGGACGAGACAATTTTTGTTGACTAAGAATATCGGTTGTGTTATATTAAAATCTCGACTTTTCTTAAAATAAGAAAGAAGGAGGTAACAGATGAGACCCAGCGTTTTCTTAAAAATAACCGCGGTTTTATTCTTAACTTTATCGATTAGCGGATGCACGGTGATATTCCAGTCCGGCAGGCGCTCGGATGTGGAAAAGATCGAGAAATTGTCTAAGGAACTCGACGAACTGGCGCAGGCAAAGAAGCTCCTTGAAGAGCGGTTGAGCAAGGAAATAGACGATAAACAGGTAAAACTACAGATGATGGAGAAAGGGCTGGTGATCACTTTTGTAGCCGACGTCCTGTTTGATTCCGGCAAGGCAAAGGTAAGGCCGGAGGCATATTCGATATTGGACAAAGTCGCCCGCGTGCTGCAGGAAAATGTCCCCGATCTGAACGTCGGGATTGAAGGCCATACCGACAATGTGCCGATCAAGCATTCCGGATGGAAATCCAATTGGGAACTTTCTACAGCGCGCGCTTTAAGCGTGCTGCATTATCTTGTTGATGAGAAAGACGTTTTACCTGAGCGCATCTCGGCGATCGGTTACGGCGAATACCGGCCAGTAGCCTCAAATGACACACTGGAAGGCAGGGCGGCAAATCGCAGGGTTGAAGTTGTGATCCTGCCGAGGATAGCTAAAGCCAAGGATATGGACCGGCCGCAGGCGAGAAGTAAAAAGACGTCCATGAGAGAACCCGAGGAAAACCTTAAATAATTAAAGTTTGCTTTACCAAAGGAGCGGGACTATGGAAGAAGGGGCAAAGAATAAACTAATATTGATCCTTGGCGTGCTGACTTTGATTTTCTTCATTACTACCGTAGGCTCCTGTGGTAATTATCGTATACAAAAAAATGCCCGCAATAAAGAAATGGCAACGCGGCTGGACCTGGAAGAAAAGATGGCTAAGTCTGCCCAGGAAAAGGGCGTGAATGAGCAAAAGCTGAATTCTGCCACGCAGGCGCTGGAAGAAGAAAAGACCGCGCATCAGGCGACAAAAAAATCCCTGCTTCAGGAACAGCTGGTTAACCAGAGCTTAAAAGAGGAGCTGCAAAAGGTCAGTAAATTAAAAGATGCTTTAGAGGAAGACCTTAAAGAAGCCTTGACCGTTGCCAACGCCGCTAAGGCCAAGCCGAAGAAATGAGATAGCCGGCCTTAAAAATTTCGCGTTGTTCTTGCGGGGGGATGATTATCCCCCCCGTATTGTTAAAAGGAGGTGGTTTGCCGTGGTAAAAAAACTTATCCGCAAAAAGAAAAGTCCGGCAGCAAAAAGAACAACAACTCCCGTAAAGGCACCGCGTAAAAACACCAAGAAGGCAGTTGCGAAGGCCAGGCCAGCTGCTAAGGAAGAGAAAAAAGATGTAATGGGCTCTCAGGAAGTATTTGTGGAAAAGACTAAATTTTATACTCCTGTTTCCGCAAAGCCCGCCCGGACAATGCCGCAGGACCTGCCCGGCAGCTACGGCGAAGACCTGATCATCCTGCAGATCCGCGACCCCTGGTGGCTGCATACTTACTGGGAAGTAGTGCCCGGCACATGGGATAAGCTCAAGGCAAGGCTGGGCGATGCTTTTTATTCCGCAAAAAAAGTATTAAGGGTATATGACGTCAGCGATATTATTTTTGACGGCAAGAACGCCCATAGATTTTTTGATATTGAAATACCGCTTGAAGCCAGCAATTGGTATATTGATACCGGCGGGCCGGGAAGATCATGGTGCGTGGATCTTGGCCTCAGGATGGGCAGTGGCGAATTCATTACTATTGTGCGTTCAAACACCGTGCACACGCCTTTAGACGGCCCCTCATGGATCACGGATGAAGAATGGATGGTCCCGGAGGACATGTTCGCCCGGCTTTACGGCATGGGCTTTGGGTTCGGCAAGAGCTCCCCGGGCAAGGCCTGGCAGGAGCGGATGAAAAAGGCGCTTTTCTCAGGCGTCCTGGCTTCTCCCGGCATAACTTCCGTATCCAGCCCGGGGAAAAAAGCCAAAATGAGAAAATTCTGGTTTGTCCTGGATTGCGAGCTGATTGTTTACGGAGCTACGGAGCCGGACGCGAAAGTTACCGTGCAGGGCAAAGAGATCAAATTGCGGCCCGATGGCACGTTCACCCTGCGCTTTGTCCTTCCCGACGGCAAGCAGGTAATACCGGCAAAGGCGGTATCTGCCGACCAGATAGAAGAGCGCACCATAACCCCGATAGTCAGCAGGGAAACTAAAACTACTAATTTAATCAAAGAAACCGTTTAATCCAACACCGGATCCAGATTTATGCATAAAGGCTACTTGTGTTTAGTGCTGCACGGCCACCTGCCGTATGTCAGGCATCCTGCCCATGAGGATTTCCTGGAAGAAGATTGGCTGTATGAAGCGATAACCGAAACCTATATACCGCTGATCAACGTTTTTGAGAAGCTGGCTGAGGATGGCGTCAATTTTCGGATCACAATGACGCTTAGCCCTACGCTTATCTCTATGCTTTCCGATCAGCTGCTTTCCGAGCGTTATTTAAGGCACATTAACCGGTTGATCGAGCTGGCGCATAAAGAAATAGAGCGTACTGCCTGGCAGCCGGAATTTCAGCGGCTGGCAATAATGTACCTGAATACCTTTTGCCGGGCGCGCGATACATTTGAAAAATATAAGCGTAACCTCGTAACCGCGTTCAAGAATTTCCAGGATATCGGTAAGCTTGAGATCATTACCTGCGGCGCCACGCACGGCTACTTCCCCCTGATGGATGTCCGCCGGGAATCGGTACGGGCGCAGGTAAAAGTCGCGGCAAGCCACTACGAGAAGGCTTTCGGCAGAAGGCCGCGCGGGATCTGGCTTCCGGAATGCGGCTATCAGCCCGGCCACGATGAAATATTAAAAGAGGCCGGGATCCGTTATTTCTTTTCCGACGCGCACGGCGTATTGCATGGTTCTCCCCGGCCGAAATACGGGATATTTGCTCCGGTCTATTGCCGGGGAACGGGCGTCGCCTGCTTCGGCAGGGACCTGGAATCTTCCAAACAGGTATGGTCATCTATCGAAGGCTATCCCGGCGATTATAATTACCGGGAATTTTACCGCGACATCGGCTTTGACCTTGAATATGATTATATTAAACCCTATATCCATCCCGACGGTATCAGGATCAATACGGGGATCAAATATTACCGGATCACCGGGACAGAGATGCATAAAGAACCCTATGTTCCCGAGTGGGCAAGGCAAAGGGCAGCGGACCACGCCGGCAATTTCATGTTCAACCGCCAGAAGCAGGTGGAATACCTTTACGGCCTAATGGGCAAAAAGCCGCTTATTGTTTCTCCGTATGACGCGGAATTATACGGCCACTGGTGGTATGAAGGCCCGCAGTGGCTGGATTTTCTTTTCCGCAAGCTCGCTTATGACCAGGACGACATCCGTATGGTTACGCCTTCGGAATACCTCGAGGAAAATCCCCGCAATCAGGTAGTTACTCCGTCAATGTCCAGCTGGGGATGGAAAGGCTACAGTGAGATGTGGCTGCAGGGATCAAATGATTGGGTTTACCGCCATTTGCACGCCGCTTCAAAAAGGATGACTGCGTTGGCCAAAGATTATCCTGATCGTCAGGGGCTGGAGAGGCGGGCTTTAAATCAGGCGTTAAGAGAGCTGCTCCTTGCCCAAAGCTCTGATTGGGCGTTTATATTAGGCACCGGCACGCATGTCAGTTACGCCGTCAAACGTACTAAAGACCATCTGCTGAACTTTAACCGCCTGTACGAAGATATAAGGTCGAATTCCATCGACAGCGATTGGCTTTCCGGCATTGAGTATACCGATAATATATTTCCGGATATCGATTACAGGGTCCACCAATAACAATTTAAAACTTAAAATTTTTTAATGGCCGAAAAAAACAATCTTCCCCGTCACGTCGCTTTCATTATGGACGGAAACGGCAGGTGGGCCCAGGAGCGCGGGTTATCGCGCGCCGACGGCCACCGCGCAGGTGTTGATACGGTCAGAGAGATCGTAAAGGCGTCCCGCGAATGGGGGATAGAAGTAGTCACGTTTTTCGCGTTTTCTACTGAAAACTGGAGCAGGCCGCGGAAAGAAGTAGAGATCCTCATGCGCTTCCTCGGTACTTTTCTTGACCGGGAGATCAGGGGCCTGCATAAGAACAATATCAGGTTCAAGGTTATTGGCAGGGCTGATCCGTTGCCGCCTTTTTTACTGAAAAAGATCAAACAGGCAGAAGAAAAGACCGCGGCTAATGAGGGATTGATCCTTATCTTGGCTTTAAATTACGGTTCCCGGCAGGAGATCGTGGATGCCGCAAAGAAACTGGCGGATTCTGTCAGCCGCGGCCGGTTAAAGCCCGGGGACATAAACGAAGATTTGTTCGGCAGATTCCTCTATACGGCAGGGCTTCCGGACCCGGATTTATTGATTCGTACCAGTGGCGAGATGCGGCTTTCCAACTTTTTGCTTTGGCAGCTTTCGTACGCCGAATTATATTTTCCCAAAAAATACTGGCCTGATTTCAAAAAAAGCGACTTTGAAAAAGCGATCAAGGCATATCAGGACAGGGAAAGGAGATTCGGAGGGATCGATGCTGATAAAGAGGATAATTAGCTCTGTATTACTGATCGGGTTGATCGCCGCGGTGGTGATCAAGGATTGGGTATGCGGCCTGACAGTGGTCGTATTCATCGGCTTCGGGCTCTATGAGTTTTTCACGATGCTGGAGAATAAAGGCATACGCATATATAAATATGTCGGCATCGGCGTCGGCCTTTTGATCCCGCTTTCCATTGCTTCCCGGTTTGAGCTGACAAAAAACTGGGAATTGTTACTGATCGTGCTGGCGCTTTTATTCCTGCTGGTTATGCAATTCAGGCGCAGGGAAAATTCCGGGACGATCGTGGATATTTCTACGACCCTCTTTGGCATACTTTATGTTTCATGGTTTTTCAGCTTTATGATCAAGATCAGGTATCTTGAGGCAGGGCTTGGGCTTTTCTTAAGCGTGCTCTTGATCACCAAGCTCGGCGATATCGGCGCATATTTTATCGGCTCGCGATTAGGCAGGACCCCGCTGATCCCGCGCATCAGCCCTAATAAATCCGTGGAAGGCGCGATCGGCGGATTGTTATTCAGCGTGATCGGCGCGTTGATCAGCAAGCCGTTTTTAAACCTGTCTTATCCGCACCTTATTTTTATCGGGTCGGCTTTAGGAGTCCTTGGCCAGCTGGGAGACCTCTCTGAATCACTGATAAAGCGGGATTGCCAGATAAAAGATTCAGGCCGCCTCTTTCCCGGTATGGGGGGAGTGCTGGATATAATTGATAGCCTGCTTTTTACCGCTCCGGCATTTTATTTTTATATTAGCGCGGTGCTTAATAAAAATTAGCTATGAGGCGTATCGCCATACTCGGTTCTACCGGCTCGATCGGAATAAGTACGCTTGATGTAGTAAGGAAAAACCCTTCGGCATTTAAGGCCGTAGCTTTAAGCACCAATTCCAATACGGTTGTTTTAGGCAGGCAGATCAGGGAGTTTCGGCCTTTAGCCGCCTGTATCAGCGGTAACGGACAGGTAAAAGCATTTAAGGCTGCGACAAAGATTTTTTCCGGCAGCGACGGCCTGCTGCGCATAGCCGCAGACCGCAGGGTTGACCGGGTAGTGCTGGCAATAAGCGGGGCAGCAGCCTTACCGCCCCTGTTGGCGGCGATTGAGCATGGTAAAGACGTTGCCCTGGCCAATAAAGAATCCTTGGCCATGGCCGGCACCATAGTCATGCGTAAAGCCGCGCAAAATAAAGTAAAGATCCTGCCGATAGACAGTGAGCAATCGGCGATCTGGCAGTGCCTGCAAGGCCAGCAAAAGAAAAGCGTAAAGAATATTTATCTGACTGCTTCCGGCGGCCCGTTCCGCAGTCTGCAGGAAAAATATTTTAAAGATATTACTCCCAAACAGGCCTTGGCCCATCCGCGCTGGAAAATGGGCAAAAAGATCACGGTTGATTCCGCGACCTTGATGAACAAGGGCCTGGAGCTCTTTGAGGCAATGTATTTGTTCGGGATAGCTCCGGAAAAGATAAAAGTGGTTGTGCATCCCGAATCAATCGTGCATTCTATGGTTGAGTTTGTTGACGGGTCAGTGATCGCCCAGTTGTCGGTTACGGATATGCGCATACCTATACAGTACGCGCTTTCCTACCCTGAGCGGCTGGCGGCCGCAGGCAATCAGCTTGATCTGTGTAAGCTAAAACAGTTGAATTTTGAAAAGCCGGATTTCGGAAAATTTCCCTGTTTGAAGCTGGCTTACCGGGCTGCTTATAACGGCGGCACAGCGCCCTGCGCGTTGAACGCGGCAAACGAAGTAAGCGTGGCGGAATTTTTGCAGGGCAGGATAAAATTCACCTCCATACCGCTGGTCATTGAAAAGGTACTGGATAAGTTAAACAATATTAGAAGCCCGCGGTTGGATGAAGTACTTGACGCAGACGCATGGGCGCGCAGGCAAGCATCGGAGGTTATTAGAAAATCATGTTAAGTTTGATCATTTTTCTGGGGATTCTCGGCGTATTGATCATTGTCCATGAATTCGGGCATTTTATCGTTGCCAAGAAAACAGGCGTGAGGGTGGAGAAATTCTCTTTGGGCTTTGGCCCTGCGATTTTAAAGAAAAAAGCCGGTGATACCGAATATGCCGTTAATCTTATTCCCCTTGGCGGCTATGTAAAACTGGCAGGCGACAATCTGGAGGAATATAAAGGTAAGCCCGACGATTACCTCAGCAAAAAGCCCGGCAGGCGCGCGGCAATCATATTTTTCGGATCGTTCCTGAATTATATTTTGGGCATATTGTTTTTCTGGATCGTTTTTTTTGTCGGTTATCCCAACCTGACTACTAAGGTCGGGTCGCTGGTCGATAATATGGGCGCAAAAGAAGCGGGGATCCTGACCGGCGATAAGATCATTGCCATAGACGGGGAAAAAGTGGCGCTTTGGGAAGAGATGCAAAAAGTCATCCATCCTAAAAAAGACGGAAGCGTGGTAAGAATTTCCCTGCTGCGGGCAGATAAAGAGTTATCCCTGGATGCCAGGATAAGCGCCAAGGAATTCAACGATATACTCGGAAAAAAGCGCAGCATAGGGCTTCTGGGCATTGCGCCCGGCGATGAGATCGTTACGGTAAGGCACGGCATCATTGAGGGGTTCTTCCTAAGCGTAAAGAAAACGTGGGAAATAACCACGTTAACGTATAACGGCCTGTGGAGAATGGTCACGGGCAAGCTTTCCATGCGCGAAACAATGACCGGCCCTATCGGCATATTCATCATTACCTCCAAGGTCAAGGGCCTGGGTTTTATCGCCCTGATGCAATTAATGGCGCTTTTAAGCATCAGCCTTGCGATATTCAATATGCTGCCTTTCCCGGCGCTGGACGGCGGGCATATCGCGCTTCTGGCAATTGAGAAGATCCGGGGAAAATACTTGAGCCAGAAAGCAGAACAGGTGCTTAACCGGATCGGCTATACCCTGATCATATGTTTGGCGCTGGTTGTTACTTATAATGACGTGATTAAATTCTTTGGGGACAGGATCTACAAATTTTTTAATAGATGAAGATCAAAAGACGCGAAACCCGGATCATAAAGATCGGCAATGTGCGCATCGGCGCAGGCTATCCGGTTGCCATCCAATCAATGGCAAAGGCCAAGACTTCCGATATCCAAAGCGTGCTAAAGCAGCTGCATGAGCTTAAAGCAGCAGGCTGCGAGATCTGCCGTTTGGCAGTAAAGGATAAGGAAGATGCCTTGGCAATAAAGGCGATAAAGCGCCAGGCAAAACTGCCGTTGGTAGCCGACATTCATTTTGATTGGCAACTGGCTTTAATTGCCATTAACAGCGGCGTGGATAAGATACGTCTTAACCCGGGGAATATCTACAAAAGAGCACAGGTTGAGGCGATTGCCGCTGCGGCAAAAGCCCATCACATTCCGATAAGAGTGGGATTAAACTCCGGTTCTTTGCCTGGCACCAAACACCTAGCACCTAACACCAGAATAGCGGATAGAATGGTAAGGGCCTGCCTTGATTATATTAAGATTCTGGAGAAGCAGAGGTTTCACGATATCGTTATCTCTCTTAAGGCCTCAAATATTTTTGACACGGTTGAAGCTTACCGTAAAATGAGCAGGGCATGCGATTATCCTTTTCATCTGGGAGTTACGGCAACCGGCCTGCCTGCCGGCGGAGCAATAAAATCAAGCATCGCCATCGGCAGCCTTTTGCTTGACGGGATCGGCGATACAATAAGAGTTTCGCTTACCGATGTGCCGCAGGAAGAAGTCAGGGTGGCAAAGTCAATACTTGAAGCATTGTCATTGCGTAGATTCGGCCCGGAGATTATCAGCTGTCCGACCTGCGGCCGCTGCGAAGTGGACCTGATCAAGGTGGTAAAAGATTTAGAGCGTAAGCTGCCGGCCATAAGCCATGAATTATTAAATCGTCCGCTAAAGGTAGCTGTGATGGGCTGCGTGGTTAACGGCCCGGGAGAGGCAAAAGAAGCGGATATCGGTATTGCTTTCGGGAAAAAAGACGGCTTATTATTTAAAAAAGGCAAACCAATAAAAAAGATCCGTTTTAATGATTGCGTCAGCGTATTGTTAAAAGAAATGAGGTAGGCGATGGTAGTCAAAGAGCTGAAAGATAAAATAAGGAAGGCGCTTTTTTCCGCTTCAAGCAACCTGTTTTCCCGGGAAGAGTTCAGGGAAGAGGATTTAAAAGAGGCGATCCGCCGAGCGACAAGCGAAGTGATTTCCCTCGAGGCAGCGGTTGTCTCAGAACCGGATAAGGCCCGGGTTGCCAGTGAATTATTCGATGAGCTTACCGGCTTTGGCCCGCTTGAAGGCCTGATCAAAGACCCTGAAGTCACCGAGATCATGATCAACGGCCCGAAAAAGATCTATGTGGAAAAGGCGGGTAAATCCCGCTTAAGCGGCTTAACCTTTGACGATGAGAGCAGGTTGATGTTCTTTATCTACAAGATATTGTCTCCCACGCGCAGGCATGTGGATGAATATATCCCTTATACCGATGTTTCGATGGAAGACGGTTCGCGGGTAAATATTATTATTTCGCCGCTTGCCCTGGACGGCCCGGTAGTAACGATCAGAAAGTTCCTTAAAAATATCGCTTCTGCCGATGACCTTATCAGCCTTGGTACTATAGACAGGCGCATGGCGGATTTTCTGGTCGCTTGCGTCAAGGCGCGGGTAAATATAATTTTTACCGGAGCTACGGGAAGCGGAAAGACCACTACGCTTAACGCGTTATCGTCTTATATCGCCGATGGCGAGCGTATTGTTACCATTGAGGACACTGCGGAATTGAGGCTTAGCCAGGAACATGTTGTGCGGCTTGAATCGCGGCAGCCTAATATAGAAGGTAAGGGCGAGGTAGGCTTAAGGGAACTTTTCCGTAACAGCCTGCGTATGCGGCCCAAAAGAATCATCCTCGGAGAGATCCGCGGCGCAGAAGCCCTGGATATGCTGCAGGCAATATGTTCCGGCCACGCCGGATCACTGGCAATCCTGCATGCCAATTCGCCGCAGGACGCGATATACCGGCTTGAGACAATGATCTTGACTTCCGGTGTGCCCCTGACGCTTGAGGCGATAAATCGCCAGATCGCAGCTGCGGTAAACCTTATTGTGCAGCATGAACAAATGCCTGACGGCTCGCGTAAGATAACTTATATCACTCAAGTGAATGGCTTGAAGAACGGGCAGGTAGCGCTGGAAGATATTTTTCTTTATGAATCGGCAGAAGGCGCGGGAAACGGTTCGTGGAAGGCTACCGGAGTTGTGCCGGTATTTTATCCGTTATTCAAAAAAGCAGGACTAAATTTATCCGCGGATCTATTCAGGAAGGACTAATAACGATATGCTTTGGACTAAGACGTTTATCCCGACCTTAAAAGAGGCGCCGCAGGAAGCCGAATCAACAGCGCATCAACTGATGCTGCGCGCAGGGCTTATCCGCATGCTTTTGGCAGGCGCTTATTCATATCTGCCCCTGGGGCTTAAAGTATTAAGTAATATTGAAAATATCATCCGGCAGGAAATGGATGCCGCCGGTGCCGCGGAATTGCTTTTGCCGGCTCTGCAGCCTTTGGATCTCTGGGTTAAGTCAGGCCGCGATAAAGATATCGGGGAAGTAATGATCAGGTTTACTGACCGCAGGGGAAGGAATATCTGCCTTGGCCCCACGCACGAGGAAGTGATCACTGAACTGGTTAAAAGCCAAGTTTCTTCATATAAGCAGTTGCCGGTAGTCCTTTATCAGATACAGACGAAGTTCCGCGACGAAATACGGCCGCGTTTCGGCGTAGTCCGGGCATGCGAGTTCATTATGAAAGACGCGTATAGTTTTGATAAAGATGAAGAAGGGTTGGATAAAAATTACCGCGCGATGTATGACGCATACCAGAGGATATTTAAACGGTGCGGCTTGAGCATCTTGATCCAGGAAGCGGATTCCGGAGTGATGGGCGGCAAGGTTTCGCATGAATTCATGGTCCCTGCCGAGAGTGGGGAAGATACGGTGCTGCAGGACGGCAAAAAAATAAATGTCATTGAGATCGGCCATATTTTTAAGCTGGGCACAAAATACAGCGCTGCGTTAGGCGCCAATTTCCTTGATAGTAACGGCAAGCTTAATCCGGTCATCATGGGCTGCTACGGCATAGGCGTATCCCGGTTGATCGCTGCGATAATCGAACAGAACCATGATCCCGACGGGATCATTTGGCCAACAGAAGTAAGCCCATATAAAGCAGCTATTTTGCCGCTTGATACAGAAGACAGCCAGACCATGCACAGCGCCATGGAAATATATAAGCAGCTTGCAGATAGCGGAATAGGGGCCCTTTTAGATGACCGCCAGGAGCGGCCGGGCGTGAAATTCAAAGATGCCGACCTTATTGGCATACCGGTAATCATTGTCTTGGGTAAAAAGACGCTCAAAGAGCAAAAGATAGAGGTTAAGGACCGCAGGAGCAAAGAAGTTTTTCTTGTGGATAAAGCCAGGTTTCTGGAGAAGGTAAGGGGATTGTTGGGGCGGGGGAATTAAAATGGACAATACCGCGATCATTGAAGAGCTGAAAGCCATGATCCAGCCGCTGCTTACAGAAAGCGGCTTTGAGTTGGTAGAACTGAATTTTTCAAGGTCAAGGTTTTCTTCTACGCTGTCGGTTTTCGCAGACAGGATCGGCGGCGGGATAACTATTGATGACTGCGCCATGCTTAACCGCAAGATCGGCGATTTGCTGGAAGCGCAGGATATAATTCAGGAAAAGTACCTGCTTGAGGTGTCCAGCCCCGGTATCGACCGGCTGCTTACGACAAAAAACGATTTTTCCCGCTGTATCGGCAAAAACGTAAAGTTCTTTCTAAGGGAGGCAATAAATGGTAAAATAGAGGTTGACGGAAAGGTTTTAAAGGTAGATGACGTGATAGTCACCATTGAGGAGAAAAAGGGGAATTTGGATATACCCTTATTTAATATAAACAAGGCAAGGCAGATAGTATAATTAGTGAGGAAAAATGAGCCAGGAATTATTAGCAATATTAGATCAAATAGAGAGAGAAAAAGGGATTAAGAAGGAAATATTGATTGAGGCTGTAGAGGCCGCGCTTTTGATCGCCGTGCGCAAGGTGCTTGACGCTAGCCTGGAGGAAGAACTTAAGGTAGAGCTTGACCGCGGCACGGGAAAGATCCGGGCGTTCCGGGGGAAAGAAGAGATCAACTCGATCAATTTCGGCAGGATCGCCGCTTCTACTGCGCGGCAGGTAATCATCCAGAAGATCCGCGAAGCGGAGAAAGACGTCGTATTCGGCGAATTTCAGGCCAAGCTGGGCGAGATTGTTTCCGGCGTGGTTTACCGCTTTGATAAAGGCAATATTGTGGTTGATCTTTTGGGAAAGGCCGAGGGGGTTATTCTTAAGCATGAGCAGTCTCCGAAAGAGGAGTTTAAGCAGGGCCAGCGTATCCGCGCCCTGGTCCTGGAAGTCAGAAAGGACAGTAAAGGCGCGCAGATTGTTTTATCGCGCTCTCATCCGAATTTCGTGAGGAAACTTTTTGAATTGGAAGTGCCGGAGATCTACGAAGGCATCGTGGAGGTAAAATCTATCGCGCGCCAGGCAGGGGAACGCACAAAGATCTCCGTATACTCAAAGAACGATAAAGTTGACTCCGTGGGCGCCTGCGTGGGTATGAGAGGTAATCGCGTGCGCAATATCGTAAACGAGATCCACGGGGAGAAGATAGACATTGTCCGTTATAACGAGGATATAAAAGAATATATTAAAGCTGCTCTTTCTCCGGCAAAGATCAATGAGATAAGAGTGGATAAGGAGCATCTTAAGGCCGAAGCGATTGTTGATGACGACCAGCTTTCGTTGGCGATCGGAAAGCACGGCCAGAATGTAAGACTGGCTTCCCGCCTGATCGGTTGGGAATTGGATATTCGTAGTAAAGCAGCGCTTGTTGCTCAGGCTGAAGCTAATACTAAGCTTGCAGCTGAAACAGAGGCGGCAGCCGAAGCAGAAGCAGGTAAGAAGCCGGAGGAAGCTAAGAAAACGAAGAAAGCAAAGAAGGAGAAAAAAGGAGTTCCTCTTGAAGACCTGCCCGGCGTGGGGGAAAAGACCCTAGTCTGCCTCAAGGATGCGGGGTTTGAAACCGTGCAGGATATTGCCAAATCCAGTATTGAAAAACTTACTGAAGTAAAAGGCATCGGAGAGAAAAAAGCAGAGAAATTAATCGAAGAAGCAAAGAAATTGAAAAATTAGAAAGAGTCATATGGTAAACGCAAAAAAAGAAAAACCCGCGGCAAAAAAAACATTAAAAAAGGCCGTTGTAAAATCTAAGGTGGCTAAAGCGGCACATCATGTTGCTGCTAAAAAACCTTTGGCCAAAAGCCACGCTGTTAAGCCTGCCGCGGCAAAGCCGTCTAAATCAGTTAAGACGGCCGGTAAGGTAATTCATGCGCATTCGGCGCCGGCGCATAAACCGGTTGTGCATACGGCACAGCAGCATCCTGCAGCGCATCCGGTTGTTCCGCAAGCAGCCAAGCCGGTGCATGTTGCCGCGCCTAAGCCAGCCCAGATTGTTACGCCCAAGCCGGTGCATCCGGCTGTGCCCAAACCGGCGCATCATGCTGCGCCTGAACCAGCTAAACATGCGCCTATTCCTGTTCCTGTTGCTAAGCCGGTAGTTCCTGCTCCGGTTGCAGAGATCGAATTAAAAGAATTAGAGCTTGAATTTCCCATCACCGTAAAGGACCTGGCAATCAAGCTGCAGGAAAAGTCTTCAACTGTAATTAAACACCTGATGGCAATGCGGGTTATGGCAGGCCTGAATCAGACCTTGGAAGAGTCCGTAGTTTCGGCCGTGTGCCAGAAGTACGGCTTTAAGATAAAGAAAGCCCTTGATGAGGAAGAGTCTGTTTTGCACACTCACGCGCAGGATGATTCTCCTGCGGCGTTAAAAGCAAGGCCTCCGGTAGTCACGATCATGGGCCATGTTGACCATGGAAAGACCTCTTTGCTTGACGCGATCAGAAAAAGCAAGGTTGCCGAAGGAGAACACGGCGGAATTACGCAGCACATCGGCGCATACCGCGTGATCCTGCCGCACGGAGAAATAACTTTTCTTGATACCCCGGGCCACGAAGCGTTTACGGCGATGCGCGCGCGCGGCGCCGGCATCACCGATATCGTAGTATTGGTCGTGGCTGCCGACGACGGCATAATGCCGCAGACAGTAGAATCCATAGATCATGCCAGGGCAGCCGGCGTTTCCATTATTGTTGCCGTGAATAAGATTGATAAGCCTCAGGCAGACCTTGACCGGGTGAAAAAACAGCTTGCCGAATTAAACCTCATGGCGGAAGACTGGGGCGGCAAGACCATTACCGTGCCTGTTTCGGCAAAAACCGGAGAAGGCATTGATAACCTTTTGGAAATGATCCTCCTTGAAGCGCAGATGCTGGAACTAAAGGCTAATCCTTTAAGGCAGGCGCGCGGAGTGGTAGTTGAGGCCAAGATCAGCAAAGGCCGCGGACCGGTAGCCACACTTCTGGTCCAGAACGGGACGCTGCGCTTGAATGAAAGTATTATCGTCGGCAACCATTACGGTAAGATCAGGGCAATGTTTGACGATCACGGACGTTCGGTAACCGCTGCCGGCCCGGCATTTCCCGTTGAGGTCCTCGGGCTATCAGGCGTAGCACAGGCAGGCGAGCCGTTCTTCAGCGTTAAAGACGAGAAACAGGCGCGCGACCTGGCGTTTGAACGCCAGGAAAAAGAAAGGCTCAAGCAGATAAAGAGCTCCAAGAAAATAAGCCTGGAAGACCTGTATACGCAGATCAAGGAAGGCAAGCTTAAAGAGCTTAAGATCATCATTAAGGCCGATGTCCAGGGTTCGCTTGAAGCGATAAATCAGACCCTTAATAAACTCAATGTTTCAGAGATCAAACTGAATTTTATCCATGAGGCAGTAGGCAGCATCAATTCCTCGGACGTAATACTGGCAGTAGCATCCGACGCGTTGATCCTTGGTTTCAATGTCATGCCTGATGAGCCGGCTAAAGAGTTGATCTCTAAAGAAGGCATAGATGTAAGGACATATAATATTATTTACGAACTAGCCAATGACATTAAAGCGGCTATTGAAGGTATGCTTGAGCCGAAGCTCAAAAAAACTTTCCTCGGCAAGGTGGAAGTAAGAAAGGTATTCCGGCTTTCGCGTTCAGGCATGGTTGCCGGTTGTTTCGTGACCAAGGGCAAGGTTACCCGCTCAAGCCCGGTAAGCCTGGTCCGCAACGGCAGCGTTATATTTGAGGGCAATCTTTCTTCCTTAAAGCGTTTTAAAGACGATGTCCGCGAAGTGGCCGAGGGTTTTGAGTGCGGCATTACTCTGGCGGGCTTTGACGCTGTTCAGGAAGGCGATATCATAGAAGCGCACGAGATACAAAAGATCGCCAGAACTCTGTGATGAAAAAACGCATATTAAGCGGCATGCGCCCGACCGGTAAATTACATTTGGGCCATCTTGTCGGCGCGCTGGACAACTGGGTAAAGCTGCAGGAAGAATACGATTGTTTTTTTATGGTCGCTGATTGGCACGCGTTGATGAGCGAGTATGAAAATACTCAAGTCCTGCGCGAATCGGCAACCGATAATGTGATTGACTGGCTGGCAGCCGGAATTGATCCGGAAAAATCCACGCTCTTCATACAATCGCAGGTGCCGGCGCATTTGGATCTGCAGATGATCTTTTCCTGCCTTACTCCCCTTGGTTGGCTTGAGCGTTGTCCCACCTACAAAGAACAATTACGGGAAGTTAAAACGCGTGATCTTAATACCTACGGGTTCCTGGGGTATCCTGTGCTTCAGGCAGCGGACATACTTATCTATAAGGCAGATAAAGTCCCGGTAGGCGAAGATCAGCTGCCGCACCTTGAACTGACGCGGGAGATCAGCAGGCGCTTTAATTCGCTTTATAAAAAAGAAATATTCCCTGAACCGGCAGCGCTGCTTACCAGCGTGCCGCGGCTTTTGGGCCTTGACGGCAGGAAAATGAGCAAGAGCTATAATAACACCGTAAACCTTTCTGACCCCGAAGAAATAGTCAGGAAAAAGATCGCCGGCATGGTCACTGACCCCAAACGGATCAAATTATCCGATCCCGGACATCCGGAAATCTGTAATGTTTTTTCGTATTATTCGTATTTTATCCCCGAGCTTAAAGAAGATGTCAGGGATTGGTGCGTAAACGCAAAGGTAGGCTGTACTGAATGTAAAAAAAGAATGGCGGACGGCCTGCTTAAAAAACTTGAGCCTTTTCACCATAGGCGCCGGGAATTCGCCAAGGATGACAAAAGAGTGACTAAGATATTAGGACAGGGAAAAGATAAGGCGATTGCTGTTTCTTCCAAAACGCTTAAGGAAGCAAAAGAAGCAATGAGTTTTCCTGCTTAGGAGGAATATGAGCTATAAAGTAAGATTGGAATTATTTGAAGGGCCGCTGGACCTGCTTTTGTATCTTGTGAAGAAGGATCACCTTAATATTTACGATATACCCATAGCCGCGGTCACCGAACAGTATATGCGCTACCTTGAGCTGATGAAGCTTTTGGATTTAAATATCGCCGGAGAATTCCTGGTGATGGCTGCCACGCTTCTTCAGATCAAATCAAAGATGCTGCTTCCCGCGGAGGAAGCGGCGCAGGATGAGCTTCCGGAAGAAGACCCGCGCGCGGAATTGATAAAGCGGCTGCTTGAATATGAGAAATTCAAAGAGATCGCCGAAACCCTGAGACAGAAAGAAGCCGGCCAGCAGGAAGTCTTTAAGCGGCCCAAGACAGAGAACGACGCTGACATCCCCAAAGAAGCAGGGGTATATTTTGAGGCGAGTATATTTGACCTGATCAGCGCTTTTTCTAAAGCCCTTGAAGACGTGCCCAAGGACATGTTTTATGAAGTGATCAAGGATGAGTTCACCATTGAGGAAAAAGTGCACCAGATCCTGCATATGCTCCTTGTTGAATCTTCGGTAAAGATCTCGCAATTGTTCAGCCGCGCCAAGCATAAGATTGAAGTGATCGTGACTTTTCTGGCGATACTTGAGTTGATGCGGATGAAAGAAGTGATTGCCCGCCAAAAAGGGCTGTTTGACGAGATAGAGATCGCAAGGAATAAGGAAAACATCATACCTTATGAAGAAAGAAACCCGACAGAAGCTAATTGAGCGTCCGCAGCGGCCTTCCGGATCAAACGATGCCGAGCTCCAGGAAAAGATCCTCCGCAATCAGCAGGAGAGCGACGAGGATGTTGTTTTAAATATTTCGCTGCGTCCTAAGCGGCTCTCGGAATTCGTCGGCCAAAAAGACCTTATAGGTAATCTAAACGTTTGCCTGACTGCCGCAAAGCAAAGAAGCGAGCCGCTTGAGCATGTGATCTTTTCCGGCCCTCCCGGCCTGGGTAAGACTTCGCTGGCGCACATTATTGCCCATGAAATGGGCACAAAGGTTACCGCGACTTCCGGCCCGGCAATTACGCGCGCAGGAGACTTGATCGGCATACTTACAAACCTGGAAAAGGGCGATATCCTTTTTATCGACGAGATACACCGGCTTTCCCATGTGGTAGAGGAATTCCTTTATCCGGCGATGGAAGGGTTCCAGATAGATTTTGTGATTGATAAAGGGCCCTATGCCAAGACGATCAAATTTAACCTTAAGCCATTTACCTTAGTAGCCGCCACAACGCGGATCGGGCTTTTATCCGGGCCATTGCGCAGCAGGTTCGGGATATTTTTTCATCTTGATTTTTATCCGGTAGAAGACTTGTCCAGGATCATTAAGCATTCTGCCAGGATCCTGGGTATGGGCATAGACGACGAAGCAGCTGCGGAGATTGCCCGCCGCGCCAGAGGCACCCCGCGCATTGCCAACCGCCTGCTGCGGCGTATCCGGGATTACGCGCAGGTCCGCAGCCTCGGCAAGGTAACTTTTGACATTGCCGTAAAGACGTTGAATGACCTGGGTATTGATAAGGCCGGGTTTGATGATATGGACCGCAAAGTATTAAAATTGATCCTTGAGACATATGAAGGCGGGCCGGTAGGCGTGGAATCGCTTGCCGCAAGCCTTAACGAGGAAGTCGATACGATAGTTGACAGCGTGGAGCCCTACCTTTTAAAAACCGGTTATCTTAAGCGCACTTCCCGCGGCAGGCTGGCAACAAAACTCGCCTACGAACATTTCGGCATCAAGCACAATAAAGAAAAACAGGAAGTCTTATTTAAGGAATAAACCTACTTGCGCCAACCGATGAAGATCCTACTGCATACTTGCTGCGCGCCGTGCCTGATCTTTCCCCTTGAAAGGCTAAGGGGCCAGGGTTATGAAACAGAAGGGTTTTTTTATAACCCTAACATCCATCCGTTCAATGAATACAAGAACAGGAAACAGGCAGTGCTTGATTATAGCCAGGCTTCAGGCCTGACCGTAGATTATCCGGAATACGATCCGGCGGAATTCTTCCGGCAGATAAACCTTAAAGAAACAAGCCCGGGCAGGTGCCGGCTATGCTGGCAATTACGCCTTAAAAAAACAGCAGCAACAGCCAAAGAAAAGAAATTTGATCTGTTTTCCACGACCCTGCTGGTGAGCCCTTATCAGGATCAGTCCCTGATAAAAGAGGTCGGCAATGTTGTTTCTAAAGAAGAGGGCGTGGAGTTTTATTACGAGGATTTCCGGCCGGGGTTCCGCAAGGCCCACGAGCAGGCCCGCGCCCAGGGAGTCTATTGCCAGAAATACTGCGGGTGCATTTATTCGGAGATAGACAGATGCAAACCACGCAAGTAAAAGCTATATTAAAAGTAACCGCGCTTATTTTTACGGCAGCCGCCTGCTGCATGCTTTATGCAGGCAGTTGTTATTCCGCAGAGAAATACGTGCGCGTGGCAATACTGCAGGACGCAGAGTTGATCCGGGTCAGCGTCAACGGCCCTTACAACATAATTGATGCCAGGGACGGGAAAATATTATCCAGCGGAAAGTTCCTTTCTGCCGCGGCAAGCGGCAGCAAGGCAGGGATCATTATAGACGGCGATGAATACAAAACAGGCCGGATATCCGTTGAAGCATCCGGCCAGCAGCCGGTGGTGATAAACGGCAGGAATTACCGCGGTAACGTGCGCTTGATCAAAAAAGATAATCTGCGGCTTACGGCGGTCAATGACATTGGGCTGGAAGATTACGTAAAAGGCATATTGTATAACGAGGTATCGCATTATTGGCCGGAAGAGGCGCTTAAGGCGCAGGCAGTTGTCTGCCGCACCTACGCGATCTATCAATCAGCGCAAAGTTCCGGCCGCGATTATGACGTTACCAATGATATTTATTCGCAGGTTTACGGAGGCAAGGCTTCCGAGCGTTTTCGCACCAACCGCGCGGTAGATGATACAAAAGGCCTTACCCTGACGTATGCGGGAGCGGTTTTTCCGGCTTATTTCCACGCTACCTGCGGCGGCCATACCGAAGATGCCTCGTTATTGTGGAACATCAATCTTCCTGTGCTTTGGGGCGTGTCTTGCGGTTTTTGCAAAGAGTCTCCGCATTTTAACTGGCACCGGGTGATGACGCTGGATGAAATAAAAGACGCCCTGGTCAAGGCAGGGCATAAGAACTGCGGCAACATACTGGCAATTGAAATTTCCGGAACCGATAATTCGGGCAGGGTAAGGGACCTTGTATTCCGCACCGATAAGGATATGCTTGTAGTTTCCGCCAAAGACTTCCGCAATATCATTGGCCCGAATGCCATAAAGAGCGCGAATTTTAAAGTGAGCATTACCGGCAGGGACGCGATCTTTGAAGGCCGGGGCTGGGGCCATGGCGCGGGCATGTGCCAGTGGGGCGCGTATTTTATGGCAAAAGAAGCCCGCAGCTTCAAAGATATCCTGGCGCACTATTATCCCGGTTCAGAATTATCGCAGTATTAATACCATTTTGCGTCTGCCTTGTCTTGCTTCTCGCAGCACCGCTTGATTTTCCCCTGCGAGGAAAATCTTCGCTCGTGAGTCGGCTTTCGCTCTGCCCTAACGTAGGTGAGGGCATCCGTGCCCGCTCAAGCCTCCTACGTGCTGCTCAAAGCAAGCCAAGTCAGCCGCAAGATCATAACGTTCTGTTAAGCTGGTAATTGTTATGCTTATGCGAAGGGCTTTGTGAGCGCGCATTGCAAACTTTTGCCAGCTTAGCCTTAGAGATTGGTCGGCAAGGCTTTACGAGGAGCGGAGGCTCTAATGTTACGAAAGTATGCCCGAGAGCGACGAGTAAACCGTAGCCGACGGCAAAATGTTTGCGCGCGCGAACAAAGGCCTGAAGCATAAAGCATAATAATAAATAACTATATGAAGCTATCTGATTTTGATTATGAGTTGCCCAAGGAATTGATCGCACAGTATCCTTTAAAGGAAAGGGATAGCTGCCGGATGATGGTCCTGGACCGTAAGGCCGGGACGATCAAGCACGACAGTTTCCGCAACATTACGGATTATTTTCGCAAAGATGATCTCCTGGTGTTAAACGATACGCGGGTCATGCCTGCCCGGCTTTTTGGCAAGAGGCCCAGCGGCGGAAAAGTAGAGGTCTTGCTCCTTAAACAACAGGAGGGCTTGAAGTTTAAAGCCATGCTTAAGCCCGGCAGGCTTAAGTTAAACGAAAAAATATCTTTTAACGGCGGAAAGATCTATGCGGAGGTCACGGCAAAAGATGAAGTAAATTTCCATGCCGCAGGCGCGGATGAGATCTACAGCCGCGGAGTAATGCCGCTGCCGCCTTATATAAAGCGCGAGGCTGATGATGCGGACAACATTTATTATCAGACGGTTTACAGCCGTATAAATGGATCCATTGCCGCGCCTACCGCAGGCCTGCATTTTACGCAAGCCTCGCTTGAAACGGTGATCTCATCCGGAGTAAATATCGCGTACATTACGCTTCATGTGGGCACAGGCACATTCAAGCCGGTAAAAACAGATGATATTAAAAAGCATGCTATGGATCCGGAGGCGTTTACTGTCCCGGATGAAACAGCCGGGTTAATAGAAAAGGCCCGCAACTCTAAGGCAAGGATCTTTGCCGTAGGCACGACCTCTTTGCGCGCGCTGGAAACATTTGCCTGCGGCAAGCGCGACGGGTTTACGGATTTATTCGTTTATCCCGGCTATGAATTCCGGATGGCAGATTGTCTACTGACTAATTTCCATCTACCGCGTACGACGCTGTTCATGCTTGTTTGCGCGTTTGCCGGCAGCAGCTTTGCCAAAGAGGCTTACCAAAAAGCAGTTGAAGAAAAATACAGGTTTTACAGTTACGGCGACGCAATGTTGATCATATAATTATGTTTACCCTAATCCATCAGGATAAGAATACTGCAGCCAGGCTCGGTAAATTAGCTACCGGCCACGGCGACATTGAAACTCCTTGTTTTATGCCCGTAGGCACGCAGGGCACGGTCAAGGCAGTGATGCCTACGGCGCTGGCAGATGCCGGAGCGCAGGTTATATTATCAAATGCCTATCATCTTTTCTTGAGGCCGGGCATGGAGATCATTAAAAAAGCAGGCGGGTTGCATAGTTTTATCGGCTGGGATAAGCCTATCCTTACGGATTCCGGTGGTTACCAGGTGTTCAGCCTTGCTTTATTAAGGAAGGTGACGGACAACGGCGTGGAATTCCAGTCGCATATTGACGGGATGAAACACTTCCTTACTCCTGAAAACGTGATCAGTATCCAGAATGACCTTGGTTCAGACATTATGATGCCTTTAGATGAATGCGTGCACTATCCGTGCGCAAAAGATCAGGCAAAAGTAGCGATGGAAAGGACGATTATCTGGGCAAGGCGCTCAAAAGAAGCGGTAACCTCTAACCCGCGCAACGGTGAGAAAAAACAATTACTGTTCGGGATCGTGCAAGGCGCCACCTACGATGACCTGCGCAAAGAGTGCAGCCTGCGTTTGATTGAAACAGGTTTTGACGGTTATGCCGTCGGAGGAGTTTCCGTTGGCGAGCCGCAGAATTTGATATATAATATTGCCGGCTTTACCGCGCGGCTTCTTCCCGCAGACAGGCCGCGTTATATGATGGGCGTAGGCACGCCGGATGATATGATTGAAGCGGTTTCGCTGGGGATAGATATGTTTGACTGCGTTATCCCCACGCGTTACGGCAGGAACGGCACTGCCTTTACCAGCGAGGGGAAGCTCGTCGTGAGAAACGCCCCTTACGCGGAAGACTTTAAGCCTTTGGATGCAAAATGCGGTTGTTATGCCTGTAAAAATTTCAGCCGCGCTTACCTCAGGCATTTATTTAATACGCAGGAGATCCTCGGGGCAATGCTGCTTTCCCTGCATAACGTCCATTTTTATCTTAGGTTGATGCGCGATGCAAGAGAGGCGATCAGGCTTGACAGGTTCAATAAATTTAAGAAGGATTTTTTAAATGGCTATGCGCATTGATATTATTACCATATTCCCGGAGATGTTCGGCCCTGTGCTTAATGAGTCTATGATTAAGCGCGCGCAGGACAAGGGCAAAGTAAAAATATTTGTCCATGACCTGCGGGATTATACGCGTGATAAGCACCGCAAGGTAGATGACCGGCCGTTCGGCGGAGGAAGCGGGATGGTCTTGAGCCCTGCACCGCTGTTTAGGGTAATTAAGGCTATAAAGAGGAAAGTAAAAAATAAAAAGCAGGGAACACGGGTAATCCTGCTTTGCCCGCAGGGAAAGAGATTCGGCCAGCCAGCTGCCAAAGCTTTAAGCCGCTATGGCCATTTGATCTTCATCTGCGGGCACTATGAAGGTATTGATGAGCGCGTAAGGCAGCACCTTGCGGATGAAGATGTTTCTATTGGCGATTATGTGCTTACCGGAGGCGAACTGCCGGCAATGGTCGTAATTGACGCGGTTATCCGGCTTGTCCCCGGGGTGCTGGGCGATAAAAATTCCTTGAATTTTGAGTCATTTGAAGGTAATCTGTTAGAGTATCCGCAGTACACTAGGCCTTCTGATTTCCGCGGGATGAAGGTCCCTGCGGTTTTACTGGCCGGCAACCATAAAAAAATAGAAGAGTGGCGCAGAAAAGAGGCAATAAAAAATACCCGGAACAAACGGCCGGACCTCTTAAAGGATACGATAACAAAAGTTAAGTCCCGCAGCTAAGCGCTCGTAGATTTTGTGGAAATCTACTCGCAGCCACGGGATAAATTCGGCCCAATAACTTATGTTCGTTTATCGCCGTGCGGCGATTTACTCCATAAGTTGTGGCCTCATTTAAAGGAGAAACGCAATGGATAAGATAAAAATGATTGAAGCGCAGTATATTAAAAAGGACGTGCCCAAGTTCAACGTCGGGGATACTGTGAAGGTATTGACAAAGATCCCCGAAGGCCCGGACAAGGTAAGGCTGCACCCGTTTGAGGGAGTGGTGATTGCAAAGGGCGGTAGCGGGATAAAGGAAAGCTTTACGGTAAGGAAAGTTTCTTACGGCGAGGGCATTGAGCGCGTTTTTCCGCTCTATTCCCCGAGTATTGAGCGCATTGAGCTCATCCGTTCCGGCAAAGTTAAAAGGGCAAAACTTTATTATCTGCGCGGTAAAATCGGAAAACGCGCGACCAAGATAGAGAGCTCGGAAGAAAAGCCAAAGTCGTAGTGTTATATTACGAAAACAAGCTTAAGGCGCAAGGGTTTGACATCATTATCGGCGTAGATGAAGCAGGCCGCGGGCCTTTAGCCGGCCCGGTAGTGGCCGGCGCAGTGAACCTGTTGTCTGCGCGTTTTAAAAACCGCATTGACGATTCCAAGAAACTTACTGCCCGCGAAAGGGAAAGTGCCTTTCCGGAGATCATTGCCAAATCAGTATTCGGCATCGGGATAGTGGATGAGAAGACCATTGACCGGGTGAATATACTTGTGGCTACGCACATGGCGATGGAAAAAGCAATTGCCGCGCTCATTGAAAAGCTTGATAACCCGGATAAAAAACGTATCCACCTTTTGATCGACGGAGATATCCGCTTAAAAACCGGGCTGGCATCGTGGCCGATAATCAGGGGCGACGCGAAATCCAAAAGCATTGCCTGCGCTTCGATCATCGCCAAAGTCAGCCGTGACCGGATGATGTCTGAATACGACAAAGTATATCCGCAATACGGATTTATCCGGCATAAGGGTTACCCGACAAAGATGCATAAACTGGCAATCAGGAAATTCGGCCTTTCCGGGATCCACAGAAAGACTTTTCACAGTGTCTAAGGAAAATCTGCGTTTCGGCTTAGCCGGAGAGAAGAAGGCGGCAGATTTTTTGGCTGCCAGCGGGTATAAGATCCTCAAAAGGAATTACAAGACCAGGTTAGGCGAGATAGACATCATCGCCCGCGACAGAGAAACGATCTGTTTTGTGGAAGTAAAATCAAGGACTACCGGCCGTTTCGGCCTCCCCCAGGAAGCAGTTTCAAAATCAAAACAGAGACAGATCGCCAAGACAGCATTGATGTTCCTGAAAGAGAACGGCCTTCTGGACAATCTCGCCAGGTTTGACGTGGTATCCGTATTTTCCTCGGAATCCGGAATGAAATTAGAATTAATCAAGAACGCTTTTGATCTAACTGAATGAAAATATTGCCCGTTGAAAAAATCGCCGCAAAACTTAAGATAAATAAAAAATACATCCTTCCTTACGGAAAATACAGCGCCAAGATAGACCTGGCGGTTTTAAAAGAAATAAGCCGGTTACGCCGCCGCGGTAAATATATCCTAGTTACCGCGATCACCCCTACGCCGCTAGGTGAAGGAAAAACCGTGACTACGATCGGGTTGTCAATGGCCTTGAACCGGATGGGAAAAAAGGCCTGCGCCTGCATCAGGCAGCCGTCATTGGGCCCGGTATTCGGCATAAAAGGCGGCGGCGCAGGAGGCGGGGCTTCCCGGCTGGTACCAACGGAAGATATTAACCTTCATTTTACCGGAGATTTCCACGCCGTAAGCATTGCGCATAACCTTGCCGCAGCATTCCTTGATAATTCCATATTCAGGGGAAATTCCCTGAATATAAACCCGGCAGCGATCACCTGGCGCCGCGCCATAGACGTTAATGACAGGTCGTTAAGGGACATCCGGGCTTGCCTTAATGAAAAAGAAGAAGGGCCTGGCCGCGACAGCGGCTTTGACATAACCGCGGCTTCCGAGATAATGGCAATTTTGGCATTAAGCGAAGGCCTTACTGATATGCGCAAGCGCCTGGGCAGGATCGTGCTTGCCGATAAATTTGACGGGGCACCGGTGACCGCAGAGGAGATTAAGGTTGCCGGCAGCATGGCAGCTCTTTTGAAAGACGCGATAAAGCCAAACCTCGTACAGACCGTTGAGAACACGCCGTGTTTTGTGCATACCGGGCCGTTCGGAAACATTGCCCACGGCAACAGTTCAATAATCGCCGATAGGATCGCTTTGTCATTTTGCGATTATGTAGTGACAGAAGCTGGTTTTGGCGCGGATTGCGGGGCGGAAAATTTCTTCAATATTAAATGCCGCGTAAGCGGCCTGGTTCCGGATGCCGTGGTTTTGGTATGCTCTGTGCGCGCGCTTAAGGCGCACAGCGGGAAATTCAGCATGCATTTGTGCAAGGCGCTGGATAAAGGGCTGGTTGAAGAGAACATTCCCGCGCTTGAACAGGGATTATGCAACCTTAAAAAGCAGATTGCAAACGTTAAGGCCTTTGGCGTGCCTGTGGTCGTGGCAATCAACCGCTTTGCTTCCGATACGGATAAAGAGATCAAGTTAATTAGAGAAAGATCTATTGAATTCGGCGCGGTAAATTGTCAGGTAAGCCAAGCCTGGAGCAAGGGTTCCCGCGGCAGCATAGACTTGGCAAAAAGCGTAGTCAGCGCAAGCAAGATCAAAAAGGATTTTAAATTCCTTTATCCGCTGGATATGCCGATAAAGGAAAAGATCAAAGTTATCGCCACCCGGATGTACGGGGCAAGGGCAGTAGAGTATTCTGCGCTTGCCGAAGAGAGGATCAATGCATATAATCGCCGCGGCTGGGATAAATTGCCGGTGTGTATGGCAAAGACACAGCTATCATTATCCCATGACCCGCATTTATTGGGCGAACCGAAAGATTTTGTCCTGCCGGTAAGGGATGTCCGCGCTTCTATCGGCGCGGGGTTTCTTTACCCTTTATGCGGGAAGGTCCAGACCATGCCCGGGCTGCCGGCATGCCCGGCAGGCGAGAATATAGATATAGACGAAGAAGGCAATGTAACCGGGCTTCATTAAACGCCACCCAAACCAATAGGATGGTTTGGTGTGCACTTTCTGTGCGAGGAGCGCAAATGTACTGCAATAAAACCTTGAGGGGATATTTGGATGACCTGGCGGCAAGGCTCCCTGCGCCGGGAGGCGGGTCTGCAGCCGCCCTTACCGCTTCGGAAGCAGCGGCATTGGTAAGCATGGTGATAAATTTTACCGTCGGCAAGCCGAGATACGCCAGGTATGAGCCGCAGTTAAAAGCGGCGCTGGAAGAATCGGAAAAATTAAGGAGTGAATTCCTGCGCCTGGTTGACCTGGACGTAACTGCTTATGCGAGCAAGAATCTTCGGGATGCGCTGGGCGTGCCGTTTATGGTCTGCCGCCTTTGTTTTGAAGGCATAAGGCTTTGCCCGCCGCTGATCACAAGAAGCAACCAGAACTTGATCAGCGACGTGGCGGTAGCGGCGATATTCTTTGAAGCGGCTTTTGCCGCTGCGTATTTCAACGTGGAAATAAACCTTAAGGCGCTGGGGGACAAAAAATTGGCGCGTTCAATAAGAAAAGAAATGCTGGTTAAGGCCAAAAAGATCAGGAAAATTCGCCTGGAAATGGAGGATAAAGTTGGCAAAATTATTAGAGGGTAAGCCGATCGCCGAAAAGATAAAGGAGCAAATAAAGCAGGAAGTGCTGGCTTTGAAAAGCAAGCCTGTGCTTGCCAGCGTGCAGGCAGGCGATAACGCGGGCGCTGAAGCCTACGCGAAATCTCAAAGCAAAGCCGCGGCAAACCTCGGCATTGAATACCAATTCCATAAACTGCCGGAAAACATATCTGACAGCTCGCTGATAGAATTCATCCAGAAGCTCAATTCAGATAAATTCGTCAACGGCATCATCGTGCAAATGCCCCTGCCGCCGCACATAGATTACAAAAAGATCAGCCAGTTTATTTCCCCCGATAAAGACGTGGAAGGGATGCATCCGTCCAATATCGGCAGAGTCCTTTCTGGCAAGGCGCAGATCATTCCCTGCACTCCGGCAGCGGTGATGGAGCTTTTAAACGAGACAGGCGTTGACCTATACGGCAAAGAGGCGGTTATCGTCGGCCACAGTGAGATCGTCGGCAAGCCGGTTTCTTTGTTATTGCTGGATAAATTCGCTACGGTTACGGTTTGCCATATCGGCACGTCAAAAGCAGGTAAGCTCCAGGAACATGTTGCCAAAGCCGAAGTCCTGGTTGTTGCCGTGGGAAAAGCAGGCTTGATAAAAGGCGAATGGGTTAAAGAAGGCGCGATTGTCATTGATGTCGGCATAAACCGCGTAAACGATAAGATCGTCGGAGACGTGGAATTTGAAGGGGCGGAGAAGCGCGCTGCCTGGATTACGCCGGTCCCCGGCGGTGTAGGGCCGCTTACGGTCACGATGCTGATGCGCAACGTCGTAAAGGCGGCGAAATTGCAGCAGGAATAGTCGCGCTTGCTGCGCAAGGAGGCGTAAAATGGCAAATAATAAATTTTCCATAGGCGAAGCATTGAGGTTCGGATGGGACGCAGTGACAAAAAATCTCGGTTTATTTTTAGGGATGACGGTTATCTGGGTTATTTTGATTTACGTACCTACTGCCGTTGCCAACACGTATAAGGATAAATCAACCCTCTTCTATATGCTGGCCAGTATTGCTGCGTCGGTGATCGGCGTGATCGTCCAACTGGGCATGATGAAGGTGATGCTTGATTTTTATGACGGCAAGAAAATCAATTTTTCCGGGTTATTTTCCTGCGGCGGCTTGGTCATTCCATACGCCATCAGCGCTTTTTTCTACAATGCGGTTTCTTTGGCGGGTTTATTATTGCTGATCATTCCGGGCGTTATTTGGATGGTCCAGTTTGGTTTTTACGGTTATTTTATCGTAGACAAGGGCAGCGGCCCCATAGAGGCGCTTAAAAAGAGCTCGGCAATCACTAAAGGCGTAAAATGGGACCTTATTCTTTTTGGGTTAGCATTTTTTGGCATCAACTTAGCAGGGATATTGGCGCTGGGTATCGGCATATTGGTTACCCTGCCTGTTACCATGCTGGCTACAGCATTTATTTATCGTAAGCTGTCATGCCTGTCGGCAGACAAACTTGCCGGCGCGGAAACTGCGCAGCCCGCCGCAGCCGCTTAATAGAAGGGGACCAGATGAATTTTAAGGAAAAATTAAATTCGGGAAAGTTCCTCGTTACTTCGGAGATCGGCCCGCCTAAAGGCATAGAGACAGCAGGCCTTCTTGAAGACGCAGAACTTGTGCGCGGCAGGGTTGACGGGATAAATGTCACTGACTTGCAGAGTTCGGTGCTGCGCCTTGGTTCGCTTGCCGTGTGCGCGGCGCTTAAGCAAAATGGTTTTGAGCCCGTGTTCCAGGTAACTTGTCGTGACCGTAACCGCCTGGCGCTTCAGTCAGATATCCTTTCCGCGGCAAGCCTGGGTATTGAAAATCTCCTGATATTGACCGGAGACCATCCTGCTGCCGGAGACCACCCCGAGGCAAAGCCGGTGTTTGACCTTGATTCTGTGCAACTATTGGAAGTGGTAAGGGGCCTGAAACAGGGCGTTGACATGAAAGGCAATAAACTTGAAGGCAGGTTCCCTGAATTTTGCGTTGGCGCAGTGGTCAATCCCGGTGCAGACCCGCTTGAGCCGCAGATTATAAAAATGGAAAAGAAGATCGCTGCCGGAGCCCAGTTTTTCCAGACGCAGGCGATCTACGACATAAAGGTTTTTGAAAATTTTCTTGAAAAAACAAAACACCTTAAGACGGTGATCCTGGCGGGCGTTGTGCTGCTTAAGTCCGCAGGCATGGCAAGGTTTATGAATAAGAACGTTGCCGGGATCTTTGTGCCTGACAACCTGATCAAGGAAATGGAAGAGACAAAAGATAAGGCAGCCAAGTCTATAGAGATCGCTGCCCGGTTGATAAAAGAATTAAAGCCCATGTGCCGGGGCATTCATGTCATGCCTATTGGCTGGGATAAGAAAGTCCCCCTGGTGCTTGATGCCGCAGGTTTATAATAAATGACAAAGGTATTGATTATCGGAAATTCCGCAGCGGGCTTTTCCGCCTGCCGGCTATTATCGGGTTCCTCAATAAAACTAGAACTGACTGTAATTTCCAAAGAACCCCATCCTGCCTACCGCAGGGACCTGCTTATTGATTATTTTTCAGGTAAGCTGCAGGAAAAGGAAATTTTTCTTACCGGGGAAGATCCCAATAAAGTAAATCCCGTGGCCTTGCGCGAAAATTCTGAAGTAGTAAAAATAGATACAAAAAGAAAGACAGTTTCCTTAAAAGATAAGTCAAAGCTGGAATACGACTATTTAATTATCGCTTGCGGCCAGAAAGTAAGCCTGCCAGATATCCCCGGTAAGACTAAAGAAGGCGTATTTGGTTTTTATGAACTTTCAGATGCGATCAGGATCAAAGAAAGCCTGCTACTGCCGCATACGGTTTGCGTTATCGGTAAATCCCCGCTTGCCTTGCGCATTACAGAGGCCATTGCCTCCATGGGCAAAGATGTGCAATTAATCTCTGACGTGGAATTGCAGGAATTTATCGGCGAGGGGGCTGAACTGCAGGCGATAAAATTATCCAACGGCAAGGTCATCGGCACAACGCTTGCAGTCATAGCGGGGCCATACGTTTCTTCGGCCGCGTTCCTTAAAGAAGGCGATATCGCCAATTCCAGCGGTTATATCGGCGTGGACAGCGCGATGCGCACGAACATAGAGAACATTTTTGCCTGCGGCAGCGTTGCCGTTAACGCAGGTTTATCGTCCGGGCAAAAGTTATGGCAGGATTGCGTAAATGAAGGTATAATGGCTGCTCAAAGTATTATTAACTCTATAGGGGAGAAATCACATGTCGGAAGTATTGATTGATCTGGGGACGAGGGGTACGGACGCGGTATTGAAACTGGCGGGGGATTCTCTTGAGAAGGCGATGAAACAAAGCGGGCCGGAACAGGCTGTCGGGTTTCCCGAGACGAATTATTTCCTTCCCTTTATAAACGCTTTTTTGAAATTAGAGGTAAAGACTTTAGACGGCTGCCGAAAGGCTTTGGCGGAGCTGAATAGCTTAAAAAATAATAAAGCTGCTGCCAATGGTTTCAATATTACTGCCTTGGGCGGCATCTTAAATAAAGGTATTGCCACGCTTGCCGCGGAAGAGATCCTTGCCTGCCTTAATTATGCCGCTAAAGAACACCCGCAGAAAGACTGCGCAGGGTTCCTTTCCGATACGCTCCTGCGTTCGCTGGGCATCCAGCTGGTTGACGGAAGGATTGCCGGTATCGCGGTCATCCTTGGCCAGGCAAAAGACGCGGATTCGGCAGTGCAGTTAGTGCGGGATTTTCAAAGCCGCAGTATTGTCAGTATACTTGCCGGAAGCGTAGACGGCAACACTTTTAGAAAACAGCTGGAGAGTAAAAAAGTAGGGATCGGCTTAGATAATTATGTCGTGCCGCTGGGCGATGATTATCTCTCGGCCATTTATGCGGTTAATTGGGCAATCCGCGCGCCGCTGATGTACGGCGGGTATAAAAGCGGGCAATGGAAAGAGATATTAAATTACACCAAAGAAAAAGTTCCTGCCTTTGTCGTGTTGCTTAGCCACGTAGACGAGGTGCTTGTGGCAACCGGCCTTGGGGCGCTTGCCCTGGGATTTCCGATCATCTCCGACCTTGACCTGCCGCAACTGGGTAAGATAGATACTACGCTTTATGAGGCGTTAGTCACCGAGAAAGATTATAAAAAACTTGCCGCCAAATGCATTGAAGTGCGCGGGCTTAAGGTTAAAGTCAGCAATGTCGCTATCCCCGTGCCTTATGCCGCGGCATTTGAAGGCGAGCGCGTGCGCCGGGAACAATTATATGTGGAATTCGGCGGCAAGGCCGGCCCGGCATTTGAATACCTGACGACAAAGGGGTTCAATGATGTGGAAGACGGAAAGACCGAACTTATCGGCCCGGATATAGACCAGTTGGAGAAAGGCAAGCGGTCAATGCCCCTGGCAATTATTGTGGAAGTTACCGGACGGAAAATGCAAAAAGACTTTGAGCCGATATTGGAGCGCCAGATCCACAGGTTTGTCAATTACGCGATGGGTATCATGCATGTCGGCCAGCGGGATATGAACTGGATAAGGATATCGCAGGATACTTATAATAAAGGTTTCCGTTTAAAAGACCTTGGCGTGATATTGCATGCGATGCTGCATCAGGAATACAGCGCCATTGTGGATAAGGTCCAGGTAAAGCTTTACACAAAGCAGGAGGATGTGGACAGGCTTTTGACGCAGGCGCAGGAAACATTTGAGGATCGCGACGAGCGTTTAAGCGGGATGACCGACGAAAGCGTGGATACGTTTTATTCCTGCCTGCTTTGCCAGTCTTTTGCGCCTAACCATGTTTGCGTGGTGACCCCGGAACGTTTAGGCCTTTGCGGCGCGTATTCATGGCTTGATGCCAAAGCCTCTTACGAGATCACGCCCACCGGGCCCAACCAGCCGATAATAAAAGGGGATATTTTGCACAGTAAGCTCGGGCAGTGGAATAACGTAAACGAATTTGTTTACAATAAATCTAATAAGACCGTGGAAAAGGTGAGTATGTATTCGTTGATGGATGCGCCGCAGTCTTCCTGCGGGTGTTTTGAGTGCATTGTCGCGGTGATCCCGGAGGCAAACGGGGTAATGATCGTGCATCGCGATTATTCGGGCATGACCCCCAGCGGAATGACTTTTACCACGCTTGCCGGTTCTGTCGGCGGAGGAGTGCAAACCCCGGGGTTCCTCGGCATAGGCAAGCTTTATATCGTCAGCAATAAATTCCTTGCTGCCGAAGGCGGAATTAAGCGCGTAGTCTGGATGCCGAAAGAATTGAAAGAGGCGCTGGCAGACAAGCTGAATAAACGCAGCCGGGAATTAGGCGACCCGGATTTTATCAATAAGATCTGCGATGAGACGAGCGCTACGAGCGCAGAGGACCTGGTAAAATTCCTTGAAAAAGTGAATCATCCCGCGCCTGCCATGGAGCCGTTAATATAAAATGTTAAATACCGCTTCAAAAGACAAGTGGCAAAGGATCGGCACAGGAAAACGGACAGGTGTCCTTGTGCCGCTATTTTCCGTCTATTCCCGTGAAAGCGTGGGTATCGGAGATTTTGCAGACTTAAAACTCCTGGTTGATTGGGCAGTTAAGTCCGGGAATTCCATTATCCAGCTTTTGCCGATGAACGAAGTAGGTTCGGTTTACTGCCCTTACGATTCGGTAAGTTCATTCGCCCTGGAGCCTTCCTATATATGCCTTAAGCTGCTGCCTTCCTCGCAAAAAGATGCCGCCCGGAAAAAGATTGAATCGTTAAAGCAGATTTTTCCCGCGGGCAGCCAGCATATTGATTACGGCATAAAAAAAGCAAAGACCGACCTGCTTTGGAATATGTTTATTGAAGAAGGCGGCTGCGAAAGCGGGGAATTTAAAAAGTTCAGCGTTGATAACAACTATTGGCTGCTTGATTTTGCGCTGTATAAGGTATTAAAGAAATACCTTAAGGATAAGGCCTGGTATGATTGGCAGGCTTGTTATAGAGACAGGGACCCGGTTGAGCTTGAGACGTTCCGGAACATACACAGCGAAGAAGTAATGTTTCAGATGTGGATGCAATGGCATCTTTTCCGTCAATTTGCCGATGTTAAAGAATATGCCGCGTCAAAGGGGGTTTTGATTAAAGGCGACCTGCCGATACTGGTATCGCGGGACAGCGCTGATGTATGGGCGCACCCGCAGTTCTTTAAGCTGCAGTTTAGCGCCGGAGCGCCGCCGGATATGTATTGCGCCAAAGGCCAGCGTTGGGGCATGCCTACTTATAATTGGGAAGCGATTGCCGAAGATAATTACCGTTACCTTAAAGAAAAACTGAAGGCCGCGGAAAATTTTTACGACATCATGCGCATTGATCATGTTGTAGGGCTATTCAGGATCTGGAGCATCCATTATGACGAGCCGCAGGCAAACCAGGGCTTGAACGGTTTTTTTGAACCGTGGGAAGAAGCGCTGTGGAAAGAACACGGCAGGAAGCTGTTGGTTGAGATTTTGCATAATACAAAGATGCTTCTTTGCGCCGAAGATTTAGGGGTTATTCCCAAGGCTTGCCCTGAGACGTTGAAAGAGCTGGGGATCCCCGGAAACGATGTGCAGCGCTGGGTAAAAGATTGGCATACCCGGCATGATTTTTTGCTTCCAAAGGAATACCGGTCGTTATCCGTGGCAATGCTTTCTACCCACGATACGACAAACTGGCCGGCATGGTGGGAGAATGAGGCCGGCACAGTTGATGAAGCGCTTTTTATCAGGAAGTGTAATGACCGCAAGATTGATTTTGTGCAGGTAAAGGACAAGCTCTTTGACGTTGATTTTTCCTGCCACGGCAGGCTGCGCTGGTTAAAAAGCGTCAATTCCGCGGATAGCCTCGTGCATATCCTGGGCAAAAAGAAAGAAGAGGTCGGTGACTTTATTGATCTCTATAAAAATTCTTATCAGGAAAAAGAGAAGCTCTGGAGTATCCTGAAGTTAGTCGTGCCGATGCAGGAAAAAAGCAGCCCAGGGGCTGTTAAGGCAATACTGAAATTCACGCTGGATTCAGAGGCGATCTTCTGCATACAGCTGATTACCGACTGGCTGTATCTGGCGGATATCTTTAAAGGCGATCCCTACCAATACAGGATCAACCGGCCCGGCACTGTCAGCCCGGAAAACTGGTCCCTGACCATCCCGATATACCTGGAAGAACTCCTTAATCACGAAGTTACGGAGCAGATAAAAGAACTCATTGTTAGCTCGGGTAGAGTCTAACTATAAATAAAAAAAAGAGAGGTATTACCTCGGGACGAAACCATTTGGATAACCTCTCATCGTGATTCAATTTGCAAGTGGTACAGTCAATGGGGTAACGTCCGAAGCGCTTTAAAGTGCTTTTTTAGATTGACAAAGGGTCATCAGGAGATATGATATTATACACTATGTTAATCCTTGGTCAAAATAAATAGCCCGGGAGGCGAAGAATGTCTAAGGGATATTGCGTAAGTATTTTCCTATCTCTATTCTGTTGTTTCTTCGGTTTTCAAAATGCCTCTGCTGCCGCAGGGGCTCCCAATGTAGTAGCAACTGAAGATCTGCTGTTTATGGAGATTCCTACGGTTAGTTCGGTAGGTTTTTTTGATATAGAAAGAAGCAAGTCCCCGGTTTATTCCCAGATTTTCTCTCAAGATCAACTAAAAATATATACCGCGCGTTCTATTAATGAATTGCTGGATATGTATGCTGTAGGGGTTAGCACATCCTATCATTTTTTCGGCTCTTTAATCGGCCAAAGAGGCATATCGATCGACAGCAATGCAAAGACGGCATTTCTTTACGGCGGCGTAAACCTGAATCAGCGTTTCCATTTTGGATATGTAACGCCGCTTGATGTGCCTTTGATGGGAGATATAGATAAAATAGAGGTAGTTAACGGGCCTGGGGCGATTACCCAGGGCAGCGGCGCAATCAACGGGATTATAAATGTCATCCCTAAAACCGGCGCCACTAATCCCGGCATTAAGCTGACCGCTGAGCATGGGTTTGTCGATAATCTAGACAAGATTGAAGGTAGTTACGGTAAGGTTTACGATAATGGCAATCTATTTTTCTATTTTGGAGTTGTAGAAGCCGATGGTTATCATCCTGATTGGGACAGCTCGCAGCTCACTACTCAGGATGGCGTTACCCCCAAGTGGGTAAATGGTGTTCCCGAGGCCTATAAGGCAAAGAAGTTCGAGCCGGCCAGTTATAAACTTACCTTAAATTGGAATCATAAGGATTTTGGTCTATTGGTTTATTATGCCGATAGCTTTGTTACGCCTCTGCATGACCCCCAGTATTTTTTGAATACAATGGATGCCAACAGAAATTCTATCCCCACAAATCTTTGGAGCGGGCAAGTAGGAAGCTGGCGGCAACAGCAGTTAGTTATCAGGCCAAATTATAACATTAAATTAAGCCCGAAAGAGGAAATTGATATAGAAAGCCATGTCCAATTTATTAATTCAGGCCGGTGGGATAGAAGTATTGATAAGTATGTTGAGCTATGGGCTAATAGTTCTTCGGAGCTTGAGTATTTTTTAAAACCTGTATTTAAGACTACGCGTTTCGATAAGCATAATTTGGCCGCAGGAATTAGTTTGAGCAAACGCTATTTTTACGACAAAGACCCTTTTTTCGGCGGGAATTTTGATTTAAACGGAGATTCTCGCCTGGCATATGCGGATAGCTACTTAGCTTCGAATGGCGACTTTTTTAATTGGTTAGAAACGAGCGTATTCTCTGAAGACCAGATTCGCCTTACTGATGCGTTAACTTTGATCGCCGGAATTAGATATGATGCCGTGTATTACGGGCAAAAGGATATGTTAGGCACAAGGCTGACAAACCTTCTTTATCAGGAGTTTTTGCCGCGTTTAGCTGTCGCCTATGAATTAAAAGGCGGGCACATTATTAAAGCATCCTACCAAAAAGGATTTCGCCATCCGGATGTTAATAACCAGAAAACGGTTAATAGTGAATTGGCGCCGGTTAAAAGTGAAACTATGGATAGCCTTGAGGCTGGATATTCCGGAACTTTGGCGAAGGGGTTGAAATTAGACGTCAATGCGTTTTTCAATACCTTTAAGGATACGATCGGCTGGGCATCGAGCGTTGACCCGGAGCAGCCCGGATTTGGTAATTTAACAAAGCCTTTTTCTACTTTAGGCGGCGAGATTATATTAAAGCTGGACCTGCCCGGGGATTTCCAATACAATCTCGGTTATGGCTTTGTGGAGCCTTATAATTTTCCTGAAAGCGCACAACTATCTGCCGTGCAGAAAGGCATTATAGAGGTAACCGAAGATCGTAAAGAATTCACCCGGTATCCGAGCCATCAGATTAAAACCAATATTACCAAGAAGTTCTTCAAGGGCAAATTAACTACCCATCTTAGTTATATATATACCACTGCGCCCGATGAAATGGACCCAACCGGTGGGGCCATGATTCATCCTAATTTCAAAAAAGACCGTAACCAACTTGATATAAGTCTGGTCTATAAGGTGCGGGAGAATTTTGATTTACAGTTTATCGGAAAGAATTTGACTCAATGTGTTGCTGGACGCCCGGCCTGGAGCGCAAGCGCGGATGCCACTAATCCCGGCATAGAGGTAGCCACATATTATTTAATCGCCAATCTTAAGTTCTAAGATTTTTGTTAATTCTGTGGTGTAATTTGACATAAAGTAAAATTGAACGACCAAGGGGTTTATGCTTCGGGTTTCGAAAGAAGCGCCTTAACCGGAAAATTAGAGGCTGGAAGGGATAAGAGTCCTTTCCAGTTTTTTTGTTTTTAAAAAGGGGACGTTCGGACATTATCCCATTGACTGTACCAGATTTTAAAGTATGGAGGTTGACGCTTGAAAATTTCCGCTTCTTGTCCGCAGCGCCGAGAAGAAAAAGCGTAAATTGAGAAGGAGTTGCATGGGAGTTATAACCGGGCCGGAATTTTATATTTCCAAACGCGTGGGTAAGGCGATCACCGACTACGGGATGACCTCTGACGGCGATAAGGTGGTGGTTGCGGTATCCGGCGGCAAGGATAGCTTGAGCCTGCTGCACGTCTTGAATGACCGCCGCAAATTCGTGCCGATAAAATACGAGCTTTTGGCAGTGCATATTGATATGGGTTACCCAAAGCCGATTGCCAGGCAGCTGGCTAAATACCTGGAAAAAACCGGCATACCTTATCATATTGAAAAATGCGACGCGCTTAAAAAAACCAGGCGTAAAGACATTAATTGCTTTTGGTGCTCCTGGAACCGGAGAAAGGCATTGTTTGAAACTGCTGCCCGCTTAGGTTTCGGTAAAGTCGCGCTTGGCCATCATATGGATGATATCGTGGAAACAATGCTGCTGAATTTATTTTTTCACGGCGAGATCTCGGCAATGTCGCCGAAGCAGGAGCTATTTAAAGGAAAAATCACGCTTATCCGTCCGCTTGCCTACGTGGAAGAATATATGATCGTCAAATTCGCTAAAGCCATCAACCTGCCGGATTATCACTGTAAATGCCCCAATTCGGATATTTCTAACCGCGCCAAAATGGGCAGGATCATCGCCGATATGAAAAAGACCTGCCCTGACGTAAAGAAAAATATTTACCGCAGCCTCCAACGCATTAAAAAGGATTATTTGCTTTAGAAAAGCAGCGCAAAGTGGTATACTAAAACTATGGTTTGGCTTATTGGAGCATTGTTTATTATTTTTGCCGCTGCGGTGATCGCGGTGGTGCTGAAGATATCCGGGCAGGTCAATGACCGGCTTAACCAGATGTCCCGCTCTATCCAGGAATCGGGCAGCGCTATCGGACAGAATTTAGGCAATATCACCGGCATCTTCGGCAACATCAAAGAAAATCTCGGCAGGCTTGAAGAGACTAACCGTTCGATATACGTGATCGGTAAAGACATCTCCAGCCTGCAGGAACTGTTGCGCGCGCCGAAATTCCGCGGCCAGATGGGAGAGACGATGCTGGAAAATCTCCTGTCGCAGGTCCTGCCAAAAGACCATTTTTATATTCAATACCGGTTTAAGTCCTCTGACACTGTGGACGCGGCAATCCGCCTCGGCGAGCGGCTGGTGCCGGTTGACGCGAAATTCAGCCTTGAAAATTTCCAGAAGATGCAGGAAACGCAGGATGAACAGTTAAAAGCAGCCTGCCGTAAAAAATTCATTCAAGACGTAAAAAACCGCTGCGATGAGATCGCCGCAAAATACATCCTGCCGCAGGAAAATACCTATGATTTCGCCTTTATGTACATCCCCGCGGAAAACGTGTATTATGAGGTGATCATCAAGGAAGACCTGCTTTCATACTTCGTAGCCAAAAAAGTCATCCCGGTTTCTCCGAATACGTTCTATGCCTACCTGCAGGTGATCTGCCTCGGCCTTAAAGGCCTGAAGATTGAAGAGAACGCCAAGGCAATTTTAAAAAATTTAAGCATGTTGTCCGTTGAGATCGGTAAATTCCGCGAGGATTTTGACGTCCTCGGCACGCACCTTTCGAATGCCGGCACCAAATATTCCGACAGCCAAAAGAGGCTGGACCGGCTTTCCGACCGCCTTGTTAATATCCAGGACAACAAGGCAATAGAAGAAAAGTGATATTTAGAGAGCCCGGATTGATCGCTGCTTCAAGCCGCAAGCCGGACAATATGTCCCTTAATTACGGCTTGATCAAAGAGGCATTGGATAACCGCAGGCGTTTCCTCGATGGCTTGAATATAGATTTCCGCCGGCTTGTCTGCGCTAAACAAACCCATTCGGCAAACATCAGAGTGGCAACCGAGAAAGATGCGGGCAGCGGCGCGCTTTCTTACGAAAAGGCGATTGCCGATACGGACGCGTTTATCACCCGCTGCAGCAACCTGCCGCTGGCTGTTTTTACTGCCGACTGCCTGCCGGTTTTTTTATATGATCCGCTGAAGCGTAGCATCGGTATTGTGCACGCAGGCTGGAAAGGCACGCATCAGGAGATCGCCTCCAAGGCCGTGGCATTAATGGCCAAGGAATTCGGCAGCGCACCCGAGGATATTCTTGCCGGCCTTGGACCGTCGATACGGCAATGCAGTTATGAGGTTGGCGGGGAATTCAGAGATTATTTTACTTACGGTTTAAAAGAAGCAGGCGGCAAATATTTTTTGGATCTGGCAGGTATCAATAAAAAACAACTATCGGATTCAGGCCTAAGGCAGGAAAACATCAGCGATCCCGGCCAGTGCACGTTCTGCAAAAGTTCAGAATTTTTTTCTTTTCGCCGGGAAGCCGCAGCTTGCGGCAGGATGATGTCGGTAATCATGATCACTGGTTAACCATGATGCAAAAATACAGCCTTGAGTTTATATTAAATATAGGCAGCGCTACGGAAGAGGAAATACGGGGCGCGCTGGCAGGGTTAGGCGAGAACCTGGCGATCGCCGCTAACCAGGATAGTCCTTCTGAAAGGCGCGACCTGAAAGTATCCATCTATACCGATGACCCGGCTCTGGTATTTGATACCTGTTCGCAATTTGGCAAATTAAAGTCGGTAAAAATCGATTAGCATCGCCTTGAATACCGGGTTTATCCGTGATATTATAATGCTCGGGAGGATTTAGAATGCATATTGTTGTTTTTGTCACCGCCGCCAATACGCAAGAGGCGCGCAAAATTGCCGATAAGCTCATTCAGGATAAGCTTGCCGCCTGCGTCAACATTGTTGATAACGTAAGATCGTTATTTTGGTGGGAAGGCAAGCCCGATTCAGCGCAGGAAGCGCTGCTGATCGTAAAATCAGCCAAATCAAAGTTTCCCAGGATCGTAGATGCGGTTAAGTCCGTGCATAGTTATGAGGTGCCGGAGATTATCGCCTTGCCGATAATTTCCGGAGAAAAAAAATACTTAAGGTGGATAGATGATTCTCTCAGGCGGCCCGGTTGATTATCTGGCGGCATTCTTAGGAGGGGTGCTTCTTAGCTTTACTCCCTGCGTATATCCGCTTATTCCCATAAGCGTAAGTTACATCGGCTTAAACGCCGCTCATTCCCGGTTAAAGGGTTTTCTTTTAAGCGTTGCTTATGTCACGGGCATTGCCGTCACATACTCTATCCTTGGCCTGATCGCTTCTTTGACCGGACAGCTGTTCGGCCGCATCAGCTCGCATCCGGTTACCTATATCGTTGCCGGACTGGTGATCGTTTTTTTCGGCATATCCATGTTTGATGTGTTCAACATTTCGCTTACCAACTTAATCAGGCTTCCTAAATATAAGAAACAGGATTATCTTTCAACGTTTGTGCTGGGCCTGATTTCAGGGCTGGTGATCGGGCCTTGCGTTACCCCGGCATTAGGAGCCATACTTACGTACCTGGCAACGAAGAAAAATATAGTTTACGGAATGCTGCTTTTGTTCAGCTTTGCTTATGGCATGGGCCTGGTTTTGATCTTAGCCGGTACGTTCACCGGGTTATTGGCAGGCCTGCCGAAGTCCGGCCGCTGGATGGTATATGCAAAACGCGTTGGCGCGGCAATTGTTTTGGCAGTCGGAGTTTATTTTATCTATACCGGAATACGGAGGCTATAAAAATGAAAAAGATGATTGCGGTCTTAGTTGTGTTGTCAGCGCTTTTATTATCGCCGGTTTCCGGCGCCTGGGCCGAGGCAGCGATGTCCATTGCCCCGGATTTTACGCTTAAAGATACAGCGGGCAATACAATAAATCTTGCCGCCCACAGGAATAACCAGCCGGCGATCTTGTTTTTCTGGACTACCTGGTGCCCGTTTTGCCGCGATGCGTTAAAGGAACTGAACAGTCAATATGCTGACCTGACAAAGGCCGGCTGGAAGGTTGTGCCGGTTGATGTAGGCGAATCATTTTTAAAAGTAACGGATTTCCTTAAATCCAACCCGCTTAGCTTTAATGTCCTTTTGGATGATGAAGCAATGGTTTCCCGCAGCTACGAAGTTGTGGGTATTCCTACATATGTCCTGATCAATAAAGAAGGCGTAATAGTTTTCCGGGACAATTATCTTCCCGAAGGTTACGCAAAATTGCTCGCCGGATAATTGCAAGCGGCTAAAAATATGGATAAACGGATAGGTCCGCTCCTGGAAAACTGGAAAAAGCGCAATATTGAAGGGCTATATTGCCCTGAGCGCAATAATGCGCGGGAAAAGGTCGTCAGCATGATCCCGCGCAATGCCAGCGTCGGGATTTCAGGGTCCCAGACGCTTGAGGCGCTGGGTATAGTCCCTGCGCTTGAGTCAGCAGGCATAAAGGTCTTTAATCAATATAGGCCGGGTATCAGCCGGGGCGAGAGCCTGGAGATGAGAAAACAGGGGAGTGTTGCTGATTATTACCTTGTCAGCCCAAATGCCATATCTGAATCCGGAGAACTGGTTTTTTTTAGCGCATATGCCAATCGCACTTGTGGTGTTGCCGGAGCTGCCAACGTGATCGTTGTCAGCGGCATCAATAAGATCTGCCCGGACCTTGCCCTGGCCCTGAAGCGGGCAAGGCAGTACGCCACGCCGCTTAATTGCAAGCGCCTTAATTGGAATACGCCCTGTTTTAAAGACGGCATCTGCCGCGAAGATATATGTCTTTTCCCGGAATATAAACGGATGTGCTGCCAGGTTCTTATTATTGAGGCAGAAGTAACTGCGGGCAGGATGAAGGTGCTGTTGGTGGGAGAGAGTTTAGGGTTTTAAAATGAAAGAGATAAGCGAGATACTTAAGGGCAGGGAATTCCTTGATATTGCTACATGCGATTTTAACGGAAAACCAAATGTCGCCCCGAAATTCCTTTTGAAATTCAATAAAAAATTCATTTACCTGGTTGACCATGTTATGGGCGCCAGTTTCCGCAATCTTAAAGCCAACCCGCAGGTTTCCATATCGGTTATGGATATTGATACTCTTACCGGTTATCAGCTTAACGGTTCGGTTGAGATAGTGACCGAAGGCCTGGAATATGAAGAAATACTTCAGGAATTGGCGGATAAGAAGATAAAATTGTCCGTAGAGCGGATAATTGAAGCAGTGGGAAAAAACAAAAAGCACGCATGTTATGAATTGATGCTGCCGGATAAGTTTGCCGTATTTAAGGTAATGATTGAAGAGGCGGTAGAGATAAATTTAAGCGGTAAATTGAACCGGGAAAAATTATAAGCGAGAATAAATGAAAGAATTTAATGGTTTTGCTACGGGTATAGGCAGCCTTCCGCATAAAGACGCAGATCAAGCGCTGGATATAGTCTTCCAATATTGCCCGGCTATCCCGTTTTGGCCGCAGCTGCCCAGGCGCAGCAGCCGGGAGGGCATGGTCGCCCAATTCAGCGAAAAGCTGCCCTGCCTTGAGTTTACTTCCGAAGGCATTATTTTTAATTCCCGCGACCGCGATAGGGAATTGGAGTTCTTTTATGACCGGGTGATCGCAGGAGACGCAGATTATTTTAAGATCAGCCCTGATTTTGCCGCAGGGCTATATGGGTTTTGCCGCAGGCTGGAGGGATTGTCTCCCGAGGCCCTGCGCAGCATCGTTGCGCTCAAGTGCCACATTACCGGGCCGTTTACCTTTGCCGCCAGTTTAAACAACGATGAAAATATCTCTCTTATCCATGATGAGGTTTTTATGCAGGTGATCTTAAAAGGCCTGGCAATGAAAGCGCTCTGGCAATTAAGATTGTTTAAGAAATTCGGCAAAGAACAGATCATTTTTATCGACGAGCCTTATCTGGCGGGTTTTGGTTCGGCTTTTACGCCGGTAAACAAGCAAACCGTGGAAAGCATCCTGGCAGAGCTGACATCGGCAATAAAAGCCGAGGGAGCGTTGGTGGGTGTGCATTGCTGCGGAAATACCGATTGGCCGATATTCCTTGATTCTCCGGCAATAGATATCATAAACTTCGACGCATTCTCGTTTTTTGAGCGATTGGCGCTTTACGCGGATAACCTTAAAGCGTTTTTTAAAAGGGGGGGCAGCCTTTGTTGGGGGATTGTCCCGACTACTGAATTCAAAGGCAGCGAAACTCCGGAATCGCTTGCTGCGCTGGTCAATTCCGGCATTAATACTTTGGCAAAGAAGGGTATTGACCGGGATTTGCTGGCAAAAAACCTCCTAATTAGCCCCAGTTGCGGCCTGGGCACGCTTGACCCGGCTAAAGCAGAGCAGATTTTTCAGGTCCTTTCCAAAACTTCCGCTTTTTTGCGTAGATAAAACTATTTGACAAAATAAGACAAAAGTCGTAATATAGGTATTCACTTTGTCTTAAAGGAGGAATATCATAAATGAAAGAGATCCGTATTCACGCCCGCGCAGGGCAGGGCGCTATCACAACGGCGTCTTTGTTGGGGTATGCTTATTTTTCAAAAGGGATGTATCCCTATGCTTTCCCGCATTTTGGGGCAGCCCGCATGGGAGCGCCGATGAACGCTTTTGTGCGCGTGGATGCAAAACCCGTGCGTTTGCGCAGCCAGATCTATGAGCCTGATTATGTCCTCATTATGGATGCTACGCTGCTGCGCGGCTTTAACTGTTTTTCCGGCTTAAAAGAAGACGGTATTGCCATAATTAACGAGAAAGAAGTCCCGGACATGCCAAAGCTTAAGGCAAAGCAAAAGGCATTTATCGTGCCGGCAAATGAGATCGCGATGAAAACGATCGGCAGGCCGCTGGGCAATACTGCTTTATTGGGCGCTTTTTGCGCGGCAACTAATGAGTTAGAATTGAATTCTTTGTTTGAGGCGATAAAAAAGAGATTTTCCGGCAAGGCGCAGGAGGCAAACATTGCCGCGGCCAAGCAGGGCTTTGAATTCATTAAGAACCTAAAATAATATAATACAGGAGACGATATGTACGGTCCATTAACTTCAAAGCCGGGAACAAGCAAAAGGAATAAAACCGGTTCCTGGCGTACTGCCACAAGGCCAAAATTCCTGCAGCAGAATTGTATCGGCTGTAAATTGTGCCTTTTGGCCTGCCCGGAAGGCTGTATTTCCGGAAAAGAAAAGAATACTTTTACCTGCGATTACGCTTATTGCAAAGGTTGCGGCATTTGCGCGATGATCTGCCCAAAAAAAGACGTCGCCATGATTAAAGAAGAATCCGCTCAAAATAATAAATAAGAAAGGTTGGATATGAAAGAGTTCTTAGAAGGTTCTCTGGCAATTGCAGATATTGTAAAAATGTGCAAACCCGGGGTTATTTCAGCCTATCCGATTACTCCCCAGACGCACATTGTTGAAGAATTGGCAACTATGGTTTCCGAAGGCAAGCTTAATTCCCAGTTTGTTAACGTGGAGTCCGAGCATTCGGCAGCGTCGGTAGTGTTGGGCGGTGTAGCCACGGGCGTAAGGGTTTATACTGCTACCAGCTCGCAAGGGCTTTTATACATGGCGGAAGTGCTTTTTAATATCGCCGGGATGCGGCTGCCGGTAGTAATGACTTGCGCCAACCGGGCGATCTCCGCTCCGATAAATATCTGGAATGACCAGCAGGATTCCGTGTCTATGCGCGATACCGGATGGGTGCAGTTATTTGCCGAAGATATCCAGGAAGCGGCTGATTTTCACCTGCTTGCCTACAAATTGGCGGAAGATAAATCAATCATGCTCCCGGTAATGGTCTGTATGGACGGTTTTATCCTTACGCACGGCATTGAGACCGTGGACATGCCTACCCAGGAACAGGTGGATAAATACCTGCCGGCATATAAGCCGTTATATAAACTTGATCCGGCAGACCCGATATCAATGGGTCTGCTTGCCGATCCCGATTATTATATGGAGACCCGCTACGCGCTTCAGGAAACACATAAAAAAGCGTTAGACCTCTTGCCCAGACTCACTGCTGATTTTGCCAAGGTCTTTGGCCGCAATTACAACGGCCTAGTTGAAGGATATCAAATTGAAGACGCGGAGCGCGTGATCGTGGCAATGGGCTCTGTCTGCGGCACGGTCAAGGAAGTAGTTGACGAATTAAGGGCAAAAGGCAAAAAAGTAGGCCTGTTAAAGATCACTTCTTACCGGCCTTTCCCGATACAGGCAATCTATGAGGCATTAAAAAATACGCCTAAAGTCGCGGTGCTGGACAGGGCGGTGTCATTAGGGTCATTTGCGCCGCTGTGTTCCGAAGTGAAGGCGGTATTCTGCAATAAAGCTAAAAAGCCTAATGTAATATCCAGTTTTATCGTCGGCCTTGGCGGCCGCGACATTACCAAGGATTCTATAAAAGAGATTTTCCGGATGCTTACGGCAAAGGAATTGGCCGGAGAATTCATTGATCTTAAACCTGAGCTTTTAAAGGAGAGTTATGAATAACCATCTTTTTTCACCCGGACATACTGCCTGTGCAGGTTGCGGCCAGTCTCTGGCAGCGCGGATGGTCATTGATGCCAGCGGCCCCAATACGATTGTAGTCAACAATACCGGATGCCTGGAAGTTTTTTCCACAAAATACCCGGAGACCGCATGGGAAATCCCCTGGATCCATTCGTTATTTGAGAATGGCGCTGCAGTGGCATCGGGCGTAGAAGCCGCGCTAAAGTATTTAGGCAAAAAAGAAGGCGTAAACGTCATTGCGCAAGGCGGAGACGGAAGCACCGCGGATATCGGCTTACAGGCATTGTCCGGCATGCTTGAACGCGGCCACGATATTTTATATGTTTGTTACGATAACGAAGCGTATATGAATACCGGCGTGCAGAGAAGCGGCTTAACTCCTTTTGATACCAATACGACTACCAGCCCTGCTACAGGCATTTCTTCGGGCAACCTCAGGCCCAAGAAACCCATGCCTGAGATCGCCAATGCCCACGGTATTGCTTATGTGGCTACTGCTTCGGCAGGCATGCCCCAAGATATCCAGAGAAAAGTTAAAAAAGCAATGAGCATCAAAGGCCCTAAATATATGCAAATCCATGTACCTTGCCCCTTAGGTTGGCGTCATGGCCCGGAACTTACTTTTGAAGTTGCTAAACTTGCAGTGGACACCGGGCTTTATCCCCTGATTGAGTATGAAAACGGAAAATTAATTGCCGTGCGCCAGATACAACCTAAGCCTGTGGAAGAATACCTTAAGGCTCAGGGCAGGTTTAAACATCTGTTGAATAACCCCGAAGAAGTCAGGAAAATCCAGGCGATCGCAGATGCTAATATAGAGAAGTATGGCCTTAAAATGAAACCCGTAAGCAGCTAAAGTAAGGGAGGTGGGTTATGGGCAAGCAAGCAAGAGCAATAGCGGAACTAAGCCTCAAAGACCTAGTAAAAGACCTTAACAAAGCGTACGCGGATGAATGGCTGGCATTTTACCTTTATTGGTATATGGCACAGACCGTTTCCGGCAAAGCCTATGAAGATATGCGCGAATTTTTAATGAAGATCGCCAAGGAAGAGCTGGAGCATGCCGAAGAGGTAGCCGATATGATCATGAAGCTCGGAGGAATGCCGGTTGCAAATATGATGGAGCTGGAAAAGAACGCCAATGCCCCGTATATGATGCCGCCGAAGAATACCGCGGATATCAACCGGATCATCCGCATAGTTACCGAAGCCGAGGCAACGGCGATCGACGTCTATCATAAGATCGCCAAAAAAACGCTGGGCAAGGACAATGTGACTTATCAACTGGTAACACACATATTGTCGGAAGAGGTCAACCACGAGGAAATGTTCGAGAACCTGCTGGAAAGATAAAATCAACGTTATTACAGGAGGGTAGTCAGCAATGTCAAAGGTAACCGTAGATACAGCGACTTGCGTGGGTTGTGGTTTGTGCGAACAGTCATGCCCGGAGGTATTTGAAGTGCAGGGAGACGGCATTGCGCATGTAAAAGCGCAGATCTGCTCATTGCATAACCTTAAAGAAGTTGCCGATCAGTGCCCGGTCACCGCGATAAAGGTGAGCTAAAACCGGAGAGAATTTTTCTTCGATTCTTCAATAAAAGCGGTAAAGCGCTCCTGTTGTTTCTGCGATAAAAGTTTTTTCTCGAATTCCGCGCTTTCTTCTTTGAACTTGTTTTCGTCAACCGGAAGGCGGGATTTTATTTTGATGATATAAAAGCCTGAGGGCAGCGAGATCACTTTGCTGGGCTCGTTTTCCTTCAGGCTTTTTGTATATATCCAGAAAGCATCCGAGGCGCCGATGCCTTCAATATAACTTTCGTATTTGAACATCGCCGTCACATCCGACTTCAATCCAAATTCAGCAGCTGCCCGGTTAAAATCCGCCGAAGCGGGGTTAGCCGCATATTCCTGCTTTAATTTTTCATAACACCCGTTGATCTTCTCTTTGGCAATAGCCGTTGATTTTTGTTTGATCAGCGCTTCTTTGACCTTTTCTTTGATTTTGTCAAATTCCGGGATATAAGGGTCCTTTCTTTCTTTGAGCCTGATCAAATAATAGGTATTATCCGCTTTCACCGGGGGGAGGAACTGGCCGACCTTGATTTTAAACAGCAGTTCCGTGACCTGCGGCAGCCAGCCCATGCCGGGGATAGGGGATGTTTCCGCGAACAGCCCGGTTTCTTTTATTTCCAGCCCGGAGTCTTTTGCCAATTTATTGAAATATTCTTTTTTCTTTAAGTGGGGAAGCAGCCCCTGGATCTTGCTTTCCGATTCTGAAGTGAGATATTCCAGGTTAAAAGAAAGCGGTTCTTTGAATTCAATCTTATTAGCGGTAAAGTAAGCGCTGACCTCTTCGTCTGTAGCCGTAATGGCATTTGCGAAATCCTGCGGCAGGCTGGCAATATAATACACGCTGACTTCTTCATTGGCCTTTTCGTATTCCATGCGCAGCTCATTGTCGTCGAGTTTGACGCTTTCGGTGACCTGTTTATAGAGCTTGGATATTGCCAAGTCCTGGCGCACCTGTTCTTCAAATGCCCTCGGCTGGTTCTGGAAGGCGTATTTAAGTAATTCCTGATAGATGCGGTTGTCGAATTTACCGTTACGCTGGAAAAATTGATAATTCTGGATAATATCGACTACTTCCTGGTCCTTGACCTTTATCCCCCGCCTCTTTGCCTCTGCCGATAGCAGGATCCTTTCCCATGCCCGTGCTTCAAGGTTAAGGTATTTCTGCGCCTCGGATAAGTTGTCCCCGAATTGGATCAATGCCTGGGTGCGCACTGCCTGCAGCGCGTCTTTATATTCGATCAGGCTGATTTTACGGCCGTAAACTTTACCCGCGTATTTGGAAATTCCGCCGTCCTTATCGCCGGTAAGCATTCCTGCGCCTCCGAAGACGAACGCCAGTATGACCAGTATTGCAAGTATAACCCATATCTTTTTAGCTGTCTTTTTCTTGCGTAATTTATTAAGCATAGCAGGCTCCCCAAGTTTTTATTTATAATGTGTCTATTATAATTCAAAATCGCAGGATTGCAATACCGATTTTTCGCCTGCCTTGTCTTGCTTTATGCTTCAGGGCTTTGCTTCGCGCGCTGCAAACATCTTGTCAGTTAAATGAACCCGGCAGCTTTCTCGCTCAAGTCGATTTTTCCTATCGTAAGATGCAGAACGCCAAAGGTCTTTCGTGAGCTCGGCGGCTGCGGAACTCGCCCGTCGGCGCTTACGCGCCAGGACGGGCTCAAACATCCTCGCCGTCCGAACCTTTTCACGTTCGGATTCCCTCGCTCCCGAAAGCTGCTTTGGCTAAAATCGCCCAATTCGCTCGAAACCTACCGTGTTCATTTTACAAGCGTTATGATTTTGCAGCTGATTTGTTTTGCTTTGAGCAGGGCGTGAGGAGGCTTGAGCGGGCATGGATCCTCGCCGTTTGTCTCCAACAACGGCGGGGAGAGCGAAAGCCGACTCCCCGAGCGAAGCTTGGCCTCGCAGGGGCCAAGCAAGCGTCCCTGCGAAAAGCAAGACAAAGCAGATGTAAAATCAATAATGCCTCCACAATTATTTTCCTTTACAAACACGCTTGAGTCTGTATAATAAATGACTGTGTTAATCAATAAGGGATAGAAATGAAAGAAAAAGTCTTAAAACTTGGTTTACCCAAAGGCAGCCTTCAGGAGGCTACTTTTAAGATGTTCAAAAAGGCGGGTTTTAACGTCAACCTGCCTTCAGAGCGTTCTTATTTTCCCTCTATAGACGATCCGGAAATAGAGTGCGTGCTTTTGCGCGCCCAGGAAATGTCGCGTTATGTTGACGATGGGGCGCTTGACTGCGGGATCACCGGTAATGATTGGATACTGGAGAATAAGTCCGATGTTGTGCGGGTATCGGACCTGACTTATGCCAAGCAAAGCCTGAATAAGGTAAGATGGGTGCTGGCAGTGCCGGAAGCATCAGGTATAAAATCCATCAAACAACTTGAAGGTAAGCGCGTTGCCACCGAGCTGGTGAACGTAACCAGCGAATATTTCCGCAAGAATAAAGTCAAGGTGGACGTAGAATTCAGCTGGGGCGCTACCGAAGTAAAGGTAAGCTCCGGACTGGTAGACGCGATAGTTGACCTTACGGAAACCGGCCGCAGCCTCAAGGCAAATAAGCTGGCGATCATTGCCACGCTTTGTGAGTCTACCACCCAATTCATCGCCAATAAAAAATCCTATAAAGACTGCTGGAAAAAAGAAAAAATGGCGCAGATCGCGCTTTTATTAAAAGGGGCGATCACTGCCGAAGAAAAGGTCGGCCTGAAGATGAACGTGAGGAAGGCAGACCTGAAAAAAGTGATCGCAGCGCTCCCGGCTTTAAAAAGGCCGACGGTTTCCGGGCTTTCCGATGACGGCTGGTGCGCGGTTGAGACGATCATCGACGAAAAAATCGTCAGGGTCTTAATACCAAAGTTAAAAAATGCAGGCGCGGAAGGGATCATTGAATATCCGCTCAACAAAGTAATATATTAGGAGGTAACAAATGCCTTGCGGCAGAAAAAGGAAGAAACAGAAGATCCGCACGCACAAGAGAAAAAAATTGCGTCGCCGTCTTCGTCACGTGAAAAAAAGAGCCTGGGCTTAAGGTTTATAATTAAAGCCCTTGGAATAGAACGGCCTGCGGCGCAAAAAAGAGCACGAGCTCTTTTTTGCGCCTAGCGAACTCCGAACGCCAACCTCAAAACTATACGGCATCCGTGTTTGTGGTCAAGCCTAAAATAATGCAAGACTCCAAAGATCAGATCAAGCAGTTAGAAAATAAAGCCAAGCAGATACGCCGGCTGATCATCCAGATGCTGGCTAAGGCAGGCTCCGGTCATCCCGGCGGCAGCCTTTCCTCAACCGACCTGGTTACGGCTTTGTTTTTTTCCGTAATGCGCTTTAAAGCTGACCAGCCGCGCTGGCCTGACAGGGACAGGTTTCATATGTCCAAAGGCCATTGCTGCCCTTTATGGTACGCGGTCCTGGCAGAAGCAGGTTATTTTTCCGCAGATAAACTTTTAACTTTAAGGCAATTGGGATCAATGCTGCAGGGCCATCCTGACCGCCGCACCCCGGGCGTTGAGGCAGCTTCCGGTTCTTTGGGGCAGGGCCTTTCTGTATCCATCGGCATGAGCCTTGCCAGCCGTATAGATAAAAAATCTTACCGCGTCTATTGCCTTATGGGCGACGGCGAGATCCAGGAAGGCAATATCTGGGAAGGGGCAATGGCTGCCAGCCATTTTAAATGCGATAATTTATGCGCTATCCTTGATTATAACGGCTTCCAGATCGACGGGAAAGTAAAGGACATCATGGGTATTGAGCCGATCGTTGATAAGTGGCGCGCCTTCGGCTGGCATACAATTGAAATAAACGGCCACGATATGCGCCAGATCCTTTCCGCGTATGAAGAAGCCGGAAAGATAAAGGGCAAGCCAAGCATTATCATTGCCCATACGATCAAAGGTAAAGGCGTTTCTTTTATGGAAAACGTGGTAGATTTTCACGGCCGCGCGCCTACAAAAGAAGAAGCTGAAATAGCATTAAAGGAATTATCATAAACTAATACCTGACACCTATCACCTAACACCTAAAATGGAACAGTTATATCAGCGCGATATTTACGGAAAGACCATTGTTGAATTGGGCAAACAGGATCCCGGCGTAGTTGTCCTGGATGCGGACCTTTCCGCGTCTACGCGCACAAGCCTTTTTGCTAAAGAATTTCCCGAGAGATTTTTTAATATCGGCGTTGCCGAGCAGAATATGATGACGGTTGCTTCCGGTATCGCCTCCTGCGAGAAGACTGTTTTTGTATCCACCTTTGCCATATTTGCTTCAGGCAGGGCATGGGACCAGGTGAGGAATACCGTTGCCTATAATAATTTCAACGTTAAAATCGTTGCTTCGCACGCCGGCCTTACCGTAGGCCCTGACGGCTCAAGCCATCAGGCGCTGGAAGATATTGCGCTGATGCGCGTTATCCCGAACATGAATATTGTCGTGCCCTGCGACGGTCCGCAGACCGCGGATGCAATAAGAGCGGTAGCAGCGGTAAAAGGACCGTTTTACGTGCGTTTAGGCAGGCCGAAATTTGTCACTATTGAGAACAAAGGCGAGTTTAAGCTCGGCAAAGCGCAGGTCCTGGCCCAGGGGAATGATGTTTCGATCATTGCCTGCGGCTTTATGGTTAATGAAGCGGTCATCGCCGCAAAAAACCTTTTGCAGAAAGGCATAAAGGCGGCCGTGATCAATGTCCATACGATCAAGCCGCTGGACCGGGAAACTATCCTTGAAGCTGCAAAGACAACCCGCGGGTTCGTGGTCTGTGAGGAGCATTCGGTTATCGGAGGCCTTGCCTCGGCAGTAGATGAAGTTGTCGCCGAGAATTTTCCCGTCAGGGTAACCAGACTGGGCGTGAAAAACCGGTATGGCCAGTCAGGCGAGCCGGCAGACCTTTTGAAAGAATATAACCTCACCAGTACGGATATCGAGAAGGCCGCTTTAGCGATAATATCCTGATATAATGATTGTCCATTCTTATGCCAAGCTTAATCTCTACCTGAAAGTATTAGGCAAGCGTAAAGATAACTACCACGATCTAAAGACCATATTTGAAAGAATCAGCCTTTCCGATAAGCTCATCTTTAAAAAACTTCCCGGAAAAGAGATAAAGATAAGTAGCAACCTGCGTTCTTTACCCAAAGACAGCTCAAATCTGGCGTATAAAGCAGCAAGTATGCTGCAGCAGGTTTATCGCGTCTCTGCGGGCGCGGAGATAAGGATACTTAAGCGTATTCCCGTAGGAAGCGGCATGGGTGGAGGCTCAAGTAACGCTGCGGCAACACTTTTAGGCTTAAATAAACTCTGGGACATAAATGCCGCCAGAAGCAAATTGATCAATCTTGCCGAAAAGATCGGTTCGGACGTAGCGTTCTTTGTTTATGAAACTCCTTTTGCGCTGGGAGAGGGCCGCGGAGAGCGGATAAAACCCATAAAATTGCTTGAGAAGCGCAAGTTCCGGCACATCATTATTGTGCCGCGGATAAACGTTTCTACGCCGTTCATTTACCGGCAATGGGACAGGCGTTTTTTTGGTAAAAACGCTTCAAGTGCGGCGTTGACAATAGGTAAGAATAATGTTAAACTATTAACTTCGGCATTAAAGAAAAATGACTTATGCCGGGCCGGGCAAAGCCTTTTCAACAGCCTGGAAGAGGTCGCTGTTTCGGTTTACCCGGATATCGGCAAGATCAAGGAAAAATTAACCCGCTTGGGAGTTCCGGCAGTTTTGATGTCCGGAAGCGGGCCGACGGTGTTTTGCCTTATTGCTTCAAGAAAGGAGGAGCGGAAGATACTCCGCGAGCTTGATAAGAACCGTGCTTTGCAGGTATTTGTAGCAAATACTCACTGAAAAATACGCAGGAAGAAGACGGGTCGCTTTTTCCGTGATGTTTTAAGTAACAGACTTTTTATCGGCTTGGAGAGGCCGGTAAAAATAAGGTTACCGGTTTTTAGTGGGTAGCAAAGGAGGTGTTATGGAAATAACAGAAGTGAAGATCTTTATTAAAGATTCTCCGGATAAAAAACTGCGGGCTTATGCGACCGTGACGTTCGATAACGCTTTCGTGGTAAGGAACATTAAGGTGATTGAGGGGACAAGTGGTCTATTCATTGCCATGCCCTCAAGGAAAGTAAAACAGCCTTGCCCGAAATGCAGTTTTAAAAATGAGTCGCGCAGCAAGTATTGCAACCAGTGCGGGGCGCAGTTACCGCTGGTAGCGCGGCCGGTGGTCATCGAACCGTCGCTTAACGCGCAGCTGGAACACAAGGATATCGCCCATCCGATCACGCAGTCGTTCCGGGAATATCTTCAAAAGCGGGTGCTGGACGCATTTGAGCAGGAAAGGGTAAAAGTTCCGGCGTTGTATTGACATAAAATTTAATCTGTCTTCTTAGGTAATCACGTTTTGGGACGTCGTCCAATGGTAGGACACGAGAATTTGGGTCTCGCTATTATGGTTCGAGTCCATACGTCCCAGCGAATAAAAGATTCGGGACAGCTTAGAGCCATAGTGCTGCCATTTTTAAATTTGTAGAAAAAAGCAGGTTAGAAATAGAAAAAATCCGGTTATAAACGATGAAAAAGAACGGTTTAGCGGTAATCATATTAGCGGCAGGCAAGGGTAAGCGGATGAAGTCGCAAACCTCCAAGGTTTTGCATCCGGTATGCGGCCGGCCAATGATCGGCTATGTCTTGGATCTGGCCAAAGCATTACGGCCGGAAAAGACCATTGTCGTGCTTGGGCATAAGCATGATGAAGTACGGAAGGTGCTCCCGGCCTGGGTAAATATAGTCATACAAAAGCAGCTTAAAGGCACTGCTGATGCAGTGCGGCTGGCGCTTAGCCGCTTGAATAATTTCCGCGGCACAGTGCTTATCCTTTACGGCGACGTGCCGCTTTTGACCGCGGCCAGCCTGAAAAAACTTCTTAAGCGCCATAGCGGCAATGCCGCGGCAGCAACTTTATTGACTGCCGGCGTGAGTAAGCCTTTTGGGTATGGAAGGATCTTGCGGGACGGGTATTCCTGTATTTCGGGGATCGTGGAGGAGAAAGACGCGGATGAATACCAGAAAGAGACCAGAGAGATCAATACCGGCATTATTTGTTTTGATAAAGCTTTGCTGGCTGCCGCGTTAAAGCGCGTGCGGCCGGATAACCGCAAAAAAGAGTATTATCTTACCGATGCCATTGCTATATTTTATAAGGCCGGCCAACTCATTTCCGGCGTAAGCCTTGAGGACAGCAATGAGGCCCTGGGGATAAATTCCCGCCAGGACCTGGCTAAAGCAAACCTGATCATGCGCAACAGGATCAACGCCGAAGTTATGGCGCGGGCAGTTACGATCATCGACCCGGACGTCACCTATATAAACTACGGCACGCAGATCGGCCATGACAGCGTGATTTATCCCTTTACAGTTATTGAAAGAGATGTTAAAATTGGTAAAAGTTGTGTCATCGGGCCGTTCGCCCACTTAAGAGAAGGCACCCGCCTCGGTAACGGCGTAACCGCCGGAAATTTTCTGGAAGTTGTCCGTTCCACTATCGGGTCAAAAACCCTCTTGAAACATTTTTCCTATATCGGTGACAGCAAAGTAGGCAGGCAGGTTAATATCGGCGCCGGGACAGTTACGGCAAATTTTGACGGTAAAAATAAAAACCTGACCGTGATCGGAGATAGCGCGTTTATCGGCTCGGATACGGTCTTGGTGGCGCCGGCTAAGATCGGCAAAGCGGCAAAAACAGGCGCCGGATCGGTAGTCGTAAGAAATACCGTTGTAGCCGCCGGTTCGGTTGTTGCCGGAGTTCCGGCAAAGCCTTTAAAACGTAAATAAAACACAGGGGACTAAAATGGATAAATTAACCGTAATCAGCGGAAACGCGCATCCTGAATTAGCAAAGGATATCTGTAAATACCTTAAAGTTAAATTATCTAAAGCTTTGGTTACGCGTTTTAGCGAAGGCGAGATCCGTGTGCAGATTGACGAGAATGTCCGCGGCAAAGATGTTTTTCTAATACAGCCGACTTGCCCGCCGCCTAACGAAACCCTGATGGAGCTTTTGATCATGATTGATGCTTTAAAGCGCGCCTCTGCCCAAAGGATCACGGCAGTAATGCCTTTTTTCGGCTATGCCAGGCAGGACCGCAAAGACCAGCCGCGCGTGCCGATCACCGCAAAGCTCGTGGCTAATCTTTTAACTACCGCAGGCGCGCACCGCGTCCTGACCATGGACTTGCACGCCGGCCAGATACAGGGATTTTTTGATATCCCCGTGGACCATTTATTCGCCGTAGGCGTATTTATTGATTATCTTTCCGGGCTTAAGCTTCAAGATATAGTTGTGGTTTCTCCCGATGTCGGCAGTATAAAAATGGCCAGGTCCTATGCCAAGCGGCTCTCGGCGCCCTTAGCAATAATCGATAAGCGCAGAGATTCCCCGGAGAAGACTGAAGTCATGCATATTCTCGGCGAGGTAGAAGGCAAGAACGCGATCATTGTAGATGACCTGATCGCTACGGGCAGTTCATTGATCGAAGCGGTAGCGGCGCTTAAAAAAGCAAAATGCAAAACTATCCGCGCGGCAATTACCCATGGCGTGCTTTCCGGCCCGGCGATTGAGCGCATTGACAAATGCAAAGATTTGCTTGAGCTGGTGATCAGCGACAGCATTCCTTTAGCAGAGGATAAAAAGCACGCCCGGATCAAGGTCCTTTCGGTAGCGGAGCTTTTAGGTGAAGCGATAAAAAGGATCCACTGGGAGCAGTCGGTCAGTTCGTTGTTTGATTAATAAATAAAAAATTGGAGCGATTAAAATGGAAGAGTTGATTTTGGAAGCAGAGTTAAGGGAGGGCGTGGGCACAAGCAAGTCAAGGGGCCTGCGCGCCCAAGGCTTTATCCCCGCAGTAGTTTATAAAGAAGGTAAAGAGGCTCAAGCCATTCGCATATCCAGCGGCGAGCTGATCCGGCTTTTGCACCAGCACAGGCTGGAAAACGCCATCGTTAATTTAAAGATCAAAGGTGACAAGAGCGCCAAGAACCGGCCTTGCCTTGTCAAAGAGATCCAGCATGACCCTGTGCACGGCAACGTGATACACGTGGATTTCAATGAAGTTTCCCTGACTAAGGTGATCAAGGTTAATGTGCCGGTTGCGGCAAAAGGCGATGCCGTAGGCGTAAAGCAGGACGGCGGTTCGCTTGAAGTTATCCTCTGGGAGATTGAGATCGAGTGCCTTCCGACGAATATACCCGAAGAGATCCCGGTTGACGTTACTAACCTGAAAATCGGTGACGGAGTGCACATAAGAGATATTATCGTGCCTGCGGGCGTGAAGATCCTTAATGAGCTTGACGCGACAGTGCTGCACGTGGTTGCTCCGATGAAAGAAGAAGTTCCTGTTGAAGCGGTTGAAGGCGAAGAGAAACAGGAGCCGGAAGTAATCAAGGAAAAGAAGGAAGCCCCGGCTGAAGGCGAAGCCGCAGAAGGTAAAGAAAAAGACAAAGAAAAAGAAAAGAAGTAAGCAGATGAAGTTAATCGTCGGCCTGGGCAATCCCGGCAGGGCATATGCCGGTTCGCGGCACAATATCGGGTTTCTCGTGGTTGAAGCCCTGGCAAAAGAATACGGAGTAAAGCTCAAAAAAACTTTTGGCCGGCCCTGGATTTGCGCAAAGGCTGAGATTGAAGGCAGCAGTGTGCTGCTGGCAGAGCCGCTGACATACATGAACCTTTCAGGCAGCGCCGTGGCTGCGCTGCTTAAAAAGAATAAGATCGGTATAAATAATCTGTTGGTGGTCTGCGATGATCTGGACCTTGACCTTGGGCGTTTAAAGATAAGGGACAATGGTTCTTCCGGCGGCCACCGCGGGTTGGAATCAATAATCAGGTCTTTGGCTAGCCGCGAGTTCAGCCGTTTAAGGGCCGGCATCGGCAGGCCAGGCGATAATATGGACGCTAGCGATTATGTGCTTTCACAGTTTAAGAAAGACGAAAAAAAGCAAGTCCTTGAAATAGTTGAAAAAGCCTGCGCGTGCGTAAGGTCATGGATCGCAGAAGGCGTGGATAAGACGATGAATACCTTTAACAAAAAGGAGTAAATCAATGAATAAGTATGAAGCAATGTTTATTGTAAAACCGGATCTGCCGGACGCGGAGAAAAAAACCCTGTTTGGCCAGATTAGCGACGCCGTAACTAAAAGCGGCGGCAGCGTTTCGGCGGCAAATATCTGGTCGGAAAAGAAAAAACTCTATTTCCCGATCAGCAAGCAGCACGAAGGCGTGTATTACCTTGTAAATTTCAGCGTCACCCCGGATGCGATTGAAAAGATCCGGCATACCTATAAACTTAACGAGAATATCCTGAGGGTTTTGATTACGAGGGTATAATCAGGAGGGCAGAGATGGCGAATTTTAACAAAGTACTTTTGATCGGTAATCTCACTAAGGATCCTGAGCTGCGCTATACTCCGCAAGGGGTGGCCGTGGTCAACCTGCGCATGGCAGTGAACAGGAAATTCAAAGATAGAAATCAGGAATGGAAAGACGAAGTTTGTTTTATTACGGCAGTGGCCTGGGATAAGCAGGCAGAAACCTGCAACCAGTACCTGCGTAAAGGCAGCCCGCTTTTTGTTGAGGGCAGGCTTCAGTCGCGCTCATGGGAAGATAATGCTGGACAGAAGCGCAGCGTCGTGGAAGTAAGGGCGGAACGCGTGCAGTTCCTTGGGCAGCCGTCAGGCCAGCCAAAGGCCCCTGCCAGCGAGCAGCCGGCTGCGGAGCTGCCTCCGGAAACTACAGAAGATACATGGTTAGAAGAAAGCGAGGATAAGGTTCATGAGGGTTAAGACGAAATTCAAAAAAGACGCCAAGAAGAAAAAAGATAAGTTTATGCCGATGAGGAAAAAGATCTGCCGTTTTTGCGCGGATAAAAGCAAGACGATAGATTATAAGGACGTGAAGCGCCTTGAGCAGTTTATCAAGGAAAGAGGAAAACTCGTTTCCGCACGCATTAGCGGTAACTGCGCACGGCACCAAAGAAGGCTGGTAGAAGCAGTGAAACAGGCCAGGTACCTTTCTTTGCTGCCTTACACCAGGGTGTAAATATGGAAGTGATCTTAAAGAAAGACGTGCAAAAACTGGGGAAAGCCGGCGATACCGTAAAGGTCAAGGATGGTTTTGCCAATAATTACCTTTTGCGTAACGGCCTTGCCGTGCCCTTGAATTCTTCCAATATCAGGAGACTGGAAGATGAAAAGCAGCATAAGGCCCTGGAATCACAGAAGCGCAAGAATGCGGCAGAAGAATTGGGGGTAAAGATTTCCAGCCTTTCCATTACTCTGCCGGTCCTGGTGCAGGAAGACGATAAATTATACGGCAGCATAACCGCTCAAGAGATCTCCGTGGCCCTGAAGGAAGAAGGCTTTGAGGTAGATAAGAACTGCATTGCCCTTGAGGAGCCGATCAAGTCTTTGGGGATATTTGAAGTCCCGGTCAAGCTGCACCCGGAAGTCTCGGCAAAAATAAAAATCTGGATTGTGAAGAAATAAGGGAAGCCCAACCTAAAACATGCCTGAGTCTCTCATAGAAAAAGTCCCGCCGCAAAACCTGGACGCGGAAATGGCCGTGCTTGGCTCAATGCTGATTGACGAAGAAGCTATTTCCGTGGCCGCGGAGTCCCTGGACAGGAGCCTATTTTACAAAGATAGCCACAGAAAAGTCTTTGAAGCGATACTTGACCTTTATAATTCAAGCAAGGCAGTTGACCTGATCACGCTGACCGACGAGCTTAAGCGAAAGGGCGCGCTGGAAGGTATCGGCGGAGTGAGCTTCCTGACTAATCTTGCCAATTCCGTTCCTACGGCAGCCAATGTCGGCTATTACGTTTCCATCGTTAAGGAAAAAGGCATATTAAGGAACTTGATCAGTAATTCCACAAAAGTCATTTCCCTTTGCTATGAAAGCGACGGTAACGTTAATGAAGTTGTTGACGCCGCCGAACAGCTGATCTTTGAGGTCAGCGACCGCCGCATCCACGGCAGTTACCAGCATTTAAAAGAGATCATCAAGGAGAGCATAGAGAAAATCGATTTGCTCTATCAAAAAAAGGCCCATGTCACCGGCGTTCCCACCGGCTACGTGGATTTTGACATACAGACTGCAGGGCTCCAGCCGTCGGACCTGATTGTCGTTGCCGGCCGGCCGTCAATGGGCAAGAGCGCTTTTGCCCTGGGCATGGCGGAATACGCCGGCGTTGTGGCAAAGGTCCCGGTGGCATTGTTCAGCCTTGAAATGTCAAAAGAGCAATTGGTGCAAAGGATGCTTTGTTCGCATGCCAAGGTTGACGCGCATAAGGTGCGCACAGGGTACCTGGCGACTTCCGATTGGCCGCGCTTGACCGCTGCGGCAGGCAAGCTTTCCGACTCGCCGATATTTATCGACGATACGCCGGCGATCTCCGTAATGGAGCTGCGCGCCAAAGCCAGAAGGCTTAAAATGCACCATAATATCCAGCTGCTCATTTTGGATTATATGCAGCTGATGCGCGGCTCAAGCCTGAACAGCGAAAGCCGTCAGCAGGAGATCTCTGAAATTTCCCGTTCGCTCAAAGCGCTGGCCAGGGAATTGAACGTGCCGATCGTAGCGATCAGCCAGCTTTCGCGCGCCGTTGAGTCGCGCACTGACCACCGTCCGCAGTTGTCCGACCTCAGGGAATCCGGGGCGATCGAACAGGACGCCGATGTGGTTGTGCTTATTTTAAGGGAAGAGTATTACAACCCGACTCCGGATAATCAGGGCACTGCCGAAATAATCATTGCCAAGCAGCGCAACGGCCCGGTAGGCACGGTAAAGCTTACCTTTATAAAGGAATATACGCGTTTTGAAAATATTGCCCGCGCAGAATAATATTTGACCCTGCCGGAGATTGTGATATCATAGTAATAATTATGCCGCGAAAAATTTCCATATTAATATCTTCTATGTTGATCCTGGGGCTGGCAGCTTTTTCCTATGCGCAGCCGTCCGAGCAGGAACCGTCCGAAAAGGGCACCCCTTCCGAAATAGTCACTACCATTGAAATAAAAGGGAATAAATCCATCAGCAGCAACGTGGTCATTTCAAAAATGAAGACCAAGGTGGGCGCGTCATATCAGGAGAACGTAGCCAGTGACGACCTTAAGAGGCTTTACCTTTTGGGCTTCTTTGAAGACATTAAAATGGATACTGAAAGCCATAAAGGCGGGGTCAAGGTCATCGTTACGGTCGTAGAAAGGCCGATAATCGAAAAGATCACTTTTTCCGGGATCACGCATATAACGATGAAGGATGAGAAGCTCAAGGATTCCTTAAAGTCCAAAGAAGGCCAGTATCTTGATTATCCTAATCTGGCGGAAGATATCCAGACGTTCAAGAAAATGTACGATAAGATGGGTTATAGCCGCGCGGAAATAATTTACAAGGTTGATATTGATAAAGAAACCAATAAAGCAAAAGTAAATTTTGATGCCGTTGAAGGGAAAAAGATGCGCATCGGCGCAATTACTATCGAAGGCAATAAGGCTTTTTCCGACAGCAAGATCCTGAGGCTGATTAAAACAAAAAAGGCCTGGCTGTTTAATGCCGGCGTGCTTAAGGAAGAGGTGCTTGGGGAAGATATGGACCGCATCAAGGCATTTTATCGCAAGAACGGTTTTATTGACGCTGTGGTTGATTACGAGGTTACCTCGGATGACAAGAAGTCCATGTATTACATTATTATTACGGTAGAAGAGGGAAAAAAATTCCTTGTCGGCAGCGTTACCATAGCGGGCAATAAAGATATTTCCGAAAAGGAGATCCTCGCCAGGATCCAGGAAGCGACGCCGGATAAGGTATATAACCCGGATGCGGTAAGGGTGGATGCCGCCAATGTCCAGGGTTTGTATTTTGACCGCGGATATATTTCGGCGCAGGTAGAAGACAGCACTTCGGTTGACCCGGCCACCAACCGCGTGAACATTACCTATAATATCATTGAGAACGAAGTAACTTATGTGGATAAGATAATGATCGTCGGTAATGTCAAGACTAAGGACGTGGTAGTCCGCCGCGAATTAAGGATAAAGCCGGGAGAGAGGTTTGACGGAGAGAAACTGCGGCGCAGCAAAGAAAGGCTGCAGAACCTCGGGTTTTTTGAAGATGTCAGCTATGATACGAAAGATACGGATACCGCTAATAAAAAGGACCTGGTGGTGGACGTAAAAGAAGCCAAGACCGGGGCTTTCAGTTTCGGCGGCGGTTACAGCACGGTTGACCAGTTCGTGGGCTTTGTGGAAGTAGAGCAGAAGAACTTTGACTGGAAAAATTTCCCGTATTTTACGGGCGCCGGACAAAACCTGAAATTCCGCGCTTCTTTCGGCAGCACTACCGACGGCTTTGACTTGAGCTTTACCGAGCCGTGGCTTTTTGATTACCCGGTATCTTTCGGTTTCGACGGGTACAAGCGTAAGCACGACAGGGACACCGACGTCGGTTACGGCTATGATGAAGATATCACCGGCGGCGACATCCGCCTGGGTAGGGAGTTTTCCGAGTACATTTCCGGCAATATGGCCTACCGTTATGAAACTATAAAGATCGGGAATATTTCCGACGACGCCACAAACGACCTGCGCGATGAAGTCGGCACTAACGGCATTAGCAGCATGGAATGGGCTTTGAGCTTTGACAGTCGCAACAACGTCTTTGATACTACCAAGGGCAACCTTTTTACCGGGGGATTGACTCTGGCAGGCGGGCCTTTTGGCGGGGATAAAGACTTTTGGAAATTTGCCGGCAGGGCATCCCATTATTTTCCGTTGGTGAATAATTCCGTGCTTGAAATCAGGGGCAGGGTCGGGCTTGCCGATCCTTACAGTAACACTAAAAAGATCCCGATCTATGAAAGGTTCTTTGCCGGCGGCGCGGATACGATAAGGGGATATCATGAAAGAGGCATTGGCCCGGTTGACCCGGTTTCAAAAGACCCGCTGGGCGGCGATTCGTTTTTCGTGGGCAATATAGAATATACTTATCCGTTGTTTGATTTTCTCAAGGTCGCCGCGTTTTATGATGTAGGCAACGTCTGGCAGAAAATGGGGGATATTTTTTCCGGTAGCGACACCAGCGACCCGCTTAATACCGGAGGCCTGAAGTCAGGCATAGGTTTTGGCGTGCGCATTAAGACGCCTATAGGCCCGATCAAGCTTGATTACGGCATTCCTATGAATAAGGAGCCCGGTGAGGATAGTATAGGCAGCGGCCGTTTTCATTTCAGTATGAGCCAGGGATTTTAATTTTCTAAGGGAGGAGACAGAATGAAAAAGACAGGGTTAGTTTTAGCGTTAACGTTTTTGTTCGCGATGGGCTTGGCGGCAACCGCATCCGCAGCGGAAAAACTTGCTTATGTGGACTTGAGCAAGATCTTCAGCGAATATAAGAAGACCAAGGATTACGATAAAGTGCTCGGAGACAAGGAAAATATTTATACTACCGAGCGGGACAAGAGAATAAATGAGATCAAGCAGATGCAGGATAAATTAAACCTCTTAAGCGATAAGGAAAAAGAGGCGAAGAAGCCGGAGATGGAATCCAAGATCAAGGACCTGCAGGAATATGACCGCCAGAAACAGACCGACCTGCGCAAGGACCAGGATGAAAAGATGAAGGAAATACTTAAGGACATAGAAGAAGCGATCAAGCAGCATTCGCAATCTGCCGGCTATACAATGGTATTTAACGACCGCGTGCTTGTTTATCAGGATAAGGGCCTTGATATTACCGATAAGGTTATGGAGATCCTGAACAAGAAGAAGTAGCAATCGCTTTGCTGCTTAAAGCTGGTGCCGGCATGCAAAAGACTTTAAAGGAAATAGCTGATTTTATCGGCGGGGAAATTGTCGGAAACGGCAGCACCGTTATAACCGGGGTATGCGGCATAAAAGAGGCCAGGCAGGGCGATATCACTTTTCTTGCCAACGTCAAGTACCTTCCCTTTATAGATAAGACAAACGCTTCCGCGATCATTGTCTCAGACGAAATAAAAACGGCGCCTAAACCGGTTATCCGCGTTGTAAACCCTTCGCTGGCATTCATTAAAGCAGTTTCGCTCTTTTCCCGCGTAGACATAAAGCTGCCGGCAGGAGTGCATCCTACGGCGGTATTGGGTAAAAATGTTTCGTTGGGCAAAGATGTCGCGATCGGGCCATATACGATTGTTGACGACGGGTCTTCAATCGGCGACAATACCGTAATTTACGGGCAGTGTTATATCGGCAGCCAATGCCGTATCGGCTCTAACACGCTGATCTATCCTCAAGTTTCATTGAGGGAGCTCGTCGTTGTCGGCAACCGCGTGATCATTCATAACGGCGCGGTTATCGGCTCAGACGGTTTCGGGTACCTGCCGGTTGACGGCACGCACCGGAAGATCCCGCAGCTGGGGACAGTTGAGATATGTGATGACGTTGAGATCGGCGCGAACGTCGCGATTGACCGCGCGCGTTTTGATAAGACCATAATCGGCAAAGGCACTAAGATTGATAACCTTGTGCATATCGCGCATAATGTGGTTGTCGGGGAAAATACGCTTATTATCGCGCAGGCGGGCATTTCCGGCAGCACCACTATCGGTAAGGGCGTGACGATTGCCGGCCAGGCCGGGCTGGTGGGGCATATTACCATAGGCGACGGCGCGATCCTGGCAGCGCAGGCAGGCGTGACTAAATCCGTGCCTGCCAATACGCTTGTTTCAGGTTACCCTGCCAAGCCGCATGAAACGGCAAAGAAGGTTAATGCCTGTTTACAGAACCTGCCAAGGCTCTATGAGCTGGTGAAACAGTTGGAAAAAAAGATCAAAGAATTGGAATCCCATGGATAAACAAAGGACCATTGAAAAAGAAGTAAGCGCCGAAGGCATCGGGCTGCATACGGCAAACAAGATAAAGGTCATCCTTAAGCCGGCAGCCGAAGGTTCGGGGATTGAATTTGTAAGGGTTGATCTGCCGGATAAGCCGGTGATCAAGGTCGCCTTTAACAATGCTATTTCCCAATCGCGCAGCCTGCGCCGCAGTTCAGTCGGCAGGGAAGGCGTGGATGTCCATACTATTGAACATTTGATGGCAGCCGCCACCGGCGTGGGAATAGATAATTTGCGTATTGAGATCAACGGCAATGAAGTGCCTGGCCTTGACGGAAGCAGCCTAAGTTTTATCGAACTGTTTTTAAAAGCAGGGATAAGGGAGCAGGAAAAAGAGCGGCAATATTTTGTCGTGCGCGAGCCGATATACGTGGAAGAAGACAGCGCTTCGATCGTTGCCGTGCCGTTTGACGGCTTTAAGATCTCTTATACCTTGAACTATGACCATCCTTTTCTTAAGACGCAGTTTAAGTCGCTGGAAATAAACGCCGACAGCTTCAAATCCGAGCTTGCGCCGGCAAGGACATTTTGCCTTGAAGAAGAAGCCAGCGAGCTTAGGCAGCAGGGCGTGGGCAAAGGCGCAAATTACGAAAATACCCTTGTTGTGGGCAAGGATGGCGTGGTTAAAAATAAACTGCGCTTTGATGACGAATTTATCCGGCATAAGATGTTAGATCTTATGGGCGACCTCTCGCTGGCCGGCATGCCTATAAAAGGACACATCATTGCCTTGCGCAGCGGCCATTCGTTGAATATGAAGCTGGTAAAAAAGATCAGCCAACAGGTTGAAAAGAATGCGCTGGGCGCCATCGGCATTAATTATCGCCCCAACGAAGGGGAAGAGTTGGATGCTGCCACGATCATGAGTATCCTGCCGCATCGCGACCCGTTCTTATTTGTGGACAGGATAACTTTCCTGGAAAGGGGCAAGCGCGCCGTAGGCATTAAGAACGTGACGATAAACGATTATTTTTTTCGCGGGCATTTTCCGGGAAAACCGGTCATGCCCGGCGTGATCATCATTGAGGCAATGGCGCAGGTCGGCGGGATAATGATGCTTTCTCCGGAAGAAAACCGCGGGAAGCTGGCTTTTTTCATGGCGATCAATAACGTGAAATTCCGTAAAACCGTTGTGCCCGGAGACCAGCTGGTTTTTGAGGTCATTGCCGGAAAGATAAAATCAAAGACCGGCCAGGTGCACGGTAAGGCCCTGGTTGACAATAAAGTCGTGGCAGAGGCGGACCTGATGTTCGCCTTGGCTTAGAAATGATCAATACGCATATGCGCATTCATCCTACTGCTTCGGTTTCCAAAAACGCAAAACTGGCTGATAGTGTAGTTGTCGGCGCGAATTCCATTATCGCAGATAACGTTGCGATCGGCGCGGGCACGAAGATCGGCGCGTTTTGCCTGATTGAGGGTAATACCACTATCGGCAAGGATTGCGAGATCTTTACCGGAGCGGTGATCGGCTCGCGGCCGCAGGACCTTAAATTTAAGGGCGAAAAAACATTCCTTGAGATCGGGGATAATAACATCATCCGCGAGTATTGCACTTTTAATCCCGGCACAGGAGAGGGCGGTAAGACGGTAGTCGGGAATAACAATCTCTTCATGGCGTATTCCCACGTTGCCCACGACTGTATGGTAGGCAGCGGCTGCGTTATCGCCAATAACGGCACGCTGGCCGGCCATGTCACCATAGAAGATAAAGCGGTGATCGGCGGTTTGGTTGCCATACATCAGTTTGTGCGCATCGGCATGCTTTCGATCATCGGAGGCTGCTCAAAGGTCGTGCAGGACATCCCGCCGTTTTCTACCTGCGACGGGCACCCGGCGCGCATATACGGCCTTAATCTTATCGGCTTAAGGCGCAGCGATATTTCTAAAGATTCCATCCATCAGCTTAACCACGCGTTTAAGGTATTATTTGACAGCGGGCTTTCCATAAAGCACGCTTTAGAGGCCCTGGGAAAGGAAGCGAAATTATACGATGAGGTGGCTTACCTTATTGATTTTGTGAAGAATTCCCAGCGCGGCCTTACCCGTTCCTGTCGAGGTTAATCCGTGGAAAAGATCGGCATTATCGCCGGAAACCGCAAATTCCCTATCATTTTTTCTCAAGCAGCCAAAGCAAGGGGTTTTAGCGTGGTCGCGGTTGCCATAAAAGGCGACACCTCCCGGGCCCTGAAAAACTCCGTAGATAAGATATACTGGATCGGCCTGTCTGAATTTTCTAAAATGTTCGAAATATTTAAGAGCGAGGGGATAAGCCGGGTGATCATGGCCGGCCAGATCAGCCCGCGCCGGCTTTTCAGCAAAGAAATAAACCGCGACCCGCAGCTCAAGGAAATGCTTTCTGCGATCAAGGATAAACGCGCGGATACGATCTTCGGGGCGATTGCCGTAAAGCTGAAAAACCACGGCCTGGAATTGATTGATTCTACTACTTTTATCGGCGATTTCCTGCCGCAAAAAGGCACGCTTACCAGGACCCAGCCTGAGCCGCAGACCCGCGATGATATTTCTTTTGGTTTTGAGATTGCCCGGCATATCGGCAGCCTCGATATCGGCCAGACCGTTGCCGTAAAGCATAAGGCAATAGTGGCGGTTGAGGCCTTGGAAGGTACGGATAACCTTATCCGGCGCGCAGGCAGGCTTGCCCGCGGCGGCATTACGGTGGTAAAGGTCAGCAAACCCAAGCAGGATGTGCGTTTTGATATCCCGGTGGTAGGCTTAAATACAGTGAAAAACCTTATAAGCGCAGGCGCGAGTTGCCTTGCCATAGAAGCGGGAAAGACCCTTTTTATAGATAAAGAAGAGGCGGTAAAGCTGGCGGATAAAAAAGGCATATCCATAGTCGCGGTATAAGGCATTTTTTGCTTGACATAAGCGCGATTGAGAGGTAGAGTTAGGCGTAGATAAACATAGGAGGAGAGATATGGCTAGATTATGTTGTGCGGGCAGCAAAACAAAGTCTATGGAATTCAAACTCAATGCTCCGAAGGCAAAAAAAGTGAGCGTGTCCGGCACGTTTAACGGCTGGAGCTCTAAAGGCAGTGCCGCCAAAAAAGATTCACAGGGCAACTGGACAGCTAAAGTTGACCTGGCTCCGGGAAAATACGAATATAAATTCATTGTCGACGGCGTCTGGATGAACGATCCGCGTTGCGGCAATCTCGTGACTAACAGTTTCGGCACGCAGAATTGCATTATTGAAGTAAGGTAAGATTAAATAGAATTTCGCCCCATCTTAATTTAGGTGTCAGGTGATAGGTGTCAGGTGATAGGTTCATCCCTATAACCTAATACCTGTCACCTAAGACCTACCACCTAGAACGATGGGGATTTTTTATAACTAAAGGGTTAAAAATGAAATACATTTATGGCCCGATCAGATCGCGCAGGCTTGGATTATCATTAGGCGTGAGCCTTACCCCTTACAAGGTATGCAGCTTTGATTGTATTTACTGTCAATTGGGCAAGACTACCCAAAGGACTGCCCTGCGTAAAGAATATGTGAATACAGATGAAGCGCTTACCGAAATAAAAAATTGGTTGAACGCAAACCCAGCCGAGGCAAAAAAACTGGATTACATTACTTTTTCCGGCGCGGGCGAGCCGACGCTGAACATCAACATCGGCAAGCTGATCAGCGGGATCAAGGAGATAAGCGCTGTGCCGGTGGCGATCCTGACCAATTCCTCCCATTTAAGCGACCCGCAGGTGCGTAAGGCAATAGAGGCCGCGGATTTGATCGTGCCGTCCCTGGACGCGGCAGAGCAGGACGTTTTTGAGCGGATCGACGCACCGGAAAAAGGCATAAAGGTCGCGCAGATCATTGACGGGCTGGCAGCGCTGCGCAAAGAATTCCGCGGTAAGATCTGGCTTGAGATAATGCTGCTTAAAGGCGTAAATGACAGCCCGGGACATATCGCCAAATTAAAAGAAGCGCTCAACCGCATAAAAGCAGACAAGGTCCAGCTTAACTCTCCTGTCCGCAAGACCCTGCTGCAGGATATCTACGCAGTGGAAGCAGCCCGGCTCAAGGAAATCGCCGCTATCCTCGGGGACAATACGGAATTATGCTGATCTGCGCCTGTAGCTCAATGGATAGAGCGCTAGCCTTCGGAGCTAGGCGTTGCAGGTTCGACTCCTGCCAGGCGCACTGACGCTTAGGGACGGTTCTCAGCTAAGGAGAAAAATGTCCCCGGATGGGGACACTTTTCCCTTGGACTGAGAACCGTCCCTAATAGTTATTGTATAATCCTTTCTTTAGCTGTAAAATAATAAAAAATACATCGGAGGTCGTGAATGAAGATGATAAAAATTATTTTTCTGTTTTCAGTTTGTTTTATGGCATTTTGTGCTCCGGCGTTTGCCGGAGATATCGTTATTTACGGCGACAGTCAGATCTACGACGATGATCAGGCTGCGGAAATTGCCCAGCGCAGCGTGGTGCAGGCAATACTGGAAAAGAGACCTTCGATTGTTTTCCGCGTCGGAGATATCGTGCATGACGGCCATGACCCGCATCAATGGGAAGTGTTTAACAGTATTGCCGCAGGGCTATTAAAGACAACCGAATACTATCCCTGCCTTGGCAATCATGAAGGCGACTCCTCGCTGTATTTTGACAATTTTAAGAACATTAACCGGCAGCATTGGTATTCGGTTGACCGGCAAGGCATCCGTTTTATCGTGCTGGACAGCAATTCTCCGCTTGGCGATAATTCGCCTCAATATACCTGGCTTGAGGCGCAGCTTGCGCAAATTCCCTCCGGCATTGAATTTATTATCGCGCTTTTTCATCATCCAATGTTCAACGTCGGCGGCCATGGCGAAGACGAGCAGGGCCTGAAGCCGTACCTGGTGCCTTTATTTGAAAAATACGGCGTAGGAGCGGTTTTTTCCGGACACGACCATAATTACCAGCGGGTCCTGTATAATGGCATTGAGTATGTGGTTGCCGGAGGAGGCGGGTCGCATCTCTATGATCCTACCCGCACAAGCCCATACCTGCAGAAATTCAGCAAGAGTTATCACTTCTGTTTATTATCGCGCGGCCAAGATTCCCTGAAAGTAGAAGTTTTTAGCGTCCGGCCGGAAGACGCTGCTTCCAGCCTGATTGATGAATTTACAATTCCGTCTATTAGTAAGGTAAAATCCAGCCGCAGCGCTGAAGCGCTGTTTCCGTAATATATGAGCAATGCCTTTGACCTGAAAAGCATCCGCGGCCTTTCGGAAAACGAAGCCGGCATCCGGATAAAACAAGAAGGCTATAACGAACTCCCCTCCCAAAAAAATAAAAATATCTTTTTGATCTTTTTAAGCGTCGTCAAAGAGCCGATGCTGCTTTTGCTTATCGGCAGCGGCATAATTTATTTGTTCCTTGGCGAGCCGGACGATGCCCTGATGCTGCTTTCTTTTGTGTTCGTCGTCGTGGGGATCACGTTTTATCAACAAAGAAAGACGGAGCGGGCGCTTGAAGCGCTGCGTAATCTTTCCAGCCCGCGCGCGCTGGTCATTCGGGACGGCAACCAAAGAAGGATCGCCGGCCGCGAAGTAGTCCGCGAAGACATTATCGTGCTTAACGAAGGCGACCGCGTGCCTGCAGATGCGGCGGTCCTTTCTTGTTCTAATCTTTCGGTAGATGAATCCTTGCTTACCGGGGAATCCATGTCCGTGCGTAAAATGGAATGGGACGGTACAGAGCAGCTGTGCAGGCCCGCAGGGGATGATTTGCCGTTTGTATATTCCGGCACGCTGGTAGTGCAGGGCAGGGGCATTGCCAGGGTGTTATCAACCGGGATGCATACGGAAATGGGCAAGATCGGCAGAGCGCTTGAGGCGATCTGTGAAGAGCCGACCCTGTTACAAAAAGAAACTAACACGATCGTAAAGAATTTTTCTATTGCCGGCATTATTCTTTGTTTATTCGTGGCCGTGGTTTACGGCCTGACAAGAGGCAGCTGGCTAGGCGGCATACTTTCCGGCCTTACTTTAAGTATGGCAATGCTGCCTGAAGAATTTCCCGTTGTTTTAGTCATCTTTCTTACATTAGGCGCCTGGCGCATCTCCAAAAGCCGGGTTCTCACCCGGCATACCCCTGCGATAGAAACATTAGGCGCGGCAACCGTATTATGCACGGATAAAACCGGCACCCTTACCTTGAATTCCATGCGTTTGGCAGGCGTCTGCGTAAACAACGATTTTTATGGCATTGAGCCTACCGGATCCGGTTCTTTCCCTGAGGCAGTGCACGATATCGTGGAATATGGGATCCTTGCCAGCCAGAAAGACCCGTTTGACCCGATTGAAAAAGAAGTAAAGCGTATCGGAGAATCGTATTTATCGGGCACGGAACATATCCATATGAACTGGAAGCTTGTCCGTGAATATCCCCTTTCAAAACAATTGCTCGCCCTTTCGCATGTCTGGGAATCCGTAGATAAGCAGAATTATATTATCGCGGCCAAAGGCTCGCCCGAAGCAATTGCCGACCTTTGTCATTTTAGCCCGGAAGATAATAAAAAATTATCCGTGTCGATAAATGAAATGGCGGGCAAAGGCCTGCGGGTATTAGGCGTTGCCAAAGCCTCATTTATTAAAACCGGGCTGCCGGACGAACAGCATGATTTTATTTTTGAATTTGCCGGGCTGCTGGGCTTTATTGACCCGGTGCGCGAAGAAGTCCCGGCTTCGATCAGGGAGGCGCATAACGCCGGGATAAGAATAATCATGATCACCGGAGATTACCCGGGCACAGCCGTTCATATCGCAAGGCAGATCGGCTTAAAAAACCCTGAAGCATATATCACCGGCCCCGACTTGAGATCGATGGGCCGGCCGGAATTGATAAAAAAGATAAGGACTACCAATATTTTTGCCCGCGTTGTCCCGGAGCAGAAACTTGAGATCGTAAAGCTGCTTAAAGAAAACGGGGAAGTTGTGGCAATGACCGGAGACGGGGTCAACGACGCCCCGGCGCTGAAGGCCGCGGACATCGGCATTGCCATGGGCCAGAGAGGCACAGACGTTGCCCGCGAGGCATCTGACTTGGTCCTGCTTAACGACGATTTTTCCTCAATCGTGCATGCGGTGCGGCTCGGCAGGAGGATCTTTGATAACTTACGCAAGGCAATGGCTTATATTTTTGCCGTGCACGTACCGATCGCCGGGATGTCGCTTTTGCCGATCCTTTTAAAGCTGCCGATCGCGCTCCTGCCGGCGCATATCGCTTTCCTTGAATTGATCATTGATCCTGCGTGTTCGGTGGTTTTTGAGTCCGACCCGGAAGAAAAAAAGATCATGGACCGTCCGCCGCGTAAATTAGGCGATCCGCTGTTCAATAAAAAGTCATTTATCCTCAGTCTGATGCAGGGGTTAAGCATATTAGCCGTGGTCCTTACGGTATTCATTGCCTCGCTTTATTTGAATAGAAAGGAAAGTGAAGCGCGCACGCTTGCCTTTGCCGCGCTGGTATTTGCCAATATAATGCTGATCATTACGAATCTTTCCTGGTCGCAGGGCGCCTTTAAAATTCTTGCTAACGGAAATCGCGCTTTGTGGCTGGTAATGGCCGCGGCTACGGCAGCGCTTGTGCTGGGCAGTTATGTTCCGTTCTTACGCGGCGTTTTTCATTTTTCCGTTTTATCCGCTCAAGACCTGGGCATAGCCTTGGCTGCCGGAGTGGCGAGTCTATTATGGTTTGAAGGACTAAAAGCGTTCAACAAAAGAGGAGGAGTGGAATGAAGAAGCTGGTAGTGATTTTGTGCGCTGCCGCGATGCTGGCCTGTGCCTTAACGGCCGGTGTTTTTGCCGACGATACTATTCCTGCAAATAACCTGGACACGCGCACCATGACCGTAGAGAGAACTCCGATAAATAAGCTTGTCCGCGGGGTAGTAAACTGCCTTACTTTCTTTGTGGAATTCCCGGCGTCTATTTGCGACGTGGGAAAAAGAAAAGGGCTGCTTGCGGGCTGCACTTTAGGCGTTGCCGACGGGCTTGTTACTTCTGTCGCGCGCTTAGGCACCGGGCTCTTTGATACGGTCACTTTCGTAATCCCGCCGTATGATAAACCGCTGCTTAAGCCGGAATACGCCATTGACAGCGCCGTGGACAAGATGGGTACTCCGACCGTAAAGTGGTAAATTCGGCCATGCGCAGAATAACGTTTTTGTTTTTATTATTCGCAGCCGCAGTTATCCCGGGCAAGGTCAGTGCCTTTGCGCAGGATGGACCTTTGCCGGTATGGCTTATCTGCGACGGCAATGTCCCCGACGCGGATCCACCGCTTAACTTCCGGTTGCTGCAGGATAATTTTTACCGCGAAAACCAGGCAGGCGTATTGCCGACAAGGATAGGCCTGCTTTTTTTACGCGCCTCCGGCAGCGGCCAGTTCAGCGAAAAAAATTTAATATGGATAAAAGAAAAGTTAAAGAAATACAAGCTCACCGTCATTGACCTGCGCCAGGAATCTCACGGTTTGCTCAACGGCCTCGCGGTCAGCTGGTATATGGGGGAAAATCAGCTCAACCGGGGGAAAACATTAACGGGGATAGAAGAGGATGAAACCTCGCGCCTGGCAAGCCTGCTTGAGCATCGCAGCGCCACGGTATTCCGCTTATCTTCCCCGGAAAGCGCGGATGAGCCCAGGGTCGGCATTGATCCGGAATTGGTCAGAATAAACGACGCGATCACGGAAAAAGAACTTTGCGCAGACCTGGATATTTATTATGTCCGGCTGCCGGTTGCCGATTACCAGCATCCTGCCGACGAAGAAGTTGACCGGTTTGTCAGACTGGTTAAATCTATGGGCAAGGACAGTTGGCTGCATATCCATTGCCGGGAAGGCGACGGCAGGACAACGGCTTTTTTGGCAATGTTTGACATGATGCATAATGCCAAAGCCGCGGGCCTGGAAGATATAGTAAAGCGCCAATGGCTTTTGGGAGGCATCGACCTTTTATCGCCTACGGTAAGCGCGGAGTGGAAATCGTCTTATGCCCAGGAGAGGGCGAACTTTATCCGGCATTTTTACCAGTATTGCCAGAACAGCGACGATGAATTTTCCCAGTCATGGTCTGAATGGCAGAAGGGGTTGCGATGAAGAGCGAAGTCTGTTTTGCCAAGGTCAGGGCTTCCGGCACAGAAGAAAGAGAAGCCGCTTTAAAGCGGCTTATCCGGGAAACCGGTTATTTTTCCGTATTTAAAAAAGAGGAATTTGTTCCGGTAAAGCTGACTATCGGCGATGCTGCTTGTGTTTATAATATGAGCCCGCAGTTAGTAGGGCTGGTTATCGCGGAAATAAAAAAACAGGAGGCAAAGCCGTTCCTTTTTGATACTTCGGTGATTTATAAAGGCAGCCGCCATAATGCGGTTGACCACCTTACGCTTGCGCATAATAAAGGCTTTAGCCAGGATAAGACCGGAGCGCCGTTTCTCGTCGCTGACGGCGTATTCGGTTCCGACGGAAAAGAATTTACGCTGGAGACGCAGGAGATCAGGAAGATAAGAGCCCCTTCGTTTGTCGGGATGGTGGAGAGCCTGGTTGTCCTCTCGCATGCGACAGGCCATATTGTTTCAGGTTATGCCGGCGCGATAAAGAACGTGGCGATGGGGATGAGCTGCCGGCCCACAAAACAAGTGCAGCATTCTTCGCTTAAGCCAAATATCTTAAAAGATAAATGCACTGCCTGCGGTTGCTGCATTGCCATTTGCCCTGTGCAGGCGATCTCTTTTAAGGATGAGAAAGCGTTCATTTGCCGGGAAACCTGCGTTGGCTGCGGTGAATGCCTTTGCGCCTGCAAATTTGACGCGGTATCGATTAATTGGGAAGAAGACCCCGGGGTATTTTGCAGGAGGATGGTGGAGGTCGCCAGCTTTATCCTTTCTAAATTTAAGAATAAGCTTTATATTACCTTTGCTTTTGACATTACCCGGGAATGCGATTGCATCTCGGCAAAAGGCGAGAAAATGGTAGCTGCTGACTTAGGCATACTCGCTTCAAAAGACATCCTTGCCCTGGATAAGGCAACCGCGGATCTTGCGCTAAAAAATAAAGAAACAGATTTCCTCAATAACGCAAAAAAGGTATATGAGCCGATGTTTGAGCGTGCCGCAGAAAAAGGGCTCGGCAGCCTTGACTATAGGCTCATTGAAATATGACCTGCCTATTCCTTGACAACAAATAAGTTATGTTGTAATATGAACATCGACGAAGGAGAAGGATATGGAATTAAAAAAGCTTGAGATCGAGAACGAGATTTTGAACCGTTTAGCCGGCAACATTTTCCTGCTGCAGGACCTCACGCAGAAGCGCGAGAGTATCTTCAAGGTATTTTTGGAAGTCTATAATTCCCCTTCTTTCCAGAAAACGATCAGGAAAACTCAAGGCCTGGAACTGGACAATTTTTTCAAAGAATTCCTCTCTTACGGCATAATTGATGAATTCCTTATTGACCCCGAAGTTGAAGATATAATGATAAACTATCTTGACCCGATCTATATCCATAAAACCAAGTACGGGCTGATAAAGACGGATAAGAAGTTCGGCTCGCGGCAGGAACTGGACCTCTTCATTAAGAAGCTGATAATTTTTTCCGGTAGGAAAAACATCAATAAGATAAATAACGTGGAGCTGGCGGAGATCAAGGGCAGGGCTAATATTGTCTATTCGCCGTTCGGCCCGCAAATCACCATAACCCGGGCAAAAGAAGTGCCGTTAAGCATCATTGAGCTGATCAAGAACGGCACGCTTACCCCGGAAATAGCTGCGCAGTTCTGGCTTTATATTGAAGGCATGGGCATTAAGCCGGCGAACATACTTATTGCCGGCGGGCCTGGCGCGGGAAAGACCACGCTTTTAAACGCCCTTCTTGGGTTTATCCCGGCCTGCGACAGAATGGTGGTAATTGAGGACACGCTGGAACTAAATACTGACCTTGAAGAAAACTGCTCGCGCCTTGAAAGCGATGAGGATGTAACGCTGGCTGATCTGGTTAAGAATTCGCTGCGCATGCGGCCTGACCGCGTGCTGGTCGGCGAAGTCAGGGGAAGAGAGGCGCTTGACCTGATGACCGCGATGAACATCGGCAAATATTGCATGGGCACGCTGCATGCCTCAACCGCGCGGGAAATGATCATGCGGCTTGAAAATGAGCCGATGAACGTGCCGCCGGTGCTGATAAACCTGGTGGATGTTTTCGTGATCATGCGCAGGGTTGCTTTGGGCGGTAAGATCCAGCGCGTTGTCGGAGAGCTTGTGGAAACCGCGGGCATGGAGCAGAATACAGTATTGTTGTCAACTTTATGGAACTGCGATTTGTCCAAGCTTGAATTCCGCGAATCCGGCGTAGGCAGCATTTACCGCGATGAACTTGCCCAGATTACCGGCAAGACTCCCCGCGATATTATGATGGAGATGGCCCTGCGGGCAAAAGTGATCCATATACTCGTGGAAAAAAATATTACCGAGATAGACAAGGTAACAAGAATATTCCGCCAATATGCGCTTAATCCTGATAACGCGATTGAAGAATTAGGTTACAGAAAAGAGGACTTACTACAGCCTCATCCCCATCGTTAATAGACCAAAATTTGCGCCCATTAGACAAAGATTTGCGCCCATAGCTCAACTGGATAGAGCATCAGCCTACGGAGCTGGTTGTTGCAGGTTCGACTCCTGCTGGGCGCATAAATAAGAGCCGAGACTTGACAGCCAGAAAACACGAAGAATTCATGCAAGAGGCCTTAAAAGAAGCGCAGAAGGCCTTTCTTGAGGATGAGGTTCCTGTCGGAGCGGTTATCGTCCATGAAAATAAGGTAATTGCCCGCGGTCATAATCAGGTTGAACGGCTCAAAGACCCCACCGCCCATGCGGAGATGATCGCCTTGACATCGGCTTGCGCCTGCCTCGGCTCAAAATGGTTGAATGCCGCCTCTCTATATGTTACAATTGAACCCTGCTCGATGTGCGCGGGCGCGCTGGTGCTTGCGCGGGTTAAAACAATAACCTATGGCGCAGACGATCCGAAAACCGGCGCCTGCGGCTCCGTAACGAACATCGTCAATAATAAGAAATTAAACCACCGTATCAGCGTAAAAAAGGGCATCTTGAAACAGGAATGCGGTTTGTTGCTTAAAGAATTTTTTAGGAAAAAGCGGAATAACGTGAGGTCCCCGAATCCTTAAATAAAAGATTATTGTGGATTCGAGGACCAAAAATTTGCTTTGCAAATTTTTGGAGAGGTGGCAGAGTGGTCGAATGCAACTCACTGCTAATGAGTTGTCTGGGGAAACCTGGACCCTGGGTTCAAATCCCAGCCTCTCCGTATTTGATACCAATTCGAACCTTTTTTCTCATCGTTAAGGAGAGCTAAGGTTCGAATTTTTGTATGGGCCACATAATAAGGCTCGAAATTCCTTTCCTCTCCTTCAAAAAGCCTATAAAGATCTGACTCCTTTGTTAAGATTGGCTCCAATTTTATAGGCGCAAGCAATTCTTTAAGTGCTAAAGCAGAGGAGACGGTGTTTTTATTCAGTGTCTCGCGCAGATCCTCCAGCCTGTAGTTAATCCATTCCTTGGGTGGTGCTTTAAAGTTATTTTCTTTCTGGTACTCTAAAGATTCAACCTCCAGCTTTAATTCCTCATTTTTCTTTTCTGCTTCGGTTAGGGCGTCAGATACCGCCTTTGAAAGATTACCTAACTTAATAAAATTAAGGTAATTTTGTATCTCTTGTTGGATCTTTTCATATTGCGTCTTCTTTTTCTTAACCTGCTCAGGTACCTCGCTGAAGCCTTTGGCAGCTATTTTTTCCACGTTTTTATAGACATACTCTAGGTTTTCAGCAGTTAATATCTTTTCTTTAAGCTCAGTAATAATAATTTCTTCAATTCGTTTACGGGGGATAGTAAGGGTGTTATTACAGGTTTTTCTTTTGGCGTTATAGCAGCCGTAGTAACCTGTGCCTTTGCCGCTGATAAGAACAATAGCTCCACCACAGCTATTGCATTGCATAAGCCCGGAAAGTAAATAGGTTGGGCTGGTATGGATATAGCTCTTTTGCTGATAAAAGCCCTTCTTTTTTCTGCTTACTGGCCAAGTTCCTTTAAGTTCTTGCCATCGTTTCTGTGCTTTTTCCCAGGTATCCTTGCCAATTATAACTAAGTCTTCCCGGAATATCGGTATGCGGTCTTTAGCAGGGCGGGGGACGACCTTTTTCTTGCCGGTCATTGGATCTCTGATATTTTTGTACTTCCTCCAGTCCCATTTACCGACATATTTTTCATTCTTGAGTATCCTCGCTACCGTTGAAACATTCCAACCGCCGTTCATATTCTTTTTTGTAGGAACTTTATCTTCATTTAGTTTTGTGGCTATCTTATGGATGCTGTTCCCGTTGATAAATTCCTGAAATATCTTTCGGACAACTTCAGCCTCTTCAGGGTTGATCTTATGCACTTTGCCTTCGTATTTGGCTTGGCCTCTTTTATTGAGCCGTAATTCACCAACTGGCTTGCTGCAATAGCCATAAACATTCTCACCGGCGCTAAATCCACGTAGTTTTTGACCTTCTAAACCGCGCATAGTTTTTTTCCCTAGGTCATCTAGGTACAATTCATTTATTAACCCCCGCATTTGAATGCCTAATTTAGAGTTTTCATCATCAGTAACTATTCCGTCAGATACAGAAACCAACTTGACCTGGTAATAATTGAATTTAAGTACAAGCGTAAGCATTTGATGATTACTTCTTGAAAGCCGGGAGAGGTCGTCAACAACCACAGCTTCAAATTCCTTATTCTCAGCAGCTTTATCTAAAGCCTGAAGCCCGGGCCGGTTAAGCAGGGAGCCGGATAGGGCTTCATCAATAAAAATATGCTCAGCATTAACAGAGATTTCGTGCTCTTTGCAGTAGTTTTTACACACCCTTACCTGATCATCTATGCTTTTTTCGCTCTGGTTTTCAGAAGAGTATCTTGCGTATATTGCTGCTTTCATTGGTTGTCTCCACGATCCCTGAAAACTTCTGGGTTTTGTTTAACTATTATGATGTATTCTGAAGCTAAAATAGAAGAGATTGCATCTAGAAGGTGCTGAATGGAGAGATTGTTCTTCCAGTCAAGATTAATCTTCTCTCTCTTGGTAGCCTTTTCTTTAACTTCAACTAGATTTTGAGTACTCATAATATCGTTGATTTTATTACAAAACAGGTATATATTAGCCTTTACAGGTATAAAGAATCTATATTCCATTTATGACTAAATTATACCCTAAAAGGTATATTTTGTCAAGGTCTTTTCATCATGTGAGGAGGACAAATGGATGCTAAAAAGTTGGGTAAGAAGATAAAATTAGCTAGGGTTGAGTTTGATTTAAATCAAACCGAATTGGCAGATAGGATAGGTGCGAAGCAAAAGAGTATTTCGCGCTACGAAACTGGCCTCTCGATGCCTTCCATCGCGACGTTGGTTAAAATAGCAAGGGTACTCAAGAAGCCTACTTCTTATTTTTTGGGAGAATAGGCAACGATTAAATTAGCTAATACTTTTGAGATTAGCTTAGGGGGATGGCGGGGAATAATATAAATGTGGACACATCTTGAATTTCATTTAGCTAATCTAGAGCAAGTCTTTGAGCCGTTACGTATAAAAGCGGAACAATATGACCGCGCGTGGTCGATCGCCGAGCTAAGGTTAGCGGACGATGACGTAAAATGGCTTCAGTCTTGGTTTAGTTGTTGGTCACCTCAAAGTACGGAAAAATGGGATAGCAACTACCGTCGGATGTTTGGCTCTCTTTTTATCTGTGTAGGGGCGGAGGTCTGTCGTGAGAAGAGCAGTGAAGGTTCTGTTTGGCTGGCAATGCGCAGCATATTACCAGAGTCGCATATACTTCAACGCGACTTGTTCCTATCGAATGGGCAGCCATCTTTTTTGACTAAGAGTATTATTGCTGATGCAGTTCGTTCACTTAACCTACGCCATGCGATGGATATAGAGGGGACTCAGCAGTGGTTCGTGACGATTAAGCTTCAGTTTGGCTTCACCTATCGTGGTGCAAAAAACAGGCTGGCAGAATGGCTAGTAAATCTTGGACGGCCACAAGCGGTCCAATACCTTGATGGCGAGTCTAAATTTTCGGAACTATCCTCTGATTCGTTTCAGTCCCTGTGGAGAGCGTTAATGCAATACAGGCGAGGTTTGATAGAAGAAAAGGAAGTTCGTGCGACACTTCAGCTAAGCCCGTGGATTAAGGCTCATTGGATCGATGATTTGCTGAAAGAATCTATAGCAAGGATTGCAACATTGGGCATTGAAGAGGCGCAGACAGACGCTACGGCTATCTATGAACAAGAAGTTTCAGGAGAGGAATTTTGTCCTATTGCAGACGTAGCACTTGAGTGGAGCAAAGGCACAACGCCTCGGATTAAGATACACTTGGATCGTCAGGCCATCAAAGATGAAATTGTTAGTGTAGATATCGGAGAATTGGATTTCTATATTGATGGTAGAAAACTACATCGCTGGATTCGTCAGGGAAACGGATCTTGGGCGGGCGAGGAGCGAATCTATGCTGAACCGGAACAGTACCATAGACAGCAACCGAATCTAAGCCCACAAACGCTTGTTGTGCGATCTGGTTTGGGGGAAACTTTGATAGAGTGGAACTTAGCTGATTCTGGTCTGTCGGAAGAAGTCTTGGTGTTCGACCTTGATAGGGAAAAAATTGTTAAAACGGGTGAGGAGCGATTGGAACCAAATCGGCGATATGCAATCGTTTGTGATCGTAAGTGTAAGATTCAGGGTTGCGTTCCAGATGACACATTTGAGAAAAATGGGATTCCAAGAAAAGCGATACGCTTGCCTATGCCTCTGAGCGAGAATTTGTGTGTTAGTTTCGAAGATTTCATGCTATGGCAACCTATACGGCAAAATATCGATTCGCGTCCGCGCTTCTCCCTTACCCTTACGACACAAGTTAATAAAATTCTATCGTTACAGGATAAATCTCAGCTATTTGTTGATGGTCTACCGGAGGATGCTGGATCTGTTAAATTGCTGATTGACACGAAAACTTATGGGATTCAGCGGGATAGTGGCAGATGGCGTACCTTGAAGGAAATTGGAATAACTCCGGAATTGGCAGCACGGCAACAGAGAGTCCGTGTTCGTTTCTTATCGGGAGGTCAACCTTTCACTTTAGAGCCGCGCCTCGCATTTAGTCTACTTGGCGCAGCAATGCTTCGACATAAGCAAGACAATAATAATATCGAAACGGTATCATTTGATGTTCTCAGGGAGGGTGATGAGTTAATCCGCTCTGAAGAGACGGTTTATCTCAGGATATGGATACCTGAGCAAGAGAAAGAAGCAACAGTATTAGAGGGCGACTGTCAAGTGGGTCTGTTGCGACACGGTAAAGTTCGACTCCGTGACCTCCCTGGACATGGCGGTAGTTTGCGAGTTCTCTGTGGTAGTCAAGTTTACGATTTAGGAATCCATTGTAAGGATACTGGATGTATTGCACGGTTTATTCCGGCCATGCTGAATAATACCGAGCAATTATTTTTGTCGCACGAGAAGGATCCTGCGGAAGTAGGAGAACATGGATATTCGGTTTGGGAGTGGGTTATTGGTGAGAAGGGAAAATCTAGACTTCAGCGTCTTAGCGACAAAGCAATCTCTGGAGAGTCGACTAAGCGAAGATGGAAAGTCCGCTGTTCGACGTCACCGATGGCCATTGCGTTAACATATAAGGGCGTTTGGTGCGGCGCGTACTGGAACTTGGATGATATCTGTAATTATATCAACACTCGGCCTGATTTTTCTGAACGTGACTTTGCCATTATAAAATGGCTGCGCGTACCAGTTCTGTCTCCGACGCTTGTCTCTATTTTTAGGAAGGCCGTCCTACAGGCCCCTTGCCGTTTCATTAAGGCGTGGATGAATGATATTGAGTGTTTGGATGAAGCTCTCACACCACATAGCCATATTGATAGACTCGATTCAGTGATTCGTCATTTCCTGTGGAACGAATTCCCGCCAGCGCACGTGAAAGATGCTATCACTATGGTTGGGCAGTGCGGTGGTAACGCCTTTCGAGAAGACCGTTGTTCTGACCACTTGACGAAACTTTCCGAAATCTCACCAGTTTTGCTTTGGAAGGGAATGGTGCAGTGTCGAAACCGATGTCCACGCACAGCTGGGAATCTTTTCAACATATTTACCTATAATCAGGTGAGCCTTTTATCGATCTCTGGCAAGAAACAAATGTATTACCGACTGCAGGGACTGGAGAATCGAGCGTTGAGCGCCACAGGTCTCAACAAGGAACGACTACAGGAAATATTGTTGGAGCGGTTCAGATCGATAGAGCGGCAGCAAGGACATCCGTCGGATATAGATTCTGCTGATCTGTTGAAGTTGGGTGAGGCTTTATCGGGTAGGAAGTATCTATCTGCACGCATGGCTCAATATTGGCTTGATCAGAGTCAAGTATAGGAGATTTAAAGATGGGACAAGTTGATGCGTTGCGAATGGTTGAACACGTTAGGACGAGACTTGTGGATTTAGCCGTGTCGGAGAATTATGTTCGCGACAGCAAGCTTTCCGAAGCGACAAGGAAAATTTGGGAAGGTCAGGGTGTGGATGGGGGGTTAGTTAGTGAACTGTGGGTGGAGGGTGCTTTCTCTGGTAAATGCAGCAGTGATTCACTGAAATCTCTTAGTGCTGATGGATTGTTTCCTGACGATCTTTGTCATCATGTCCGTGGCGTCTTCCCAGAAAATCGGCCGTTGTACATACATCAGTCAGAAGCGCTTCGCAAGGCCGCAGCAAACATAAAAGAAAGGCCATCTCTCATCATTACCGCTGGAACGGGGCTTGGTAAGACGGAAGCTTTCCTTTTGCCCATGCTGGCAGATCTCTGGACCGCACCGAAGAGACGGAGCGATGGAGGGATGAGATGTTTAATTCTTTATCCCATGAACGCTTTGGTAGCGGATCAGGTTGACCGAATCTATCGATGGCTTCAGGGGCAAAATCGCATTACCGTTTTTCACTTTACTAGCGCGACGCCCGAAGACGTCAGACGCGCAAACCAGCTCGGTGAGAGCATTTGGGAAGCGTGCAGGATGCGGACTCGGGATGAAGCTCGTGGACGTGAGTCTCATAATGGAAAACGTATAGATATAGAACCTTTTGGTAACGTTCCAGATATCGTTATCACCAACTACTCGATGCTAGAATATATGTTGTGTCGCCCACAAGATTCCCGGTTTTTTGGTCCCGACCTCAGGTGTATTATTCTTGATGAAGCCCACCTTTACAGTGGTACTTTGGCGACCGAGATCATGATGCTCTTGCGGCGTTTCCACGAGCGATGCGGGGTTTCCCCATCTGAAGTCCTTCATATGGCTACGTCGGCGACCTTAGGTGGAAATGATGAAGAATTGCAATCCTTTGCAGCGTCGCTTTTTTCCACCGATAAAACTAGTACTTTCGTTATACACGGTGGCTATGCCGATCACGATCTTGGGGATAAAGAGTCCCCGCCATTGCAATCAGCCACGGCTGCAGAAATCGCTAAGTTTGATGATTTTGATTTCGAGACGATGACAACAGAAGATGATCTGATTGAAGATAACCAAGAGGTTGTTGATAGGTTATGTAAGGTTGTCTCTTACCTTGTTTCCGATTACACTATAGATCGAGCACGACAGAAATACCCCAAATCTCCAGCGCGTTTCCTCCATGAAAGTTTACGAGAATCGACACTTATAAGAAAGGCTGCTGAGATTTTAGCTAAAGAAAAGGGTAGTATACTCAGTCTTAATGATTTGGCTAGTAGACTATTCAATGGTAATGGCAGCAGGGATGAACGTAATGCAACCATTACTTTGCTACGTCTTTCCGCGGCTGCGCGTTTACGCGCTTCCGATCTACCACTTGTTCCTCATCGTCTACATTTCCTAGTTCGTGCTCCTGAAGGGTTGTCCGTGTGTCTGAATCCTCAATGTTCTGGTCCAGGTGAATACCGGATTATGTCCATTGGCTGTCTACAGCCGCTTGGAGATCGCTGCCAATATTGTAAGCATATACTATTACCAATCCACCGTTGCGATAACTGTGGCGAGTGGGCGTTAGCGGCGCACGAGAATCAAGAAACGTCTTGTTTAGAACCCGGATATTCAAATATATCGCGAACCTTTTACTTACTCACAAAGCCTCCAAAATTGAAGGAGAAGGAGGATGTGGTGAATGTAGAAGTGGATTCGCTTTCAGGAGAGAAAAAAGGTGTTGGTAGCGGGGTTATTTCTCTGTGGACAGCCCCTTTTCAGACCGCAAGAGGTAGAGGGAAGGAAAGATCGCAACGATGTCCGACCTGCGAATCAATGTGGACGCCATCCCGCGAGGAAGAAGGGCAACCTGAATGGAGGCAGATATGTCAGCGACTAATTGGTGGTCGCCCTTTTGCGCTATCCGTGGCCGCTGAGATAATACTTCATGATCTTCCACCATACAGAGGGAACACCCGCCACTGGAAGCCCGCCGAAGGGCGTCGTCTTCTGTCCTTCAGCGATTCGCGTGCATCGGCCGCCCGACTTGGGCCGTTATTGACTCAGCAGCACGAGATGCAGGTGGTACGTGCTGCTATGGCGCGTAGCGTGCAAGAATTAACATCAGCAGATACCACAGACTATCTTATTGGTGAAGTCGATAGGTTAGAGAAACAACTTAGAGACATTAGGCTTTCACCTGAATTGAAGTTGCATCTAGGGGCGGAACTGCGAGATAAACAAGTTAAGCTACAGCGTTCAAAGGTGGGAACTTCTTTCGCGGAATATGCCATGCTTGTGGCACAAAGACCCGAAATATCTCAAATTCTTGATCGTGACACAGCTGAACGCCATGATGCCGAAAAGTATGGACAATCGGACTGGAAGAAGAATCGCGAAGAGGTTAGGGCTCATATTGAAGGGTTGATTGCGAATGAACTTGAGCCACCAATTAAGAAGCGAGCATCCGTAGAATCAGTTGGACTTATTGAAATCGTTTATCCGGGAATCGAAAATCTTAGTATTCCTCCTCGTTTGGAGGAGAAGCTCCCATCGAATGTACGACAAAAGATATCAGAGACTTGGCCTAACTTCGTTGTATTGCTTTTGGATACTGTCCGAGGGGATGGTTGTGTTGCATGGTCTAAAGATACAGCGGGACGAATGTGGCTCGGTGAATCGCCGTTGCTTGGACGTTGGCTGACTCGTTCGCGTCGTGGTTGGGGTGCGACAGCTTTTGTAGGCGCGACTCAGCAACAGTTTCGGCGAACCTTTGTATCTCAGGTGTTAAAAGAAGCTGGCTGTGATGGCGATCAACTTGAAGTTCTTTCTGCGGAAGTCCTCTATGCGGTTTTCGATCAGCTATTTCAGTTAGCTGGTGGGGCTGTACAAGGTATCGCATGGTTAAAGAAAGAAGACCACCATCAGACTGGACATGAGGAAGACGATAAGGCCATACAAATATTATTGGATCGATTGAGTGTGCGTGCGCCGACTCAACTCTACCGCTGTGAGGCCACGGGTACAATATGGACACACTCCTCATTGGGTTGGGCGCCTGGTGAAGGTTGTGTTGGAACGCTGCGGCTTATTAGCCCTGAAATACTTGATAAGGATACACGGTGGGGGCGTTCCCGGCGGGAATTTATAAATTCACCTATTTTTTCTGTGGGGCTATGGGCGGAAGAACATTCAGCACAACTCTCACCTGGGGAAAACAAGCGCCTACAGGACCTTTTTAAAAATGGTATTCGTAATGTTTTATCTTCAACGACAACGATGGAACTGGGTATTGATATCGGGGGTCTGAATGGTGTATTATTAAGTAACGTGCCCCCTGGGCCTGCCAATCATCGCCAACGTGCCGGGCGGGCAGGACGCCGCTCAGACGGTTCTGCCGTGGTTGTTACATATTCGAGAGACTCGGAATATGATCGGGAAGTGTTTCGTCGTTTTGGAGAATTCCTGAAACGTGACTTAAGGAAGCCAACCGTTTCCCTTAACCGCGAACGCATTATACGACGTCATCTCTATGCTGTTCTTCTTTCGGAATTTTTGCGTTCAAAGCAGCCGGGCAGGACCGGAGCGATGCATGCTTTTGGGAGAATGGGTACATTTTGTGGTGTTAGTGCTTTCCCTTTACCCTGGATACGCGTATCGGAACCCAAACCTTCATGGCCACAAGAGGGAGTTAACGTTGCTTATCAATTCCTTGAGTTTTTGGAACAATTGAAAATGGTAGATGGTGGATTTCAGAATCGTTTGTTTTGTCTATCGGAGCATACTTCTTTGAGCGCGATAGGAAAACTCGATGGTTGGCGTGAGTTCATTAGTTCAGCGATGGAAGCATTCCGCAAAGCTATCGAGGAATGGAACAATGATATCAAGCAACTGAAGGAAGCCTGGAGTGAGATCCCACTAGAACCAAAGACTAGTGTAGGTCGTGAAATGGCGAAGGCCAACTCTATTCTATATATGATTAAGCCGCTTTGTGAGATCACTGTCATAGAGTGGCTTGCAGACCGGCGTTTTTTACCGCGCTACGGTTTTCCAATTAACCTGCAGCGGTTGAGTGTTCGGAAGGCAGTTGAGGGAAGACGTCACGACTATTCTGAGCCAGATGAACGATATCGTCTTGAGCGGAGTTCTCTTCTTGCGCTTAGCGAATATGTTCCAGGTTCCAGCGTGCTCGTTGGTGGGCGCGTGGCAACTTCTAGTGGTTTGCGGAAGCACTGGACAGATGGAAACTTGGATGAAGCACTTGGACTGCAGTATTTTTCTCTTAAGTGTCAAGAGGGGCACGTTTATATCCATCAATCCTTGAAGGAGGCCTGTCCAAGATGCGGCGGTAATCCACTTACAACACAGCAATTGGTGTTTCCTCGTTTTGGATATACAACTGCTGGTTGGGATAAGTTGCCATTGGGAACGAACCTTGAGAGAATTGGAGAGCAGTCTGTTTGCCCAACAGCATTCGTCGAGCGCTCTGAGGGCGAGGTGAGTGAGAACTTTGCGGGTGTTTCGAAAGCACGCATTATTTATAGAGAAGAGGCACCTCTTCTCGTAAGAAACAGCGGCCGCCATGGTTATGGCTTCGCAATTTGTACTCTTTGCGGCTTTGCCACGAGCGAAAGTAAATCTGGCCAAGGGCAGATTGACCTGCCAAAATCATTCGAGAAACATGCTTCTGTATTCTCAAGTAATCCGAATAGTTTCTGTTGGGAGAAAGACGTACAGACACCACCTGTTCTCAGGAATAGAGTATTAGCAGCTAGGGAGTTGACTGACATGGTTCTCCTTGAATGGCCGGGCGCAACATTATCCGTATACAATGGCGTGTATTCATTTGGACGCGCACTGATTCTGGCTGGAGCGCGTCTTCTTGAACTAGATCAGCGTGAACTCGGCATAGAACTTATGCCACTTAGCGGTGTAAATATTGGTATAGTTATCTACGACACTACGCCAGGGGGCGCAGGCCATTGCCAGGAACTTATTAATCTTGGTAAAGAATGGATCAACGCCACTCGTGCCATTCTCTATGTTGATGCGAAACATCACTCACGCTGCCAAAAGGCTTGTCTTGACTGTATTCTGGACTTTTCGGGCCAGTATTCCGCAAATCATTTAGACCGACGGACTGCTTTGACTCTATTGGATAATGCTCTCATGGTGCAGTGAGGGGTACTATAAAATAATAGATTATGTCAGAACTGAATATAATTAAAAACCAAATACAATTATGTTTAAATAAACTATATACGAACGACGAAATATTGTTTGACCGAAATAATGGAAATGGACTTTGTGAAAGATGTCTGGTATTTCGTTTTGGACTATACTTACAAGAAACATTTCCCAACTATTTTGTAGATTGTGACTTTAATAGCGCAATACTAAATGGTCGTCTTGTTAGTGGAAAACCTATAACTAATCTTGATTATTCAACGACAAATAGGTTTGTGGATATAATTGTGCATAAAAGAACGCAGCCACCCGGTACAGATTTTATTTGTTTTGAAATAAAAAAATGGAATAACACAAATAAGTATGGTGCCGAGAAAGATCGAAATAACTTAAGAGTACTTACGAGCCAATATGGGTATGAATATGGATTTGATTTAATATTTGGCAAAACTATAGAAACGACAAAATGGGCTATATTTCGGAATGGGAGTATTTTAGAAGATATGAGACGGGTAACAATTCGTTGAGATGATGCTTGTGGCTTATGAAGCATGAATTCATAACGATGGATTTGTCTAGTTAATGCTATGAAGAAATGTCCATTTTGCGCTGAAGAGATTCAAGATGAAGCAATTAAGTGTAGATACTGCGGTGAGTTTTTAGATCCAAAATCCCTCCAAGAGTCCGCAACATTCAGGAAAACAAACAGAGCCAATTTAAATCGGGTTGAAGTGGCAGAATATCTTCGTGTGCCGCGTACGACTATTGATGTTTGGGTGCGTCAAGAAAAAATACCATTCTCTCGCATAACTGATGGCAGAGTTATATTTCGTAAGAGCGATATCGACCGTTGGATTGGCACGGGTGATGTTACTGCATATTCCCGTTACGTGAGCAGCGCTAAGAAAATAACTGATATTTTACCAGAGGGTTATAAACCGCCCAATGAAGAGCAGGAGTGGATTGATTATGTGCGCGAGGTTCATGAAAAATTCATAGGCAAACATGCTCGTAAGGGGGGTATCTCAGAAGAAGAATATGCTCGGGGCCTGAAAAAAGAAAAAACACTACGGACCGTTTCAACTAGAGTTGAAGGTATGCGGGTTAAATTTGCGTGGGATTTAAAAAGGAAGAAGTATCTCCTTACCCAAGGAGAAGAAGCTTATAGTAAATATCTTAAGAGAGATAAGGATTTTCGGGCAGCTCTTAATGAGTTAAGTGTTTTGATGTGGATACTCGATTCTTGGTATTAATCTTTAAGGTGGGATTCTGTTTCTTTTAGAAGCTTACTTAAGGGTAGGCCCAGGGACTCTGCGATCTTATAAGCTACTCCGATTCCTACATCAACCTTTCCTAGTTCAATCTTGCTGATATAGGTCCGGTGTATACCTGCCATATCGGCAAAGTCCTCTTGAGACAGGCTTAATTTATGTCTCGCTCTCCGAACCATCATTCCGAATTCTTGCCTAAATCGTTTGATATTGACTTGTTCTTTCATAAGAATTATAATCCCATAATGTAGACGATTGGTCTACAGACGATAGTCTACAAAATATACCTTGCCATTTTTCGGATTATATGTTAATGATTGTATTGGAGGATGACATGAAGATTCCTAGGCCATTAAGCGATAGACAAAAAGAAGCTTTAGTTAAAATTGCCTGGCAGCAGGTAAAGGGTTTTATTGCTGATTGGCAAAAGTCTCCTTATGAATGGAATAAAGAGAGGGATATACAGGTTGAGATTGTTAATAGGATACAGAGTATTTTTAGAAAACTTGATAAAGACAAAATATGGGGGAAGTATAAAGTAGGCGTTGCTCAAGGTTTCAAAAAAGGGCTTCTTTCTAGAAGAATTGCATGTGAGCCATCAACTCATTATTTGTATAAAGATAAGAAAAGATACCACTGTTTCCCGGATATTGTTATATACGATGATATTGAAGATCCAAATTATCCTCCTGATGATAACAACAAAAAGATAAACTGCCCGATGCTCTGGGTATGCGAAATTAAATATGAACGGGAGTGGATGCAACCACATTACGACAATAAGAAAAAGGACAATTGGGATCTAAAGAAGATGACTTATCTTCTAAGGCAAAAAGACGGAACAAGGTATGCTTGTTGGTTGAATATAGCGCGCAAGAGGGCTTTATCCGGCAGTGGTTTATCTATGAGAGTATTGGAAAATAAGAGGCTAAGGGTATACAACATTAGAATTCCACAGTAATATATCTATAATTAGACATCGTTCCGTCTTTGAAGAGGGAACCCGGACGTTAAAAAAGTAAGACCTTCGTTAGCCGTAATGCGGTCACGAAGGTTTTTATTTATCTTTTCATAAAACTGCGATACCTCCGAGAAGAGTACTAAGCCTGTTGTATCTAGAGAATCTTTCCGTTAAGCCTTATTCTTGGGCTGCCTTATAGGTAACACCTCTCATGATATACGGCAAAACAACTCAAAAAATTTAGTTAAGAAAGAGGTGGATTGGATATTTTTCTAACTTATTAATAAGAGAGATATAGCTCCTATAAAAGGTGGCAAGAGTGACTGTAAATTTGTCTCTTATATGCTTGATCTCTTGATATTTGCGCTGTTCGGTATATAATATGCCTATCGCCACCAGAGATATAGGCCCGTAAAGAATGTTGTTGAGTGCAGATATTAATCGATATAATCCTAGCAATATCTTTTGAAATGCCATGATTTTTAAATTACAAATAGGAGGAACAAAATATGGAAAACGAAAACGTCGAATTGGATGCTTTCAATAAAATTATATCGAGCCTATCTGGGGTTGATCCGGATACCCAGTCGAGAATACTTCAATCAGTTATAACATTTCTCAAGTTAAACGAAGTCAATCTGCATAAACCATCTTCTGTTAGCAATAATAGCTTTGATTTAAATTTCTCGGATCGTGAAGAAAGATCACCAAAAGAATTTCTATTAGACAAAAATCCTAAAACAGACATTCAAAGAATTGCCTGTTTGGCATATTATTTGAGCCATTACCGTAATACCCCTCATTTTAAAACTCTTGATTTGAGCAAATTAAATACAGAAGCAGCACAACCGAAATTTTCAAACGCCGGGTTTGCAGTTACAAATGCGGCAAATAAAAGATTTTTGGTGCCAGCCGGAGGGGGGAGTAAACAGTTAAGTGCGCTTGGTGAGCAGTATGTTCAAGCATTGCCAGACCTTAACGCTGCCAAAGCAGTACTAGAGCGCGCTCAAAGAACAAGAAAAAAATCACAGGGTAGAAAAACTCCAAAGCAGGAGTCAAAATGAAGCGTAAGGCCGTAAGGCTATCAATATTTAATCATAAGGGTGGTGTTGGAAAAACTACACTGACGATCAATATAGCTGCTGCTTTAGCTAAATTAGGGCGATCAGTATTATTGGTAGATTCCGATCCGCAGTGTAATCTTACTTCTTATTTAATTGAAGATCCGGTTGTAAATAATCTTTTAGACCATTCAGACGACTCTAATGGTAAAACAATCTGGTCTGCATTAAAGCCAATCGTCGAAGCACGCGGTAGTCAGAAAAATATTCCCCCTATTCCCTTAAATATTCCCAAGCTTCATTTATTACCAGGAGATATTAGGCTTTCCGAATTCGAATCAGAACTCTCAGATTTCTGGTCTGCTTGTTTTCAGAGAAAAATTAAGGGTTTTGACGGAACATCAGCTCTGAGTTCTTTGGTAGATGAAGTGGCGTCTGGTTTGAAGGTCGATTTTGTTTTATACGATACGGGTCCGAATATTGGTCCTCTAAATAGAGTAATCTTGATGGATTGTGATTATTTTATTATCCCTGGAGCCTGTGATTTATTTTCTGTAAGAGCACTTAAAACTCTTGGGGTTACCCTTCGATCATGGATTAAAGATTGGGAATCAATATCTGTAATCGCGCCAGATGGTGCTCATCTTCTTTCGGGCAGGCCAAAATTCTTAGGCTATATCCCAGTACGATTTAAGACGTACGGAAAAATAATAGTTCAAACACATGCCAGGTATGTCGCGAAGTTTGAAAAGCAGTTACATAGCGATATCATTGCGTTCTTGCGCAAATTGGATCCCTTATTAGCGCCTCAATCAGTCCAGCATTCTAAGCTGGGGGAAGTAAAAGACTTCTCAACACTTATACAGCTAGCGCAAGAACAAGGGAAGCCTTTATGGCAAGTTAATGGGGGTAATGTAAGCCTCATTCAAGAGGCTGAGCAAGCATTTAAAGAAATTGCCGAAGCTATTATTCAACGTACAGAAGCAAACTAAAATTATGGCCAAGAGTTTAAATAAAAGAATAAAAGTCCAGATAGAAAGTGCGGTAGAAACATACGTAAATAATTTAGACAATTTTAAAAACATAGCCACTAATCTTACGAATGATCTTGAGGAAAATGGAAATCTTCGTAAATTCATACATTCAATTAAGGTGCGGATAAAAGATCCTAGGCATCTAAAAGACAAGCTAGAAAGAATTGCAAAAAGGAATCTTTCAGAAAAGAAACCATTTCGAATTACAGCAGGAAATTTGTTTAGTCAGGTTAATGATTTGGCGGGTATCAGGATTCTGCACTTACACACTAAGCAAATGAAAGAAATTCATCCTGCGGTTCTTGATGTATTTGAAGAACACTCATGGACATTAATAGGAAAACCTGTGGCTTACACTTGGGACATAGAGAATAAATCTTTTTTCCAAACATTAGGCATCAAAGCAGTTTTTAAAGATTCTCAGTATACAAGTGTTCATTATATATTGAAGCCACAGCGTAAGACTCCCATGACATGTGAGCTACAAATAAGAACCCTAATGGAAGAAGTATGGGGTGAAGTGTCACATGTTATAAATTATCCTCGCGAGACAAAAAATGTTCATTGTAAGGAACAACTACGTGTTTTGGCAAGGATTGCATCTGGCTGTACCCGTCTTGTAGATTCAATATTTGAATCTTATAAAACAGAATAGTTAAAAAAAGAAGACCTGCCTGTGCAAATTCAAACTTTATCTCCCAAATAATAATGTTTCGCCATTTCTCTCGGAGCTGAAGTCTGTAAAAACCTGTATACAGAGAGTCTTTCTGCCGCGCCGTATTTCTAGGCGCCCTTAGGGACGTCAAGTAAACTACTGGGATTTCTTCTGCCTTTTTGAGTAAAACTAACGCTAACCAATGTAAAATTTTTTCTACATCCTTATATTTCCTTATACTTTTTTTGCATATTTATTTTTCTCCCTCTTGACAGGCGATATTTTTGTGTTATATTTTAGCTGTTGATATAAGAAGAACATACACCTTAAAACCAAAGACTAAGTAGCGTGACATAGGGTTTTAAGGAGGTTGGTGCCAGCACGTCAGGGCGACCAGCGAAACTCTGTTTAAATACAGAGAATCGTGGGTCGCCATTTTTGTTTATATGACAACAACTTAAAGAGAAGGAGGCCGAGATGGAAAGTAAAAGAGATGATGTAATTCAAGCGCAAGTTGTAGCTAGAAAGGTATCGATAAGTGAATTGGCTAAACAGGTAGAGAATAGGGAAGTTGATCCAAAGTCTCTGGGTAAAAAAGAACTAAGATATCTTGTCCTTTACTTTAAGACGCGCGGATATCCTAGCGATGAGATAGCGGAAATTCTAAGATGCAACATCAGGACAGTACAGCGCTATATTCAAAACGCCCGAGAAGAGAACCTGCTAAATATTAATACAGATTTCCAAACTAATGTCGCTGAGGGTTTTTACAGTAATTTTAAATCACAATCTCAGAGACTTCTGCGGTTATCTTATTCAGAAAAGTTATCGGATGCAGAGAGGGCAAAAATAATATGCGTTTTGCATCAAATGTGGATAAGCGCAATTACCACATTGCGCCAGTTAGGATACTTAAGTCAAGATCGGGGTACTGAAGATACTGAGACTACAAGGATACATAAGTTGCTTTTTGATGCGATAGGTATGCAGGATCAGTTATTGCGGTTGATTAGCGAAATGAGATCTGTAAAACTTCTTGAGGGTTTGCCGGAAGACTATAAGAAGAAAATACTTGCGATATTCGATGAAGAACAAAACTTTTATGAAAGACTTTCGAATTCAATCGGGGAATATGAGCGGTGGTTATATAATAAACATTTTCTTTATAAACAGGATAGTCAGAGCGATGGAGTTAACTCGGTTGATGTTTTAAGGAGAATTTTCCCAAACAACTAACTCATTAAAATGTCGCGCTTTTTATGATTATATTTGTAACTATTTGGTCTATAGATAGTTACAATAAATAGTCCATTTAAAAAGCGACAAAAACGACAGGATTATCAAGGGATCACCTATTACGCCGGTGGGCGTTTATCACAGTCTTTTTGCTTACTTTTAAATTTCTTGCTATTGCTCTAAATGACATCCCAAGCAGAGATAATTCTTCTACCTTTTTTGCTAGTCTTTGGTATAATGGAGTTCGCCGAATATGATTAATTATAATTTTTACCTGGATCTCGGATGCAGTACGAATTGGTTGCATCCGCGTCCGTAAAAATTTTGCGGCAAGCAAAATTTTTACGGCACCGTGCGAATGTAGCCGAGCGACAAGCGAGGCAGTGAGCACGGTGCATGCTCCTTTGATTTTCCGATGATCTTCAACCAGTTTGACAGGGTTTATATCATAAATTTACCAGAGCGGCAGGATCGCTTCCGCCGCATTACAAGGGAATTACTCCGGGTAGGCGCTGATCCGCGTTGCCGGCCATTTGAGGTCTTTAAAGGCATCCGCCCGGAATCCACGGATGGATTCCCCTCGATCGGCGCAAGAGGGATTTTCTTAACGCAGTTGAAAATATTCAAAGACGCGCTCCAAAAAGGTTACGCGAAGATACTGCTCATAGAAGACGACGTTATGTTTACGAAAAGTTTTTTTTCTTCCCAGGAGCTTATCAGCCGGGAACTCGCTCAAGTCAAATGGGATATCATTTATTTGGGCCATCATTTAACGCCGGGCCATTCACCGGCAGGCCTCTTCAGGAATGACAGCTATATTATATTTATGCATTTTATGGGATTTAATAAGCGCGTACTGCATGATTTGATCGGCTTTATGGAAGCCGCGCTTCAACGGCTTCCCGGACATCCGGACGGAGGGCCGATGCATTCAGACGGCATGCTAAACATGTTTCGCGTCCGTAACCCGGGAATTCTGACGTATATTGCCAACCCATCGCTTGGTTATCAGGGGCCGTCCCGCAGCGATATTACGGTTTCTGTTTTTGACCGGCTGGATAAAACCGGCATGATCTTAAAGCCGCTGCGCTGGCTAAAGACCAAATGGCGGTTATAGCATTTACTATAGAACTATGCCCTACACTGTTTTTGCCCTAAAATGGCGGCCGCAGAATTTTGACGAAGTCATCGGCCAGGACCACATTGCCACCACTTTAAGAAATGCCCTCCAGAAAAACCGGATCGCGCATGCCTATCTGTTTGCCGGCCCGCGCGGCGTAGGAAAAACCTCAACTGCGCGCATACTTGCCAAGGCGCTTAATTGTAAGGAAGGCCCGACAGTGAATCCCTGCGGCAAATGTAGCTCCTGCCTTGAAATAAGCAGCGGCAGGAGCCTTGACGTAATGGAGATCGACGGCGCCTCAAACCGCCAGATAGACGATATCCGCACCCTGCGGGAAAACGTGAAATTCGCGCCCACGCAAGGCAAGTTCAAAGTATATATTATAGACGAAGTGCATATGCTTACGCCCGAAGCCTTCAACGCGCTCTTAAAAACATTAGAAGAGCCGCCGCCGTTCGTAAAATTCATTTTTGCTACGACCCATCCGCATAAAATGCCCTCAACAATACTCTCCCGCTGCCAGCGGCTTGATTTTCGCAGGATCAAAGCTATGGAGATCGTCGGGCAATTAGCAAAGATCGTTAAGGAAGAGAAGATAGAAGTAGATAAAGAAGTGCTTTTTGCCATAGCCAAAAGCAGCGACGGGTCGCTTAGGGATGCTGAATCAATATTAGACCAGCTGGCATCTTTTTCAAAGAACAAAGTGTCGTTAAAGGACGTGGTTTCCGTGCTTGGCCTTATTGAACAGGACGCCCTTTTTGAGATCACTGACAGGATAATCGCTAAAGACGCGGCCGCGGCGCTGGAGATGTTCAATGATATCATTGACGAGGGGAAAGATATCAGCGTTTTTCTCGGTAACCTCATTGAACATTTTCGTAATTTAATGATCGCCAAGATCACCAAAGCCGACGCGAGATTGATCGACCTGCCTGAAGAAACCTGCGCAAAACTTCTGCAGCAATCGCAGCTATTGACCCTGGAGGAAATTTTCAGCTTCTTTAATATTATGGTTATGACGCAGGAAATGGGAAAACGGCTGGAAACCTTGCGTATTCCTCTGGAAATAAGTATCGTAAAGCTGGCTAATGACAAAAAAGGCTCTGCGCCTGCCGGCCCGGCAGCCCGCGTCATTCCGGCGGCAGTTAGAGAAAAACCGGTTCCGGCGCCGGAATCTGAACCAGAACCCGAGCCTGAACCAGAACCCGAGGCTGCGCCCGAGCCGCCTGCGCCTAAAGATACCAATTTTTCAGTCACGCTGGATGATATTAAAGGGATCTGGGATAATGTGATTGCCGCTTTGGGGAAAATAAGGATGTCCGTAGCAACGTATTTTAACGAAGGCAGCCCGGTAAAGATAGAGAAGGGGGTGCTGACGGTTTCTTTTCCAAAAAATTATTCCCTGCATAAAGAATCGCTGGAGAAGAAAGAGAACAAGGCCTCTATTGAGAAAGTCCTGCGCGAGTTTTTAAAGGGCGAGCTGAGGGTGAATTTTATCCTTTCGCAGGAAACCAGCCGCGCAGACGGCATCGAAGACCCGTTCATTAAAAACGCGCTGGAGAAATTTAACGGCAGGGTGATCAGGGAAGGATAATGTCAACTTATACCGAATCAATCGAAAAGCTGATTGAAAGATTAATTAAGCTGCCCGGCATCGGCAGGCGCAGCGCCGAACGCGTCATAAATTATATCCTCGCGGCGCCGAAAGAGGAAATAAACAGCTTGTCGCAGGCAATAGATAAAGTAAAGGAAAGCGTGCGCTTTTGCAGTATCTGCAATAATTTGAGCGAACAGGAAACATGCAGGATCTGCCAGAACGAGCGTCGCAGGAAAGACCTTGTTTGCATCGTGGAAAAACCCAGCGACGTGACGGCGATCGAGAAGGCCGGCAGTTTTTACGGCGTTTACCACGTGCTTTTAGGGGCGATCTCGCCGCTTGACGGCATATCGCCCAATGACCTTAAGATCGAAGGGCTGATCTCCCGCATTAAAGACGGTAGCGTAAAAGAAGTGATTATTGCTACTGACGCCGATACTTCCGGCGAGACCACCGCATTATACCTCACCAAATTGATTAAACCCTTTGGCGTGAAAGTCAGCCGCATCGGCGTGGGCATCCCGATGGGCTCAAACCTTGAATACGCCGATGCTTCAACGTTGTCAATCGCGTTGGAATCCAGGCGAGAGGTTTAACCGCCCCATGTCTTGGCGGGAAAGCTTTCTGTTCGCTTCCATTGCCTGTGGCATTTTGATAACCGCGATCACCGAAATTCTAAGCCTGTTCAGCCTGATAACATTCGGCTGGCTGCTGGGCTGTTGGGTAGCTGTCTGGTTGATATCAGCCTGCATTTGTTTTTATCTTGTTAATAAAATCAAATTCAAGTTTTTCCTGCCGCCGGCCGTCCCGAAGCTGGAATATTTTGAAATCTTACTGTTGTGCAGCGCGGCGTTTATCGTATTGTGCGTCGGGCTGATTGCTTTTGTGGCGCCGCCGAATACCTGGGATTCAATGGCTTATCACATGAGCCGGGTTGCGCACTGGATTCAGAACCATAATGTCAGCCATTATCCCACCCATATCGAGCGCCAACTCACCCGTAATCCATTTGCTGAATTTAGCATTATGCATTTGCAGGTTTTAAGTAAAGGAGACCGTTTTGCCGGGTTTGTCCAGTGGTTGAGCATGATCGGCAGCCTTATTGGGGTATCTCTTATTGCAAAATGCCTTGGAGCAAACAGAAGGGGGCAGATCTGTGCCGCGGTAATAGCCGCTACTATCCCCATGGGCATACTCCAGGCTTCCAGCACGCAAAACGATTATGTTGTTTCTTTCTGGCTGGTATGTTTTGTTTATTTTATTATTATGTTATTAAGATCCGGAGAAAATAAACTTTATTTGCCGGCAGCCGCGGCCGGCCTTGGGCTGGCAATTTTGACAAAGCCGTCGGCGTATGTATATGCGGCGCCATTCCTGTTTTGGTATCTGATCAGCGGCTTTAAGAAGTTTCGTACAAGGATATGGAAATCATTGTTTATCATGGTCTTCGGCGCGTTGCTTATAAGCTCAGGGCACTATATACGTAATATCAAGCTTTTCGGCACTCCCTTAGTAGGAGCTGGCGCTGAAGCCAACGCTATATTTAACCCGCGGGTATTAGCCCTGGGTGTGATCAGGCGTGCCGGCGTGCATATGGGCGTGCCGGATGATCGCATAAATGCGGCAAGCGAAAAGGCAATAGAATCTATTCACGGCCTGCTCGGTGTTAACCCTAATGATCATCGCATAACTTTTGGAGGAGAAGAATTTCGGGTTTTCTTTTCATTGCTGGAAGATAGGGCCGGCAATCCTGCACATTTGATTTTGATCATAGTATGCGTTGCCGTATTTTTCTTAAGGAAACATAAAAATAGCCGTAGCGATGTTGCTCCGTACGTTCTTTCCGCCATATCCGGATTTATCGTACTTTCTCTTCTCCTTAAATGGTCGCCATGGCAAAGCCGCCTGGATACGCCGTTTTTTGTGCTATCTTCAGCGTTTGCAGGGACAGTGTTGTCCGGAGGCGGAGCAGCCGTCAAACTTGTAATGTTTGCGCTGGTTTTGTTCTCTCTACCGTATGTTTTCTGCGGCCAGATCAAAAAAATCATAGGAGAAAAAAATATCTTTACTGCTGCGCGCATAAGTCAATACTTTTCCGATCGGGAATACATTAGAGGCGCGTATATTTCTGCGGCGGATTATATAAAGAAAAAAGGATACAGGAATATCGGGCTGGTGATGCGTGGAGATGATTTTGAATATCCTTTATGGCCCTTGCTGCAGGATAAAAACAAGCCGGTTCGGATTGAGCACGTATATGTAAAAAACGTAACTTCCCGGGAATATCGCCTGCCTGTTTTTAATAATTTTAAGCCCGATTGTATCTTATTTATTACCGGCCAATGGCTCATAAACGAAAAACTTGTTAATTCACCCGCTCTTAATACCCATAAGTACGCCTGTCGCATGTCAATCGTTCGCCCGCCTAATGAAACGGCGCCTGGAGAAAGCCTCCCTGCGCCGGAATGGTCTGTTGACGTAAAGGAATAAATTTTCTTGTTTATTTGTCTATATAGACCCTCTTTATGAGCGCGGCGCCGGAAGGGGCGATCGCGACTTCGACGCTTAAAGGGTTTTTCCCGCGCTGCATATTGTCTTCAATATCTTTGCCTTCGCCTTCCGGGACAAAGTAACTTTCAATTCCATAGTTGACCACCAGCGTTTGATTATAGTAATGATTTTTAACTTTGCCCTTAATGAAAACGCCTTCTAAGGACGCGTCCTTTTGCGGATAGGCGGCCACCGGCTCCCAGAATTTGCCTTTTTGCTCAAGCTGCACGTAAACTGCTTCGCCGGGATAATAATACGGCATAGGGCTTTTGATCTTGCCGAGGTCCAGCCGGCTGATGCGGTAGTTCAAGACCACATAATCGCCCCTCAAAAAATCGCGCGGGTCAACAGGCGCGGTTTCTAAAACCACTACCTTGCCGGTATTTAATATCTGCTGCCGGGAAATAACCGCTGCCATAGCTATGGCGAGCCATAAAATAGCGGTTGCCAGGATAATAATTTTTTTCTTCATTGCCCGGCCATCCTTTCTATGACTTTTCTTCTTTGTTTCTCAAGGAATGTCCCGAGCAATAAGATGATCAGCCCCCCTACGATAAAGAAGAGGGAACGTTCTTTCAGCCGCCATCCGGCGTCAATATAGCGCGTGATGATGAATAAGGCAAAGGTGATTATTCCGACGGTAAAAAGCCCGGGTTTTTTGATCTCAACTCCCAAAAATATGTTTACGATAGCGAAGATCACCAGCGCGGCGTTGATCATGATCAGGTTGGCTTTAATTGCCTGCGGATATTTTGATAACAGGCTGGCCCCTAAGAATAAGGCCAGCAGCGCGGCCAGCTCAAGGCGGTCGGGCCTACTCTTGAAGTATCTTCTCTGGAGCATCGCGTAAGCTATGAATGTCCCGATCGTGGCGATCATGACAAACGAACCGCAGGAATATACCTGATTTTCGCTTGCTGTCGTGGATTCCAATACTCCCCGGAAGGAGAGAATATAAACGCAGATAAACGCCACCAGGTATCCGAATACCTTATATACATCAGAAAACGGCAGGCCGTTATTTTTTGAGTACATTCCCGCGATATAGAGAATTGCCCCGGTAAGCGCCTGGAAGCTGATGAAATTTATTATGTCAAATCCGTAGTATTGCATTTGAGAGAAGGAGGTTAAAAGAAGGTTCATCCAGATCAGCAGGCCGGCCAGGAAGATGACCAGGTTTTCTTTTATTTTCTCCTTGTACGTTTCGTACAGAATAAATCCCGCGGGCAGCAGGTAATAATAATTTGGTTTTAACTGATGCTTGGCGTAATAGGAGATCGCCCAGAATATTAACGTTAAGCTCGCGGCATAAAAGTATCCGCGCTCGTTTTTCTGGAGCAGGTAATAAGCCAGCAAGCCGAGGCCGATAAAAAGCGTAAGGCGGTCGCTCTGGATAAAGACCGAAGAGGCGGCTGCTAATAATAGGGCGGCGATATTGAACCGGCGGCAGGCTGTCATAGTCTTGGCAGCCGGCAGCATTACAAGGAAAACAATTGCCGGATAGAAATAATTGGAGATATGCGCGCTGGACATGTAAAGGAAGTTCCAGATAAGAAATAAGAGGGAGGCAAGGGTATGCACGTAACTATTATTAAAGAAAACGGCGATTGGCACTATGGGAAAAGCCCAGATCAGCACGATATACCAGTTTTCAGAAACCGGTATATTGTATATCTGGCTGATCAGTATGACGGTTGCTCCCCAGAATGCGGATGCCAACAAGAGCAGGTTTTTTCCCAAATAGCCGGATCCTTCTTTTTTTTCGCTGTAAAAGTATCCGGCGTATAAAGTGGAGATTGTCACTAATAAGAGCAGAGCTGTTTTTATAAACGGCGTCAGTATCCGCCAATTGGCGGCGATAAAAAAGATGAGCCCGAGGCCGAGAAATATGGCGCCGACAAGGCTTAGGGCCTTGGCCATATCCATTTTTGTCTTTAGCCGGATCCGTTTTAGCTTATAAAGGCCGAGTATGCTGTTGCCTTGTTCCTGCGAGATGATATTTTTTTCTTCCCATGCAGGCAGCTGGTGCTGCAGCCAGCGGTACTTTGCCCGGCGGCCGAAAATGAATTTTAATAGCGCGAGGACGACAACTAACCAGAAGACCAGACTAATCATTGCCCGGAGCAGGAACAGGCTAAACATCATTGGTTCCCCCCTTGGTGGTTAAAGCCACTTCCTCTTTTTAAAGTAGGCAAGCATCAATAGCGAGAGCCCAAACATGACGGACATTACAAACGGATAGCCCCATTTGCTTTCAAGCTCGGGCATATGCTTGAAATTCATCCCGTAGATGCTGGCAATGAGCGTCAAGGGCATCATGATCGTGGCAATAACGGTAAGCGTTTTCATGATCTCATTTAGCCGGTTTGAGACGATGGATACGTAGGCTTCCATGGCTCCCGTTATAATGTCGCGTGAAGTTCCGACAATATCATTCAATCTTACCAGATTGTCATAAATATTCCGGAAATAAATGGCGTTTGCCGGGGAGATATAGGTGACGTCGCCCCGGCCGATCAAACTTATAACGTCTGCCTGGGGTCCGATGGTGCGGCGCAGGTATATAATTTCATTTTTGAGCGAATATATTTTTTTAAGTGTTTCATTTGACGGGTTGCGGAACAGCTCGTCGTTCATGTCATCTACCATATCGTCAAATTCGTTTATGATCGGAAAATAGCTGTCAACAAGGGAGTCAAGAAGGGAATAGAGGAGGAAGTCCGGGCCGTTCTTAATGATCGGGGATTGCTTTCTGATACGTTCTTTGCTCGTTACAAAAGCCTTCTCCGAATCATTATGCGCCGTAATGAGAAAATTCCTGCCGAGGCAGAAATTCCGTTCGTCTTTATTGACCCTGTTTTTTTCTTTTTCCAGCGAATCTATGGAGAACATTACGAGAAAAAGGTAATCTTTAAAATTTTCCAGCTTTGGCCTGGCATTGGCCATGATGAAATCTTCAATGGTAAGCGGGTGGAGATTAAAGATCTCGGTGAGGATGTCTATCTCTTCTTCATCAATGGTTTTCAGGTCAACCCACAAAATGCTGGCAGGATCATTGATCGCGGCGCGTATCTGTTCAGGGTCGAGCCGTTCGGTATTGAAACCCGTTTGCGGATGGTAAAGAAATGTCTCATACATAGTTACAATGTATCAAATACTCTTGCCACTTGCAAGAAGAAAATAGCAGGTTGTTTTTTAGAGATAACTTTTTATCTTCTTCAGGATCTTATCCGCGGCTGTTTTATCCGGGTGGACCGCTCCTACGCGGACTTCCACCTTTGTGGAATCCATGGTAATCTTACGGATATCGATCCAGATTTCTTTTCCGTCGGTATATTTGCTCTTAAGTTGCGTGATGTTTTCTTCCCTTGTTGATTTCATCAACTCTAATCTAAGCGAGGCCAATGCGTCCTCCGCGGCGCTGACGGTCCGGTCGTAAGGGGCATGAAACTCTTGAGTTAATTTCCCCGATAGCCAGATTGATGTTCCGGCCCCGCCTGCTGTCCCGGCAACTACCGCAACGCATCCGTAGAGATTTAAGAATAATATCCCCGAGAAGACAAAGGCTGCAATTTTCGTTACCATGTTTTTCCTCCTTTTAAAGAGTAAATGGTATAGTCAATATATTTTACCAAAAGAATGCCTTTCTGCAATAAGAATTACAGGTAGAAAAAATCGTTTGACTGTAAAACCAATTAGTGTAAAATAATCCTACAATTCCCCCTTAGCTCAGTCCCCGCCGAAGGCGGGTCCGCCTACGGCGGAGGTAGAGCGAATAAGAAGATGTGTTATGTATACGTGTTGCGTAGTGACAAAACTAATAGGCGATATATCGGTTATACGCAACGCGATGTGCAGATAAGGCTAATAGAACATAATGCCGGGTATACTAGTTATGATATCCAGCATAGGCCTTTTAGATTGATCCATGCCCAAGAATGCGCTTCAATAGTTGAAGCGCGCGGCTTGGAAAAATTTCTGAAGTCCGGCCAAGGCAGGCAATGCCTTGGTGAACTGGGCTTCTAATAGATCCCCCTTAGCTCAGTCGGTAGAGCGAGTGGCTGTTAACCACCAGGTCCGTGGTTCGAGTCCACGAGGGGGAGCCATCTTTAACAGAGCCCTACTCTTAAGAGTAGGGCTCTTCTCTTGAGATTTTTCAAAAATCGCTGGGCTTGCGGCTGCCCTCACCCAGCCGCAAGCCTGAACATTTAAAAGAGGGGCGGGATTTTTAAGGCTTTGCCTGTCAATGACTTCTGGATGGCAAAGCATATTTATTTGGATGGATTCTTTAGAATAAAGAATGTCTTTAATGTATCTTTTTATTGCCAAAGCCTGCTCAATTTTGCTTGCCTTTTCTAAGTAACTTACTAAGTTTCTAAGGTTCTCTTGGACCATTTTTGGGTCAATTGGGGAGCATGATGCTGATAGTTCGAGTCCTTTATGTACCCCCAAAGCCTCAAAATTGAGCTTGAAGATCGAACTATCGATGTAATGCTTATCGACGGATATTCTTTTTAGATTATCTATTACAAACCTTTCTAATCTATCCGCATTTATTTGACGCGTCGAGCAAGAATCCCACGTTTGTTTAAAAGTTTTGGTGCATCTGTAATAATGATACCGCCCGTGCTTTTTATTAGTGAATGCCGGCGTCATCATTGAGTTACATTCCGCGCAATGGATCAAGCTAGTCAAAAGATAATCTTTATATAGCCGCATTTTTCGCTGTTTTTCATTATGTAGCGTTTGAACATGATTAAATAAATCCTCTGAGATAAGCGGCTGGTGTATTCCTTGATAAATCTTTCCGGAAAATCGCATTTTACCGATATAGACAGGATTCCTTAATATACTTTGTAAATGGGCCTTGCTAAAAGGTAAGTCTTTATTATTAAGTATTTGTCTATCTTTTAATAGCTTATAGGTTTTAGCCAAGGAGCTACTTTCTGCAAAAATCGCAAAAATCTCAGTTAATTTTTGCCCATCTGGCACCAGTCGCTTATCCACTACCTTATAACCAAAAGGCACGCTGCCACCATTCCACATTCCTTTGTGCGCCCGCTCGAGGAGTTTATCTTTTGTTCTTTCGCTCGTTAGTTCTCTTTCAAACTGCGCAAAGGTTAGCATTATATTGCGTAGAAGCCTACCAGATGGAGTAGAGGTATCAAATCTTTCAGTAATAGATATAAAGTCAACTTTGTAATTCTCGAAGATCTCTATTAAAGCATAAAAATCTTTTGGCGAGCGTGTGAGCCGGTCTATCTTATAAGCTATAACAACATTGATCTTATTTTCTTGAATATCGCGTAACATATCTTGAAGTGCTTGCCGTTCCAAGTTAGCCCCACTGAGCCCAGCATCAGTGTACACCTTATAAACCAAAAGATTTTCTTGGCTATTAATGAAGGATTTTATCTTTTCTTCTTGTGCCTGACAGGAGTTAAATTCTACTTCAGCTTGGTTATCAGTGGAAACCCGGGTGTATATTGCGCAATTTGTCTTTTCTTGCATAATAGCCTCCTTTGAGTTAGAATATTATCGCTATACAGGGTTAATGCTTATTGTATAGTAATACTACTATAATTATACAAGTTAGTCAAGGAGAAATTATGCTAGCGGATAACATTAAGAAACATAGGAAAAAATTAGGTTTGACACAAGAAGCTTTAGCAAGGAAAGCAGATATATCTTATAACACGGTAATAAAATTAGAATCAAAAGGAATTACTGATCCACGAATGGAAACCTTAAAAAAACTTGCAAGCGCGCTAGAAGTAAGCATTGATAAGCTTGTAGATAATAAAGGATAGAAAACTTAAGATGAGTACTCAGGTAAATTCCAAATTAAAAAATATAGATATCGAAAAAATCCCCTTTAAAAAGAGAATAGAAGCATTCTATGAAGGGACGCGAGCTGCCGCAGAACTAGCAAAACAAGTGATGATTCCTCAGCTTAAGGCTTTAATAAATCCTTCTAAAAAAGAAGAGATTATCAAGGGATTGTATTTTCGTATGTATGCTTGGATGCTTACTTTGGTGTCTTTGAAAGATACAGTTCATTTCCAAGCTACAGCATCAGCAGCTAGATCAATATTTGAGCTTTTATTAGACATAAAACTTTTAATTGAAGATAAGCCAGCGAATCCTATTGATAAATTTGAGGCTTTTATTCAAGTAGAAAAATTTAGAGCTGCAAAGAAGTACGTTGAATTTAAAAAGAGCAATCCGGGATTAAAATATAAATCCGGGCTTGCTAAAGAAAAGCTAGTAAACAAGCCTGGAGAAGAAAATAGAATTAATACATTAATCGTGCTGAATTGGGGAAAAGATAAAAAAGGTAAGTCTAAAAGAATAGAACATTGGACAGGTTGGAAGATAAATAAAAGAGCCGAAGAAACGGGAAAAGATTATGAATTATTTTATCATGAGTCCTTTGCTTTATTATCTTGGTATCTGCATCCTGGTTTGGTAGGTATAAAAGGAATGAGCACGGAAAGTTTAGAAGTTGTGTTTGGGAATTCTCATATGCTAGCAACTCCTTTATTCTTAGATGCCACCTTATTAGTAGCCAAAGAATTAAAGTTAATTCAAGCAATACCCCAATTGATAGATTGGATAAAGGAAGCGGAGTTAGCAGTAGGAAAAGTCATAATCGAAGAGCATATTAAGATTTTAGAGAGCAACAATCCATCCAAATAAATCCTTTTCTTTAGAAAAGTTAAAAATCCCGCCCCTCTTTTAAATGTTCAGGCTTGCGGCTGGGTGAGGGCAGCCGCAAGCCCAGCGATTTTTGAAAAATCTCAAGAGAAGAGCCCTACTCTTAAGAGTAGGGCTCTGTTAAAGATGGCTCCCCTTGGTTCTTCTCAACGAACTTTCGCTATAATTCTACCCAATACTATTCACGGTTGCAAGAAGAAAGATTTATAGGCACCGCGCGCTTGGGCGCGCTCCCGTATCTTGTTTGCACCAGT